>Ga0209023_10000011_pt1 | contig 419124 bp, 349 predicted proteins | sample LakOneMetagenome_FD_187468 | JGI IMG/M metagenome (GOLD analysis project Ga0209023, IMG submission 187468) | Freshwater and sediment microbial communities from Lake Erie, Canada (SPAdes) (version 2) | ecosystem: Environmental > Aquatic > Freshwater > Lentic | place: Lake Erie, Canada... | reverse complement strand
GACCTACGCCAAGACCCCGATCCTGATGCTGACCACCGAATCGTCCGACGAGATGAAGGCCAAGGGCCGCGCCGCCGGCGCCAACGGCTGGCTGGTCAAGCCGTTCGATCCGCAGCGCCTGATCGAAGTCGTCAAGAAGGTGATTGGTTAAGGCCCGGCGCCTCAGCCTTCAAACGGATTCATCATGACGATCGACATCAGCCAGTTTTACCAGGTCTTTTTCGACGAGGCAGAGGAGCTGCTCGCCGAAATGGAGCGGCTGCTGCTGGGCGTCGACGTGGCCGCGCCCGATCCGGAAGACCTGAACGCGATCTTCCGCACCGCGCACTCGGTCAAGGGCGGGGCGTCGACCTTCGGCCTCTCGGACATGAGCGAAGTCACGCACGTGCTCGAGTCGCTGCTGGACCGCATCCGCAAGGGCGAGATGGCGCTGACGTCGAACCACGTGGACGCCTTCCTGGCGGCCAAGGACAGCCTCAAGATGCAGCTCGACGGCCACCGCCACGGCGCCGCGGTCGACCAGGAAGCCGTCGCCAACGTGCGCATGGTGCTGCACGACCTGGCCGAAGGCCTGGTGCCGCAGGTGCCGGTGGTGGCGCCGTCCTACCTGACCGCGGAAGCGAAGGTCCACCACCCGACTGAAGGAGCGCACCGCTACAAGATCGAGCTGCCGGCGATCGGCCAGCGCGACATCAGCGCCCTGGTCGACGAACTCGGCCTGATGGGCCGGGTCAAGGTCACCCCGCTGGACGCGGGGCGCAGCGCCCTCATCATCACCACCCACGAGAGCCTGGACGACATCATCGCGATCTGCTCCTTCGTGCTCAACCCGGAAGACCTGAAGATCTTCGAAGCCCCGGCCCTCACGCCCGAGCAGCGCGCCATCGAGGCCGCCGAGCGCAAGCGCATCGAGGACCAGCAGGGCTATGGCTTCTTCGACTTCGACGACGAGCCGGCCGGCGCATCCCGGGACGACGACCTGTCCGACGACGAGCGCGGCTACGGCTTCTTCCAGCCGATCGAGCAGATCCGCGCGCAAGCCGGCATCACGGGCGAGAAACTGGAGCCGGCCCCGGCGCCGAAGGGCCCCGAGCCGATCGAGGTGTCCGAGCTGGCGGCCGAGAAGAAAGCCGCGGCCAAGAAGGACCCGCACGCGGAATCGTCCTCGATCCGGGTCTCGGTCGAGAAGGTCGACCAGCTGATCAACCTGATCGGCGAACTGGTGATCACCAACGCCATGCTCGAGCAGCGCAGCGGCGGCCTGGATCCGATGGCCCACGAACGCCTGCTCAATTCCATCAGCCAGCTGGGCCGCAACACGCGCGAGCTGCAGGAAGCCGTGATGTCGATCCGCATGATGCCGATGGACTTCGTGTTCTCGCGCTTCCCGCGCATGGTGCGCGACCTGGCGAGCAAACTCGGCAAGAAGGTCGACTTCATCACCAACGGCGCCGCCACGGAACTGGACAAGGGCCTGATCGAGCGCATCGTCGATCCGCTGACCCACCTGGTGCGCAACTCGATCGACCACGGCATCGAGATGCCGGCCGCGCGTGTCGCCGCCGGCAAGTCGGAAGCCGGGCGCCTGTTCCTGTCGGCCGGCCACCAGGGCGGCAACATCGTCATCGAAGTCTCGGACGACGGCGGTGGCCTGAACCGCGAACGGATCCTGGCCAAGGCGGCCCAGAACGGACTGCCGGTATCGAACAACATGAGCGACGAAGAGGTCTGGCAGCTGATCTTCGCGCCGGGCTTCTCGACCGCCGAGCAGGTGACCGACGTGTCCGGCCGCGGCGTCGGCATGGACGTCGTCAAGCGCAACATCGCCTCGATGGGCGGCAGCGTCGACATCCGCTCGGCGCGCGGCTTCGGCACCACGATCTCGATCTCGCTGCCGCTCACCCTCGCCATCCTGGACGGCATGTCGATCCGCAGCGGCGAGGAGATTTACATCCTGCCGCTCTCCTTCGTGGTCGAGTCGCTGCAGCCGGCCAAAGAGGACATCCGCGACATAGCGGGCCGCGGCCAGGTGCTCAAGGTGCGCGGCGACTACCTGCCCCTGATTCCGCTGTACCAGATGTTCGACATCACCCCGCGCATCACCGACCCGTCCGAAGGCATCGTCGTGATCCTCGAGACCGAGGGCAGGAAAGCGGCGCTGTTCGTCGACGAGCTGGTGGGCCAGCAGCAGGTGGTGGTCAAGAACCTGGAAGCGAACTACCGCAAGGTGGCCGGCATCTCGGGCGCAACCATCCTGGGCGACGGCGGCGTGGCCCTGATCCTGGACGTGGCGGCGCTGGTGCGTTCGTCGCGCCAGCTGATGGACGACCCGGTACTTTATTCATCAACATGACAACCAAGAGGACGTGAACATGTCTACTCTACAGAACACTACCGGCGCCGAAGGCGCGGGCAGCGAATTCCTGGCGTTCACCCTGGGCTCCGAGGAATACGGCATCGACATCCTCAAGGTGCAGGAAATCCGCGGCTACGAAGCGGTCACCCGTATCGCCAATGCTCCCGAATTCATCAAGGGCGTGATCAACCTGCGTGGCATCATCATTCCCGTGGTCGACATGCGCATCAAGTTCAGGCTGGGCACCCCGGTGTACGACCAGTTCACCGTCGTGATCATCCTGAACATCGCCGGCCGTATCATGGGCATGGTGGTGGACAGCGTGTCCGACGTGACCACGCTCACCCCGGACCAGATCAAGCCGGCCCCGGAAATGGGCACCGCCTTCGATTCGAACTACATGATCGGCCTGGGCACCATCGACGAGCGCATGCTGATCCTGGTCGACATCGACAAGCTGATGTCGTCGAGCGAGATGGGCCTGATGGACAAGATGGCGGCGTAAGCATACGGGCGGCGGCACCACGATTTTTTGTAGGGTGGTCGGCTTCGCCGACCGCGCGTCCAGCTCCGGTAAGCAATGTAGCGACGCAGACGCTTGTTGAACGCGCGGTTGGCATAGCCGACCACCCTACCGGCACAAGACAGACGAAAAGCAACGAAGAGGCAAGCAAGTGCCGCAGCAACGAACCGACACGGCCAAGGAATTCGATTTCACCCGCGGTGACTTCGAACGGGTCCGCGCGCTGATCTACCAGCGCGCCGGCATCTCCCTGGCCGACAGCAAGCAGGAGATGGTCTACTCGCGCCTGGCGCGGCGCCTGCGCGCCACCGGCATCCAGTCCTTCGTCCGCTACCTCGACGACCTGGAAGCGGGCCGCATGGCCTCCGAATGGGAAGCCTTTACCAATGCGCTCACCACCAACCTGACCTCGTTCTTCCGCGAGTCGCACCACTTCCCGCTGCTGGCCGAGCACCTGCTCAGCCTGCGCCGCAAGGACGGCGCGCCGCTCACCATCTGGTGCTCGGCCGCGTCGACGGGCGAAGAGCCGTATTCGATCGCAATGACGGCCTGCGAGGCCTTCGACACGCTCACCCCGCCGGTGCAGGTGGTGGCGACCGACATCGACACCAACGTGCTGGCCGTCGGCGAGGGCGGCGTGTATCCGATGGAGCGGGTCGAGAAGGTGGGCGCCGGGCGCCTCAAGCGCTTCTTCCTGAAGGGGAAGGGCGCCAACGAAGGCATGGCGCGGGTGCGTCCCGAACTGCGCCACCTGGTGAACTTTCGCCAGCTGAACCTGCTGGCGAACGACTGGCCTGTGGACGGGCAGTTCGACGCCATCTTCTGCCGCAACGTGATGATCTACTTCGACAAGGATACCCAGCGCCGCATCCTGGCACGCTTCGTACCCCTGATGAAGCCGCATGCCCTGCTGTTTGCCGGACATTCCGAAAACTTCCTATACGTGTCCGATGCGCTGCGCCTGCGCGGCAAGACCGTGTACGAGCTCGACAAGGTGGGCCGCTGAAGCAGCGGCAGGACCATGAACAACCAGTTTGCCACCAACGTCTACTACGACCGCACCTTCGACTGCGACGCGGCGAAGATCCTGCCGGGCGAGTACTACTACACCGGCAAGAACATGCTGATCGTGACCGTGCTCGGTTCCTGCGTGTCGGCCTGCATCCGCGACCGCATCACCGGCCTGGGCGGCATGAACCACTTCATGCTGCCCGACGGCGGCGACGCCGGCAGCCCGGTCTCGGCCTCGATGCGCTACGGGAGCTTCGCGATGGAGATCCTGATCAACGACCTGCTCAAGGCCGGCGCGCGGCGCGAGAACCTGGAAGCCAAGGTGTTCGGCGGCGGCGCCGTGCTGCGCGGCTTCACGGCCATGAACGTGGGCGAACGCAACGCGGCCTTCGTGACGGATTTCCTCAAGACCGAACGGATTCCGGTGCTGGCCTCGGACCTGAACGACATCTACCCGCGCAAGGTGTATTTCTTCCCCAAGACCGGCAAGGTGCTGGTCAAGAAGCTGATGCAGACCCAGAACGATACGCTGGCAAAACGCGAACTCGATTACGCCAAGCGGCTCAAGGTCGAGCCGGTGGGTGGCGACATCGACCTGTTTTGACGCGTTTGACCGCGATACGAAAAAGAACAAAGACCTGAAAGGGACGACTCATGACAATCAAGGTACTGATCGTCGACGACTCTGCACTGATCCGCAGCGTGATGAGCGAAATCGTCAACTCCCAGCCCGACATGGAAGTGGTGGCCACCGCCCCCGATCCGCTGGTCGCGCGCGAACTGATCAAGCGCCACAACCCGGACGTGCTGACCCTGGACGTCGAGATGCCGAAGATGGACGGCCTGGATTTCCTGGAAAAGCTGATGCGCCTGCGCCCGATGCCGGTGCTGATGGTGTCTTCGCTGACCGAGCGCGGTTCGGAAATCACGATGCGCGCGCTGGAGCTGGGCGCGGTCGACTTCGTGACCAAGCCGAAGATCTCGATCCAGACCGGGATGCGCGAGTACACGGAACTCATCGCCGACAAGATCCGCGCCGCCAGCCGCGCGCGCATCAAGCGCATGGTGCCGGGCAGCGTGCCGGCGCCCCAGCTGTCGGCCCTGCGCAGCCCCCTGATCTCGTCGGAAAAGCTGATCATCATCGGGGCCTCCACCGGCGGCACCGAGGCGATCCGCGAATTCCTGATGCAGATGCCGTCGGACTGTCCGGGCATCCTGATCGCCCAGCACATGCCGGAAGGCTTTACGTCCTCGTTCGCCAAGCGCCTCGATTCGCTGTGCAAGATCAGCGTCAGCGAGTCCCAGGGCAACGAGCGGGTGCTGCCGGGCCACGCCTATATCGCGCCCGGCCATTCGCACCTGCTGTTGGCGCGTTCCGGCGCCAATTACATGACCAAACTCGAACAGAGCCCGCCGGTGAACCGGCACCGGCCGTCGGTGGACGTGCTGTTTCGCAGCGCGGCAGCGGCGGCGGGCAAGAATGCCGTTGGTGTTATCCTGACCGGGATGGGCAAGGACGGCGCCGCGGGCATGCTGGACATGCGCAACGCGGGGGCGCACAATTTTGCCCAGGACGAAGCGAGCTGTGTCGTATTCGGCATGCCGCGCGAAGCGATCGCCCTCGGCGCGGCACAGGAAGTGGGCAGCCTCTCGGCGCTGCCGCGCATGGTGCTCGAGCACCTGGCGGCGCAGGGCAGCCGGGCGTTGCGTGTTTGATCCGGATGCAGTTGTATTGCTGCCATTTTATCGCCGTACGGCAACAAAAATGTTATTCTGGAGGCTGTTATGCAGTCTTCATCCAATAAACCAAAGTACAAGATTCAAAACGGAGTAATTCATGGCTGATCCAAAGATGCGTTTTCTGGTTGTTGACGATTTCTCGACGATGCGACGCATCGTCCGGAATCTGTTGAAGGAACTGGGTTATGCCAATGTCGACGAGGCCGAAGACGGCGTGATGGGCCTGGCCAAGCTGCGCAGCGAACAGTTCGATTTCGTCGTGTCCGACTGGAACATGCCGAACATGGACGGCCTGACCATGCTGCAGAACATCCGTGCCGATCCCGCGCTGGCCAAGCTGCCGGTGCTGATGGTGACCGCCGAAGCCAAAAAGGAAAACATCATCGCAGCCGCGCAGGCAGGCGCCAGCGGCTACGTGGTCAAGCCGTTCACGGCCGCCACCCTGGACGAGAAGCTCAACAAGATCTTCGAAAAGATGGACAAGGGCGGCTGAGATGATGGAGCAGACTGCTGTCCAGGCCGAGGGCTCCCACGAGGAAGTCCTCAGCCGGATCGGGCACATGACGCGCGCGCTGCACGAAAGCCTGCGCGGCCTGGGTCTCGACAAGCTGATCGAGAAGGCGGCCAGCGACATCCCGGACGCGCGCGACCGCCTCGACTACGTGGCGCGCCTGTCGGAACAAGCCGCCAAGCGCGTGCTGGACGCCACCGATGCCGCAGGTCCGGTGCAGGACGCAATCGAGGCCCGCTCGACCGAACTGTCGGCCTCGTGGCAGGCCTTGCTGGACAAGGGCGCTTCGGATGAAGACTGGCGCGCCCTGGCCCAGCGTACCATCGCCGCCCTGGACGAATCGCGCCAGGGCGCCGCGGCCACGCGCGCCCAGCTGATGGACATCATGATGGCCCAGGACTTCCAGGACCTGACCGGCCAGGTGATCGGTCGCATCACCGGCATTGCCCAGAACCTGGAGCAGCAGCTGGTTCAGGTGCTGATCGACTTCGCCCCGAGCGAAATCCGGCGCGAGCTCGACAACGGCCTGCTGAACGGCCCGCAGATCAAGCCGGAGGGCAAGAACGAAGTGGTGGCCGACCAGGGCCAGGTCGACGACCTGCTCGACAGCCTCGGCTTCTGAGGCCCCGGCCAGGGCCGGGCAGCGACCCCGTTTCACCTCACCTGCGCGCCCATGCATCAAACCAATTTCATCGTTCGTGAACCGCTGCTGGACCCGAAGCAGCGGGTCATCGGCTACGAACTGTCCTGGCAGCACCACGACGGCCAGGTCGCAACCGACCAGCAGCTGGAAGACCTGGTCGGCTTCGTCGCCGAGCATGTCCAGCACGCCGAACACGGCTGGCTGCTGCGCGACAAGGTCCTGTTCCTGGACGCCGTGCCCGAAATGCTCTCGCTGGACGCGCTCCATGCGTTGCCGCCGGAGCGCACTGTACTGACCCTCAACCTGCGCAGGCTGACCGACCCGAATGTGCGCTCGGCGGTGCAGGCGGTGCGCGTGGGCGGGGTCGGGATATCCATTCGCGGCGCCGACCTCAACCTGCTGGGGCGCAACCTGTCGCCTTATGCCTCCTATGTCGAGGTGCAGTTTGCCGGGGTGAACGTTGCCGCGCAGGCGCGCACCTATGCCGCCGCCAAGCACGCGGCGATGCGCATGGTGGGCCGTCCTGTGGCGACCTGGACCGACTTCGACGCCTGCGCCGCCCTCGGCCTCGATGCCTTCGTGGGCAAGCTGCACCTGACCCCGCGGCCGGGCAACCCGGTCAAGGGCATGAACCCGGCCCAGAGCGTGATCCTGCAGCTGATGCAGATGGTGCAGAACAACGAGGACGTGCCCAAGCTCGAGAACGTGCTCAAGCGCGACCCGGCCCTGATCTACAAGCTGCTGCGCTTCATCAATTCGGCCGGCTTCGGTCCCGCCCGCGAAGTGCAGTCGCTGCGCCAGGCGATCGGACTGATGGGCTATGCGCCGCTGTACCGCTGGCTGGTGCTGCTGCTGGCCACGGCCAGTACCAGCGGCTATTCGCCGGTGCTGATGGAAACCGCGGTGGTGCGCGGGCGCCTGGCCGAACTGCTGGGCCAGAAGGCCCTGCGCGCCGAAGCCGAGAACCTGTTCGTCGCAGGCATGTTCTCGCTCCTCGACCGGTTGCTGGGGCTGCCAATGAACGAGGTGCTGGAGACGGTGCCGCTGCCGGACGAGGTGGTCAAGGCGCTGATTGGACGGGAAGGGCGGTATGGGCCTTACCTGGCGCTGGCGGAGGCCTGCGAGCTCAATTCGAATCTGGTGGCCTCGCTGGCGGAGTCGCTCGGCATCAGCCCGCTGGAGGTCAACAAGGCGCACCTGTCGGCCTTGGCGTGGGCGCAATCGGTGGCGGGGTAAATCCGTCCGTGCGTCGCAGCCGCAACCGGCTATGGCGCCCCGTCACTCAGATTTCCAGGTTGTCGATCAGGCGCGTGTTGCCGAGCTTGGCCGCGGCCAGCACCACCAGCGGCGTGCCGGCTTCCAGGTCGGCGCTGCTGGGTGCCTGGAGGTCGATGCGCTTGCGGATCGAGACATAGTCCGGCTTCCAGCCGCGCGCGGCCAGGAAGTCCATGGCCTGGCGCTCGACCGCGACCGGGTCGCGCGATCCGGCGCGCATGTTCTGCGCCACCGCGTTCAGCTGCTGGAACAGCACCGGCGCCTCAAGCCGCTCTTCGCTCGACAGATACCCGTTGCGCGAGGACAGGGCCAGGCCGTCCTCGGCGCGGAAGGTCTCGGCGCCGATGATCTCGGTCGGCAGCGCAAACTGGCGCGCCATGTTCCGCACGATCATCAGCTGCTGGTAATCCTTCTTGCCGAACACGGCCACGCGCGGCTGCACGCAGGAGAACAGCTTGGTCACCACCGTGCAGACGCCGTCGAAGAAGCCGGGACGGAACTCGCCTTCCAGGGTATTGCCCAGGCCCTCGGGTGGGCGCACGCGGTATTCCTGAGGTTCCGGGTACATGTCCTTTTCGGTCGGCGCGAACAGCACGTAGACGCCTTCCTTTTCCAGTTTCTCGACGTCGGCCTGGAAGGTGCGCGGGTATTTGTCGAAGTCCTCGTTCGGGCCGAACTGCAGGCGGTTGACGAAGATCGAGGCGACCACCGGGTCGCCGTGCCTGCGCGCCAGGCGCATCAGCGACAGATGGCCTTCGTGCAGGTTGCCCATCGTCGGCACGAAGGCGGTGCGCAGTTGCCCGTGCAGCTGGTCGCGCAGGTCGTCGATGGAGGAAATGATTTTCATGAGTATGGAAACGGATAAATTACCGGCCGTTTAAGCCGGGGAATAGGCCAGGCGCACGTAGATCGGCGCAAAGGGTTCGGCCTGCGTAATCTCGATCAAGGTTTCTTTCGCGAGTTCGAGCATGGCGACAAAGTGTACAACCACGATGGGAATCGTGTGCCGGCCCGCGAACAGGTCGGCAAACTCGACGAAGCGCTGCGACTGCAGGGTGCGCAGGATGGCCGACATGTGCTCGCGCACCGACAGTTCCTGGCGGCCGATCCGGTGGTGCTGGGTCAGCTTGGCGCGGCGCAGGACGTCGAGCCAGGCGCGCTGCAAATCCCAGGGATCGACGTCGGGCAGGACCGCTTGCTGCGACTGTTCCACGAACAGCTGCGGGCGCACGAAATCGCGTCCTTCCTGGGGCAGGGCGCCGAGCGTGCTTGCTGCCGACTTGATCTGCTCGTAGTCCAGCAGGCGCCGCACCAGTTCCGCGCGCGGGTCGCCCACGTCCTCGACCAGGTCGTCCTGCCTTTTGGGGAGCAACATCCTCGACTTGATCTCGATCAGCATCGCCGCCATGAGCAGGTACTCGGCGGCCAGTTCCAGGTTGCGCTGGCGGATCTGCTCGACGTATTCCAGGTATTGCAGGGTCACCTGCGCCATCGGGATGTCGAGGATGTTGAAGTTCTGCTTGCGGATCAGGTACAGCAGCAGGTCGAGCGGACCTTCAAAGGCGTCGAGAAAGATCTCCAGCGCATCCGGCGGGATGTACAGGTCGTTCGGCAGGCGCGTCAAGGGCTCGCCGTACAGGCGCGCGATGGTCCCGTTGGCGGCCGCCACCTCGGCCGCATCGGCCGCTGCGTTCAGGGCGTCGTCGGAGAGGGGAGGCGTCCCATCCTGCGGGGGATCGACCGGCGCCGCGTCTGGCGACTGCGGCGCGGCCTGCTCGGGCAGCATCGGGACGGTTCCCCCGGACTCAGACCTTGGACTGGTACGGGTAGGCCTGCTGGCGCAGGCGCGACTGCTTGATGCGCTCCTGCTCGTCCAGCGACAGCGGGGCCTTGTCCCACAGCAGGGCGCGGCCTTCGACCTGGCGCTGTTCCATGCCAGGGTTCTTGGCTTTCAGTTCCTTGATGAACTTGGTGTGCTCGGATTCGTACAGCGAGTGTTGTTTCTTAAAGAACATGATTTCCAGAAAGTAGTAGCGGACAGACCGGGCAGATTCTTCTGCCATGGCCCGCCCGCGTCAAGTTTACTTGTGCAGTTCGTTCAGCTGGCGGGCGATGATGTCGTGGCTGAGCCACAGCACCGGTGCGATCTTTTCCGACGCGCCATGGAACATCAGGGGGCCGGCGCCTTCCAGCACCAGGCTGGACAGGTGGTCGGTGATCAGGGCCTTCTTGTCCTTGTGCAGGCCGGTGATCTCTTCCGAGGTGCCGATCATGACCTCGGCCAGCGCCGGGGTATTGTCCATCGGCCAGGCTTCGAAGTTGCGGAACCGGGCGCTGGTGGCGTCGTTGTTGTAGCGCTCGATGGTGTCGATCACGCTCTGCAGCGACACGCCGTCGTTCAGCAGTTCCTGGCAGATCGCCCATTGCTGGTCGGCCCATTGCCCGCCGCCTTCCTTCTTCAGCGCGGACAGCAGCGGGAACAGCGACAGCTCGACGCCGACGAAGATGTCGGACGAATTGGTGCGGATTTCCGGGCAGTTGAACACGGTCGCGTAGATCCCCTGGTTCCAGGCCGCCTGCGCGATCGACTCCAGGCGCATCTTGGCGTAGCCCTGGGTGTAGTTGGTGTAAGTCTGCCAGACGTATTCGCCGTTGATCAGGATCTCGGTGCCGTGGTAGCCGTAGGCGGTGTAGCGCACTTCGCCGCCGGCCTTCGTCACGCGCTCGCGGATCGGCGCGGAGGCATCGATCAGGTACTTCAGGGTGTTGGCCGTGACTTCGTCGAAGTTCATCAGGATCAGCTTGCCCAGGTCGCTCTCCAGCAGGGCGCGCGAGGACTCGAAGCGCTCGCCGCGGCCCTTGTAGATGCGGTTGGCGATGGCCAGGAAGGCCTTGATCTTCGGAATGCCGCCGGCCATGGTGTGGGCGAAGAAGACGTTGGCGCCTTCCGGGACCAGCTTGTCGATCTCAGCCATCGCCTGGGCGGCCGAGGTGGTGAAGCGGCGCACGCCGGCGTCGCGGCAGCGCTCGATCTTTTCCCAGTCCAGCTTGTCGTCCTGCCAGGTCTTGAGCTTCACGTCCGCCAGCAGTTCGGTCGGATTCTGCTCGCCTTCCGGCGCATCCATGTCGAAGCCGGCCATCAGCGGGATGTTGATGATCTTGCCGCCCAGCTTCTCTTCAGCTTCCGCATGCTCTTCCGCCGTCAGGGCACGCAAGGCGCCGGATTCGTCGCGGCGGCCGACGGTGATGCCGACGATGCTCATGCCGGCCTTGCGCGCCTCATCGATCAGGCCATTCACATAGCCGCGGCCGAACAGCTCGCCGAACAGGACGAAGACGTCGCCTTTGCGGAACACGTTGGCCGTCGGGATGTGGCGGAGAGGGGTCAATTCGGTCATTTTTTTATTTACCTATTCTGTATGGTCTGAAGGAGGGGCCGGCGGCACGGGCGCACGGGCGCAAGTTTCAGAAAAAACACGCCATTATAACGCTGGGAATTCGGGGGGAGTTGATTTTGGCGGTTGGGGAGGTGGTGCGAGGAGGCTGAAGCGGCTTGCACGGAAACTTGGGTTCCCGCCTTCGCGGGAACGACGGTTTTTAGGCGAACAAAGGAGAAGGTGCTTACGGCTTGCTTCGTCAGCACGTCGCTCCCGCGCAGGTCGAAATGATGCCACCGGCATCATTTCGCCCAATTTTGCCGGCGCTAAGTTAGCGAATCCGCATCCCCGGCTGCGCCCCCGGCATCGGATCCAGCAGATACAGCCCCGGATTCGCCTTCTCGTCCGCGCTTGAGGCACACAGCACCATGCCTTCCGACACGCCGAACTTCATCTTGCGCGGCGCCAGGTTGGCGACCATGACGGTCAGCTTGCCGACCAGTTCTTCCGGCTTGTAGGCCGACTTGATGCCCGAGAATACGTTGCGGTGGCGGCCTTCGCCCACGTCCAGGGTCAGGCGCAGCAGCTTGCCGGCGCCTTCGACATGTTCGCAGTTGACGATGCGGGCCACGCGCAGGTCGACCTTCAGGAAGTCGTCGATCGAGATTTCCGGCGCCAGTTCCTCGATCCCGCCCGCAGCCGGGGTGTCCACGGCCACAGCGGCTTCGGCGGAAGCGGCGACGGCGGCGGGAGCGGCGGCCGGCAGCGCCGCCGGGACGCCGGCCGGCTTGTCGAACAGGTTCTCGACCATCTTGGCATCCACGCGCTGCATCAGGTGGCTGTAGGCGCCGATGCTGCGGCCGAGCATGGTCTCGTAGACGGCGGCGCCGTGGGTATCGAGCCAGCTGAAGGCGCTGTCGCCCAGGAACTCGGTCACGCGCGCGGCGACCTGCGGCAGCACCGGCGACAGCATGATGCTGAGCTGGCGGAACAGGATCAGCGCGGTGGTGCAGACGTCGTGCAACTCGGCCGTCTTGGTTTCGTCCTTGGCCAGCAGCCAGGGCTTGTTCTCGTCCACGTACTGGTTGACGATGTCGGTGATTTCCATGATCTCGCGCATCGCACGGCCGTACTCGCGCGCCTCGTAGGCGGCCGCGATGCTGGCCTGGCGCTCGGCGCCTTCGCTCATCAGGGCCTTGCAGATCCAGCTTTTCGCGGTCGGCGACAGGGTGTCGGCCAGCTTGCCGTCGAATTTCTTGGCGATGAAGCCGGCGCAGCGGCTGGCGATGTTGATGTACTTGCCGATCAGGTCGCTGTTGACGCGGGCGACGAAGTCCTCGCCGTTGAAGTCCAGGTCTTCCACCTTGGCGTTGAGCTTGAAGGCCAGGTAATAGCGCAGCCATTCCGGGTTCATGCCCAGTTCGAGGTAGCGCAGCGGCGAAATGCCGGTGCCGCGCGACTTCGACATCTTTTCGTTGTTGACGGTCAAGTGGCCATGCACCGCGACCTTCAGCTTGTCGATGATCGGATGCTGCGAGAAATTCAGCATCGCCGGCCAGAACAGCAGGTGGAAGGACACGATGTCCTTGCCAATGAAGTGGACCTGCTCCGCCGCCGGGTCGTTCAGGAAGGTGTCGTAGTCGATGCCCTGTTTGCCGAAGTAGTTCTTCAGCGAGGCCAGGTAGCCGACCGGCGCGTCCAGCCACACGTAGAAGAACTTGCCCGGCGCATCCGGGATCGGGATGCCGAAATACGGCGCGTCACGCGAAATATCCCAGTCGGCCAGCTTCTCGCCGGATTCGCCCAGCCATTCCGAGACCTTGTTGACCATCTCGGGCTGCAGGCGGCCCGGTGTGTTCAGCCATTCTTTCAGGAAGGCGAAGCAGCGCGGGTCGGACAGCTTGAAGAAATACTGTTCCGAGGGCTTGAGCACCGGGGTCGAGCCGGTGAAGACCGAGAACGGGTTGATCAGCTCGGTCGGCTGGTAGGCAGCGCCGCAGACTTCGCAATTGTCGCCGTACTGGTCCTTGGCGTGGCAGACCGGGCACTCGCCCTTGATGTTGCGGTCGGCCAGGAACATGCCCTTGACCGGGTCATAGAAACGGTCGACGGTCCGGGTGACGATCAGGCCGGCGTCACGCAGCTTGCGGTAGATACCCTGCGAGAGTTCGACGTTTTCCGGCGAATCGGTGGAATACCAGTTGTCGAAAGCGATGTGGAAGCCGTCCAGGTACTGCGGGCGGCCGGCGGCGATCTTGGCCACGAATTCCTGCGGGGTGATGCCTTCCTTCTCGGCCGCGATCATGATCGGCGTGCCGTGGGTGTCGTCGGCGCAGACGAAGTGCACCTCGCGCGGCAAGCCGTTTTCCCTTTGCATTCGCTGGAAGCGGACCCAGATGTCGGCCTGGATGTATTCCATCATGTGGCCGATATGGAAGGCAGCGTTGGCGTAGGGCAGGGCGGTGGTGACGAACAGCTTGCGGGTCATGGTCGAAGCGCTTGGATTATATGAAAAGAAGCATTTTAACAGCGGAAGGCCCACCATGCGCGAGGCGGTATGGTCGCGCACCCGCGGTAGCGATGCATTTTGCGCTACACTTCGGCCCAATCACACTGGAGAAACACATGAGCATCACCGAGAACGATATCAAGGCGGCACTGTCGGCGGTCATCGATCCAAACACCGGGAAGGATTTCGTTTCTTCCAAATCCATCAAGAACATCCAGCTCAGCGGAAACGATGTCTCCTTCGACGTCGAGCTGGGCTATCCGGCCGCCAGCCAGGTCGCCGCCATCCGCGACAACGTGGTCGCCGGCGTACGCGCGCTCCCTGGCGTCGGCAACGTCACCGTCAAGGTCTATAGCAAGATCCTGTCGCATGCGGTCCAGCGCGGCCTGAAGGTCATGCCGAACGTGAAGAACATCATCGCCGTTGCCTCGGGCAAGGGCGGCGTCGGCAAGTCGACCACCGCCGTCAACCTGGCGCTGGCCCTCTCGGCAGAGGGCGCCAGCGTCGGCATCCTGGACGCCGACATCTACGGCCCTTCGCAGCCGATGATGTTGGGGATTAATGCGCGCCCCGAGAGCCGCGACGGCAAGACCATGGAGCCGCTGGAAAACCACGGCGTGCAGGTCTCGTCGATCGGCTTCATGATCGACCCGGACGAGCCGATGGTCTGGCGCGGCCCGATGGTGACCGGCGCGCTGCAGCAGCTGCTGGAGCAGACCAACTGGCAAGACCTCGATTACCTGATCGTCGACATGCCGCCGGGGACCGGCGACATCCAGCTGACCCTGTCGCAGAAAGTGCCGGTCACCGGCGCCGTGATCGTCACCACGCCGCAGGACATCGCGTTGCTGGACGCGCGCAAGGGCCTGAAGATGTTCGAGAAAGTCGGCATCCCGATCATCGGCGTGGTCGAGAACATGAGCACCCATATCTGCTCCAACTGCGGCCATCACGAGGAGATCTTCGGGGCGGGCGGCGGCGAGAAGATGTGCCGCGACTTCGGCGTCGACTTCCTGGGCAAGCTGCCCCTGACCATGACGATCCGCGAGCAGACCGATTCCGGCCGCCCGACCGTGGTCGCCGATCCGGAAGGCCCGGTGGCCGCCGTGTACAAGGAAATCGCGCGCAAGGTGGCGGTCAAGGTCGCGGAAAAAGCGAAGGACATGACCAGCAAGTTCCCGAGCATCGTCGTCAAGAACGACTGATTCGCCATGCGCCTGGGGAGTATCCGCGAGCGCCTGGCCCTGCTGGGCGCGCTGCCGCTGCACCAGGAGCGCGTGCTGCGCGATTGGGTGCAGGGCGCTGCGCATGAACGCGGGCGCCGTCCCGCTTCCGATTTTCTTCCCAGGCCCGTGCGCGAGGCGCTGCCGGGGTTGGATGCCGAGCTGGCCGGCCTGGCGCGCGTCGTCTCCAGCCATCCGGCCGAAGATGGTTCCGAGCGCCTGCTGGTCGGATTGAACGATGGCCAGATGGTCGAATCGGTGCTGTTGCCGCGCGACGGCGTGTGCGTGTCGAGCCAGGTCGGCTGCGCGGTCGGCTGCGTTTTTTGCATGACGGGGCGCGACGGCCTGCTGCGCCAGGTGACGAGCGGCGAGATCGTGGCCCAGGTGGTGCTGGCGCGTGCCCGCCGGCCGGTCAAGAAGGTGGTCTTCATGGGCATGGGCGAACCGGCCCACAACCTGGACAACGTGCTGGAAGCGATCGAACTGCTGGGCGTCGAAGCCGGCATCGCGCACAAGAACCTGGTGTTTTCCACGGTGGGCGACCCGCGCGCCTTCGAGCGCCTCGAAGCTGGCCGGGTGAAGCCGGCGCTGGCGCTGTCTCTGCACACCACGAAACCGGAGCTGCGCGCCGAGCTGCTGCCGCGCGCGCCGCGCCTGACGCCTGCGGAACTGGTCGAGCACGGCGAGCGCTATGCGCGCCTCTCTGGCTATCCGATCCAGTACCAGTGGACCCTGATGGAGGGCGTCAACGACGGCCAGGACGAACTCGACGGCATCGTCGCGCTCCTGCGCGGCAAGTACGCCATCCTCAACATGATCCCCTATAACACCGTGCCCGAGCTGGCATACAAACGGCCCAGCTGGGAACGCGCCCGCGCGATCGCGGCCGGCCTGCATGCGCGCGGGGTGCTGACCAAGCTGCGCGACTCGGCCGGCCAGGACGTCGACGGCGGCTGCGGCCAGCTGCGCGCCCGTGCCGGGCGCACCATCGCGCTCAAGCGCGCCTGATCCGATGGACGAACACGCATTCATCCAAGAAATCGAGGAGCTGCGCCAGGCTGGGCGCTTCGAGGAAGTCCTGCGCGTGCTGGAGCAGCGCTACGCGGCCACAGAGGCGATGCCGGCGCCCGAGCGCACGGACTATTTCTTTACGCTGTTCGAATGGAAGATGTTGATCGAAGCGCATCCGCCGGCCGCCGCGGCCCTGGCGCAGGTGCGCGACGAGCAGGCGCGGCGTCTGTTGGCGGGTGAATACCACGTCGGCAGCGCCTTGCATGACCCCATGCAGTTCCAGCGGGCCGACCGCTTCGGACTGCTGATCGAGATGAATCGCACGCTCCGGGATCCCGAGTCGACCCGGGCCGTGTTCCTGCAGATCGAGGCACAGGATTCGGCGCTGGCGCGCCGCGAGGCCTACCGGGCGCTGGAGGCCGTTGTCGAGGCAGGTGATTTCGCCCTGGCGGAGCGCTACCGCCGCGATCCGCTAGCTGGGCTGGGCAACGTGAATCATGCGGCGCAGAGCCTGCCGCTGTTCCCGCCGGGCCGTGAGGCGCCGAGGCTGGCCGCCGACCTGTCGAACCTGTGTAAAGATGTCCGCATCGCCATCGCCGTGCTGCGCGGCCTGGACCGGGAGCCGGAAGCGCTGGCCTTGCGCCGCGCGCTGCTGGATGGGCTGGCAAACGAGGAGCTGCGTGCTGTGGCCGAACGCGAACTGGATGAGCCGGGCACTATCCACCGCATCCATGGCGAGCGCCAGGCGGCGCTGGACGAGCTGGGCGAGTGATTCAGTCCGCCAGCGCGGGGCGACCCAGCAGGTAACCTTGCCCGGCCTTGATGTGCAGGCCGCGCAGCACCGCCAGTTCGGCCTCCGTCTCCACACCCTCGGCCACCACCTCGCAGCCGGTGTCCCTGGCAAACGCGGTCAGCGCGGCGGCCAGCGCCCGCCGTCCCGGGTCGCGGTCGATGTCGCGGATCAGGCTCTGGTCGAGCTTGATGATGTCGGGCCGCAGCTGCAGGATGTGGCGCAGGCTCGCATAGCCCGATCCCGCATCGTCGATCGCCAGGCGCAGGCCGCGTGCGCGTAGCGCGGCCAGCGCGGCGGCGATCGCGGCGTATTCCTCGACCGGCGCGTGTTCGGTCAGTTCCAGCACCAGGCGGTCGAGCGGCGCCGCGGCCAGGCGTTCGGCCAGCGCGCCACCCAGGATGGTGGCGGGCGAGACGTTCAGCGACAGGTAGGCGTGCGGCGGCAGCGCGGGCAGGGCGGCCAGGGCCAGCTCGATCGCCAGCAGTTCCAGGTCGGCGCCCTTGTCGACCCGGTGCGCATCCTCGAACCAGGCTGCCGGGCAGCTGTCGGGGCTGGGGAAGCGCGACAGCGCCTCGTAGCCGAGCACGGCGCCGTCACCCAGGTTGGCGATCGGCTGGAAGGCAATACGGATGGCGCGCTCGTCGATCACCTCGATCAGGCGCGCGCAAGTCTGTTCGGCAGCCCGTTCGGCCAGCACGCGCTGTTCCAGCATCGCCGCGATCAGGCCGGCGAACCGGCGCAGCGCATCCGCATCGATCTCGCGCAGGCTGGTGCTGGGGCTGTGGCTATAGCAGCAGAAGGTGCCGTACACGGAGCCGTCGGACAGCCATATCGGCACGCCGAGGTGAGCACGGATCGCCATGGAGTCGGTGCAGCCGAGGCGTTTCAGGATGGGGTAGATGTGGCTGTCGTCGACGATGGTCGGGATGCTGCCGTCCACCACGTACTGGCAGTACGAGTCCGCCAGCGGCTCGGCGTCGCCGGGCTGCACCGGCAAGGGGCCCTCGGCTGCGATGTGGCGGAAGATGCGCAGACCGTGCTTGAATTCGGAAACGAACGCGACCTCCATGCGCAGGCAGATTCTGGCAAGCTCGACAGCCGAATGAATGATCTCATGCAAAGGTGCCTGCGACTGCCGGGATGCTGTTGCGATGCCCATTGCTTACGCCCCAAAAGCCAAGTTGTTTGTTTGACATTGTAGAAGCGAATACTGAGCGCGTAAACATCGCCCTGCAAACTACCCGTTTCGCATGCGCGACCCAGGCTGTGCTTTCCACCAAGTTTCTGTCCAAAAATAAAGCCTGCTGGAAATTCCTGCCTACACTCGGACGTTGGAGCGTTGCAGGGACATCCGATGAGCCAGGAAAGACCACAGCACAGCAACCAGGTCGGCATGCGCCGGTGGGGCGGGCGCTACCTGGACGCGGCCCACCTGTTCGTGCCGCTGCGGCTGCGCCAGGAAGCGACCGTCCTGGCGCGCGCCGAGAACGTGGTGAATGCGGCGCTGATGGCCGCCACCGCCGGGCCCCTGTATGCGCTGGCCTACTGGCTGCTCGGGCTCAGGCTGGCCGCCTTCGAGATCCTGGCCTGCTGCGCGCTGATGCTGATGGCGCCGCCCGTGTTGCGCCTGAGCGGCAGTATCGCGCTCGCGCGCGAGCTGTTCCTGTGCGCCCTGTTCTTCAATTTTTCCTGGCTCACCTGGCATCTGGGCGGCATCGGCGCGCCGACCGCCAGCTGGCTGATCACGGCTCCGGTGGTGGCCATGTTCCTCGGCGGGATGGCCAGCGGCGTGTTCTGGCTGGCGATGAGCTGCGGGGCGGCGACCGCGATCTGGAGCCTGCCGGCCTTCAAGTTGGCGGCGCCGCCCGCGCCCGTGCTCGACATGCCGCTGCTGCACCTGATCTGCAACCTCGGCCTGTACGTCGTGGTGCTGGTGTTCGTGCTGCTGTTCGAGCTGACCAAGTCGGAAGGCTTCGTCAAGCTGCAGCACGCGCTCGCTACCATCAACGAACTGGCGATCCGCGACGAGCTCACGGGCAGCCACAACCGGCGATTTCTCCTTGGCCTGGTGGACCGGGAAAAGGAACGCAGCGACCGTAACGGCCGGTCGTTCTGCCTGTGCCTGTTCGACATCGACTTCTTCAAGCGCATCAACGACACTTACGGCCATGCGGCGGGCGACCTGATGCTGCGCAGCTTTGCCCAGGCGGTGCAGGGCCAGATCCGCGGCACCGATGCCTTCGGGCGCTACGGCGGCGAGGAATTCCTCCTGATGCTGCCGGAGACGCCGGCGCCAGATGCGGTGGTGCTGGCCGAGCGGGTGCGGCGCGCCGTCGCCGCCATGCGCTGCGCCGGTCCTGACGGCAGCGGCGCGATCACGCTCACGGTGTCGGTGGGCGTCGCGGAATACCGCCTGGGCGAAGCGGTGCCGCAGGTGGTCAAGCGCGCCGACGAGGCGCTGTACGTCGCCAAGTCGCTCGGGCGCAACCGGGTCCAGTGCCACGACGACGACGAGCGCCACGCGGTGGTGCCGCAGGCGGCGGCGGCAGGGCGGGAACGGCGCGACCTGCCGGCCGGCCGACCCGGTGGGCCGGGCGCGCCGCGCCTGGAGGGCGCCCAGTGCGACCAGCTCACGGGTCTGCTCAACCGCAACCTGCTGCGCGACCGCCTGCGCCACGCGATGGACCGCGCCAACCGCAACCGCCGCCTGGTGGCGCTGCTGCTCCTGAACATCAACGGCTTCAAGGAGATCAACGACGAACTCGGCTACGAGGCGGGCGACGCCCTCCTGAGTCAGGCCGGCGCCGCGATCCGGCGCTGCCTGCGCGACTCGGACACGGTGGCGCGCTGGGGCGGCGATGAATTCATCGCGCTGCTGGAAGACCTGGGCTTCGAATCCGACGCCCAGGTCGTGGCAGAGAAAGTCCTCGACCGCTTCGGCCTGCCGCTGCAGTTGGCCGGGCGCGAATGCTTCGTCACGCTGGCGGTGGGCGTGGCCCTGTATCCGGCCACGGATTGCGACCTGGATGCGCTGCTCAAGCGCGCCGACATCGCCATGCGCGGCGCCAAGCGGCGCGGCGAAAACTGCGTGCAGGTCTATTCGGGCGACACGGTGCAGCCGCAGAGCGAGCGCCTGGCGCTCAAGAACGGCCTGCGCGACGCGCTCGCACAGGGCCAGCTGTTCCTCGAATACCAGCCCCAGATCGACCTCGCGACCCGCCAGGTGGTGGGGGTGGAGGCGCTGCTGCGCTGGCAGCATCCGGCCTACGGCCGGGTCGCACCCGGCCGCTTCATCCCGCTGGCCGAGGAGACCGGGATGATCGTGCCGATCGGCGACTGGGCGCTGCGCACCGCCTGCCTGCAGAACCGCGCCTGGCGCGCGGCCGGCCTGCCCGAGATCAAGACCGCCGTCAACCTGTCGGCGCGCCAGCTCAAGGAGCCGGGCCTGCCGGGCCAGGTGCTGGCGATCCTGGAGGAGACCGGCATGCCGCCGGGCTGCCTCGACCTCGAGATCACCGAGGGCATGCTGATCGAGGACCTGGCCGCCAACTGCGCCCTGATGAACGGCCTGCGCCAGGCCGGCGTGCTGGTGTCGATCGACGACTTCGGCACCGGCTATTCGAGCCTGAACTACCTGTCCGAGCTGCCGGTCGACATCCTCAAGATGGACGGCCTGTTCGTGCGCCGGCTGGGCGCCGGCGCGCGCGGCCGCCCGTTCGCGATCGCCGAAGCCATCGTGGCGATGGCGCACCGCCTCGGCCTGGAGGTGATCGCCGAGGCGGTCGAAACCCCCGAACAACTGGCCGACCTGTCCGCCATGGGCTGCGACGCCGCCCAGGGCTACCTGTTCGCCCGGCCGCTGCCCCCCGGCGAGGTCGCCGCCATGCTGGCGCGCCAGGCCCAGGCAGCCCCCGCTGGTACCGGCTTGAGTGCCGCCCCCTGCCTTGTCAACTCGTGAGGATGCCGTGCAAAACGAACCGATCCCCTTCGATCCCGCCCACGACCTGGATGCGCTGGCCGCCTCCGGCGCGCTGGGCGGCAACGTCGCCCTGTACCGCCAGCCGCGCGGGTCCGACCTGCTGCGCCGCTCGGCGCCGCTCGAGGAGTGGTGCGCGCTGCGCGCCCGCCACGGCGTCTGGCCCTACGGCCGCAGCCTGGAAGGGCCGCCGGCGCCGCTCGCCGTGGTCGAGGGCGACGGCTTGCCCTCGGCCCAGGGCATCAACTTCGCCTCGCAGGACTACCTGTCGCTGGCCACCCACCCCGGCGTGATCGACAGCGCGATGCGGGTGCTGGCCGAATGCGGGCCGCACAGCGCCGGCTCCGCCATCCTGCTCGGGAACAGCCGCCATTCGCAGGCGCTGGAAGAAGCGCTGGGCGCGCTGCTGCGCTGCCGCCAGGTGGTCCTGTTCCCGACCGGCTGGGGCGCGGCCTTTGGCGCGGTCACGGCGCTGGCGCATGCCGGCGACCACGTGCTGATCGACGCCCTGGCGCACGCTTCGCTGCGCCAGGGCGCGGCCGCGGCGACCCGCAACCTGACCGTGTTTCGCCACCTCGACTGCGACCACCTGCGCGAACTGCTGGCCGGGATCCGCGCGGTCGATGCCGAAGGCGCGATCCTGGTGGTCACCGAAGGCCTGTTCAGCATGGACGCGGACAGCCCGGATCTGCCCCTGATGCAGTACCTGTGCCGCGAATACGGCGCCACGCTGCTGGTGGACGTGGCGCACGACCTGGGGGCGATGGGACCCGGCGGGACCGGCATCATCGGCGCCCAGGGCATGCTGGGCAAGGTCGACATCGTGATGGGCGCCTTTTCCAAGACCTTCGCCTCGAACGGCGGCTTCGTCGCCTGCAACGAGCGCAGCGTGCGGCGCCAGCTGCAGCTGTTCGCCGGTCCCCACATGTTCTCGAACGCGCTGTCGCCGGTGCAGGCGGCCACCGTCCTGGCGTGCCTGCGCATCGCCACCGGCGCCGAGGGCGAAACCTTGCGCGCGGACCTGATGCGCAACGCGGTCGAGCTGCGCGCGCTGCTGCAGGAGGAGGGCATGCGCTGCCTGGGTGCGCCGTCGCCGATCGTGCCCCTGTGGCTTGGCAGCGAGGCGGCCGCGCGCATCGCCGGCATGCTGCTGGCGCGCGAGCGGGTGTTCGTCAACCCGATGGAATTCCCCGGCGTGCCGCTGGGCGCGGCGCGCCTGCGGCTGCAGCTGATGGCGCGCCATACGCCGGGCCAGATCCGGCGCGCCGCGAAGCAGCTGGCCGCTGCGGTGGCGCGCGCGCTCGAGGCGCCGCGTGCGGTGGTGCGTCCAGCCGGGCTGCCCACGGCCGGACCGACAATGACCTGAGGCGACGGCGGACGGGCTGGTCAAGACGGGTGCGCGCGCCGATAACGGCGGGGTAAAATAACTCCTTTACCTTTTTTGCATCCAGACATGACCGTCCGCACCCGCTTCGCACCCAGCCCGACCGGCTACCTCCACCTGGGCGGCGCCCGCACCGCGCTGTATTCCTGGGCCTATGCCCGCCACTTCGGCGGCACCTTCATCCTGCGCATCGAAGACACCGACCTCGAGCGCTCGACGCCGGAAGCCGTGCAGGCGATCCTGGACGGCATGCAGTGGCTCGGCCTGGCGCACGACGAAGGCCCGTTCTACCAGATGCAGCGCATGGACCGCTACCGCGAGGTGGTCGCGTCGATGCTGGAGCAGGGCACGGCTTATCTGTGCTATTGCTCGCCGGAAGAAGTCGAAGCGATGCGCGAGCGCATGCGCGCCGCCGGCGAAAAGCCGCGCTACGACGGCACCTGGCGTCCGGAGCCGGGCAAGGTCCTGCCGCCCGTGCCGGAAGGCGTCAAGCCGGTGGTGCGCTTCAAGAATCCGCTGGATGGCGAAGTGACCTGGAACGACGTGGTCAAGGGACCGATCACCATCGCCAACAAAGAGCTCGACGACCTGATCATCGCGCGTCCGGACGGCACCCCGACCTATAACTTCTGCGTGTCCGTGGACGACTGGGACATGAAGATCACCCACGTGCTGCGTGGCGACGACCACGTGAACAACACGCCGCGCCAGATCAACATCCTGCGCGCGCTCGGCGCCGAGCTGCCGCAGTATGGCCACTTGCCGATGATCCTGGGCGCGGACGGCCAGAAGCTGTCCAAGCGCCATGGCGCGGTCAGCGTGATGCAGTATCCGGAGCAGGGCTACCTGCCGGAAGCGATGCTCAATTATCTCGCGCGCCTCGGCTGGAGCCACGGCGACGACGAGATCTTCTCGATGGAGCAGTTCGTCGAGTGGTTCAACCTGGAACACCTGACCGCCTCGGCCGCGCAGTTCAATCCGGAAAAGCTGGCCTGGTTGAACAACCATTACATCAAGCAGGCCCACAACGCGCGCCTGGCCGGGCTGGCCCGCCCGGTGCTCGAACGCGAGGGCGCCCGCTTCGATGGCGCGCCGGAGCTGGCGACCGTGATCGCCCTGGTGAAGGACCGCGCCAACACCATTAACGAACTGGCCGATACCGCCATGCTGTTCTATCGCGAGCCGCAGCCGGACGCGGCGCTGCTGGCCCAGCACCTGACCGACGCCGTTCGCCCGGCACTGGCCGCGTTCGCCGAGCGCTGCAAGGACGTGGAATGGAACAAGGCCGCCATTGCCGCCATGTTCAAGGAAGTCCTGGCTGGGCACGGCCTCAAGATGCCGCAGATCGCAATGCCGCTGCGCCTGATCGTGACCGGTCAGCTGCAGACCCCGGCCATCGACGCCGTGCTGGAATTGTTCGGGCGCGACGTCGTTTTGGCGCGCATGGCAAAGTATCTTTGACCCCTCGTTCGCGGAGCATGCATTTTCTGAAAACAGGTATTTGCGAAATGCAAGGCGCTCCGCTATAATGCTCGCACTTCAGCAGCACACGGTACCAAAGAGCAGGTCGGTACGGTGTGAAAAGGGGGGTATAGCTCAGCTGGGAGAGCGCTTGCATGGCATGCAAGAGGTCAGCGGTTCGATCCCGCTTACCTCCACCACTCTGAAGTGCGGCAGCAGCCGGGTCGCGTAGAAGCAGTACGGTAGTTCCAGGTCCCCATCGTCTAGAGGCCTAGGACATCACCCTTTCACGGTGAGTACCGGGGTTCGAATCCCCGTGGGGACGCCAGGTTTCTGGCGGCGTGCAACCAGCGGCACGCAGTAGCAAAGTAGTACTTCTAGTCGCAGTATGCTAGAATATTGTTTTTCCGTAGGGGGTATAGCTCAGCTGGGAGAGCGCTTGCATGGCATGCAAGAGGTCAGCGGTTCGATCCCGCTTACCTCCACCACGTGAGAAACAGGCAGTATTCTTGTCGCTTCATCGACGCGACAGTCCAGGGTCCCCATCGTCTAGAGGCCTAGGACATCACCCTTTCACGGTGAGTACCGGGGTTCGAATCCCCGTGGGGACGCCAAGAATTTGGTAACGCTGATGCCGCGCTGCGGTGCAGTGAATAGGTTTGGTAGCACGAGCAGTTTTAGGTCCCCATCGTCTAGAGGCCTAGGACATCACCCTTTCACGGTGAGTACCGGGGTTCGAATCCCCGTGGGGACGCCAGTCAAGGCCGGAGTAAACCAACGCGCATGCGCGGAGAGGTGCTCCGGTTTTTCTTTTGGGGCGACGCATCGCCCCATCAGCGCGCCGTTCGGCCCATCGCTTCCTTCTTTCGCTTTTCCCAGTCCATCGGGGCCGCCCAGGGCCGCGCCCGACGCATCGCCTGCGCCGACGTGCTCTGGTAGCGTGCGTCGCCTTGCGCGCGCGTCGCTGCGTCGCCGCGTCGCCGGCGCAGGGCATGATGCTGGTGGGCCGGAGCGGCGCGCCACCAGCATCGTCTGCAAGAGCGGCGGAGCTCACCAGCCCGACGGCCGCAAGCCTCCCGGCACCAGGCCGAAGGGCATGCCCTGCATACCGCTTCCCGCCTGCATGACCATCCCCGCTGGATAGCCGTTAGCGCCGGCTCCGGCGAACATTCCCGCCATGAGCCCCGGCGCCACCGCGAAGCCCCCCATCGGAAGCTGCCATTGCCCAGCCTGCTGGCCCGGCGCCAGCGACAGCCCCAGCGCCACCAGCGCGTCCGGCATGCCGTAGCCGATCCGCGCCGGGTCGGCGAGGGTGACCGGACGCGCGCTCATGCGCAGGACCTGGAACAAGCGCTCGACCCGTTCCGCCGAGCGCGCGCGCATGAGGCCCTGGAACTCGGGACGGTGGGCCAGCACCAGGGCCGCCAGGCCGGTCACGTGCGGCGCCGCCATCGAGGTGCCATCCCATGCCGCGAAATTGTTGGGCGGCACCGACGAGACGATGGCCACACCCGGCGCGCACACGTCGACCTGCGGACCCGCACAGCTGAAGCGGGCGGTAAAGAAGCCTTGCGGATCGATGTCCGGGCTGACCGTCTCGGTATGGTAGCTGTCGGGCGGGAATTCGTCGGCCTTGCCGATGGCGGCGACGGCCAGCACGTGCGGCGAGGCGGCAGGGTATTGGACCGGTCCGCCCGAGTTGCCGGCGGCGGCGATGCAGGCGACGCCGGCCCCCTTGGCGCGTACGATCTGGCGTTCCAGCGCTTCCGACGGGCCGGTGCCGCCCAGGCTCAGGTTGACGACGTCGATCTGGTTTTCGATGCAGTACTCGAGCGCGTCGATCAGCTGGCTGATCTGGCCGCCCGGGAACAGCTTGCAGACGTGGAACTCGGCGTCCGGCGCAAAGCCGCGGATGCCCCAGCTGGGGTCGCTCGCTCCGATCACGCCGGCGCAATGCGAGCCGTGGCCGAGGGTGTCGGTGTTCCAGGTGTTGCGGTCGACCGCCTTGTTGATGACGTCGAAGCCGGCGCGAATGCGGTTGAGGTTGCCGTGGCTGGTAGCGACCCCGGAATCGACGACGGCGATGCGTACGCCCTGGCCGCGGAAGGGCGGCGGCACCTGGTCCAGGCGCATGGCGCGCGCGCCCCAGCCGAGGGTGCTCTGGCGCGGCAGGTTCTGCAGCGATGGCAGGTCGCTCAGCGGGCGCAGCCTCACCAGGTTCGTTTCGTTGACGCTGAGGTCGGGATCGCGCTGGTAGAAGCTCCAGTGGTCGGCGCGCGGCTTGACGTACAGGCCGCTGATGGAATGGATATCGTCGCCAGCGAGTTGCAGGTGCGCGGTGCCGTCTGGGCCGGTGCGGCCGGTGCTCGGCAGCAGTCCGCCGAACAGCGAGACTTCGGCGTCCGCCAGCGGCGCGCCGTCCTTGCCGACCACGGCGACAACCACCTCGACCATCGGTCCGTCATAGGGTGTGAGCGAGGACACCAGGTCGGGCCGCTGCAGCATCGGGTCGAGCAGTCGCAGGTGCTGGTCGCGCTCGACGATCAGGCGTCCGTGGCCGCGCTGGTGCAGCTCGCCGGCCTTGCGGTCGGTCATGCGCGCCACCAGCACGCCTTCGCCCTGGCCGTCCAGGCTGGAAGCGCCGAGCGCGCTTTTCGCGCCGACGGTGTCCACGATGTCGATGTCGCCCAGGCCCTGCAGCGCCTGCTGAACCGACGACAGCGACAGCGGGGGCACCATCGCCTGCGGCGCCAGGAAGCCGGCAACCGGCAGGCTGCGCGGCGCGACCAGGTATTTTTTCTTGCGTTCGCCCACGACGCGGCCGCTGGCGGCGTCGCGCGGCTGCGCAGGGTCGTCGGTGCGCGGGCGGCCGTCGGCGGGGCCGTCAGGCGGCTGGCCCGGCAGTTCGCCTGCGCCCGGGGGAGTCTTTGGCATGATGTGTCCTCTTCTAAGGTGCCGGATGCTGGTCGAACAGCGACAGCGGCTGGTCCGGCTCGATCGTTAACTGGTTGAGGTTGCGTCGGCGGAGCTGCTCGGCGGTGTCGGGGTCGGTCTCGACCACGGCGGTATGCGGCGCGCCTTGCGGCCCGACCGTGTCGACCAGGCGCACCGCCGGCTGCGCGTCGAGAGCGGCGATGAAGGCGGCGAGCGCGGCGTCGTCGAACCGGGCCCGCACGATGTAGCGGGCCATGCGGCTCTGATCTGCGCCGCCTGGCCGGGCCTGGGGGCTGGTACTCGTCATGGGCAAGTCTCCTGGTAAAAACGCCTCCCCGTGCGGAGAGGCGTGCCCTCATGGCAAGATCAATGCAGGGTCTGCTGGGCGCCCAGCTGTGCCTGCTGTGCGTAGGCGCTCCACGGATCGGCCGAGAACGGCAGCATGCCGCCGATCTGGCCGGCGATGCCGCCGATCGTGTTGCCCAGACCCTGGTTGCCGAACTGGCCGCCGATGAAGCCGCCGACCGGTTGGGCGACGCGCTTGATCATGTTGCCCAGCCATCCTTGGGGCGCGACCTGGCCCTGCTGCTCGGCCGCCAGCTGCTGCTGCACCACGGGTGGCAGTTGCGGAACGAGTTGCTGGATGGTTTGCTGGATCTGCTGCAGCACCTGCTGCAGTTGCTGCTGCTGGGCCTGCAGCTGCTGCAGCTGCTGGAGCGCCGGGTGGTAGGGCACACCGGTCGTCTGGGGATCGGCGCCGAAGGGCAGCAGGTTGCCGAGGCCGCTCAGGACGCTGCCGGCAACGTTGCCCAGGGTCGAGCTGCCGGTCAGGTCGCCGATGATGCCGCCGGCCGGCTTGCCGAACTGCGAGAACAGGTTGCCGACGAAGCCCTGCGGGGCCAGCTGCCCTGCTTGTCCCATCTGGCCCGTCTGGCCCATCTGGGCTTGCTGCTGTTGCTGCTGCAGCTGTTGCATTTGCTGCAACTGCTGGAGTTGTTGCAATTGCTGGAGCTGTTGCAGCTGCTGCGGCTGGACGCCGTAGGCCGAACCGGTCGGGTCGGCGCCGAACGGCAGCAGGCCGCCGCCGATGCCGCCGGCGATCTGACCGATCCGGTTGCCCAGGTTGGGATTGCCGAAGAGCCCGCCGATGCCGCGGCCGATCAGGCCGCCCACCGGCGCGCCGAACATGCCGCCCAGGAAGCTCTGGGGCGCCAATGCTTGTTGACCGATGCCGTATTGCTGGTATTCGTTCATATCAACTCCTTCGTGTGAGTGCCGCCGCCCCCATCAGTTCGGCGCCGGTGCGTGAGCTGCCGGACGCCGGCGCCCTTACGCGCCTGGCGCGGGCGGCTGCGGTCATGGCATCCGCATGCCGGGTAAGGTCGGCGCGCGAATGGAGCGCAGGGGGCCGGGTATGCCCGGCCGGGCTCCCTGCAGGTAGGCGTTGGACTAGGGGGTACCCCCGAAGTTTGGGCGAAACAGGCGAGGGATTGCGTGTCTGCGGATACCTTGTGCTGGCGCAGACAAGCCGGTGTTCACGCTTGCCATGAGGCGTAAGACGCGTTAAGCGGGCGCGGGAAAAGCGGCCCCGGATCGGCTAGAATGGCGCGCTCCCGTTTCCTTCCTCTCCCGCATGAACCAGCCCGCTTCTCCCGAACGCCCGACCACCCTGGCGCTCTTTTGCAAGGTCGTCGACAACTATGGCGACATCGGCATCTGCTGGCGCCTGGCGCGCCAGCTGTGGCGCGAGCACGGCGTGCGGGTGACCCTGTGGGTCGACGACCTGGCCAGCTTTCGCCGCATCTGCCCGGCCGTCGACACCGGTGCCGCCGAGCAGGAGATCGAAGGCGTGCTGGTGCGGCATTGGCGCGACCAGGAAGCCAGCTTTACGCAGGATGAGGTCGCCGATATCGTGATCGAGTTCTTCGCGGTCGACATCCCGCCGGGCTATGTCGCGGCAATGGCGGCGCGCACGCCGCGCCCGCTGTGGTTCAACCTCGAGGGCTTGACGGCGGAAGAGTGGGTCGAGGGCTGCCACCGCCTGCCGTCCATGCATCCGCGCCTGAAGCTGACCAAGCATTTCTTCTTCCCCGGCTTTACCGCCGGGACCGGCGGCCTGCTGCACGAAGCGGGGCTGGACCAGGCGCGCGCCGCCTTCCAGGCCGACCGCGCCGCGCTGCAGGCCTACCTGGGCGGCTTCGGCGTCACGCCCGCCGAGATGGACGCGCTGAAGGTGTCGCTGTTCTGTTATCCGCATGCGCCGGTGGACGGGTTGCTGCGCGCCTGGGCCGGCGGCGAACGGCCGGTCTGCTGCCTGGTCCCGGAAGGGGTGGCTTCTGGCGCGGTGGAGGCCTTCATGGGAGGTCCGGCGCGTGCCGGCGCGGCCGTCACGCAGGGCATGCTGAGCTTGCGCGTGCTGCCCTTCGTGCCGCAGCCGGACTACGACCGCCTGCTGTGGGCCTGCGACCTGAACTTCGTGCGCGGCGAGGATTCCTTCGTGCGCGCCCAATGGGCCGACCGGCCCTTCGTGTGGCACATCTATCCCCAGGATGAAAACCTGCACCACAAGAAATTGCGGGCATTCCTGGACCGGTATGCGGACAGCGCCGGGCTGGATGCGCTGCGCCGCTTTTCGCTCGGCTGGAACGGAGCGCTCGAGGTCGCGTCGATGCCGGCGGCGTGGCGCGAACTGGAGGCGGCACTGCCCGCTCTTGCCGTTCGGGCGGAAGAATGGCGCCATGGCGTGCTCGCGCATGGCGATTTGACGACGAACCTGCTCGATTTTGCCCGTGCGCTGGGGTTAGGCGCGGAAAATCCGGTATAATGCGCGGTTAGTCTGTAACGAAATCTCAGGATCAAACGTAGGCTTCAAGGCTTTCTTCGCTCACTGGCCACCGCTGATTTAATGCAACTTACTTTTTACGTAAAACACCTATGAAATTCGCTAAAGAAATCCGTGTTGGCAACATCATTATGGTCGAAGACAAGCCGTTCATCGTGCTGCGTTCGGACGTGAACGGCTCGAGCCGCACGGGCTTCACCTACAAGTGGAAGATGAAGAATCTTCTGACCAACGCGCCGCTGGAAAACGTGTTCCGCGGCGACGACAAGTTCGACGTGGTCGTGCTGGACAAGAAGCCGGTGACCTACTCGTACTTCGCCGATCCGCTGTACGTCTTTATGGACGAAGAGTACAACCAGTACGAGATCGAAGAAGAAAACATGGGCGACGCCGTCAACTACCTGAAAGACGGTATGGAATGCGAAGCCGTATTCTACGACGGCAAGGCGATCTCGGTCGAACTGCCGACCACCATCGCACGCCTGGTCGTGTACTCGGAGCCGGCCGTCAAGGGCAACACCTCGGGTAACGTCCTGAAGGAAGCCAAGATCGAGAACGCGATCGAAGCCAAGCAGCACACCGTGATGGTGCCGCTGTTCGTCAGCACCGACGACGTCATCGAAATCGACACCCGTACCAACGAGTACAAGCGCGTCGTGCGCAACTAATCGAGGCTTTACCGCCCATAAAAAAACGCTGCCCCGGCAGCGTTTTTTTTGTCCCTACCGTTCGTCGCGGCAGCGCAGTCCCGCCACCATCAGCCCCACCATCTTGCGCGTCACCGCCGGATCCTCGTCCGGATTGGCCTTGCACAGTGTCGCCACCGCGCGCAGCAGTTCGTCGGCCTCGAAGCCGGGGCGGATCGCCTTTTGTTCCACCGCCGTCTGCAGCAGTCCGGCCAGGGCAGGGCGCAGGCGCGCATAGAAATAGTCCGGCAGCGCCGCATAGGCGGCATTGTCCGACTGCAGGGCCGCGGACAGGCCGCGCTTGGTGACGATGAACTCGACGTAGCGGCCGATCCAGTGCGCCAGCGCCTCGAACGGCGCGTGCTCGCGGGCGAACACGGGGGCGGCATCGGCGCAGGCATCGATCTGCGACTTCAGGACGGCCAGGATGAGATCGGCGCGCTGGGGGAAATGGCGGTAGACGGTGCCGACGCCGACCCCGGCGCGCTCGGCGATCTCGCGCACCGGCGCATCGACGCCCGTCTGCGCGAATACGTCCATCGCGGCTTGCAACAGCAAGCCGAGGTTGCGCTGGGCATCGGTGCGCTTGGCACGGGTGGGTTGCTCGTCCGCCGCAGAGGCGGTTTCTTCTCGGTCTGATGTAGGCATAAAAAAATCTATTAAACGGAACTAGGTTCCGCTTATAATGCGGAATCGCGTTCCGCTTTCGTTGATGATAGCAGGTCTGGACAGGGCGGGCGCGTTTTCAATCGACATCTGAAAGGAGCCTGCCATGCACGACACGCAAGTATGCATGTTCTGCCGCTACAGGAGAACCACTGCGGGCGCGACGACGCTCGCACCTTGCTGCACCGAGCGGCATGAAACCCGCCAGGCGAGCGAAACGGTGCCGCCCGCCCCACCCGCGCTGCGCGAACGACCGCGCCGCGGCGCCTTCGTAGGACGGCGGCACTGACGGTCGCCACACGCTTTCACGTGTCAGCTGAGAAACTTGCTGCTATGCTCATGCATTATTTGACACGGAGGCTTGTATGAAGCGCAGGGATTTCGTTCGGCTGGGCGTGAGCGCCGGCATGGTGGCAGGAGCGGGCGCGGCGACCGCGGCGGGCGCAACGCCGAAGGGCGGCGCCCTCGGTATCCTGGACGCCGGCGTGCGCGAGCAGGCCGCCCAAATGGCGGCGGGTAAATTGACGTCAAGCTCGCTGGTGCAGCAATACCTGGCCCGTATCGCCGCCATCGACAAGGCCGGGCCGCGTCTGAATGCCGTCATCGAGACCAATCCCGACGCGCTCAAGATTGCCGCCGAACTGGACCGTGAGCGCGCCGCCGGCAAGCTGCGCGGCCCGCTGCACGGCATCCCGGTCCTCCTGAAGGACAATATCGCCACAGCCGACCGCATGAGCACCAGCGCCGGCTCGCTCGCTCTCGACGGCGTGCGCGCCGTCAAGGATGCGCACATCGTGGCCCTGCTGCGCAAGGCCGGCGCCGTCATCATCGGCAAGACCAACCTGTCCGAATGGGCCAACATGCGCTCGACCCACTCGATCAGCGGCTGGAGCGGGCGTGGCGGGCAGACCAGGAATCCGTATGCGCTCGACCGCAATACCAGCGGTTCCAGCTCGGGTTCGGGCGCCGCCGCCGCCGCCGGCCTGGCGACCCTGACGGTCGGCACCGAGACCGACGGCTCGATCGTCTCGCCCTCGTCCTCGTGCGGCATCGTCGGCCTCAAGCCGACCCTGGGCCTGCTCAGCCGCAGCGGCATCATCCCGATCGCGCATTCGCAGGACACGGCCGGCCCGATGACGCGCACGGTCGCCGACGCGGCGCTGATGCTGGCCGCGATGGCCGGCGCCGACCCGGACGACAAGGCGACCGCGGCCAGCAGCGGCCACGTCGCCGACTACGCAGCGGCGCTGCGCATGGACGGCCTGAAGGGCAAGCGCATCGGCGTCGCCCGCAATTTCTTCGGCAGCAATGACGCAGTGGACGCGCTCATCGAGCAGGAACTTGCCGTCCTGAAGTCGCAAGGCGCGATCCTGGTCGATGTGAAAGTGCCGAACGTCGACAAGTACAACGAGAGCGAGCTGCAGGTGCTGCTGTACGAATTCGCGCCCGGCCTGGAAGCCTACCTGAAGGCCTACGCGCCGCATGCCACGGTCAAGAACATGGCGGACGTGATCGCCTTCAACGAGAAGAACGCGGCGCGTGAAATGCCTTACTTCAAGCAGGAGCACCTGATCGCGGCCCAGGCCAAGCCGGGGCTGGACGCGCGCGAATACCGCGAAGCCCTGGCCAACGACCTGCGTTATTCGCGCGACGAGGGCATCGACCAAGTCCTGAAGGAACACAAGCTGGACGCCCTGGTGGCGCCGACCGGCGGCCCGGCCTGGCTGACCGACTACATCAACGGCGACCATTACGGCGGCAGCTTCTCGACCCCGGCGGCGGTGGCCGGCTATCCGCACATCACGGTGCCGGCCGGCTATACGCGTGGCCTGCCGGTGGGGATTTCCTTCGTGGGTACGGCGTGGACCGAGGCGGCCCTGATCGGCATGGCCTATGCCTACGAGCAGGCCTCGAAGCGCCGCCGCGCGCCGACTTATCCGGCCAGCATCAACGTCAAGCTGTAGTTCAGCGCGAGGCTTCGCGTCCGCCGCCCTGCTTGACGCGCGCGAACACCGGCCCCCATTGCGGGTGGCCCTGTTCGCCGGGCGCCAGGTCGAAGGTCGGGTCGAGCCGCAGCGCCCGCTCGAAGGCCTGGCGGCAGGGCACGGGACGGTTGGTGACGCAGTAGCTGAAGGCGGTGTACTTGAGCGCGGCGACGCGGTTGCGCACCGAGCCGCTGTTCAGGTCGCTCGAGTTCAGGCGCTTGATGGCGGCGTTGAAGTCGCCGTCGTTGTACAGCGCGATGCCTTCGCGCAGCGCGGCGTCGTCGCGGTCGGCCGCCGGGCGCTCCTGGCGCGGCGCCGGCCGTTCGCGGCGTTCGGGAGCGCGGGCGCGCGCCACGTCTTCGGCGCGCGGGTGGGCACGCGCCGGTTCGCGCTTGTCGCCGAACAACGAATCGAGCTGGGCATTCATCTGGGCGCAGCCGCCGAGCAGCAGCAGGGCGCCCAGCAGACCGACACGCAGGGGCGTGCTCAAGATGGCCCTCATTGCGTTTCCTCCTCCGTAAAATCCAGTTCGATAGTTGACGATGCGCCCTTGACCGCGTTCACCATCACAGTGTGCTCGGGGAAGCTTGGGTTGACGATGCGGATCGTGTGCCGGCCCGGCGCCAGCACCAGGCGCTTGAGCGGCGGGCTGGCGCCCCGGTCGACGCCGTCGACCTGCACCATGCCCCAGGGCTTGATCACCAGCTTGTAGGTGGCGCCGGCCGCGGCCGGGATGGCCGCCGCGCGCGCCGGCGGCGCGGCACGGCCGGGCGCGGGCGCGGCTGCGGGCGTGGGCTGGTTGGCGGCCGTCACGGCCGGCGCTTGCGCGACGACCGGCGCATCTTGGAGCGCCGCCGGTGGCGGCGGAACGTCAGTGAGTATCTGCGTTGGCTCAGGCAGCGGCGCTGCCGGTGCCGCCGGTGCCGCCGGTGCCGCGTCCGCCGTCGCGGCCGCTTCGTCCTGCGGCAAGGCCAGTGTCACCGCATCGCCAGAGTCGGCCTGGTGGAGCAGGGCGAACAGGGCGCCGAGTGCGGCCAGGAGCACGGTGGCGGCCGCAACCAGCAGCAGCCAGCGCCGCAGCTTGCCTTGCTGGGGCGCGGCCTGCGGCTCGGTGAGGAAGCTGACTGTGGGTTCCGCTGGCGCGATCGGCGCCGGGGCTGCGGCCGCCGCCGGAATGGCCGGGCCGAGAGGCACGATGCCGAGCAGGTTGCGCAGCTGCTCGATGTCGTGGGGGCGTTGCGTCGGGTCGGGCGACAGGCAGCGGTCGACCGCGGTGATGAAGGTCTGGCTGTACTCGTCGCCGTTCGGCAGCACGCGGCCCGCCAATTGCCCGGCGGGCGGATACTCGCGGGTGATGCTGTAGTGGACGACGGCGGCAAGGTCATGCAGGTCGCCGGCCTCGGACCAGGCCTCGCCCACGTCCGGAGACGGAAGCAGCATCGGATCGCCCGAATCGAGCACCAGCACCGTGTCGGGGCTGATGGGGCGGTGCGGCATCTGCATGGCGTACTGCAGTTCGAGCGACTGCAGGATCTGGCGGAAGATCCGGCGGCACCAGACTTCGTTGACGAGCTCCTGGTTGAACTCGACCACCTCGCGTACGGTCCGGCCGTCGGTCTGCTGCTGCTGGGTAAGCGGTGTGCTGGTCATCATGGCATCTGGCCGCGCCCGACACCAAGAATGTGTCCCGGCCCGGTATTTGTATTTTGACAAATAATGCCAGATTTGCCGCGCCGGTGCTGCTGCTGAGCCAACCGTGCGCGACTGTTACAACTCGCTTACAAATTCGGCAAGGAATGCCGCCCGGCGCTCAAGCTTCCAAGAAGCGCATCTTGAAATAGCGGCCCTTGATGGCGCCGAAATCCGGTCCCGGGGCCTGGCGGTCGCCGAGCTTTGCGACCGCCGCGTGGGCCGCATGGCGGTCGAGCGCGACATAGCTCGCGAACTCGCCCACGTTGATCTTGCCGACCTGGTCCTTGGTCAGCCCGGCGTCGCCGGTGAGGGCGCCCAGGATGTCGCCCGGGCGCAGCTTGGCCTTCTTGCCGCCGGCGATGCACAAGGTCACCATCGGCGCCGGCGCGCCCGCCTCCAGGTGCTCGCCGAGTTCGTCGAGTTTGTGCCACTCGGCCGGCAGGTCCTGGTATTCCTCGATCAGGCGCACCCATTTCTTTTCGTTGGGCGCGCACAGGGTCAGGGCCAGGCCGGTCTCGCCGGCGCGGCCGGTGCGGCCGATGCGGTGCACGTGCACTTCCGGGTCCTTCGACACGTCGGCATTGATCACGGTGTCGAGGTTGGCGATGTCGAGGCCGCGGGCGGCGACGTCGGTTGCCACCAGCACCGAGCAGCTGCGATTGGCAAACAGGATCAGGATCTCGTCGCGTTCCTGCTGCTCCAGTTCACCGTACAGCGCGAGCGCCGAGAAGCCCTGGGCGCGCAGGCTGTCGGCCAGTTCGCGGCAATGGGCCTTGGTGTTGCAGAAGGCGAGGGCGGAGACTGGCTGGTAGTGCTTCAGCAGTTGCGCCACCGCCTCGTCACGGCCTTCGAAGCCGATCTCGTAGAAGCGCTGCGCGATCTTTTCGGCGCTGTGCTGGCTCTCGACGGCCACTTCGAGCGGGTCGACCAGGAAGCCGGCGGTGGCGAAGCGTATGTCGTCCGGGTAGGTGGCCGAGAACAGCAGGGTCTGGCGGCGCTGCGGGCAGGCGCTCACGATGCCGGCGATCTCGTCGTAGAAGCCCATGTCGGTCATGCGGTCGGCTTCGTCCAGCACCAGGGTCTGGACCTTGGACAGGTCGAGGGTGTGGCGGCCGAGGTGGTCGCGGATGCGGCCCGGGGTGCCGACCACGATGTGGGCGCCGTGCTCGAGCGAGGCGATCTGCGGACGCATCGCGACGCCGCCGGTCAGGGTCAGGATCTTGACGTTGCCGACGCCGCGCGCAAGGCGCCGCAGTTCACCCGCCACCTGGTCGGCCAGTTCGCGCGTCGGGCACAGCACCAGGCCCTGCACCGCGAACCAGGCCGGATTGAGCTTGTGCAGGATGCCGATGCCGAAGGCCGCGGTCTTGCCGCTGCCGGTCTTGGCCTGGGCGATCAGGTCGCGGCCTTCCAGCACGGCAGGCAGCGATTCCGCCTGGATCGCGGTCATCTGGTGGTAGCCCAGGGTGGCGAGGTTGGCGAGGAAACGGGGCGCCAGCGGCAGGGAGGTAAAGGCTTGGGTGGTCATGGGCTAGTCCGGGCCAGGGTGGAACAATAGGGCCAAGCGTGGCCGGTCGGCCGGGGTTGCGACTACGCTGGGTCCGGCGCCCAGACCGGCAGGCCGGTCAGGTCGAGGTGTTCGTCGCGGCGCCAGACGGGCAGGCCGGTGGTGTCGGTCTCGTCGAGCAGTTCGAGCTGTTCCTGCTTCAGGGAGCCGCGGCGCGGCCGGGTGCCGGCACGCTTTGGTTCGGCAACGGGAACGGGTTCAGCGGCCGGTTCGAAACCCGGCAGGTCGATCGTCGCGTTGTCTTTCTTGTCTCTCATCTGCAAACTTCGCCGCTCGCTGCGCCATCTTCTTGCCGCAGAAAACAAAAGCCCGGCTGCAAGAGTCGGGCTTTTGATCGGTATTTGGTTGCGGGGACAGGATTTGAACCTGTGACCTTCGGGTTATGAGCCCGACGAGCTGCCAGACTGCTCCACCCCGCGTCTGAGAAAAAGATTATAGCGCGGTTCGCGTGGCGGCGCAATCGGCGATTGTGGAAGCCTGTTGTCCTTGCGTCAGCTCAATGCTTCGCCGTGTTCACTGTTGTGCCGATGCACGTAGGCGCCACAGCGAGGTCACTTCGCGGCTACGTGCAAGGTAGAGCGGATCGTCCGGGTCGCTGGCCTTGCCGTGGGTCGGGCGCACGTCGTGGCGCGCCGCCACGTCGAGGCCGGCGCCGGCGATCCAGCCGAGCAATTGCTCGCGCGTGCGCAGGCCAAGGTGCTCGGCCAGGTCGGACAGGATCAGCCAGCCCTCGCCGCCGGGCGCAAGATGCGCCGCCAGGCCGCCGAGGAAACCCTTGAGCATGCGGCTGTCCGGATCGTAGATCGCGTATTCGATGGCGGAACTCGGCTTGCCCGGCAGCCAGGGCGGGTTGCACACGACCAGGGGCGCGCGGCCCTCCGGAAACAGGTCCGCTTCGATGATCTCGACCTGCTTGTCCAGGCCCAGGCGCGCGATGTTCTCGCGCGCGCAGCCCAGGGCGCGCGCGTCCATGTCGGTGGCCACGACCTGCGCGATGCCGCGCCGGGCCAGCACCGCCGACAGCACGCCGGTGCCGGCGCCGATGTCGAAGGCGAGCGCGGCGCCCTTGGGGAGGGGGGCCTGGGCCACCAGCTCCACGTATTCGCCGCGCACCGGCGAGAATACGCCGTACCAGGGGTGGATCGTGGCGTCGAGCGCCGGGATGCGCGCACCCTTGCGGCGCCATTCGTGGGCGCCGATCACGCCCAGCAGTTCGCGCAGCGAGGCGACATAGCGCGTGTCGGCCGGGCCGTAGGCCTCGAGACAAGCCTCGCGCACATCCGGCGCGCGGCGCAGCGGGATCACGTGGCCGGCCTCGAATGGAATCAGGAGCATGGCCAGGGTGCGCGCGCGCTGCAGTTGCTGCAGGCGGTGGCGATGGAACAGCTCGGTGGGCGTGGGCGCGGCCTTGCCGGCCTTGCCCTTGGCACGTTTGGCGCGCTCGCTCTTGCCGTCGACCCGGCGCACCAGGGCGTTCAGCAGCTGGCGCGCGTTCTGAAAGTCGCCGCGCCAGAGCAGGGCGGTGCCGTCCAGCGCCAGGCGGTAGGCCGCGTCCGCGTTCATGCTGTCGTCTGCCACGACCACTTTCTTCGGCGCCGGCCAGCCGCTCTCGGAGCGCCACTGCGCCGTATGCTCGACCTCGCTTTCGCGCCAGCTCATCTCGCTCATGCGTCGCCGATCAGTGATGGTGGTGCCAGTTGCCGTCGGCCGATTCCAGGTAAGACTTCACCGCGTCCGGGCTGCCGGTGGCGTGGCGCTTGGGCTCGCCGCACTCGCAGACGCCGAGGTAGGGCTGGATGTGCGAGCAGGCCGACACCTTCTGCAGGGTGACCTTGACCGGTTTGGCGCACTTGGCGCATTTGAAGGTGAGGAAGCGTGCGGGTTTCATGGGCTTGTGCTTGGAGTGAATACAGGAAAGAGCGGCATTCTACACCCACCACCCTTCACGTCGCATCCGGCCCGCCTACTCGACCACGACGGCACTGCTGCCGCCCCCGGCGGGACGCACCAGCACCTTGGTGGCGATGCGTTCCGTCATTTCCTGCACGTGCGAGATCACGCCCACCTTGCGGCCGAGCGACTGCAGCGCGTCCAGCGCATCCATCGCCACGCCCAGGGTGTCGGTATCGAGGCTGCCGAAGCCCTCGTCGATGAACAGCGACTCGACCCGCACCCGGTTCGAGGACAGCGAGGCCAGGCCCAGCGCCAGCGCCAGCGAGACCAGGAAGGATTCGCCGCCGGACAGGGAGTTGACCGAGCGCACTTCACCGCCCATGTCCTGGTCGCGCACCATCAGCGCCAGCGATGGCGCGCCGTTGTGGCTGACCCGCTCCAGGCGGTAGCGCCGCGCCAGCTGGTTCAGGTGGGCGTTGGCATAGCCGAGCAGCACGTCCAGGGTGAATTGCTGGGCATAGTTGCGGAACTTCTTGCCGTCGCTGGAACCGATCAGCTCGGACAGCTTGCCCCAGCGCTGCTCTTGCGCCTGCTGGCGCTCGATCGCGGCCAGCATGGCCTGGGCCTGCACCCGGCGGGTCTCGTCCTGGGCGATGCGCATGCGCAGTTCGGTGGTGAGGTCGTGGGTGGCGCGGCGCTCGGCCGTGAGGGCCTCGACCGCGGCCGCCACCGTCTCGGCGGACAGGCCGCTCTCGGGCCGGCCCTCGGCATGCAGGGCGCCCTGGGCGCGGCGCTCGGCCAGCACCGCGGCGAGGCTGGCCACCTGGGCGTCGAGCGCGGCCAGGGCGCTGCGCTCCTGGGCCAGCCAGGTGGCGCCGACCGCCAGCAGGCGACCGAGTTCGTTCGCGTCCTCGATCGGATCCAGGCCGTTGAGGAAGGCCGACTTGCGGTAGTCCTCGAACCAGTCGGCCAGGCTGGCGGCAGCCCTGGCGCCGGCGCCGTCGAGGGCGGCGATGTGTTCGCGCAGCTGGGCCAGGGCGCTGCGGGCGCTGGCCTCGCGCTGGGCGGTCTCGGTGGCGACGGCCTGGCGCGCCGCCAGGTGGTTGCGGGCGGCGCCGACCGCGGCCTGCAGCTCCTGCTCGACCTCCAGCACGGCGCGGCCGTTCCACAGCGCCAGCCGCTGTCCGCGTTTTTCCTTCAGCTCGGCATCGATGCGGTTGAATTCGGCGGCCACGCCGGCGCCGTGGCGGTCGGCCTGGGCGATGCGTTCTTGGGCGCCGGCCATCTCGGCTTCGAGGGTGGCGGCCGCGGCGCTGGTGCGGGTTTGCAGCTCGGTCTGCTGCTGCCACTGGGCCGCTTCCTGGGCCCGCGCTTCGCGCCAGGCGGCCGGGTTCGGGCGCCAGGCGTCCTGCCAGCCGTCGCCGCAGGCATCGCACAGGACGGGATCGAGCTCGGCCAGCAGGGCGGCCAATTGGGTGGATTCGGCCTGCTGCTGCACGGTGGCGGCGCGCAGCTCGGCCTGCAGGCGGGCGCCGCTCTCGCGCGCGCTGTCGACCGCCTGGCGCAGGCCGGCAAGTTCGCGCTGGGCCGCGTCGTAGGCGGCCTGGGCCGTGTCACGGGCCTGGGCGGCGCGGCGAAATGCCGCCATGCGCGCGTCCAGGGCCGCGGCGGCCGTGCGCACGCCCTCGCGCGCCTCGGCGAACCAGGCCGGGCGCCGGGCTTCGTCGGGCGCCGCATCGAACACTTCGCGTGCCAGCGGCTGGGCATTCCACTCGGCTTCGAGTTCGTCCAGCACCTTGCGCAAGGTGGTGCGCTCGCGCTGCAGGCCGGCCAGGCGCTCGCTGCTGGCCGCCAGGGTGGCGGCGTGGGTCGCCTGGGCCGCTTCGTTGTCGCGTACCCGGGCGCGGCAGTCGACGACTTCGGTACGCAGGTTGGCCAGCATGTTGCGCAGCATGTCTTCGCGGCCGTGGTCGCGGTAGGGGTGCTGCTCGGAGCCGCATACCGGGCAGGGCGCGTCTTCGCTCAGTGCCGAGCGCAGCTGTTCGACGCTGGCCGCGCAGGCCAGTTCGGCCGCGGCCAGCGATTTCTCGGCCTGCTGCATGGCGCCCAGCAGGGCCGGTGCGGCGGCGCGGGCCTCGTCGAGCAGGCGGGCGGCGCCGGCACGCGCCGTGTCCACGCGGTCGAGTTCGCCTGCAGTGTCCTGCCATTCCTGGCGCGTGGTCACCAGGGCCGTCCAGGCCTTGTCGGCGGCGTTCAGGCGTTCGCGCCGCGCGTCCAGCGCCCGGCGTTCGTCGTCGAGGGCTTGCGGGTCGACCGCCTCCAGTGCCGCCAATGCGTCGCGTCGCGCCGTGTCCAGCAGGTCGAGGCGGCGCGTGGCTTCGCCCAGGGCCTGCGCGGCTGCGTGTTCGCGCGCGGCCGCTTCGTGGGCCTGGCGACTGACCGCGGCCAGCCGCTCCTTGCCCTCGCGCTCGATTGCCACCGACAGCGCGGCCTGGCCCAGCAGGCCGTTCCAGCGCGGCCACTGCGCCGCCATCGGTTCGAGGCGCGCGTGGGACGACAGCCAGGCGCTTGCGCGCTCGCGTCCGCCGCGCGCGGCATCCAGTTCCTGGGCCTTGGCCGCATGCACGGCGCGTGCCTGGCGCGCTTCGGTGCGGGCGGCGTCGAGCGCGGTGGCGGCCTGCGCATGGGCGGGTGCCAGGGCGGCGATGGCGGCATCGAGCGCCTTGGCGCCGTCGAGCTGGGGCGCGGCAGTGCGCAGGGCGCCGTCGGCGGCTTCGACCGCGGCCTGGGCGGCATCGAGGTCGAGCACGGCCTGGCGGCGCTCTTCCTGGGCCAGGGCGAGCTGGCTTTCCAGCTTGGCGGTTGCTTCCAGCGCCGCCTTGTGTTCTTCGTGCAGGCGCCCGATTTCGGTGACCAGGGGGCGCGCCGGCTGGATGGCGTCCAGGGTGGCCAGGCGCTGGCGCCGGCCGGCGGCATCCTGCTGGGCCGTCTGCGCCGCGCCCAGCGCGTCGAGCGCCTGGGTTTCGCTGTGCGCCAGCTTGGCGGCTTCCTGGTGCCAGCGCAGTTCGCCTTCGAGGGCGGCGCGGCGTGCGTCGACCGCTTCCAGCGCCAGTTCGGCGGTGGCGCGCTCGGCCTCCAGTTTTTCGCGCTCCTGCGCCGGCATCGGGGCCTGGTTGGCCAGTTGCGAAGCCAGGCTCCGGGTGCGCTCCTGCTCGGCGCGGTAGCGTTCGAAGGCGCGGCGCGAGATGTCGCTGTAGATGGTGGTGCCGGTCAGGGTTTCGAGCAGTTCGCCGCGCTCGTTCTCGTCGGTTTTGAGAAAGGCCGAGAACTCGTTCTGGGCCAGCAGCACGGCGCGCGTGAACTGTTCGAACGAGAGGCCGATGCGATTGACGATCTCGAGCGCGACCTCGGTCTTGGTGCCGCCCAGCGGATCGAGTTCGGGCAGGCGATGCAGGGTCATCTTGGACGGCTGCAGGGCGCCGCCCGGCTTGCCGTAGGCGCGTCGCACGCTCCAGCGCGCGCGGTAGCGGATGTCGTCGTTGCCGGCGAAGTCGACCTCGGCCCAGGCTTCGGCCGCGCCGCGCCGCAGCAGGGTGCGCGGATCGAGCGCCGAGATGGTGTCGCCGCCGACATCGGGCAACTGGCTGCCGGCGCGCTTGAGCAGGCGCGGGGTGGCGTCGTACAGCGCCAGGCAGAGGGCGTCGAGCAGGGTGCTTTTGCCGGCGCCGGTGGGGCCGCTGATGGCGAACAGGCCGCTGGAGGCCAGCGGTTCGCTTTCGAAATCGACCAGGAATTCGCCGGCCAGCGACGCCAGGTTCTTGCCGCTGATGCGCAGGATCTTCATGCGGCGTCTCCGCTAAGTGCCGTGGTGAGCTCGGCAAACGCGGCCAGCTGGTCCGGCGGCGCCTCGTCGCCATAGCGCTGGGCCCACAGGCGGCGGAAGATGTCGTCCGGCTGCAGCTGGGCCAGCTGGTCCAGGCTCAGGGCCTCCGAGACGTCTTCAGGCGCGGCGTGGCGGCGGGTCGGTTCGATCTTGGCCAGGCGCACCGGCTTGCCGGCCAGCGCGGCTTCGACGCGCGAGCGCAGGCCGGGTTCCGGGCCTTCGAGCAGCACCCGCACTTCGAGGAAAGGTTGCTGCTGGGGCGGAGCGTCCGGCAATTCCAGTGCCTCCAGCGCCGCCTGCACCTCTTCCAGCGGGGCCGGCTGGGCCGGCACGCGCAGCAGCTGCACCGCGCGCGGTACCGGCAAGGACGTCACGGCGCGGGTGGCCGGACCGTCGAGCTCGACCAGCAACACCTGGTGCTGGTAGCCGACTTCGGAAAACGAGAGCGGCAGCGGGCTGCCGCAATAGCGCCGGTGCTCGTGGCCGCCGACGCGCTGGGCCAGGTGCAGGTGGCCGAGGGCCACGTAGGCCACGGCGGAGTCGAACATCGAGGCCGGCAGGGCTTCGGTGCCGCCGATGACGATGCGGCGCTCGGAATCCTGGGACGACTGGCCGTCCACCATGTGGCAATGGCCCATGGCGACGATGGCTTCGCCGCCCGTACAGCGCGACTGCGCCAGCGCGAAGGCCTGGCGGTAGAGCAGGGTGGTGCCGTGCAGATACGGGTCGAGCGCGAGGTCCTGGTCTTCGGCCACCGCGCGCGGCACGTCGCCCGGGCGCAGGAAGGGAATCGCCAGGCACCAGGCCCCGACGCTGCCGTCGCGCCGGCGCAGCGGCACCAGGAGGCGCTCGAGGTCGATGGCGCCGTCCTGCGTGCGGCCGACGTTGCCGACCACGATGGTGCCGTGGGCTTCGAGCAGCGGCGTGGGCGCTTCCAGCCGGCCCGGCGAATCGTGGTTGCCGGCGATGACCACCACCTGCAGGTGCGGCACGCGCGCACGCGCCTGCTGCAGGAAACGGTAGAGCTGGCGGTGGGCGGCGGCCGACGGGTTGGCGTTGTCGAAGACGTCGCCGGCAACCAGCAGCACGTCGATCTCCTCGCGCACCAGCGTCTCGGCCAGCCAGTCGAGGAAGCACGCGTGCTCGTAGGCACGATCGAAATTGTGCAGGGTCTGGCCCAGGTGCCAGTCGGAGGTGTGAAGCAGCCGCATGGTTGGAATGGAAAGTCGGGTCGGCGCTCACTATAGCGCAAAGCCCTTGTGTCGCCCAGAAAAAGACTGTGTTTTTTTACAGTAGTATTGAATTGATATTAGAATAAAGGCATGAGCGAAATCAATCGAACCTGCGACCTCGAACTGTCGATCGGCGCCGCCCGCGCCCTGCACCTGGCCGCCCAGGACATGCTGGCGCCGCGCCGCCGCCGGGCCAGCAAAGCCGACGTGCTGGCGACCATCCGGCGCATGGGGATGTTGCAGATCGACACCATCAGCGTGGTGGCGCGCAGTCCCTATCTGGTGCTGTGGAGCCGCCTCGGCGCCTACGAGCCGGCCTGGCTCGACGAACTGCTGGCCGAGGGCGCGCTGTTCGAGTACTGGGCGCACGAGGCCTGCTTCCTGCCGATCGAGGACTACGGCCTGTACCGCCACCGCATGCACGATCCGGAAGCCATGGGCTGGAAGTATTCGGCCAAGTGGATGCGCGAGCGCGCGGCCGAGGTGGCGGCCCTGCGCGAGTTCGTCGCAGCCAACGGACCGGTGCGCTCGTCCGATTTCGAACGCAGCGACGGTAAAGCCGGCGGCTGGTGGGAGTGGAAGCCCGAAAAGCGCAGCCTGGAAGTGCTGTTCACGGCGGGCGAACTGATGATCGCGCGGCGCCATAACTTCCAGCGCATCTACGACCTGGCCGAGCGCGTCCACCCGACCTGGCACGACGACAACATGCCGCCGCTGGCCGAGGTGCGGCGCCGCTTCGTGCTGGACACGGTGCGCGCCCTCGGACTGGCCAAGGCGGCCTGGATTCCGGATTACCACCGCACCCGGCGCCCGCATCCCGATCCGGACGAGCTGGTGGACGAGGGCCTGCTGCTGCGCGCCCGCGTCGCCGGTTGGGACGAGCCGGTGTACATCCACCCGGACCATGCCGGGCTGGCGCGCGCGGCCCGCGACGGCAAGCTGGCGCCGCGCCTGACGACCGTGCTGTCGCCCTTCGACCCGATCGTCTGGGACCGCCGCCGCGCGCTCGAGCTGTTCGGTTTCGATTACCGGCTCGAATGCTATACCCCGGCCGAAAAACGCCGCTACGGCTACTTCAGCCTGCCGATCCTGCGCCGCGGGGCACTGGTCGGGCGGGTCGACGCCAAGGCCCACCGCAAGTTCCGGCAGTTCGAACTGCGCAGCCTGCATCTGGAACCTGGTGTGCGCGCCAGCGAGCGCCTGGTGGCGGACGTGGCGGGCGCGCTGCAACGCTGCGCCGACTGGCATGCTTGCCCGGAAGTACGCATCGCCGAGGCAGTGCCGGCCGAGTTCGGCGTACGAATCGGAAAGGTCCTTGCTGGACAAGCTTAATTGGACATCTAAGCCGCAAAAAAGTCTCTAATGTCCACGGGTCCGGGTTTGCGCCACCTCAAACACCGTATGGGGCATGTCTCTACACTACGAGTTCCCAGCGGCAGGCTACAACAACAACACAGCCCGCCCGACCCTGACAAAAACGCTTCCCCAGTCCTTGCATCGCGGCCACCGCCGAGGCCGCGCGCTGGCGAAGCCATCCTGAGAGGAGACATGATGCTGACTTCTACCTACACGCTGGTCGCCCTTTCCATCGAGCAGGCGAGCGCCCGCATCGGCCTGCAATCGCTGCTCGAGCGCTGGCATCCGCGCGCCTGGCAACATGCCACGCCCACCGCGCGCGAATATGCGCTGGCCTGCGACGCCCTGCGTGTGGCCTTCGACAACTGCTACTGGCGCAAGCTCGACAAGTTCGTGCTGCCGGCCCTGCGCCGCGCCGGCGCGGCCGTGGTGCTGCTGGCCGAGCTCGACGCGCTGACCCTGGCCGCGATCGAGGCACGCGCCGACGTGCATGCGGCGGCGGCCGTGCAGGATCCGGGCTTCGGCGCCGCGCTCGAACGTTGCTGCAACCTGCTGCTCGAGCGGCTCGAGCGCGAGGAGCGGGAACTGTTTGCGCTGGCCCGCATCCATGTGCCGAGCGAAGCCTGGTTCGCGATCGCCAACCAGATGCTGGCCCAGGACGCCTGGCAGAACGAGAACCGCAGCTATCCTGTCGGTCCGGTGGCGCCCGGTGCCATGGGCCGAAGTGCCACAAGGCAAGCCGCTATGGCCTCGCACTTCGCCGCCCACTGAGCCGGCGACGTTCCCGGCATCGTCCCTGCGCCGGGCGCGGCAGGGGCGAACCGGCGCACCGGGCGAGCGCCACCATGGTTCTTTGCTATCATGGGGCTTTTGGAAGTGCGCACATCATGTTCGAATTCCTTTTCAAGCGGCAGGGTGGTGACAAGCCCGCCGGCGCCTCCGGCGAGGTCTCGGAGGGCCAGCAGGGTGGAACCGCCCAGGCGGCGTCCGGCGGCGCGGCCGCGGACGCACCGACCCCGCGCGAGCAGCAGGCCGAACAGCTCAAGGGCTTGAACGGCGACGAAGACGCCGCCGTCGCCTTTATTTTGTCCTCCGAATTCTCCGAACTGCGCCTGGCCGCGGCCGAGCTGGTCCACAGCCGCGCGCAGCTCGAGCGCGTGCATGCGGCGATGCGCAATACCGACCGCCGCGTGGCCAAGCTGATGCAGTCGCGCCTGGACGCGATCCGTCACCATGACGCCGAGCTGCGCCGCGGCCAGGAAGCGCTGGCCATGGCGAACAGCCTGCTGAACGACGCGCTCCTGACCCCCAACCATGTTGCCGAGCTGGACCGCAAATGGGCGATCATCCAGGCGCCCGAGCTGGCGCCCGAATTCGACGCCGTCCGCGCCGAGCTCGGCAAACGGCTGGAAGACCAGGTGCAGCTGCAGCGCGCCATGATCGACCGCCTGGCCGCCTTGCGCCAGCTCGAGTCGGGCGGCCTCGACGCCACCGAGCTTGCCGAGCGCCTGGACGCCCTGTCGCGCGAGCAGGCGCAGGCCCTGGTGGCGCCCGGCCACGCCTCGCTGCCGCGCGCGCTGGTGGCCGAGTTCGCCACCGAACAGGCGCGCCTGGGTGCCAGCCTGGCCACGCTCGAGCAGGACCGGGCCGCGCTGGCCGCGCGCGAAGCGGCGCTCGCCCAATGGGAAGCCCAGCCTGTCGCAGAACTGAAGGCCGATGTCCTGCGCAAGGATTGGCAGCGCCTGCCGGCCCTGCCGGCGGGCGCTGCCGGCGCCAGCTTGCAGGGGCGCTTCGATGCCCTGCTGGGCGCCCTGCCCCAGGAAGTGCGCAAGCCGAAGGAAGCCCAGCCGGCCGCCACCAAGGCTGCCGCTACCCCGGGCGCCGCCCCGGCCGCGCCAAAGCAGCCGAAAGCCCAGAACAAGGGCGCCGACCAGCACTTCCTTGACCAGCTCGACGCGATGGAAGCGGCCCTGCAGCAGGGTTCGCTCGGAACCGCCGCCGAGCTCGACAAGTCGCTGAAGGAAGCGCGCGACAAGGGCATGCGCTTGACCCCGGCCCAGCTCGATCGGCTGAACCACGTGCGTGCCGAACTCAAGCGCCTGTCGGACTGGGCGCGCTGGGGTGGCAACGTCTCGCGCGAAGAACTGATCAAGCAGGTCGAGGCGCTGCCGACCCAGAACCTGGCGATGGGCGAACTGGCCAAGAAGGTGGGCAGCATGCGCGAGCGCTGGAAGGCGCTGGACAGCCTGTCCGGCGCCGCACCGCGTTCGCTGTGGGAACGCTTCGACGCCGCCTGCACCACGGCCTATGCACCGGCCGCCGCCCACTTCCGCCATTTGGCCGACGAGCGCCACGCCAACGCCGCGCGCGGCCAGGCGCTGGTAGAAGAAGCCCAGGCCGAAATCGCGCGCCTGCAGTCCGGCGAAGCCGACTGGAAGCACGTATCCGGCACCGTACAGCGCCTGCGCACCGCCTGGAGTCACCTGGGCGCGATCGACCGCAAGGACAAGAAACGCCTCGACGGGCTGTTCGCCGACGCCCTCAACACCCTGCAGCGTCCGCTCCAAGAGCAGCGCAAGGGCGAGGTGGCCGTGCGCGAGCAACTGATCGAAGAAGCGCTCGCGCTCGACCCGCACGATCGCCACGCGGTCGACGCGCTGCGCGAGCTGCAGGCGCGCTGGCAGGAACATGCGCGCGCATTGCCGCTCGAGCGCAAATCCGAGCAGGCGCTGTGGCAACGTTTCCGCGCGGCCTGCGACGCCCTGTTTGCCCAGCGCAAGGAGCAGGCGCACGCCGCCGATGCCGAGCGGCGCGCCCACGAAGCGGCCAAGGAAGCGATCAGCGCGCGCCTGGAAGCGGCAGCGCCGGACGCGACCCCGGCAACCAGCGGAAAGCTGCTGCGCGACGCGGCCGCCGAATGGGCCGCGATCGGTCCGGTGCCGCGCGCCCACGAGGCGCGGGTCGAGAAGCGCTACCACGCCGCGGTGGCGGCGGTGCAGCACCATGCCGACGTGGCGCGTCGCGCCGCCGGCCTGGCTTTGGCCGGTGCGGTGCGCGACAAGCTGCGCCTGATCCAGGCGCTGGAAAACGCCATCGTCAACCCCGACGCCCAGACCAACCCAGCCGACTGGCGCGCGCGCTGGGAAGCACTGCTGCCGCTCGAGGGCGGCTTCGAGCCGGTGCTGCACGCGCGCTTCGAAGCGGCACTCGGCGCTCTCGAAGGCGACCGCCAGGCCTATGCGCGCCTTTTGGCATCCAACCGCGAGCGCCTGCTGCACGAACTGCTGCGCCTGGAAATCGCGGCCGGCATCGACAGCGGCGCCGAGTTCGCGCGCGAGCGCCTCAAGCTGCAGGTCGAGGTGCTGCAAAGTTCGCTCAAGTCCGGCCACCGCGCCGGCAAGGGAGCGGCGGCGGCGCACGAAACGGGCGCCGCTGGCCTGCGCGAACTGCTGGCGCTGCCGGCCGTGCACGACGCCCGCACCGAAACCCGGATCGAGCACCTCCTGACCCGTAACGCAAAGGATGGCCGGTGAACGCCCCGCAGCAGCCCGGCCTGACCGACATCCGCGTCCAGCAGGCCGACTTCGACCTGTCGCACGAGCTGGCCGCGCTGCGCGCCGGCGACGGTCGGGTGGGCGCGGTGGTGTCCTTCGTGGGCACCGTGCGCGACCTGAACGACGGTTCCATCGTCTCCGAAATGGAGCTCGAGCACTATCCCGGCATGACAGAAAAGGCCCTGGCCGACATCGTGGAGCAGGCGCGGGCCCGCTGGCCGCTCCTGGGCGTGCTGGTGATCCACCGGGTCGGCCCGCTCGCGCCGCTCGACCAGATCGTGCTGGTGGCCTGTACCTCGGCGCACCGGGGCGAAGCCTTCGCCGCCTGCGAATTCATCATGGACTACCTCAAGACCGACGCCCCGTTCTGGAAGAAGGAACAGACCCCGGGCGGGGCGCGCTGGGTCGACGCCCGCGCCAGCGACGACTCGGCCAAGCGCAAGTGGATGCCGCCGGGTAGCGCCGCGTGAGCTGGCTGGCGGTCGGCATCGGAGCGGCGCTCGGCGCCTGGTTGCGCTGGGGCCTGGGCCTGTGGCTGGGCAGCCTGCACCCTTACGTCCAGGCCGGCACGCTGGCGGCCAATCTGGTGGGGGGCTACCTGGTCGGGCTGGCGCTGGGTTTCTTCGCCGCCCATCCCGAGCTGCCGCCCGAATGGCGGCTGTTCGCCATTACCGGTTTTCTTGGCGGCTTGACCACGTTTTCCAGCTTTTCCGGCGAATCCGTGGTGCTCTTGCAGCGCGGGGAAGTCGGCTGGGCGCTGGTCCATACGGCGTTGCACCTGGCCGGTTCGCTGCTGTGCTGCGCGGCCGGCTTCGCCACATGGCGCGCCCTGCGCGGCTAAGGGTATCACCAGCCGATACCCCGGCATGGCGCAATGGCAGGCCAAAACAGGCATGATAATTTTGCGGCTAGTTCATTTACCGGAGGAACCAGCCATGCAAACCGTGCAACGTCCGACCGCCGCCTTCGTCGGCGCTTCCTGGGGCGCCCTCCTGATCGGTGGCAGCGCCTACCTGATCGGCCTGTGGAATGCCCAGATGCAGCTGAACGAGAAGGGTTACTACCTGACCCTGCTGCTGTTCGGCCTGTTCGCTGCGGTCTCGCTGCAAAAGACCGTGCGCGACCGCAGCGAAGGGCTGCCGGTGACCAACCTGTATGCCGGCCTGTGCTGGGTGTCCCTGATCTCGGCCATCCTGCTGCTCACGGTCGGCCTGTGGAATGCGACCCTGGCCCCGAGCGAGAAGGGCTTCTATGCCATGTCCTTCGTGCTCAGCCTGTTCGCCGTGGTCGCGGTGCAGAAGAACGTGCGCGACCTGGACCGCCTGGGCAAACCTTCGGCGAGTGAGGCAGTCGAATAAGGCTGAGCATTGCACATCTTGAAAAGCCGACAGACATCCCTATTTTGCTCCTCAGTCAAGTACACCACTAGGGAGCAATACCATGCGGCAAGACAAATTGACGACCAAGCTCCAGGAAGCACTGGCGGATGCCCAGAGCCTGGCGGTTGGCAACGATAACCAGTACATCGAACCAAGCCACCTGCTCGTCGCCCTGCTGAACCAGGACGACGGCGGGGCCCGTTCGCTCCTGCAGCGCGCCGGCGTCAACGTCGGCGGCCTCTCCAACGCGCTGAAGTCGGCGCTCGAGCGCCTGCCCAAGGTGTCGGGCACGGGCGGCGACGTCCAGGTCGGGCGCGAGCTCGTGGCCCTGCTGAACCTGGCTGACCGCGAGTCGCAGAAGCGCGGCGACCAGTTCCTCGCCTCCGAAATGATCCTGTTGGCGCTGACCGAAGACAAGTCGGACGCCGGCCGCCTGGCGCGCGAACACGGCCTGGCGCGCAAGGCCCTCGAATCCGCCATCTCGGCCGTGCGCGGCGGTGAATCCGTGAATTCGCAGGACGCCGAAGGCCAGCGCGAAGCGCTCAAGAAATACACGCTCGACCTGACCGAGCGCGCCCGCATGGGCAAGCTGGACCCGGTGATCGGCCGCGACGACGAGATCCGCCGTGCGATCCAGGTGCTGCAGCGCCGTTCCAAGAACAACCCGGTCCTGATCGGCGAACCGGGCGTGGGCAAGACCGCCATCGTGGAAGGCCTGGCCCAGCGCATCGTCAACGGCGAAGTGCCCGATTCGCTCAAGGGCAAGCGCGTGCTCTCGCTCGACATGGCGGCCCTGCTGGCCGGCGCCAAGTACCGCGGCGAGTTCGAGGAGCGCCTGAAAACCGTGCTGAAGGAACTGGCCCAGGACGAAGGCCAGACCATTGTTTTCATCGACGAGATCCATACCATGGTCGGGGCCGGCAAGGCCGAAGGCGCGATGGACGCCGGCAACATGCTGAAACCGGCCCTGGCGCGCGGTGAGCTGCACTGCGTCGGCGCCACCACCCTGGACGAATACCGCAAATACGTCGAGAAGGATGCCGCGCTGGAGCGCCGCTTCCAGAAGATCATGGTCGACGAGCCGAGCGTGGAGGCGACCATCGCCATCCTGCGCGGCCTGCAGGAAAAGTACGAGTTGCACCACAAGGTCGAGATCACCGACCCGGCCATCATCGCCGCGGCGGAACTGTCGCACCGCTATATCAGCGACCGCTTCCTGCCGGACAAGGCGATCGACCTGATCGACGAGGCGGCTTCCAAGATCAAGATCGAGATCGACTCCAAGCCCGAGGTGATGGACAAGCTCGAACGCCGCCTGATCCAGCTGAAGATCGAGCGCGAAGCCGTGCGCAAGGAAACCGACGAAGCGTCGATGCGCCGCCTGGAGCTGATCGGCGAAGAGATCGCGCGCCTGGAGCGCGAGTACAACGACTACGAGGAGATCCTCAAGTCCGAGAAGGCGGCGGTGCAGGGCACCACCCACATCAAGGAAGAGATCGAGCGCATCCGCCACCAGATGGAGGAGGCCAAGCGCCAGAGCAACTGGCAGCGCGTCTCCGAGCTGCAGTACGGCCAGTTGCCGCAACTGGAAGCCCAGCTGAAGACGGCCGAGGAAGCCGCCGCCGGCGCGGATGGCGACACGACCAAACCCAAGCTGCTGCGCACCCAGGTCGGCGCCGAGGAAATCGCCGAGGTGGTGGCGCGCGCGACCGGCATTCCGGTCTCGCGCATGATGCAGGGCGAGCGCGAAAAGCTGCTGCACATCGAGGACGAACTGCACAAGCGCGTGGTGGGCCAGGACGAGGCGATCGAGGCGGTGTCGGATGCGATCCGCCGCTCGCGCGCCGGCCTGTCCGACCCGAACCGCCCCTACGGTTCCTTCATGTTCCTGGGCCCGACCGGCGTCGGCAAGACCGAATTGTGCAAGGCGTTGGCAAGCTTCCTCTTCGATACCGAGGACGCCCTGATCCGCATCGACATGAGCGAATTCATGGAGAAGCATTCGGTTGCGCGCCTGATCGGCGCGCCGCCGGGCTATGTCGGCTATGAAGAGGGCGGCTACCTGACGGAAGCCGTGCGCCGCAAGCCCTACAGCGTGATCCTGCTGGACGAGATCGAGAAGGCGCACCCGGACGTGTTCAACGTGCTGCTGCAGGCGCTCGACGACGGCCGCATGACCGACGGCCAGGGCCGCACCGTGGACTTCAAGAACACGGTGATCGTGATGACCTCGAACCTGGGGTCGCACAAGATCCAGTCGATGGACACCGACGAGCCGGGTGTGGTGAAGCTGGCCGTGATGGCCGAGGTGCGCGGACACTTCCGCCCCGAGTTCATCAACCGCATCGACGAGATCGTGGTGTTCCATGCGCTCGACGAGAAGAACATCGGCGCGATCGCGCGGATCCAGCTGCACAACCTGGAGGAGCGCCTGGCCAAGATGGACATGCAGCTCGACATCGACGAGGCGGCCCTGCAGAAGATCGCGGAAGCGGGCTACGATCCGGTGTACGGTGCACGTCCGCTCAAGCGCGCGATCCAGCAGCAGATCGAGAATCCGCTGTCGAAGGCGATCCTGGCCGGCCGCTTCGGACCGAAGGACACCATCCCGGTGCGGGTGCGGGGCGGCAACCTGGTGTTCGGCGAGCAGGTCGAGCTGGCCAAGTAAATCCTGGCTTGGGAAGCAAAACGGCGCGTCTCGCGAGGGAACGCGCCGTTTTTTTTACCGATTGGTAAAAGTCAGGGCTGCTTACGCTGCTTGCTCCCCCCGCGCGCCATGAAACCCATCAGGCCCAGGCCGCCCAGCATCAGCGCATAGGTCTGCGGCTCGGGCACCGGCGCGATGGCCTGCGACAGCAGACTGCCGACCTTGCGGTCGCCAGCGCCGAAAAATTGACCTTCAAATGGGGCGAACCCAGGTCGGGCGAGCCGCCGCTGAAACTGAACTGCCATACCATGTTGTCGGCCAGCGCTACCCGGTCGCCCGAGAAGCACAGGCTGCTACCCGCAGGCAAACGCCTTGCGCAAGGCGGGTTGGATAGCGAAGGTCTTCAATTCAATCTCCCTGCGCATGCTTGGGTAGGCAGGTCCAGACTAGTTCGCCCGTATGCACATCTCTGTTAGGCGGCTAACCAATGGCTGAGTTAGTGCCGGGACGGCCGGATGAGGCGCTATTTGCGGCGGCGGCGCGTGACGCCCAGCAGGGCCAGGCCGGCGGTCATCAGGGCCAGCTGGCGCGGCTCGGGCAGTTCCGCGTCGTCGTCCACGGCGGAGATACTGACTGGCAGGCTGCCCGCGCTGCCGTTGGCGGTCGGGGAGCGCGCGGCTGCTTGGGTCGATACCGGCGCGGGAATCAGTTCCGGCGCGGTCGGTAGGGTGCTGCCCTGGGCGCTGCCCGAGCCCGCCTGGCCGGCGCTCGTGCCGGCTGCGGGCGCGGTGGGGGCCGAACCGGTGGTCGGGGCCGGAGTCAGCGGGCCGGTCGCCGGGAAGTCGAGCGACAGCAGGCTGCCGACCTTGTTGCCCTTGGCATCGACGAAATGCACTTTCAGGTGCGGCGCTTCCAGGGTCGGCGTGCCGGTAAAGGTAAACGTAAACAGCATGTTGTCGGCCAGCGCGACGCTCGCGCCGGTGTAGCACAGGCGGGTCAGGCTGGTGGCCGTGGCGCCGGCCTTGGTGGCGCCGCAACCGCTCGCCTTCAGTTCCGTGGGCAGGAGCGACCAGGCGGCGCCAGTCGAGGAAGTCAACTTCACATCGCTGAAACTGCCGATCGTCTTCAGCGACAGCGCGTCGATGGCGCTGGCGGCGGCCCAGCCGCCGCTGCGCTTGGCCGCATCGATTTCCAGGGTCAGGACATTGCCTGTGAAACTAGAGGTAAACACGACACCGTCTTGCGTGATGACACCGGCGGCCGCGTTACTTGCGGCAACAATAAGAAGGCTGCTGACTGCATGACGGAAGAGGGTGCGCATGATTACTTTCGTTAGTTTTGAGCGACTTTGATGAAATTGACGAATTCATCATGACATTAGATTTTCTCCTAGTCAACAAATAAATTGTCGAATTTGATGATTCCTGCAGATGAGCACCACTCGCCACCCATGCTTTTCGCATCGTGAAACGAAGCTTTCGTCTGGCGAAATGCGCAGCAAACGCGGCCGCCATCCAGATTCCCATTCTGAGAAATTTTATGTCACATCATGAAATGCTAATGCTAAACCATTGAGCTGAAAGGATAAAAAAATCTTTTGATGTCTTATATAAGAGTTGTTGTGCCCCGCACAAACTGATCTATGATGAACCCAACAGATTTCGATACGCACCGGTTTCTAACATCACTTTCCAAATCAGGAGAAACAGCATGGCAACTCGTGAACAGCAGATCAGTCAACTCCAGCAAGACTGGGAGACCAACCCGCGTTGGCAAGGTGTGACGCGCAACTACACGGCGGCCGACGTCGTGCGCCTGCGCGGTTCGGTGCAGATCGAGCACACCCTGGCCAAGCGCGGCGCCGAAAAGCTGTGGGACCTGGTGAACAACGAACCCTATGTGAATGCCCTGGGCGCCCTGACCGGCAACCAGGCCATGCAGCAGGTCAAGGCCGGGCTGAAGGCGATCTACCTGTCGGGCTGGCAGGTGGCGGGCGACGCCAACGTCGCCGGCGAAATGTATCCGGACCAGTCGCTGTATCCGGCCAACTCGGTGCCGCAGGTGGTCCGCCGCATCAACAACACCTTCCAGCGCGCCGACCAGATCCAATGGTCCGAGGGCAAGGACGACATCGACTATTTCGCCCCGATCGTGGCCGATGCCGAGGCCGGCTTCGGCGGCGTGCTCAACGCCTTCGAACTGATGAAAGCCATGATCGATGCCGGCGCCGCCGGCGTGCACTTCGAAGACCAGCTGGCCTCGGTCAAGAAATGCGGCCACATGGGCGGCAAGGTGCTGGTGCCGAGCCGCGAAGCGGTCGAAAAGCTCAACGCCGCGCGCCTGGCCGCCGATGTGATGGGCACCCCGACCCTGGTCATCGCCCGCACCGACGCCGAGGCGGCCGACCTGCTCACCTCGGACGTCGACCCGATCGACCAGCCTTTCTGCACCGGCGAGCGTACCGTGGAAGGCTTCTACCGCGTCCGTCCCGGCATCGAGCAGGCGATTTCGCGCGGCCTGGCCTACGCGCCGTTCGCCGACCTGGTGTGGTGCGAGACCGGCAAGCCGGACCTGAACTTCGCCAAGCAATTCGCCGAAGCCATCCACGCCAAGTTCCCCGGCAAAATGCTGGCTTATAACTGCTCGCCTTCGTTCAACTGGAAGAAGAACCTGGACGACGCCACCATCGCCAAGTTCCAGAAGGAGCTGGGCGCGATGGGCTACAAGTTCCAGTTCATCACCCTGGCCGGCTTCCACGCCCTGAACTACAGCATGTTCAACCTGGCGCACGGCTATGCCCGCCGCGGCATGTCGGCCTTCGTGGAACTCCAGGAAAACGAGTTCGCCGCCGCCGACAAGGGCTTTACCGCCGTCAAGCACCAGCGCGAAGTCGGCACCGGCTACTTCGACGCCGTCACCCAGACCATCCAGCAGAACCAGAGCTCGACCACCGCGCTGCATGGTTCGACCGAGGACGAGCAGTTCTTCGACGAGAAGAAGGTCGCGTAAGCAGCGCCTGAGACAACGCTCCTCAGCGAGGATGCCGCAGCGCCCGCAAGGGCCTGCGGCTTTGTTGTAGGGTGGGCGGGCGGGAAAGAGTCCATTGGACTCTTTCCCGCCCACGCGTCCAAATCACGTATCCTGGCCAATTCCCTGGCCATATACCGTGCGTTGAACGCGTGGGCGGAGTGATTCAGGCCGGTGGTCTGAATCACACACCGCCCACCTACGATCGTCCCGAGAATGCCAGTTCGTAGGGTGTCGGCTTTGCCGAACGCGCGTTCAACTCCCTGTGAATTGATACGTCGCGGCCATTGCCGTGCAGCTTGAACGCGCGGTCGGCGGAGCCGACCACCCTACGAGAGCGGGTTGTAGTGGATAATGGCGGCCATTGCGCCGTTGTAAAAACACGGCACCGACTCTTTTCTCAGGAATTCCAGCTTATGTTGAGCTACCGCCACGCTTTCCACGCGGGTAACCACGCCGATGTCCTCAAACACTTTGTGCAAGTGCAGCTGCACCTGTACATGAACCAGAAGGACGCCGCCTACACTTATATCGATACCCATTCCGGCGCCGGCGTCTACGCCCTGGACAGTTTCCAGGCGACCAAGACCGGGGAATTCGATACCGGCATCGGCCCGCTATGGAACGCGACCAACGTCCCGGCGGCGCTGCAGCCCTACCTCGACCTGGTCAAGGGAATGAACCCGAGCGGCAAGATGCGCTACTACCCGGGCTCGCCCTACGTGGCCGACCAGATGTCGCGGCTTGACGACCGCCTGCGCCTGTTCGAGCTGCACCCGGCCGACGTCAAGATCCTGCACGAGAACGTCCGCAAGGCCGAGGCGCACAAGGCCGAGCAGGGCGAGCGCGCGCGCGGTAAGCGCGTGATCATCGAGCATGGCGACGGTTTCCAGAGTCTGAAAAAGCTGCTGCCGCCGCCTTCGCGCCGCGCGCTGGTGCTGGTCGACCCGCCCTACGAGGTGAAGGACGACTATAAAAAGGTGCGCGACGCGCTGGAAGAAGCGCTGGGCCGCTTCCCGAGCGGCATGTATGCGGTCTGGTACCCGGTGCTGCAGCGCATGGAGTCGCGCCAGTTCCCGGACAAGCTGAAGCGCCTGCCGGCCAAGGAATGGCTCAACGTGACGCTCACCGTGTCCACTCCGGGGCCGGACGGCATCGGCCTGCACAGCAGCGGCATGTTCATCCTGAACCCGCCCTACACCCTGGAAGCGATGCTGCGCGAGACCATGCCTTGGCTGGTGCAGGTACTCGGCAAGGACGCCGGTGCCCGCTTCACGATCGAGACCGGCACCCAGGTGACCGGCGCGGCATCGGCGCGCCTGGCCGGCGAAGGCCCGCGTGCGCCGGTGGGCAACGCGCGCCGCGCCAGCCCGCTGTCGGGCAAGGGCAGCCTGCGCCTGCCGGGGCAGAGCATGGTGCGCGAAGGCGACGCGGAGACGCCTGCCGCCAAGCCGGCACGGGCGCCGGGCGCGCGCCGGGTCTGGCATCCGGACGGTAGTGCCGCGGCCAAGCCGCAGGCGGCTGGCCAGGGTGAAGCCCGCGCTCCGGGCAAGCGTCTGGCCGCGGCCGCCGCGCCGCGTTCCGGCGCGCCACGCGCTGGCGGCCCGACCGGCGGGCCCGGCAGCGGTCCGCGCACGGGCGGCAAAGGCAAGCGCTGAGCGCGCGATTCGATATAAAAATGCTAATACTGGCGGATTTGTAGTATAGTCACCGCGGTGGACGCACGCGTCCACCCGGCAGGCTCGCGCGTGCCGCAACAGTTTCCAGGAGTTTCTAGATGCATGCCGAAGCAACGGCAGCGGCATCCGTGCCGTCCAACGATTTTTTCCTCGCACGTCAGCCCATCCTCGGCCGTGACCAGCACCTCGTGGCATTCGAGCTGCTGTTCCGTGCCGCCGGCGAGGACGACGATGCGAAGCTGACCGATAACGCTGCGGCAACGGCGGCGGTGATTTCGCACGCCTCGCAGCTCGGCATGGAGCAGGTCGTCGGCGAACGGCTCGCCTTCGTCAACGTCGACGAAGTCGTGCTGATGAGCGATTTCGTACGTTTTCTGCCCCCGCATAAGGTTATCCTCGAAATCCTGGAAACCGTCAAGCCGACCCGGCAGCTGCTGGCCCGCGTGGCCGAGCTGAAGGAACTCGGATTCAAATTCGCGGTCGACGACGTGGTCGAGCATTCTCCCGAACTCGACCGGCTGGTCGGGCTGGTCGACGTCATCAAGGTCGACGTCAAGCTCACCCCGCGCGCCGAACTGGAGCAACTGGTGGCTTCGCTCAAGTCCACCGGCAAGAAGCTGCTGGCGGAAAAGGTCGAGACCCTGGACGAATTCCGGCTCTGCATGGACCTCGGCTTCGAATACTTCCAGGGCTATTATTTCGCCCGCCCGGTGATTTTATCGGGCAAGAAGATCACGCCGTCGGAGATGGCGATCCTGCACCTGCTGGAGCTGGTGAGCTCGGATGCCGACGCCCAGGTGATCGAAACCGCCGTCAAGCGCGACGCCCTGATCAGCCTGAACCTGCTGCGCCTGGTGAACAGCCGCGCCGCGCCGGGGCCGCAGATCGAGTCGCTGTCCCAGGCCCTGAGCCAGCTCGGCCGGCGCCAGCTGCAGCGCTGGCTGCAGATCCTGCTGTACACCACCGCGGGCGGGGTCGAGCTCGCTTCGCCGCTGCTGCAATTGGCCACCACGCGCGGCAAGCTGCTCGAACTGATGACCCTCGCCAAGAACCCGCACGACGCCGCCCGCGCCGACCGCGCCTTCACGGTGGGCATCATGTCGCTGGCCGATGCCCTGTTCTCGATCCCGATGCAGGACATCCTCGACCACGTCGAGGTGGCCGACGACGTGCGCGCCGCACTGCTCGACCGGGAGGGGGATTTCGGCACCATGCTCAGGATCGCCGAACTGCTGGAAGCGGCCGAAGGTGGGTGCAAGCTGTACAACGCGCTGCGCCGGCTGGGGCTGACGGTGGCGCAGATCCGGGAGATCGAGCTGAAGGCGTTTGACTGGGTGCGGGAGATGACGCACGAGGTGCATTGAAGTCTACGCTGTGCGTTAGCGCTTCATATCACCGTTAGCCGTGAAACAGTCATGCGCGCCACTGGCGCCCATGACTTCCGGCGCAGGCTGGAATCCAATTCCTTCGCGTGCCGGCTGCGTTTGCCGTTAGTGGCTACGGTGAGAAAATTGGGTTCCCGCCTGCACGGGAAGTCGTAGGCCCCAGTGGGGCGTACGACGTGCTAACGGAGCGTTTCTTTCATGCGCTAGCGGCGGGCGACCACACTTGGCCGAAGTGATGCCAGTGGCATCACTTCGGCCTGCGCCGGGGTGACGTTCATAAGCAGCCGGTTACTGCGCCAGGAGCAGGAACACCGTCGGCTTCTTGTGAAAATCCGGCCCTTTATTGGCCGCCAGCGCCGCCTTCCACTTCGCCGCAGTCAAGGTGCGCACCGACTCGCTCGCCAGCGACAAATCGGTCGCCACGCAGATCAGGGTTCCCGGCTGGCAGGCGCCCACCAGGGCTTCCAGCATCTGTCCATTCCGGTACGGCGTCTCGATCAGGAGCTGCGTCTGCTTCTCGCTGCGCGAACGCCCCTCCAGCTGCTGAATGCGCTTGGTGCGCTGCGCCGCATCGGTCGGCAGGTAGCCGTTGAACGCGAAGCTCTGCCCGTTCAGACCGCTCGCCATCACGGCCAGCAACAGCGAGGACGGTCCCACCAGCGGCCGCACGGCAATCCCGTGCTGGTGCGCCAGGCGCACCAGGTCGGCGCCGGGATCGGCCACCGCCGGCACGCCGGCTTCCGACACCAGGCCGGCGTCGCGCCCGGCCAGCAGGGGCCCCAGCAGCGCATTCAGGGCCGCGGCCGGCGTGTTCACGTTCAGTTCCGCGATCTCGATCTCCTGCAGCGGCCTGGTCAGCGGGTGGTCGATCGCAACCAGTTTCAGGAAGGCGCGCGCCGTCTTGGCGTTCTCGGCGACGAAGTAGTCGAGTCTGGAGGTCAGGGCCTGCACCTGGATCGGCAGCAGGGCGGACAGGGCGCCGGGGGCGGCGTCGACAGGACCAAGGGTGTTCGGGATCAGGTAAAGGGTACCGGGCATCGTTGAGAATAATTAAAGGTTCACACGCCGAAAAAGGACACGCCGGCGCGGCGCAGCATGCCGGTGAGGGCGATCAGGGGCAGGCCGGTGAGGGCGGTCGGGTCGCTTGACTCGATCCGGCGCAGCAGGGCGATGCCCAGGCCCTCGTTCTTGGCGCTGCCGGCGCAATCGTAGGGTTGCTCGATGCGCAAATAGGCGTCCAGTTCGGCGTCGGGCAGGTCGCGGAAGTCGACGAAGACCTGCACGTTCTCGACCTGGGCCGCGTGGCTTGGGTCAGCGACGCGGCTGTCCCACAGGCACAGGGCTGTATGGAAGACCACGCGGCGGCCGCGCATCAGCTGCAGCTGGGCCAGGGCGCGCGCGTGGTCGCCCGGTTTGCCGATCTGCATGCCGTCCAGGGTCGCAACCTGGTCCGAGCCGATCACCAGCGCGCCGGGCGCTGCGCGCGCCACCGCGGCCGCTTTCTCGCGCGCCAGGCGCAGGGCGGTATCCTGCGGCGCTTCGTCCGGATGCGGGGTCTCGTCGATGTTCGGCGCGATCGCCTCGAAGGGTAGGTGCAGGCGTCCCAGCAGCTCGCGGCGGTAGGCAGAACTGGATGCCAAAATGAGGCGCGGCGGCGCGGAACTTGGTATCATAATGGGCTGGCGGATTGTAAAACTACGAGAAAAACCGAAAGATAATATATCTCCGGCAAGCAAACCGAATGAATCCGGTTGCTGCGCAACGCAGCAGGGTCGAAAACAACGTAAGTCTTTGACTCTGCGGGGAGAAGCCTGTTATTATCGCAGGTTTTCCGGGGAAGTTTTCCAAATGAGCGCTTTTGTCATCGACGCTTTCGAGTTTTGCCGGAATGGCGGGCACCGCGAAGGCGTGACGCCAGTTGCCCAGATGACCCGCCTGGCAGCCGATTGCGCCGATAATTCCGGCGAGATCCGCTGGGCGATCGACGGCAGCCTGACCAAGCAGGGCTATCCGGCCATGACCTTGACGGTCGCCGGTCCCGTGAAGCTGGTGTGCCAGCGTTGCCTGACGCCGTTCGAATACGAGATCGATTCGTCCACCATGCTGGTGCTCGGCAAGGACGACGAGGATGCCGATGGCATCGAGGAAGTCCTCGACGACGAGAGCATCGACGTGATCGTCGGCAGCCATGAGTGCGATATCCGCCAGCTGCTGGAGGACGAAGCCCTGCTGGCCCTGCCGCAGGCACCGAAACACGAGGTTTGTCCGGACACCAAGCTGCTGGACGGCCTGAAGACCGAGAAGGTCTCGCCGTTCGCGGCACTGAAAAATCTCAAGCCCGAATAAGCAGTACAGAATTAGTAGTACCGCAGCACCTTGCAGTACGACTGGAAGAACGTGTCAAACGCGTGCAGTAGTCGAGTATGGTAGTAGGCAGTGATGTAGGCAGCGTTAAAACATGTCGGCAATGGACGAAATAAGAAATTGCCGCTGGGATACTCGATCTGCAAGTATTTGCAAGTCGAATGTGTTAGAATTTTAGAACTTATGTATTAGGAGTCATCATGGCAGTTCAGCAGAATAAGAAGTCCCCGTCGAAGCGCGGCATGCACCGTTCGCACGATTTCCTGACCGCACCGAACCTGGCAGTCGAGCCGACCACCGGCGAGACCCACCTGCGTCACCACATCAGCCCGAACGGTTTCTACCGTGGTCGCAAAGTCCTGAAGACCAAGAACGACGAGTAATCGACGTCTTGTCCTTTGGTATAGGAAAGCGGTGCAACGTATGGTTTCTGCGTGGCGCCGCTTTTTCTTTCGCATTTCCGTTTTCAGCGGCTGCAACAAGCTTGCACTCCGTCATTTTGAATTGCGCGGACAGCGGCCGGTCACAAGCCAGGCCCGACGCCATCTTGCCGCCCGCCTTGTCGCTCGTTCTGCTTGAGCCGGCATCCCTAACAAATGACAATCACCATTTCCATTGACTGCATGGGCGGCGATCACGGCCCCTCAGTTACCATTCCGGCGGCCCTCGCGTTTCTAAAAAAGCAAGCTGACGTCCAGCTGATCCTGGTCGGCATCGAAGACGTGCTGCGCGCCGAACTCCGCAAGCACCGCGCCGAGGCGCATCCGCGCATCACCCTCAGGAACGCCACCGAAGTCGTCGAAATGGACGACCCGCTGGAAATCGCCCTGCGCAAGAAAAAGGATTCGTCCATGCGCGTGGCGATCGAACTGGTCAAGGACGGCAGCGCCAACGCCTGCGTCTCGGCCGGCAACACCGGCGCCCTGATGGCGGTCTCGCGCTACGTGCTCAAGACCATGGCCGGCGTCGACCGCCCGGCGATCTGCTCGATCATGCCGAACCAGAAGAGCGGTCCGACCTACATGCTCGACCTGGGCGCCAACGTCGACTGCGAGCCGCACCACCTGCACCAGTTCGCCATCATGGGCTCGGTCCTGTGCTCGGCGATGGAAGGCATCCCGCGTCCGACCATCGGCCTGCTCAACGTCGGCACCGAAGACATCAAGGGCAACGACGTGGTCAAGGCCACCGGCGCCTTGTTGCGCGCCGACCATGAGCGCGGCAAGCTGAATTTCCACGGCAACGTCGAAGGCAACGACATCTTCAAGGGCACGGTCGACGTGGTGGTGTGCGACGGTTTCGTCGGCAACGTCACCCTGAAGGCGGTCGAAGGCCTGTCGCGCTTCTTCAAGTCGGTGTTCACCGAAAGCGTGCTGTCGATGGCCGGTGCGCTGCTGGCCCGCAAGTCCCTCAAGAAGCTCAATCCGGAGCGCTACAATGGCGCCGGCCTGCTCGGACTGAAGGGCCTGGTCTTCAAGAGCCACGGCGGCGCCAATGCCTTCGCCTTCGAATGGGCGCTCAAGCGCGCCTACGATGCGGCCAAATACGATGTACAAGAGCAGCTGTCGGCCCTGATCGCCGAACTGATGCCGACGCCGCCTGACGCCCAGCGCCAGGCGTGACCCAAAACCAGCAGGATGGTGCAGAAGATGACTGTCTACAGCAAGATCACCGGTACCGGCAGCTACCTGCCGGCCAAGCGCGTCACCAACGATGAACTCGCGGCCCAGCTGGCCGAGAAGGGCATCGAGACCTCCGACGAATGGATCGTGACCCGCAGCGGCATCTCGAGCCGCCACTACGCGGCGGACAACGAGAACGCGTCCGACCTGGCCGTGCAGGCCGCGCGCCAGGCTTTGGCCGCCGCCGGCAAGCTGCCTTCCGACATCGAACTGGTGATCGTCGCCAGCTCCACCCCCGATTTCCACGGCAGCTTCCCGAGCACCGCCTGCATCGTGCAGCAGAAGCTCGGCATGGGCAACCACAGCGCCGCGTTCGACGTCCAGGCCGTGTGCAGCGGCTTCGTCTACGCGGTGTCGACCGCCGACGCCTTCATCCGCGCAGGCAGCTACAAGCGGGTGCTGGTGATCGGCGCCGAAGTGTTCTCGCGCATCCTCGACTTCACCGACCGCACCACCTGCGTGCTGTTCGGCGACGGCGCCGGCGCCGTGGTGCTGGAAGCCTCGAACGAGGCCGGCATCCTGGCCGCCAAACTGCACGCCGACGGTAGCCACGCCGACATCCTGTCGGTCCCGGGCAACCTGGCCGGCGGCGCCATCGCCGGCAGCGGCTTCCTGTACATGGACGGCCCGGCGGTGTTCAAGCTGGCCGTCACCGTGCTGGAAGAAGTCGCCAAGGAGGCGCTGGCGCACGCCCAGATGCAGCCGTCCGACGTCGACTGGCTGATCCCGCACCAGGCCAACCTGCGCATCATGAAGGGCACGGCCAAGAAGCTGAGCCTGCCGCTGGAAAAGATGGTCGTCACCGTCGACCAGCACGGCAACACCTCGGCCGCCTCGATCCCGCTGGCGCTGGACGCCGCGGTGCGCGACGGCCGCATCAAGCCGGGCCAGAACGTGCTGATGGAAGGCGTGGGCGGCGGCTTTACCTGGGGCGCGATCCTCGCCCGGATGTAATCGTTTTGGGCCGCGGCGCGTGTGCTGCCGTGGTCCGTAGGGTGGGCGGCTTGTAGTTTGGTCCACCGGACCAAACTACCCCGCGCGTTCAACTCCCGGATGCACAGTGGAGACGCTTTCTTTGGCTGAACGCGCGGGCGGGGGACCCGCCCACCCTACGAAGACCGTGGCAACCCAAACGTTGCGGTGAACCACAGATATTCGAAGAGAGAACAATAATGACCAAATTCGCATTCCTGTTTACCGGCCAGGGCGCCCAGGCCGTCGGCATGCTGAACGGCTTCGCCGGCAACCCCGTCGTCGAGCAGACCGTGCTTGAAGCCTCCGACGCCCTCGGCTTCGACATCGGCAAGCTGATCGCCGAAGGCCCGAAGGAAGACCTCGACCTCACCACCAACACCCAGCCGGTCATGCTGACCGCAGCGGTCGCCGTCTACCGCGCCTGGATCGCCGCCGGCGGTCCGGTGCCGAACCTGGTCGCCGGCCACAGCCTGGGCGAGTACTCGGCCCTGGTGGCCGCGGGTGTGATCCAATTTAAAGACGCGGTGCCGCTGGTGCGCTTCCGCGCCCAGTCGATGCAGGATGCGGTGCCGGTGGGGCAGGGCGGCATGGCCGTCGTGCTGGGCCTCGCGGCCGGCGACGTGCGCGCCGTCTGCGCGGAAGCGGCTCAGGGTGAAGTGGTCGAGGCCGTGAACTTCAACGAGCCGACCCAGATCGTCATCGCCGGCCACGCCGGCGCGATCGACCGCGCCTGCGAGATCGCCAAGGCCAAGGGCGCCAAGCGCGCGATGAAGCTGGCGGTGTCGGCCCCGTTCCACTCGTCGCTGCTCAAACCGGCCTCGGACCGTTTGCGCGAGTACATGGAAACCATCGCATTCTCCGCGCCCCAGATCGACTTGATCAACAACGTGGACGTCGCTATCCTGCACGATCCGGCTGCGATCAAGGATGCCCTGGTGCGCCAGGCCGCCGGTCCGGTGCGCTGGGTCGAGACCATGCAGAAGATGGCGGCGAGCGGCGTGACCCAGGTCATCGAATGCGCCCCGAGCAAGACCCTGATCGGCATGGCCAAGCGCATCGACGCCGCGCTGGTCGGCGAGGCCCTGGTCGACCAGGCTGCGCTGGAGCGCGTGCTGGCCGCCGTCCAGGCCGCCTGAATCACACTATCAAAGAGGAACAGCATGAATCTGGAGAACCAAGTCGCCCTCGTCACCGGCGCATCGCGCGGCATCGGCAAGGCCATCGCGCTGGAACTGGCGCGCCAGGGCGCGAAGGTCGTCGGCACTGCCACCACCGAGAACGGCGCCCAGGCCATCACTGACTACCTGAAAGACTTCGGCGGCAAGGGCGTGGTCCTGAACGTGACCGACGCTGCCCAGTGCGGCGCCGTGGTCGACGAGGTGCAGAAATCCTTCGGCAGCCTGTCGATCCTGGTCAACAACGCGGGTATCACCCAGGACCAGCTGGCCATGCGCATGAAGGACGAGGAGTGGGACGGCGTCATCGCCACCAACCTCACCGCCGTCGGCCGCCTGTCGCGCCTGGTGTTGCGCGGGATGATGAAGGCCCGCCATGGCCGCATCATCAACATCACCTCGGTGGTGGGCGCGTCCGGCAACCCGGGCCAGATGAACTACGCTGCCGCCAAGGCCGGCGTGGCCGGCATGACCCGCGCCCTGGCGCGCGAGATCGGCAGCCGCAACATCACCGTCAACTGCGTCGCGCCGGGCTTCATCGATACCGACATGACCAAGGCGCTGGGCGAAGGCCAGCACGAAGCCCTGCTGGGCCAGATTCCGCTGGGCCGCCTGGGCCAGCCAGAAGACATCGCCCACGCCGTCGCCTTCCTGGCCGGCCCGACCGCCGCCTACATCACGGGCACCGAGCTGCACGTGAACGGCGGCATGTACATGAATTAAGCATAAAAAATCGGGCGATATCGCCGCGTTTCGCACGATTGCGAAGAAAATGCGGCGCATTCGCCCCTTTTAGCAGTAATTTCGGTGGAAATAGCTGTAATCGCCGAAAGTAGTTTTTCACCGCGCAAACCTGATAAAATGCGCGCACTTTCCGCAACACATACCTTAATGGAGCCATAACATGTCGGATATCGAACAACGCGTTAAAAAAATCGTCGCTGAGCAACTGGGCGTTGCAGAAGCAGACATCAAAATCGAATCCTCGTTCGTTGACGACCTCGGCGCTGACTCGCTGGACACCGTGGAACTGGTGATGGCACTGGAAGACGAGTTCGAAATGGAAATCCCTGACGAGCAGGCTGAGAAGATCACCACCGTCAAGCAAGCCATCGACTACGCCACCGCGCACGTCAAGGCCTAAGCTGTCGCTTTAAAAGTTTCTGGGAGAATCGCTTGAGCCGTTCACGCAACCGCCGTGTCGTCGTTACCGGCCTGGGCTGCATTTCACCAATCGGCAACACCATTGCCGAGGCGTGGAGCGCGGCGCTGGCAGGTAAGTCGGGCATTGCCAACATTACCAAGTTCGATGCCTCGCAGTTCACGACCCGTTTCGCCGGTGAAGTGAAGAACTTCAACGTCGAGGAATACCTGCCGGGCAAGGAAGGCCGTCACATGGATAGCTTTATCCATTATGGCATGGCCGCCGGCATCCAGGCCCTGCAGGATTCGGGCCTGGTCGTGACCGAGGAAAACGCGGACCGCATCGGTGTGACCATCGGTTCGGGCATCGGCGGCCTGCCGATGATCGAAGCCACCAAGGAGGAATACACGGCCAAGGGTCCGCGCCGGATCTCGCCGTTCTTCGTCCCGGCCTCGATCATCAACATGATCTCGGGCGATCTCTCGATCAAATTCGGCCTGCGCGGCCCGAACCTGGCGATCGTCACCGCCTGCACCACCGGCCTGCACTGCATCGGCGCCGCCGCTCGCCTGATCGAGTACGGCGATGCCGACGTGATGATCGCCGGCGGCGCGGAATCGACCGTCTCGCCGCTGGGCCTGGGCGGCTTCGCCTCGGCGCGCGCGCTGTCCACCCGCAACGACGACCCGACCACCGCATCGCGTCCGTGGGACAAGGACCGCGACGGCTTCGTGCTGGGCGAGGGCGCCGGCGTGATGGTCCTCGAAGAGTACGAACACGCGGTCAAGCGCGGCGCCAAGATCTATGCGGAAGTCATCGGCTTCGGCATGAGCGCGGACGCCAACCACATCACCTCGCCGGTCGAGGATGGCAGTGGCGCGGCGCGCTGCATGGTCGCGGCCCTGCACAACGCCGGCCTGAACGCCAGCGAAGTCCACTACGTCAACGCGCACGGCACCTCGACGCCGCTGGGCGACGTGGCGGAAGTGCGCGGCATCAAGCGCGTCTTCGGCGACCACGCGAAGAACATCGTCGTGAACTCGACCAAGTCGATGACCGGCCACCTGCTCGGTGGCGCGGGCGGCCTGGAATCGGTGTTTACCGTGCTGGCGATGCACCACCAGGTGTCGCCGCCGACGATCAACATCTTCGAGCAGGACCCGGAGTGCGACCTGGACTTCTGCGCGAACACCGCGCGCGAGATGAAGATCGACTACGCGGTCAAGAACTCGTTCGGCTTTGGGGGTACCAACGGTACCCTCGTGTTCGCCAAAGTCTAAGAGAGCCCAATCGCCCCCCATAGCTGCGTTGCATCGTCTCGCCGTACTAACGTACTGTCTTCGTGGTCCGCCACCGCGGCGACGCGCCTTGCTCTGGGAGGGCGATTGAACTCTCTGCGTTGAACTAAGCCTCGCCCATCCCGGTCTAACCAGGATGGGCGCCTGACAGCCTCGACCGTTCGGTCCTGCGCTTCCCGTCTTTTCGCAGCACCCACGCTGCACTGCCCGCACGCCCCGGCTCGCGGCGCCCCATCCTTTTCCCGCTGTCCCATGCCGATCGCGCTGTCCGTCGTCGTTGCGCCGTCGCGCCGCCTGCGCGTGCTGCTCGCCGGCGCCGGCGCCTGCCTGTTCGCGGCCGCCTGCGCCGTGGGCCTGGTCGCGCCCGCCGCCTTCGCGGCCGCGCCCGCTGTCGCGGCGGCGCTGCTGTTCGCCGCCCTATGCGTCGCGCATGCGGCACTGCGTCCTGCAATGGTGCATCGCATTGATATTTCTGGACCCGGCCAGCTACGGCTGACGGTACAACAGGGTGTGCGGCGCAACGAAATCGACGCGCAGGCGGCGCGGTTGCTGCCCGGTTCGACGTGCTGGCCGCGGCTGCTGATGCTGCGCCTCGAAGTCGGCGCCGATGCTGCCGCGCAGCCCGTCCCGGGCGCCTGCACGCGCCTGCCGCGGTTGTTCGGGCGTCGTCGCGGGACGGTGCGCCACAGCGTGCCGGTACTGGCCGACAGCCTTGAACCGGATGCGTTTCGGGCGCTGGTGGTGGCGGTCGGCGCGCTGGGCGGGGCGTCATCGACGGAACGCAAAATACTTTGAACTTATTGCAGCGAGCCAACTCTTAGGAAGAGTGGGCCGCTGGAGCCGATGGGGCAGGGTCCGTGACGACAGAGCGCGAGGGAGATCAGGTGTTGGTGGAGCGTGTCCAGGCTGGCGACAGGGGAGCGTTCGACCTGCTCGTGGCCAAGTACCAGCGCCGCCTGATGCGTCTGGTGTCGCGGCTCGTGCACGACCCCGCCGAAGCCGAAGACGTGGTGCAGGAAACCTTCATCAAGGCCTTCCGCGCGCTGCGGCACTTCCGTGGCGACTCGGCTTTCTACACCTGGCTGTATCGGATCGGTATCAATACGGCCAAGAATTTTCTGGTAACACAGGGCCGCCGTGCGCCGACCTCCACCGAGGCCGATGCGGAGCGGGCGGAAGGATTCGACGACGCTGACAGCTTGCGCGACATAAACACCCCCGAATCGGTGTTGGCGAGCAAGCAGATTGCCCATACGGTGAACGCGGCGATGGAAGCGCTGCCGCTGGAATTGCGAACGGCTATTGTCCTGCGCGAAATAGAAGGATTGAGCTACGAAGAAATCTCCGAGGTAATGGCGTGTCCGATAGGAACCGTTCGCAGCCGGATTTTCCGCGCACGCGAGGTCATTGCAGAGAAATTGCGCCCATTGCTCGATTTCCCGGTTGACAAACGTCGGTAGGTGGCAGGATCGTACACATGCAGGACATATTGAACAGACCGACGGCGGCGGGTTACCAGATGGACACGAACAAGAAGATACGCGAATACATATCGGCCTTTGCGGACGGCGAGTTGCCGGACGCCGACCTCGAGCTCGCGCTGGCGGCCCTGCGCGAAGACGATGGACGCCAAACCTGGGACATTTACCATCGGATCGGCGACGCCTTGCGCGACGATGCCGGCAGCTCCGAACTCCCGCCGGGCTTCGCGGCCCGGCTCGCGGACAAGCTGGCGCACGAGCCGATCCCGGTACGGCGCGCGCCAGCGCGCCCGGCCGGCCCCACCGCCGCGCTGGCCGCGATCGCGCCGACGGTCCTGCCCGGCGCCGACACCGTCAACGGCGCGTCGTTGGCGGGACAAGCGGTGGCGCCGCACGACCCGGCCGTGGCCGATCCCAAGCCGGTCCCGGCCAAGCGCCTGTAGCCGCCGGGTCCCGGGCAGCGGTGGCCCACCACTCCGGCGGGCCGCCGGTACGCCGCGCACATCGAACCCGTCAGTGCGATTTGCCGGGCATATCGATGGCATTCCGTGGCCGCCGTCCGACCGGCCGCGTCCACATCGTTCCACCCGCGCGCGGCGCGACAAAGCCCGGGTTTTGGCTTACCATAAAGTCAATCTCAGCCTACCGATAACGAACCCATGACCCGCCCATTCGCCCGTCGTGCCACCCCCATTTGCGTCGCGGCCCTGTTGCTGTCCGGCGCCACCGCTTTCCTGCCGGCCGCCAGCCATGCCGCCGCACCCGTCCAGACCCCGGTCGTCACCGGCCTGCCCGACTTTTCCGACCTGATCGACAAGGTCGGTCCGGCCGTCGTCAACATCCGCACCACCGAGCGCGTCATGCGCGGCCAGGGCGCGCCCGGCGAAGAGGAGATGCAGGAATTCCTGCGCCGCTTCTTCGGCGGCCAGATCCCGCGCGGCGGCGGCCGCAGCCCGGGGCGCCCCGGTGGCCAGGGTGGCGGCGTGGAAGAGCAGGTCACGCGCGGCGTCGGCTCCGGCTTCATCATCTCGGCCGACGGCTTCGTGCTGACCAATGCCCACGTGGTGGAAGGCGCCGACGAGGTCACCGTGACCCTCACCGACCGCCGCGAGTTCAAGGCCAAGGTGCTGGGCGCCGACCGCCGCTCCGACGTGGCCCTGCTCAAGCTCTCGGCCAACAACCTGCCTTACCTGCGCACCGGCGACTCGAGCAAGATCCGGGTCGGCGAATGGGTGGTGGCGATCGGCTCGCCCTTCAATCTCGACAACACCGTCACCGCCGGCATCATCTCGGCCAAGTCGCGCGACACCGGCGAATACCTGCCGCTGATCCAGTCCGACGTGGCGGTCAATCCGGGGAACTCGGGCGGCCCCCTGATCAACATGCGCGGCGAAGTGATCGGCATCAACTCGCAGATCGCGACCCTGTCCGGCGCCTACAACGGCATCTCGTTCGCGGTCCCGATCGACGAAGTGATGCGGGTGGCCGACCAGCTCAAGACCACCGGCAAGGTCACGCGCGGGCGCCTGGGTGTGGAGATCGGCGAAGTCACGCGCGACGTCGCCGAATCGCTCGGCCTGGGCAAGGCGCGCGGCGTCGAAGTCGCACGGGTCGAGGCCGGCGGCCCGGCGGAAAAGGGCGGCATCAAGGTCGGCGACATCATCCTGAAATTCAACAACCAGGCGATCGAGACCACCCGCGACCTGCCGCGCCTGGTCGGCGCCGCCAAGGTCGGCAGCCGCGCCACCGTCACCGTGTGGCGACGCGGCAACCAGATCGAGGTGCCGGTCACCATCGTCGAGCTGCAGGACGAAAAGTCGCCCACCGCGCGCGCGACGCCGAAGAAGCCAGCCCCGAGCGCCACGCCGAACGCAATCGGCCTGGTGGTGTCCGACATCTCGGCGGCCGATCGCGCCGAACTGGGGCTGGCGGCGGGCGAGGGCGGGGTGCTGGTCGAGAATGCCGACGGCAACGCGGCCACGGCCGGCATCCGCCCGGGCGACGTCATCTCGCAGGTCGGCAACACGCCGGTGGCGAATGCGGCCCAGTTCAACGGCATGATCGCCAAGCTCGATCCGAAGAAGCCGGTGGCGCTGCTGGTGCGGCGTGGGGAAGTGACCCAGTACGTCGTCGTCAAGCCGCGGCAATGAGCAAGGTCGTTCCGTTCACGCTGTATTCGCGCAGCTATTGCCACCTGTGCGAGGACATGCTGCAGGCCTTGCTGGCCCTGCAGCAGCCCGGCGAGCGCTTCGAGGTGGCGGTGGTCGACGTCGATGCCGACGAAGCCCTGGTGGCCCGTTTCGACGAGCTGGTGCCGGTGCTGTACGGCGATCCGGCCGGCGCGGAGCTGTGCCACTATTTTCTCGATCCGTCTGCGGCGCGGGGCTGGGCCGACGCATGCCTGGCCGCGGCCTGAGCTCGCAGTCCGTAGGGTGGGCGGCTGCGCCGCCCACGCGTCCAGCTATCGGACGCTTTGCCACAAAATTTGTCGTAGTTGAACGCGCGGGCGGGAGACCCGCCCACCCTACGAAACCCTCAACTGCTTGAATCAGCCTGAAACCTCCGCACATTTGCTCTTCCACAGGGCAAAATCCCCCCTTTCTGCCGCCGGCCGCCCCCAAAACCGGGCTTTCCGCCGCGGAATCCGGTAAAATGCCGGGGTCGGAAAAGCGTCTGCCCTTCGTACACGTGATTTCCCTGCTTCCTTGGAGCGCTTCGGCCGGGGCCCGGCATGCCCCCACGGAGCGCTTTTTTGCATGTCGCCTTGCGTTCGCCGGCGCCATGCCCTGTTTGCCGTAGCCTGCCGCGCCGAGCGCGGCCTTTTTGGTTTTGAGCTTTGTTAATGAACAACATACGTAACTTCTCCATCATCGCCCACATCGACCACGGCAAATCGACCCTGGCCGACCGCATCATCCAGCTGTGCGGCGGTCTGTCGGAACGCGAAATGGACGCCCAGGTGCTCGACTCGATGGACCTGGAGCGCGAGCGTGGCATCACCATCAAGGCCCAGACCGCGGCGCTGCAGTACAAGGCGCGCGACGGCCAGACCTACAACCTGAACCTGATCGACACCCCGGGCCACGTCGACTTCTCCTACGAAGTCTCGCGCTCGCTGTCGGCCTGCGAAGGTGCGCTGCTGGTGGTGGACGCGTCCCAGGGGGTGGAAGCGCAAACGGTCGCCAACTGCTACACCGCGCTCGACCTGGGCGTGGAAGTGGTGCCGATCCTGAACAAGATCGACCTGCCGCACGCCGACCCGGACAACGCCAAGAAGGAAATCGAGGACGTGATCGGCATCGATGCGTCCGACGCCACCACCTGCTCGGCCAAGACCGGCCTGGGCGTGGAAGACGTGCTGGAAACCCTGATCGCGAAAGTGCCGCCGCCGGAGGGCGACCCGGAGGCGCCGCTGCAGGCCCTGATCGTCGACTCCTGGTACGACCCGTATGTCGGCGTCGTGATGCTGGTGCGCGTGGTCAACGGCACCCTGCGTCCGAAAGAAAAGATCCTCCTGATGGCGACCGGTTCGGTGAACCTGGTCGAGAGCGTCGGCGTGTTCACCCCGCGTTCGGTCGCGCTGCAGGAACTGTCGGCCGGGCAGGTGGGCTTCATCATCGCCGGCATCAAGGAACTGACCGCCGCCAAGGTGGGCGATACCGTCACCCTGGCCGCCAAGCCGGCCCCGGCACCGCTGCCGGGCTTCAAGGAAGTCCAGCCGCAGGTGTTCGCCGGCCTGTTCCCGGTCGAAGCCAACCAGTACGACGCGCTGCGCGATTCGCTGGAAAAGCTGAAACTGAACGACGCCGCCCTGATGTACGAGCCGGAAGTGTCGCAGGCGCTGGGCTTCGGCTTCCGCTGCGGCTTCCTGGGCCTGCTGCACATGGAGATCGTGCAGGAGCGCCTCGAGCGCGAGTTCGACATGGACCTGATCACCACCGCCCCGACCGTGGTGTACGAGGTCGAGATGCGCGACGGCAGCATGGTGCGCGTGGACAATCCGTCGAAGATGCCGGAGCCGTCCAAGATCAACGAAGTGCGCGAGCCGATCGTCGACGTCAACCTGTACATGCCGCAAGAGTACGTCGGCGCGGTCATGACCCTGTGTAACGGCAAGCGCGGCGTCCAGATGGACATGGCCTACCATGGCCGCCAGGTCAAGCTGCACTACGAGATCCCGATGGCCGAGATCGTGCTGGACTTCTTCGACCGCCTGAAGTCGACCTCGCGCGGCTATGCCTCGATGGACTACGAGTTCAAGGAGTACCGCGCCGCCGACGTGGTGAAGGTCGACATGCTGATCAACAGCGAGAAGGTCGACGCCCTCGCCATCATCGTGCACCGCGCCAACGCACCCTACCGCGGACGCCAGGTGGCGGCCAAGATGCGCGAACTGATTCCGCGCCAGATGTTCGACGTGGCGATCCAGGCTGCGATCGGGGCCACCATCATCTCGCGCGAAAACGTCAAGGCGCTGCGCAAGAACGTGCTGGCCAAGTGCTATGGCGGCGACATCTCGCGCAAGAAGAAGCTGTTGGAGAAACAGAAAGCGGGTAAGAAGCGCATGAAGCAGGTCGGTTCGGTGGAAATTCCGCAGGAAGCCTTCCTCGCCATCCTCCAGGTGGAAGAAAAATAAATGGATATGCAACCCATCCTGAGCAATTTTGCTCTGATCCTGTTCGTCCTGATGGTGGTAACCGGCGTCATCTGGTGCCTGGACGTGTTCGTCTTCGCCAGGCAGCGCCGCGCCAGGGCCGACATGGCCCTGCGCGAATACGATACGCGCAACGAGAAGCTGCTGAAGGAAGGCCTCAAGATCGACGACAGCCAGAAGAAGCGCGCCGAGATCGAAGCCGCCAACCTGCGCCAGCCGACCTGGATCGAGTACTCAGGCAGCTTCTTCCCGGTCATCGCGCTGGTCTTCATCCTGCGCTCCTTCCTGTGGGAGCCGTTCAAGATCCCGTCCTCGTCGATGGTGCCGACCCTGCTGGTGGGCGACTTCATCCTGGTGAACAAGTACGCCTACGGCATCCGCCTGCCGATCGTGAACCGCAAGCTGATCCAGGTGGGCGATCCCCAGCGCGGCGATGTCATGGTGTTCAAGTATCCGGAGGACATGAGCCAGGACTACATCAAGCGCGTCATCGGTGTCCCGGGCGACAAGATCACCTATGAAAACAAGCGCCTGACCGTGAACGGCCAGCCGGTCCAGTACACCCCGATGGACGACTACCTGGACGACCAGCACCCGATCTACCACAAGCAGTTCACCGAGAACCTGCCGGGTACCACGGGCGGCGTGGCGCACCGGATCCTGAATTCGGAGGGCAAGCGCAGCTTCGATATCGGCGCTGTGAAGGATTTCCCGAATCGTGAAGCCTGCGAGTATACGTACGACCGGTTTACCTGTATCGTGCCTCCAGGCAACTATTTCATGATGGGCGATAACCGCGACAACAGTGCGGACAGCCGCTACTGGGGCTTTGTACCGGACCGTAACATTGTTGGCAAGGCGATCGTCGTCTGGATGAATTTCAGCAATCCGAAGAGGATTGGTGGCATCCAGTAACCGGAGATCCACGATGCGTCACTTTCAACCCCAATCCCTGCAAGCCGGCTTCTCATTGAGCGGCCTGATCCTTGTGCTGGCCGTGCTCGGCGTCGCCGCCGTGTTCGCGCTCAAGCTGGTGCCCACCTACACCGAGTACAGCGCGATCAAGGACGCCATCGTGCGCGCCAAGGAAGCTGGCGGCACGCCGCGCGAAATACAGGTAGCCTTCGACAAGAACGCCGACATCAACAACGTGACGGCGATCAAGGGCCGCGACCTGACCATCACCCGCGAGGACGGCGAGGTGCAAGTCAGCTTTGCGTACGAGAAACGGGTGCCGCTGGCGGGCAACGTCAGCCTGCTGATCGACTATGCGGGCACGACCGATCCGAGCGGCGTGGTGGCGGCCAAGGAAGCCGACGCTTCTGCTCAGTAACCAGACATGCAACAGCCGGCGCCCACGTGGGTGGGCGCTGAAACCACGACAGCACAATGAATCTACAGTTATTGCAATCACGCTTGGGTTATACGTTCCGGGACACCGGCCTGCTCCAGCAAGCCCTGACCCACCGTAGCCATAGCGCGCTGCATAACGAACGCCTGGAATTCCTCGGAGACTCGATCCTGAACTGCGTGGTGGCCTCGATCCTGTACGAGCGTTTTACCAACCTGGACGAGGGCGATTTGTCGCGCCTGCGCGCCAACCTGGTCAAGCAGCAGTCGCTGTTCGAGATCGCCCAGAAGCTCGAGCTGTCGCAGTTCCTGCGCCTGGGCGAGGGCGAACTGAAGTCGGGCGGTTTCCGCCGCCCTTCGATCCTGGCCGACACCCTGGAAGCCCTGCTGGGCGCGATCTTCCTCGACACCGGCTTCGATGCCGCGCGCGACGCGATCCGCGCCTTCTATATTCCGCTGCTCGACACGGTCGACCCGGCGACTCTGGGCAAGGATGCCAAGACCCTGCTGCAGGAATTTTTGCAAAGTAAAAAGATTTCACTGCCGACCTATAACGTGGTGGCGACCCACGGCGCCGCCCACAGCCAGGAATTCGAAGTCGAATGCCTGGTGCCCAAGCTGAACGTGCAGGTCTTCGGCCGCGGCGGCAGCCGCCGCGCCGGCGAACAGGCCGCCGCCCGGCTGGCGCTGGAAGCGGCCCAGGCCGCGCTGACCAAGACGCCGTCGAGCCGCAAATCGAAGCCGCGCGCCGCCCAGCTCAAACTGGGCATCGCCACCATCCAGAGCAGCGAGCCGGTGGCGCAACAGGAACAACCAGGAAGCAAGCTAGCATGAGCAACGAAGAAAACGGCGTCGGCGAGTCCGACCACACCACCAGCCCCGACGGCTTCCGCTGCGGCTACATCGCCATCGTCGGCCGCCCCAACGTGGGCAAGTCGACCCTGATGAACGTGCTGATCGGCGCCAAGGTGTCGATCACCTCGCGCAAGGCCCAGACCACGCGCCACCGCATCACCGGCATCCAGACCCGCGACGACACGCAGTTCATCTACGTCGACACGCCGGGTTTCCAGACCCGCCACGCGAACGCGCTCAACAAGACGCTGAACAAGACCGTCTCGAACACGCTGACCTCTTCGGACGTGATCCTGTTCCTGGTCGAAGCGGGCACCTTCGGCCCGGCCGACCAGCAGGTGCTGGACTTGCTGCCGAAGAACGTTCCGGTGGTGCTGGTCATCAATAAGGCGGACCGCATGAAGGACAAGGCGGTCCTGATGCCGTTCGCGCAAAAGATCGCCGCGCTGCGCGACTTCGCCGCCATCGTGCCGGTCTCGGCCAAGCTGCGCTTCCAGGTCGATGCGCTGGAAACCGAGATCAAGCGCCACCTGCCGGAAAACCCGCCGATCTTCGGGCCGGACGACATCACCGACCGCAGCGAGAAATTCCTCGCAGCCGAGATCGTGCGCGAGAAGGTGTTCCGCCTGCTGGGCGACGAGCTGCCGTACACGAGCACGGTGGTGGTGGAACAGTTCCAGCAGGAAGGCAACCTGCGCCGCATCTTCTGCGCCATCCTGGTCGAGCGCGACACCCACAAATCCATGATCATCGGGAACAAGGGTGCGCGCCTGAAAGAGATCTCGACCCAGTCGCGCCTCGACATGGAGAAACTGTTCGGTGGCCCCGTCTACCTGGAAATCTGGGTCAAGGTGAAGTCCGGCTGGGCCGACAACGAAGCGGGCCTGCGCGCCTACGGTTACGAATAAGCCGGCGGAGGCCGTCCCACGCATGCCTAGCCCAGACGACCTCATCGATACGCCGGAGACCCAGCCCCCTGCGGCGGCCCCGGCACCGGCCAAACGCAGCCGTCCCCCGGTGCGCGAGACCCGCGTCGCCGGCCAGCCCGGCTTCGTGCTGCACAGCTATCCGTACAAGGAAACCAGCCTGATCGTGGACATGTTCACGCGCGACTATGGCCGCGTGGGCCTGGTCGCGAAGGGCGCCAAGCGGCCGCTGTCGAAGCTGCGCGGGGTGCTGCAGACCTTCCAACCGCTGTCGGTCTCGTTCAGCGGCAAGTCGGAACTGCGCACCCTGATCGATGCCGAGTGGGTGGGCGGCATGCTGCCGCTGGAGAAGACCGCGCTGCTGTGCGGCTTCTACCTGAACGAACTGCTGGTGAAACTGCTGGCGCGCGACGACAAGCACCCGCTTCTCTTCGACCACTACGTCTCGACCCTGAACCAGCTGGCCCATGGCGAGCCGGTGCCCATCGTGCTGCGCAAGTTCGAGCGCGCCCTGCTGAAGGAAACCGGCGTCGCCGCCGACCTCGGGCGCAGCACCACGACCCGCGCCGCGGTCGAGCCGGCGCGCGACTACGTGGTCGACCCGGAAAAGGGGCCGCGCGAAGCGGCGATCAGCGACGTCTGGCCGGTCGTGAGCGGCAAGACCCTGCTCGACATGGAGCGCGAGGACTACCTCGATCCCGTCACCCAGGCCCAGAGCAAGCAACTGATGCGCTTCCTGCTGGCGCACCACCTGGGCGGCGCGCCGCTCAACACGCGCCAGATCCTGATCGACCTGATGCAACTTTAATCTACCGAGTACGAACATGAGCTTCTTGCAACCCACCGGCTCCGTCATCGACCTGGGCGTGAACATCGACCACGTCGCCACCGTGCGCAATGCCCGCGGCACCGCCTATCCCGACCCGATCCGCGCCGCGCTGCTGGCCGAGCAGGCCGGGGCCGACCTGATCACCCTGCACCTGCGCGAAGACCGCCGCCACATCAAGGATGCGGACGTGCTGGCGCTGCGCCCGCAGCTGAATACGCGCATGAACCTGGAAGCGGCCGTGACCGCCGAGATGATCGACTTCGCCTGCCGCGTCAAACCGCAGGACGTGTGCCTGGTGCCGGAGCGGCGCGAGGAAGTCACCACCGAGGGCGGCCTGGACGTGGTGCGCTACTACAAGGAAGTGGAAGCAGCGGTGAAGCAGCTGAAGGAGGAGGGCATCCGCGTCTCGCTGTTCATCGATGCGGATGAGGCGCAGATCGAAGCATCGCGCGCGGTGGGCGCCACCGTGATCGAGCTGCATACCGGGCGCTATGCCGAAGCGGAAGGCGAGGAGGCGCTGCGCGAGATCGAGCGCATCAAGGCCGGCGTGCACGCGGGCGCCTCGCGCGGCCTGCGCGTCAATGCCGGCCACGGCCTGCATTACACCAACGTGCAGCCGATCGCGGCCATCCCCGACATCCACGAGCTGAACATCGGCCACGCGATCGTCGCCCATGCTTTGTTTGCAGGCTGGGAGAACGCGGTGCGCGAGATGAAGGCGATCATGGTCGCGGCGCGCCTGGGCACGCAATACCGGGCTTGAAAAAGGAGAGGCGGGCATGATCTACGGCATCGGTACCGACATCGTCCAGATTTCCCGGATCGAGGCCGCGCTCGCGCGCAGCGGCCCGCGCTTCGCCGAAAAGATCCTCGGCCCCCAGGAGTTGGAAAAATACCATGCGCGCTCCGCCAAGAATGCGGTGCGCGGACTGCGCTTCCTGGCCACGCGGTTCTCGGCCAAGGAAGCGTTCTCGAAGGCGATCGGGCTGGGCATGCGCATGCCCATGACCTGGCGCTCGGCCCAGATGCTCAACGCGCCCGGCGGCAAGCCGGTCATCGTGTGCAGCGGGGCCCTGGAAGAGTTCATGCGTGAGCACAAGCTGAGCACGCAGGTGTCGGTCAGCGACGAAGCGGATTACGCGGTCGCCTTCGTGGTCGTCACGAAGGATGCAGCCGCATAGGGAAGCAAGCAGGAAGTGAGCAAGGAAGTGGAAACGAGCGCGCACGAAGTCGTTGCGTGCGAAGAGGTCGGCGAGCAGGTCCCCACGGCGTATGTGGCGAGCGGAGGTGCGGCAATGCCCGTCGCCCCGCGCCGCCCCGCCCGTATCGGCAGCGCCCGGACCGTGACCAGGAAGAAGGAAGTCGTCGCACCGCGCGTGCGGCCGGACAGTTGGCAGGCCATGAAAGAAGAATTGAAAGCGACATTGAAGGGCGACGCGGCGCAACCGGTGCGGCCCAGCGAAGAGGCGCGCGAGCAGGTCCTGGCGCTGGTCGCCAAGCTGCCCGGCCTGCCGGGCGTCTACCGCTATTTCGACGCCAACAAGAACGTGCTCTACGTCGGCAAGGCGCGCAACCTCAAGAACCGGGTGTCGAGCTACTTCCAGAAGAATCTGTCGAGCCCGCGCATCGCGATGATGGTGTCGCAGATCGCGCACCTGGAGACGACGGTGACGAGCAGCGAGGCCGAAGCGCTGATCCTGGAAAACAACCTGATCAAGTCGCTCAAGCCCCGCTACAACATCCTGTTCCGCGACGATAAGTCCTACCCCTACATCAAGATTTCCAGCGGCGAAGCGCCGCGCCTCGGCTACTACCGCGGCGCGCTGGACAAGAAGAACCAGTACTTCGGTCCTTTCCCTTCCGCCTGGGCCGCCAAGGAATCGATCCAGCTGCTGCAGCGGGTGTTCCTGCTGCGCACCTGCGAGGACAGCGTCTACAGCAACCGCACCCGTCCCTGCCTGCTGCACCAGATCGGCCGCTGCAGCGCGCCCTGCGTCGACCTGATCAGCACCGAGGACTACGCGCGCGACGTCGACAACGCGGCGCGCTTCCTGCGCGGACGCCAGAGCGAGGTCCTGGCCGACCTCGAGCAGAAGATGCAGGCCTACGCGATGGACCTGAAGTTCGAGCAGGCAGCGGCGGTGCGCAACCAGATCCAGGCCCTGTCGAAAGTGCTGCACGCGCAGAGCATGGAGACGGTCGGCGACGCCGACGTCGACGTGATCGCCGTGGTGGTGCAGGGCGGCCGCGCCTGCGTCAACCTGGCGATGGTGCGCGGCGGACGCCACCTGGGCGACCGCGCCTACTTCCCGACCCACGTGGGCGAGTCGCTCGGCGAATGCCCGATCGAGGTCGAGGTGCTGTGCGCCTTCCTGGCCCAGCACTATGCCGGCCAGTTCATCCCGGGCACCCTGATCCTGAACATCGAGTTCGACCAGCCCGACCTGATCGTGGCCCTGTCCGAGCAGTGCGGGCACCGCATCAACCTGATCTTCCAGCCGCAGGGGCAGCGCCGCCAGTGGCTGGAGCTGGCCTGCAAGAACGCCGAGATCGCGCTGGCGCGCCTGTTGTCGGAGCAGGGCTCGCAGCAGGCGCGCACCCGCGCGCTGGCCGAGGTGCTGAACTTGGATGCCGAGACCCTGGACGAGCTGCGCATCGAATGCTTCGACATCAGCCACACGGGAGGCGAAGCGACCCAGGCTTCCTGCGTGGTGTTCCACCACCACCAGATGCAGAACGGCGAGTACCGCCGCTTCAACATCAACGGCATCACGCCGGGCGACGACTACGCCGCCATGCGCCAGGTGCTGCAGCGCCGCTATGAAAAGGTGGCCAACGGCGACGGCATCATGCCCGACATCGTGCTGGTCGACGGCGGCAAGGGCCAGGTCGAGATGGCGCGCCAGGTGTTCGAGGAGCTGGGTTTGCCGATCTCGATGATCGTCGGCGTGGCGAAAGGGGAGGGCCGCCGCGTGGGCCTGGAAACCCTGATCTTCGCCGACGGCCGCGCTCCCCAGGAGCTGGGCAAGGAATCGGCGGCCCTGATGCTGGTGGCCATGATCCGCGACGAGGCGCACCGCTTCGCGATCACCGGCATGCGCGCCAAACGCGCCAAGGCGCGCCAGGCGTCGCGCCTGGAGGAGATCGAAGGCATCGGCGCCAAGCGCCGCCAGCGCCTGCTGGCCCGCTTCGGCGGCCTGCGCGGGGTGATCGACGCCAGCGTGGAAGACCTGATGTCGGTGGAGGGGATTTCGAGTACGCTGGCGGAGGAGATTTACAGGCAGCTGCATTGAGTGAATGGACCGGGGCGTGTGCCCCGGTTTTGTTTTTGGGGCGAGCAAGTTGAGATTGGGTTCCCGCCTAGGCGGGAACCCAAGTTTGCACCGCAGCCACTCACTCCCCCTCGCACCACATACAGACGAGTCACCTAGTCCAATTTGCAATACCCATGTAGACTGTCGCCCACACTTTTCATTCCCGTAATCAGTGCTTTTTCTATGCCTTTCAACATCCCGATTCTCCTGACCTGGTTACGCGTCGCACTGATTCCGCTGGTTGTAGGCGTCTTCTATCTCCCGACCCACTGGCTGCCGCTGGCCGACCGCAACCTGGCGGCCACCCTGGTATTCATCGTCGCCGCCATCACCGACTGGTTCGACGGCTTCCTGGCCCGCCGCTGGAACCAGACCTCGGCCTTCGGCGCGTTCCTCGATCCGGTGGCCGATAAACTGATGGTGGCCGGCGCGCTCCTGGTGCTGGTGCAGCTGGACCGCGTGAACGCGATCATTGCCTTCATCATCATCGGCCGTGAGATCACCATCTCGGCGCTGCGCGAGTGGATGGCCCAGATCGGCGCCACCAAGTCGGTGGCGGTCAGCTCGCTCGGCAAGATCAAGACCGCGGCCCAGATGACGGCGATCCCGATGCTGCTGTTCCATGACGTGATCCTCGGCATCGACACCCACTACTGGGGCGAGTACTTCCTGTGGCTCGCCGGCGTGCTCACGGTCTGGTCGATGTTCTACTACCTGCGCCGGGCCTGGCCGCTCATCAAGGAAAAAGCGGGGACCTTGTAGAAATGTTCTGTGTGTTCCTTGACGTACGGAATAGAATCTCTATAATGCCTGCCTGTTGCGACGACAACGTTGCAGAATGAAAGACGAAGCGGGAGTAGCTCAGTTGGTAGAGCGCAACCTTGCCAAGGTTGAGGTCGAGAGTTCGAGACTCTTCTCCCGCTCCAAAAGTATCAAGTCGAAGATCGCTGGCACGATTGGAAAACTTGAGAAAATGTCAAAATTCTGAGATAATCGTTGCTCTGTACGCGGGAGTAGCTCAGTTGGTAGAGCGCAACCTTGCCAAGGTTGAGGTCGAGAGTTCGAGACTCTTCTCCCGCTCCAGTTATCTTCGGATAGGCTGGTGCGACAGGCGATAGTAAGACTCCATTGCGGGAGTAGCTCAGTTGGTAGAGCGCAACCTTGCCAAGGTTGAGGTCGAGAGTTCGAGACTCTTCTCCCGCTCCAAAGGTTTTACAGGTAACACTCCTAAGCGGGAGTAGCTCAGTTGGTAGAGCGCAACCTTGCCAAGGTTGAGGTCGAGAGTTCGAGACTCTTCTCCCGCTCCATATTCAGAGAAGCCACGGCTTTTCGGTTGACACGGCACATAACCGGCCGGGTCAGCTCAGCTAAGATGAAATCTGGCGAGGTAGCAAAGCGGTTATGCAGCGGCCTGCAAAGCCGTCTAGACGGGTTCGACTCCCGTCCTCGCCTCCAGAATCCTTCCGTAACGGGCCCTTTCAAGGGCCCGTTTGCTTTTTACGCATCCCGTTCAGGCAATAGCGCCGCTGGCACCGGCCCGGCCAGCAACTCGGCCATCGCCTTCGAGGTTTCCGTCGCCAGCCGGTGCGCGTGCTTCGCGATGTAGCGGCATGACACCAAGCGCGGCAAGGTCCCCAGGTTGACCAGCTCACCCTCGACCAGCATTCGTACTACGTTCGGCTCGGATGACGTACGACGCGGTCAGTCCAGATCATGTATCGTCAACACAGATTTTGCGACTCTCTCCCACGACTGGCCATGACCCCCAAACCAGGCCCGAAGCTCGCCGCCACGCCGCAGCTTGGACTTCCGTTTGTCCAGCAAGGGCCGGCGCACGACCTGACTTACTACATCGGTATCTGTACTGTGTTCGCCGGCTACCACAAGCGCTGGCCGACGCCCCAGGCGACGAGGGAAGAGTTCCGCGCGGCGCGCATCATGGGCTACGATGGTCGACGGCTTGCGCGGGAAGTTCGCTTCCCCAGTCCCGAACTCGAGGCCGACCCTTCCTACCAGGCGTTGCAGGAACGCTGCCGCGCCGACGGCATCGATGACGGCATCGACCTGGCAATGCTGGATCCGCGCCATCGCAGCGTGCTGCGGGACGACGTCGTCGCCGAGTTGTTCGAGTCCCTCGCGCTGCCTGACGACGCCGCCCCTGGCAGCGTGCGCTACGCAACGGGCCTGGCCGCCCATGCACCGGACGAGCTGACGCTGCACTTCGGTGAGGCTATCCGCACGCGCGCGGTGGAAGCGGCGGGGCTCGATCCCTTCGACCCCAAGGTGCTACGGCACACGTTCTCGATCCGCGTACATGCGAACGACGAGTTAAAGCAGTTTATCGACCGCGTCGGGATGGCCTACCGTTCGAGCGACGGGCTGCTGGCCGATCACTATCGCCTCGAGGCGAGCGACGACGGGCGGCTGCATATCCGTTACCAGATGGTGGAGGGAAGCCGGTATGCAGGACGGTTCGACCCCGAGCGGGAAACGGCGCGGCTGGCGGATATGCTGGCGGCCGGGCTTGGGCTCGCCAGGGCGGACCGCCGCGATGACGCGGCCGGAGAGCCAAACGCGAGAGTAGCAGCGCCCCGTGCCGGAGGCGACGCAGAACTGCAGCGGCAGCTGCGCATGCTCACGCTTGACGGCTGCAGCCTGAAGCTGCCGATCCAGGCGCTGAGCCGACTGCCCGACATCACGCTGGCAGTGGAGGAGGCCGGCGGCGTGTACCGGCCGCGCCGGCAGCAGTTCGACTTCCCCGATAACGAAACGGCTGCCGACGCGCTTGCGCAGTTGCTTGCCCATTACGACCGCAAGCCCGGGCGCTAGGCGCGACGCGCGATGGCGCGGCGCCTTGGCGACATGGTGCTGTCGGCACCGCCGAACATGTCCGGCTGTACCGGAAACGGAGAAATGCTTGCAAGTGCCGGCGCTGCGTCTGGTCGTGCCGGCGCAACAGACTCGTACGGGTCGATTTCCGCGGCGATGCCGTTCGCATGGGCCAGCACATCGTCCAGTATCCGCAGCTTCCCCGGGTCGACGAGATCGCTCGACGCCACCAGGGCGCGCCGGTAGCGCACAACGTCTTCCCGCACCATCGCCACCGAGCGGCTGGCGCCGGCGCCGGTGACAAGCTTCTCGAAGCGATGTTCTTCCCACTTGTCGCGCTCCCTCGGCGATAGCGCGTCCGGGTAGTGACGCGCCTTGTAGCGCAGCCACAGCGTGGCGAGCCGGGAGTCGTCGAACTCGGGCCTGGCGGCGGAGAGCTCGCGCGGATCCAGGAGGCGAAGCTGGTCCAGGGTGCGGCGGTCGGTATTGCCGAGCAGGCCCGCGTACAGCGCCACCTCGGCATCGGCCTCGGCATCCAGGCTGTCACGGGCAAAGACCACGCCCAACAGCCTGTCCACATCCACTGCTTGCAGCACGCGCACCATCGTGGCGGCGTTTTTCATCGCCGCGTCCACGTCCAGGCCGAGTTCGGCCGCGCGCAGGTTCGATACGACATCAAGGTTCGAGAACACCGCCGGCGACTGGTTCGCGGCGATGCTGTCGAGCGGCAGGCGCTGGAAGCCCTCGGGCCGGTCCTTGACCCGCGTGAACAGTCGCTTGCGCGCGGTCTCCGCGTCCATATCCAGCAGCTCGCGCGGATCATGCGCCAGGTCCCAGGCAATGACTTCGTTGCGGTTTGTGGGATGCGCAGCCAGGGGAAGCATCATGCGCAGGCCAGCCGTCAAGGCAGCGCCGCGGCCGATGTGAATGAACGGCTGACGCCGCTCCAGACCCATCTCCTGCATCGCCAGGTTCTTGTTGCGCATTGCCAAACAGTGCGCGTACAGGCGCGGCTGGCGTTCCATGACAAGGCGCGCCAAGGCGATAGTGGCGTACACATCCGACAGCGCATCGTGGGCCGATTCATGCAATAGCTGGTTTGCGCTACTCAAGCGTTCCAGGGCGAACGAGACCCTGCCATCGTCGTCGCGCGGCCAATCCATCGTTTCGGGGCGTAGCGCGCAGGTGGCGCGCACCGCCATCATCACGTCCCACCGGCTGCAGTCGTTCTTCCACTCGCGCTCGTAGGGGTCCATCAGGTTGCGCCACAGCATAAAGCGGGTGACCTCGTCGTCGAACGCGACCGAGTTGTAGCCGGTGCCGACCGTGCCGGGAGCGCCAAGTTCCCGGGACACCTCGCGCACGAACTGCAGTTCCGGAAGGCCCACTTCGTCGCACAGTTGCGGCGTGATGCCGGTGGCAAGGCAGGCGCCCGCATCCGGCAGGTGGTCGGGCGACGGCTTGCAATACAGCGTCGTCGGTTTGCCGACGATTTCCAAATCCATGTCGGTGCGCACGCAAGCGAACTGGGTCGGACGTTCGCGGCCAGGGTCCAGACCCGTGGTCTCATAATCGAAAAACAACATCGTATTCATACGCGGCTTGCAGAATCAGGCACTTAATCTTGATATATAGGTTTCGGTCCGATGATTTCAAGCGGTGCCGCATTCCTATCCGGCGCGTACTGGCAGGTGTGGACGTACCGTCAAGCAGGCTATTCCGTTAGAGACCGGGCGGCGAAAGCAGTCTCAAACAGTGTTGCATTGGCGCAAATCTGTCAAACTCAAAGAGTTTCCGTTGGGATACGATTCTATAATAGTCCTGGTACTCCACAGAGCACATCCCTTAGTGCTCGAGGTAGAAACAAAGGATCAGGATGCTAAAAAAATTGGATGCGTCTCAGTTGAAGGTCGGGATGTTCATCGATGACCTGGACTGCGGCTGGATGGAGCATCCGTTCGTACGCAGCCGTTTCCTGCTGACGACCGAGGAAGAGATCGCCAAGATCCGCAATGCCGGGATTCGCGGGGTCGTCATCGATTGCGGCAAGGGCCTGGATGTGGAGGACGCGCCGACCCTGGCGCAGGCTGAAGCGGCGACCGAGGCTGAAATCACCGCGATTGCCGCGCGCGCGACCAAGGTGACTCCGGTGTCGTACGTCGACGAACTGCAGCGCGCAGTGCTGCTGCGCAGGCAGGCCACTGCGTTGGTACGCACGGTCATGGCTGACGCGCGGCTTGGCAAGGCGGTCGAGCTGGAAAAGGTTGCTCCTATCGTCGAGCGCATCGTCGAGTCGATCCTGCGTAATCCCGGCGCCTTGCTCGGCCTGCTGCACATCAAGAACAAGGACGACTACACCTTCATGCATTCCGTGAGCGTCGCGGCACTGCTGGTCGCGTTCTGCCACTCACGCGGCATGGGCGAGGAAACGATTTATCAGGCCGGCCTGGGCGGCTTGCTGCACGATACTGGCAAGGCCTTGGTGCCTGACGCTATCCTGAACAAGGCTGGACGCCTGACCGACGAGGAATTTGCCATCATTAAGCGTCACCCGCGCGACGGCTACCAGATCCTGCTGAAGACGCCCGACATTGGACAGATACCCCTCGACATCACGCTACATCACCATGAGCGGCGCGACGGCAGCGGTTATCCCGACCACCAGGATGGGGAGCACATCAGTGAACTGGCGCAGATGGCGGCCATTGTCGATGTCTACGACGCGATCACCTCGGACCGCTGCTACCACAAGGGCATCGCCGCCGCTGAAGCGCTTCGCAAGATCTACGAGTGGAGCAAGTTTCACTTCGATCCCAGGCTGGCCCAGGAATTCATGCGCTGCATCGGTATCTATCCGGTGGGGACGCTGGTGCTGCTCGAATCCGGCCGGCTTGGCGTGGTGACGGAACCGCATGCAACCAGCCTCCTGACGCCGAAGGTTAACGTGTTCTTCAGTACCAAGACCCGGGCGTACATCAAGCCGCAGGCGCTCGACCTGTCCAAACCATTCGGCTTCGGCGGCGGGGACAAGATCGTACGGCATGAATCAGCAGAAAAATGGGGGGTCGACCCATTGCAGTTCATGGTCATTGCAGCATGAAACCGGGTATGCCGGGGCCTGGGAAGACGTGCAGCGCCCGCGGGACCTCGCAGTTGCCGGAAACCGCAGCCGCCGACACTGGGCTCATGCCGGCAATGTGCGTTCCTGTCTCAACGCTGCTGCCGTAAGTTCAGAACGACGGCCATGCTTTCTTTCGATCGCATGAGCACCCATGTAGCGACGCTCAAGCCAGTGCCGCAATGCTCAGGGGAGCGAAGTTCCACTTGACCGGCTGCTCGTGACGCACGATGCGGTCGCCGCCGTCGGAACTTGCCTTCGATGACAGGTCGAGCACCGACGGCTTCAGGTAACCGAGGCTGGCAGCGTCGAAGAACACCCGGACCTTCGGCGTGAGCAAGCTGGTCGGATGGCGCTCGAGCACCACCGCCAGGCGCTTCGATTCGAGCAGGACCAGCGTGCCGACCGGGTAGATGCCGACGCACCGGATGAAGGACTGCAGCAAGGCCGGATCGAACCGGCTCCGGTCGCGCTCGTACATGATGCGCAAGGCCTGGGCCGGGTCGACGCCGACCTGGCGCGGCGTGTCCACGGTGAGCTTGCAGTAGCAATCGACGATGGCCGCCATCTGGGCCAGCTCGCTCGTTTCGGCGCCGCTTTTGCCGAACGGGTAGCCGTTGCCGTTGAACCGTTCGTGGTGGTGCAGGGCGATGTCGAGCGCCACGTCCCCGATATCCGGCATCGCGGACAACAGCTGATGTCCGTCGCCGGGGTGCTGGCGCAGCAGTCGCAATTCTTCTTCCGTGAGGGCGTTCGGCTTGTTCAGTACATGCTCGGGAACGAGCGCTTTGCCGATGTCGAGCAGCAGGCCGCCCAGGCCTGCCTGGTAGAGCGTGTCGCCCTCGATCCCGCGGAAGCGGCAGAATGCGACCAGCAGCACGCACACGCTGACTGCGTGGCGAAACAGGTGTTCGCTCTTGTCGCCGATGCGCGCCAGCCCGAGCAGCGCATCCGGATTGCTGTCGATCGAGCCGATGACGTCATGGACTACCGGCGCTACCCGGTGGAACCCGACTCTCCTGCGCAGCCGGGTCTCGAGCATGACCACCTTCACGACGGCGAGGGCGCGCCGGTGGATCTCGCGCGCGCGCACGATCTCTTCGGCCAGCGTGGCGCGGCCGGGGGCGACCGGCGCGTCGGCGATCGCGACCAGCGCCGCTTCGGTTTCCGCCGTCACCGGCGCGGCATCTTCCGCAAGGACATCCAATCCCTTGGCGATGTCGATCACGACCAGGTGCGCGCCGGTCTCGCGAACGAAGCGCAGGTCATGCTCGTCGTCCAGCGTGACGCCGATCGCGGTCCTCGACCGCATGGGCGCGCTGCGCTCCACCTGGTCGACGAACATGCCGACGCGGAGCTCACTGGGCGATATCTCTTTAAGCACTGGTTAACAGGAACAGGATTTTAATGAGGCAACATACTATCGGATACATGACATATTGCAACATTTATGTGCTTTAAGGCAATTCTTGAGGAGCATTTTCGTACCAAATGCTTGCAGACTGTGGCGCACACGCCCGGCGACTGCCCATGGGTTCGCCCTGTCTTGCGGTGGCGTTGTCGCCGCAGGACCACTCACCGTAATTATCTTATTCATTTGGAATCTTTCCGTGTATCATGATTTGTTGATGTTCCCCTGAACCGAGACTGCGCTGCGCCGCCATCCGGCCCGCCGCGGTCCATCGCCATCACGGAGTCGCGTCATGATGAACAAGCTGAGCAAACGCTTTCTGACCCTGGCCATTGCGGCCGTCCCCTGGTGCGTGGCGCCGTCGGCCTTCGCCGGCCCGCTCGACGAAGCCAAGGCGCGCGCCCACCTGGACGCCATCGCGGCCGGCGACCTGGACGGGTTGATGCGCGACTACGCCGACGACGCCTACATGGAATGGGTCGGCGGCCCGCTCGACGGACGCTACCGCGGCAAGGACCAGATCCGCGTCGTCTGGCAAAAATTCATCGCCATCAACGAGGGCAAGCCGCGCCCCACCAAACTCGGCAAACTGCAGGCCTATGCCAACCCGCGCGGCGCCTCGATCGAAGCCAAGGCGGCCTACGACGGCAAGCTCCCGATCAAGGCCTGGCACGTACTGACCTACCGCGAGGGCGAGCTGACCACCGAGGTCTGGCAGATCGCGCCGTCCCTGCACGTCGAGTAGCGATGCGCCTCGCCGCGTCCCTCGTGCTGCTGCTGTCCACGGCGCTGCCGGCCGGCGCCGCGGTGCTCGATGTCGTGGTGCGCACGCCGGGCGGCCAGCCGGTGCTGGACGCCGTCGTGATGGTCGAGCCGGCGGCGCTGCCGCCCAAGCCCGCGCGTGCCCAGCCGAAGACGGTGACGATCGAGCAGCGCGGCGCCGAATTCCAGCCCTATGTCACGGTCGTGCAGACGGGTACCGCGGTCGATTTTCCCAACCACGACACGGTGCGCCACCACGTGTACTCGTTCTCGGCGCCCAAGCGTTTCGAGATCAAGCTCTATGCCGGCAAGCCGGGCCAGCCGATCGTGTTCGACAAGCCGGGCGAGGTGGTCATCGGCTGCAATATCCACGACTGGATGGAAGCCTGGGTGCTGGTGGTCGAGACGCCGTATTTCGCCAGGACGGCGGCCAACGGCGGCGCCGGCCTGCGCGACCTGCCGGCCGGACGCTACCGCCTGCGCCTCTGGCATCCCCTGCAGAAGGAGGCCGCGCCGGTACGCGACATCGAGGTGGGCGCGGCGCCGCTCCGGTATGAGCTGGTGCTGGATGCGCGTGCGCGCCAGCCCAGGCCCCATACCGCCCTCGACTCCGACCGGTACTGAGCGATGCCGTCCCGATCGCTGCGGCGCCGCATCGTCCTGGTCTTCGTCGGCCTGCTGGTGCTGGTCATGGGCCTGGTGCTGGCGCTGGTGCATAGCGCCGGCGCCCGCATCGCCGCCGACGAAGCCAGGCACGAACTGGCGGTCGGCGCCAAGGTGTTCGGGCGCCTGCTCGAACAGAACCAGCGCCAGTTAGAGACGGCGGCCGCGGTGCTGGCAGCCGATTTCGCCTTCCGCGAGGCGATCGCCACCCAGGACCAGGAAACGGTGCGCTCGGTGATCGGCAACCACGGGCGCCGCATCCGCGCCCAGGTCATGATGGTGGCCGCCCCCGATGGCCGGATGATTGCTTCCACCCAGCGCGACGTCGGCGCCGGCGACCGCTTTCCTTTCCCCGACCTGATGGTTGCCGCCGAATCGGGCGGGCGCAGCGCGGGCCTGCGCCAGATGCGCAACGGCCACCTGTACCAGGTGGTGCTGGTGCCGATCATGGCGCCCACCCGCATCGCCTGGGTGGCGATGGGATTCCGGGTCGACGATCGCTGGGCGCGCGAGGTGGCCGGGTTCACCGGGCTGGACGTGCACATTGTGCGCGCCGCGACGGCGGAAGAACAGCCGCTGTTGCTGGCGTCCTCGCGCGAGCGCGGCGACGGCGCCCTTGTGCGGCATGCCGCGGGCGCGCGCGCCGACCAGGTCGAGATCGACGGCGCCGCCTACCAGAGCATGCGCCTGGCGCTCGGCGCCGGCATCGAAGCGGTGCTGCAGCTGGCGGTGGACCAGGTGAGCGGGCCGCTCGGCCTGCTGCAAAGCGGCCTGCTGGCCGTGGTCGGGGTGGCGATCGCCGTGTTCGCGCTGGGCAGCGTGATGCTGGCGCGGCGCATCGTCGAGCCGCTCAACGAATTGTCGGCCGCCGCCAGCCGCCTTGCGCTGGGCGACTACCGGCAGCCCTTGCCGGCGCCGCGCGGCGACGAGATCGGCCGCCTGGCCGCCAGTTTCGAGCAGATGCGCGAGCAGGTCGCCTGCCGCGAGGAGCGCATCGCGCGCCTGGCCTATGTCGACGGGCTGACCGACCTGCCGAACCGGACCCGCTTCCTCGAAGCCTTCGACGCGGCCGCGCCGGGCGGCCAGGGCGCGGTAGCGGTGCTCAATCTCGACCGCTTCGCCCTGATCAACAACGCGCTCGGACATCCCGTGGGCGACCGCCTGCTGCGCGCGGTGGCCGGGCGCCTGGGCGCGGTCGTGCCGGATGGGGGCACCGCGGCACGCCTGTGGGGCGACCAGTTCGCCTTCCTGCTGCCGGGCGCGGACGGCGATGCCGCGCGCGCCTTCGCCGCGGCCGCCCTGGATTCACTGCGCGAGCCGATCACGCTCGATGGCCAGCGCCTCGACATCGGCAGCGCCATCGGCGTCGCGCTGTATCCGCAGGACGGCGCCGACCCCACGACCTTGCTGCGGCGCGCCGAACTGGCGCTGGGCACGGCCAAGCGCCGCCATTCCAGCCTGGCGTTCGCGGCCGAAGACGGCGCCGCGCCGCGCCACGAGCAGCTGTCCCTGATCGGCGACATGCGCGCCGCGCTGGCGAACGGCGAATTCCTGCTGGTCTACCAGCCGAAGCTGGCGCTGGCGGGCGGGCGCATCGTGGCGGCCGAGGCGTTGCTGCGCTGGCGCCACCGGGAGCGCGGCATGGTCGCACCGGCCAGCTTCATTCCCTTCGCCGAGCAGACCGGTTTCATCCGCGAGATCACGCCCTGGGTGCTGGAGTGCGCGATACGCCAGATTGCGCAGTGGCAGGCGCAGGGCCTGGACCTCGCCGTGTCGGCCAACCTGTCGGCGCTCGACCTGCTCGACCCCGGCCTGCCGGGACGGGTGGACGCGCTGCTGGAGCGTCACCGCGTGCCGGCCACGCGCCTGTGCCTCGAGATCACCGAGAGCGCCCTGATGGACGATCCGGCCATGGCGCTGACCCACCTGGACCAGCTGGCGGCGCTGGGCATCAAACTGTCGATCGACGACTACGGCGTCGGCCAGGCCTCGCTCGCCTACCTGAAGACGCTGCCGGTGGACGAGTTGAAGCTGGACCGCAGTTTCATCAGCGGCGTCGGCGAGTCGCCGCGCAATGCGGCCATCGTGGCCTCGACCATCATGCTGTCGCATGCGCTCGGCCTGAGCGTGGTGGCCGAGGGCGTCGAGTCGGAGTCCGAGCAGCACTGGCTGGCCGAGCATGGCTGCGACGTGGTGCAGGGCTATGGCATCGCACGCCCAATGCCGGCGCAGGAGCTGCCGGCCTGGGTGGCCGCCTTCGAGCGGCGCCAGGCGGAGCCGCAGCTGCGCCTGCCGGCTTAGTTACGCGTTCTAATTGCGCATGTTCCTGGCCACGATCGCATCGGTTGCCGCGCGCGCCTGCTGCAGCGGCAGGGTCAGCGCCGTGGTGGCGTAGGCCGGCGCCGCCGGGGCGACCGCGCCCAGCACGCCGCCTTGCTGGCGGCTGATGTCGACGTCGACCGTGGTCGACAGGCCGACGCGCAGCGGATGCGCCTGCAGTTCCTTCGGGTCGAGCGAGATCCGCACCGGCACGCGCTGCACCACCTTGACCCAGTTGCCGCTGGCATTCTGGGCCGGCAGCAGGGAAAACGCGCTGCCGGTGCCGGCGCCCAGGCCCACCACCTTGCCGTGGTAGACCACCTTGTCGCCGTAGATGTCGGCTTCGACGGTGGCCGGCTGGCCGACGCGGATGTCGCGCAGCTCGGATTCCTTGAAGTTGGCGTCGATCCACAGCTGGTCCAGCGGCACCACCGACAGCAGCGGGGCGCCCGGGGCGATGCGGCTGCCGACCTGCACGCTGCGCTTGGCGACGTAGCCGGTGACCGGCGCGGCGATGGTGTTGCGGCGCGCCGCCAGCCAGGCCGCCATGTAGTCGGCCTTGGCCGCCAGCACGGCCGGGTGCTCGCCCGGCGCCGCGTCGCCGACACCCGCGCGTGCCGCGGCCAGCTGTTTCGCGGCGACCTCCAGCGCCGCGCGCGCCTCCAGCACCGCCTGGCGCGCATGGGCCACGTCCTCGCCCGACACGATGTTCTCGCCCGCCAGCGGCAGGCGCCGCGCCAGGTCGTCCTGCGCCGTCTTGACGGCCACGCGGCGCTGCGCCAGCGCGGCCTCGTACTGCGCCACGCCGGTGCTGCGCTCGCGCTGCTGGCGCACCGCGGCGCCGAGGCGCGCTTCGGCCTGGGCCAGCGCGACTTCGGCGTCGACCGGGTCGAGCCGCACCAGTTCGGTCCCGGCCTGCACGAGTTGGGTCTCGTCGCCCCGGATCTCGACCACGCTGCCCGCGACCTGGGCCGACACGTTGACCAGGTTGCCGCCGACATAGGCGTTGTCGGTCTCGATGTGTTTCGAGCCAACCAGCACGTGGTAGGCGCCATAGCCGGCGCCGGCCAGCAGGAAGGCGGCGGTGATGCCGGCCAGGACGGCGCGGCGCTTCGGCGAGTTTGGGGTAGCTTGCTGTTCGGTGCTCATGGCTGGTTCGGGTTCGAATGGGTGGTAGGCGAGGGTGGCAGCGCGGCAGTGCGTTCCGGCGCGGCCCGGTAGCCGCCGCCGAGGGCCTTGACCAGGGCGACCCGGGTCTGCAGCTGGGCGTCCAGCAGCTGCAGTTCGACGTCGCGCTGGCGCAGCACTTCCTTGCGCGCCTGCAGCACGGTGGCGCGGTTGGCCAGGCCGCGCGCAAGGCGCGCCTCGGCGCTGGCCGCCAGCGCGTCGCCGGCACGCGCGGCCGCGCCGTGCGCTGCGGCTTCGTGCGCGATGCCCTGCAGGGTGGCGGCTTCGCGCGCCACCTCGGCGACCGCGTCCAGCACCGCCCCGTTGTACTCGGCCAGCAGCGTGTCGCGCTCGCTCCTGGCAACGCCGAGTTGCGCGTCCAGGCGTCCGCCGTCGAACAGCGGCAGGTCGAGGGTGGCGCCGAGCAGCAGGGTGCGGCTCGGGTAGCGCAGCAGCTTGCCGAGCGAAATCGCGTCCAGGCCGAGCGCGCCGGCCAGGTTGATGTCGGGCCGGAAGGCCGCTTCGGCCGCCGCCACCCGTCCCAGCTGGGCCTCGACGCGCCAGCGCGCGGCCTGCAGGTCGGGGCGGCGCGCCAGCAGTTCCAGGCCGAGCGTGCGCGGCAGCGCGTCGGGCGGCAGCGCTGGGCGCACCCGCGCCAGCGCGCCGAGCGCCGCGGGATCGCCGCCGCTCAGTGCGCGCAGGTTCTCGCGCTCGCGCCCGGCCTCGGTGTCGAAGCGCTGCGCCTGCTCCTCCAGCTGCGCCAGCTCCAGCTCGGCGCTGCGCAGGTCGTCGCTGGTGGCCAGGCCCTGCGCCATGCGCGCGCGGCGGCCGGCGGCCAGGTCGCGCTGCAGGGCGACGAGCGCGCGCGTGTTGTCCTGGCGTGCCCACAGCAGCTGCAGGCGCAGGTAGCTCTGGACCACGCTGGCCGCCAGCACCTGCTGCGCCTGCGCCGCTTCGGCGCGGCGGGCGTCGGCTTCGCCCAGCGCCGCGGCGATCAGGCTGCGGTGGCGGCCCCACCAGTCGAAATCGTAGGCGGCGCGCAGCTGGACCGAGGCGTCGTTGTAGAAGGCGCCGCCGATCGGCGGCGGGAAGAAGCCGTTGGAGGAATAGCGCTGGCGGTTGAAGCCGCTCGCCACGCCCAGCTCGGCGCCGCCAGCGGCGCGCTCGGCCGCGACCTGGGCGCCGGCGCCCGCCATCCTGGCCTGGGCCACGGCCAGGGTCGGGTTGTCGCGCAGCGCGGTGGCGACCAGCGCGTCGAGCTGCGGGTCGTGGTACTCGCGCCACCATTGTTCGGCCGGCCAGTCGTGGGCCGGCAGCGCGAGGGCGGGGGGCAGCTGGGCGCGGGCGAAGTCCGGGCCGTGCGCGCGCGATGCGTCGCCCGGCACGTGCATGCAGCCTGCCAGCAGGGCCAGCGCGGCTGCGGCGGCGGAAAGGAGTCTTGTATGTCGCACGAAAGGTCTTTCTGTCAGTCGAGGGCGGCGTGGTCCACCGCCACCGGGCCGGCCGCGGGCTTCGGCGGGCGGATCAGGAGCAGCATCGGGATCACGGCCAGGGTCAGCATCATCATCAGCCAGTAGTCGTCGACGTAGGCGATCATCGAGGCCTGGCGCGTGATCTCGTGGTCGATCATGGCCAGGCTGTAGCCCGCGCTCCCCAGGGCCGGATTGGCGTTGTCGACGTGGGCCGCCAGCGAGGCATGCGCCACCTGGGTATTGCGCACCAGGAGCGCCTGCACCAGGGCGATGCCGATGCTCGAGCCGATGTTGCGCACCAGGCTGTAGAGCGCCGTGCCTTCGGCGCGCATCTGCGGCGACAGGGTGGCGAAGGTGGCGGCCGACAGCGGCACGAATACCAGGCCGAGCCCGATGCCCTGGATCACGCCGGGCCAGACGATGTCGGATTGCGACAGCACCAAGGTGTACTGGGTCATCTGCCACAGCGAGAAGGCGGTGATCGCAAAGCCGGTGCCGAGCAGCAGGCGGAAGTCGACCTTGCCGGTCAGGCGCCCGACCACCATCATGGCCAGCATCGTGCCCAGGCCCGAGGGGGCCGTGACCAGGCCGGCCAGCGCGGCCGGATAGCCCATCAGGCCTTGCAGCATGGTCGGCATCAGGGCGCGGGTGGCGAACAGCACCACGCCGACGATGAAGATCAGGAGCAGGCCGGTGACGTAGTTGGCGTTCTTGAGCAGGCGGAAGTCGACGAAGGACTGGCCCGGCGCACGGGTGAGCGTGTGGCCGATGAACCAGGACAGGGAGAGGGCCGCCAGCACCAGTTCGAACCAGGTCTCGCTCGAAGCGAACCAGTCGTTCTGCTCGCCCCGGTCGAGCAGCATCTGCAGCGCGCCGATCGCGACCGACAGGGTGACGAAACCGAAGGTGTCGAAGCGCACGCGGCGCGCGGCCCGGGTCGGATGGATGTAGCGCCAGATGCCCCAGAAGGCGAGGGCGCCGATCGGGACGTTGATGAAGAATACCCAGCGCCAGCTGTAGCTGTCGGTGAGCCAGCCGCCCAGGCTGGGGCCGAGGATCGGCCCGATCATCACGCCCATGCCCCAGATCGCCATCGCCGAGCCGTGCTTCTCGCGCGGATTGATGTCGAGCAGCGTCGATTGCGACAGCGGCACCAGCGCCGCGCCGAACACGCCCTGCAGCATGCGCGCCAGGACGATCTCGGTGAGCGAGCCCGAGATGCCGCACAGGACCGAGGCCAGGGTGAAGCCGGCCACCGAGGCCAGGAACACGTTCTTCAGGCCGAAGCGGTCGACCAGCCAGCCACCCAGCGGCGTGGCGATCGCGGCGGCCACGATGAAGGAGGTGAGCACCCAAGTGATCTGGTCCGTCGATGCCGACAGCGCGCCCTGCATGTGCGGCAGGGCCACGTTGGCGATGGTGCCGTCCAGGGCCTGGATGATGGTGGCGAGCATGATCGAGATGGTGATCATGGTCCGGTTCAGGGCCGGCGCTTGAGCCGGTACTGCGGCCGCGCTCACGGCGTCTCCTCGATGCGTCGTCTCAGGGTCTCGAGCAGGCGGGTGGCGGCCGCCAGTTCCTGCGGGTCGACGCCGGCCAGCAGGCTGCGGCGCATCGCGTCGGCCTCGCGCCGCACCTCGCGGTAGACCTGGCGGCCGGCCTCGGTCAGCCCGACCAGCTTGACCCGGCGGTCGGTAGGGGAGGCGAGTCGCTCGACCAGGCCGTCGCGCTCCAGGCGGTCGAGCATGGCGACCATCGAGGAGCCCTCGACGTCGACCAGGCCGGCCAGGGTGCGCTGCGACATCGGCTCCTCGGACTTGGCGACCATGGCGATCGTCATCCAGCCGGACTGGCCGATGCCCAGGTGCCGCAGCCGCTTGTCCAGCAGCTGGCGCCAGGCGCGGGCGCCGTAATGCAGGGCTTTCGAGAAGCTTTCCTCCGGCGAGGACGAGGTGTCATGGGGCATGGGTAGGTGGCTAATCATTAGGTGGCTAACGATTTTAATGCAAGCAACTTTGTTTGTGCAAGGGCGGTGCCGGCCGGGCGTGCGCGCGCGGCCTGCTTCCCAGGCGGGGCATACTGTCAACCCATCCAGCCCCATTACACAGCGCCATGGACGACCAGAAGCAGGACCACCCGCCCGCCGATTCGCATGCCGACGCGCCCGCCTTCCCGGTGGTCGGCATCGGCGCCTCGGCCGGCGGCTTCGCGGCGCTGGCTACCTTGCTGCAGAACATGCCGGCCTCGCCCGGCATGGCGCAGCCGCCGGCGATCGAGGTATTCGCTTCGGACATCGACGCCCATGCGATCGCCACCGCGCGCGCCGGCCCGTATCCGGCCTCGATCGCGGACGACGTGGCGCCGGACCGGCTGCAGCGCCATTTCACGCTCGAAGGCGGCGACTACAAGGTCCGCAAGGCCTTGCGCGACATGGTGCTGTTCGCCGCGCACAACGTCCTGCACGATGCGGCGTTTTCCGGACTCGACCTGGTCAGCTGCCGCAATTTTCTGATCTACCTGAACCGCGAGATGCACCGGCGCGTGCTGGCCACCTTCCACTTCGCGCTGCGTCCGGGCGGCTGGATGATGCTGGGCAGCGCTGAAACCGCCGACGACGCCGCCAGCCTGTTCGCGCCGGTCGATGCCACCCAGCGCATCTACCAGGCCAGGGCATCCGGGAGGGCGAAGCGCCGCTGGCGATGCCGGTGCGCGAAGCGGGGCCGGCCCTGCCGTCCGAAGACCGGGAAGCGCCGCCTGCCGCGCGCAGGGGCAGGCTGTTTTCCTTCGCCGAGATCCACCTGCACAAGGCGGCGGAGCAGGCGCCGCCCAGCATCCTGGTGAACGCCCATTCCGAGATCGTCCACATCGCGCAGCAGGCCAGCAGCTGGTTGCGCCATGCAGGCGGCGAACCGACGCGCGACCTTGTGGCCCTGGTGGCGCCCGGCCTGCGGCTGGAACTGCGCACCGCGCTGTTCCAGGCCCAGAAGAGCGGGCGTCCGGTGCGCACTGGCCCGGTGCGCTTCGAGCAGGACGGCGCGCAGCGCGCGGTCGACATGGCGGTGCTGCCGTTCGAGGACGAGCATGCCGAAGGCCTCCTGATGCTGGTGAGTTTCGAGGAAGTGCAGGGCCAGCCGCCCGGCGCCGCCGTCGTCGCCGGGCGCGCCCGCTGCTGGACATCACCAGCCGGCTCGACAACGCGCGCCTGGCCGAGGAATCGCGGCGTGTGTTCGAGACCCTGCAGCCGCTGGAACAGGAAGTGCGCAGCAAGGACGGGCGCGACTACATCGTGCGCGTCCATCCCTACCGCACCGGCGCCGACCGCATCGAGGGCGCGGTGATGAGCTTCTTCGACATCACCGGCCGCCGCGCCGCCGAGAACGCGCTGCGTGCGCACGCGCGCGCCCAGGCCTTCCTGCTCGGCCTGTCCGATGCCCTGCGCGCCGCGCGCGACGCCGACGCGGTAGCGGCGCGCGCGCTCGGCATGCTGCTGGCCGAGCTCGACCTCGACCGTTGCTGCCTGGCCTGCTGCACCGGGCCGGACACGGTCGAGGTGACGCACCGGGCCGGCAATGAAAGGGTGCCGGCGCTGCCCGGCCGGCTGGCCCTGTCCGCGCACCAGGATGTGTTCTGCGCCGCCCAGACCCGGGTGATCGAGGAGGCGCCGGACGGGACGGGCTTGCCGGGTGCGCGGGCACTGGTCGCGGCCAGCCTGCGCAAGCACGAGGACCTGCCGGTGTGGACGCTGGTCGCGGCCGGCGCGGCGCCGCGGCGCTGGACGCCGGCCGAGATCGCGCTGGTCGAGGAGGTGGCCGAGCGCGCCTGGGCCGCGATCGAGCGGGTGCGCGCCGAGGCGGCGGCGCTGCGGGCCGAGCAACGCGCCGAAGGCGTCCTCGAGCCCATGGCGACGCCCACAGCGCCCTCGACCGCGACTACCGCATCCTCGCCCTCAACGCCGCCGCCGAGCGCCTGCTCGGGCGCCCGCGCGCCACGCTGCTGGGACGAACGCACTGGGAGGCGTTTCCGGCGTCCGTGGACGCGCCGGTCGGCCGCGCCCTGCGCTGCGCGGTCGAGGAAGGCAGCGAGCAGCACCTGGTCCACCATTACGCCGGCGAAGGGCACGACCTGCACCTGGAAGTCGACATCTACCCGACCGACGAGGGCGGCGCGGCGATGTTCTGGCGCGACGTCACCGAACGCCTGCGCGCGGAAGGCGCGCTGCGCGCCAGCGAGGAGCGCTACCGCGCCCTGTGCAGCGAGATGGACGAAGCCTATGCGGTGGTCGAGGTCATGGACGACGGCGCCGGACAATGGAACGACTTCCTGTTCCTGGAAGTGAATCCCGCCTTCATGCGCCACACCGGCATGCCCTACCCGGTGGGCCGGACCGCAACCCAGCTGCTCGGCACGCCCAATCCGCGCTGGGCCCAGCTCTACGGGCACGCGGCCCGCACCGGCGCATCGATCCGCCAGGAAGAGAGCGAGCTGACCCTGGTCCGGGTGTTCGACCTGAACTTCTTCCGCCTGGGCGGCGAAGGCAGCCGGCGCGTGGCGGTGCTGTTCGCCGACATCACCGAGCGCAAGCGCGCCGACGCCGCCCTGCGCGAGAGCGAACGGCGCTACCGGCTGCTGTTCGAGAACATGAGCGAGGGTTTTGCGCTGGCCGAGGTGATGCGCGACGACGACGGGCGCATCGTCGACTGGCGCTACCTCGAGGTGAACGCAGCCTGGGCCCAGACCGGCGTCTCGCCCGAGCGGACCGTGAGCCGGACCGCGCGCCAGGTCGACCCCGCCATCGAGGCCTACTGGATCGAGACCTACGGGCGCGTCGTGGACAGCGGCCGGCCGGTGCAGTTCGAGGCCTGGGCAAGTGGTTCGACACGGCGGCGTTCAAGCATTCGGACGAACGTTTCGGCCTGCTGCTGCGCGACGTCACCGGACAGCGCAGGCCCGGCGCGGCGCCCCAGGACGCGGCGGGAGACTGACGGGTATCGCGCACCATCATGCATTGCTGCGCGGGCCGAACTTGGCGATAATCGATGCTTTCTTCTTAACTGGCCGCCGCTTCCATGAAAAACCCGATGTCCGCCACGCGCCCGACGCGTCTTGCCTTCCTGGCCGCCCTGATTGCCACTCCTGCCGCCCTCGCCGCGGATGCGGCTCCACAACCTGTGCCGATCGGCGTCGCGTCGTTCAACATGGCCTGGGCCGGGTCGCAGCAGGATTTCGACCGCCATGCCGCGGTCTGCAACGCCGTATCCTGGTGCGACACCCGTCCCAAGCGGCAGCCGGGCCAGGCCCAGGCGACCGAGGAAGCGGTGCAGGCGGCGCGCCAGTGCGTGGCCGACACCGAGCGCCTGGCGGGCGGACCCGCGCAGTCGGCAATGACGCCGCCGTGCAACGTCTACCTGGGCCGCAACGGCGCGCGGCCGACCAGCGCCGACTATGCGGCCAAGCTGGCCGGCCTGCAGGCCACCGTCGCCAACCTGATCGAGAACGGAGGCGTGCGCGTGATCGCCTTCCAGGAAGTGCGCTCGGCCGAGGTGGTCAGGCAGGTGCTGGGCAAGCATGCCGCCCGCTTCGGCGTGTGCGACGCGCCGCACGAGGGCTTCCAGACCGTGGCCTTCGCCTGGGACCGCAGCCTCAGCGGCGCGCCGGCCGTCTGCAGCGTCGAGCGCGGCCTGGAGGTGAGCGACAACCCGGCCGATCCGGCGGCGCGCAAGGTGCGTCCGGGCCTGGCGCTCGAACTGGCGCTGCCCGGACGCCGCGTCAGCTTCCTGAACGTGCACCTGAAATCGGGCTGCGCCAACATCGTGCCGACCCCGACCTACCAGGCGCGCCTGCTCGACGACCGCGCCGGCGCCTGCCAGACCCTGAACCGCCAGGTGGCGCCGCTCGAGCGCTGGCTCGACCGGGTGGGCAAGCAGAGCCCCGAGTATGTGCTGCTGGGCGACTTCAACCGCCGCATCGACGAAGAGGCCGCGGCGGCGATCGCGCCAGGGCAGGTGCGCACGGACGGCAGTTCCCCGGCCGGCGTGCCGCCTCAGGATGCGAGCGGCAAGGTGGCCTCGCGCTACCTGTGGCAGGAGCTGAACGACGGCAGCCGCACGCTGCAGCAGGTGCCGCTCACCGGCGTCGACGCCGGCTGCCGCGGCTTCACCGGCCTGGACCACATCGTGCTGAGCGGCGCGCTGGCGGCGCGCCAGGCGCCCAACCTCGGCTCGCGCAAGACCGCCGTGGTGCAGGCGCCCGACCAGCGCATCGAAACCAGCGATCACTGCCCGCGCAGCGTCTCGCTGGTGTTTTGACGATCGCCGCCCGGCGCCGTGCACGCGGCGCCGGGCGGTGGTTTACTCGCCGTGGAATTCCTCGGCGCCTGCGAACAGGCTCCAGGCCGCGATGAACAGCGCCGCGATCACCGGCCCGATCACGAAGCCGTTCAGGCCGAACAGCGCCATGCCGCCGATGGTGGACAAGAGCACCAGGTAGTCCGGCAGCTTGGTGTCCTTGCCGACCAGGACCGGGCGCAGCAGGTTGTCCACCAGCCCGATCACCAGCACCCCGTACAGGGCCAGCACCGCGCCCTGCCAGACCGAGCCCGTGAACAGGAACCAGGCCGCCACCGGCCCCCAGATGATGGCGGCGCCCACGGCCGGCAGCAGCGACAGGAAGGCCATCACCACGCCCCACAGCACCGGTCCCGGCACGTCGAGGAACCAGAAGATCAGGCCGCCAAGCAGGCCCTGGGCCATCGCCACCAGCACGTTGCCCTTCACGGTGGCGCGGATCACCGTCACGAAGTTGTCGAACAGGGGCCGCTTGTAGTGGGCGCTGAGCGGCACCGCGCGCTTGATGCGGGCCGCGATCGCGCGGCCGTCGCGGAACAGGAAGAACAGCAGGTAGAGCATCACCGTCATGCTGACCAGGAAGTTGAGCGCACTGCTGCCGAAGTTCAGGGCATAGCGCGCCGCCAACTGGCTGGCCTGGGCAATGCCGGCGCTGAGCTTGTCCTGCACCGTGCTCATGATGGTCGGCTGGTAGCGTTCGAACAGCGAGGCCGCCCAGGCGGGCAGGCCGGCGATCATGCGGCGCACCATGGCGTTCAGGTCGAAGTGCCCGCCGCTGACCAGGGCATACAGGCCGAGCGCCTGGTCCACCAGGGCGGCGGCGATCAGGGTTACCGGCAGGATCACCATCAGGATAATCAATAGCAGCATGAGCAGTGCCGCGCGGTTCGGGCGGTCGCCCACGGCCTTCAGGAGGCGCTGGTAGAGCGGGCCGAACACGATCGCCAGCACCACGCCCCAGAACACCGCGCCCGAGAAGGGCAGCAGGATCCAGAAGAAGGCAAGGGTGACGAGCGCCAGGAGAAGCAGGAAGGAGTTTTGCGGCAGGGTGTAGGGTTTCATCGGGTCGTAGCGGGATGGCGACGCGTTGATAATACTCTATCAATACTGGATAATCGCGGTCTTTCGTTTTCTCGCCGATTCCCCATGCTGAATACCCTGAAGTCGACCGTCCTGCTGGCCATGGTCGCCGCTCCCGTCTGGGCGCAAACCACGCCGCCCGCGGCCGGCCGCGCCGACGACAACGCGCTGCGCCAGGCCGAGGATGCCTTCGGCACCAGCGTCGGACGCGAGAGCATCGGCCTGTACAACGCCGGCAGCGTGCGCGGCTTCTCGCCGATCGCGGCGGGGAACGCGCGCATGGAGGGCCTGTACTTCGACCAGGTGTGGGGACCGTCGGCGCGCATCCGGCGCGCCACCAACATCCGGGTCGGCATCTCGGCCCAGGGCACGCCCTTCCCGGCGCCGACCGGCATCGTCGACTACAGCGTGCGCAAACCTGGCGACGCGGCCAAGGCGGCCCTGGTCACGGGCGGCGACAGCTATGGCGCGCTGTTCGTCGAAGCGGACGCCGAGCTGCCGCTCATGGAGCGCAGCCTGAGCCTGGGCATCGGCGCCGCGGCGGGCACCAACGAGTACCCGAACGGCACCGACGCACGCTACCGCAATGCGGCCTTGAGCCTGCGCTGGCGGCCGCTGGCCTCCCTCGAGATCGTCCCGTTCTGGAACCGCCTCGACACCTACGACGACGAAAAGGCGCCGAGCTACCTGCCGGCCGGCCCGCAGCTGCCGCCGCGCATCCAGCGCCGCCGCTTCCTGGGGCCGGAATGGGCCGACTACCGTACCACCGCGATGAATGCCGGTATGCTCACGACCTGGCAGGCGGGGGAGGGCTGGACCGTGCGCGCCGGCCTGTTCCGGTCCATGTATGACGACCACCGCGCCTTTACCCACCTGCTCACCGGCGTGACGCCGGACGGCAGTGCCAACCGGCGCCTGATCGTCGACCCGCCCGCGGAAAACCTGTCCACCAGCGGCGAGCTGCGCGCCACCCGCGCCATCGCCGAGGGCCCGCGCCTGCACCAGGTCCACCTCAGCCTGCGCGGGCGCGACCGCCAGCGCCGCTACGACGGCTCGCAGGTGTTCGACCTGGGGCGCACCACCGTCGATTCCCCCTACGACGCGCCGCAGCCGAACTTCGTGTTCGGCGCGCAGACCCGCGACCGCACCCGCCAGTGGACCGGCGGCCTGGCCTACGACGGGCGCTGGCGCGGCATCGGCGAACTCGGTTTCAGCCTGCAGAAGACCGACTACCGCAAGCGCTTGCAGAAGCCCGCGCTGCCCCTGGTGACGGCGCGCGACCAGCCCTGGCTGGCCAACGTCTCGGCGGCGGCGCACCTCGCGCCTGGCCTGGTGGCCTTCGGCAGCTTCACGCGCGGCCTGGAAGAAAGCGGGGCGGCGCCCAGCAATGCGCTCAACCGCAACGAGCTGCTGCCGGCGATCCGCACCACCCAGGGCGACCTCGGCCTGCGTTACGCGCTGACACCGAGCGTGAAGCTGGTCGCCACCGTGTTCGACCTGCGCAAGCCCTATTTCAATTTCGACGCCGCCAACCGCTACGCCCAGCTGGGCGACATCGAGAACCGCGGCCTGGAACTGTCGCTGGCCGGTCCGCTCGGCCCGCGCCTGAACCTGGTGGCCGGCGCGGTGCTCTCGCGCCCGCGCGCCACCGGCGAGGGCGTGCGGCTGGGACGCGTGGGCCGGCAGCCGGTCGGCATGAGCCGGCGCAGCGCGGACCTGAACCTGGAATGGCGCACGCCCTGGGTCGACGGCCTGTCGCTCGACCTGGGCGCCTCGCACGCGGGCGCCATCAGCGCCACCGTCGACAACCGCGTCGCCATCCCGGCGCGCACCCTGGTCGCCCTGAGCGGGCGCTACCGCTTCCTGCTCGGCGCCCGGCCGGCCTCGCTGCGGGTGGCGGTCAACAACCTGTTCGACACCTACGGTCTGGAACTGCGCGGAGCAGGGGCCTACGACGTCATTGCCGGCCGGGTCGCCTCGGCCTACCTGGCCGTCGACTTCTAGCCGACCTCGCTCATACCGCACACTGCCCATTTATCGGGCAGTTTTTCTTTGCGCAAACGATTGCCTTATGCATAGGTGATGTATTGCAGGAACACTCATCACTTTTTTTCAACAAAGTGGCCGGACCAATTTATAATCCGGTCATATCAATTCTCACAGAGCCTTCAAAAGAGAGGTGGGAATTGCAGGAAAGGTACCCAGCTTTCTCAGTAAAGTGGCCTGACCAATTAGTAGTGTGGTCATATCAGTTCTTATAAGATTAATTAAGGAGACAAGAGTGAACCCGTACTTCGTTCCCACCCCGCGCCGCGCCCGGATCGCCACCGCGGTCAGCCTGGCCCTGTTCCAGCTGGCCTCGCAGGCCCAGGCCCAGACCACCACCGACGCCCCGGCCGACGTGCCGGTCGCCCAGGCCGTGGTTGTTACCGGCTCGCTGATCCGCCGCGTCGCCGACGAGGGCACCACCCCGGTCACGGTCGTCAAGGCCCAGGAACTGGAAGCCCGCGGCCACACCGAACTCAAGGACTTCGTGCTGGAGCAGCCGCAGTCGCTTTCGCTGGGCACCAACTCCGGCGCGGCAGGTCCGGTGACCAACCTGCGCGGCCTGGGCCCGATGCGTACGCTGTCGCTGCTCAATGGCCGCCGCCTGGCGAACGAGCCGCTGCAGGACCAGTACATCTCGGTCAATGTCATCCCGCGCATGGCGCTCGACCGTGTCGAGACCCTGAACGGCGGCGGCGCCTCGATCTACGGCGCCGATGCGATCGGCGGCGTGCAGAACTACTGGACCAAGCGCGGCTACAAGGGCGCCACCATCAAGGCCGAATACGCCACGCCCGAATTGAGCGGCGGCGGCACCACCAAGAGTGTTGGCGCGATCGCCGGCTGGGGCGACCTGAAGCAGGACGGCTGGAACGCCTACATCGCGGTCGACCACCAGAAGAAGGATGCGCTGTTCCAGGGCGACCGCCCGGAGCAGCACGACCCGGCCGTGCTGCGCACCCTGGGCCTGGGCATCACTCCCGACGGCCGCAACCCGAACCCGCTGGCCAACTTCGGCTTCGCGCGCAACGCGAACTCGAACTACAACCCGAACTTCGCCACCGGCTGCGCCTCGCCGTACTCGCTGCCGACCCTCGGCAACAACAGCCTGGCCACCCCGCCGGTCTACGCGCCGGGCTGCATCCGCAACCCGCTGTTCTGGACCGCCATCACCGACGGCAGCGAGATCACCACCGTCGCCGGCCGCGCCAGCTGGAACCTCGCCGGCGGCCACAAGATCGACCTTGACGTGCTGCACTCGGAATTTACCGTGCAGAAGTTCCGCGGCATGCAGGTGCCGGGCGCCAACAACCCGTTCACCACCTACTCGCTGGCGCCGACCAGCAAGTACTACCCGGGCAAGGGCATCACCCCGGTGCCGAAGGTCGTGGGCAGCAACACCGGCGCGAACACGCCGACCGCCTACATCGACGCGACCAAGACCCCGGGCACGGTCAGTGACCTGAACCTGAACAACCGCACCATCTACTTCCAGTGGGGCCCGGGCGAACTCGGACCAGCCTACCGCAACGACGAGCAGAGCAACGACCGCATCGTGCTGTCCGCCGAAGGCACCGTGGCGGGCTGGGACTACCGCGCCGGCCTGAATTACGGCCAGTCGAAGCGCGACACCCGCGTGGGCGAAGGCTACATCCTGTACTCGAAGGCCCAGGAAGGCTTCGACAAGGGCATCCTGAACCCGTTCGGCCCGCAGGATGCGGCCGGCGTCGAATACCTGCGCAGCATCCAGGCCGAAGACTACACCTACCGCCTGAACAAGGCCTTCAACAAGAGCGTCGACCTGACCGTCACCAAGCCGGTGTGGGAACTCGGCGGCGGCGACCTGGTGCTGGCGATCTCGGGCGAACTGCGCGAAGACTCGGCCCGTACCTTCAACGCGCCGCTCGACTACGTGCTGAAGAAGGCCGACGGCAGCTACAACATCGATGCTTCCGGCAACGTGGTGCAGACCGACCTGATCGGCGAACTGCCGCAGGGCGTGGCCAAGAAGCTCAAGCGCCAGATTTCCTCGCTGGTGCTGGAAGCCGATGCCCCGCTCACCAGGACCTTTACCGTGAACGGCTCGGTGCGCGCCGACCACTACGACGACCTGAAGCAGACCACCGTCAACCCGGCGCTGGCTGCCCGCTGGACCCCGAACGACATGCTGCTGGTGCGCGGCTCGGTCTCGAGCGGCTTCCGCGCGCCGTCGATCATGGACATCCAGAACCCGACGCCGGAAGTGCGTACCCAGACCATGGACGACCCGCAGCTGTGCCGCAGCTCGCAGCCGCTGGTGGCCGGCACCGGCACCCCGTCGGCCGGCTACACCGCCGACCAGGTCTGCAACGTGCTGACTTCGTACTGGACCAAGTCGCCGAACAACACCTTCCTGAAGCCGGAAAAATCGCGCGGCTTCAACATCGGTTTCGGCCTGGAACCGATCAAGAACCTGTCGCTGACCGTCGACTACTGGGGCCTGAAGCTGAAGGACGTGCTGGGCGCGGTCACGATCGCCGAGATCCAGCAGAATCCGGAGAAGTACAACGACTTCATCATCCGCCGCGCGGACGGCACCATCGACCACATCGTGGCGAGCCAGGCCAACCGCGGCCAGACCCGCATCCGCGGCGCCGACCTGACGGCCAACTACCGCTTCCCGAAGACCAGCATCGGCACCTTCGATGCGAAACTCGATGCAACCTGGTACCACAAGTACGAGTTCCAGAGCGAGCGTGGCGGCCCATGGAACAGCAACATCGGCATCATTACCAACGACGGCCGCTACGGCGGCGCCGGTCCGAACTCGGGCCTGGCCGGGATGCCGCAGGTGAACCCGCGCTGGAAGTACACGGCCCAGCTGAGCTACAGCACCGGCCCATGGCGCGCCACCCTGGCGCAGCGCTTCAGCGCCGGCCTGACCGACCTGACCCCGCGCGCCGGCTCGACGCTGACCAAGGTCGACGAGTACAGCCAGTTCAACCTGAACGTGCGCTACACCGGGATCAAGAACACCACGATCTCGCTGGGCGTGAACAACATCACGGAAGAATGGCCGCCGCTCACCGCCAACACCATCTACAGCGGTGGCTACCTGACCAGCCTGGCCGACATGATGGGCCGCGTGTACCGCGCGTCGGTCGAGTACAAGTTCTAAGCGTCGCTGGAACGCGGCGCGCACAGGCAGTCTGCTGCGCGCGCCGGATACAAACGGCATGGGTGGCGCGCCTCCCATGCCGTTTTTCATTTTTGGAAAGCTTCACGCATGCAACCACATTCCTTCCTTCTCGGCGCCCTGTGGCTGGCGCTGCCGGCCCTGAGCCAGTCCGCCGTCCTCGGCAGCATGACGCCGGCCCAGCCGGTGACCGAGGCGCGTCTCGCCGCGTTGCCGCCCGCGCAGCGCGCGCCCTGGGAAGCCTATCTGGCGCGGTCGCGCGCGCTGATGGAGGCCGACAAGGCGGCGCTGGCGGCGCAACGCCTTGACGCTGCAAATCTGCCTGTGCGCGCGCACGCCGACGACAACGGCATGCTGCTGCGCCGTTCTGCCAGCTGGTACGCCACGCCGGAGGCATGGCGCGTCGCGCAGAACATCCTCAGCTTCCAGACCCCGGCCGGCGGCTGGGGCAAGAACATCGACCGCAGCGGCCCGCCACGCGTGCCGGGGGAGCCCTACGTGCCGCCCGAGCCGGGACAGCCCGGCAAGGACGGCAAGGCGCACTGGAACTACGTCGGCACCTTCGACAACGGCGCCACCACCACCGAGCTGCGCTTCCTGGCGCGGGTGCAGGCCGCCACCCTTGGTGCGCAGGCCGACGGCTGCCGCGCCGCGTTCGTGAAAGGCCTGCGCTACGTCCTGAACGCCCAGTACCCGAACGGCGGCTTCCCGCAGGTCTACCCGCTGCAGGGCGGCTACCACGATGCCGTCACCCTGAACGACGACGCCATGGTGCGCGTGGTGGCGCTGCTGCTGGACGTGGCGGAGGGCCAGGGCGAGCTGGCCTTCGTGCCGGCCGTGCTGCGGGAGGAAGCGCGCGGCGCCGTCGCGCGCGCCGTGGACCTGTTCGTCGCGACCCAGGTCGACGCCGGCGGCGAACGCGCCGGCTGGGGCCAGCAATACGACGCGCTGACCCTGGCGCTGGCGGGCGCCCGCAATTTCGAGCCGGCCGCGCTGGCCAGCTCCGAGACCGCGAGCGTCCTGATGCTGCTCATGCGCCTGCCGGAACCGTCGCGCGCAGTCCAGGACGCGGTGCATGCCGGCGCCGGCTGGCTGCGTTCCGTGGCCTTGCGCGATGTCGCCTTCACCGCCGATCCGACCGAGGCCGGCCGGCGCCTGCTGGCGAAGCCGGGGGCGGAAGCGATCTGGTCGCGCTACTACGATCCCCGCACCATGCGGCCCGTGTTCGGCGACCGCGACCGCACTATCCACGACGACGTCAACGAGCTGCAGATCGAGCGCCGCAACGGCTACGCCTGGTTCGGCAGCGTGCCGGAACGCGCGCTCGAGCGCTATGCCGCCTGGTCGCAGCCAAAGGGGGCGCGCGTGATCCTGGTCGGCGACTCGACCATGGCGCCCAAGGGCGGCTACGGCGACGCCCTGTGCCGGCGCCTGGAGCCGCGCGTGGCCTGCATCAACAGGGGCCGCGCCGGCCGCAGCACCAGCAGCTACCGGGCCGAAGGCCACTGGGACGAGGTACGCGGCCTGCTGGACCAGAACCGCCAGTACGCGGCCACCTATGTCCTGGTCCAGTTCGGCCACAACGACCAGCCGGGTAAGCCAGGGCGCTCGACCGACCTGAAGACGGAGTTCGCCGCCAACATGGCGCGCTATGCGAGCGAAGTGGCGGCCAGCGGGGCGACGCCGGTACTGGTGACGCCGCTGGCGCGCCGGACCTTCGAGGGCATCAAGCCGGTCGACACGCTGGCGCCCTGGGCCGCGGCCACGCGCGCGGTGGCGGCACAGGAGGGCGCGCGCCTGCTCGACCTGCATGCGGCGACCCTGGCCGCGTTTGCCGCCCTGGGCGAGGCCAGAGCCGTCACCCTGGGGCCGCCGCCCAAGCTCGACGCCAAGGGCCCCGACCTGACCCACCTGAACGAGGAGGGCGCCGAGATCGTGGCGCCCATCGTGCTGGCCGGGTTGCGCAAGGCCGTGCCGGCGCTGGCGATCGAGGAGAAGACACCATGAAGCGCCGCGAGCTGCTGGCCCTGCTGGCCATGGCGCTGCCCCTGTCCGGGTGCGCCTTCGCTCCAGGCGCCGCCAAGGCCAAGCCGCGCGTGATCGTCTCGACCGACATCGGCGGCACCGACTTCGACGACTTCCAGTCGCTGGTGCACCTGCTGCTGTACGCCGACGAGATCGCGCTCGAAGGTTTGATTGCCTCGCCATGGGGAGAAGGGCGCGACCGCAAGCGCCATCTGCTGAGCATCATCGACGCCTACGAAAAGGACTATCCGAACCTGAAGACCTGGTCGGGCGCCTATCCGACGCCCGCTTACCTGCGCGGCATCGCCAAGCAGGGCGGCTCGGACCTGGCGCTGCCGCCGGGCTGGGGCGAGCCGACCGAAGGGTCGAACTGGATCGTCGAGCGCGCGCGACGCGACGATCCGCGCCCGCTGTGGGTGCTGCTGTGGGGCGGCTTCGAAGACCTGGCCCAGGCCCTGCACGACGCGCCCGACATCAAGCCCAAACTGCGCGTCTACATGATCGGCGGCCCGAACAAGAAGTGGTCGAACGTCGCCTACGATTACCTGATGCGCGCACATCCCGACCTCTGGATCATCGAGAACAATTCGACCTACCGCGGCTGGTTCGAAGGCGGGGACCAGTCCGGGGACCTGGGCAACGAGGCCTTCGTGGCGCGCCACGTCAAGGGCGTGGGCGCCCTGGGCGACTACTTCGCCGCCATCGCGCCGAAGGTCAAGATGGGCGACACGCCTTCGTTGGCCTACGTGCTGGGCGCCGATCCCGCCGACCCGCGCCGCGGCGGCTGGGGCGGCAGCTTCGTGCGCGCCTGGGACAGGCCGCGGGTCGTGTTCGATGCGCCGCCCACGGCGAACGACGTGGTCGAGACCTTCGCCATCATGGACCTGGTCTACCGCCCCGCGGGCCAGGCGCCGGGGGCGCCGCGCGCCGCCATGGTGGTCGAACGGCAGGAATTCCCGGGCTACCCGCAGCCGGACGGCAGCTGGCATTTCCTCTTCTCGCCCAAGGAAGACAAGGCGTGGACCTACCGCATCGCCAGCAACCATCCGGGCCTGGACGGGCAGACCGGCGCCTTCACCTCGCGCATGGCGCCGCCCGAGCGCGCGCGCCAGCCGTCCGGCCGCTACCCGAACTGGTGGACCGACCATCCCGATCCCGCGCTGCGCGAGGGTTTGCACCAGGGCGCGAAGACCATCAGCCGCTGGCGCGCAGCTTTCCTGCGCGACTTCGCGGCGCGCCTGCAACGGACCCAAAGACCCAAACCATGAGGAGCAGGAACATGCGTTCATTCTTCGGCAAGGCGGCGCTCGTCGCACTGGCGGCCTGCGCGCCGCTCGCGCAGGCCGCCGACAAGCCGCGCGTGATGGTCCTGACCGACATCGAGAACGAGCCGGACGATGCGATGTCGCTGGTGCGCTTCCTGGCCTATGCCAACCAGTTCGACATCGAAGGCCTGGCCGCCACCACCTCCACCCACCAGAAAGCGCGCGTCGCACCCGAGCGGATCCGCAGGATCGTGCAAGCTTACGGCAAGGTGCGCAACAACCTGGAACTGCACGAACCCGGCTTCCCGACCGGCGACACCCTGCTATCCCGCGTCACCGAGGGACTGCCCGTGTACGGCATGCAGGGCGTCGGCGCCGGCAAGGATTCGCCGGCCTCCGAACAGCTGGTCAAGGCGGTCGACCGGGACGATCCGCGCCCGCTGTGGGTGCCGGTCTGGGGCGGCCCGAGCGTGCTGGCGCAGGCCTTGTGGAAGGTGCGCGCCACCCGTTCGGCCGCGGAGCTGGAGCGCTTCGTGTCGCGCCTGCGCGTGTACGCGATCTCGGACCAGGACGACAGCGGTCCCTGGATCCGCGCGAACTTCCCCAAACTGTTCTACATCGTCAGTCCCGGCATCAACGCCAGCGGCGGCTACCACCACGCGACCTGGGCCGGCATCGCCGGCGACAACTTCCACGGGCGTTTCGCCGGCGCCGATGCCGTGCTGGTGTCGAACGAATGGCTGCAGCAGAACGTGCGCAAGAAGGGCCCGCTGGGCGCCGAGTACCCGCACTGGGAATTCATGATGGAGGGCGATACCCCATCCTTCCTGAACCTGGTCGATAACGGCCTGTCCAACCCGGAACGGCCCGACTGGGGCGGCTGGGGCGGACGCTACGAGCTGTACACGCCGCGCAAGGAACGCTGGTTCGTGCAGGAGGAAACGCGCCCGATCTGGACCAATGCCCAGGATGAAGTCATGGGCGTGGACGGCAAGTGGCACACCACCAACCACGCGAGCATCTGGCGCTGGCGCAGCGCCATGCAGAACGATTTCGCCGCGCGCATGGACTGGACCGTCAAGCCCTACAAGGAGGCCAACCATCCGCCGGTGCCGGCGGTCGCACAGGCATCGATCTCCGCCCGGCCCGGCGAGCGGGTCGACCTGAGCGCGGCAGGCAGCCTCGATCCCGACGGCGACGCGCTGAGCTACCAGTGGTTCTGCTACTGCGAAGCAGGCACCCTGGTGGCGTCGAGCGGCAAGTCCGGGCAGCCGATCGAGATCACCGGCGCCGACCAGCAGCAGGCCTGGTTCACGGTGCCGACCACGCGCGTGCTGCCGCCCGGCCTCGGCACCCTCCACATCATCCTGGCCGTGACCGACCACGGCACGCCGCGCCTGACCCGCTACCGGCGCGTCATCGTCGACGTGGTGGCGGGGCGGTGACCCGGTCCTGACCCGTATCGACCCACGCGCGGCGCCGCGCTATCATGGTCCCGGGTCGTCATCGTCACCGCGGGCAGCATGTCCGCACAATGGCAGGGGAGAGCATGCGCAGCCGGATCATCCTTGTGATCAGCCTCGTCACGGCGCTCGCCGCCGTCGTCGGCCTGCCCTGGCTGGCCTGGCAGGAGGCGCAGCGCCAGGCCTTCGACGCGGCGGCCGAGATGACGCGGACCTACGCGCGCGCCGTCCTGCACCGCGCCGACAAGACGGCGGACCAGGCGAATGCGGCGATCGGCCGCCTGGCGCGCCTGTCGCACGACCCCTGCTCGCAGGCAGCCCTGGCCATGATGCGCGAGATCGACCTGACCTCGACCTATCTCCAGGCGGTGGGCTACGTGCGCGCCGGCGCCCTGGTCTGCTCCTCGCTTGGCGGCACCCCGATTCCGCTCGGCGCGGCCACCCTGCAGACGTCAACCGGCGTCGCGATCTACCCGCACGTTCCCGTCCTGACCCCGGCCGCTTCGCCGCTGTTCGCGCTGGAGCGCGGAAACATTGCCGTGCTGGTGCACCGCGAGCTGCCGCTCGACATCGCCACCGCGATTCCCGGCACTTCGCTCGCCGTCCTCCATCTCGAGGCCAGGTCGGGGGGCGGGCTGGAACTGGTGCGCGGCACCGTCCGGCGCGACTGGCTCAAAACCCTCGGCAACGGCCGCGAGGCCAGTTTCGTCTCCGACGGACAACTGGTCGCCGCGATCCGCTCCTCGCGTTACCTCACCGCCGCCGTGGCGGCCGTGCCGGAGGCCTATCTGTCCGAGCGCGGCAGGGCGATCGCCTGGCGCCTCGTCCCTGCGGCCGCGCTGGCGGGATCGATGATCGCCCTTGCCGTCCTGGCGCTGGCGCGGCAGCAGCGTTCGGTGGCCGCCGCGCTGCGCCTCGCCTTGCGCCACCACGAGTTCTATCTGCAGTACCAGCCCATCGTCGAACTGTCGTCGGGCCGCTGCGTGGGTGTCGAAGCCCTGCTGCGCTGGCGCCGCGCGACGGGCGAACTGTTCGGACCGGACCTGTTCATCCCGGTGGCCGAGGAAACCGGCCTGATTACCCGCCTTACCGAGCGCGTATTTGACTTGGCCGCGGCCGACGCCGGTCCTTTCCTGGCTGCCCATCCGGACTTCCACATCGCGTTCAACCTGTCGGCGGCCGACCTGCGCTCGAGCGCGATCATCGACCTGGTCGAGCGCTTCCTCCAGCGTACCGGCGGCCGTCCATCCAATCTGCTGCTCGAGATCACGGAGCGCGGCTTCCTCGACATGGACAGCACGCTGCCCGTGCTCGCAGCCCTGCGCGAACGCGGCATCGCGGTGGCGATCGACGACTTCGGTACCGGTTATTCGAGCCTGTCCTACCTGGAGTCCCTGGCGCTGGATTACCTCAAGATCGACCGTTCCTTCATCGAAGCGATCGGCACCCGCGCGCCCACCAGCCAGGTGGTCGGGCACATCATCGCCATGGCGCGCACGATGGATCTGCGGATGATCGCGGAAGGCGTGGAGAGCGAAGCCCAAGCGGACTTCCTGCGCGCCCAGTCGGTGCAGTACGCTCAGGGCTGGCTGTTCGGACGGCCGATGCCCTTCCAGGAAGCGATCCGGCTGGCGGCGCAGGAGCCTGCACGCGACCACCACCGGCAGCACGCTGGCTAGAGAGAAATGCAACTGCACGACGCAGGCCGACAAAGCGTTTGCGCCTGACGCAAGCCCGGGGTCGACAGCAGGCCTGTGGAGCGCGCCCGCCCGTCGTCGCCGACAGCCTGAGCGCGTCACAAGGGCAGTGCGGTCTCGTACTTCACTTCGCGCAGGGCGACGCTGGTGTTCAGCTGCGAGACGCCCGGCAGCTTGAGCAGCACGTTGTGCAGCAGGTCGTGGTAGGCGTCCATGTCGGCCACCATCACCTTGACGATGTAGTCCGAGGTGCCGGTCACCTCGTAGCACTCCATCACCTCGGAACAGGCCTTCATCTGCGCTTCGAAGGTCTCGACCACGCCGGCCTCGTGCCGGGTCAGGGAGACGTGCAGCACGCACACCAGCCCGAGGTCGAGCTTGCGGCGCTCGAGCAGGGCGGCGTAGCGGCGGATGTAGCCGTGCTCCTCCAGCTCCTTCTGGCGCCGCCAGCAGGGCGAGGCCGACATGCCGACCCGCTCGGCCAGCTCGTTGACGGACAGGCGGGCATTCTGTTGCAGTTCGCGTAAGATGCGCAGGGATGCGGCGTCGAGGTTGAATTTGTCCATGTCGGGCTTGAAATCGAAATAATTTGCCTATTCTGAGGCAAAATCGGACAAGTTAGAAAAGTTATTTCCTGTCGCGGGACTATCATGTTCCACATCAGACAAGCCCTGCAGGGCTGCACGTGGAGACATGATGGGAACGATGCACGACGACGTGGCAAGCACGGCTCCGGCCGCTGAGCTGGCCGATCCGTCCTACCGCCTGGACGACAACCTGAAGCGCGGCCAGGGCCGGGTCTTCCTGACCGGAACCCAGGCCCTGATCCGCCTGACCCTGATGCAGAAGGCGCTCGACGAACGCGCCGGCCTGAACACGGCCGGCTTCATCTCGGGCTACCGCGGCTCGCCGCTGGGCGCGGTGGACCAGGAAGTCTGGCGCGCCTCCAAAATCCTGCAGCAGAACGCGATCGAATTCCTCCCCGCGATCAACGAGGAACTGGGCGCGACCGCCGTGCTGGGCACCCAGCAGGTGGGCGGCGACCCGAACCGCACCGTCGACGGCGTATTCGCCATGTGGTACGGCAAAGGCCCCGGCGTGGACCGCGCCGCCGACGCCCTCAAGCACGGCAATGCGTATGGTTCCTCGCCGCTGGGCGGGGTGCTGGTGGTGGCCGGCGACGACCACGGCTGCGTGTCCTCGTCGATGCCGCACCAGAGCGACCATGCCTTGATGGCCTGGAGCATGCCGGTGCTGAACCCGGCCAACATCGAGGAATACCTGGAATTCGGCCTGTACGGCTGGGCCCTGTCGCGCTTCTCGGGCGCCTGGGTCGGCTTCAAGGCGATCTCGGAAACCGTCGAAGGCGGCGCCGTGGTCGAGCTGCCGCCGGCCCCGACCTTCACCATCCCGCAGGATTACGCCGCGCCGGCGGACGGACTGCATTACCGCTGGCCGGACCTGCCGAGCCTGGCGATCGAGCAGCGCGTGGCCGACAAGCTGGTGGCGGTGCAAGCCTTCGCCGCCGTGAATTCCATCGACAAGCTGGTGGTCCCGGCGCCGCAGGCGCGGCTCGGCATCATCGCGGCCGGCAAGGCCTACCTCGACCTGGTGGAAGCGCTGGAGCGCCTCGGCATCGGGCTCGACAAACTCGAAGGGCTCGGTGTGCGCCTGTACAAGCCCGGCCTGAGCTTCCCGCTGGAGCGCACCCGCCTGCACGCTTTTGCCCAGGGCCTAGAAGAAGTGCTGGTGGTGGAAGAGAAGGGCGAGGTGATCGAAGGGCAGCTCAAGAGCCTGCTCTACAACCTGGCGCCGGAGCGCCGTCCGCTGGTCCTGGGCAAGCAGGACGCCCAGGGCAATCCGCTGCTGTCCAGCCTGGGCGAACTGCGCCCCTCGCGCATCGCGCCGGTGCTGGTACGCTGGCTGGCGGGCCGCTTCCCGCAACTGCGCCTGGAGGAGTACCTGCCGCAGTTCTGCCGCGCCGATGTGCTGTCCAACGGCGCCGACGCGGTCAAGCGCACGCCGTACTTCTGCTCCGGCTGCCCGCACAACACCTCGACCAAAGTCCCGGAAGGCAGCCGCGCGCTGGCCGGCATCGGCTGCCACTTCATGGCCAGCTGGATGCAGCGCGACACTTTCACCCTGACCCAGATGGGCGGCGAAGGCGTGCCCTGGGTCGCGGCCTCGCGCTTCACGCGCGAGAAGCACATGTTCCAGAACCTGGGCGACGGCACCTATTACCACTCGGGCTACCTGGCGATCCGCCAGGCCATCGCGGCGCGCACCAACATCACCTATAAAATCCTGTACAACGACGCGGTGGCGATGACCGGCGGCCAGCCGGTGGACGGCAAGCTCACCGTGCCGCAGATCCTGCAGCAGGTGCTGAGCGAGGGCGCGGCGCTGGCGGTGGTGGTCACAGACCAGCCGGAGAACTACGCGAACGTCGCGCTGCCGGGCGGCGTCACGGTGCACCACCGCAGCGAGCTCGATGCGATCCAGCGCCGCCTGCGCGATACGCCTGGCGTCACGGTGCTGGTCTACGACCAGACCTGCGCCGCCGAGAAGCGCCGCCGCCGCAAGAAGAACAAGCCGGACAACATCGTGTTTCCGGACCCGCCGCGCCGCATGGTGATCAACCCGGCCGTGTGCGAGGGCTGCGGCGATTGCGGCGTGCAGTCGAACTGCCTGTCGATCCTGCCACTGGAGACGCCACTCGGCCGCAAGCGCCAGATCGACCAGGCTTCCTGCAACAAGGATTACTCCTGCGCCGAGGGCTTCTGCCCGAGCTTCGTGTCGGTGATCGGCGGCCAGCTGAAAAAGCCGGCGGCGGCGACGCTGTCCCTGGCCGACCTCGAACAGAAGCTGGCAGCCTATCCGCTGCCGCGTCCCTACGACTTCGCCAAGCCCTTCGAGATGCTGGTGGCCGGCGTCGGCGGCACTGGCGTGGTCACCGTGGGCGCCCTGATCACGATGGCGGCCCACCTGGAAGGCAAGGGCGCCTCGACCCTGGACTTCATGGGCTTCGCGCAAAAGGGCGGCGCCGTGATGTCGCACGTGCGGGTGGCGCCTTCGCCGCAACAGCTGCACCAGGTGCGCATCGACCTGCAGCAGGCCGACGCGCTGCTGGCCTGCGACCTGGTGGTGGCGGCGATGCCGGATGCCCTCGGCGTAATGCGGCGCGGGCATACCCGCGTGGTCGCCAACGAGAACGAAGCCCCGACCGCCGAGTTCACGCGCAATCCGGACGCCGACATCCGCAAGGACGATCTGCTGGCCAAGATCATGGACGCCGGCGGCGATACCCTGCGCCTGAACGCGCAGCAGGTGGCCGGCAAGGTGCTGGGCGACCCGATCGGCGCCAACATCCTCATGATGGGCGCGGCCTGGCAGCTCGGGCTGGTGCCGGTCGGCCTGCCGGCATTGCATCGCGCGATCGAACTGAACAACGTCGCCGTCGAGATGAACAAGAAGGCCTTCCTGCTGGGACGCCTGGTGGCGGCCGACAGCGAGGCCGCGGCGCGCCTGGCCCAGCCGGCCAAGGTAATCCAGTTCACCCCGCCCGTGTCGCTGGACGAACTGGTGGCCTTCCGCGCCGACTGGCTGACGCACTACCAGAACGCGGCCTACGCCGGGCAGTACCGCGCGGCGGTGGCGAAGGTGGAAGCGCGCGAGGTCGCGCTGGAAGGTCCGGCCTCCAAGCGCGCCCTGGCCAAGGCGGTGGCGCGCTCGCTGTTCAAGGTCATGGCCTACAAGGACGAGTACGAGGTGGCGCGCCTGCACACCCAGACCGGCTTCCTGGAAGGCCTGGGGCAGCAGTTCGAGGGCGACTTCCGGGTCGAGTACCACCTGGCCCCGCCGCTGCTGGCGCGCAAGAAGCCGGGTTCGGAGGTGCCGGCCAAGATGCGCTTCGGTCCGTGGATGAAGAACGCCTTCCGGGTGCTGGCGCCGCTCAAGGTCTTGCGCGGCACCCCGTTCGACCCGTTCGGCTACACCCACGAGCGGCGCGCCGAGCGCCAGCTGGTAGCCGACACCCTGGCCTTGGTGGACATGCTGGCGCTCGAGCTCACGCTGGAGAACCGCGCGGCGGCGCTCAAGCTGGCCCAGGTGCCGGAAACCATCCGCGGCTACGGCCACGTGAAGGCGGCCAACCTCGCGCGCGCCAAGACGGAAACCGCGCGCCTGCTGCAGGAGTTCCGCCAGCCGCCAGGGTCCGGGATCAAGGAGGTGAAACTGGTGCGCATGCAGCATTGAAACGGCTCAAGACCAGCGGAAGCGGCGAGAGCACGATGATGCTGTAAGGCAAAACTCTCCGTGCCGGTTATAATGCACTGCAACATAATCGCCGGCTTGTGCCGGCGATTTGCATTTCCGGCACTCGAATTTCACTTCTGTCATCACCTTTGCGAGCACCACCATGGGACACGACATCAAGACCCTCAAGGACGCCCTCGACCTGCTGCGGCGGGTTTGGCAGGAGGCATCCGCTTTTTTCCTCAGCATCGAAGTCTGGCTGATGGTGCTGGTGGCGGGCAGCGTGGTCGGCGGCGCCTTCCTGGCCGTCATGGGCGATGGCTGGAGCCTGGCCGCCTTTGCCTTCGCCTTCGGCTACATCGCGGCGCGCACGGTGCTGCACGTGAAGCGCATCCTGGCCTGGCCGTTCATCTAGCGCGGTGCACGCAAGGCACCACCTTGCGCACCAGCCGTTCCACGCTGAGCCCCTGCACCAGCACCGAGAACACCACCACGATATAGGTGATCGTGACCAGCGCGTTGCGCTCCGGCCCGGCCGGCAGGGACAGTGCCAGGGCCACCGAGATGCCGCCGCGCAGCCCGCCCCAGGTCAGCACCTGCCACGCGCCGCGCGGCAGGCCGGCGCGCTCGCCGGCGAGCGCCACCGGCACGCCCGCGCTCAGCAGGCGCGCCAGCAGCGTAACGCCGACCGCCAGCACGCCGGCCGCGAGCAGGGGCCCGGAAAACGGCAGCACCAGGGCTTCGAAGCCGATCAGCACGAACAGGACCGCGTTGAGCATGGCGTCGAGCAATTCCCAGAACTGGTCGAGATGCTGCCTGGTCAGGTCGGACATGGCGTCGCGGCGTCCGCGGTTGCCGATCAGGATGCCGGCCGAGACCATCGCGAGCGGGCCGGAGACGCCCAGCACATGCGCCAGGCTGTAGCCCCCCAGCACCGCCGCGACCGTCAGCAGCACTTCTTCCTGGTAGCTGTCTATGCTCTTGAGCATGGCGTAGGTCAGGCTCCCCAGCACGATGCCGTAGAGGATGCCGCCGCCGGCTTCGCGCAGCAGCAGGAGCGCGATATCGGCGCCGGCCGGGGCCACATGTCCGGCGGCGATGGCCGCCATCACGGTGAACACCACGATGCCGACGCCGTCGTTGAACAGCGACTCGCCCGAAATCACGGTCTCCAGGTTGGCCGGCGCGCCGACCTGGCGCAGCAGGCCGGTGACGGAGATCGGATCGGTGGGCGCGATCAGGGCGCCGAACACCAGGCAGAACGGCAGCGGCAGCGGCAGACCCGCCAGGGGCAGCGTGTGGAACAGCGTGAATCCGACCAGCAGCGCCGCCGCGATGGTGCCGAACACGGCCAGCAGGCCGACCTGCCAGCGGTAGCGCGCCAGCTGGCCCAGGTCGACCTGCAAGGCGCCGGCGAACAGGAGGATGCTGAGCATGCCTTCCATCAGCACGTCGGAGAAATCGATCGTCCGGAACAGCTCGGCGGCATAGTCGCGCGGGCGGCCGACGCCGAGGTGGTCGAGCGCCAGCGCGCCGGCCGACAGGATCAGCGCGGCCGCCATGACGCCGATGGTCGAGGGCAGCTTCAGGTAGCGTGCGTTGAACCAGGCGATCACGGCGGTAATCGCGAGAAACACGGGGACGACTTCGGGCATGCCTGTTCCTTCCATGAATGCGGGGCCGGCGCTCAGGATGGGCGCCGGCCGCCGTCCTGCGCCGCATCCGCCGCCCAGTAGGCGGCGTAGCGGCCTTCCAGCTGCGCCAGGTCGGGCGGAAAATCGAGGACGCGCCGTGCCCGCGCCATCGCCAGCGCGGCATGGCGCGCCGCGGCGGCGTGCAGGGGGGCGTCATCGCAGCGCCCCAGGTCGCCCAGCACGCGCTGCAGCCGCACGCCCACCTCGACCAGGGCGGCGCCGTCGCGGGCGATGGCCGGAAACACATCGTCGAACATGTCGTCGACCGACAAGGCCGGCACGGCGATCCGGTCGTGGCGTGGTGCTTCCGGGGTGCAGGGCTTCGACCAGTCGGCGAACAGCCGGTACAGCGTGCCGAGGATGCCGATGGCCGTGCCGGAATCGTTGACGGCGGGGGACAGCGCGCGGCAGGCGATTTCGGACAGGACCACCAGCCCGAAACGCGGATCGTCGTCGAAGCGGCGCACCGGACCGACGATGAAGGCCTTGCGCAGCGGGGCGGGGTCGATCGGGCCGCTGTCCGGCGCGTCGGGCAGCACGTAGGCGAGCGGACGGGACGGCGTCACCAGCGCGCCCGGCAGGACCGCCAGGGTCAGGCTAAAACCGTTCTTCCGGGCAATACGCTGCAACGCCGCCATGTCGATGCTCTGCAGGTGGCCGCTCGCGCTGCCGTGCAGCGCCAGGCCGGCGGCCGCTCCGGAAGCAGGCCGGCCGCCCAGCCAGGGTTCCTGCCTGCGCCGCGCCAGGGCCTCGGCGGTGGCCTGCTCGACCTTGTCGATGACAGCGCCGAGTCGCCCGAGGCGGGCGATGCGGTCGACCCAGCGCACGAACACCAGGACCACGCTGGCCAGCGTCAGCAGGGTCAGCACGAACAGCGTGAAGCGGCCGGCCTTGCCGAAATAATCGTTGGTGGTGGCGGACAGCGCCACGATCGAGAAGATGAAGGCGCCGACGAAGATCGACAGCGCGTTTTGCGAGACGTCGTCGGCCACCACCAGCGGAAAGGCGCGCGCGGTGGCCGACTGGCCGGCCGACGAGTAGGCGCCGACCATCGAGGCCACCGCGAAGGTCGCCACCCCGAGCATGCTGGCGGCGACGATCTTGAGCAGGTCGATCACCGATCCCTGCGCGATCTCGGGTATCTGCCAGTCCACCTCGACCGCGTCGGCTAGGTGGGCCAGCAGCACGCCCGCCACCGACAGGACGCAGGCGATCACGGGCTTGACCCAGAGGCGCTCGCGCAGGCGGCTCAGCAGGAACTGGAGCTGGGTCGGCATCTCAGCCGCCTTCCGGCTTGCATCGTTCGGCTAGCACACGTGCCAGGCCGGCCTGCGCAGGCACCTCGCCGTCGCCGGCCGGCCAGCCCTCGCGCTGGCGCCGCCGATCGCCATCGGTCGCTTCGGTCTGGTCGTGGAACAGCACCTGGTAAGTGGGGAAGGGCAGGTCGATGCCGTGCGCGGCGAGCGCGCCCTTGACGCGCTCGAGCACCCGGTCCTGCAGGTCGAGGGCGTCGGCGCGGCGCGGCGGACGGACCCACCAGCGCAGGCGGATGCGCACCCCGGCGTCGGCAAAATCGACCACCAGCACGTCCGGCGCCGGCTCGGCTTCCACGCCCGGCACGGCGTGCAGCGTGTCGAGCATGACGCGCTTGGCCAGGGCGAGGTCGTCGCCGTTGCCCACCACGAGGTCGTACTGGAGCCGGCGCTGCTCGAAGGCGGTGTTGACGATGAACGATCCCTTGTACAGGTCGGCGTTCGGGATCACCACCAGCCGCCCGTCGTAGGTGCGCATCCTGGTGGCGCGGGTCTCGATCTGCTCGATCGTGCCCTCGAACCCCCCGAACACGATCTGGTCGCCGATGCGGAAGGGCTCGGTCAGCAGGATCAGGATACCGGCCAGGAAGTTCTCGAAGATGTCCTTGAAGGCGAAGCCGATGGCGATGCCGGTGATGCCCAGCGCGCTGATCAGGTTACCGGGCGTGAAGGTAGGGAAGGCAATCGTCACCGCCAGCAGCAGCCCCAGCAGCCGGACGCACCATTCGGCCAGGCGGCCCAGCACCAGCACCAGGTTGGCGTGGCGCGAGGCGTTCATGCGCTGCACCAGCTTGCGCATCGATTTGGCGACAGGGATGGACAGCAGCAGGACGGCCAGGCCGATGAGCAGATTGGGGAGCATGGCCAGGGCGTGCATGCCGAGCGCATGCAGACGGTCGAGCAGGACGGTGAAGTCGAGGAACATGGCGGTCGCTGGTTGGTCTTGTCGTTGCCTATCATGCCGGGTTCGGCGGGCGCATGGCGCGAGCCTTGGCCCGGCCTTGGCTTCGTGAAAAATACATTTCTACAAATGCATTTATAATCGGGGATCGCCATCACGCTTGCCCGCCATGCCTGCCGATCCGTCTTCCCACGACCTGCGCTCCGCCTTCCGGCGCGAATTCGCATCGCCCCACCTGTGGGCCACGCGCCTGGTGGTGGTCGGCATGGCCGCTCTGGCCGGACTGGTCGTGGTCGGCTTCACCTGGCTGGCCGAAGGCGCGTTCGCACTGTTCCGCACCCTGGAGGCGCGGGCGTGGTGGCTGCCCCTGCTGTGGACGCCGCTGTGCTGCGCCGCGATCGTCTGGCTGACGCGGCGCTACGCGCGCGGCGCCGGCGGCTCCGGCATCCCGCAGGTGATGGCGGCGCTGGACCCAGCGCTGTCCGGCGGGCGCCGGCCGCTGCTGGTCTCCCTGCGCCTGAGCCTGGCGAAGATCGGCCTGACTTCGGCCGGCCTGCTGGGCGGCCTTTCGCTGGGCCGCGAAGGCCCGTCGGTCCAGATCGCGGCCGGGGTCATGCTGGCCGCGCGCCGCTGGCTGCCGAAGGGGAGCGGCGTGAGCGCCCATTCGCTGCTGGTGGCGGGCGGCGCGGCCGGCATCGCCGCCGCCTTCAATACGCCGCTGGCCGGCGTCATGTTCGCCATCGAGGAATTGTCGCGCGCGCCGGAGCAGCGCAACAGCGGCCTGATCGTGGCCGGCATCGTGCTGGCCGGCCTGATCGCCGTGTCCGTCTACGGCAACGGCACCCATTTCGGGGTCATCCATCCGGGGCCGATCGGCTTGTCCCTGCTGGGGCCGGGCCTGCTGGCCGCGCTCGCCAGCGGCTGCGCCGGCGGCCTGTTCGCGCGCCTGCTGCTGGCCTGCCTGCGCGGCCGCTCGCCCGACTGGCCGACCCGGCTGCGGGCCCGCCATCCGGTCTGGTTCGCGGCCGGCTGCGGCCTGCTGGTGGCCGCGATCGGCGCGCTCAGCGGCGGCGCCACCTATGGCAGCGGCAACGAGACGACCCGCAGCCTGCTCGAGAACGAGGCCGGGATGCCGGCCGGTTTCGTCCTGTTCAAGTTCGTCGCCACCTGGCTGACCGCCTGGACCGGCGCGCCGGCGGGCATCTTCGCGCCCTCGCTGTCGATCGGCGCGGCGCTCGGCCACGACGTCGCGCTGCTCACGGGCTACCCGCATGGCGCGGCCCTGATCGCGCTGGGCATGGTCGGCTTCCTGGCGGCGGCCACCCAGGCCCCGCTGACCGCCTTCATCATCGTGATGGAAATGGTCGACGGCCACAGCATGGTGCTCAGCCTGATGGCGTGCGCACTGGTGGCGAGCACCGTCTCGCGTGTGCTGAGTCCGCCGCTGTATGGCGCGCTGGCGGCGATCCAGTTGCCGCCGCGGCCATTGCGCTGAGCTTCCGGAGCTGATTTCGAGTTGCATAAAAAACATTCACATTTGTGCAAATGTGGATTTTCCGCTATCATGACCGTGTTTGCCGATGGAACTTTTCATCGGCACATCGCAGCACCTCGTACATTCCATTCCTGGCAATCGGCGGCGCCCATGGCGTCCGATTGTGTTCGCCCCGTGGCCGCGCTGCCGCCACGCCCACCAGGTCGGCGCGCCAGCGCCGAGCGCATCGCTCTGAAAGGACAAAGACGATGACCACCGTACCACCGCAATGGGCAGCCCGCCCGCACCCCCAGCATTTCGTACTTGCCACCGATCTCGACGGCACATTGTTGGCCGGCAGCGTCGAAGCGCGCCGCCGCGTGCGCGAACTGTTTTCCGCCCGTGGCGCCGGCGCCACGCTCGTGTTCGTCACCGGACGCGGCCTCGAATCGGTCCTGCCCCTGCTGAGCGACCCGACCATTCCCGCGCCCGATTACATCATCGCCGACGTCGGCGCCACCATCGTCGACGGGCAACTGCGTCCGGTCGGCGAACTGCAGGACGAGATCGCCGCGCGCTGGCCCGGTTCGCAGGCGGTGCTGCGCGCCCTTGCCGGCTTCCCCGGCCTGGTGCGCCAGAGCGTGCCCCAGGAACGCCGCTGCTCCTTCCTTGCCGCCGAGCGCGACGTCACGCCGGCCCTGCGCGCGGCGGTCGCGGCCCTCGGCTGCGACCTGCTGTTGTCTGCCGGACGCTACCTCGACGTGCTGCCGCGCGGCGTCGGCAAGGGCCAGGCCGTGCTGCGCCTGGCGCAGGCGGCCGGCTTCGATCCGGCCACGGTGGTGGTCGCCGGCGACACCCTGAACGACCTGTCCATGTACGAGACCGGCCTGCGCGGCATCGTGGTGGGCGGCGCCGAGCCGGCCCTGGTCGAGCGGGTGCGCAAGCGCGCCACGGCGTACGTCGCGGCCGGCGCGGGCTGCGACGGCATCCTGGAAGGCTTGGCCCACCACGGCGCGATCGCGGCCGCGCCGCGCCAGGCGCCGCCGGCCGCGCGCGGCGCGGCGGACCTGGTGATGGTCTACCACCGCCAGCCCTTCGACGAGGCGATCGAAGACGGCAAGCCGGTGCGCAGGCGACCGCGCAGTCCGAACGGCATCATTCCGACCCTGCTGCGCTTCTTCGCGGGGCAGCGCAGCGGGTCCTGGGTGGCATGGTCGCAGCAGGAAAGCCGCGATCCGCCGGGGTTCGAACGCCACGTCGAAGTCGACCCGGGGCGCTATCCCGGCCTGCGCGCCGCGCGCGTGGCGCTGACGGCCGAGGACATCGACATCTTCTACAAGAAGTTTTCCAAGGAAGCCTTCTGGCCGATCATCTTTTCTTTCCCCGACAAGGCCGAGTTCAGGCAGGCGCACTGGGAGCGCTTCCTGGAGGTCAACCGGCTGTTCGCCGAGCAGGCCGCGCGCGAGGCGGCCGAGGGCGCCCTGGTCTGGGTGCACGACTACAACCTGTGGATGGTGCCGGCCTTCCTGCGTCCGCTGCGGCCCGACCTGCGCATCGCCTTCTTCCACCACACCGCGTTTCCGTCCAGCGACGTATTCAACATCCTGCCCTGGCGCCGCGAGATCGTCGGCAGCCTGCTGCAATGCGACTATGTCGGCTTCCACATTCCACGCTACGTCGAGAATTTCGTCGACGCGGTGTGCAGCCACGCGCCGGTCGACACCTGCGGCAGGACGCCCTGCGCGCCGCGCTTCCTGACCTATGGCTGCGCGCTCGGGGTAGAGTCGGTCACCACCGCGATCGAGGCGGGCGGCAGGCAGGTGGGCCTGGGCGCCCATCCGGTCGGCACCGACGTCGCGCTGATCGCCGACACGGTCGCCACCCCGGCGCTGCGCCAACAGGCCGCCGCGATCCGCGACTACCTGGGCGGCGCGACCGGCATCGTGTCGATCGAGCGGCTCGACTACGTCAAGGGCACGCTGGAGAAGCTCGAAGCCTTCGAGCGCCTGCTCGAGCGCCATCCGGAACACCTTGGAAAAGTTACTCTGCTTAATGTCATCACGCCGGCCGCCCCTGGGATGGACATCTACGACGACCTGCGCGTCGAGGTGGACCGGGCGGTCGGGCGCATCAATGGCCGCTTCTCGACCCTCGACTGGGTGCCGGTTCGATATTTCTACCGTTCACTGCCGTTTGAGGAAGTGCTGGCACACTATGTAGCATGTGATATTGCTTGGATTACGCCGCTGCGCGACGGACTCAACCTGGTTGCCAAGGAATTTGTTGCTGCGAAGCAGGCAAGCGGCAGTGCGGGCGTGCTGGTGCTGTCGGAATTCGCCGGCGCCGCGGTCGAGCTGCACGGTGCGCTGCTGACCAATCCCTACGACGCCAATGCCATGACCGCGTCGCTGCACCAGGCGCTGAGCATGGGCGAGGACGAGCGCGCCTACCGGACCGCGCGCATGGCCATGATCGCAAGCGAACACGACGTGGCGCGCTGGGGCCGCGACTTCATCGCCGCGGCGGCCGGCGCGGAATGCGACGCCGCGATGGAAACGGACCAGGCGCTGGCGGCCTGATCCGCCGACTGTCGGAAAGGACGAAAGACGATGGATTACCTGATACTCGACAACGACTTGCTGGCCTGGGCCATCGCCCTGGCGATCGCCGCCGCCGTCTGCCTGTCGCTGGCCCTGGCCAAGCGCCTGGTGGTGCGGCGCCTGCGCGCCTTCGCCGCCGGGACCGCGACCTACCTGGACGACCTGGCGGCCGAGGTGCTGGCCGCCACCCATCCCCTGTTCATGCTGGCGATGGGCCTGTTCGCGGGCTCGCACTGGCTGGCGCTGTCCGGCAAGAGCGAGGTCCTGCTGGCGCGGCTGGCCATCGCCGCGCTGCTGCTGCAGGTGGCGCGCTGGGGCGACGTCGGCGTGCATGGCTGGCTGCGCCACTACCGGACCCGGCGCAGCGCGCAGGACGCCGCCAGCACCACCTCCACCGCGGCGCTCGGCTTCGTCGCGCGCACCGCGATCTGGGCCATCCTGATCCTGATGATCCTCGACAATTTCGGGGTCAACATCACCACCCTGGTCGCCAGCCTCGGCATCGGCGGCATCGCCGTCGCGCTGGCGCTGCAGAACGTGCTGGGCGACCTGTTCTCGTCGCTGTCGATCGTGCTCGACAAGCCCTTCGTGGTGGGCGACTTCATCGCCGTCGACGACATTTCCGGCACCGTCGAGTACGTCGGCCTGAAGACCACCCGCATCCGCGGACTGGGCGGGGAGCAGGTGGTGTTCTCGAACAGCGACCTGCTGGGAAGCCGGATCCGCAACTACAAGCGCATGCAGACGCGCCGCATCGTGTTCGGCATCGGCGTCACTTACGAGATCGACAAGCGCCGGCTGAAGGCGATCCCGGGCATCCTGCGCGAGGCCGTGGAAGCCCAGCCCCAGGCGAAGTTCGACCGGGCCCACTTCAAGTCCTACGGTGCTTCCTCCATCGATTTCGAAATCGTGTACATCGTCCAGACTTCCGACTACGCGGTGTACATGGACATCCAGCAGGCCATCAACATGGCCTTGTTCGAGCGCTTCGCCGACGAGGGCATCGATTTCGCCTATCCGACCCAGACGCTGTACCTGGCGCGGGCCGCGCGCAAGGAAGCGCCGCTGTGAGCGGCGCAGCCTGGGGACGAACATGCAACACGTTGTTCGCTTGGCACGGACGCAAGAAACATTTGTAGGAATCAAGGTTCCCGGCGAGAATCTCGGCTGTCCAGTTTGAATGGAATGCCCGAGTTCCGCCGCCCATGAACGCACCCGATACCCAGCACCGCCCGGCCTCCCTGCGCGAGGCCATCGCCCACCGTTTCAGCCTGCTCGACGACAAGGCCGACGACGCCGAGATCGACCGCAGCATCCGCGCCGGCGTCGAGCTGCGCGGCGCCACCCCCTGGATCCTGATGTTCGCCATCGTGATCGCCTCGGTCGGCCTGAACACCAATTCGAACGCGGTCATCATCGGCGCCATGCTGGTCTCGCCCCTGATGGGGCCGATCGTGGGACTGGGCTATGGCGTGGGGATCTACGATTTCGCGCTGGTGCGGCGCTCGCTCGCCAACGTGGCGATCGCGGCCGGCATCAGCCTGCTGACCTCGACGCTGTACTTCCTGCTCACGCCGCTGCACGAGGCGCAGTCGGAGCTGCTGGCGCGCACCACACCCTCGCTGTGGGATGTCCTGATCGCGCTGGCCGGCGGCCTGGCCGGCATCATCGGCCAGACCCGGCGCGAGAAATCCAACGTGATTCCCGGTGTGGCGATCGCGACCGCGCTGATGCCGCCGCTGTGCACGGCCGGCTATGGCCTGGCCAACGGCGACTGGGCGGTATTTGGCGGGGCCTTCTACCTGTTCTCGATCAACTGCGTGTTCATCGCCTTTGCCGCGGTGGTCGTGATCGAGTTCCTGCGCCTGCCGCACCGCAAGTTCCTCGACCCGCGCCGCGAGCGCCACGTCAAGCGCGCGCTGCTCGCCGTCGTGCTGCTCACCGGCCTGCCCAGCATCTACCTGGCGGCCAAGCTGGTCGACAACGAACTGTTCAAGAACCGGGCGCGCGAATTCGTGCGCCGGGAGTTCCGCGCGGCCCAGGTCCATGTGCTCGACACCATCGTGGTTCCGCGCACGCGCGCGATCGAGGTGACCCTGATCGGCGCGCGCCTGCCCGAGGCGGCGATCGCGGCGATCGAGGGACGGCTGGCGCCGGCCGGCCTGGACGGCGCCCGGCTGTCGGTGCACCAGGCCCAGGCCGAGGACCACGACGACGACCGGATCGACGTGCGCAGCCTGAAGGCCGACATCCTGGCCGACATCGTGCGCAACAACCAGCAGGCGTTGCAGGACAAGGACGCCCGCATCGCCGCGCTCCAGGCCAAGCTCAGCGGGCAGCAGGACTGGGTCGACCAGGCCGCGGCGGTCACGCGCGAGTTCGAGGCCCAGTATCCCCTGTGCGGTAACGTGCTGGTGGGCAGGGCGGTGGCGCCGGGCGAGGGCGGACTGGTCCCTTTCCTGAGCGCCGATTGCCGCCGCCTGCCCAGGGCCGCCGACCTGAAACGCATCCAGGAATGGCTGAAGGTCAGGACCGGCCAGGCCGAGGTCAAGCTGGCGCTGGGTGTGGCCCGGGGAAAGCTCGTGCGCCAGGACGCCGCCGCGCCGGCATCCGTCAATCCAGCCCGCTGAGCGCCGCGCGGTCGCCCGCCTTGTCGGTGGCGATCACCGCAAGGCTGCCGTCCGTCTCGAGGACGACGGCGGCGATCGGGTCGAGCGAGCCATGGCCCTGCTTGCGCACGGCGGAACGGATTTCGTCCTCGGTGATGCGCACCCTGCGCATGGCGTCGTGCAGCAGCGCGCCGTCGCGCACCAGCAGGGTCGCCTGCGTCTTGACCGCCGCGTTGAACAGCCGCACGCGCACCGAGGTCCAGGTGATCACGTACTGGAGCAGCACCAGCAGCGCGAGCGCCGCCAGGCCGGTGGCCAGGCTGACGTTCTTGTTCACGATGATGGTCGACAGGGTCGATCCGAATGCGACCGTCACGACCAGGTCGAAGGAATTCATTTTCGACAGCGTGCGGTTGCCGCTGATGCGCAGCAGCAGCACCAGGCCCGCATAGGCCAGCACGCCGACCGCCACCACCCGCAGAATGCTGTCCCAACCGTCGAAGAACATGGGGCCTCCCTTCATTCGTCCATCATGTTGCCGGCTGCTTGGCGTCGCCGCCGAGCAGCCGGCGCATCGATTCGCCCAGCGCCGTCACCAGGAGCACGCCGCCCAGCACGGCCAATGTCGTCTCCAGATCGGGCGCGAGCGCGCCCAGTGCGATCAAGAGGGTCGTCGCTTCGGCCGGCGGATGGCGCGCGCGCAGGGCGGTTTGCACCCACATCGAGACCAGGACCGCCAGCACCGCGGCGCCGACCCGTACACCGCTCAGGGCATGCGCCTCGGTCACGGCCGGCGCCGCAACCGCGCCTGTGGCATGGACGGCCAGCAGGCCGCATCCCAGGCCGACCAGGTGGCCTCCAGCCACGTTCCAGGGCCGCGACACCGGGAGTTCCGGCGAGCCCGCCTGCAGGGCGATGGTCGGTCCCAGGCTCGGAAACAGCCAGGGAATGCCTGCCCAGATGCCGAGCAGGCCGATGGCGCCGAGCGCGCAAGCGGCCAGCAGCGGGGCCGCCAGGCGCGGGTGGCGGCGCAGCGCCGCCTTCATGAGGGCACGACCAGGGTCTGCGGCGCCGCCTGGCGGATGCGCCCGTGCAGCCAGGCCAGCTGACGCCCGTTCTGGTGGCGGATCTGCTTGATCGCCGCTTCGAAGTCCCGGTCGTGCAGTGAGCGCGCGGCCTGCTCGATCACGTCGAGCGAGACCATGCTCTCGTTCACCAGCAGCCACAAGTCGTGCAGGTCGCGCAGCAGGTCGAAGCCGCCCTGCCGGCGCTGCTTGAGCAAGGCCTGGTCGAGCCGTTCCGGTTCGCCCTCCTTGCGCTCGCCATACTTGTCGACGAAGGGCTGCAGGGCGTCGGCTGAATCTTGCGACCATTGCGACAATATGCGGCATAGCGGGCCGATGTCCGGTTCGTCCGGGTGCGTCGTGCGCACCTGGTCGAAGGCCTTGGCAAGGCGACGTTCGCTCTCCTGCAGCAGGCCGAGGTAGTCGGCGACGTGGGCGCGGACCGGTTTAGCCTTCTGCACTCCTTCGGCAAAGGCGTGCTGCGCTTCGTGCAGCGCATGCCGGACGCTGCCGTCCGGCGCCTTCGGGTCGGACACGCCGGGCTGGTCCGGATCCATGCGCTCCGGCTGGCGGCTCGATGGCGTGTCGATGCGCTCGATGCGCACCGCCGCGTACTTGTAGTGAGGCTGCTTGCTGACCGGGTCCCATTCGTAGATGGTCAGCTCGTTGGCGGCCCGGCTGCGCCCGGGTTCGTCCCAGTAGCCGTAATGAAAGGGCAGGAATGCTTCGCCCGGCCCGATACCGCCGACCTGGGCGCGCGCCTCGACGCTGCCGCGGCGCGAGCTCACGCGCACCCAGTCGCCGTGTGCGATACCCAGGCGCGAGGCATCGTCGTCGGCGAGCTGCACGAAGCCGTCCGGCGCCGCCTCGGCCAGCGCGGGCGAGCGTCCGGTCTTGGTGCGGGTATGGAAGTGGTGGACCAGGCGGCCAGTGGTCAGGAAGAAGGGCCAGTCCCCGTCCGGTTCCTCGAACGGCGGCATGTATTCGGCGCCCTTGAGCACGGCGCGGCCCGCGGGGTCGCTGGCGCGGTAGCTCCGGGGTTCGCGTGGCGCGCCGGTGATCAGGTCATGGCCGAAGCTCTCGCAGTAGTCCGCCGCGGTCGGGAACACATGGTCTTGGTAGATCCGGTGCGCGCCCTCCGGGTGCTCGTTGTTGCAAGGCCAGGGAATGCCCGAGCCGCCAGTCAGCCTGGCGTAGCTCAGTCCCGTGTAGTCGCAGGGCCGGCCGCGCGTGCATTCCTTCCAGGCCTCGAAGGCCTGTTCCGGCGACTCCCACTTCACCAGCGGCGCGCCGTCCTTGTCGGTAAAGCCCATGCGCCGCGCGAAGTCGAGGAAGATGTCGAAGTCGGCGCGCGCCTCGCCCGGCGGCTCGACCGCCTTGTGGCTGATGTGGACGGTGCGGTCGACATTGGTGAAGGTGCCGGTCTTCTCGCCCCACAACGCGGCCGGCAGCACCACGTCCGCCAGCTGCGCGGTTTCGGTGAGAAAAGCATCCTGCACGACGACGAACAGTCCGGGACGCTGCAGGATCTCGCGGATGCGCGCCAGGTTCGGCAGCGATACCGCCGGGTTGGTGGCCTGGATCCAGAGCAGGCGGATCGAGCCGGTTTCGCAATAGCGGAAGATCTGCATCGCGTGGGTCGGCGGCGTCCAGTGCGGGATGATTGCCGGGTCGACGTTCCAGATGCGCGCCAGCTCGGCGATGTGCTCGGGATTGTGCCAGTTGCGAAAGCCGGGCAGGTCGCCGTCGGCGCCCGCCTCGCGGGTGTTCTGTGCGGTCGGCTGGCCGTTCATCTGCAGCACGCCGCAGCCGGGACGGCCGATACGGCCCAGCACCAGGTTGAGGTTGTTGACCTGGACCGCGCTGGCGGTGGCCTGGTTCGACTGGTAGACGCCCTGCAGGCAGGTCGAGAGCAGCATCGTCGAGGCGCCGATCATGTCGGCCGCGCGCCGCAGGTCGCCTGCGGGCACGCCGGTAATCTCAGCGACGCGCGCAGGCGGATAGTCCGCCACCAGGCGCGCGAGCTCGTCGAAGCCGACCGTGCGCCGTTCGACGAAGGCGCGGTCGACGTGGCCGCCCGCGATCAGGAGGTGCAGCAGGCCGTTGAGCAGGGCCACGTTGGTGCCGATGCGCGGGGCCAGGTGCAGGTCCGCCTCCTTGGCCGTCATCGTCCCGCGCGGGTCGATCACGATCAGCTTGGGCGGATCGGCGTGGCGGCGCCGGTCGAGCACGCGCATCCACAGCACCGTGTCGGTATTCGACATGTTGTGCCCGACCATCAGGATGCAGTCGGTGCAGTCGACGTCGAAGTAGGAGCCGGGCTGGCCGTCGCTGCCGAAGCTCTCCTTCAGGGCGGCGGCGGCGGTCGCCGTGCACAGGCGGGTGTTGCCGTCCATGTGGGGCGTGCCCAGGCCGGCCTTGCCGATCAGGCCCAGGGTGTAGTACTCCTCGAGGAACAGCTGGCCGCTGGTATAGAAGCCGATCGCCCCGGCCGAGTAGTCCTGCCGCACCTGGCGCGCCTGCTGCACGATCAGGTCCATCGCTTCGTCCCAGCCGGCGCGTTCGAGCCGCCCGTTGCGGCGCACCAGCGGGTGGGTCAGCCGGTCGGCGCTGTTGTTGGCTTCCCAGCCGTGCAGGCCCTTCGGACCCAGGCGTCCGCGGTTGACGACGTCCTCGGCGCGCCCGCGCACGCCGACGATGCGCCCATCCTTGACCCCGATGTCGCAGCCGCAGCCGTTCGAGCACAGCACGCAGGCCGACTGCACCCAGCGCTCGGGTTCCTCGACGGTGCGCTGGTCGACCCGCACCGGCCAGTTGTCCTGTCCTTCGTAAGGGGCGCGTTCGCCCCAGATATCGGCAATGCTGTCCCGGGATTGCATGCATTCCTCCGTGTCGTGGTGGTGTGCCTGCCGCGCGCATGTCGCGCTGCGTTGAACCTGCGGAAACGTGCGGCGGCCATGCCGCCAGGCGCGTAATCTATTCGTGCAAATGTATCGGATCGGCGCACCTGGCGGCACACGACTGGATGCCGCGCGCGGCCGTGCCATCCGACCCGCGTACGACCGATCCAAGGAGGACAACATGGCACATGACCGATTTCAGGAATGCATCGATGCCTGCGATGCCTGCGCCGCCGCGTGCGACCACTGCGCGACCGCCTGCCTGGGCGAAGACGACGTCAAGATGATGGCGCGCTGCATCGCCCTCGACATGGACTGCGCCCAGATCTGCCGGCTCGCCTCGGCCTTCATGGCGCGCGGCAGCGAATCTGCCGCGGCCCTGTGCCGCCTGTGCGCCGACATGTGCTCGGCTTGCGGCGACGAGTGCGGAAAGCACCGGCACGACCATTGCCAGCAGTGCGCCGAGGCCTGCCGCCGCTGCGCCGCTGCGTGCCGTGCCATGGCCGCCGCCTGACGCAGCGGCGTGCCGGCGGCCGGCCCCGGGGCGCTTGGCGACCTTCGTGTCGGCGCGCCACCCCGAGGCATCGTGCTGCGGGTCAGCCCAGGCCGAGCGCCTGGTCCAGCAGTTGCAGGAGCCCGGGCGGCGCGGCGCGCGGCAGCGGCGTGACGCCCAGGGCCTCGATCGCGGCCGCGGCGGCGGCCGCCAGCCCGGCGGCGCCCGCCGCGGCGGCGTCGCCCTGCAGGCGGTACAGCAGGCGGCGCGCCAGTTGCGCGTCGCCATCGGCCAGCGCCGCGGCGAACCTGTCCCTGAAGCCCGATGCGAAACCGTGCAGGCGTGGCGGCGCCGGCTCGCCCGCTGGCGCCAGCCAGCGGGGAAGCGTCGCGGCCAGCAGCTCGAAGTCGATCGGCTTGGCGATATGGGCGTTCATGCCGGCCTCCAGGCACAACTGCTCGTCGCCGCTCATCGCATTCGCCGTCATCGCCAGCACCGGCAGCTTGGCCAGGCGCGGATCGGCGCGGATGCGCCGCGTCGCTTCGTAGCCGTCCATCTCCGGCATCTGGCAATCCATCAGCACCAGGTCGAAGCTGCGCGTGGCCAGCAGCTCCAGGGCCTCGCGGCCATTGCGCGCCAGCGTCGTGCGCACGCCCAGCATGGCGAGCATGTCGCGCGCGACCTCCTGGTTGACCTCGTTGTCTTCGACCAGCAGCACCTCGGCCCCGCGCATGGCGGCGTTCCCGGTGGGCGCCGGCCCGTCCAGCGCCGTCTTCACGGCGCGCGCGGTCTCGCGCACGCTGCTCGCGATCGCGTCGAACACGCTCGAGGGCGTCACCGGCTTTTCCAGCACCCCGAGTTCGTCCAGGTCGGCGGCATCGGCGAGCAGCTCGTCGCGGCTGTAGGCGGTGACCATGATGATCGACAGGGTCGCCGGGATCGCCGGGTTGGCGCGGATCGCGCGCAGCGCGTCCAGGCCGTTCATGCCCGGCATGACCCAGTCCATCAGCACCAGCTGGTAGGGATCGCTGCGCTGTTCCGCGCGCTCCAGCTCCGCGATCGCCTCGGGCGCGGAGGGTACCGCCACTGCCGCCATGCGCATCGAGTCCAGGATGCCGACGATGATCTCGCGCGCGGCGGCGTTGTCGTCGACCACCAGCACCCGCATCCTGCCGGGCAGGGTCGGGGGCGGGGGCGCGGCGGCGCCGGCCGCAGTGCAGTCCAGGCGCGCGGTGAACAGGAAACGGCTGCCGGCGCCGGGCTCGCTTTCGGCCCAGATGCGGCCGCCCATCAGCTCGACGAGGCTGCGCGAGATCGACAGCCCGAGCCCGGTGCCGCCGTGCAGGCGGGTGGTGGACGCGTCGGCCTGGGCGAAGGGCGTGAACAGGGCGTCCATCTGGGCCGGGGAGATGCCGATGCCGGTGTCGCGCACTTCGAAGCGCAGCAGGACGTCGTCCGGGCCGCGTTCCAGGACGCGCAGGCTGACGATGATGTTGCCGCGCTCGGTGAACTTGATGGCGTTGTTGACCAGGTTGAGCAGCACCTGGCCGAGCCGCAGCCCATCGCCGCTCAGTTCCAGCGGTACCTCGGGTCCGACGTCGAACAGCAGTTCCAGGCCTTTTTCCTGGGCCCGCAGCACCGTCAGCGCCGCCAGGTTGTCCAGCACCGTGCGCACCAGCAGCGGGCGCTTCTCGAAGCGCAGCTTGCCGGCCTCGATCTTGGAGAAATCGAGGATGTCGTTGATGATCCCGAGCAGGCCATGGGCCGCGCGGTCGGCCTTTTCGAGGTAGTTGCGCTGGCGCTCGTCCAGCCGCGTCATCAGCGCCAGGCGGGTCATCCCGATCACGGCGTTCATGGGCGTGCGGATCTCGTGGCTCATGTTGGCCAGGAACTCGCTCTTGCTGCGTGTCGCCGCCTCGGCCGCTTCGCGGGCGCGCAGCGTCGCCGCCAGCGCGGCGCGCTGTTCGGTGACGTCGATCCCGAAACTGATCAGGGCGACGTCGCCGCCCTCGTCCCCGAGCACCGTGTTCTGCCAGGATATCCAGCGCTCGGCGCCGCCGGCGGTGCGGATGGTGTGTTCGGCGACGGCAGGCACCGCGTCCCAGCCCGCGCTGTCCGGCCAGTCCTCCGCCGCGGCGGGCGCGAACAGCCCGCTGTCGCGCCAGACCTGGCCCAGCATCGCCGCCGGCGCATGGCCGGTGATGCTGCTGGCGGTGTCGTTGAAGACGCGCACCCGGCCGTCCCGGTCGAGGCCGACGATGGCCACGTTGGCGCTGGCGATCAGGCGCTCGGTCAGCTCCTTGGCGCGCCGCAGCGAGCGCTCGGCGGCCGAGCGTTCCTCGAGCATGCGCGCCAGGCTGGCGCGCATGGCCTCGAGCGCGTCCAGCAGGCGTCCGGGCTCGTCCGGATGACGGTCCAGCGCCCGCGGCGTCATGTCGCCACGCGCCACGCGCTCGGCCAGCCCCAGGGCCTCGCCCAACGGCGCAGTGATGCTGCGCCTGACCGCGACCGCCGCGCCGATCGCGACCAGGACCGCCGCCAGCAGGATCGCCAGCTGGAAGCGCCATTCCGTGCCGATCCGGTCGCGCGCACCCGCTTCGCTGGCGGCGGCGCGCGCCGCGGCGCGTGCGACCAGCGTGTCGATCGCCTTGCGGTGGGACGCGAACGCGGTCTCCATGCGTGCCAGCACCGCGCGGATGGCCGGCCCGTCCGCGTCGGCGATGGCCGGCGCCAGCGCGTCGCGCGCCAGGTCATGGAACACGGTGCCGGTCACGGCCACGGCGGCCAGCGGCGCGGCCAGCTCGGCGCCGGCGTGCGCGCGCCACTGCGCCAGGCGCGCGTCGTGGGCGTCGCGCAGCACCTGCAGCCGCTCCAGGAAGTCGCGCGCCCGCGCCGCTCCGCCGGGCTGGATGGCGCGCTGCAGCGACAGCAGGTAGGCTTCGGATGCGTACAGCGAAGGCGGCAGAGCGTCCGCCACCACGTCCTTCGATGCGGCGATCTGGTCGTAGAGCGGGCCGTTGACGCGGAGATGGTCGAGGGTGCGGAACGACCAGACGCCATAGGCCGCAAAGCCGGCCGAGAATACGCCGGTCAGCAGCAGCAGGCGCAGGGAAAGGGAAAGACGGCGTAGAAAATTCATGGAAGCAGGCGAAAGAATCAGTTGTCGAGCGACCGCTCCAGCAGGGCGCACAGTTCAGGGTAGCGGTGCTCCGCCAGCATGGCGTCGAGCGCGGCGCCGAGGGGCGCGCCATGGGCGGCGCGGATGGCGTCCACCAGGCCGCGCGCCCGCTGCACGTCGAGCTGCAGCAGGGCCGCGCGCAGGTCGCGGCGCAGCTGCGGCGCCAGCGGCGCCAGCTGCGCGCTGGTGGGCGCCGCCGCTTCCGGACCGGGAAACGGCGCACGGGCGGGCGGGCCCGGCGTGGCCTCGGCCGGCGCCAGCTCCAGCGTGAACGAGAAGCACGCGCCCTGTCCCTCGGCGGAGCGCAGTTCCAGCCTGCCGCCCATCAGGCGCACGTACTCGCGCGCGATGGTCAGGCCGAGGCCGGCTCCGGAATGGCGGCCCGGCGGACCGGACTGGACAAAGGCCTCGAACACGCGCTCCTGGTCGGCCGGGGCGATGCCGATCCCGCTGTCCTCGACGCTGAAGCGCAGCGCGGCGGCGGCGCCCGCGGCATCGTCGACGGTGGCGACCGCCAGGCGCACCTCGCCGGCGTCCGTGTAGGCGACCGCATTGGCGGCCAGGTTGAGCAGCACCTGGCGCAGGCGCGCGACGTCGGCCAGGCGCGGCGCCAGCGGGGGGCAGCTGGCCAGCAGGCGCAGTCCCTTGCGCTCGGCGTCGGGGCGCAGCCGGTCGTGCACCTCGCGCACCAGCGCCTCCACGGCCACGATGCCGGGCTCCAGGCGTACCTGGCCGGATTCGAGCTTGGCCAGTTCGAGGATCTGGTTGATCATGCCGAGCAGCTGCACGCCGGCGCCGTGCACCAGCCGCAGGTTGTGCCTCTCTTCCTCGAACAGGCTGGTGGAGCCGGCCATCATTTGCGAGAAACCGATGATCGCGTTCAGCGGCGTGCGCAGCTCGTGGCTCATGTTGGCCAGGAAGGCGCTGCGCGCGCGCCGCGCCGCCTCGGCCTCGTCCAGCGCGCGCGACAGGTCGGCGGTGCGCAGCGCCACGGTGTCCTCGAGGTGGTCGCGGTATTGCCGCAATTCTTCCTCGGCGCGCACGCGCTCGCTGATGTCGACATAGCCGCCGCGCAGCAGCCGGCCGCGGGCGGCGGGCAGGGGAACCAGGCTCACCGCGCAGGGGAAGCAGCGGCCGTCAAGGGCGCGCACTGTGCGCACCATCGTGAGCTCCTCGCCGGCCAGTCCGCGTTCGGCATTGCGCGCGATCGATTCCGCCGGCGCCAGGCCGTCCGGCTGGCTGTCGGCGTAGAAGCGCTCCGGTCCGCTGCGCAGCAGCTCGGCGCGGCTGGCGCCGAACAGGCGCTCGGCCTTGCTGTTGGCGTCCACGAAGCGCCCCAGGGACGGGTCGTAGACGACAATCGCTTCCGGCGCGTGCTCGACCAGCACCCGGTAGCGGCGCTCGGCCATGCGCAGCCGGCGCCGCTGCAGCAGCAGGGCGCCCGCCAGCAGCGCCAGCAGGGCGATCGCCGCCAGCGCGGCGGCGGTCTCGCGCGGGTGCGCCCGCCATAGCGGGACTGGCCTGTTCACGAATACGGTGTCGTCCGGCAGCAGCGCCGGGTCGGCGCCCCAGCGCCGCAGCTGGCCCCAGTCGTACAGGCTGGTGGGCGGCATCGGCAGGACGGCGGCGCCGGTCGCGACCTGGCGCCGTCCCGCCAGGATATCGAGCGAGACCCGGGCGGTCGCGGCCGCGGTGGTTTCCACGTGCTGGACCGCGCCTCCCAGCGTGCCTTCGCCGATCGTCGGGCTGAACAGGACAAAGGAGGGCACGCGCGCCGCCCGCACCATGCGCAGCCAGATGTCGTAGGGCGCGATGGAATGGCCATCGACGTCGCGGTTGATTTGTCCGGCCAGCAGCACGGTGCCCGGGCCGGCCTGGGCCGCCCGCGCCACCATGCCGGCTAGGGGCAGGCCGTCGGTGAACTCAAGCCGGGCGCGCAGGCCCATCTCGGCCGCCACCGCGGCGATCTCGCGCCTGTTCTGCTGGTCCCCCCGGGCCGCCCCGACCGCCACCAGCACCCGTTCGGTCGCCGGGAACAGGCGCATCGCCTGTTCCAGGGTGCGCCGCACGTGGGTGCGCGCCGGCACCAGCAGCATGCGGTAGTCGCGCGGCGCCGCGCGCGGATCGAGGTCGACGGCATGCGCGATGACGACCGCCTGGCGCGCCAGCGGCGCCAGGTCGTCCAGCATGAAGGCGAGCGCGGGCTGCTGCAGCGCGACGATCAGCGCGGGCGGCGCGTCGCGGTAGCGCTCCAACAGCAGCTCGCGCTGGGCGGCGCGGGCGCGCGGCGTGGGCGCCGCCTCCAGGTTCAGGTATTCGACCGTGATCCGCTCGCGCGCGACGCCGCCGGCCAGCAGGCCGTCCGTATAGGTGCGGACGAAACTCTGCACGCCCGGACGTCCATAGGCATACGAAGCCAGCACCAGCACCCGCTGGCCGGCTGGCGCCGCCGCGAGCGCCGCCGGCGGCGCCAGCATCGCTTGCAGCAGCAGGAGCGACAGGCACAGGCGGCGCACCACGCGCGCGAAGGCGTTCACGGCGCCGCCGGCAGCCGGAAGCCGACGGTTGCGCCGCGCTCCCGGTTGTTGGTCGCGGTCAGGCGCCCGCCATGCGCCTGCACGATCGCGTTCGAGATCGACAGTCCCAGTCCCATGCCGTCCGGCTTGGTGCTGGCGAAGCTGGCGAAGCCGGCGGGCGGCTCGCCGGCGAAGCCGCAGCCCTGGTCGGACACCAGCACCTCGATCTCGGCGCCGCAGCGCGCGGCCCGGATCGCGATGCAGGCCGGGCCGTGGCTGTCCTGCATCGCGTCCATGCCGTTTAGCACCAGGTTGACCAGCACCTGCTCCAGCTGCACGGCATCGCCCTTCACCGGCAGCGCCTGGGCCGGGACGCCGGCCTCGATGCGGATGCGGCGCTTGCGCGCCTCGGTGGCCAGCAGCACGGCCACGCCGCGCACCAGCCCTCCCAGGTCGAGTTCGACGTGCAGGTTCTCGCCCTTGCGCAGCATGCCGCGCATGCGCTGGATCAGGTCGCTCGCCCGGAGGTCGTCGCGCCGGATGTCGGCCACGATGTCGGCGACGTCCGCCAGCGCTGGGTGGGGCCGCGCCAGCAGCATCTCGGCCGCCTCGGCGTTGCTGAGGATGGCGGCCAGCGGCTGGTTCAGTTCGTGCACCAGCGAGGCGCACAGCACGGTGGCGCTGGCATTGCGGTTGAGGTGGGCGATCTCGGCCAGGCGCAGGCGCGTTTCGCGTTCGGCGGCGTCGCGCTGCTGCTTCTCGGCGGCCAGCGCCAGCTCGCTGCGCAGCAGCTGCTGGGCCTTGGCCTCGACCAGCTGCTGCAGGTGGGCGTTCTGGTAGGCCAGCAGGCGGCGCAGCTGGCGCAGCTGCAACTGGGCGGCGACGCGCGCTTTCACCTCCAGGAAGTCGTAGGGCTTGGCGATGTAATCGACGCCGCCCGCCTCGAAGCCGCGCAGCTTGTCGTCGGTGTCGTTGAAGGCGGACAGGAAGATCACCGGCACATCCTGCAGGACCGGACTGCGCCGCACCTGGCGGCATACCTCGTAGCCGTCCATGCCCGGCATGCGCACGTCGAGCAGGATCAGGTCGGGCGGCTGGGCGCGCGCGCTCCACAAGGCCAGCTCGCCGTCGGGCGCCTCGCGCACCCGGTAGCCGGCCCGCGTCAGCAGGGAAGCCAGCAGGTGCAGCGAGGCGGGCGTGTCCTCGACCACGAGGATGTCACCGGACTCGGTAGGCGGCAAGGCGTCCTCAGCTCTCATCCCATGCTCCCGGCCGGTGCGGGATGCGCCGGCGTATGCGGGAATCATAGCCGTATTGAATCCCGAGCTCAAATTTTATTGCGCAAGTGCAAGCTGAGGGGCCGCCAGCCTGGCGCCGGCGGCAGGCCGGGCCGGCGCAGGGGCGGTCTTGAACACGCTGACGGCCTGCGCCAGCCCGGCAGCCTGCTCTTCCAGGCTGGCCGCGGCCGCGGCCGATTCCTCGACCAGGGCGGCGTTCTGCTGGGTCACCGTATCCATCTGCACCACGGCTTCGTTGACCTGCTGGATGCCGGCGCTCTGCTCCTCGCTGGCGGCGGCGATTTCCGCCATCAGGTCGGACACCTCGCGCACCGCCACCAGCAGGCCGCCGATCGCGCCCCCGGCCTCGTTGGCCAGGGCGCTGCCCTGGCCGACGCGCGCGACCGAATCGTCGATCAGGTCGCGGATCTGCTTGGCGGCCGCGGCCGAGCGCTGCGCCAGGTTGCGCACCTCGCCGGCCACGACGGCGAAGCCGGCGCCGTGGGCGCCGGCGCGCGCCGCTTCCACCGCCGCGTTCAGCGACAGGATATTGGTCTGGAACGCGATGCCGTCGATCACGCCGATGATTTCGCTCATGCGGCCGGCGCTGTCCTTGATCTGGCCCATGGTGGCCACGACCTGGCCGACCACCCGCTCGCCGTCGGCCGCCTGGTCGGCGGCCTTGCTCACCAGCTGGCGCGCGTGGCGGGCGTGGTCGGCATTCTGCTGCACGGTCGAGGTCAGTTCTTCCATCGACGACGCAGTCTCTTCCAGGTTGGCGGCCTGCTGTTCCGTGCGCGCCGACAGGTCGAGGTTGCCGGCGGCGATTTCGCGCGAGGCGACCGCGATGGTGTCGCTGCTCAGGCGCACCGCGCCGACGGTGCGCGACAGCGACGCGCTCATGTCCTGCAGGGCGCGCAGCATGCGGCCCATCTCGTTGGTCGAATCGATATGGAACTCCTGCGCCAGCTCGCCGGCGGCGATGCCGCGCGCGGCGCGCACCGCGGCGTCGAGCGGAACGCTGATGCTGCGCACCAGCCACCAGCCGGCCAGCGCGCCGACCAGGGCGGCCAGCAGCATGGCGCCGCCCACCAGCAGGCGGAATTGCGCGTAGTGCTCCTGCGAGACGACGTATTCCTGCTTGCCGACGTTCTGCTGCAGTTCGATCAGGCCGTTGATCGATGGCCGCGCCGCGCGGTACAGGCCGTCGACCGCGCCATGCACCAGCACGGTGGCGCCGGCGCGGTCGCCGTTGCGCAGGGCGGCGATGGCCGGCCGCACCCCGTTGTCGATGAACCTGGCCTGCTGTTCCGCGAACTCGTCGACCAGCAGGCGCTCCTCCGCCGTCAGGCTGGTCGCGCTGTAGATCTTCCACACCGCCGCGGCTTCGGCGATGTCTTTCTCGATCGCGTCCATCTCGGCGCCGACCCGCGCCTCGTCGGCGGTCAGGGCCTTGGCCAGCATCAGCTGGTGGCGGTTCGCCAGGCGCACCACGCGGTCGAGCTGGCCGAGCGCCACCAGGCGGTCTTCATAGACGGTCTTGAGCGAGGCGTTGACCGACTGCAGGGCGTACAGGGCGCCGCCGCCCACCGCCATGCAGGCGAACAGGAGAAAACCGATGACCGCGCCGAGGCGGGTCTTGATCAAGAGATTGTTGAGCATGTGAATCCTCGTACGGTAGGTGGGAAATCAGTGGGAAGAACGGCGGGCGAGCGCCAGCATGATCGCGTCGAGCAGCTGGCGGGCGCCGACCGGCTTGTGCAGGAAAGCGCTGCAGCCGAGCGCTTCGGCCCGTGCCCGGGTGTCGCGATCGGTGCTACCGGTGATCACGATCACCGGCAGCCCGGCATGGCGCGCGCGCATCACTTCCTGCAGTTCGATGCCGGACATGCCGTCGAGGTCGACGTCGGCGATCAGGCAGGCCGGCGGGCCAAGCGCCAGGCAGTCCAAGAACTGCTCGGCGGAATAGTAGGGGTCGACCGTGTAACCGCTGATACGCAGCAGGCGGGCCAGAGCCCGGTTGGTGGAAAGGTCATTTTCCACCAGGGCGATGTGGGGTTCCATGGTCAGTGTCAAGCATCATTGTCGATGCCTCACTGTAGGCCCTGGAAGCAGGATTGACATTTGTACCTTGGTACAATGCACGGCCTTGGGCGGGGCCGAATGGCGCGCTCAGCCGGCGTGCACGATGCCCAGGCGCGCGGCCGCCAGCACCAGTTCGGCCAGCGAATCGGCGCCCATCTTTTCCATGACGCTGCGGCGCTGTTCCTTGACGGTGCGTTCGGTGTTGCCGAGTTCATAGGCGATCTGCTTGTTGAGCAGGCCCTGGACCACCAGCACGAACACTTCGCGCTCGCGTGGCGTGAGGGTGGAGAAGCGCGCATCCAGCTCATCGCGCCCGGCGCGTTCGATCCGTGCCGCCTGCCAGCGCAGCAGGGCGCGGTCGATGGCGTCGAACAGCTGTTCGCTGCGCACCGGTTTGGGGAGGAAATCCTCGGCCCCTGCCTTGATCGCGCGCACGCTGCTGGCAATGTCTCCCGAGCCGGTCAGGAAGACGATGGGCAGCGCGTTGCGGTCGCGCGCCAGCAGGTCTTGCAGGCCGAGGCCGTCGAGGCCGGGCATGTTCAGGTCGAGCACGATGCAGCCGGGCGCGGCGCTGGGCGGCGCCAGGGCGAAGTCTTCGGCGCTCGCGTAGCTGCGCACGGCGAAGCCGCGCGCACCGAGCAGGCGCTCGAGGGCGCTGCGGATCGACGCGTCGTCGTCGACCACATGGATGACGGGCGGGCTGGCTGCCTGGTTATTGGTGTCCATGGGGCATCAGATCTCCTTGTTCACACGATAGCGCATCCGCGCCGCGCGCGGCAAGTAGTCCGGCCGCGTCGGGTTGGGCGCGCACCAGCTCCTCGAAGCCCGCCAGCGGCAGCGGACGCGAGAACAGGTAGCCCTGGAAGGCGCCGCAGCCGAGTTCGGTGAGCAGGGTGCGCTGGGCCTCGGTTTCGACCCCTTCGGCGACGACGTCGAGGCCGAAGCTGCGTCCCAGCGCCACCACGGTGCGCACGATCGCCAGGTCGTTGGGGTCGGTCAGCACGTCGGCGACGAAGGTGCGGTCGATCTTCAGCTGGTCGATCGGCAGGCGCTTGAGATAGGCGAGCGAGGAATAGCCGGTGCCGAAATCGTCGAGCGAAATGCCGACGCCGGCCTGTTTCAGCGCGTGGAGGGTGGCGATCACGCCGTCCGTATTGGCCAGCAGCAGGCCCTCGGTCAGCTCGAGCTTGAGGCGGCGCGGATCGACGCCGTTGTGGCGCAGCATGTGCATGACCTGGTCGACGAAGCCGGGCTCGCTGAACTGGCAGGCGCTGACGTTGACGGCCAGGGTCAGCGCGCCGAGGCGGGGATCGCGGGTCCAGGCGGCCAGGCGCGCGCAGGCGGTCTCGAGCACCCAGCGTCCCAGCGGCAGGATCATGCCGGTCGCCTCGCACAAGGGAATGAAGCTGGCCGGCGGTACCAGCCCACGCAGCGGGTGGCGCCAGCGCACCAGCACTTCGGCGCCCAGTATGCGGTCCCAGCAGTCGACCTGGGCCTGGTAGTGCAGTTCGAACTGGCCGCTGGCCACCGCCAGCCGCAGGTCGTTCTCGAGCGCCAGGCGGGCCGTTTCGACGGCTTCCATCGCCGGATCGTAGACGCGCACCAGGTCGCGTCCGCTGCCTTTGGCCTGGGTCAGCGCGCTTTCGGCGCGCCGCATCAGCTCGCGGGCGGGTGGCGCATCCGGCGCGCCCAGCGCGACGCCGACGCTCGCAGTGCAGGCATGGCGCAGGCCGTCGAGGTCGAAGGATTCGGCCAGGGCGGCGCGCAGGACGTCGGCGCTGCGCAGCGCGGCTTCGTGGGCGGCGCCCGCCGACCAGGGCAGGCCGGTCAGCAGCACCGCGAAACGGTCGGCGCGGATCCTCGTCACCAGGCCGGCGTTGTCGAGCCGGCTCTGGAGCCGTGCGGCGACTGCGCGCAGCAGCAGGTTGCCGCGATCGCTGCCGTGGGCGGTATTCAGCATGGCGAAGTGGTCGAGATCGAGGACCAGCAGGGCGCTGCGCTGGCGTGCCTCGCGCTGGAGGGCGGCCAGGCGATTCGCCAGCACGCCCTGGCCCGGCAGGCCGGTCAGGGCGTCGCGCGCGTGGGGGGCGTCCGGCGCGTCGCCATCCTGGCAGCGCCGGCTGATGTCCTGGATCGTGCATAACAGGATTCCGGTGTCGTCGGCGACGCGGGCGCGCAAGTGCACCCAGCGCAGCCCGCCGTCCGGCAACTGCAGGCGCAGCATGTCGCAATCGAAGGTGTCGCCATCGATCCATGCCGCGCGCACCGCGCGCAGCAGTCGCACGCGTTCGCGCCTGTCGAGCGGGCGCAGCAGGGCGTCGCTGCCGCGGCCGCTGTTGGCGGCGAGGCCGGCGAGCGTGACGAAGGTCGAGGAGGCGTGCCAGCCGCCGTCGTGCAGGCGGTAGCGCAGGCTGCCAATCCCTGCCAGTTGCTGCAGTTCGCGCAGGGCCGAGCGGCTGGCGTCGAGCGAGCGCCGGGCGCGCGCGTAGCGGCGCCAGGCGGACAGCGCCAGCGCGAGCAGCAGGGCCAGGGCGGCGCTTGCGATCCAGGCCTGGGGCGGAAGCCCGTGGCCGGCCGCGGTTGACGCCGCCATTGCGGCCACGGCCGCGATGGCGATGCCGGCGCGGGCGCGCGCGCGCGCGGCGCCGGAAGGGCCATGCGCATCCGCTGGCCTGAATGGTTTGTATTGCGACAACATGACGTTCTCTCCGGTCCTGGGGGACGGCAGTAGATTCTTTGCCGATACTTCTAGTCAGGACTGTAGGTGGATTGTCATCTTGTCGATATTGTCCTTTGGTGCGGTGCGGGACGGTGCCGGGACACGGCCCGCTGCCGCCACGCTCAGTTCGCGCCCAGGAAAGCCTTGACCTCGCCCTGGAAGCGCTGCGGCTGGTCCCACATGATGAAGTGGGCGCTGTCCGGGATGCGCTTGAGGGTCAGCGACTTGACCGGCGCATAGGCGGTCTTGTAGACGTAGTCGAACTGCTCGGCCGGGATCGGCACGCTCTTCGGCTGCACGTACAGCACCGTGACCGGCTTGGTGATCTTCGACAGTTCCGGAATCAGGTTGGTGACGATCAGCTCGCGGTAGGCGCGGCTGCTCACGTCCAGGTCACTGGCGGCGGAATCGGCAATGGCCCCGGCGCGCATCGATTCGGTATTGACCATGCCGGCGATGGTGGCGCTGGTGTTGGCCGAGCGCTGTTCCGGGGTGGCGTTGCGGATGCCGGCCATGGTGGCGTTGGCGACCGCCTCGACTTTTTCCTGGGGCGCGCCGGGGCCGGCGAAGAAGGTGCCGAGGTAGGGATACATGTCGACCACCATCAGGCGCGACAGCGCTTCCGGATGGCGCGCCGCCAGCATCAGGCCCATGGTGCCGCCCATCGAGTGGCCGATCACGGCCGGTTGCTTCAGGCCCGCTTCCTTGATGTAGCGCGCGATCTCTTCGGCCACCGGGGCGGCAACTAAGCCTTCCTTGTTGCCGCCCACCGGCTCGCCGGCGAAGCCCGACACCTGCACCAGGTGGTAGCGGTAGCCGGGCAGCGCAGCCACCGTGCTGGCCCAGGCGCGCGGCGAGGAATTCAGGCCCGGGATCAAGACCACGTCGGGGCCGGAACCCTCGGTGCGGACCGTGATGCGGGTCGATTCGAACGGCGCGGCCCAGGCCTGGCCGAGCGGAAGCAGGGCCGCGAATGCGGCCGTGGCGAGGAGGGTGCGGCGGATGGTGCTGTGCTTCATTCGGATCCCCTGTTGGTCTTGTTGAACGTCGGGAATCATCATAGCAGCGGCACCCCGCCGTGGCGGACCCGGCGCAAAATTATCCGGGCCGCATGTCGCTTGCCGTCAGCCGTACTTGACCGAGCAGCCGTAGGGCTTGGTCACGGCCTGGCTCAGGGTCTTGCCGGCCAGGGCTTCGTCGATCGCCTGCGTCATGTAGTTGGTGGCGCCCTTGATGTCGGCCGGATTGGCGGTCGGCTTGCTGTCGATCGCCCCCGCGTACACCAGCTTGCCGCTTGGATCGATCAGGTACATGTGCGGCGTGGTGCGTGCGCCATAGGCGCGGCCGATGGCGCCGCCGGTGTCCATGATGGTGGCGGTCGGCATCGCCTTCTTCGCTTTCCCCCAGTCGGCGATGGCGGCCGATTTGCCCGCGCGGTCGCCGTCGGCGCTGGTGTTCACGGCCAGCCAGACCACACCCTTGTCGAGGGCATACTTCTGGGTGGCCGGCATGTTGCCGCTGTCGTAGTGCTTCTTGACGAAGGGGCACTCCGGGTTGACCCATTCCAGCACCACGTACTTGCCCTTGTACTGAACCAGCGACACCGGCTTGCCGCCGGCGTCGACGCCGCTGAAGGCGGGCGCCGGCTGGCCGACCACGGCGTCGGCCATGGCGCTGCCGGCCAGGCCCAGTCCGATCGAAAGCAGGGAGATTGCGATGGTGCGCTTCATGTGTTCCTCCTTGTGGTTGATCCAGCTTGTCGTTCCAGGGTTTACAGTCCGGCCAGTGCCTGGCGGACCTCCGTCACGCTCGGCAGCTCCGACAGCAGCGCCGGCTGGGCCGCGCCATTGCGGTAGAGGGCGTACACCGGCACCCCGCTGCGTCCGAGTTCCTTCAATGCCCCCGTGATGGCCGCGTCGCGCCGGGTCCAGTCGGCGCGCATCAGCACCACGTTCTTGGCCCGGAAGTCCTGCAGCAGGCTCGGGTCGGCCAGGGTGGTGCGCTTGTTGTACTGGCAGGTGACGCACCAGGCCGCGGTGAAGTCGACGAACACCGGGCGTCCGGACTGGCGCGCCTGCGCCAGCGCCTGCGGCGACCAGGCCTGCCAGGTGTCGCCGGCGACGGCCGCGGCCTGGGCCTCCTGGCGCAGCGCCGGCCAGGCCCAGCTTGCCGTGGCCCCGAACGCCAGCACGGCGGCGCCGACGGCAAGCGCGCGCTGGACGCCGCCGCGCGCCGGGATGCCCAGCACCCACCAGCCGAAGGCGGCGGCCACCATCAGGCCGAGCAGGGCCGCCACCGCGTCCATGCCGGCCTGCTGGCCCAGCACCCACAGCAGCCACACGACGGTGGCGAACATCGGGAAGGCCATGAAGGTCTTGAAGCGCGCCATCCAGGGGCCCGGGCGCGGCAACATGCGCGCCGCGGCCGGGAACAGGCTGGCCGCCAGATACGGCGCGGCCATGCCGGCGCCGAGCGCGGCGAAGACCAGCAGGGCCTGGGGCGCCGGCTGGGACAGGGCGGCGCCCAGGGCCGCCCCCATGAAGGGCGCGGTACATGGCGAGGCCACGGCCACGGCCAGCACGCCGGTCAGGAAATCGTCCGCCACCGGATGGCGTGCCCGCGCGCTCAGCAGGCTGCCGGGGAGCAGGTGGCCGAACTCGAACAGGCCGGCCAGGTTGAAGCCGATCAGGGTGAACAGCATGCTGAGCGCGGCCACGAACAGGGGCGACTGCAGCTGGAAGCCCCAGCCCAGCTGCTCGCCGCTGGCGCGCAGCGCCAGCAGCAGGGCGGCCAGCAGCAGGAACGAGAGGATCACGCCGGCCGAGTAGGCGAAGCCGCCGGCGACGATGCGGCGGCGCTGCCCGCCGTGCTGGGCGAAGCCGAGCACCTTGAGCGACAGCACCGGGAACACGCAGGGCATCAGGTTCAGGATGGCGCCGCCCAGGAAGGCCAGGCCCAGGACGAGGAGCCAGGGACGCTCGGGGGCGGGCGGCGCGGGCGCGGCGGCGGGCGCCGCCTGCGTCGATGCCACGCCGGGCTGCGGCCACGCGCCCTCGATGTTGAAGCCGATGCGGATGCCGGGCGCCTGGTGATCGGCCGTGAGCACCGCATCCATCGCCGCCGGGCTCTCGCTGCGCTGGCTGGACAGGGGCGCGCGCAGCACCAGGCGCTCTGCCTCCCAGGTCTGGCCGAGCGGCGCCGGATGGTCGAGCACCGCGCCGTTTTCCGGGAACAGCTGCAATCGCTTGCCGCGCCAGGCGCCGGGCAAGCCGGTCACGTCGATCACCAGGGCCTGGCCTTCCACACGCGCGCCGGCGCGGGCGCCAGGCTCTGTCCGCGGCGCCGCCGCGAAGGCGCGCTCGAACAGGGCGGCGTGGGTGGTGGCAGGAGCGTCCGGGACGGTGAGATCGAGTTCGGCGAATTCCGGGATGCAGACGTCTTCGCAGATCAGGAAATCGGCGCGCAGCTCGACCGCCAGCGGGCCGCCCCGGTAATCCGGCGGCACCGTCAGGCGCACCGGCAGCAGCAGTTCGCCGTCGTAGCCATAGTTCATCAGGGGACCGAGCGGCATCTGCTTCGGCGTCGGCCATTCGATGTCGCCGGCCTTGAAGCCGCGCGGCATGGTCCAGGCCAGGGTGGTCGGCAGCCCGGAGTCGCCGGGATTGCGCCAGTAGGTATGCCAGTGCGGCTGGTGCTGCAGGCGCAGGCCGAGCCAGGCGTCGGCGCCGGGCGCGAGGCCGGCGGGCGCGTGCACCACCAGCTCGGCGCGCGCATGGCCGGTCTCGGCGACGGGCGCGGCCCGGGTCCAGCCCATGGTGAAGGCGCAGGCGAAGGCCAGCAACAGTCGTACGATTGCTACAAGCATCCTGTCGTTCCCGGAAGATTACTATGGGCGCGACAATATTAGCAGGAACGAAAGACAATGAAACAGCACCCGCAAGCGAGTTTGTTGCGGGTTTGTTTCAGCCCCGGTGCAAAATCAAGGCGCCGGGCGGTAGCGCTGCTCGCGGTACAGGAGCGAAGGCAGCATCACGTGCGCCATCGCCTGGTCGATCTGAGCCTGGGTCGGCGTGCCGGCATACGGATCGAGCACGCCGCTGGCGGCGTCATAGCGGCCCAGCAGGGCCGGCTTGCCGGGACGCAGGATGGTGGCCTGCGACCCCTCCAGCCAGGTGAACAGGTTGTCGAACTGGATCAGCGCGCGGCCCGGAGTCGTGCTGTCGCGCACCAGGTCGCGCCCGATCATCGGGTGCGTGCTCGATACGCCCAGCAGCGACAGCAGGGTCGGGGCCAGGTCGATCTGGCTGGCGATGGTAGCGATGCGCTTGGGCTGGATATCGGCGCCCAGGATCAGACCAGGAATATGAAACTTCTTGATCGGCACCAGGGCATTGCCGTAGACCCGGTTGTCGTGGTCGGCCACGATCAGGAACACCGTGTCCTTCCAGTAGGCCTGCTGTTTGGCCGCGCGGATGAACTTGCCGAGCGCATGGTCGGCGTACTTCACCGCGTTGTTGACGGTCTGCTTGTTGGGGTCGTGCAGGGCGATCTTTCCGTCCGGGAACTCGAACGGTTCGTGGTTGGACGAGCTGAAGATCAGGCTGAAGAAGGGTTTGCCGCTCGCATGCAAGTCTTTCAGGCGCTCGAGCGACTTGTCGAACAGGTCTTCGTCCGAGGCGCCCCAGCTGCCCACGAATTTGGGACGCATCTGCTTGATGTCGACCACGTTCTGGAAGCCGTTGCCGGTGAAGAAGCTGCGCATGTTGTCGAAGTGGGCTTCGCCGCCGTACACGAACTCGGTCTGGTAGCCCTGCTGGCCGAGACCCGCCGCCAACGTGTAAAAATTCTGCTGCGACAGCGACAGCTTGACCACGCTGCGCGCCGGCGTCGGCGCATAGCCGGCCACCACCGCCTCGATGCCGCGCACCGAACGGGTACCGGTCGCGTACAGCTGCTCGAACCACCAGCCCTCGCCCTTGAGCTTTTCCAGCTCCGGCGTCACCGGCAGGCCGCCGAGCGACTGCACGAAGGTGGCGCCCAGGCTTTCTTCCAGCACGACCACCAGGTTGAGCGGACGCGGACGGCTGATCGCGGCCTGCTGGCGGTGCAGGGTGGGCAGCTCGGGATGGTCGAAACTGCTACCGGCCAGCCAGGGCGCGGCGCGCACTTGTTCCAACACTTTCTCGCGCGGGATCTTGCCGTAGATTTCGGACGACACCGATTCCTTGCGCATGGCGCCGATCGCGTCCAGCACCGACCAGGCCGAGTTGATGATCAGGGAGTTGACCATCGAGTCGCCGGTCAGCGCGAACAGGGCCGGGTTGGCCGGGCGGTGGCCGGTGGTCGAGCGCACCTGCATGAAGACGACCACCACGAGTACCGGCCACAGCAGCAACACCCGGCGCGCCGGCCACATCGTCATGCCCTGCGAGGCGCCGCGCATCAGGCGCAGCAGCAGGACGGCAAGCAGGATCGTGAAGCCCACGCCCAGCAGCAGGGCGGTGCGAAAGCCGTTCCACAGGGTGGCGAACACTTCCTGCGGATAGGCCAGGTATTCGACGAACAGGCGGTTCGGGCGCACGTCGTACTGCATGATGAACTGCGGCGAAGACAGTTCCATGAAGACGATGAAGACCAGGGCGAAGGTGGCCCAGGCCACGCTGGCCCTGCGCCACAGGCGGGCCGAGACGCGGTGGGCGAGCAGCGGCGCCAGCACCAAGGGCACGACCAGGAAGTAACCCAGCAGGATCAGGTCGGCGCGCACGCCCTGCAGGAACAGGGTAGGCGTGATCCCGGTGGCATGCACCCGGTCCCACTGCCAGGCGACCAGCGCCAGGCGCGACAGCGACAGCAGCGCCAGGCCGACCAGCAGCATTTGCAGCAGGGGGGCGAAGGGGCCGGCCCAAAGGGTGAAACGTGCGAGTGTTGCGGAAGGGGAATTGCCTTGCTTGATGCCAATGACTGGAGAAACCATAAGATCCGAATGGATGAGCCTGGAAGATGCGAACACATCGCCAGGCGATGCCCCTGCGGCGGGCCGTACGGCCGCGACCAAACCTGCCTTGCCGGCAGATCATAAGCGATGCTAGAGGGAAATAGCTCAGTCGGACGTTAGGCCGCCGTTAAAAAAGCGTTAAAACGGTGTATGCATACAACGGTCGGGCCGGGGCGGCCCAACCGTCCGCATTCGGCCCGGTCAGATGTGACGCTCGCGCGCGTGCTTGTCGCACTCGGCGGCGCAGCGTTCGCAGGCTCGCTGGCAGTCGGCGCAGTGCTGGTGCATGTCCGCGTGCTTGGCGCACTCGGCTGCGCAGGCGCGGCAGATGTGGGCGCACAGGGCGCAGAAGTCGCCGTGGTGGGGTGAACCGCGCGACAGCACGTTGAGGGTGGCCGCGCAGATGTCGGCGCAGTCGAGGTTGATCAACGCGCAGTTGTTCTGGCCCTCGCGGATGTCGGCCGCGGCGCAGACCTGGCAGGCGCGCATGGCTTCTTCGCAAGCCCGGATGCACGCCTCGACGTTAGCTTTTTCGGAATCGCCCATGTTCTTCTCCTTGCTGAGTGGAGCGGCCATGCTAGCGCAATGGCCGTTTATCGCGCGTCCGTTTCCCTGGCGAATGTCAGGCCTTCATGGGGCGCCGCCGCGCCAGTGCCGGCAGGATGTCGTAGCAGGCCCCCATGGTGTGGTAGTCGACCTTGCCGGCTGGGCTCTTCTCGCTTGAATACTTGCGGTTGTCGAGCGTGAGGATGCGGTACCAGGCGCCGTGCGCGTGGTCGACGAAGTGCGCCCAGCAGTAGCGCCACAGGCGCTCGTAGTCGACCCAGTAGCGCTCGGCCCCGGTGCGCGCGCCCAGCAATGCGGCTGCCGCCAGGGTCTCGGCCTGGACCCAGAAATACTTGTCGCCGTCGCACACGCTGCCGTCGGGCGCAAAGCCGTAGTGCAGGCCGCCGTGTCTGCCGTCCCAGGCATAATGCAGCGCCTTGGCGTACAGGTCCTGGGCGGTGGGCAGCAGCCAGCCCGGGTCGCCGGCAAGTTGCGGCGCAAAGGCTTCGAGCTGGAGCAGCAGCTTGCTCCACTCGGTGAAGTGGCCGGGCTGGTAGCCCCAGGGGCGGAACAGGTTGGCCTTGTCGTGCAGGTTGAATTCCCAGTCCGGCTGCCAGTCGCGCGTGTAGTGTTCCCACACCATGCCGCCGGCGCGCCCGGCCTGGCGCCGGGCGATGTTGTCGGCGATGCGCTCGGCGCGGTGCAGGTAGGGCAGGTGGCTGGTGGCGCGAAAGGCCGCCAGCAGGGCCTCGCAGGCGTGCATGTTGGCGTTCTGGCCGCGATACGGTTCCAGCATGCTCCAGTCGGCGCTGGCCTGGTCGGCGTACAGGCCGTGCTGCTCTTCCCAGAAGCGCGCTTCCATCAGGTCGAAGGTTTCGCCGATCCAGCCGCGCGCTTCCTCGACGCCGGCCATCAGCGCATGCGCATAGGCCAGCAGCACGAAGGCCAGGCCGTAGCAGTGGTTGTCGGCATCCAGGACCGTGGCTTGCCCGTCGTCCCACTCCAGCTGCCAGGCGTAGCCGCCGGACTCCGGGTTGCGGTGCACGCGGCGCAGGAAGTCGACGCCGTGGCGCACCATGCGCGCGTAGTCCGGGTCCTGGAACTGGCGCCAGGCGCCGGCGAACACGAACACGAAGCGGGTGCTCGAGACCAGGTGGCGCGACCGGCGGTCGTAGATGCTGCCGTCGTCGCGGAAATAGTGGTAGAAGCCGCCGCTCGGGTCGACGCAGCGCGGATAGTAGAAGGCCATCGTGTCGGCCACGTGGCGGGTGAGGGTGGCCGGCGAGAAGAAGTCGGGCTGGTTGTCCATGGTGTCCTCAATCGTCGTTGCTGCTCTCGCGCACGACCAGCTGCACGGGCAGGGTGCGGTCGGCATCGAGGAGCGGGTTCTTTTCCAGCAGCAGCTCGATGCCCATGGCGCCGAGCGCTTCCTTGTCGATGGCGATGCTGGAGAGCGGCGGAATGGCCGCGCCGGCGGCCTGGATGTCGTCGAAGCCGACGATCGCCAGGTCGTGCGGGACCTTCAGTCCACGCGCCAGGCAGTGCTGCATGGCGGCGAGCGCCGTGCTGTCGTTGTAGCAGAACAGGGCGTCGGGCGGCTTGGGCAGGCGGAGCAGGCCGTCCACCGCCTCGCCTAGGTTGGCGACCGGGTCGCCCACGCTGGGCAGCTGCACCTCGTAGGCCGGGTCGGCCAGCATGCGGGCCTCGAACAGGGCCTTGCGAAAGCCGCGGCTGCGTTCGTGGATGCTGTGGTGGGCCAGCGAGCCGCACAGCATGGCGATGCGGCGCCTGCCTAGCGCAAGCAGGTGGCGGGTGGCCAGGTAGCCGCCCAGCTGGTGGTCCGGGTTGACGGAGCTGAAGCCCGGCAGGCGCATGTCGACCAGCACCAGCGGCTTGCCGCTCTCGCGCAGGGCTTTCAACAGCTCCGGTTCGAAGTAACCGGCGCACAGCAGGGCGTCCGGCTGGTGCACGCGCACCAGCTCCAGCACCGGCTCGGCCGGTCCCACCACGACGAAGGAGAGGGCGATGCCTTGCCTGCGGCAGGCTTCTTCGGCGCCGTGCAGCACCGGCAGGTAGAAGGGGCTGGACGAGCGGGTGTCGTGCTGGCGGTGCAGCAGGAACGCGATGCGCCGCACCTCGCCCTGGCGCAGCTTGCCCAGGTCGTAGCCCAGCTCGCGCGCCACGGCGCGGATGCGGGCGCGCGTCTTCTCGGTCAGCCCGTCCTGGTTCTTCAGCGCGCGCGAGACGGTGCCGATCGAATAGTTCGTGGCCCTGGCGATGTCGCGGATGGTGACGGCCCCCACCTAGCCTTCCCCGTCGATGACGCGCGGGCGCGCCGGGTCGCGCGAGAACGAATAGGGCGCATCCTGTTCGCGCGTGCCGCGGACCGTGTTCGGGCGCGCCGACATGTCGAAGTCGAGCGCCGCGCCCTTGGTCAGCTCCTCGTGGCCGAGCCAGGTGCGGCCGACGGGCTTGCCGTTCACGCGCAGGGCGTCGACATAGCGTCCGGTCCCCCTGGCGCGCACGGTGAGCTTGCGGCCGCTCTCCAGCGTGACGGTGGCTTTCGGGAACAGCGGCGTGCCCAGCACGTACTGGTTGACGCCGGGCGTGACCGGATAGAAGCCCAGGCTCGAGAACACGTACCAGGCCGAGGTCTGACCGTTGTCCTCGTCGCCGCAATAGCCGTCCGGCGTCGCCGCGTACATGCGGTCCATGGTCTCGCGCAGCCAGTACTGGGCCTTCCACGGGGCGCCCGCGTAGTTGTACAGGTAGATCATGTGCTGGATCGGCTGGTTGCCGTGGGCGTACTGGCCCATGTTCGCGATCTGCATCTCGCGGATCTCGTGGATCACGCTCTTGTAGTAGCTCTCATCGAAGATCGGCGGCAGCGCGAACACGGTGTCGAGCTTGTCCACGAAAGCCTTGCGCCCGCCCATCAGGCGCACCAGGCCGTCGACGTCGTGGAACACCGACCAGGAATAGTGCCAGCTGTTCCCCTCGGTAAAGGCGTCGCCCCATTTGAAGGGATTGAAGGGCGACTGGTAGCTGCCGTCCCGGTTCTTGCCGCGCATCAGGCCCGTCTCGGGATCGAACAGCTTTTTATAGTTCATGCTGCGTTTGGCGTAGACGTCGATCTCCGAGGGCGGCTTGCCCAGGGCTTTGCCGAGCTGGTAGATGGTGAAGTCGTCGTAGGCGTATTCCAGGGTGCGCGCGGCGTTCTCGTTGATGCCGACGTCGTAGGGCACGTAACCGAGTTCGTTGTAGTACTTGACGCCGGCCCGCCCCACCGCCTGCACCGGGCCCTCGTTGTCGGCGCCGTGTTTGACGGCCTGCCACAGGGTCTCGATGTCCTGGCCGCGCACGCCCTTGATCCAAGCGTCGGACACCACCGAGGCCGAGTTATTGCCGATCATGATGTTGGCGTAGCCAGGGCTGGACCATTCGGGCAGCCAGCCGCCCTCGCGATAGGCGTTGGCCAGGCCTTCCTGCATCTCGCTGTTGATCTTCGGGTAGACCAGGTTCAGGAAAGGGTACAAGGCGCGGAAGGTGTCCCAGAAGCCGGTGCCGGCGAAGAGATAGCCTGGCAGGACCTGGCCGTTGTAAGGACTCCAGTGCACCGGCTTACCGGCCGCGTCGAGCTCATACAGCTTGTTGGGGAACAGCACCGTCCGGTACAGGGAGGAGTAAAAGGTGCGGGTCTGGTCGACCGTGCCGCCTTCCACCGACAACCGGCCCAGCACCCCGTTCCACAGGGCCTTGGCCTTGGCACGGGTGGTGTCGAAGTCGTCCTTGCCCAGTTCGCGCTGCAGGTTCAGTTCCGCCTGCTCGAAGCTGATGAAGGAGGACGCCACCCGCATGTGGACCTTCTGGCCCTTGCTTGTCGCGAAGCCGAGCAGGGCGCCGCTGTGCGCGCCCTCGTTTTCGAGCTTGCCTTCTTCCAGGGTCTCGCCCTGCCAGGTGTCGGTCGAGGTGAAGGGCTGGTCGAACTCGATGACGAAGTAGTTGCGGAAGTTCTTGGGCAGCGGCCCGCGCGCATAGCGGGTGCTGTAGCCGATCACGCGGCGTTGCTGGGGAAGGATCTGGACGTAGGAGCCCTTGTCGAAGGCGTCCACCACCACGTAGCTGGCGTCCGACCGCGGGAAGGTGAAGCGGAACTGGGCCGCGCGCTCGGTGGGCGCGATCTCGGTGGTCACGTCGGCATCGGCCAGGTAGACGCTGTAGTAATACGGCTTGCTGGTTTCTGACTTGTGCGAGAACCAGCTGGCGCGCGCGTCCTGGTTGAAGCGCTTGGCGCCCGTCACCGGCATGACGGCGAACTGGCCGTAGTCGTTCATCCAGGGCGAAGGCTGGTGGGTCTGCTTGAAGCCACGGATCTTGTCGGCGTCATAGGTGTAGGCCCAGCCGTGGCCCATCTTGCCGGTCTGCGGGGTCCAGAAATTCATGCCCCAGGGGACGGCGATGGCGGGATAGGTGTTCCCGTTCGAGAGCTCGGGCTTGCTGGCCGTGCCCATCAGCGGGTTGACCCACTCGACGGGATCGCTCACCTTGCCCACGGTCCGGGCCTGGACCGCGCAGGCGGCCGTCAGGAGGAATGCGGCGGCGAGGCGCTTCATGGCTGGTACGGGGTCTGGGTGTAGGGACGGGCGCTGCGTTCCTTGCCCCAGTCCTTGTTGGGCTGGGACTGCATCGTGAACACCAATTCGCCACCTTGGGTGATGTCCTCATGCTTCAGGTAGCTGCGCGGGAGCAGCTTGCCGTTCAGGGTAACGCGGCCGACGTAGCGGTTGGCAGCCGACAAGCCTTCGGCGCGGATGGTGAAACGTTTCCCGTTCGGCAGGTCCAGTTGCGCCCGGTCGAGGAAGGGGCGGCCGATCACGTACTCGTTGCTGCCCGGGGCCACCGGATAGAAGCCGAGCGCGGTGAAGGCGAACCAGGCCGACATCTGGCCCAGGTCATCGTTGCCGGACAGGCCGTCCGGGCGATTGTGGTACTGGCTGGCCATGATCTGGGCCAGGCGCTCCTGCGTGCGCCAGGGCGCGCCGGCATGGTTGTACAGGTAGGCCACGTGGTGCGAAGGCTCGTTGCCGTGGGCGTAGTGGCCGATCAGGCCCGAGATGTCTTCCATGTGGGCGTAGACATTGTCCTCGAGCTTGGCGTCGAACACCTGGTCGAGCTTCGATACCAGGGCGGCGTCGCCGCCCAGCATGGCGATCAGGCCCGCGTTATCGTGCGGCATATACCAGGAATACTGCCAGGCGCTGCCCTCGGTGTAGTCGCTGCCGAAGTTCGACTGCACCGGGTTGAACGGTGTGCGGAATTCGCCGGTGGACTTGCGGGCGCGGATGAAGCCCGTTTCGCGGTCGAACACATTGCGGTAGTTCTGGGCGCGCTTGTAGTAGTTCGCGGCGATGTCCTTGCGGCCCATCTTCTCGGCCATGCGCGCGATGGTCCAGTCGTCAAAGGCGTATTCCACGGTCTTGGACGCGGCTTCCGGCTCGCGTTCGATCGGCACGTAGCCGAGCTTCATGTAGTGCTCCAGTCCGCCGTAGGGGCCGTATTCGGCGGATGCGGTCATGGCCTTGAGCGCGCGCTCTGCGTCGAAACCCTTGATGCCCTTCATGTAGGCGTCGGCGATCACCGGCACCGCGTGGTAGCCGATCATGCACCAGGTCTCCTGGCCGTGGAAGGCCCATACCGGCAGGATGCCGTAGGGGCTATGCTCCTGCGCCGCGACCAGCGAGTTCACGAAGTCGGCGTTGCGCTTTTCCGGCGCCAGCAGGGTGAGCAGCGGGTGCAGGGCGCGGTAGGTGTCCCACAGCGAGAACGTCGAGTGGAAGTCGAAGCCCTTGGCCTGGTGGACCTGGTTGTCCGGCCCGCGGTAGCGGCCGTCGCGGTCCATGAACAGCGAGGGCGCCAGCATGCTGTGGTACAAGGCCGTGTAGAACATGGTGCGCATGTCCTCGGGCGCCTCGGCCTTCACGGTGGACAGCGCCTTGTTCCAGGCGTTCGAGGCGGCAGAACGCTCGGCTTCGAAGTCCCAGCCCGGCATCTCGTCCAGGTTGGCGATCGCATTGTCTTCGCTGACCGGCGACAGCGCCACCTTCACCATCAGGGTGCCGTCCTGGGGCACGCCGAAGTCCAGCGCCGCCATCAGGGCCTTGCCTTCGACCAGGACCTTGTCGGCCGGGGTCTTGCCGGGCGCGGAGAAACCGCGGTACTCGATACTTTCCTCGCGGTTGAGCAGCTGGCGCGCGCTCATCGGGCGCGAGAAGCGGATCGCGAAGTAGAGCTGGCGGCCCGGCGCCCAGCCGCGCGTCTCGCGCATGCCTGTGAGGGTAACGGCGTCGCGCACGCGCAGGCGCGACCACAAATTCTTGCCCCCGTAGTCGTAGATGCTCTGGCGCAGGTCGAGGATCACCTTGGCCGGCACGTCCTTGCCGAAGCGGTAGCGGTGCAGGCCCACGCGCTCGCTCGCGGTGAGTTCCACATCGACTTCATGGTCCTTCAGGCGCACGGCGTAGTAGCCCGGTTCGGCCTGTTCCTGCTCGTGCGAAAAGCGCGAGCGGTAGCCTGAGAAGGGGCGTTCGGGGTAGCCGGGGTCGAGCTTGGTCTCGCCGCTGTAGGGCATCAGGAGCACATCGCCCAGGTCGGAGTGGCCGCTGCCGGAAAAGTGCGTATGGGAGAAGCCGAGGATGGAATTGTCGGCGTAGTTGTAGCCTGAAGCCCAGGGGTAGCTCTGGCGGAAGTGGCGCACTTGCGTGTCCGGGCTGAGCTGCACCATGCCGAAGGGGCGGGTGGCGCCCGGGAAGGTGTGGCCGTCGCCGCCGGTGCCGATGAAGACGTTGACGGCCGCCGCCGGGCTGCCCGGCGCGGCGGCGTGGGCAGCGAGCACGCTCAGGACGGTGAGGAGGGGAAAGAGCAGGGCGGCGCGGATAGAACGGGCGGTCATGTGGTCTCCAACGGTGGCATTCTCGTCCTGAATATATATGCCGAGTTTGCTTTTCCGGCAAGAAAGCAATGATAACCCTGCCATTGTTTAGCACGTTTACTAAACAAGTCGGCAGCGAACGAAAAAAAGGCCGGGCACCTTGCGGCAACCCGGCCCGATCACACACTGAAAGGCAATTTACATCACGGGCAGCGGTTGCCCCACCACGGCCGCCGGCACCGCAGCGTCCTGCTCGACCGCGGCCAGCAGCTCGGCCAGGGTCGGCAGGCCATGCTCGGCCGCGTCCTTGGCATCGATCGCGAAGTAGACGTCGGTCATGTCGGTGGTCGTCCCATTGGCCAGCACCGCACTGCTGCGCTCGAGGTGCAGGTTGCCCTGGGCATCCACGAAGGGCAGGTCGACGTGGGCCACCTTGAGCGAGACCACGCCCGCCTGGCTGAGGGTCATCAGCTCGCCGGCGTCGGTGCGGTGGTCGCCGTTGGCGTCGCGCCAGATGCGCAGTTCGCCGAAGGCGGCATCCTTGGCATCGACCACGCCGTCGTGGTTGCTGTCGTACCCGGCCAGTTCGGCGAAGCCGGCGCCGCGCGCGCTGCCGCCGAACAGTTCGGCGATGCCGTCGATGACGCCGTTGCCGTTGGCGTCGACCGCCAGGAAGCCGTCTTCGCCCGACAGCCAGCCGGAGCGGATGGCGCTGCCGTCGCCCAGCAGGTCGAAGGTGGCGTTCGACGCCGAGCGCGCCAGGGTGCGCACGCCGTCGCCGTTCAGGTCGATCACGATCGGGGTAATCGCCGCGTCCCAGCTCATGTCGTTCTCGCCCGACGTCAGGGTGATGTTGTCGGTGCGGGTCACGTTGGTCTTGGCCACGCCGTCGCCGTTCACGTCCGAGTCGATCGCATCGTTGCTGCCGACGTTCTTGCTCGCCCACATCCAGTTGTCCATGTTAATGCCCTTGTAGATGACATCGTTCTTGTCGAACTGGAGATAGTAGGTGCCCGGATTGAGGTCGCTGAACTTGTAATTGCCGGTGCTGCTGGTCTTGGTGGTCGCGACCAGCACGCCGGCCGCGGTGTACAGCTTCACGGTGACGCCGGCGATGCCGCCTTCGCCGGCGTCCTGGATGTCGTCGTGGTCCATGTCTTCCCAGACCTTGTCGCCCAGCGAAGCCTTGCGGTACAGGCCCGCGTCCCAGGTCAGGTCGTTCTCGCCCTGCTCCAGGGTGATCAGGCCGCTCCTGCCGTAGACGGTGTCGATGTCGGAGTCGATGGCGTCGTTGGTGCCGACGTTTTGCTTGGTCACATAGTAGCCGCTCGGTTCGACCACCTCGATGCGGTAGCTGCCGGCGTTGAGGTTGCTGAACAGGTAGTTGCCGCTGCTGTTCGTCACGGTGGAGGCCAGCACGTTGTTGTTGCTGTCGAGAAGACGAACGGTCACGTTGGCGATGCCGTTCTCGCCGCTGTCGCGCACCCCGTTGTAGTTCAGGTCTTCCCACACCAGGTCGCCGATCGAGCCGCGCGCAACCACCAGGCCGGCGTCGATGGTGGTGTTCACTTCGCCCGAGGCCAGCTTGACGACCTGCGACTTGCCGGTGCTGACGTTGGCGTCGGAGTCGCCGATGTCGTCGGTACCGGCGCCGGCCACCGTGAAGTTGTAGCCGGACGGCTTGCCGAACTGGACCTGGTATTCCATGCCCGGCGTCAGGCCGTTGAACATGTAGGTCCCGTCGGCAGCGGTGGTGGTGGTCACACTGGTGTTGTCGCTAGTCGTCGACAGCAGACGGTCGGCGCCGCCGCCGATCAAGGTCACGGACACGCCGCCGACGCCGGACTCGCCCGTGTCCTGGCGGCCGTTGCCGTTGGCGTCGAGCCAGACGCGGTTACCGAGCGACGCAGTCTGGTACACGCCGGCGTCGACGGTCAGGTTTTGCTGACCGGTCACGATGTTGATCACGCCGGTGGTCTTGGTGCCGGCGTCGATGTCGCTGTCGGTGGCGTCGTTGCCGCCCAGGTCGCGGCCGGTCACCACATAGCCGGTCGGCGTCTGGAAGGTGACCATGTAGCTGCCCGGATTGACGTTGAACTGGTAATAGCCGTTGGTGTCGGTGGTGGTGGTCTGCAGCACGGTGCCGCTGCTGTTCTTGAGCTGCACGGTGGCGCCGGAAATGCCTGCCTCGCCGGCGTCCTGGATGCCGTTCCCGTTATTGTCCAGCCACAGGCGGTCGCCCAGGGTCTGGCCGCTGGCGGTGCCGTTGTAGTAGGCCACATCCGAGTCGCTCACCGTGGTGCCCGAGACCAGGTCCTTGGCGGTCACGGTGCCGGTATTGACGCGCACCGCGGTCGATCCGATCGTCTCGGAAGCCTTGTAGGTCCAGGTCTCGTTGACGTCCAGCTTGCCGTCCTTGTCGGTATCGCCGCCGACGAAGGTCAGGCCGGCGATCTTGTCGTCGACCACGCTCACGTTGCCCAGCGCGACACTGCCGGTATTCTTGACAATGTAGGTGAACACCGCCTTGCCGCCGACCGGTCCGGTCGGGCCGCTGTCGGCCGTATCGGCATCGACGTCCTGGGTCACCACGTTGGTTGCGGTCGGGGCCAGGTCGGTCAGGTTCGCTTCCAGTTCGTTCTGCTTGGCCAGCAGGTTCTTGGTGGTTTCGAAGTCGCCGCTCGAGAACGCGGACTTCACCATCGAGATGACCTGGGCCTGGGTGTAGGCATAATTGATGTACGGGTTGGCCGCGTTGAGCAGCGCCGCGGCGGAGTGGCGCAGCAGCGCCTCGACGCCGCCGCCATTCATGCTCAGCGCTTGCAGCAGGGTCGGGGCGGAGTTCGGAACGTCGACCCCGAACAGCGCCTCGTAGCTGGCGCTCGGCGACAGGCCGGTTTCCGGCCAGCCGCTCAACGGTGCGCCGCCGGCGCCGGTGTGGTTCTTCCAGAACCCCGGCGTCAAGCCTTCGGCCGGGGCGTAGGCCGCTGGCGTCGTGTACTCGACGTGCACCAGCTTTTCGATGTCGATGCCGACCGAGCGCGCCTTGATGCCGATGTCCCAGCTGCGGTCGGACTCGCCGGATTCGAGGGTGGTGTAGGCGCTGCGTCCGGTCGTCGGATCCGCATCGCTGTCGTTGAGCAGCGTGCTGCCGGCTGCGTTCCTGGTCGTGATCACATAGCCGGCCGGCAGGCTGGCGAGATTCACGTCGACGCGGTAGTCGCCCGGTGTCAGGTTGTCGAACAGGTAGAGGCCGTCGGCGCCGGTGGTGCGGGTCGCGACGGTGGCGCCGGCCGCATTGACCAGGTTGACGACGACGCCCGCGACGTTGGCTTCGCCCGCGTCCTGGATGCCGTTGCCGTTGGCGTCTGCCCAGACGCGGTCGCCGAGGCTGGCGAGCATGTAGCCGCCGGCATCGATGGTGGAATTGTGCTCGCCCGATGCCAGCTTGACGATCTGCGACTTGCCGTTGCTGCCGGCATCGGAATCAAGGGTGTCGTCACCCTTGTCGACAGGGCTGAAGACGGCGCCGGACGGGGCGACGAACTGCACCTGGTATTCCATGCCCGGGGTCAGGCCCTGGAATTTGTAGTTGCCGTTGGCGTCGGTGGTGGTGCTGACGCTGGTGTTGTCGGCAGTCGTCGCGACCAGGCCGTCGGCGCCGCCGCCGGTCAGGACGACGCTCACGCCGGCCACACCCAGTTCGCCCGCATCCTGCACGCCGTTGGCGTTGACGTCGTGCCAGACGCGGTCGCCCAGGCTGGCGGTCTTGTAGAAGCCGGCGTCGATGGTGGTGTTGTTTTCGCCGGAGGCGAGCTTCACGATCTGGGTCTTGCCATTGGTGCCGGCATCCGAGTCGCTGGCATCGAGGCCCTTGTCCTGGCTGGTCGCGACCATGCCGGTCGGGGTGGCGAACTGCACCTGGTATTCCATGCCCGGCGCCAGGTTCGAGAAGGTGTAGTTGCCGTTGGCGTCGGTGGTGGTCTCGACGCTGGTATTGTCGGCAGTCGTGGCGATCAGGCCATCGGCGCCGCCGCCGAGCAGCGTAACCTTCACGCCTGCGATGCCGGCTTCGCCCGCATCCTGCTGGCCGTTGGCGTTGGCGTCATGCCAGACGCGGTCGCCCAGGCTGGCCGGCTTGTAGACGCCGGCGTCGATGGTGGTGTTGTTCTCGCCCGATTCCAGCTTGACGATCTGCGACTTGCCGTTGCTGCCGGCGTCACTGTCGCTGGCGTCGTCGCCCTTGTCGGCCGCACTGAAGACGGTGCCGGTCGGAGCGCTGAATTGCACCTGGTATTCGGTGCCCGGCGTCAGACCATCGAACTTGTAATTGCCGTTGGTATCGGTCGTGGTCTCGACGCTGGTATTGTCGCCAAGCGTCGCCAGCTGCCCATCCGCGCCGCCGCCGATCAAGGTGACCCTGACGCCGCCGACACCTTCTTCGCCCGCATCCTGTTGACCATTGGCGTTGGCATCGAGCCAGACGCGGTCGCCCAGGCTGGCAGTTTTGTAGAAGCCGGCGTCGATCGTGGTGTTGTTCTCACCCGATGCGAGCTTGACGACCTGGGTCTTGCCGCTGTTGTCGGCGTCCGAGTCGCTGGCGTCAAGGCCCTTGTCTTGCGTTGTTGCGACCATGCCGGTCGGGGTCGCGAACTGCACCTGGTACTCCGCGCCCGGAGTCAAGCCTTCGAATTTGTAGTTGCCGCTGGCGTCGGTCGTGGTCTCGACGCTGGTGTTGTCGGCCAGGGTCGACAGCTTGCCATCGGCGCCGCCGCCAACCAGGGTGACCTTCACGCCTGCGATTCCGGCTTCGCCGCTGTCCTGCTGGCCGTTGGCGTTGGCGTCATGCCAGACGCGGTCGCCCAGGCTGGCAGGCTTGTAGACACCCGCGTCGACCGTGGTGTTGTTCTCGCCTGAACCGAGGATGACAACCTGGCTCTTGCCGTCGGCGTTCGCGTCGGAATCAAGGGCGTCGTCGCCCTTGTCGGCCGCGGTGAACACGCTGCCGGCCGGGGCGCCGAACTGCACCTGGTATTCGGTGCCCGGGGTCAGGCCTTCGAACTTGTAATTGCCATTCGCATCGGTGGTGGTCCCGACGCTGGTGTTGTCGGCCAGGGTCGACAGCTTGCCGTCGGCGCCGCCGCCGATCAGGGTGACCTTGACGTCGGCCACGCCGGCTTCGCCGGCGTCCTGCTGGCCGTTGGCGTTGGCATCGAGCCAGACGCGGTCGCCCAGGCTGGCAGTTTTGTAGAAGCCGGCATCGATCGTGGTGTTGTTCTCACCCGGTGCAAGCTTCACGGCCGCGGTCTTGCCGCTGGCGTCGGCGTCCGAGTCGCCGGCGTCGTCGCCTTTGTCGCGGCCAGTTGCGACCATGCCGGTCGGGGTGGCGAACCGCACCTCGTATTCGGTGCCCGGCGCCAGGTTGTCGAACTTGTAGTTGCCGCTGGCATCGGTTGTGGTCTCGGCGCTGGTGTTGTCGGCCGTGGTCGACAGGAGACCGTCGGCGCCGCCACCGACCAAGGTGACCTTCACGTCTGCGATGCCGGTTTCGCCGCTGTCCTGCTGGCCGTTGGCGTTGGCGTCATGCCAGACGCGGTCGCCCAGGCTGGCGGGTTGATAGATGCCGGCGTCGATGGTGGTGTTGTTCTCGCCCGAGGCCAGCTTGACGATCTGCGACTTGCCGTCCAGGCCGGCGTCGGAATCGAGAGCGTCGTCGCCGCGGTCGGCGGCCGTGAACACGCTGCCGACAGGTGCGCTGAACTGCACCTGGTATTCGGCGCCCGGGGTCAAACCCTCGAACTTGTAGTTGCCGTTGGCGTCGGTGGTGGTGTCGACGGTCGTGTTGTCGCCGGTCGTGGCGATCAGGCCGTCGGCACCGCCGCCGATGAGGGTGACCTTGACACCCTCCACGCCGGCTTCGCCTGCATCCTGCCGGCCGTTGGCATTCGCATCCAGCCAAACGCGGTCGCCCAGGCTGGCGGTCTTGTAGAAGCCGGCGTCGATGGTCGTGTTGTTCTCGCCGGACGCCAGCTTCACGACGGCCGTCTTGCCGTTGCCGTCCGCGTCGGAATCGAGCGCATCGCTGCCCTTGTCCTGCCGGGTCGCGACCATCCCGGTCGGAGTGGCGAACTGCACCTGGTACTCGGTTTCCGGATCCAGGCCATCGAAGCGGTAGTTGCCGTTGGCGTCGGTGGTGGTGGTGACGCTCGTGTTGTCGCGGGTGGTTGCCAGTTGCCCATCGAGCCCGCCGCCGACCAGGGTCACCTGCACGCCGCCGATGCCTTCCTCGCCGTCGTCCTGCACGCCGTTGGCGTTGCGGTCGTGCCAGACGCGGTCGCCCAGGCTGGCCGGCAGGTAGATGCCGCCGTCGATGGTCTTGTTGTTCTCGCCCGAGACCAGGGTCACGACCTGGCTGCGGCTGGCGCCGTCGGCATCGGAGTCGGCCGCATCGTCGCCGATGTCCTGGCGGGTCAGCTTGCTGCCGACCGGCATGCCGAACTCGACCTGGTACTCGACGCCCGGGGTCAGGCCATCGAAGCGGTAGTTGCCGTTGGCGTCGGTGACGGTGGTGGCGGTCGTGTTGTCGGCAAGGGTGGACAAGAGGCCGTCGGCACCGCCGCCGTGCAAGGTCAGGGTGAGGCCGGCGATGCCGGTTTCGCCCGCATCCTGCTGGCCGTTGGCGTTGGCGTCGAGCCAGACGCGGTCGCCCAGGCTGGCCGGGGCATATAGGCCGGCGTCGATGGTGGTGTTGTTTTCGCCCGAGGACAGTTTCACGATCTGGGTCTTGCCATCGGGAGCGGCATCGGAATCCAGCGCGTCGTCGCCCACGTTGGCGCGGGTGAACAGTTTGCCTTCAGGGGCGCTGAATTGCACTTGGTATTCCGCGCCCGGCGTCAGGCCTTCGAACTTGTAGTTTCCGTTGGCGTCGGTGGTCGTCTCGACACTGGTGTTGTCGCCGGTCGCCGACAGGAGTCCGTCGGCGCCGCCGCCGCTCAGGGTGACTTTGACACCGGCGACACCGGCTTCGCCGGCGTCCTGGCGGCCGTTGCCGTTGGCGTCGAGCCAGACGCGGTCGCCCAGGCTGGCAGGCGTATACACGCCGGCGTCGATGGTGGTGTTGTTTTCGCCCGAGGCCAGGATTACGACCTGGGTCTTGCCGTCCGCGTCCGCATCCGAGTCGGACGTGTCGCTGCCGATGTCGCGGCGCGTGAACACGCTGCCGGCCGGCTTGTCGAACTGCACCTGGTATTCCACGCCCGGGGTCAGGCCGGTGAAGCCATAGTTGCCGTTGGCGTCGGTGGTGACGCTGGTGCTGGTGTTGTCCGCGCTGGTGGCCAGCTTGCCGTCGGCGCCGCCGCCGACGAGCGTGACCTTCACGCCGGCGATACCCTGTTCGCCCTCGTCTTGCTGGCCGTTGGCGTTGGCGTCGAGCCAGACACGGTCGCCCAGGCTGGCGGTCTTGTAGAAGCCGGCGTCGATGCTGGTGTTTTTCTCACCCGGAGCCAGTACCACCACGCCCGACACCAGCGCATCGCTGTTGCTGCCGGAAGTGGCACTGCCGTCGGACTGGCGCGGACTGACGCCGGCATAGCCGGTCGGAAGCGAGAAGCTGACCTGGTAGTCCAGGCCCGGGGTCAGGCCCTTGAACGCATAGTTGCCGCTAGCGTCGGTGGTGGTGGTGCGCAGCACCTCGTTTGCATCGTCGAAGTCGCCGTCCCCATTTTGGTCGCGCACCAGCCGGACCGTGGCGCCCGCGATGCCCTGTTCGCCCGCATCCTGGATCCCGTTGCCGTTCAGGTCGTGCCAGACACGGTCGCCGAGCGAAGCAGCCTTCACTTCGACGATCACGGGCTGGTAGTGGGTGCTGCCGGCCATCGGGTCGACGATGACGCCGATAGTCTCGCCGTCGTCCGGCACATAGCCGTCGTGCTGCATGGCCTGCGCGACAAGCGCGTCGATCTTCTGCGGGTTCTGGTTCATGTAAGACACCAGATAGCGGCTGCCGATCATCTTCCAGATCGCACCTTGGGTGTCGTCCACGCTGGCGCCGAGGCGTACCCAGTTGTTGAGCAGCCAGTTGATGTTGTCGAGGTTGTGCAGGTACTGGCTGTTCGCCAGCCAGGGGATCGATTTCAGGCTCGCCAGCTCATAGGACGAATAGATGTAGCCGGTGAGCGACGCGTCGATCGGCAGCGTGATCTGCTCGGCCAGGCACCATCCTTCGTACGCGGTGCCGGCAAGCAGGTTGCCAGGGTTGTAAACCGACTCGCCTTTGAAGATGATGTCGAAGACTTCCGGGTTGTACGCGGGACCGGGGTAGGCGGCGAGAATGATGCTGCGGGGCGTGGCTGGCATGGTGTTCCTTGACGGTAAAGGTGATTAACGCCAAAAAATGGCAAACGGGGGCCCATGCGGGCCCACACGGGCCAGCGCCGGGTTCAGTGTCGAATCGGAAAAGCGCGCCGTCAGGCGCGCGGGCGGTACTGCTTACTTTTTGCGGAACTTGGCAGCCGCGGCGGCGACGGCGACCGCGCCGACGAACAGGAGGGGGGTGCTTGGCTCAGGCAGGTCGCATGGAGGCTGGCCCTGGTTGCCGCAACGCGGGTTGGCCAGAACGTTGGCGGCGGACACGGACAGGACGGCTCCGATGATCGCCAGTTTGATGGTCGTTTTCATTGTTGTTCCTTGTTTTCGTTATGAGGACTCGGGCTATCATGCGTAAGTTGCCTTGAAAACAACAAACATTTCTTTTTTACACGATAGCGGGAGTGATATTCTCATGACCATATTTTTTTTTCAAGGAAATTGTTCAATTTGTAATTTGTATGCAACGTGGAAATTGATGGATTCGCGTAAAAAATGCGCACGGACAACAAAACGTTTGAAAATTTCTTCTAAGTAACATAAATTCATGACTAAAATCGTCAAAGCAAGCTTTTGGACGTCAGCGGCGGGGCTGATTGCGTTGCAAGGAAAGTTGATAGAGTGATCACGGTTGTCATGCAAGAATGCATCGAGGTCATGCGTGCAGGCGCTCTGCGGATGACGGCGGCGAAGCGAGCCGCCGTCTCCTGCGGCCACCAGCGCTATTCGCGCAGTGCCAGCGCCGGCCGGATCTGCATCGCCGCCACCGCATGGCGCGCGGTCGATCCGAGCGCCACCAGGCCGGCCACCAGCAGCGCCGCGGCCAGGGTCCAGGCGCCGATCGGGGCCTGCTCGGTGAAGCTGGCCAGGTAGCGCTGTACCGCCACGAAGGCCACCGGCAAGCCGATCAGGGCGCCGATGCCGATCAGGGCCACGAACTCGCGCGCTACCAGGCGCCCAATCGCCGAACTGCCCGCGCCGTACAGCTTGCGCAGCACGATCTCGCGCGCCTTGCGCTGCACGCTGTAGGCCGCCAGCACGTAGATGCCGAAGGCGGCGATGGCGGTGGCGATCACGCTCGATGCGGCCAGCAGCTTGGCCAGGCGCAGGTCGTCGGCGTAACTGAGCGAGTAAAGGGACCCCATGCGCTGCACTTCCAGCACGTCGTTGGGGAAGAAGCGCGGCCACATCTCTTCGATGGCGCGCCGCACCGCCTCCTGGTCGTGCTCGCTGCGCACGGTGAACACGCCGGTGCGGTTGCCCGGGTAGTAGACCTTGGCCAGCATCGGTTCGCGCGTCGACCGGTGCCGGATGTCGGGGGCGACGCCGATCACCTGCACGGTGCGTTCCCCACTGGGCGGGACCACCGACTTGCCGACCGCATCCTGGGCGCCGGCGAAGCCGAGCTTGCGCGCGCCGGTCTCGTTGATGACGACCTTGTCCTCGTCCTCCGGCCGGTCGCGCGCCGGGTCGAACAGGCGGCCGGCGACGGGCTTCAGGCGGTACACGCCGAAGAATTCCGGACTGACCTGGTGATAGCTGATCTCGGTGGTCGTGCCGCCTTCGCGCCGCAGCGCGGTGCTGTTGAAGTTGACGGTCACCGGGGCGTCGCTGACGGCCACGCCGGTCACGCCGGGCAGGCGCGCGAGCGCATCGCGGAACGCGCGCACGTTGGCGCTCCTCATGTCGTCGGCGGTGCGCACGATCAGCAGCGGCGCCGCGTCGAAGCCCGGATCGAGGCTGCTGGCGTAGCGGGTCTGCCAGGCCACGGCCAGGGTCAGCCCGGTCAGGCCCATCGCGGTGGCGAACTGCAGCACCGTCAGGATGCGGCGCAGGCGCAGGCCGCCCACGGTCTCGCTGTTGCCGCGCCCGGCCAGGGCCGCGGTCGGGCGCACCTTGATGGCCGACCAGGCCGGGTAGGCGCCGGCCAGCAGGCCGACCAGGGCGCCGAGCAACAGGCTCAGGGCGATCGCACCAGGTGCGAACATGCGGTCCAGCTTGCGCTGCACCAGGTCGGAAAACACCGGCAGCAGCAGCCAGGCCAGCAGCAGGCCGATCGCGGTCGCGATCAGGCAGACCAGCACCGATTCGGCCAGGAAGTGGCGGCTGACCGCGCCCGTGCCGGCGCCCAGCACCTTGCGCATCGCGATCTCGCGCTGGCGCCGGACCGTGCGCACGGTGGCCAGGTTGACGTAGTTGGTGGCCGCCAGCACCAGGATCAGCACACCGACCGCCGCCAGGCCGAAAATGGTCTTGCGGTCACCGTGGGTCGACGAGCCGTCCTTGATCAAGGGATCGAGATAGGCTTCGGCGAGCGGTCCGAGGCGGAAGTCGAGCATGTCGCGCCCGTTGAGCGAGGCGATCTGGTCGGGGCTCTGGCGCTGGTAGAAGCTGGAGGCCAGCATGGCGCGCCGCACCGAGCGGAGCACGGCCTGCGGGTCGGCCCCCGGCAGCAGCTTGACGTATACGGGGCCGTGCGAGGAACCCCAGTTGGTGGTGACCAGCTGGCGATATTCCTGCTTCCAGATGGCGGTGCCGATGCCGGCCAGGGCGGAATAGGGCAGGGTCGTCGCGGCCGGCTGGTCTTCCAGCACGGCCAGCACCTGGTAGGGTTGGCCGGCCACCTGCACCGTCTTGCCGACGGCGTCCACGCTACCGAACAGCTTGACCGCGGTCTCGCGGCTCAGGGCCAGCGCGTCCGGCCGGGCCAGGGCCGCGCCCAGGTCCCCGGCCACGACCGGCGGGTTGAAGATGCGGCGAAAGTCGGGGTCGACCACGGTCAGGCTGATGGTCTGCACCTGGCCGCCGGCATTGCCGAGGGTCCGGACATCGATGCTGCGCTCGATGAAGGTGCTGGCCAGTACCGGCGTGCCGCTGGCGACGACGGCGTCGCGCGCGCGCAGGCTGGTCGCATCGCTCCAGTTGCCGCTGGCGCCGGCGGTGTTCCACTTTTGCATCAGGCGGTAGACCTGCTCGCGCTGCGGCACATGGCGGTCGTAGGACAGCGAATGGGCCACGTAGCCGAGCAGCAGGAAGCAGGCGGCAAAGCCGACCGCCAGGCCCAGCACCACCACCGCGGAATACGCGGGCTCCTTGACCAGCAGGCGCCAGCCGATACGGAAATCACGAAGGATCATCGATGGCTCCTCATGCGGCCTGCAGGGCGTCGACCACCACCCGGCCGTCGACCAGGTGCAGGGTGCGCGAGGCCTGGGCCGCGTGCGCCGGCGAGTGGGTCACCATGACCACGGTCGTCCCCTCGGCGTTGATGTTGCGCAGCAGGCGCACACCTCGTCGCCGTGGGCGGTATCGAGATTGCCGGTCGGTTCGTCGGCCAGCAGCATCGCCGGCTCGGCCACCAGGGCGCGCGCGATCGCCACGCGCTGCTGCTGGCCACCCGACAGTTGCGAGGGGCGGTGGCGCGCGCGGTGCGCCACCCCCAGGCGTTCCAGCATCGTTTCCACGCGGCGGCGCCGCTCGGCCGCCGGGGTGCCGGTGTATTCCAGCGCCAGCTCCACGTTTTCGTACACGCTCAGCTCTTCGATCAGGTTGAAGCTCTGGAAGATGAAGCCGACCCGCCCGCGGCGCAGCGCGTTCAGGCGCGCTTCGCTCCAGCCGGCGACGTTCTGGTCTTCGAACCAGTACTCGCCCTCGTTCGGCACGTCGAGCAGGCCGAGCACGCTGAGCAAGGTGGACTTGCCGCAACCGGAAGGGCCGGTGATGGCCACGTATTCGCCGGCGGCGATGTCGAGGTCGACGCGGTCGAGGGCGCGGGTCTGGACTTCGCCCGCCTGGTGGATCTTGGAGACGCCCCTGAGTTTCAGCATGGTGCTTCCTTTCTGTTCTTGGTCTATGAAGTTTAACGGTCCAGCTGCAGCTGCTCGGCCTTGCCGAACGGCGCGTAGCTGGAAATGATGACCTGTTCGCCGGCGGCGAGGCCCGACAGCACCTCGACCTGGCTGTTGTTGCGCCGTCCCAGGCGCACGCTTCTCCTGGCCGCGTGGCTGCCTTCGCGCTCGAGGACGAACGCCCAGGCGCCGCCGCTGTCGTTGACAAAGGCGCCGATCGGCAGCAGCAGGGCCGGCGCCGGTCGGCCCAGGGTCAGCTGGGCGTCCAGGCTCTGGCCGGGGCTGAGCACCGGCGGCTGGCCGTCCGTGAACACCATCTCGGCCGTGAAGCGGCCTTCGCGGATCTGCGGGAACACGGCGCTGACCTTGAGCGGGTAGCGCTTGCCGTCCTGGGTTACGATGCCGGCCAGCCCGCGCGTGACCCGGCTCAGGTAGAACTCGTCGATCTGCAGTTCGAGCTTGAAGCGCTTGGGGTCGTCGATGCGGCCCACGTTCTGGTCCGGGCGCACGGTCTGGCCGACCTGCAGGCGGAAGTCGGTCAGCATGCCGGCCGCCGGGGCGCGCACGGCGAGCGCATCGACCGTGGCGCTGACCAGCTGCAGGCCCGAGGCCAGGCCGTCGATCGCGGTCTCCATCTGCTGCAGGCCGCGCTGGCGCACGCTTTCCTCGGTCTCGAAGCGGCGCCGCTCGGTCTCCAGGTTGCGGCGCTGCTGCGCCAGCTTGTCCGCGGATTCTTCCAGCGCCACCGCGGAGATGAAGCCCTGCTGCGAGAGCCGGCTGTTGCGGGCGTACTGCTTCTCGGACTGCTGCAGCGCGAACTCCAGGTCCGCGTCGCGGCGCCGGTGCTCGCTGCGGCTGGCTTCCTGGGCCACGCGCAGGTTGGCCAGGTTCGAGATCTGCTGGGCATGTTCGGCCTGGCGCTGCAGCAGGGCCAGGTTGCGCTGTGGGTTCGACAGCCGAAACAGCAGCTGGCCCTTCTCGACGGCCTGGCCGTCCTCGACCAGCACTTCCTCCACCCGGCCCGACTCCACCGAGTCGAGCATGATGGAGTTGAGCGGCTGGGCGGTGGCGCGCACCACGATGTCGTCGCGGAAGACGCCGTTCTCGACGCGCGCGATGCGCACGTCGGCGAGCGGCACTTGCAGGCCGTGCGGCATGACATGCCAGGCGCCGGCGCCCAAGGCGGCGAGGAGGACGAGGGCGGCGCCCAGGCGCAAGACGAGGCGGCCGCGGCGCTTGGGCACCACCATGTCCATGGCGGCGCCGGTGACGGCGCTGTTGACGGCGTGAGGAGGAGGACGATCCATATGCGATTGCTTTGACGTTGATGCGGTTGAAATGTCCCCCTTGTCGCAACTTCCGTGCCACCCTGTTTTTCGGTCCTGCGGACAGGCTCGCGGACAAAAGTGTCCGGAACCGGACAGGTATGCATGTTCGCAGGCGGACAGGTGTCCGCCGGGGCGTTCACCGGACAGTGGCGCGCTGCTAGAATGCCCGGTGAACCCACCCCTACCCGTGCGCATGACCCCATCGACCGCCTCCATCCTGATCCTCGACGACGACGCCGACGTCGCCTGCGCCGCGCAGATGCTGCTGCGCCGGCGCCATGGACGCGTGGCGACCCTGGGCGATCCGCGCGGACTCGATGCGCAGTTGGCCGAGGCGCTGCCGGACCTGGTGCTGCTCGACCTGAACTTCACCCCCGGCCGCATCGACGGCGCCGAGGGCCTGGCGGTGCTGGACCGCCTGCGCGGCCTGCCGCGCCCGCCGGGCGTGATCGCGCTGACCGCCTACGCCGACATTCCGCTCGCGGTCGAAGCCGTGAAGCGCGGCGCAAGCGACTTCATCACCAAGCCCTGGGACAATGCGCGCCTGGCGGCGGCGGTGGACGGCGCGCTGGCGCGCCGCGCCGCCTCCATGTCCACCGCGTCCACCGCGCGGACCGCGGATTCGCCGCTGATGGGCGAGTCCGCCCCGATGCGCGAACTGCGCGCCATGATCGCCGCGGTCGCGCCGACCGAGGCCAACGTGATGGTGCTGGGCGAGAACGGCGTCGGCAAGGAACTGGTGGCGCGCGCCATCCACGCGGCCTCGAAGCGGCTTGGGGCCACCTTCCTGGCGGTGGACATGGGCGCGCTGCCGGAGGCGACTTTCGAGAGCGAACTGTTCGGCCACCGCAAGGGCTCCTTCACCGACGCGCGCAGCGACCGCGCCGGACGCTTCCAGGCGGCGCGCGGCGGCACCCTGTTCCTCGACGAGATCGGCAACATGCCGTTAGGCAGCCAGGCCAAGCTGCTCACCGCGCTCGAACGGCGCGAGGTGACGCCGCTCGGGGCCGACCGTGCCGAAGCGATCGACGTGCGCATCGTCAGCGCCACCAACCTGGACGAGCCGCGCCTGTTCGATCCGCTCGTCTTCCGCGCCGACCTGCTGTTTCGCCTGAATACCATCGTGCTGCGCGTGCCGCCCCTGCGCGAACGCCGCGACGACATCCCGCAACTGCTGCACCACTACCTGTCGCTGTACGAAACCCAGTACGGCCGCCCGGTACGCGAACTGGCGCCGAGCGCGCAGGAAGCGCTGTGCGCCTGGCCCTGGCCCGGCAACGTGCGCGCGCTGCGCCATGCCTGCGAACGGGCGGCGATCCTGGCGGCCGCGGCCGAGTACCGGTTCGAGGACTTCGGACTGGCCGCGCCAGGCGCCGCGCCGGCTCCACCGGCGCCTGTCGCGGAACCGGAAGACTTCAGCCTCGGCGCGCTCGAACGCGAGGCCATCGCGGCCGCCCTCGACAAGGCCAAGGGCAACATCAGCCTGGCGGCGCGCATGCTGGGCCTGTCCCGCGCCGCGCTCTACCGCAAGCTGGGCAAGCATGGCATCTGAGCGCAGGCTCAAGGCAGCAAGCATGCTGTGCGCGGCAGGCAGCATGCTGCTGGGCGTGGGCGCCGGCGCCGTGCACGATTCGCCGCGCCTGGTGGTGCTGTGCGGCCTGGCGGCGCTGCCCTTGCTGTGGACCTTGTGGCGCTGCCTCGACCGGCTGGCCATGCTGCGCCACCCCAGGCCGCCCGAGCCGAAAGCCGTGCTCACCATCGAGCAGCAGCACCTGGTCGACAGCGCGCTGGCACTGGAGACCAGCCTGGAACACGCGCCGATCGCGCTGTTTCGCATCGAGGGCGCCAGCGGCGAGGGCCGGGTCGCCCCGCTGAACGGCAACGCGCGCAAGCTGGTCGCCCCGGGCCGGGCCGCCGACCCGGCGGCCTTGTTCCGGCTGCTGGCGGCGCAGGCGGGCAACAGCCGCAGCCTGATCCAGTTCGACACCGAACGCGGCGTCGAGCGCGCGCTGCTGGCGCTGTCGACCCTGGCGCTGCAGGGGAGAAGCGAGCGGCTGGCGGCCCTGATGCCGGTCGAGAGCGAACTGGAGGCCGAAGCCCTGAACGCCTGGCGCCAGCTGGTGCACGTGCTGACCCACGAGATCATGAATTCGCTCACCCCGGTGGCATCGCTGTCGCGCACCGCGCGCGACATGCTGGAAGACTGCCGTCCGTCGCTGCCGCCCGACATCGGGCACGACCTGGTCACGGCGCTGGACGCCATCAGCCGCCGCGCCGACAGCCTGGCCGACTTCGTGGCCAGCTACCGCAGCCTGTCGAACGTGCCGCCGGCGCGCCCGGAACGGATCCAGGTAAGCAGCCTGTTCGAGCGGGTGCGGGCGCTGGTGGCGCCGCTCTGGCGTGCGCGCGGCGGCGAGGTGCTGTTCTCGGTGGAGCCGGGCTCGCTCGAACTGGTGGCCGATGCGGGGCAAATCGAGCAGGCCCTGATCAACCTGCTGAAGAACGCTTTCGAAGCGAGCGCCGGCATCAAAAGCGCCCGCGCCCGCGTGAGCGCGCGCCTGGTGCGCGGCGGACGCCTGCGCATCGAGGTGCAGGACGACGGCCCCGGGGTGCCGCCGGAACTGGCGCCGCACATCTTCACGCCCTTCTTCACGACCAAGAAGCAGGGCGGCGGCATCGGCCTGGCGATGGTGCGCCACCTGGTGCACGGGAACGGCGGCACGGTGCGCTACGCGCGTTCGGTCGGCGCGGGCGCGCGCTTCGTGATCAGCTTCTAAGTCTCTGACGGCGATCGTCGGCGAAGAAGGCCGACGGTGTGCTGCCGAAGGTCTTGCGGAACATCGCGGTGAAGGCCGATTGGCTGGCATAGCCCAGCTGCTGGGCCACCTGCCACAGCGGCAGGCCGCGCGCGATCAGCGAGGCGCCGTGCGCCAGGCGCACCTGCTGGCGCCACTGGCCGAAACCCATGCCCAGTTCGCGTTCGAACAGGCGCGCCAGGGTGCGTTCGGAGGCGCCGGCGGCGGACGCCCAGTCGGCGAGAGTCCGGGTGTCGCTTGGGGCGTCGAGCAGGTCTTCGCACAGCTGCGCGCGGTCTGGCTGTGCTTCGGCTTCTTCCTGCTCACCGCGGTGGCGCTGGGCGGCATCCAGAGCTTCGCCACCATCGGCCTGGAAGCGCTGTACGGGATCTCGCATGGGCTGGCGACCGGGTCGTACACGGCCTACATGCTGGCCTCGGCGCTGGGCATGGTGGCCGGCGGCTTCCGCGGCGCCCGCTCCACAAGCCACGACCGCACGGTGGCGCTGGCGTTTACGGTGGCGGCGCTGCTGGCGCTGGTGCTGGCCTTTGGCGCGGGTCCTGCCTGGATGGCGCTGCCGCTGATGGCCCTGATCGGCCTGTGCTCGGGCGTGGCGGGGCCGTCGCGCGACCTGATGATCCGCGCCGCCGCGCCGCAAGGCGCAACCGGCCGCGTCTACGGTGTGGTGTACTCGGGCCTGGACAGCGGGCTGGCGATCGGCCCGCTGCTGTTCGGCCTGGTGATGGATGCGGGACGTCCCGGCTGGGTGTTCGCCGGAGTGGCACTGTTCCAGGCGCTGGCGATTGCCACCGCGGTGGGGGTGGGCGGCAGCACGCGGGCACGTCAGACGGCCGCGGCCTGAGACGGCCGGGCGCGGGTATCGCGGGTATCGGCCGAGCCTAGCGGATCGTCGTGTTCCCGGGATGCGCCGCGGGCACCGGCTGCGGCGCCATTTGCGGCGCTCCTTGCGGCAGGGCCTCGACCAGCTCGCGGTACTCGCGCATGATGCCCAGGATGGTGCGTACGCAGGCCACGGTCGGGGCGCCGCTCTGGGTGTCGGCGCCCTTCGCATAGGCGCGCGCGATGCGGGTCGCGGCCGGGGCGCCGCCCGGCACCTGTTCGCGGTACAGGCGGATCAGGGTGACCACCGTCTCGTGCAGCATGTGGTGCGCTGCGCGGGCGATGTTGCGTCCGTTGCAGGTCTCGCGCAGCGAGTCGGCGAGGATCTGTTCGAGCTGGCGTTCGGCCCTGCCGATGAGCATGGCGACCTGGCCGGGAGTGAAGGTGATACGCATGCGTCTACCTCGTCTCGGGTGAAGTTGTCATGCCGCCTCCTTGGCGCGCGTGTCCCTGCCTGCGTGCGCGGCGGAACGCGGCAGGATGCGCGAAGGCCGTACCCGCGGCGGCGGCGGGGGCGGAGCGAACGGCCGGATCTGCGTCAGGGTAGCACCATAGGGCGCTACCATGTCGTCGATCTCGATGTCGCTGCCCCTGGCGCCCGCCAGGTACTGGGCAATCGCGATTCTGACAAGCGTACGGTTGGTCAGTTCGGAGCGCAGGCCGACTTTCCGGCTGTGGTGAAGAAACGTCGCGGACCCGCCGTCCGGGGCGGTGATCTCGACCTTCTTCGGTAGCGAGAAGCCGTAGCGTCCGCTAGCCCAGAGTTTCACCAGGCACGCGCCGCTGGATGGGGTGGAAAAGCTGAAGTTCATGAACAAATGCTAAACCCGACTGGGCCGCAGTACGCATCGAAATTGTTCCAAACCGTAACGGGCGAAACGTTCGTTTCCCGCAGTCATACTTTCACCAGTTGTGCAGAGTCAATTCTTTAGCCGGGTCTGGGCTATACTGTCCGCCATTCCAACCCGATCTGCCGACCCATGTTGCCTGCCGTAAGCGACACACCAACGACAGCCGCAGCGTCCTTCCTGTCTGGCGGCGGTGAAATGGGCGCGCTGATGCGTGCCCACGACTGGAGCGCCACGCCGCTCGGTCCGCCTGCGGGCTGGCCCGGCGCGCTCAAGACCACGCTGCGCCTGCTGCTGTCCTCGAACCATCCGATGTTCGTCTGGTGGGGACCCGAGCTGATCCAGTTCTATAACGACGCCTACCGCGCCACCCTCGACAGCGACCGCCATCCGTCGGCGCTGGGCCAGCGCGGAAGCGCGTGCTGGAAGGACGCCTGGCCGGTCATCGGCCCGCAGATCGAACAGGTGATGGGAGGCGGCAGCGCCACTTGGCACGAGCGCCAGCTGGTGCCGCTGGTGCGCGAGGGCGTGCTGACCGACGTCTGGTGGACCTATGGCTTCAGCCCGATCGAGGACGAGCACGGCGTGCAGGGCGTGCTGGTCATCTGCAACGACGTCAGCGAAGAGCAGCGCAACCGCGCCGCGCTGCAGGCCCTGAACGCGCGGCTGGAAGAAGAGGTCGCCCAGCGCAAGCGCGCCCAGGCCGAACTGGGCGCCGCCAAGATGCGCAGCGACGTCGCGCTGGCGGTGTCCGAACACCAGCTCGCGCGCCAGCTCGACGACTGGCAGCTGCTGCACGCGATGAGCGAACGCCTGCTCGATGCCGCCACCCTGGAAGACCAGTTCGAGATCGTGCTGCGCACGGCGACCGGCCTGCACGGCTGCGGCATGGGGGCGATCTGGATGTTCGACGCCGCCGCCGGCGGCCTGGTGGTGCAGGCCACGCACGGGATGGACGCGGCTGCGCTGGTGGCGCTGCGCGGCGTCCCGGCCGGCGTGGGCGCCGCCGGTACCGCGTTTGCCGAGCGCCGCCGCGTGGTGGTGTCCGATCCGGCGGACGATCCGCTGTACGCGCCTTTCCGCGACCTGGTGCTGCGCCACGGCGTGCGCGCAGCGTGCAGCACGCCGTTCTTCGGCGCCGGCGGCCAGGTGCTGGGGGTGATCAGCATGTATTTCGGCGATGCGCGCGTGCCGGACGAGCGCGAGATGCAGCTCACCGACATCTGCGCGCGCCAGCTGGCGCCGCTGATCGAGCGCGCCCGTGCCCGCGACCAGCTCGGGCGCGAGCAGGAGCGCAGCCACCGCATCCTGCAGACCCTGCAGGACGGCTTTCTGCTGATGGACCGCGACTACCGCATCCTGCAGATCAACGCCGCCGGCCTGGCGATGGATGGACGGCCTGCCGGCGAGATCGTCGGCCGCACCCATTGGGACGCCTGGCCGGGTTCGGAGCACGAGCCCGCCGGCCTGCTGTACCGGCGCGTGATGCGCGAGCGCGTGCCGGCCGAGCTGCCGGCCTACCGGCGCGAGGGCGAGGACCGCTGGTTCAGCGTGCATGCCTATCCCTACGACGACGGGGTCGCGGTGCTGTACCGCGACGTCACGCGCCAGCACGAGACCGAACGCGAACTGCAGGAGCTCGGCCGCCGCTCCGAGCAGCGCCGCCGCCTGTACGAGACCTTCCTGGCCAACACGCCGGACCTGGCCTATGTGTTCGACCTCGAACACCGCTTCACCTACGCCAACGAAGTGCTGCTGCAGATGTGGGGCCGCAGCTGGGACGAGGCGATCGGCAAGAACTGCCTGGAGCTGGGCTATGAGCCCTGGCACGCCGAGATGCACGGGCGCGAGATCGAGCAGGTCAAGGCCACGCGCGCCCCGATCAGGGGGGTGGTGCCCTTCAACGGCACCTTCGGGCGCCGCATGTACGAGTACATCTTCGTGCCCGTGATCGGGCCCGACGGCGAGGTCGAGGCGGTGGCCGGCACCACCCGCGACATTACCGACCGCCTGCAGTCGGAAGAGGCGATCCGCCAGAACGAGGAGCGCTTCCGCTCGCTGATCGTGGCGACCACCCAGGTGGTGTGGCATTGCGGGCCGGACGGCGCGATGGAAGCCGACTCGCCGACCTGGCGCGCCTACACCGGCCAGAGCTACGAGCAATGGAAGGGCTTCGGCTGGGTCGACGCCGTCCACCCGGACGACCGCGCAGCCTTGCTGGCGCAGTGGCGCGCCTGCGTCGAGGCGGGGCGTTCCTACGAGGCAGAACAGCGCCTGCGCACGGCGGACGGCGGCTACCGCTGGACCGTGGCGCGCGCGGTGCCGATCTTCGGCCAGGACGGCAGGATTCGCGAATGGGTCGGCACCACCACCGACATCCACGACCGCCGCCAGGCCGAGCTGGACCGCCAGCGCTTCGTCGCCCTGGCCGAGCGCAGCGAGGATTTCATCGGCATGGCCGATCTCGCCATGCGGCCCTTCTTCGTGAACCCGGCGGCGCTGCGCATGGTGGGCGCGTCCTCGGTCGAGGAAGCGCTGGGCACGCCGCTCGAGGAGTATTTCTTTCCTGAAGACCGCGCCTTCATCCTGGGCGAATTCCTGCCGCGCGTGGCGCGCGACGGCCACAGCGAGACCGAGGTGCGGTTCCGCCACTTCCGAACCGGGGCGGCGATCTGGATCATCTACACGGTCTACGTGATCCGCGACCAGCACGGCGTGCCGGAAGGCTATGCCACGGTGAGCCGCAACATCACCGAGCGCAAGCTGGCCGAAGAACGCCTGCGCCGCGCCACGGTCGAACTGCAGGATGCGAACAACCGCAAGACCCGCTTTCTGGCGACGCTGGCGCACGAGCTGCGCAATCCACTGGCGCCGCTGCGCACGGGCCTGGACCTGATGCAGCTGCCGGGCAGCAGCCCGCAGGCGCTGGCGCGGGCGCGCGCCATGATGGACCGCCAGCTGCGCCAGATGGTGCACCTGATCGACGACCTGATGGACATCGCCCGCATCGATAGCGGCAAGATCGAACTCAAGCGCGAACGGGTGGCGCTGCGCCAGGTCGCGACCCTTGCCGTCGAGGGCGTGATGCCGACGATGGAGGCGGCCGGGCACCGCCTCGCGGTCGCGCTGCCGGACGAGCCGGTCTGGCTCGATGCCGATCCCACCCGGCTGGCCCAGATCCTGACCAACCTGCTTACCAACGCCTGCAAGTACACGCCGCCGGGCGGCGCCGTGACGCTGTCGGCCAGCCTGGCGCCCGGCGAAGTGGTGGTGGCGGTGCGCGATACCGGCATCGGCATCCCGCCGGATGCGCTGGAAAGCGTGTTCGACATGTTCAGCCAGGTGTCGCAGAACATCGGCCGCGCCCAGGGCGGCCTCGGGATCGGCCTGGCCCTGGTGCGCAGCCTGGTGCAGATGCACGGCGGCGCGATCGCGGCCGAGAGCGGCGGCGTGGGGCAGGGCAGCACCTTCACCCTGCGCCTGCCGCTGGCCGCGCCCGCGCCGGACGCGAACGCGGGCGGGCAGGACCTTGCCGCCGCACAGGCGGCACCGGCCGGCCTGCGCGTGCTGGTCGCGGACGACAACGTCGACGCGGCCACCATGCTGGCGGCGGTGCTCGAAGCGCGCGGGCACGCGGTGACCCTGGCCCACGACGGCATGGCCGCGCTGGCGCTGGCGCGCGCGGCCGGCTTCGATCTCCTGATCCTCGACGTCGGCATGCCGGGACTGTCCGGCTACGAGCTGGCGCGCGCCCTGCGCAAGCTGCCGCACCTGGACCGCGCGCTGCTGGCCGCGCATACCGGCTGGGGGGCGGAGCACGACCGCAGCGAGGCGCGCGAAGCCGGCTTCGACGCCCACCTCACCAAGCCGGCCGGGCTGGACGAGATCGACGCGCTGCTGGCGCGCCTGGCGGCGACTGCCTGAGCCCAGCCTGGCCAGGGTTCTGGACCGGGCGAACTCCACCTGCTGGCGCTCGCCCAGCGCGAACAGGGCGAGCATGGCGGGCAGGTCGCACGGCATCTTGCGCGCCAGCTCGTGCACGTCGCGCAAGAGCTGGCGCTGCTGCAGGAGAAAGCGGCGCCGGACAGGAGCGAGGGGAGTGTCGCGTCGGGGCGGCCTGTTCCGAAACGGCGCTGCGGGCGCCGCTGGCGAGGACTGGGCATCCGCGCCCAGCGCCAGGCTATTTGCGGCGCCGGTACATGCCGGTATGACGCACGTTGATGCCGCCACAGGCGCCGTTGTCGTCGGCGACCAGGTAGTCGCCGATCCGGCTCAGGGCCACCCGGCATTCGCCCTCGGCTGCGCTCCCCTCTGCGCCCTCCAGTTTCAGCACGCCCGTCATGCCGCCAAAGTTCGCGCGGCCTTCTCCGCCTTCCCAGCGCAGCTTCGAGATGATGGAAAGCTCGCCGCCTTTGCCGGCGGGCGCGATGCGGATGGTCGAACCGCCATCCCCCCATAGGCCGGTCCAGTCGCCGGCCCGGTCGAGCGGCCTGGCGGGGCGCAGGGCCACGTGCTTCAGCGGCACCCAGGACACCGATTCGTGCTTGCGGCCCTGGTACCAGACGCAGGCATAGTCGGCGCTCCGCTTGCCCACCACGACCGCGTCGCCCGGCACCAGGTAGGAAGGGCGGCGGCAGGCCGCGCCCTTGGCCGGGCAGCCGTCGTTGTCGTCGTAGAAGTGGACCGGCTCGTTCGCCCGGCCCTGGATCACGCCCAGGTCGAGTTGGGCCTGCTCGCGCGGGAACAGGCCGTTACGGCAGAAATCGGCGGCGTCCGCGGCGGCGGCAAGCAGGGGCAGGCACAGCAGGCAGATCGGCAGCAGGGTGCGCATGGGGGCTCTTTCAAGGTTGGTCACTGGCGGGAACGACCGGCGGCGAAGCCGTCGTGGCGCCGACGTAGAACACGCCGTCGAACCCGGGCGAGGGCGGCGCCAGCGAGAACGGCGTGGCGGGCGCCGGCGCGACCCGGTTGATGTCCCAGCGCGCCGGCCCGCAGCTCTGGGGCGTGGCGCCGCGGCAGATCCAGGCTTCGCCGCCGGCGGTGCCGACCGTGAGCGACAGCGGGCGCTGCTCGCCCAGCAGGTACACGGTCGATTCGAACTGCGGATTGAAGCGGTTGCCCTTGCTGCGCACCGCATGCAGTGCCCCGACCAGCACCACCAGCTGGCGTCCCGGCTGCACTTGCGCGCGCAGGCGCGCGGCATGGGCGGGCAGTAGTGCGCACAGCGCGGACAGCAACAGCGAAGCGATGGCAGGGCGTAACGACATGGTGTCCATGGAAGCAAAGCCGGGCCAACCGGCAGGTGCGCCAGCATAGAGGCTGGGGCCGCCCCCGGCAATGCGCGCCGCATGAAAGCGCAGCCGGCGCTTTCGAGCGCGACTAGTCGCCGGCGCCGGCCGGCAGCTCGCCCGGGTCGTGCAGGCCGCTGTTCACCACCGCGCGCATGGTGGACAGCAGTTGGGCGCCGTTGGCGGCGCCGAACTGCTGCTCGAAGTGTTCCTGGGCGCGGCGCCAGGCCGGCAGGATGGCCTCGACCTTGGCGCGTCCGGCGTCGGTCAGTTCGACCAGGCGCTCGCGCCGGTCCTGTTCGCTGGGGCGGACCTGCACCAGCTGTTCGCGCACCAGGGGCTGCAGGTTGCGCGCCAGCGTGGTGCGGTCCATCACCATGCCCTGGGCCAGCTGGGTCACGGTGGCGGCGCGCGGACGCAGGCGCGACAGGATCGCGAACTGGGTCACGCGCAGGCCGGAGCCGGACAGCATCTGGTCATAGAACGAGGTGACGTAGCGCGATGCCTGGCGCAGCGACGAGCAGTAGCAGGGCGTGTCGGGATAAGGCTGGTCGGAATCCATGGCACGAGTATAGCCGCTGGCGCCATTTCGGGCGCCGTCATCGTTGTTCTCGTGCCGGCGGCGCGGCGGTTCCGGTCCGGCCCAGCAGGTCGGCGCGCGGGTAGCCCCAGGCCGCCAGCGGCGCCGGACAGGGATCGTGTGCGCGCGCCGCGTAGGGCAAGGTCGAGAAGTTGGGCTGGCTTGGCGCGCCGAAGCGGATGTCGGTGGCCACGCCGCCGCGCAGCGAAGGCACGCGGGCGAAGCGCAGCCAGGCGTCGAACTGGCAGTTGGTCCGCGCAAGCTCCCGGAACGCGGCCAGGCTGCCCTGTTCCGCGTACTTCCAGGCCAGCGCAGGCGCCGGGTTCCCTGGTTCGCCGCCGAAGCGCGCCGGGCAGGTTGAAACCGGCGTGAGTCCTGGTGCGAGGCTGAGCACGCCGACGCGCACGGCATAGCTGTCCGCGGCCGGGCCGGTGCTGACGGTGGCGAAGGACCAGCACAGCGGGTTGGCAGGGAAGGATGACAGCGGAATGTCGAGGATGCGGCTGCCGGGTACGGCCGTCGCCAGCGCCGCCGCGGCCTGCGCGCGCGCCGCCTGGCCGGCCGCGGCCTGCACCCCGACGAAGCCGATGCAGGCGAGCAGTGCCGCCCCCAGCCCGGCACGCGGGCCGATGCGGGCTGCCCCTCCGACCAGCAGCGCCAGCGCGGCCAGGCCGGCGAGCGCACCCCATTGCAGGAAGCCGAGCCAGGTGAACAGCAGCGGCATCAGGGCAAAGCAGGCCCAGCCGAGCCGGCGCAGCGCAGGGCGCGCCATCAAGGGCACCAGGGCGAAGCCGAAGGCGGTCCAGAACACCGGCTCGACGATGAACACCAGGTCGCCGTACAGCCAGCGCGGATCGAACGGGTAGAAGGGATGGACGCCATACACGTTGAGGGCGTCGAAGGACAGGTGCAGCACCATGCCCAGCAGCGCAGTGCCGATGACGGCGCGGCGGACCACGCGGTCGGCGCGCAGCAGGCGGCGCGCCGCCGGCCACAGCAGCCAGGTCAGGGCCAGCAGCAGCGCCACCTGGGGCAGCGCATACAGCAGGGTGTGGGTGTGGCCGCGGTGGTGGATCAGGTAGCCGAGCGGCGCCGGCAGCAGCGGCGTCAATACCAGGTCGAGGTCGGGAAAGTTACTGGCCAGCAGGCCGGTCACGAGCAGCAGGCGGTGGCGGGTGCGTTTGGCTGCCGGGTCGGGCGGGGCGGGCAGGGCGCGCTCGACCAGCTCGCCCAGGGCCAGGCCCACCAGCGAATGGGTGATGTTGTCCATGGCGAGAGCTTACACGATGGCGCTGTCGACACTGGATATGGATGAGTACCGAACTGCTGAGCTTTTTGGTGGTCGAACCCCTGTCATCATCGCCAGCAAGCGAGCGTGCGCGCACCCCAGTTCAAGAGTGGATGGATCACTTCTGCAAAGCAATTGCTGCGCATTGCAATCAAGCTGATCCACAGCGAACGTTGACAGCGCCTCCGTGCTCAAGCTCGAGAACGGACACGGCTGAGTTCGGTTTGATATTTATCAAAGTCGCTGCGTTTGTTCCTCCCTACACTGCGTGCCGTGACCGAGGCTTTGCACTTTCGCAAAGCAGCGTGCACCGGAGGCCAGTTCCCATGCACGCAGCCGCCCATCAGGACGCCTCAACCGCCTTCGGCTTTCCCGACTACCTGGCCGCCGTGGCCCGCCTGCCGCCCCGGGACCCGCGCCCGCTGTCGCTGAGGCTGCACTTTCCCGCGGCTGTCATGGACGCTGGCAGCGCCTACCTCGCTTATCTGATGCGCGAGGCGGCCATGCATGCGGTCCCGTATACCGGCATGAGCACCGTGCGCCAGCTCGTGCTGGACGGCTGGGGCGCGGCACGCCTGGCGGAGCGCCAACTGGCGGCGCCTGCTGGACGCGGTCGCCGAGGCCGCGCCCGACCGTGTCCTGCTTGGCCAGCAGCCGGGCGCCGGCCCCGATGCGGACATCCGACCCGGCGGCATGGCCCAGCGCATGCTGCAACTGTGCGGCGACCGGCTCGACATGGCCGGCTACACGGCGCTCGGCGCCGCGTATGCGCGCCTGCCAGGCGCCGCCGATGGCCTGCCCGCCGTGCCTGCATATTATCCGGGTACCCACCTAGTCGGCTGCGGCGTGGGCGCTTTCGGCCGGGTGGCGCGGCTCAGCTGGCGCAATGTGGCGCGCTTGCAGGACTACTACGCCCGCCTGGACTGCAACGAGATCCCGGTGGCCGATGCCACGCCTTACCCGGGTTGAGCAGACTCGACCGTATTTGACGCAAGTCAAGGGATTCCGAGAGGCTGATCAATAAACTGCCTGTTATACCCTCTGACTTTGCACTTCCGCAAAGCGGCAGCAGCAGGAGTTGATTGACATGCAAGCAATGGCGTCCTTGGCCCCGGCCAGGCCCCTCATCCCGATCCAGGCCGGCCCGGCAGCCTGTTCCACTGTTCAATTCACCCCCGGGCTGGCGCGCCTGCACACCTTCGCGGCGGACGGGCCGGTGCTGGCGCGCCTGCAGCCGCTCGACTCGTCCTGCCGCATGTTCGCCGCCGGTGCGCTGTGGGGCTGGCTGCCATGTGGCATGGTCTACAGCCTGCTGGTGACGGCGATGCTGAGCGGCTCCGCGCCCGGCGGAGCGGCCGTGATGCTGGCCTTCGGCCTCGGCACCTTGCCGATGGTCGGTGCGATCGGCCTGGCCGGAATGCGCCTGCGCGCGCCGCTGGCGCGCGGCGGGGTGCGCGTGGCCTGCGGTGCGGCGGTGCTGGGCTTCGGCCTGCTGGGACTGACGCGCGCCATGGGCGGCCTGCCCGGACACTGGCTCGACGCCCTGTGCATCGCGCCGGGAGCCATGGCATGAGCGCCGTCCTCTCCACCGTGCAGGAAGAACGCGCGGCGCTTGGCCTTGCCAGGCTGGCCGCCAACGATGCCGTGGGCGCCGTGGATGCCGCCTGCTTCCACTGCGGCTCGACCGTTCCCGCCGGCAGCCGCTGGCAGGCCGAGATCGCCGGCATGGCGCGCAGCATGTGCTGCCCCGGCTGCGCGGCCGCGGCCGAAGCGATCGTCGCCGGCGGATTCGCCGACTACTACCGCGCGCGCACCGAGTATGCGCCCCCTGCGGCCGAGCCGGAAGGCGACCCGGACCTGGCGCTCGCCGACCTGGACAAGGCAGCGGGCGAGGGCAGCTTCTCGATCGAGGGTGTGCGCTGCGGCGCCTGTGTCTGGCTGATCGAGCGCCGCCTGGGCCGGCTCGACGGCGTGCACGAAGTGTCGCTAAACCTTGCCACCGGGCGCGTGTTCGTGCGCTGGGACCCGGCGCGCTGCCGCCCCAGCGCCATCCTGCGCGCGCTGCGCGCCATCGGCTACGTGGCCGCGCCCTTTGAGGCCAGGCGCCACGGGGAACGGCTGGCGCGCGAACGCCGCACCCTGTTCCGCCAGCTGTTCGTGGCAGGCCTGGCGATGATGCAGGTGGTGATGTATGCGGTGCCGGTCCACCTGGCCGGCGACGGCACCCTCGACGCCGACATGACGGCCCTGATGGGCTGGGCGTCGTTCGCGCTGACCCTGCCGGCCGTGTTCCACTCGGCGTTGCCGTTCTTTAGCGGCGCGTGGCGCGACCTGAGGCGCGGCGTGCCCGGCATGGACGTGCCGGTGGCGCTCGGCGTCGGCGCTGCCTTCGCGGGCAGCTGCGCCGCCCTCGTCTCCGGCCACGGCGCCGTCTACTTCGATTCGATCACGATGTTCGTGTTCCTGCTGCTGGGCAGCCGCTACCTGGAACTGAACGCGCGCCACCGCGCCCTTGGTACGCTGGACAGCCTGCGCCGCGGCCTGCCGGCCTCGGCCCTGCGCCTGCGCGGCGATCCGGCCGCGCGCGACGCCGTACTGGTGCCGGCGACGAGCCTGGCGATCGGCGACCTGGTGCTGGTCAAGCCGGGACAGGCGGTTCCGAGCGACGGCCGCGTGGTCGAAGGGACGAGCGAACTCGATTTCTCGCTGCTCAGCGGGGAAAGCACGCCGCGCCGGGCGGGACCGGGTGACTTCGTTCCGGGCGGGGCCGTGAATGCCGGCCAGGCCATCGTGCTGCGCGTGGCCGCTCCGGCCCGGGACAGCACCCTGGCCATGCTGGTGCGGCTGGCCGAGCGCGCCGGCCAGGGCAAGCCGGCGCTGGCCCTGTGGGCCGACCGCGTGGCCGCCTGGTTCGTGGTCGGGCTCCTGGTGCTGACCGGCGTGATCTACATGGTGTGGCACGCATTCGATCCGGCGCGCGCCTGGCAGGCCGCGATCGCGGTGCTGCTGGTGTCCTGCCCGTGCGCGCTGTCGCTCGCCACCCCGACCGCAATGGCGGCGGCCACCGACCGCCTGCTGCGGCGCGGCGTGCTGGCGGTGGCCCCGCATACGTTGGAAACCTTCGAGCGCGCCACCCATGTGGTGTTCGACAAGACCGGCACCCTGACCCTGGGCCGCCCGGTGCTGCGCCAGGTGCTGGCGGTGGGCACGCTCGACAGCGACCTGTGCCTGCGCATCGGCGCCGCCCTGCAGGCGGAGAACTCGCATCCGATCGGCGCCGCCATCCGCGATGCGATGCCGAACCACGGTCTCGCGGCGCGCCGGCTGCGCGCCGAGATCGGACGCGGTTTCGAGGGCACCATCGACGGCGTGGTCTACCGCATCGGCACCGCCGAGTGGGTGCAGGGGCTGGCCGGCGGTATGGCCCGCTCGGCCGCGCCGCCAGGGACCAGCACCGCCTGGCTCGGACGCCAGGGCTACTGGCTGGCCCGCTTCGACCTGTCGGACGCCCTGCGCGACGAGGCGGCGGAAGTCGTGCGGCGCTTCCAGGAATGCGGCAAGACCGTGATCCTGCTCAGCGGCGACGACCAGGCCGCTACCCAGGCCGTGGCCAGCCAGCTCGGCATCGACAGCGCCTTCGGCGGGCGCCTGCCGGCCGAAAAGCTGGCCTTCGTGCGCGAGCTGCAGCAGGGCGGGGCGGTGGTGGCGATGGTCGGCGACGGCAGCAACGACGCCGCCGTGCTGCGCGGCGCGGACGTTTCGTTTGCGATGGGACGCGGCACCGAACTAGCCCAGCTGCATGCCGACGGCGTGCTGCTCGGCGACAGGCTGCTGCCGCTGGCCGACGCGGCCGAGACGGCGCGCCGCACCCTGGGCGCGATCCGCCAGAACCTGGTGTGGGCCTCGATCTACAACATCGCCGCCATCCCGGTGGCGGCGAGCGGGCTGCTCAATCCCTGGCTGTCGGGAGTCGGCATGGCGGCCAGTTCGGCGCTGGTGGTGCTCAACGCGCTGCGGCTGAGGAAGGACTGAAGCATGGAAGCGCTTTATTTACTCGTTCCGCTGAGCGTGATGCTGGTGGCGCTGGCCTTGTGGGTGTTCTTCGGGGCGGCCGACAGTGGGCAATTCGAGGATCTCGAAGGGCCGGGGGTGCGGGTTCTGCTCGATGACGACCAGGGGCACGTCGCTGCTGCCTTGGCGGAGCACAGGGGAGTTGAACGCGCGGGGTAATGCGGGCTGGATGCCCGCATTACGAAGAGGTGCCAGGCTAACCAGCAAACGGGTATAGCCGCCCACCCTATGGTGAGCGCTTGCTCGACCGTTGCGGCTTACATCGACGGGCCGCGGCCGGTGTGCTGGTCCTTCTCGAGCTGCTCCTGGCACCCGATGCACAGGCGCACCGTGGGCGTGGCCAGCAGGCGGTCCTCGGGGATGTCGCGCCCGCAGGATTCGCAGATGCCGGCGCCGCCGGACTCCAGCTTGCCGATGGCGACGTCGATCTCGTGCAGCAGGTTCGACTCATGGTCGGCCAGGTGCTGCTCGTTGTGGCTGATCATTTCCGATTGCGGCGCGTCGTCGCTCTGGCCCTGGTGGGCCAGCGGGCCGATCGACGGCGCTTCGTCTCCCTGCGGTCCGGTACGCGAACGCACGGTGTCGAGCAGGTCCTGGCGCGCCTGGTGCAGGCGCTGGCTGAGTTCTTGGGATACCGATTGCGATAGAGGCGGCATGGCGACTTTCCTTGTGCGAGCTAGGAAGGAAAAGCCCTCCGAGTGTGGCGGGCCGAGAGCTTGTTGAAGCCCAGTCTAAACCATCACGACAGGATGGTGCGCCAGCTTGCTGCCGCCACCGGCCGCCTAGTCGGCCTTGAACCCGCGTCCCGTCGCCGCCCAGTAGATGCCGCCGTAGAGGTGGTGCAGGAACACCGGGTCGCGGTAGGTCGCCGCCAGGTGGCCCAGCGCCGTGTAGAAGGCGCGCCCGCCCTCGTAGGGCTGGTACCAGCTGATTGGGTGGAAGGCGCCCATGCCCTTGCCCTCGCGGTCAGGCCACCGGGTAGCGGGCTGGTAGGTGGATTCGTCGACCGTCAGCAGGTAGGTCAGCTTGCTTGACGTCGCGGGGCCGAACTCGTACCACTCGTCGGTGTGCAGGCTGCGCGGGGCGAAGCGTTCCATGCCGGGGAAGTTGCGGTCGCGGACCTGCAGCACGGCGCTCTGCACCGCCGGGTGGACCTTGAACATGTGGCCGACCATCTTGGTGTACCACGGCCAGTCGTACTCGGTGTCCGAGGCGCTGTGCACGCCGACGAAGCCGCCGCCCTTGCGGATGTAGCGCTCGAACGCGGCCTGCTGCCCGTCGTCGAGGATGTCGCCGGTGGTCAGCAGGAACACCACGGCCTGGTACTTGGCCAGCTCCTTGTCGTTCATCACGCGGTTGGCGTCGGCGGTCCAGAACACCTCGAAGTCGTGCAGCTTGCCGAGTTCCTGCACCGCGGCCACGCCCTCGTGCACGGCGTCGTGGTGCCAGCCGGCGGTTTTGGTGAAAAGCAGGACCTTGAACTGGGCCGCATGGGCGGCAGGGAGGGCTAGCAGGGAGGCCAGCAAAGCGCCGACTGCGGTGAAAGATAATTTCATTCTGACAATCTACGTGAAAGAATATTCAGGTCGAAAGGTGGGCCGTTTTACCGGCGCCGTGGACTAATCATTTTGCAACAATTGTTCAGTTCTCGGTGAATTGTTACTTTGACCTTTTCCGTGTTAGATTCCTTGGCGGCAATGCGGCGTCCTGCCGCCGTTCACCGACCACGACAAGGAGACAGACCACGATGCCTTTGCTCACCCAGCGCAGCCTGCGCGCCGCCATCGGCGCCCTGTTCATTCCCGCCGCCATCGCGGTTGCCGGCATGCCGTCCGCCGCCGTGGCCGCGCCCGCAGCGAAAGCGGCCGCCGCCAAGCCGAACAAGGCCTTCGACACCTGGGCGGAGAAGTTTGCCGAGGACTGGGTGCGCATGAATCCGCAAATGGCCACCTCGACCCAGTACTTCAGCGGCGCCGAGCAGGCGAAACTGGACCGCGAGTTGACCCCGCTGACCAAGTCCCAGCGCCAGAAGATGCAGGCGTTGGCGCGCACCGGCCTGGCCCGGCTCGACAAATGGATGGCCGGCCCGCTCGACGAGAACCAGCGTATCTCGGCCGCCGTGATGCGCTGGTCGCTGCAGAATGTAGTCGCCAACGAACCCTTCGAGGACCACTCCTTCATCTTCGCGCAGTTCAGCGGCGTGCAGGTCGGCCTGGTCAACTTCATGACCACCACCCATCCGCTGCGCAACCCGGACGACGTCGAGAGCTACCTGGCGCGGCTGGAGCAGATCGGCACCCGCATGGACGAAGCATTGGCGCGCGCCCGCCACGCCGCGTCGCGCACGCTGATTCCGCCGCGCTTCATCCTCGAGCGCGCCCAGTACCAGGTCGACACCTTCCTCAAGCCCGCCGCGAAGGACAATGTGCTGGTGACTTCGCTGGCCCAGCGCACCGAGAAGATGGAGGGGCTGAACCCGGACGCGCGCGGCGCCGCGCTGGCGCGCGCCGCCCGCATCGTCGAGGCGCGCATCCGCCCCGCCTACAAGCGGGTGCAGGACTTCATGGCCGAGATCCACCCGCGCACCGGCGACGTGGCCGGCATCTCGCGCCTGCCCAACGGCGCCGCGGCCTATGCGCGCGCGGTCGAGAACTTCACCAGCACCAAACTGACCCCGAACGAGATCCACGAGATCGGCCTGCGCGAAGTGGCGCGCATCGAAGGCGAGATGGACAAGCACCTGCGCTCGCTGGGTCTGACGGAAGGGAATATCGAAGAGCGCATGAAGCAGCTCGACGCGCGCTACCAGCCGAAGGGCGAGGGCGATCCGCGGCCCGCGATCCTGGCCAGCTATGCCGAGATGGTCAAGGATGCCGAGCGCAGAAGCAGCACGCTGTTCAACCTGAAGCCGCGCGCCCCGGTGGAGGTGCGGCGCGAGCCGCCGCTGACCGAACCCTCGGCCGCCGCCCATTACACCCTGCCGGCGCCGGACGGCACCCGTCCGGGCATCTTCTGGGTGCCGATGCGCGGCCCGACCTTCGACATGATCCGCATGCGCAGCCTGTCCTACCACGAGGCGGTGCCGGGCCACCACTTCCAGCTGGCGATCCAGCAGGAGCTGACCGGCATCCCGAAATACCGCAGCCAGCGCATCTTCAGCGGCGGCAGCGCCCACTCGGAAGGCTGGGCGCTGTACACCGAGCGCCTGGCGGTGGAGCAGGGCTGGTACGAAGGCGACGTCCCGGGCCTGCTCGGCGCCCTCGGTTCGGAACTGTTCCGCGCCCGCCGCCTGGTGGTCGACACCGGCCTGCACTCGAAGGGCTGGACCCGGCAGCAGGCGATCGACTACGGCATCGGCGCCCAGGAAGTCGAGCGCTACGTCGCCTGGCCGGGCCAGGCCAACGCCTACATGATCGGCATGCTGCGCATCGTCGAGCTGCGCGAAAAGGCGAAGCGGGAACTGGGCAGCAAATTCTCGCTGCCGGCCTTCCATGACCTGGTGCTGGGCGCCGGCTCGGTGCCGCTGGACGTGCTGGGCGAGCTGGTGGACGGCTGGATCGCGAAGCAGAAGAAGGGGTGAGGCGCTTCGCTTCGACGACGATGCGCAGGCCACGCTCCTCCGTCCGCACCGCCTGCGTCGCGCTGCTTGCCTTGTGCGGCGCCGCCACCGTCGGCGCCTGCCCCTACCCGGACCCCGGCAAGCTTGTCACGCCGGAGCAGCTGGTGGACGGCGCGCGCGACGTGACGGTGGCGCGCGTCGAACAGGCCACGGCCACGAACGTAAGCGAGGTCCGCTACGATTTCGTGGTGCTCGAGCGCCTGGCCGGACCGGTGCGCGAGCGCTTCAGCATCACCGCCCAGAGCCATCCGGCGGACGAGGTCCTGCGCTCCTACGACCATAGCGACGAAGCGTTCTGGCAACCGGGGGGCGGACGCCTGAACGGCGAGGGGAGCCGCTGCTGGGTCACGCCACGATTCGATGTCGGACAAACCTACCTGGTCTTCCAGGACCAGAGGCCGACCTTTCGCAGCTTCGAACGGATTCTGGTCCAGCCGCGTGGTCCGATCTCGATCGACAAATGGTACACCTGGGTCGTCGAGCGGCTGCGCACGAGGCCACAGCCATGATGATCCGCCGCTTTAGCCTGTTCACGATCGCTGCCCTGTCGATGCTGCCCATCCTTGCCCCCGCCGCGCCCCTGGCCCCTGCCCAGGCCGACGCCTTGAGCCGCCGGCTCCAGGCCATCGTCGACGACCCGGCGCTGCCGCTCCCCGGCCTGTCGGTGGTGGCGATCCGCGCCGGCGAGATCGTCTACAGCGGCCAGTTCGGCTACAAGCGCCTGGCGACCGCCGCGCGGCCCGCGCAGCCGATGGATGCGGACACGATGTTCCGGATCGCGTCGATCTCGAAATTCGTGACGACCCTGGGGGTGATGAAGCTGGTGGAGCAGGGCGCCCTGGCGCTCGATGCCGACGTCAGCGGCTACCTGGACTACCGCCTGCGCAACCCGCACTTTCCGGACCGGGCGATCACCCTGCGCATGCTGCTCACCCACAGCGCCTCCCTGCGCGACGAGGGCGGCTTCAAGTTCGACCCCGGCGTCGACCTGAAGGAAGTCCTGCTGCCGGGCGGGCGCTTGCACGGCACCGGCGCCATGTGGTCGGCCACGCATGCGCCGGGCACCTGGTTCGAGTACGTCAACTTCAATTTCGGCGTCGTCGCCACCATCATGGAGCGCGCCGGCGGCGAGCGCTTCGACCGCCTGATGCGGCGCCTCGTGTTCGATCCCATGGGCCTGAAGGCAGGCTTCTTCCTGGCCGACTTCGCGCCCGCCCGCATCGAGGACGTCGCCACCCTGTACCGCCGGCGCGAGAAGGACGGCGCCGAGCGCTGGGATCCGGCAGGACCGTGGATCGCGCAGTCGGACGACTTCCACGTCCAGGCCCCAAGCGCGCCGAGCGGATTGGCCCACTACCGGGTGGGCACGAACGGCACCCTGTTCGGCCCGCAGGGCAGCCTGCGCATTTCGACCTTTGAGCTGGCGAGCATCATGCTGATGCTGATGAACCAGGGCCGCCATGACACGCGGCAGATCCTCCAGCCGGAGACGGTCAAGACCATGCTGTCACGCCAGTGGACCATCAAGGAAGGCGTCAACGGCAGCGCCAGCGGCGACGGCGGCACCTTCCATGGGCTGTATCAGGCCTGGGGCCTGGGCAACCAGCATTTCGTGGACGCGAGCACGTTCAGCGACGGCCGCGCACGCGGCGACCGGCTGGTCGAGGGCGGCGGTTTTACCGGTGTGGGCCATCTCGGCTGGGCCTGGGGCCTGAATGCGCTATTCGTGTTCGACCCCAAGACCAGGAACGGGATGATCTACGCCGCCAGCGGTGTCGGCGCCGATCCGGACCGGCAGCCAGGCAGGTTCTCGTCCGAAGCACGCTTCCAGGAGCGCATCACCGACGTCCTGTACCGCGGCGCCATCGCCCGGCCCGCGCGCGAATAGCCGCCGGACAAGCATTGCCGCGCCCCGGTTTTGCTTCTACACTGCCGGCTGGTCTCATGAACGTCTTCACCAGGAGAACAACATGGAAACACACGAGATCTACCGCGGACGACTGATCGACCACATCCAGCTGGTGGTGCGCGACCTGGCGGCGTCGCGCCGCTTCTACACCGCCGTGTTCGAAGTGCTGGGCATCCCGCTCGGCGGTTCTGGCGAAGACTATTTCTGGGCCGACGAACTGTTCGTCTCCACGCCCGGCAGCAAGGCGGCGCAGGGGGCGCTCACCGGGCGCCACCACCTGGCCTTTCAGGCGCGCGACCGCAAGATGGTGAACGCCTTCTATTTCGCGGCGCTGGCCGCCGGCGGCCGCGACAACGGCCGTCCCGGCGAGCGCCTCTACCACCCGGGCTACTACGGCGCCTTCGTGCTCGACCCGGACGGCAACAACATCGAGGCGGTCCATCACGGCGACGCGAAGCGGAGTGCGCCCTACGTACGCGTGCGCTTCTAGATACGGCGGGCGGCGCGGCCAGGCGGCGAAAGCCGTTATACTGCGCCGACCATGCGCATCCAGCTTTTCTCCGACCTGCACCTCGAACGCTACCCGCACTTCGTGCCCGAGATCCGGGACGATACCGATGCGGTCATCCTGGCGGGCGACATCGGCTCCTACCAAGAGGGCTCGCGCCTGACGGGCGACGATTTCGGCCTCGGGCGCTTCTCGCCCCTGCGGCCGGGCGCGCCGCGCGCGCGGGTGCTGTACATACCCGGCAACCACGAGTTCGACGGCCTCGAATACGACGAGGCCTACGCCCGCCTGCAGGCGACCTGCGCGCGCCTGGGCATCGAATGGCTGGACGGCGAGACGCTGGTGGTAGGTAGCGTGCGCTTCATCGGCACCACCCTGTGGAGCGACTTCGATGCCCTGGCGCTGCAGGAGCAGGACCTCACCAAACAGCTGCAACGGCGCGAAAAGGCCTTCCGCGCGGCCAACTACTACCTGGCGAAGAACACCACCGTGAAGAACGGCGAGAAGGTGCTGGCCGAGGGCATCCGCGCGATGTCGCTCGCTTGCCAGGACTGGCTGCGCATCGCCCTGGCGTCTCCCTTTGAGGGCAGGACGGTGGTGGTGACCCACTTCGCCCCCAGCCTGCAGAGCGCCGACCCGCGCTACGGCCTGACCCCGGGCACGGCGGGCTTCTGCAATGCGATGGATGGCCTCTTCCCGCAGGCCGACGTCTGGATCCACGGCCACCTGCACTGCGCCAACGACTACGTGGTGAGCGGCGTCGAAGGCGACGGCGCCTGGTCGTGCCGGGTGGTCGCCAACCCGCTCGGTTATCTCAGCAAGGGCGAACAGGAAGCCTTCCGGCCCGAGCTCGTGATCGAAGTCTAGCCGGGCAGTACCGGCAAGGCCGCGTGGCGCTACCCCGGCAACACGGCTGGCAGCATGCAGCAGGCTGCGGCAGGATGCCTGGGTTCCGACTCTCGATGATCCGCCATGACCCTGTTTTCGCGCCGTCTGTTCGCCATCCTCGCCCTGTGCCTGCTGCCCGCTCTTGCCCACCCCGCGCCGGCCGTGCCCGCGCCCTTCGAGGGCCTGGTGCCCGCTGCGTTCGACGACGGACTGGAGCTCGTCGAACTGAAGGTGCGCGACGTGGACGCGCCCCCCTGGCGCACGATCGAATGGCGGCCGGGCGACGCCGGCGCGGCGCCGCGGCGCGAGCAGGTCTCGGTGCGCGACGGCCTCCGGGCCATGTACGCCTATCCGGACAGCCAGTACTTCGCCAACGTGAAGGTCGAGACCAGCATGCCCGGACACTACGAGAAGGACAGGGCGCTCGTGATCGAAGCCATCGAGCAGGGCTACAAGGCCGTGCGCGCGCGCCTGGACGCCTACCTGGCGGCCCATCCGGAAGCGGCTGCGAAGGTGGCCGCGCACACGGCGCCGGGCCGCGAGCCCATGGCCTTCGAGCGCCTTCAGGTGAACGGCATCGAAGTGGTCAGCTATACCGATAACGTGCTGGGACTGACCGGCGGCACCGTCAGCCAGATCCAGTTTTTCGTCCCGGGGCGCGCGACCATCGTCACCGCCTACCTGCTGAACCAGAAGCAGGCGAAGTTCAAGGACATCGAAGACTTCCTGCGCCTGCGCAGCGCCTTCATCCAGGGATACACCGCGCAACTGGCGCGCTAGTCGCGGTGGGCCGCGGCGCAGAACGCCACGCCGGCCAGCAGCAGCACCAGGGCGGCCGCTTCCAGGGCGTTCGGCCAGCGCGCCTCCCACAGGAAACCGTACAGGGACGCGAACACGGTCTCGAACACGATCATCTGGCCCATCAGCGCCATCGGCAGCGCGCGGCTGGCGTAGTTCCACAGGGCGTTGCCGACCACCGAGCAGAAGATGCCGACCGAGGTCACGACGCCGGCGAACTGCAGCCACTCCGTGCTCGTGTGCGCCGGTCCGCCCGGCTGGAAGGCGGGCACTGCCAGCAGCAGGGCCTGGGCGCCCGTCATCACGCCCACCAGCAGGCTCCACTCCTGGCCCGAGACACCGTCCAGCCGCGCCAGCCAGCGCCGGTTGACCACCGCGTACACGGTCCACGACACCAACGCACCGATCGCGCACAGGAGGCCGAGCGCCGAGCCGTCCGCCGTGCGCAGCTGGTCCCAGCTGATGCAGGCCAGGCCCGCGCCGCCCAGCAGCAGCGAAGGCAGCAGGCGCCGCAGCGGCACCGCACCCTGTTCGCGGCTGCCGGCCAGGGTGATGGCCAGCGGCAGCAGGCCGATGACGATCGAGGTCATGGCCACGCCGCCCGTTTGAACGGCCTGGGCCACGAACAGGTAGTACACGATGTTGCCCAGCAGGCTGAGCCAGGCCAGGCCGCGCCAGTCGGCGCCGGTCAAGCGCCGCTTCAGGCGTGGCCAGGCGCGCGCGACCAGCACGGCGGCCACCAATCCATAGGCGAGGTAGCGCCCGGCCGACAGCTGCAGGGGCGTGAAGCCGGGCGTGAGTTCGGGCGCGAGGAAGACCAGGCCCCAGAAGGCGCCGGCGGTGATGCCGGCGCCGATGCCGAGTTGGGCCTGGCTCGAATGGGTGTGGATGCGGGTCAGCATGGGCAATCTCCTTGGATGGGAGATTGTGGGCCGCGCGGCCCCGGCATTCTTGACCGCGGCTACTGCAGATTTGACCGCAACTACCGAGTTTCGCGCCGCGCGCGCCGGTAAGCGGCCGGCGTGGTGTCCAGCGCCCGGCGCATGGCGCGGGTCAGCGCGCTCTGCTCCGAAAGACCCGCCGCCAGCGCGATCTCGGCCACCGGGCGCTCGCTCCCGGCCAGCCATTCGCAGGCGCGCTGCAGGCGGCAGCGCAGCAGCCACTCGGCCGGGGTGGTGTCGTGCTCCTCGCGAAACAGGGCGTGCAGGCGGCTCACGCTCAGGCCCGCGCTGCGCGCCATGGCGTCGAGGGACCAGGGCAGGCCGGGTTCGGCCTCGATGCGCGCGCGCAGGGCGGCCAGGCGCGAGGCCGGCTGCGGTGCGCCCAGGGCGAGAGTGTCGAGCAGCAGCGGAGTCCAGCCCTGCAGCACGTTCGGCGCGGGCGCGCCGCTGCTCGCCAGGATGCCCATGAACTCGACCAGCTTGCGCGCCGCCGGGCCGATCGGCGTGAAGGGCTGCGCCAGGAGGCGCTGCCACGGTTCCTGTTCCAGGCCGTGGGCGCCGACGTCCAGGATCAGCGAGCGGTTGGCCACGGAACTGGACTGGGAATGCCAGGCGCCGGGCGCGACGAACGCGCCGCGCAGGGGATCGAGGCGGCCGTAGCGCCCCTCGATCTCGAGGGCGACTTCGCCGCTGACCGGCAGCACCACCTGGGCGAACGCATGACGGTCCGGATCGCGGTCCTCGCCGTAGCTGCGCAGGTGGATACTCAGGTGGGGATCGCCCATCGCGGGCCTCAGTCCATTGGACTGCAGACGTCGGTGCCGGCCGCCAGCGCCTTGAGCTTGGCCGGATCGAGCAGGGTGACTTCACGCTTGTCCACCTGCAGCCAGCCCTGCTTCTTGAAGCGCGACAACAGGCGGCTGATGCTCTCGATGGTCAGGCCCAGGTAATTGCCGATGTCTTCGCGCGACATGCGCAGCTGGAAGCTGTTGGGCGAATAACCGCGCGCCGCGTAGCGGGTCGACAGGTTGACCAGGAACACGGCGAGGCGCTGCTCGGCGCGCATGTTGCCGAGCAGAAGCATCACGTTCTGTTCGCGCGTGATTTCCTGGCTCATGATGCGGTGGAAGTGGCGCAGCAGGGTCGGCACGTGGCCGAACAGCTCTTCCAGGCGCGCGAACGGGATTTCGCACACTTCGCTGTCCTCGAGCGCCACGGCGTCGCAGTGGTGGGTGCCGCTGATCGCATCCATGCCCAGCAGTTCGCCCGCCATCTGGAAGCCCGTGATCTGCGCTTCGCCGGCCGCGTTCACCTGGTAGGTCTTGAAATGGCCGAAGCGCACCGCGTACAGGTTGCGGAAGGGTTCGCCCATCGCATACAGGCGCTCGTCGCGCGCCAGCCGGCGGCGGCGGATGATCTGGTCGAGGCGGTTGATTTCGGCGTCGTCCAGTCCCATCGGGAGGCACAGCTGGTGCATGCTGCAGGCGCCGCAGCTCGCCTTGAGCGCCTGGATGATCGGCGGTTCGCCGGGAAGCGAAATGGGCTGGTTCATGGGTCGCGGGACAAAAATACGGTCGCGACCATTATAGACGGGCCGGTCGACGGCCTGCTTCCAATTTATGGAATTCAAAAAAACCGGGGCGCCCGGAAGCGGGCGCCCCGGCCTTCGCCTTTAGAACTGGTGGCGCTGCTCAGCCTTCAGCCGGTAGTACTCCTGCCGGCCCTTGGCGCGCACGGTGACGCCGATCTGCATCGCCTCCGAGGCCGCCTGGTTGACCGACACGAAGGCGTGCGGGTCGTCCTGCAGCCGGTCGACGGCCGCCAGTGCACGTTCGTTGCCGGCCAGGGCCAGCCCGAAGGTGGCCGACACCGCCAGCTCGGCCGCCAGGGTCTCGACGGTCGGGGCAGTGATGTCGACCTTGCTGGCCTTGGCGGCGGCCGACTCGTGCGCGGCCTGGGACGTCGCCAGGCTGCGCGCGAAGGCGACGTCGCTCGCGACCCGGACCAGGAAGTCGAGCGCGACCGCGTTGCCGGAGCGGTTCACCAGGTCGCCCAGGCGCAGCAGGGCGGCGTTCTTGGCATTGAAGGCCGCGCGCCCGGTCAGCGGGCCCTGGATGAAGGCGAGCAGCGGCTGGACCGCGATGTCGCTGCCGATGTAGCCCAGGGTGGCCACGATCTGCGGCAGGAATTCCTCGTGCCTGGCCGGCTCGTTCACCAGCCACTCGAGCAGCTTGCGCGCATCCGCTTCGCCGTACTGCGAGGCCAGCTCGTAGGGTACGCCTTCGATCCAGTGCTGCGACACGAAGTCGCGGACGTCGGCCGGCGCCCGCAGGTCGCCCATGCCGCAGTTGCAGCCGCTGGCGGGCATGACCTCGCCGCTGATCGAGAGCGGGCCGGCGAGGAAGGCCGCCGATTCCGTGGCGTTGACGACGTTGTGGTCGACGCCGACGGACGGGTACATGACTGCGCGCGGATCGTCGGTGCGATGCGGCAGGCCGCAGTTGTGGCCGTATTCGTGCACCCAGATCAGCCCTTCCTGGTTGGCGGTGAAGCGCACCGCGGCGATGTTGACGGTGGCGCTGCCGACCGGCGCGCAGCCGATGATGTTGTCGCCGGGGCCGCCGCACCAGCGGATCGCCTGTACGATCTTGACCCCGTTGCCGGCGTTCAGCAGCGCAGTCAGGTCGGCCGAGGTCTGGATCGTGGCGGGCACGGTCGCGGGGAGCACCCGCACCGCGCCGTTGCGCACGAACCGGACCGGGGTGGCGACGTCCGGACCCGAGTCGTCGCTCTGGAGGATCGTGCCCATGTCGGCCAGGATGCGGTCGGCTTCAGCCTCGCTCAGGGCGACGCTGCTGTGGCGCTGCACCGTGACCGACACCGTGCGGATGTCGTTGCCTTCCGGGTTCACCACCAGGTAGTCGACGTAGAGCGGGATGTCGCTGCTCCATTCGATGTTGATCCAGATGTCGACGCCGCCGGCGCGCGGGGCGACGTTGTGCAGGGTGTAGCGGGCCGAGCCGATGAACTTGCCGGCATCCGGCCCGGTCCCGGCGCCTTCGCCGATGGCGACGAAGACCCGCGAGCGCCCGTTGACGGCGCTCCAGTTCAGGCGCAGCACCCATTGGCCGCGGCGTGCGCCCCAGTTGTGGCGGTAGGTGAAACCGTTGCCCTGCAGCGCAGGCGCGGGGGCGGCCTGCTGGCCTTCCTCGACGCGGGCCACGGCTTCGGAATAGGGGGCGCCGGCGGCGGACGTGTCGGCGGACTCCTCGAGAGTCGGGTCGAGGACCAGGGTGTCCCGGTCGAGACGGTCGTTAGGTGACATGGCTTTCTCCTTTGGCTCAGGGGTTGACGATCAGGTAGTCGACGTAGAGCAGGATGTCGCTGCCCCATTCGATGTTCACCCAGATGTCGACGCCGCCGGCTCGCGGGGCGACGTTGTACAGGGTGTAACGGGCCGCGCCGATGAACTTGCCGTCGTCGGGACCGCTGCCGGCGCCTTCGCCGATGGCCACGAAGGCGCGCGAGCGCTGGTTGACGGCGCTCCAGTTCAGGCGCAGCACCCACTGGCCGCGGCGCGCGCCCCAGTTGTGACGGTAGGTAAAGCCGGTGCCGGCCAGCTCGGGCGCGGGCATGCCGGTGGCAGCCCCTTTCCCCACCAGCCGCTGCACCATTGCCTCGTCCGCCGCCGCGCCCGCCTCGAGGAAGACGAGCGGCGGGGCCGAGGAGGCAAAACCCGCCCCCCGGTCGCCCGGCGCCAGCCCGACCGTGGCCGGGTGAATCCGATTCGTTGTCATGACCCTCTCCTTTTCACATCGATACTCGATGGAAGGCCCGGATCGTCGCGCCGCGGGGCGGGCGGACCGGGCCGCCGGATACCGGGCGCATGCTTGCTGGATAGATGCCGCCAGCGCTGTCGGGCCCGGATCGTCAGCCAATATAGACGAGCCCATCCCGGCGCTTGAGGCGATCTGATGGCCAATTAATATGGATCAGTGGCGCAGGCGCTTATGCAGATGCGAAAGCTTACGAGAGCGAAAAAAGCTGACCTGCGCGGCAAGGATTTCGCACCCATTGTCGGATTTGGCATGGCAAATCGACATCGCCAACCGTGCGCACCCATGCCGCATGCTAGATTCGGGACACTCAGGTGACACACTCAGTGGACACACTTGGCAGTACGCACCGAAAGGACCCAGTATGTTCGGCTTGCCTGCATTGGATCTGGCACGCTTTCAGTTCGCGTTCACGATGTCCTTCCACATCCTGTTTCCGGCCATAACCATCGGCATGGCGAGCTACCTGGCCGTGCTGGAGCTGTGCTGGCTGCGGACCAAGCGCCAGGTCTACGTCGACCTCTACCACTACTGGCTGAAGATCTTCGCCGTCACCTTCGGCATGGGCGTGGTCTCGGGCATCGTGATGGCCTACCAGATCGGCACCAACTGGGGCTACCTGTCCGAGTTTGCCGGCAGCATCATGGGGCCGATCCTGTCCTACGAGGTGCTCACCGCCTTCTTCCTCGAGGCCGGCTTCCTGGGCGTGATGCTGTTCGGCTGGACCCGGGTCGGCCCCGGCCTGCATTTCGCCGCCACCTGCGCGGTGGCGGTCGGCACCCTGATCTCGGCCACCTGGATCCTGGCCGCCAACAGCTGGATGCAGACCCCGCAGGGCTATGCCATCGAAGGCGGGCGCATGGTCCCGGCCGACTGGCTCGCGATCGTCTTCAATCCCTCGTTCCCCTACCGGCTGCTGCACATGGTGATCGCCGCTTACCTCAGCACGGCCCTGATCGTCGGGGCGTCCGGCGCCTGGCAGCTCTTGAGGGGCCGCGACAATCCGGCGGTGCGCAAGATGCTGTCGATGGCGATGTGGATGATCCTGATCGTGGCGCCGATCCAGGCCGTCGTCGGCGACTTTCACGGCCTGAACACCCTCAAGCACCAGCCGGCCAAGCTGGCCGCGATGGAGGGGCACTGGCAGAACGAGGGCGACCGCGCCATCCCGCTGCTGCTGTTCGGCATCCCCGACATGGAACAGGAACGGACCAAGCTGGCGGTCGGCATCCCGCACCTGGGCAGCGTGATCCTGACCCACTCCTGGACCGGTCAGATCCCGGGGCTGAAGGAATTCCCGCGCGACCAGCGGCCGAACTCGCTGATCGTGTTCTGGAGCTTTCGCCTGATGGTGGGCCTGGGCCTGCTCATGATCGCGCTCGGGGCCTGGAGCCTGTGGCTGCGGCGCAAGCGAGGTGGAGAAGCGCGACTATGGACCCAGCGCCCCTTCCTGCGTTTCGCCTTGTGCATGGGGCCGGCGGGCCTGCTCGCCATCCTGGCCGGCTGGACCACGACCGAGGTCGGGCGCCAGCCCTGGGTCGTGTACGGGGTGCTGCGCACGGCCGATGCGGTGTCGGCGCATGGCGCCGGGCCGCTGGCCCTGAGCCTGGCGCTGTTCGTGGTCAGCTACCTCTTCGTGTTCGGCACCGGCACCGTCTACCTGCTGCGCATGATCCGCAAGGGCCCGCAGCGCTTCGAACTGCACCGCCCGCCGGAGGGCGGACCGGGCGAGCACCGCACCCCGATGCGGCCGCTGTCGGCAGCCGACGTGAGCAACGACGACGAGGTCGGTTCGGACGAGAAGCGGGAGGAGGGTTAACCATGGGCATCGACACCACCGTCATCTGGGCGGTCATCATCTTCTTCGCCGTCTTCATGTACGTGCTGCTGGACGGCTTCGACCTCGGGATCGGCCTGCTGTTTCCCTTTACGCCAAACAAGCGCGACCGCGACACCATGATGAACACGGTGGCGCCGGTCTGGGACGGCAACGAAACCTGGCTGGTGCTGGGCGGGGAGGGGCTGCTGCTGGCGTTTCCGGTGGCGTATTCGATCATCCTGTCGGGGCTCTACCTGCCGCTGATCTTCATGCTGGTCGGCCTGGTGTTTCGCGGAGTCGCCTTCGAATTCCGCTTCAAGGCCAAAGAGCACGAGCGCCACCTGTGGGACAAGGCCTTTATCGGCGGCTCGACGGTGGCAAGCTTCTTCCAGGGCGTGGCGCTGGGCGCCTTCCTCGACGGTATCGCGGTGTCGGGGCGCAGCTATGCCGGCGGGCCGCTCGACTGGATCGCGCCTTTCCCGCTGCTGGCCGGCATCGGCGTGATGATCGCCTACACCCTGCTGGGCGCCACCTGGCTGGTGATGAAGACCGAGGGCGAACTGCATGCGCGCATGGTGCAGGTGGCGCGTCCCTGCGCCCTGATGTTGCTCGCGACCATCGTCATTGTCAGCATCTGGACCCCGTGGCGCGACCCGGCCGTCGCCGCGCGCTGGTTCAGCTTCCCCAACATCGTGCTGCTGGCCCCGGTGCCGGTGCTGGTGCTGGTCTTCATCGTGCTGCTGCTGCGCTCCCTGAGCCGCGACCCGCACCGGGTGCCGTTCGTGGCGGCGCTGGCCCTGATCTTCCTGGGCTATACCGGCATGGCGATCAGCATCTGGCCGCACATCGTGCCGCCCGCGATCTCGATCTGGGAAGCCGCCTCGCCCCCCGCCAGCCAGGGCTTCGCGCTGGTGGGGACCCTGTTCATCCTGCCCATCATCCTGATGTACACGGGCTGGTCGTACTGGGTGTTCCGGGGCAAGGTCAAGGCGGATGCGGGGTACCACTGACATGGCGACCCGACGCGAGTGGACGCGGCGCCTCGGCTGGATGGCGGCGCTCTGGCTGGGCGGCGTATTTACCCTGGCCGCCGTGGCCTTCGTGCTGCGCACCCTGATGCACGCCCTCGGCATGCGGTGAACGCGAAATACGCAAAATAGACCAACCGTGCGCGGCCTGCCGCGAGGGAGGACTACACTGCAAGTGACCCTTTTGCTAACAGGAGAGCAGCACCGTGTCCCTTTCCGACGCGCCGTCGATCGACCGTCCCGCCGTACCCGCCGTGCATAGCGCTGCCGTTTCCGTGCCGCTCCCGCTTTCCGCAGAAGACCAGGCACGCGCCGACCTGTACGCGCTACTGTCGCGCCTGCTGCTGGCGGCGCCCGACGCGGCGCTGCTGGACGCGCTGGCGCATGCGGACCCGATCCTCTCCGAAGGCGGCGATCCGGCCCTGGAGCAGGCCTGGGAAGCCCTGACCCTTGCCTCCGGCGTCATGGACCCGACGGCAGTGGCCGAGGAATTCGACGCGCTGTTCATCAGCGTCGGCACCCCGCCGGTCAACCCCTACGGCTCGAAATACCTGTCCGGCTACCTGAACGACGCCCCACTGGCCGCGCTGCGCGCCGACCTGGCGCGCTTCGGGATCGGCAAGATGCGCGCCGTCGGCGAGTTCGAAGACCATCTGGGCGCCCTGTGCGAGACGATGCGGGTCCTGATCGCGGGCGCGCCCGGCATCGGGCGCCAGCCGGTCGAACGCCAGCAGGCCTTTTTCGAAGTCCACATCGCCCCCTGGTACGCGCGCTGCCTGCAAGATATCGCGGCCGCCGAAGGGGCCAATTACTACCGGCTGGTCGCGCGGCTGGCCGGCGCCTTCCTCGCCATCGAAGCGGAATCCTTCGTGGTGGGGCAGGAACCGTTTGATTCACCCGCGTGACGCCGCATCCACAAGAACGAGGCAAAGCATGGCGAGGCAGAGCATGGAACAGCATCGACTGGACACCGCAGGACCGGCAGGGCAGGACGCGGCCGCAACAAAAAGCGCTGCGCCCGACCCGGTGCGGCGCAGCTTCCTGAAGGCCGCGCCGCTGGGCGCGCTGGCGGTCGTGGCCGGCAGCGCCGGCGCCGGCGAGGAACCCGCAGCCGCCCCGGCCGCCACGCCGCAGGCCAAGCGCGGCTACCACGAAACCGAGCACATCCGCCGTTACTACGCGACCGCCGCCTACTGGTAGGGTCGAACCGAGCGCACACGGAGAGCCAGCATGTCCCTCATCAAGACCGTCCGCGACAGCGGACTCAAGCGGCGCCGCTTCCTGGTCGGCGCCGGTGTCGCCGCCGGCGCCGGCGCCCTGGCGCGCCAGCTGCCGCTGAACGTGATCGAACCGGCGCGGGCCGACGCGGCCCCCGGCGCCCCGGTGCCGACCGAGATCAAGCGCACCGTCTGCAGCCACTGCTCGGTGGGCTGCTCGGTGGATGCAGTGGTGGCCAACGGCGTCTGGGTACGCCAGGAAGCCGCTTTCGATTCGCCCATCAACATGGGCGCGCACTGCGCCAAGGGCGCCTCGGTGCGCGAGCACGCCTTCGGCGAGCACCGCCTGCGCTACCCCATGAAGCTGGTGGCCGGCAAGTACCAGCGCATCTCCTGGGACCAGGCCATCAACGAGATCGGCGACAAGCTGCTCGATCTGCGCCGGAAGTCCGGCCCCGACGCCCTGATGGTGATCGGCAGCTCCAAGCACAACAACGAGCAATCGTATCTGCTGCGCAAGTGGGTGTCGTTCTGGGGTTCCAACAACTGCGACCACCAGGCCCGCATCTGCCACTCGACCACGGTGGCCGGCGTGGCCCAGACCTTCGGCTACGGGGCGATGACGAACTCCTTCAACGACTTGCACCATAGCAAAGCGGTGATGTTCATCGGCTCCAACCCCGCCGAAGCCCACCCGATCTCGATGCTGCATTTCCTGCACGCCAAGGAACTCGGCGCGAAGATGATCGTCATCGATCCGCGCTTCACCCGCACCGCGCGCTTCGCCCACCACTACGTGCGGGTGCGCCCGGGTACCGACATCCCGCTGGTGTGGGGCATCCTGTGGCACATCTTCCAGAACGGCTGGGAAGACAAGGAATACATCGCGGCGCGCACCTACGGCATGGACGATGTGCGCAAGGAAGTCGCCAAGTGGACGCCGGACAAGGTGTCGGACGTCACCGGGGTGCCGGAAGCCTCGGTCAGACTGGCGGCCGAGATGCTGGCCAAGAACAAGCCCTCGTCGGTGGTCTGGTGCATGGGCATCACCCAGCACCACGTCGGCACCGCCAACGTGCGCGCGCTCTCGATCCTGCAGCTGGCGCTGGGCAACATCGGCATCCCGGGCGGCGGCGCCAACATCTACCGCGGCCACGACAACGTGCAGGGCGCCACCGACGTCGGCCCCAACGGCGACTCGCTGCCCGGTTACTACGGCATCGCCGAAGGCGCCTGGAAGCACTTCGCCAACGTCTGGGGCGTCGACTACGAATGGATCAAGTCGCGCTTCGGCTCCAAGGAGCTGATGGAAAAGCCCGGCATCACGGTGTCGCGCTGGTTCGACGCCGTCAACGAAGAGAACAAGTACGTCGACCAGCCGAGCAACCTGCGCGCCGTGTTCTACTGGGGGCACGCGCCCAACAGCCAGACCCGCCTGCCGGACATGAAGGCGGCCATGCAGAAGCTCGACATGCTGGTGGTGATCGACCCGTATCCGAGCATGACGGCCTCGATGCACGGCCGCACCGACGGCGTCTACCTGCTGCCGGCCGCGTCCCAGTTCGAGACCCAGGGCTCGTGCACGGCCTCGAACCGCAGCATCCAGTGGCGCGAGCGCGTCATCATGCCGTTGTTCGAGTGCAAGACCGACCACGAGATCATGTACCTGTTCGCCAGGAAGCTGGGCTTCCATAACGAACTGTGCAAGAACATCCAGGTCGTGCACAACGAGCCGGTGATCGAGGACATCCTGCGCGAGATCAACCGTTCCTGCTGGACCATCGGCTACACGGGCTGCTCGCCCGAGCGCCTGAAACTCCACATGGAGAACAAGCACACCTTCAACCCGACCACCATGCGCGCCGACGACGGTCCCTGCAAGGGCGACTACTACGGCCTGCCGTGGCCGTGCTGGGGCACGCCGGAGCTGAAGCACCCCGGTACGCCGATCCTGTACGACATCAACAAGTCGATCGCCGAGGGCGGCTTGCCCTTCCGCGCCAACTGGGGCGTCGAGCACGACGGGGTGTCGCTGCTGGCGGCGGACGGCTCCACCAACAAGGACAGCCAGCTGGACACCGGCTATCCGGAGTTCGACCACATCTTCCTCAAGAAGCTGGGCTGGTGGGCCGAGCTCACGCCGCAAGAGCAAGCCATGGCCGAGGGCAAGAACTGGAAGACCGACCTGTCGGGCGGCATCATCCGGGTCTGCATCGCCCACGGTGTCGCACCCTACGGCAATGCGCGGGCGCGCTGCAACGTCTGGAACTTCCCGGACCCGGTGCCGGTCCACCGCGAACCGCTGGCCTCGCCGCGCCGCGACCTGGTCGCCAAGTATCCGACCTACGACGACAAGGCCAACCACTGGCGCCTGCCGACCCTGTACAAGTCGGTGCAGGAAGTCGATTTCTCGAAGGACTTCCCGCTGATCATGACTTCCGGCCGCCTGGTCGAGTACGAGGGCGGCGGCGAGGAGACCCGCTCGAATCCCTGGCTGGCCGAGCTGCAGCAGAACATGTTCGTCGAGATCAACCCGCGCGATGCGGCCCAGATCAATGCCAGGTTGGGCGACTACGTGTGGATCGAGACGCCGACCGGCGCGCGCCTGAAGATGATGGCGATGGTCACCGAGCGGGTGCCGATCGGGCTGGTCTGGGCGCCTTTCCACTTCGGCGGCTGGTGGATGGGCGAAGACCTCGAGCGCCATTACCCCGAGGGCGGGGCGCCGACCGTGCGTGGCGAAGCCATCAACACGGGCTGGACCTACGGCTACGACGCCGTGACCATGATGCAGGAAACCAAGGTATCGCTGTGCCGGATCGTCAAGGCCTGAGGCACACATAGAGAACAGCGGAGGAGGGTGGCATGGCTGCGAGGATGAAATTCATTTGCGATACAGAGCGCTGCATCGACTGCAACGGCTGCGTGACCGCATGCAAGAACGAGCACGAACTGGCCTGGGGCATCAACCGCCGGCGCGTGGTGACCATCAACGACGGCATCCCGGGCGAACGCTCGGTGTCGGTGGCCTGCATGCACTGCACCGACGCCCCCTGCCTGGCGGTGTGCCCGACCAACTGCATCTACCACACCGAGGACGGCATCGTCCTGCACAGCAAGGACCAGTGCATCGGCTGCGGCTACTGCTATTACGCCTGCCCGTTCGGGGCGCCGCAGTTCCCGGAAACCGGCATCTTCAACCACCGCGGCAAGATGGACAAATGCACCTTCTGCGCCGGCGGACCGGAACCGGACACCTCGGAAGCCGAGTTCAAGAAATACGGCCGCAACCGCATCGCCGAGGGCAAGCTGCCGGCCTGCGCCGAGATGTGCGGCACCAAGGCCCTGCTGGGCGGCGAGGCGAACCAGATCGCCGACATCTACCGCCAGCGCGTGGAGACGCGCGGCTATGGCCCCGAGCTGTGGGGCTGGAAGATCGCCTATGGCCGTCCGAAGCGCGGCGGCGAAGTGAAAGCGAAGGGCGACCTGCCGCGCCCTAACCAGAACATCGGCGACGTGCAGAACGAGCCGGGGAGGTTCCCGCAATGAACAAGCTGCGCTACTGTGTACTGGCCTTGCCGCTGCTGCTCACCGGCTGCCTCGAAGTCAACCAGCATCCCGCCTGGCTGCACGGCGAATACGCCGGTAAGGAAGACAACCGGCATTACCAGGCCCGCTTCCACAACGACCGGTTGGCCTGGTCGGCCGCGGTCCAGAACCGCGCCATGAAGCAGAACGAGTACAACCGGGCCAACCCGTAAGGAGCCTCCGATGCGAGCCACACCCTTGAGAGCCACTTCATTGCGTGTCACCCGGGCCCTGATCGCCGGCCTGGTGCTGGCGCTGCTGCTCCCGGCGGCCTGGGCGGGCGTGCCCAACAAGGACGCCAAGCCGGCCTACGCCGAAGAGCAGACCATGCTCCAGATCGAAGGCGACGCGGTGGTGCCCGAGCCCGGCCTGACCAATCCGTCTTCCGGCCGGGTCCACATGGACCGCCACTTCCTGGGCCAGTACGGCGCCACCGAAGCGAACGTCATAGTCCAGCGCGGCGGCAATACCTGGCGCTACCTGCGCAACGGCCCGATCGCGACCATCGCCGGCTTCATCCTGCTCGGCGTGCCGCTCCTGATCTTCATCTTCTACAACACCATTGGCCCGGCGCGCGAAGAACCCGCCTCCGGACGCCGCATCAAGCGCTTCACCGCCTGGGAACGCCACGTGCACTGGGCCACGGCCTATAGCTTCATCGCGCTGGCCGTCACCGGCATCATCATCATGTACGGCAAGAAGATCATGCTGCCGTGGATGGGGCACGACCTGTTTTCCTGGTTCGCCATCATCTCGAAATACCTGCACAACTTCGTCGGCCCGCTGTTCATCATCTGTTCGGTGCTGATGTTCATCACTTTCGTCCGCCGCAACTTCTTCAACCGGGTCGACTGGCAATGGGTCAAGCAGGGCGGCGGCCTGGTCTCGCACAAGCACGTCCCGGCCGGCTTCTTCAACGCCGGCGAAAAGGCCTGGTTCTGGCTGGGGGTGACCCTGCTGGGCATCGTGATGTCGATCAGCGGCCTGATCCTGGACTTCGTCACCTTCGGCCAGACCCGCTACGTGCTGCAGCTGGCGAACTACCTGCACGTGGCCGGCGCCGCCTGCTACATCGCCGCCGCCATGGGCCACATCTATATCGGCACCTGGGGCACGCCGGGCGCCTACCAGGCCATGCGCGAAGGGACGGTCGACGAGCACTGGGCCGCCGCCCACCACGCGCTGTGGTACGAGCAGGTCCAGAACGGCACCGCGACCGACCCGGCGCACCGTCCCCACCCGGACGCAGCAGCGCGCCCGACGCCGCGCCCGGGCCCGGCCCACTGAGGAACACCATGAAAGCATCGACCATCCTGATTCCCGGCGCCATGCTTCTCGCCCTGTTGGCCGGCGGCTGCGACCGCGGCCGCAATCCCAGCGTGGGCGGCGTCGAACAGACCAGGTATCCGGGCCAGGTCACGGCCGGCGGGCGCAGCAGCGGCGCGATCATCGCCAGCACGGCCAAGCCGGTAACCGACGCCATCTATGCCGGCGGCACGCCCGGCATCGCCGGCGGCTCCGGCGGCAATACATCCGGCGCCAACGTTGGCGGCACCACCCGCGAAACCGGCCAGGGCCCGAGCTCGGGCGTCACCCCGCCGTCCGGGGCCCAGCAGGGCACCCAGATGGAGCCGGGCGATCATGGCCGTACCAATGCGCCCCCTCCAGGCACGGTCGAGGCGCCGTCCGCCACCAACATCGCACCGCAGCCACCGGCGGCGCAAGGCAGCCTCGGGAGGAAGCAATGAAGCGATCCGGAAGCGCGTGGCTGCTTGCAGGCCTGCTGGCCTGCAGCGCGGCCGCCCGGGCGGCGCTGCCGCCCCCCACCCCGGCCCAGCAGCAGCAAGCGGCCGCCAAGAAGGCCGCGGCCGACGCCAAGGCGGCCAAGGACAAGGAAGCGCTGATGGCGTCGATGGACGCGCTCAGCGCACGCTGGCGCAGCCAGGCCCCGTCCAAGGGCTGGCGCGTGAATCCGCCGGTGACGATTGCAGCAGCCCCGGCGCCAGCCGCGCCCGGCGCCGCCGCAGCATCCAGCGCCACACCGCCGCCGGGTGCGGCGGGCATTGCCGGCCAGGGGACCACGGCGCCGGGCGCGGTCGCCAACCCGGTGCCGCCGGGCGCCGCCCCGCGCGGCGCCGCCCGCGCCGCGGCGTCGGCCGGGGTGGTGCCGCCTGGTGTCACGCCGCCCAACGCCGGCGTGCCCGCGGCCCCGCCCGCGAATGCAGCGCCGGGCTCGAGCGCCGCCGCGCCCGCCACCGGCGCCGCGCCCCTCAGCCGCGAGGCGCTGAACGCGGCCAACGTGCCGATCAAGAGCGAGAAGCTGGGCACCGCGACGCGTAGCGAAGACGTCAAGCGCGCGCCGACCAAGGCCGTGCCGAAAGGGGTCGGCCCGGCGGTGGAGAAGGAACACACCCCGAAGACGGCGAACAAGCAATGAAGATGGGCAGCATGCCGATCGCGGTGATCATGCAGCGGCGCACCGTGCAGCACCGCTGGGCCGACGAGGCCTGGGCGGCGGTGGGCGTCGTGCCGGACCGCGGCGGCTTGCCGCCCCTGCAGGTGCTGAGCGAAAGTCCGGAGCGCGACTATTACCTGGTCTCGGGCCTCGAGCTCGAGCTGTACACCGACGAGAACGACGGCTATTACGAGAACTGCATGGCGCCCGAGTCCAAGGTCTTCGTCCTGTGGCGCATGGAAGAGGGCAGGGCGATGCCGGTGCGCGCCTCGGTCAGCTACGTCGAGGGCACCCGGATGTTCGACTCGGGCGAGCAGGCCGACGGCGTCGCCATGCCGGCCGAGATCTATGCCTGGGTGGCCGGCTACCTGCGCCAGCACTACCAGCCGCAGGCGCGCAAGCGCCGCGGGCGCGAACACGGATGAGGCAAGCCGTGACGTCCGAAGAAGGATTCTTCCGGCGCTGGGCGCGGCTCAAGTCGCACGGAGGCGCGCCCGCGCCCGAGGCGATGCCCGTACCTGCGCCCGCGCCCGCACCCACCCCGGCGCCGGTTCCGGTCACCACCGCCGCAGCCGAGGGCGAAGCCGACGCGCCGCCGGCGCCGCTGCCGACCCTGGAAGACGCCGCCCGGCTCACGCCCGATGCCGACTTTTCCGCCTTCGTGGCGAAGGGTGTCGACAAGTCCGTGCAGCGCCTGGCGTTAAAGAAGCTGTTCGCCGATCCGCATTTCAACGCGATCGACGGCCTCGACATGTACATGAACGATTACAACAAGGCGTCGCCGCTATCCCCCGGCATGCTCGCTTCGCTCAAGCATGCGCCGGGCGTGCTGTCCCGGCTGCTGGAAGACCGGCAGGAGGGCGAGGAAGCGGCCGCCGCGCAGGCGCCGCAGCCGGAGCAGTCGCTGGAACAGGCGCCGCCGTCCACACACCAAGGGAACGCATGAACATCCGATTTTCCGACAATCCTCCCGTCGACCCGGTCGAGGAAGGCCGCAACGCGCAGGCGCGCGGCGCCGCCATCCTTGCCGCCGACGCCATTCCCGTCTTCGAACCGGCCGTCACGGTGGACTACCGCTCGGGCGGCCGCACCCTGGTGGTCGGCTCCGCCGAGCACGCCCTGCCATGGGCCGATCGCCTGGCCGGCGCCTTGCCCGTCACCGTGCTGCTGCTCGACAGCCAGGACACGCTGCCGGTGCGCCCGTATCCGCTCCACCTCGCGCGCACGGTGGCCGTGGCCGGCTGGCTGGGCGCCTTCGAAGCGCGCTGGCAGGCGCCCGGCCAGCCGGTCCAGCAGGGACGCTACGACCTGGTGCTCGACCTGGGCCCGGCGCGCCTGATCCCGAGCCACCAGCCGCCGCACGGCTACTACGCGCCCGGCTACGACGACGGCGCGCGTGCGCAGGCCGTCGACAGCCTGCTCGAGATGGTGGGCGACTTCGAAAAGCCCAAGTATTTCTCGTACAAGGAGCGCACCTGCGCGCACGGACGCAACGGCCAAAAAGGCTGCAGCGCCTGCATCGAGATCTGTTCGGCCCAGGCGATCCTGGACGACGGCGACAAGATCAAGGTCAATCCCTACCTGTGCGCCGGCTGCGGCGCCTGCTCCACGGTCTGCCCGACCGGCGCCATCAGCTACGCCTTTCCGCCGGCCGCCCTCACCGGCAAGCGCATGCAGGCGGCGCTGCGCTCCTACCGCGAAGCGGGCGGGGCCGATCCGGTATTCCTGCTGCACGACCCGGAACACGGTGCGGCCCTGCTGGCCCAGCTCGGGGACAGGATTCCCGGCCGCGTGATTCCGCTGGCGCTGCAGCACACCGCCTCGACCGGCATCGATGTCTGGTTCGGCGCCATCGCCTATGGCGCGGCCGGCATCGCGGTCCTCATGACCGGGCACGAAGCGCCCCAGTACGTGGCCGCCCTCGACCAGCAGATGGAGATCGCCCAGGCCGTGCTCGCCGGCCTCGGCTACGAAGGCCCGCACTTCCAGCTGCTGCGGGTGGACGCCGCGGACGAACTGGCGGTGGCGCTGCGCCATGCGCCGCGCGGACAGGTAGCGCGCGAGCCGGCCCTGTTCCACCTGGCGAACGACAAGCGCAACACCCTCGACTACGCGCTCGAGCACCTGCACCGCCACGCACCCGTCAAGCCCGAGGTGGTGGCGCTGCCGCCGGGCGCGCCCTTCGGCGCCATCGAGGTCGACCGCAAGGCCTGCAGCCTGTGCATGTCCTGCGTCGGTGCCTGCCCGGCGGGCGCGCTGCAGGATGGACAGGGAGCGCCGCTGCTGCGCTTCATCGAGAAGAACTGCGTCCAGTGCGGCCTGTGCGCCGCCACCTGTCCGGAGAACGCGATCCAGCTCGCGCCGCGCCTGTCCTTCCTCGAGACGCGCGGCCAGGCGGTGACCCTCAACGAATCCCAGCCCTTCCACTGCATCCGCTGCCACAAGCCCTTCGGCACCCTGCAGATGGTCGAGAACATGCTGGGCCGCCTTAGCTCACACCCGGCCTTCAGCGGCCACCTCGACCGCCTGCGCATGTGCGGCGACTGCCGCGTCATCGACATGATGGCGCCCGAGGGCGAGATGCGGGTCACCAGCCTCAAGCGGCAATGACGCCGTAGGGTAGTCGGCTTGCCGACCGCGCGTTCGACTTCCGGGCGAGTAGTCGCTGCGCATGCCGGAGCTGGACGCGCGGTCGGCACAGCCGACCACCCTACAACTGCAGAACCCGCAATCATGGCAAAATGGCCACGAGCAGCCCTGCCACCCACCAGGAGACACCATGACGCCGACCCAGCGCTTCCTGCAAGCGCGCGACTTCCTGCTGCAGCACCGCCTCGACTACGACACCGCCTACCGCGACTACCGCGCACCCCAGCTCGACGTGTTCAACTGGGCCCTCGACTATTTCGACCCGATGGCCAGGAACAACCACGCTCCGGCGCTGTGGGTGGTCGAAGAGGACGGTTCCGAGCAGAAGATCTCGTTTGCCGACATGGCGGCGCGCTCCTGCCAGGTGGCCGAATACCTGCGCCTGTGCGGCGTCCACCGCGGCGACCGCGTGCTGCTGATGCTGCCCAACCGGGTCGAGCTGTGGGAAATCATGCTGGCCGGGATCAAGCTCGGCGCCGTGCTGGTGCCGACCACCATGCTGGTTTCTGGCGCCGACCTGCAGGACCGGCTCGAGCGCGGCCGCGTGAAACACGTCATCGCCCAGGCCTCGGAAGCGCACAAATTCGATGGCATGGCCGGCAACTTCACCCGCATCGCCGTTGGCGGCAGACCACCAGGCTGGCATGACTTCGCTGCCAGCCGCGCCGTGCTGTCGGTGTTCACGCCCGAAGGCGAAACCCGCGCCACCGATCCGCTGCTGCTGTACTTCACCTCGGGCACCACGGCCAAACCCAAGCTGGTGCTGCACAGCCACCAGAGCTATCCGGTCGGGCACCTGTCGACGATGTACTGGATCGGCCTGCAGCCGGGCGACGTGCACTGGAACATCTCCTCGCCGGGCTGGGCCAAGCACGCCTGGAGCTGCTTCTTCGCGCCCTGGAATGCCGGCGCCACCATCTTCGTCTACAACTACGAGCGCTTTTCCAGCAAGGCGGCGCTCGACACCATCCAGCGCTGCGGCGTGACCTCGCTGTGCGCCCCGCCCACGGTGTGGCGCATGATGATCAAGGAAGACCTAAGCGCCTGGCGCCCGCCGCTGCGCGAGCTGGTGGGGGCGGGCGAGCCGCTCAACCCGGAAGTGATCGAACAGGTCGAGCGGGCCTGGGGCATCCGCATCCGCGACGGCTTCGGCCAGTCCGAGACCACCTGCCAGATCGGGAACCCGCCGGGCCAGCCGATCAAGCCGGGCTCGATGGGACGCCCGCTGCCGGGCTACCGGGTGGCCCTGGTCGACATCGACGACCGGCCTGCCCTCGAAGGCGAGATCGCGCTCGCGCTCGACCCCGGGCCGCTGGGACTGATGATGTGCTACGAGGGCGACGAGGAAAAGACCGCGACCGTCATGCGCGCCGGTCACTACCATACCGGCGACACCGCCACCGTGGACGAGGATGGCTACTACTTCTACGTCGGCCGCAACGACGACGTGTTCAAGTCCTCCGACTACCGCATCAGTCCCTTCGAGCTCGAGAGCGTGCTGATCGAGCACGAGGCCGTGCTCGAAGCGGCGATCGTGCCCAGCCCCGATCCGCTGCGCCTGTCGGTGCCGAAGGCCTTCGTCACCCTGCGCCAGGGCGTGCTGCCTTCGCGCGAGCTGGCGGCGGCGCTGTTCGCCTTCACGCGCGAGCGGCTCGCGCCCTACAAGCGTATCCGCCGCATCGAGTTCCGCGAGCTGCCCAAGACCATCTCGGGCAAGATCCGGCGCGTCGAGCTGCGCAAGGAAGAAGCGGGACGCGGCGCCGGCGCGGCGGGCGAGGGCGTCGAATACCGTGAGGAAGACCTCGCGTAGCGCACAGGCTGGGCCACCCGGTTGACGAAAAAACCACGTGGTATATACTGGTCCGGTATCCAACCAGAGTCCACCCGACCGGCATGCGCTGCATCTCCTTCTACGGCATCAATACTTCGTCCAGCGTGCGCTCCGCGCGCGCCGGCGCCGTGGCCGCGGCGGCTGCAGCCCGTTCGTCCTCGATGCACCCGTCGCTCGGACTGAGCGTCTTCCACGCTCGTCTCGCGCAACTGTCCACGCGCGATCTCGCCTGCCTTTCCTGAGCTCGGCGAGCGCCGGCGAAGCCAGTCTTCCCGGTTCTCCCGAGCCCCATCTACAAGCATTAATCGGATAGCCGCCGCTTTTCGGCAGCGGCCCGGTTCGTTCATGTTGGCCAGCCTGAAGAGGCTGGGAAAGGCAAGCCATGTGGTTCACCCCGTATCGCAGCCAGCGCGACCCGGCTGCCCTGACACGCCTGCTGCGCATCCGCGTCGCCGGTTGCGGCGCCGCCGTCCGCGAAGCCGCGAACGGCGGCGCCGGCCTCGATACCGTCGTGATCGCCTGTCCGCAGGACGCCTATGCCATGCAGCCGCGCATCTCCGCCTGGCGGCCTGAATAACACAACGAACACGCACGAACAATATGCACGACAAAGGAGAACACGATGACACGCAAGCGAATGGAAAAACTGGAACCCGATGCGGCGCTGCAGGTGCGCCGCCGCATGGAGGCGCGCGGCAAGCGGCGGCTCGTCAAGCGCATCCTCGAACGCAATGCACAGTGGCGGCGCCTGGTCGCGGGCGGCATGGCGGCCGGGACGGCGGCGCTGCTGGCCGGGATGCTGGTCCTGGGCGAGGCGGTCGCCATGGCCACTTGAAGGAGCGCGGCGATGCGGGGCCGAGGTTGGCGCGAGCATCCCTGCTGGAAGCGAGAGCATGACGCAGCGCGCGCCCCGACGTGCTGGTGCCGGCGCCGGCGGGCGAGCTGCGCACGCTCCAGTGCCGGACCCCGTGCGACTGTTGCCGCTGCCGCAAGCGGCGCCGGACGGGCACTGCGCAAAATGTGCGGCGTAGGGGAAGCGATTCGTTACATAATAGCTATCGATTTCACCATTCCAATCCCGACCCCACGCCGATGACCAAGACCGCCGCCACATCCCGCCCCGCCTACGAAGTCAGGAAGTCCCCCGTCCACGGCAACGGCGTATTCGCGCTCGAGCCGATTGCCGCCGGCGAGCGCATCATCGAGTACCGCGGCGAGCGCATCACCTGGGACGAGGCGACCGAGCGCGCGGCCCGCGCGGGCGGCCCGATCAACCACACCTTCTACTTCACCCTCGCCGACGGCCGCGTGATCGACGGCGGCAGCCGCGGCAACGCGGCGCGCTGGATCAACCACGCCTGCTCGCCCAACTGCGAAGCCTTCGAGGACGACGGCCGGGTCTACATCCACGCGATGCGCGACATCGAGCCGGGCGAGGAACTCAACTACAATTACGCGCTGATCTACGACGAGCGCCACACGCCGGCGCTCAAGAAGCTGTTCGCCTGCCGCTGCGGCACGCCGAGCTGCCTCGGGACCATGCTGGCGCCGAAGAAGCGGGTCAAGAACCGCGCCCCGAAAAGCGGCACCGATTAGCAGCGCGACCAGCAGCACAACCAGCAGCATCAACTGAAGGAAGCCGATGAAGCACGTCGTTCGCAGCCTGCTCGAGACCGACCTGTACAAGTTCACGATGTGGCAGGCGCTGCTGCACAGCCATCCGGATGCGATCGGCGAATACGAATTCCTGTGCCGGAACCAGCCGGCCTATCCGCTGGCTGAACTGAAGGACGAGGTCGAACGCGAGCTCGACCACCTGTGTTCGCTCATGTTCCAGGACCACGAAGTGGCCTACTTGCGCAGCCTGCGCTTCATCAAGAGCGATTTCGCCGACCTGCTGACCCTGTTCCGGTTCCAGCGCAAATTCATCACGGTCGAGACCGACGGTCCGCACCTGCGCATCAAGGCCACCGGCCCGCTGGTGCACGTGATGGGCTTCGAGATCTTCGTGCTCTACATCGTCAACGAATTGTATTTCCGCCGCTTCGACCGCGACGCCGCGATCGGCGAAGCGCGCCTGCGCCTGCAGCAGAAGATCGACGAATTCCGCGCCTTCGAGCAGGAGCCGAAGCGCGCCACGCCCTTCGAGTTCTTCGACTTCGGCGTGCGCCGGCGCTTTTCCGGCGAGTGGCAGGACGAGGTGGTGGCGACCCTGGCGCGCGAACTGCCGCAGTTCTTCAAGGGCACCTCCAACGTCTACCTGGCGCACAAGTACAACCTGGTGCCGATCGGGACCATGGCCCATGAATACCTGCAGGCCTACCAGGCCTTCGGCGTGCGCCTGCGCGACTTCCAGACGGCCGCGCTGGAAGACTGGGTGCAGGAATACCGGGGCGACCTCGGCACCGCGCTCACCGATGTGGTCGGGATGGACGCTTTCCTGCGCGACTTCGACCTGTATTTCGCCAAGCTGTTCGACGGCCTGCGCCACGACTCGGGCGACCCGGTGGAGTGGGGCGAGAAGGCGCTGGCCCATTACGCGCGACTGCGCATCGACGCCCGCACCAAGCGCCTGGTGTTCTCGGATGCCTTGAGCGTGCCCAAGGCCTTGAACCTGTACCGCCACTTCGCCGACCGCACCATGCTCGGCTTCGGCATCGGCACCAAGCTCACCAACGACACGCCTTACCCGGCCCTGAACATCGTCATGAAGCTCACCCACTGCAACGGCCAGCCGGTGGCCAAGCTGTCGGACACGCCGGGCAAGTCGATGTGCACGGACGAGACCTTCCTGGCCTATCTGCGCCAGGTATTCAATCATCCGGGCGAGGGTTGAGCGGCTGCTGGCTGCCACGACTGCAGGGCGTCGGCGACTACCCGGCTCGTCAATACGAACCGGTAGGCAGTGCCATTATTTGTTTAAATCGACGGCTGTCCTGCCTTTCCAGTTTCATTTAACTAACTGAAACTGCGGTAATTGGGGATATCTGAAAGATATCTCTAGAAGGAATATTTTAAATGAGGGATTTCGTCATTTCGGGTATACTCGTCGGATAACCCAGGACCGCTAATGCAGAGCAAGTTCATCGAAGAGGACCCGATCCTCACCACCAGTGCCGCCGCCCGCATGCTGGGCGTTGCGACCAGCACCGTACAGTTGTGGATGGAAAGCGGCGCCATTCCTTCATGGAAAACCCCGGGCGGCCACCGCCGCACGCGCCAGAGCACGATCCAGGCCATGCTCGATCGCGCCGGCCCGCTGTCGGGCGCACTCTCCGGCGAAACGCTGGTGCAGGCGCCGACCGACCCCGAATTCATCCTGCAGGGGGACGAAAGCTTTCCTACCCCTCCGGACGAGCCGCGCCGGCTGGCCGCGCTGGCCGCCTCCAGGCTGGTCGACAGCCCCCAGGAAGAACGCTTCAACCGCATCGTGCGCCTGGCCGCCACCGTCACCGGTTCGCCGATCGCGCTGGTGTCGCTGCTGACCGCGCGCCGCCAGTGGTTCAAGGCGCGCGTCGGCCTGGGCCCGCAGGAAACCCCGCGCGAATGGGCCTTCTGCTCGCACGCGATCCTGCAGGACGCGCCCTTCATGGTCGAAGATGCAGCCACCGATGAACGCTTCCGCGAAAACCCGCTGGTGCTGGCCGAGCCCCACATCCGCTTCTACGCCGGGGTGCCGCTGCGCGACCGCTCGGGTCTGCCGATGGGCACCCTGTGCGTGATCGACCGTGAACCGCGCCGCCTGCGCACCGCCGAACTGCAGGCCCTGTGCGACCTGGCCGATATCGCGTCGTCCGAGATCCAGGCCAAGACGGCTTAAGCCTCGCAATAATTCGCGACAAAGTCGCATCCGCTTTCCGGTATGCTGGACAGGTTCTGTTCACTACCGGGAGCTTCCATGCGCTTTGCCGCCGCCTTGCTGTCCATTGCCGCGTTCATCCAGCCTGCCGCCGCGCAGGATACCGCCGCCGCCACGCAGGCAGCCGCCAAGGCCGCCGAGAGCTGGCTGGCCCTGGTCGACGCGGGTAGCTATGCGCAGAGCTGGAACGAGGGCGCGGCGACCTTTCGCGGCCTGGTCACCGAGGAACGCTGGAGCGGCGCCCTGAACGCCGCGCGCGCGCCGCTCGGCGCCGTCAAGTCGCGCAAGCTGGCGAGAATGCAGTACACGCGCACCTTGCCAGGCGCGCCCGAGGGGGAGTATGTCGTGATCGAATACCAGACCGAATTCGCCGCCCGCTCCGGCACCGAGACCGTGGTCCCGATGCGCGAAGCCGACGGCCGCTGGAAGGTGTCCGGCTACTTCGTGAAGTAAGAACCTATCAAGGCTCAGAACCGGCCGCCGGCCAGCTTCCACAACTGGGTCGGCAGCGCCGGCGGCGCGTCCGGCTTGAAGAAGGCCGAATCCTGGATGTGCGAGGTGGTCACGTAGACGGTGCCGTCTGGGCCCTGGGTGAAGGTGTCCGGCCAGCGCAGGCGCTCGTCCTGCACCAGGATTTCCGGCTGGCCGGAGGGTCCCCCGTCGAGATCGCGCACCTTCACCGCATTGTCCTCCACGGCGCTGAGCAGCATCCTGTTGGTCCCGCGCGGGATCAGGAGCCCGTCCGAGACGCCGTTCTTGCCGAATTCCTCGACCGCGTCGCCGACGTCGCCGCCTCCCATGCCCTTTCCGGTCAGGACGCCCGTATCGATGCGATACAGGGTGTCGCCCTTGATCGCCTGCCAGTACAGCCAGCGCCCGTCGCTTGACAGTTCGATGCCGTCGGCCGAGAACTCGACGCCGCGTCCGTCGGGACGGCGCAGCACCGATCCGTCGGCCTTGACGTTCAAGCCCTTCTTCATCTGGGTGGAGGGGTGGCCGTCGAGCAGGCGCACGGTCTTGCCGGCTTCCAGGTCCACCACCAGGATCGCGCCGACCACGCCGGAATCGGTGATGAAGGCGTGCCTGCCGTCCTTCGAGAAGCGCACGTCGTTCAGGTAGGAGCCCTGCGGCGCCGCCTCTTCGTCGAAGGCGATGGTGCGGGTGACCCGGTCGCTCCCCAGGTCGATCTGCACCAGCTTGGCGCCGCCCGACACCAGATGCGCCTGTGCGGGCGCGGCCGGGTCCAGCACCCACAGGCTGCCGCGGCCGTCGGCCACGATGCTCTGCACGCAGACCCAGTGCTCGCCGGGTTCGAGTTCATCCTTGCGCGCATTGCGCCAGGCATTCCATTGGTTGTCCGGGTAGGGGCGCAGCGCGCCGTCCTTGAGTTCCGCGACCGACACCGCCGTGTCCTCGGTCCAGCGCGGGAAGTTCACGAAGATCCGGTTGTCTTCCGAGACCGAGACCCCGGTGACCTGGTGTTCGAAGGCGGCCACCTGTTCGATGGTCCATTGTGTTTCCTGTTGATGGCTCATGTGGCTCCTCTCATCGTTCCGGTGGCGGGGCCGCGCGCCGGCTTTGCAGGCGCGGCCTTCCGCGTGGTTTTCTTCGCGGCGCGGGCCTTCGGCTCGCGCGCGCGCCGCTCCTGTTGTTCCTGCTCGTGGCGCAGGCGCTGCTGCAGCATGGCCAGCACCGCCGCTTCTTCGGGCTGCAGCGCATGCAGGTCCTCGAGCAGTTCCTGCTCGGTGCGCTCGCGCAGGGTTTCCAGCACGGCGCCGTCCAGGTAGGCATCGAGCACCACGGGGTGTACGTAGCACTTGCGGCACACGGTCGGCGTGTTGCCCAGCTTCTCGGCCACGGACTCGATGGCGCGCACGATGTTCTTCTTGGCCTGGGCCTCGGAATCGAACTTTTCGAATTCCTGCAGCGCCAGCGCGGCCAGCACCGTGCCCGACCAGGTGCGGAAATCCTTGGCCGTATAGTCTTCGCCGGTGATCGTGCGCAGGTAGTCGTTGACGTCGCTGGAATCGATGCTGTGGGTCTCGCCGTCGTCGTCCACGTACTGGAACAGTTCCTGGCCGGGCAGGTCGCGCGAGCGCCGGATGATGCGCGCCACGCGCCGGTCGTGCACCTGCACCTTGTGATAGACGCCGCTCTTGCCGCGGAAGCGGAACTCGACGTCGCTGCCGTCCACCTTGACGTGGCGGTTGCGCAAGGTCGTCAAGCCGAACGACTTGTTGGTGCGTGCATATTCCTCATTGCCAACGCGCATCATGGTCGCTTCCAGCAGGTAGACGATGGTGGCCAGCATCTTTTCGCGCGGCATCCCCGGCAGCGAAAGGGCCCGGTCGACTTCCTTGCGGATGGTGGGCAGGGCTTGTCCAAAATTGATCATGCGCTCGTACTTCACCTCGTCGCGCACGGCGCGCCACTTGGGGTGGTAGCGGTACTGCTTGCGGCCCCTGGCGTCGCGTCCGGTGGCCTGCAGGTGGCCGTTGGCCTGGGGGCAGATCCAGACATCGGTCCAGGCGGGCGGGATGACCAGCGACTTGATGCGGCCAAGTGTCGCCTCGTCGGTGACGGGGTCGCCGCCCGCGTCGAGGTAGCGAAAGCCGTCGCCCGCCTTTTCGCGCCGGATGCCCGGCCGGTCGTCGTGGACGTAGCGCAAGCCGGCCGCTTTCGCGGCGGCGGGCGGATCGCTGAGCGGGTTGTCGGCGCTGCCGTTTTCTGCGTTGTGCATGGATGCTCCCCTCCAATGTTAGCGCCGATCCTACGCCGAACCGGACCCGGGCACCGTTCGGGAGGTAACGTAGCGCTAGTGGGCGTCGGCCGAGCGGTAGCGCGCTTCGACCAGGTCGATCTCGCGCACCAGCCGGCGCGCGGTCTCGTCCGACAGCTGGCCGTGGCGCGCCATCCGCAGCAGTACCTGGCGCTCGGCCGCCAGCGCAGCCAGCCGGTAGTGACGCTCGGCTTCCTCGGCCACCCGGACCCGCGCCGGATGGGTGCCGTCAGGGCCGCCGCCAAGCCGGTGCTGGTACAGCCCGCGCACCTGTTCCGCCGCGCTGGCGTGGATGTCGGCGTCCTTTTCGTCGAAGGGCCGGGGCGGGCCGGCATGGTCGATCGCGCCCAGCGCGGCCAGCGCCGCGGCCTGGCGCGCGCGGTCTTCCTCGGCCTCGGCCGCGCTGTCGGGCGGCAGTTCCAGCCCGCGCAGCACACGCGGCAGGCCGACGCTGGCCACCACCAGCGAGACCACGATCACGGCGCTGGCCAGGAACACGGCCAGGTCGCGTCCCGGGAAAGCCGCGCCGCCGGGCAGGGCCAGCGGCAGGGTCAGGATGCCGGCCAGGGTGATCGCGCCGCGCACCCCGGCCAGCGAGGTGGCGAGGATCAGGCGCTTCCTCGGCATGATGCCTTCGCGCCCGGCGCGCCGCGCGGCGATGCGCGACAGCTGCAGCGACACCCAGACCCAGGCGAGGCGCAGCAGGATCAGGCCCAGGCTGATCGCCAGCGCATTGCCGGCCAGCCACCACCAGTCGCGCGGCACGGGCAGGTCGGGACCGCGCAACGCCGCGCGCACGATGTCGGGCAACTGCTCGCCCAGCAGCACGAACATCACGCCGTTGAGCGCGAACTGCACCGTGTCCCACACCACGTTGCGCCGCACCCGGGTGGTGGCCAGCGCGCGTCCGCCCAGCTCGATGTAGCTCATGGTGACGCCGGCGGCGACCGCCGCCAGGATGCCCGAGGCTTCCAGGTGCTCGGCCGCCATGTAGGCCCCGAACGGCAGCAGCAGGTTGAGCAGGATCGACGCGCCCGGCTCTTCGCCGATGCGCTTGGCCAGCAGGCGCTGCATGGCGCCCATCGCCAGGGTGACCACGACGCCGGACGCGATGCCGCCCAGCGCCACCCACAGGAAGGTAAGGGCGGCGCTGCCGGGCGAGAAGCTTCCGGTCAGCGCGGCGGCCACCGCGAAGCGGAAGCACACCAGGCCGCTGGCGTCGTTGAGCAGCGACTCGCCTTCGAGGATGTGCATCAGGCGCGGCGGGATCGGAACGCGTGCCGCGATCGAGCCCACCGCCACCGGGTCGGTCGGAGCCAGGATCGCGGCCAGCGCGAACGAGACCGCCAGCGGCAGCTCGGGAATCAGCCAGTGGATCAGGAAGCCCGCGCCGAGCACCGTGAACAGCACCAGGCCAAGGGCCAGCTCGAGGATCACGCCCTTGTCGCGGAACAGCCCGACCTTGGGGATGCGCCAGCCGTCCAGGAACAGCAGCGGCGGCAGGAACAGGACAAAAAAGGTATTCGGATCGAGCCGCACCGGATGCCAGCCGAAGCTGGCAATGGCCACGCCCAGCCCGATCTGCACCAGCGGCAGCGGCAGGGCGACGGGCAGCAGCCGCACCAGGTAGCCGCTGGACACCACCGCCAGCAGCATGGCCAGTACTACCCCGACTTCACCCATGACCGCCCTCCGTCCGCGAAAGCCCGATCATATGCCAGGCGCGGCGCGGGGCCGCGCCGCGGACGCCCGGAGCCGCTTTCTAGCAGGCGGCCTGCGCGAGCAGCTCGCCCAGCTGCACCGTATTGACCGGCTTGACCATATAGTGATCGAAGCCGGCCGCGTGGGCGGCGTCGCGGTCCTGCTGGCGGCCGTAGCCGGTGGCGGCGACCAGCACGGCTTCGCGGGTCTGCGGCAGCGTGCGCAGGCGGCGCGCCAGTTCGTTGCCGTCGAGGTCGGGCAGGCCGATGTCGAGCAGGCAGACCTGGGGCGCGAACACCTTCGCCATCTCGATGGCGTCCAACGCGTTGTAGGCGATCTCGACCCGGTGGCCGGCGGCCGCCAGGAACAGGTTGAGGGTGTGGGCGGCGTCCAGGTTGTCGTCCACCACCAGCACGCGCAGCGGCGCCTTGCTGCTTTCCGCGTGACGTACCGCCTCGGCCACCGGCAGCTCCTCGGCTTCCTGTTTGATGCGCGGCAGGCGCACGGTGAAGGTGCTGCCCTTGCCGAGTCCCGGGCTGGCGGCATTGACGCTGCCGCCATGCAGTTCGACCAGGCTGCGCACCAGGGCCAGGCCCAGGCCCAGGCCGCCCTGCGAGCGGTCCGGGGTGCGCTCGGCCTGGGTGAACAGGTCGAACACGCGGCCCACCAGTCCCGGCTCCATGCCGATGCCGTCGTCGCTGACCGTCAGCACGTGGCTGTCGCCTTCCGCGCTCAGGCGCAGGGTGATGTGGCCGCCCTCGGGCGTGTACTTGGTGGCGTTGCCCAGCAGGTTGGCGGCCACCTGCACCAGGCGCTTGTGGTCGCCCTTGACCGGGGCCTGCACGGCCGGCAGGTCGAGCACCACCTTGTGGCGCCGCGCGTTGATGAGGGGGCGGATCTGCTCGGCCGCGTCGTCGACCACCTTGCGCAGGTCCAGCACCCCCGTGGACAGCGAAACCAGCCCGCGGGTGACGCGCGAGACGTCCAGCAGGTCGTCCACCAGGCTGGTCATGTGCTCGACCTGGCGCGCGATGATGGCGCAGGTCTGGGTGATCTGGGCGTTATCCGAGTGAAGCAGTTTCAACAGGTGCGCGCCGGTGCTGATCGGCGCCAGGGGATTGCGCAGCTCGTGGGCCAGCATCGCCAGGAACTCGTCCTTGCGCTGGTCGGCGGCGCGCAGCTCGCGCTCGGCCTGGCTGCGTGCCGCTTCCTTGGCCTGCAGGGCGGCGGCCATCTCGTCCAGCGCGGCGGCCAGGCGGCCGATCTCCTCGTTGCCGTGGCCGATGCCGCTGCGCGCCCCCAGTTCGCCGGCGGCGATGCGGCGCGCGGTGTCCATCAGCTTGCGCACGCGCTGCACGATCAGGATGTCGCCGGCCAGCCAGGCGGCCAGCAGGGCCAGCAGGGTGGTCGCGCCCAGCCCGAGCAGCGACATCAGCTGCGCCTGGCGCGCGCCGGCGGTAATGGTCTCGACCGGCACGCCGATCGTCACCGTGTATTCGGACAGCGACGGCCCGCCCACGCGCGCGAACGCGTGCAGGCGCTCGACCCCGTCCTCGCCGCGCAGGACCAGCGGGTGCAGCGCCGGGTCGCGCATGGCCTCGAGCAAGGCGGGACTGGTCTTCTTGCCGAACCAGCGTTCCGGGTCGGGCCGGCGCGAGATGATCAGGCCGCCCGAATCGGCGGTCTCCAGCACCGAGCCGAGCGGCAGGTTGATGTCGTTCACGAACGTGTCCAGGCCGGCCAGGTCCATCGCCGAGAACACCACGGCCACCACCTTGCCGGCGCGGTCGATGACGGGGTAGGTGAGGTTGATCGTGTGGCGCCGGATCACGCGCCCGAACACGTAGTCGCCGGCGATGAAGCGGCGTTCGGCGACGGCGCGCCGGAAGTGCCGGCGGTCGCCCAGGTTCACCGGGTGCAGCATCGGGACCGCGCTGCAGGTGACTTCGCCGTCGAGGCGGATCAGGCCGAAATTGACGTAACCCTCGTTGCGGTCCAGGACGTCTGCCAGCAGCGCGTTGCAGCGGTCGGTGGGCCCCGTCAGGTCGGGTACGCTGACCAGGTCGACCAGGATCTGGCGCGCGCGCTCGAGCGACTGCGCCTCGTTGGCGGCGGCCAGCCCGGTCAGGCGCTGCAGGTTTTCTTCGGACGCGCGGATCGCCGCTTCGCGTTCGCGCAGGCCACCCATCACGGTCATGATGGCGATCGGCGTGATCGCCAGTGCGACCAGCAGCATCAGACGACTGCGCAGGCTGTTCAGGCCAAGGCGCTGGAGCAGAGGGTTCATCGAATTCCGGCAAGGACGGCGCACCAGGCTGGTGCACTAGTTGCTCTATTGTACTAAAACCCCGGTCTTTCATGTCGGTACGGAGCTCAGGGCCAAGATTGCTTGACACTTAAATCATCTGCCCATATAAGATGTCGGCAACGCTAGAACAGGAGCAGGAATGAACATCGTGTGCGTGGGCGGCGGGCCGGCAGGTCTTTACTTCGGGCTCTTGATGAAGCGGCGCCACCCGGACTACGCCGTCACCGTCGTCGAACGCAACCGCGCCAGCGACACCTTCGGCTGGGGCGTGGTGTTTTCCGACCAGACCCTCGGCCACCTGGCCGGCGCCGACGAGGAGAGTGCGCGCGCCATCCTGCAGTCGTTCAATCACTGGGACGATATCGACGTCCACTTCAGCGGCCGCACCGTCACCTCCGGCGGGCACGGCTTCTGCGGCATCGCCCGCAAGCGCCTGCTGAACATCCTGCAGGAACGCTGCGCGGCGCTCGGCGTCAACCTGGTCTTCGAACTTGATGTGCGCGACGATGCCGAGCTGGCGCGCGCTTACGATGCCGACCTGGTGGTGGCCTGCGACGGCGTCAACAGCGTAGTGCGCAACCGCTATGCCGACGTGTTCCAGCCCGAGGTCGAGCGCCGCCAGTGCCGCTTCGTCTGGCTCGGCACGAAGAAAAAATTCGACGCCTTCACCTTCGCCTTCGAAGAGACCGAGCATGGCTGGTTCCAGGCCCACGCCTACCAGTACGACGGCGACACCTCGACCTTCATCGTCGAGACGCTCGACGAAACCTGGCAGGCCGCCGGGCTGGAAGCGATGGACCAGGCCGAGGCGCTGGCCTTCTGCGAGCGCCTGTTCGCGCGCTATCTCGACGGTCAGCCCTTGATGGCCAATGCCGCCCACCTGCGCGGCTCCAGCATGTGGATCCGTTTCCCGCGCATCGCCTGCCGCCAGTGGGTGCACTGGAACCAGATCGGCGCAAAGCGGGTGCCGGTGGTGCTGATGGGCGACGCCGCTCACACGGCGCATTTCTCGATCGGCTCCGGCACCAAGCTGGCGCTGGAAGACGCGATCGAACTGGCGCGCTGCCTGGACGATCCGTCTGCCCCCTTGGCGCAGGCCCTGGCGGCCTACGAGGAGGCGCGCCGGATCGAGGTGCTCAAGCTGCAGAGCGCGGCGCGCAACTCGATGGAATGGTTCGAGAACGTCAAGCGCTACACGGCGCTGGAGGCGGAGCAGTTCGCCTATTCGCTGCTCACGCGCAGCCAGCGCCTGTCGCACGAGAACCTGCGCCTGCGCGACCCCGACTACGTGGCCGGCTTTGAGCGCTGGTTCGCCGAACGCGCCGCCATCGAAGCCGGCGTGCCGGCGCCGCTAGAACCCACGCCGCCGATGTTCACTCCCTACCGTGTGCGCAGCGTGCTGCTCAAGAACCGCGTGATCGTTTCGCCCATGGCCCAGTATTCGGCGGTGGACGGCACGGTCGGGGATTTTCACCTGACCCACCTGGGCGCGCGGGCGCTCGGCGGCGCGGCGCTGGTGATGGCCGAGATGACCTGTCCTTCGGCCGACGCCCGCATCACGCCCGGTTGTCCGGGCCTGTACGCGCCCGAGCACACGGTGGCCTGGCGCCGCATCGTCGACTTCGTGCACGCCAACAGCGACGCGAAGATCGGCGTGCAGCTGGGCCATGCCGGCGCCAAGGGCTCGACCCGGCCGATGTGGGACGGGATCGACCTGCCGCTGGACGCCGGCAACTGGCCGCTGGTGTCGGCATCGAGCCAGCAGTACCTGAAGGGCGTCTCGCAGGTGGCGCGCGAAGCGAGCCTGGAAGACCTGGAACGCATCAAGGCGGATTTCGTGCGCGCCACCCGCGCCGCGATCGAGGCCGGGTTCGACTGGCTCGAACTGCACTGCGCCCACGGCTACCTGCTGTCGAGCTTTATTTCGCCGCTCACCAACCGGCGCCAGGACGCCTATGGCGGCAGCCTGGAAAACCGCTGCCGCTATCCGCTCGAGGTGTTCGCCGCGATTCGCGCCGCGTGGCCCCCGGCCTTGCCGATCAGCGTGCGCCTGTCGGCCCACGACTGGGTCGAGGGCGGCATCACGCCCGAGGATGCGGTGGCGATCGCGGGCCTGTTCAAGGCGGCCGGCGCCGACATGATCGACTGCTCCTCGGGCCAGGTCAGCAAGGAGGAAAAGCCGGTGTACGGCAGGATGTTCCAGGCCCCGTTCGCCGACCGCATCCGCAACGAGGCCGGCATCCCGACGATCGCGGTCGGCTCGATCTATGAAGCAGACCACGTCAACGGCATCGTCTCGGCTGGCCGCGCCGACCTGTGCGCCATCGCCCGCCCGCACCTGGCCAATCCAAGCTGGACCCTGATGGAAGCGGCGCGCATCGGCTACGCGGGCGCCGCCTGGCCGCGCCAGTACCGCGCCGGCAAGCTGCAGCTGGAGCGCAACCTGGAACGCGAGCGCCAGTTACAGGCGGCAGGCAGCGGCCTGAGCCCGCAGCAGCTGGCCGCGCGCCTGCTCGAAAGCTGACATCCTTTATAAACGGAGTATTCGCATGCACTACCTACCGGGTGAAGCGCACCGGCTGCCGGGCAACCGCGCCAGCCTTGCCAAGTACCAACCCACCCATTTCCAGTTCGCGCTGCAGGAACGCGTGGCCACCATCACCCTGAACCGCCCTGAGCGCAAGAATCCGCTGACCTTCGATTCCTACGCCGAGCTGCGCGACCTGTTCCGCGCACTCAGCCATGCCGACGACGTCAAGGCGGTGGTGATCACCGGCGCCGGCGAAAACTTCTGCTCGGGCGGCGACGTGCACGAGATCATCGGCCCGCTGACCAAACTCGACATGCCCGGCCTGCTCGCCTTTACCCGCATGACGGGCGACCTGGTGAAGGCCATGCGCGCCTGTCCGCAGCCCATCGTGGCCGCGGTGGACGGGGTATGCGCCGGCGCCGGCGCCATCCTGGCATTGTCCTCGGACATCCGCTACGGCACCGCGCGCAGCAAGACGGCCTTTCTGTTCACCCGCGTCGGCCTGGCCGGCTGCGACATGGGCGCCTGCGCCTTGCTGCCGCGCGTGATCGGCCAGGGCAGGGCGGCCGAGCTGCTCTACACTGGCCGCGCCATGAAAGGCGAGGAAGCGGAACGCTGGGGCTTCTTCAACCGCTTGTGCGAACCGGAGGCGCTGCTGCTGGACGCCCAGGCGTTCGCGGCCAGCCTGGCGAACGGTCCGACCTTTGCCCATGGCATGACCAAGAAGATGCTGCAGCAGGAATGGAACATGGGCGTGGACGAAGCCATCGAGGCCGAGGCCCAGGCCCAGGCGATCTGCATGGCCACCAACGACTTCCATCGCGCCTTCCACGCCTTCGTGGCCAAGGACACGCCGCGCTTCGAGGGAGACTGAGATGGTCGACCGCGACTATCTCGACTGGCCCTTCCTGGAGCCGCGCCACCGCGCGCTGGCGCTCGAACTGGACGCCTGGGCAGCGAAGCACCTGGCGCATGCGCACGGCAAGGATGTCGATGCCGCCTGCCGCGCCCTGGTGCGGCAGCTCGGTAGCGGCGGCTGGCTGCGCCACGCGATAGGCGGCGCCGGCCGGGCGATCGATACCCGCGCCATCTGCCTGATCCGCGAGACCCTGGCGCGCCACGCCGGGCTGGCCGACTTCGCGTTTGCGATGCAGGGCCTGGGCAGCGGCGCCATCTCGCTGTTCGGCACGCCGGCCCAGCAGGACGCCTGGCTGCCGCGCGTGGCCGCAGGCGAAGCCATCGCCGCCTTCGCCCTGTCCGAGCCGCAGGCCGGGTCCGACGTTGCCGCCATGCGGTGCGCCGCAAAGCTGGACGGCGACCACTACGTGCTGGAAGGCGAAAAGACCTGGATCTCGAACGGCGGCGTCGCCGACTTCTACGTCGTCTTCGCCCGCACTGGGGAGGAAGGCCGCGGATCGAAGGGCATCTCCGCCTTCATCGTCGAAGCCGGCACACCGGGTTTCGAGATCGCCGAGCGCATCGAGGTGATCGCGCCGCACCCGCTGGCGCGCCTGCGCTTCACCCAGTGCCGGGTGCCGCTGGCCAACCGCATCGGCGAGGAGGGGCAGGGCTTCAAGGTGGCGATGGCCACGCTCGACGTGTTCCGCACCTCGGTGGCGGCGGCCAGCCTGGGTTTCGCGCGCCGGGCGCTGATTGAAGCCCTGGGGCGTGCCCGCGAGCGCGCGATGTTCGGCAAGACCCTGGCCGACTTCCAGCTGACGCAGGCGAAACTGGCCCAGATGGCGACCGGCATCGATGCCGCGGCGCTGCTCACCTACCGCGCGGCCTGGATGCGGGATGGGGGCAAGAAGGTAACGAAGGAAGCCGCCATGGCCAAGCTGACCGCCACCGAGACCGCCCAGGGGGTGATCGACGCCGCCGTCCAGCTGTTCGGCGGCCAGGGCGTGGTGAGCGGCGAGACCGTCGAGACGCTGTACCGCGAAATCCGCGCACTGCGCATCTACGAAGGCGCGAGCGAAGTCCAGCTGCTCATCATCGCGCGCGAACTGCTGTCCCGGGAGGGTTCATGATCGAAGTCCTGCAACCGCCGGGCTGGGTGCGCCCGAGAGGCTATGCCAACGGGGTGGTCGCGCGCGGCCGCCAGGTCTACGTGAGCGGCATGATCGGCTGGGATGCCGAAGGGCGCTTCCAGACCGACGACTTCGTCGCCCAGTGCCGCCAGGCGCTGGAAAACGTGGTCGCCGTGCTGCGCGAGGCCGGGGCCGGACCCGAGCACATCGTGCGCATGACCTGGTACGTGCTCGACCGCCGCGAATACCTGGAGGCCGGGGCGGCGCTGGGCGCGGCCTACCGCGACGTGATCGGTCGCCATTATCCGGCCATGAGCGCGGTGCAGGTGGCCGCGCTCATGGAAGAGCGGGCGCGGGTCGAGATCGAGGTCACGGCCGTGGTGCCGGACTGAATAAAAATACTCCTTCGGCTGACTGTCGATTTCGCGCGTTCGCGTTCGTCGCAGGGAGGCAAGCCCCGTCATCCACATCACATCCACTAGGGAGAACCCATGAACAAGCAAATCATCGTCAACCTGCCGGTGCGCGACCTGGCCCGGGCCAAGGCTTTCTACACGGCGCTCGGCTACGGCTTCGACCCCAATTTCAGCAACGAGAACGCGGCCATGATGATCGTGCTCGAGGGTACGATCCACGTCATGCTGACGACCGAAGCCTTTTTCGGCTCCCTCATCGGCAAGCCGGTGGTGCGGGCCATGGAAGCCAACGAAATGGTGCTGTGCCTGACCTGCGAGAGCCGGGAAGAGCTCGAGGGCCTGATCGCGCGCGCCCTCGCCGCCGGCGCGCGCACCCCGCATCCGCTGGAAGACCACGGCTTCATGGTCGACCAGGGCTTCGAGGACCTGGACGGCCACCTGTGGAACCTGGTGTGGATGGCGCCCAAGGACTGAGCAGCACGCTTTACCCGCCGGCCGGAAAGTCGTGCCCGGAGCAGAGCGCCGGGCACGGCGCGTTTCTGGTACGTTGCCTTCAACAGAAACAGATGGAGGCTGCAATGAACAACCAGATCGTACGCGTGATCGAAAGCGTCGAGGATGCGGAGCGCGCCCGCCAGGCGCTGCTGGACGCCGGCTTCGACGGCGAAGGCATCGAGATCAGCCATACCGGCGACGAGGCCGGCCCTTCCGAAGCCAATTTCACGGTGGGCGATTCGCCGTCCGTGAAGGGCGGCACCGACTACAAGGACGTCTACACGCCGGGGCTGGAGATCGGCAAGTGCATCATCACCATCACCGCGGACGAGTCGCGGCTGGGCAAGGCGGCGTCGATTCTCGAATACCACGGCGCCAAGGACAACGATCCCGCGCACCGGCATTGAACGCAAACGGGCGGCCGCGGCCGCCCGTCCAGTCGCGCTAACGCGCAATCAGCTCCAGCTCAGGTCCGTCTTGCTCAGCGGTAGCTGACGCACGCGCTTGCCCGTCGCCGCGAAGATCGCATTGCACACGGCCGGCGCCAGCGGCGGCAGAGCCGGTTCGCCCAGGCCGGTGACCGGGTTGTCGGTCTTGATGAAATGGGTTTCGATGCTGGTCGGCGCGTCCGGCATGCGCAGCAACCCGTACTCGTGGAAGTTGCTCTGCACGATACGGCCCTTATCCAGATTCAGTTCCGGGAACATCATGGTGGACAGGCCGTCGATCACGGAACCTTGCACCTGGTTCTCGGCGCCCGACAGGTTGACGATCTGCGATCCGACATCAAGCGCCACCACCACCCGGTCCACCTTCAGCTGGCCGTCGCGCGACACCGTCACCTCGGCCACCTGGGCCACGTAGCCGCGGTGGCTGAAGTGGAAGGCGATGCCCTGGCCCTGGCCGCGGGCAAACTGTTTCTTGCCCCAGCCGGCGCGCTGCGCCACTTCGACCAGCACCTTGCGCATGCGCTTGACGTCATAGGGCAGGCCGCGCTCGGAGCTGGCCGCCACCAAGTCCTTGTTGCCCAGCAGTTCCAGGCGGAACTCGAGCGGATCGCGCCCGCCCGCGTGCGCCAGCTCGTCGATGAAGCTGTGCAGCACCCAGGCGAACACACAGCTGCCCGGCGCCCGCCACGGGCCCATGGGCACGCGGCATTCGAGCACGGTCTGCTCGAACAGGCAGTTGTCCAGCCAGCGGCCGGGGAACTCGTCGGCTGCCAGGTTCCCGCCGCTGCCCGGCTGCAGCACGCTTTTCCCTTCGCGCTCGACGCGGTTGGCGAAGGTCACGAAATGGTTGTGCCAGGCCACGGCGCGGCCGCCGGCATCCACGCCGCCGCGCAGGAAGTGAAAGCCTCCCGGGCGGAAGTGGTCGTGCTGGAGGTCGTCCTCGCGGGTCCAGGTCAGCTTGACCGGGCCCGCGACCTTTTGCGCGATGGCGGTTGCCTCGACAATGAAGTCCGAGCTCAGGCGCCGGCCGAAGCCGCCGCCGCTGCGGATGATGTGCAGGCTGATCTTCTCTTTCGGGATGCCGAAGGTGGTGGTGACCAGGGCCTGGCCGGCACCCGGGTTCTGGGTCGGCGCCCACAGTTCGAGCGTGCCGTCTTCCTTGAGCCAGGCGGTGCAGTTCTGCGGCTCCATGCTGGCGTGCGAGATGAAGGGGTAGCTGTAGGCCGCTTCGACGACCTTGGCGGCACCGGCAAGTGCGGCGGGGACGTCGCCGTCCTTGCGCACCGTGGCCGCGCCCGCCTTTCTGGATGCAAGCTGGGCCTGGGCCGTGAAGTCGGCCCAGCTGTGGCCGGCGCCTTCGCCTTCGTCCCATACCACCTCCAGCGCCCGGCGCGCGCGGATCGCGGCCCAGGTCGAGGTGGCGACGATCGCCACGCCGGGGCGCAGGCCGTTCAGGTTCGCGGTTCCCTCGACGATGAAGGCGTCCTTCACACCCGGCATGGCCTTGATCGCGTCCAGGTTGGCGCTGACCGGCCTGCCGCCGAACACCGGGCACTTGAGGTACATGGCGTACAGCATGCCGGGAAGGCGCACGTCGATGCCGAACAACGGACGGCCGGCAACGATGGCCGCGTTGTCGACGCCGCCGATGCGGGTGCCGAGCAGTTTATAGGTCGCCGGGTCCTTCAGCACCACCGCCTTGGCATCCGGCACCGGCAGCTTGGCTGCCCGTTCCACCAGCGCGCCGTAGGCGAGGCGGCGCCGGCTTGGGCCGTGCACCACGGCGCCGCCGGCGGCGCTGCATTCGCTTACCGGCACGCCCCAGGTGTCGGCCGCGGCCTGCACCAGCATCATGCGCGCGGCCGCGCCCAGGCGGTGGAAGTTCTCGTAGTTGGTCGGAGTCGAGGTCGAGCCGCCAGCGCCTTGCGGGCCGTACTGGGCGGTGTCGAGGTCGCCCTGGACGATGCGCACGTCCTTCCAATCGACTTCGAGCTGCTCGGCGATCACCATCGGCAGCGAGGTCTTGATGCCCTGGCCGATTTCCGGCTGCTTGGAGATGAGGGTCACGCGACCGTCGCGGCCGATGCGGATGAAGGCATTCGGGGTGAAATCCGCGCTGGCGGCGGCGCCGGCGGCGGCCGCCAGCGCGCCTTGCGCCGACATGCCGAGCACAAAGGCGCCGCCGATGGCGCTAGTTCGCAGGAAGCTGCGGCGCGAGCTGGAAACCGGTGCGTCGTTCATGGCGCTCATTTCTTGCCCTTTCCGTTGGAAGCGATCTCGGCCGCGCGGTGGATGCCGGCGCGGATGCGGGTATAGGTGGCGCAGCGGCACAGGTTGCCCGCCATTGCTGCGTCGATCTGGGCGTCGCTCGGCTTCGGATGCTGCTTGAGAAGATGGCAGGCGCTCATGATCTGGCCCGCCTGGCAGTAGCCGCACTGGGGCACGTCGAGTTCTTGCCAGGCCTGCTGCAGCGGGTGCCGGGCTTTCGGGTCCAGGCCTTCGATGGTGGTGATCTTCTGCTTGCCCAGGCTGGAGACCGGGGTCAGGCAGGCGCGCGCCGGCACGCCGTCGATGTGGACGGTGCAGGCGCCGCACTGGCCCAGGCCGCAGCCGTACTTGGTGCCGACCAGGCCCAGCTCGTCGCGCAGGGCCCAGAGCAGCGGGGTATCGGGCTCGACATCGAACGACTGTGGCTTGCCGTTGATGTGCAGCGTGTATTGACTCATTCAGGACCTCATCGAAAGCGGGGAAGGTGGCGGGGAATGCGACATGCTAATCGAATCCGGCGGCCTCAACAATATTGACTGTTTCCTTGCGGAAGCGGACAAACCGGCAATGCGGATTATGTAATACTTTGTCGTTGCTGATCAGTTTCGTTACCCGGTTTTCACTTTCATGACCAAATACGGCCCTCGGCTGGCATCGACGACCCTCAAGCTGCGGCTGGCCTCGGTAGCAGCGGTGCTGGTGTTTGCCGCTACCCTGCTGGTAACGCTTTCCACCCTGTCCGTGGCCGAAAGCCGCATGAAGGCCGTGATCGGCGACCAGCAGTACACCCTGCTGGCCGGCGCCGCCTCGTTCATGGACGACCGGCTGGCGGCGCGCCTGGGGCAGGTACGGGCGCTGGCATCCGCCGTTCCGCCGCGGCTGGTCGGCGACTGGCCCGCGATGCGCACGTTTCTCGCCGAACAAGTGCGGCTGTGGGGCGCCGACATGTACCTGAACATGGTCGTATTCGACGCGAACGGGGAGCTGCGGACCTCGGTGCTCGATTTGCCGGGCCCGACCACGCTGAACGCGCGCGGCACCGATTATTTCGAGGGGGCGCTGGACGCGCGCAAGGGCGTGATTTCGCGCCCGGTGCGCAGCCGCCTGACCGGCAACCACATCGTGGTGTTCAGCGCGCCCGTGCTCGACGCGGCGGGCAAGCCGGTCGCCGTGCTGGCCGGCAGCGTCGACCTGCGCCGCTCCGGCTTCCTGCGCCAGATCAGCACCCTCAAGCCGGGCAGGACCGGCTACCTGTTCCTGATGACGGCCGACGGCATCGTGATCGATCACCCGGACGCATCGCGCCTGTTCCAGCACGTCGGCAGCACGCCCGGCGTCAACCACGGCACCGACCGTGCGCTGGCCGGCTTCGAAGGCTGGCTGGAGGCGCGCAGCAAGGATGGCGCCGACTCGATCTACGCCTACCGGCGCCTGCGCAGCACCGGCTGGATCCTGGCCGCGCGCTATCCGAGCGCGGAAGCCTTCGCGCCGCTGGACTCCATGCGCAGGAACGCCTTCTACAGCGCCGGCGGCCTGGCGCTGGCCGCCGGGCTGCTGGCCTGGGTGCTGGTGTTCCGCCTGCTCGCGCCGCTGCAGGAACTGCGCGACAACGTGGCCGCGATCCGCCACGACGGCGTCGGCATCGAGGTGCTGCACGACGGCCGGCTGGACGAGATCGGCGAACTGGCGCGCGCCTTCCATGCCCTGATGGCCGAGCGCGAGCGGGCCGAGCACGACCGCGCCGCCAGCGAGAAGCGGCTGCGCCTGATCACGGACAACCTGCCCGTCCTGATCTCCTACATCGACCGCGGGCATTGCTACCGCTTCGGGAATGCCACCTACGAGAAGTGGTTCGGCGTCACCCCGCCCACGCTGGTCGGCATGTCGCTGGCCGAACTGCTCGGGCCGGAGGCGGCGGCCGAGATCCATCCCCACATCGAGGCCGCGTTCGGCGGCATGCCGGTGACCCACGAGGTGCGCATCGCGGTGCGCGGCCAACCGCGCATCCTGCAGGCCACCTACATCCCCGACCACCAGCCTGACGGCAGCGTGGCGGGCGTGTACTCGCTGGTGCACGACATGACCCACGTGAAGGAAGTCGAGGCACAGCTGCTGCAGCTGGCCCGGGTCGACACCCTCACCGGCATCGCCAACCGCCGCATGTTCGGCGAGTCCCTGCACCACGCGCTCGACCGGGCGCGCCGCAGCGGCAGGCCGCTGGCCCTGGCCTACCTCGACATCGACCACTTCAAGAAGATCAACGACACCTATGGACACGGCGTCGGCGACGAGGTGCTGAAGGAATTCGCGCGCCGCCTGACCGTGGGCGTGCGCGCCACCGACACGCCGGCGCGGCTGTCGGGCGACGAATTCGTCGTCATCCTGGAAGAGATCGGCACGCGCGCGGAGGCCGAGCGCATCGCGGCCAAGATCGTCGACGCCATGCGGGTGCCGTTTCGCACCAGCGCCGGCCTGGTGCGGGCTTCGACCAGCGTCGGGGTGGCGCTCTCCAGCCTGCGGCAGGCGCAGGAGGGGCTATTGGCGGCGGCGGACAGTGCGCTGTACGCGGCGAAGGGGAAGGGGAGGAATGGGTATGCGTTTTTTCAGGGGTGACCAGGCGCGCGATGGAGCAGACCTTTCTTTGTTAGCGCTAGCACGTCGCACGCGCCACTGGCGCCTGCGACCTCCGGCGCAGGCCGGAGCGACGGTTTTTGAGCTAATGGTGCGATCTGGCGGCATCTGGTACGTACCGTCAATCCCGATCGCTCGCCTCACAACCCCTGCGGATACGTCTCCGGCGGCTCGTCCGAATGCCACCCGCCCGTCGCATCCAGCGGCGTCACCGCGCTGGTGCGGTCGATGTGGATCACGGCGTCGAACTGGCGCGGCAGCTGGGCCATGAAGTAGTGGCTGTGGCGCTCGGTGCGCGGCAGGTAGAGCACGCCGATGGCGCGTTCGAGCCGTTCTTCCATCAGCACGTCGCGCGCCGGGCCGGGCTCGCGCAGCGGCAGGAAGAAGCGCTCCATGCCCACGCCGTGCAGCAGGTGCTCGTAGCTGCCCGGCATGCCGGGACGTACGTGCTTGTGCTCGGCCGGTCCGTCCCATTCCGAGGCGGCCGTCACGCGGCCGTCGTAGGTGGTGAAGCCGATCAGGCAGGCGTCATTGCCGTAGGCCTTGCGCGCCAGCTCGCCCACGTTCCATTCGCCCTGGCGCCCGATCTCGGTGGCGCGCGCGTCGCCGATGTGGGAGTTGTGCTCCCACACGACGATCCTGGCCGGCTTGCCGTCGCGCGACAGGTGCCGGGCGAGGGCGTCGAGGGTCTCGGCCATGTGGCTGTCGCGCAGGTTCCAGGACGAGACGCGGCCGCGGAACATGGTGCGGTAATACTCCTCGGCGTTCTTCACCAGGCGTGCGTTCTGCTGGGCGTAGAAGAAGGCGTCTTCGGGCGAGGCGCCGGCCGCGCCGTCGGCCTGCATGTAGTCGAAGGCGCGCTGCTGCAGTTCCTGCAGGGCCGCGCTCACGCCCTGCTGGCAGGACGCGGACAGGCCGACGCTGGCCGCGTAGCCGTAATGCTGGCTGTCTTCGCCATAATGGTCGAAGCAGGCGTAGCGGCGGCGCGTCTCCTCGGCCGCCACCGGGTCGACTTCGTCCAGGTAGCGCAGCACTTCCTGGATCGAGGTGAACAGGCTGTACAGGTCTAGCCCGTAGAAACCGACCTTGGCCGCGCCGGCGCCCGCGTTGTACCGGCGCAGCCCCTCGACGAAGTCGAGCACCGAGGTATTGCGCCACATCCAGGCGGGGAAACGCTGGAAACCCGACAGTGCGGCGCGCCCGTCCGCGTCGATGCCTTCGCCGCGCACGTAGCGGTTGACTCTCCAGGCGTCCGGCCAGTCGGCTTCGACGGCCACCGCCGTGAAACCCTTCTCTTCGATCAGGCGGCGCGTGATGCGGGCGCGCTCGTCGTAGAACTCGGCGCTGCCGTGGGTGGCTTCGCCGAGCAGCACGAAACGCGCGTCGCCGACCAGGTCGAGCAGGGGATCGTAGTCGGACGCCACCCCGGTGAGGGGACGCGCCGCGGCGCGCAGGGCGCCGGTTTCGTAGTCGGCCGGGTGGGTCGTCTTGGTCGCCATGAGGGATCCTGTTGGTCGCCTGGCTGCGCGCTCAGTGCAGGTAGCGGTTGCCGGACTCGCCGGCCGGCGGAATCACCGGCGCCCGGCCCCCCTGCTCGGCGTCGCGGGCGCGCGGGCGCGGCATGGCCATGTTGTCGGTGACGCGGTAGGTGCGGCTGCGGCTGGACTGCATCAACAGGGCCAGCGCGGCCAGTCCCACCAGCAGGCCGCCCGGCGAGCGGCGCATCAGGCTCATCAGGCCGAGCATGCCGCCGCCGACGAGGGCCGGATGCGGACCGTCGTCGCGCTCGGCCTGCACCCGGGTTTCGCCGCGGCGGCCGGTGAGGCCGCGCATCCACTGGCCCAGGCGGCCGCCGGCGTCCGTGGCGCCGGACGCATAGTCGCCGCTGGCCTCGTAGCTGTTGTGGCGCCAGCCGTCGGCGCGCTTCGCCGCCTCGCGGCCGGCTTCGCGCGCGCGCTCGACGCCGGTCGAAGCCTGCGCCTGCATGCGGTCGGCGCCGCGCGACAGCGCGCTGGCGGCGCTGTCCTTCAGGTCGACCAGGCGGTCGCCGGCGCTGTGCAGGGCGTGGTCGACCGAGGCGCCCGTGCGGGCGCCGGCGGTGCGCAGCGCGGACAGCGCGCGCGAGCGGCGCGCGGAGCCGCGCTCGGGGTCCAGCAGGTACATCAGCAGCGCGCCGGCCGCCGCCGCCCCCAGCCATTTGCCCACGCTGCCCACATCGGTTGCCGTCTCGGTTGGAATTGGTTTCATGTCCGCTCCTTTCTGTTGTCCTTGTCGTCGTCAATGCCGCGCGGCGGGCCCTGGGGTATTCACGTCCGCCATGCCCGCGCCAGCAGGTCCTGCACTTCTTCGTCGTCCGTCTGTCCGAACGTCCGGTAATACTGGCCGACCGCATGAAAGCGCGGCGGGGCCAGCGGGCAGACCACTTCGTCCGCCTCGCGTTCGAGCGCGGCCACGCTGTCGGGGGCGCCCACCGGCGCTGCCACCACCAGCCGCGCCGCCCCCTGGCGGCGCACCACCCGGACCGCCGCCAGCATGGTGGCCCCGGTGGCGATGCCGTCGTCGACCAGGATCACGCAGCGCCCGGCCAGCCGCGGCGGCGGCCGGCCGCCCCGGTACAGGCGGTCGCGCCGTTCGAGTTCGGCCTGCTCGCGCGCGGTGACCTGGTCGACCTGTTCCTGCGTCACGCCCATCAGCCCGGGCACGCCCGGCTGCAGCACGCGCACGCCGCCGCTGCCGATCGCGCCCATCGCGTATTCCTCGTGGTGGGGCATGCCCAGCTTGCGCACCAGGAGCACGTCGAGTTCCGCGTCCAGCGCCCGCGCCACCTCGAAGGCCACCGGCACGCCGCCGCGCGGCAGGCCGAGCACGATGGGATCGTGCTGGCCGGCGTAGTGGCGCAGGCTGCGCGCCAGCTGCCTGCCGGCGTGCGTGCGGTCCTTGTAAGCTTCGTGGTGCAGCATGGTGCGACGACCGAAACGACGAACGGAAAAACGCAAAATCGTCCACGCCGCATTGCGGCACGGCGCCGCAACGCGGGAGGTGGACCAGGGAGGGCGCCCGGCGATGGCCGGGCAGGCACCTACTGGATGGTCAGGCGGCGGGCTTCGGTGCCCTGCTTTTTCGGCAGGCTCAACTGAAGTACGCCGTTCTCGAGCCGCGCCTGTGCCGCACCGTCGTCGACTTCGGTGGGCAGGGTGAAGCTGCGCATGAACCTGCGTGCGGTGCGTTCAGCATACACCACGGTTTCGCCCTCGCGGCGTTCGTTTGCCCCGCGGCATTCCGCCTCGATCGTCAGGCGCTGTCCATCGACCGAGACCCGGACGTCTTCCTTGCTGACCCCCGGCAGTTCGGCCGCGATTTCATAGGTTTTCTCGGTTTCGCTGACGTCCAGGCGCGGCATCGCGGCGGCGTCGCCGGCCCACTGCCCACTCTGGGCGAGCGGGGCGAAGAAGTCCTGGAACATGCTCTCGACCATGCGTCCGAACTGATCCTCGACGGAACCCGGACGGTAGGCCGGGAGCGGGGTATTGCCTCTCCTGATGATGTTCATGATGGCCTCCATGGATGAAAGGTGCGGTGGCCGGCGCGCGCCGGCAGCGTCGTTATAGGTCGCGGACGGGCCGATTTCAAGGGTCGGAAAAGGGTGCGCCGGCGCCTTACAATTTGTTTCTAAACTACATTTTCGGCGCGCCGATCTTTGCTATTCTGTAATCGCCAAACCGTATTGACCACCGGACGAATCGACGCCATGCGCCTTCTGATCCTGCTCTGTGCCTTCCTTTCTTCGCTCGCCCTGGCCGACACCCGCGCCGTGTACGAACAGGAGGTCGAGCCGCGCCGACTCGTGTTCGAGATCGCCGACAACGGCGACTTCCGCGCCGGCGCGCCGGATGCGCGCCAGTACCGGCTGGTGCTGGCCGGCCAGTCCTACCAGGTGGCCGAACTCGACGGCCGCGTGCTGGTCGCGCGCCTGGCCGATATCGAAGACGCCCTGCGCAGCACCTCGAACGGCGCCGCCCGCGGCATCATGCGTGCGCTGACCGCGCTGGCCGCATCCACGTCGCAACGCATGGTGTACAACGGCCCGATTGAGATCAACGGCTGGAAGGGAGGCGTCTTCAACATCCGCGGCGCGGAATGGGAGTTCGACCGTTATGGCGCCATCCGTGACCCGGACGGCGCGCCTTACTATGTCCTGAGCCGCGAGCCCAGCCTGCGTAGAATCGGCCCGGCCCTGAGCACGTTCACGCTCGGCGAACTGGCCTTCGGCCGCCACCTGCTGTCCGACAGCGCGGTGCGCATGGTCGTCGACACCGAGGCGCAGCTGGCCGCGCAGGGCACCCTGATCGAAAGCAGCGAGAACGGCCTGCAGCTGGTGCTGGCCGAGGAGGTGAGGATCGACCCAAGGCGCCTGGCGCTGCCGGTGCCGCCGCTGTCGCGCGACGCGCTGCTGGCGCTGGTGAAGGAAGGGCGCAGCCCGTTCAGGCAGCTGCTGCCATCCTCGTTCTAGAGCGAGTGGTCTTCGACGCGCTCCAGGTACCAGCAGTTTGCGCCGCGCGTGAAGTGATAGGTCAGCAGCCAGTCGGTGCCCGGCTTGGCCATCTGGACCGTCGCCTGGCTGCGTTTCAATGCCGTGGTCGTGAATTCCATCCCGTTCTCGCGTGCGAACGCGCCGAGCGACGGAAAAGCGGCGTCCTGCTCGCGGGTGGTCTTGTTCTTCACGATGAGCGGCTCGTCCTGGATGCCGAACTCGTGGCGCCAGACGTCGAGCGGATAGCGGGTGCGCTCCGCGGCAAACGCCTTGTTCTCGGCGAAGCCCGCGAAGAAGCGCGCAAAGGGTTCGGGAGAGCGGGCCTTGCAGGCGGCTTGCGCCTGCAGGGGCATCAGAACGGCAAGCAGCAAGAGGTAACGCATCGGTACGGGCCTCCCTGGTTGGGCCGGCATGCTCAGCGCACGTCCAGCAGTTCCACATCGAAGATCAGGTTCGCGTTCGGCGGAATCGGCCCGGCGCCGCCGGCGCCGTAGCCCATCTCCGGCGGCAGGATCAGGGTGCGCTTGCCGCCCACCTTCATGCCCTGCACGCCTTCGTCCCAACCCGGAATGACCTGGCCGCCGCCGACCGTGAAGCTGAACGGCTCGCGGCCCTGCGAGGAATCGAACTGGGCGCCATGCTGCGCGGGCGCCTTCGGCTCGTACAGCCAGCCGGTGTAGTGCACCACGGCGGTGGAACCGCGCACGGCTTCCTTGCCGGTGCCGGCCACCGTATCGACCTTCTGGAAAGGCACGGCGCTGGCCGCCGCCTGGGCCGGCGCTTCGTTCTTCTTGCAGGCGCTGGCGCACAAGGCCAGCACGAGGCCGGCGATGCAATAGCTGATCAGGTTTTTTTTCATGGATTATCCGAGTAAGCGGCGGTGGAAACGGAGGTGGTCCTCGACGAAGGTCGAGATGAAGTAGTAGCCATGGTCGTAGCCTTCATGGCGACGCAGGGTGAGCGGCTGGCCGGCGCGCGCGCATGCCTCCTCGAAGGCGTCCGGATACAGCTGCTCGGCCAGGAATTTGTCGGCCAGGCCCTGGTCGATCAGGATCCCGCCGGGGAAGGGCGCGGTCGACATGCCGCTCATCAGCTCGGTGGCGTCGTACTGGCGCCAGGCGCTTTGATCGGCGCCGAGGTAGCCGCCGAAGGCCTTCCGGCCCCAGGGGCAGCGCATCGGCGCGGCGATCGGGGCAAAGGCAGAGACCGAGCGGAACAGCGCCGGGTTGCGCAGCGCCAGCATCAGGGCGCCGTGTCCGCCCATCGAGTGGCCGAAGATGCCCACGCGCTCCGGATCGGCCGGCAGCAGGGACAGGACCAGCTCGCGCAGCTCCAGGATGTGGCTGTACATCCGGTAATGAAGCGACCAGGGCGGCTCGGTCGCGTCGACGTAGAAGCCGGCGCCCGCGCCGAAGTCCCAGCTGTCCGATTCGCCGGCCACGCCGGCGCTGCGCGGGCTGGTGTCGGGCGTGACCAGGATCAGGCCTTCCTGGGCGGCCACGCGCTGGGCGCCGGCCTTGATCATGAAGGTCTCTTCGGTGCAGGTCAGGCCGGCCAGGTAGAACAAAACGGGCAGGCGCTTGCCTTCGGCACCGGGCGGCAGGTAGACCGAAAAGCGCATCGGCAGCCCGACGGCGTTCGAGTCGAAGCGGTAGAAGCGCTGGACGCCGCCAAAGCAGGCGTGTTCGCTGAGGAGTTCAGGCATCGTCGAAAACGTGAGTGGTCAATGCTGCAAGTATGCCTTGCGCGGCCACTCTGTGCCAGTCACACGAGCCCAAAGGCGCCCAGCAGGGCGCCGCTACCCAGCAGCCATAACAGGTGCAGGCGGGTGCGCCACACCACCAGGCAGCTCAGGCCGGCCAGCAGCCAGACCGGCCAGCCGCGCGCCTGGGCGCCGGCGCTGGCCAGCAGCCAGCTGGTCGCCAGCAGCATGCCGATCACGACCGGGGCCATGCCGGCGCGGAAGGCCCGTACCCCGCGCCGCCCGCGGTTGCGGTGGCCCCACTGCGCGACCTGGTAGGTGAGCAGGGTGGACGGGACCAGGATGCCGACCATGGTAAGCGCGACCCCGAGGAAGGCGGCCGCCGGGCTGCCCGTGTTCATGCCCAGGTGCCAGCCCATCAGGGCGACGAACAGCACGTTGGGACCGGGCGCGGCCTGGGCCAGGGCGATCGCGTCGCCGAACTGCGCCTCATTCAGCCAGCCCTTGTCCTCGACCAGGTAGCGGTGCATGTCGGCGCTGGTGGAGATGGCGCCGCCAAACTGCATCAGCGACAGCATCAGGAAGTGCACGAACAGGGCCAGCCAGTCGTGCCAGCCCAGGATGAGGTGCGGCGCGCTCATCGTCACCATCATCGCAGCCTGCGCCAGGCCAGCACGCAGCCGAGGCCGCCGACGGCGGGCAGCACCCAGGCCAGCGGCACCCGCAGCCAGCCCAGCAGCACGAAAGCGCTCGCGGCCAGCGCCAGGGACCCGGGCAGGGGAATCGGGTTCTTGACCAGCGCGCTGGAAAGCTTCAGGCCGGTCGCCGCGATCAGGCCGGCGGACACCGCCGCCATGCCGCGCAGCGCGCCTGCCATCGCCGGATCGTCGGCGAAGCGCGCATGGAAGGCGGCCAGCACCAGCACCAGTCCCAGCGGAACGGCCAAGAGGCCGGCCATCGCGACCGCCGCCCCGCTCGGGCCGAACCAGCGCGCGCCGAGCATGATGCCGAGGTTGACCACGTTCGGCCCCGGCAGGATCTGGGCGACCGCCCAGTCTTCGACGAATTGCTCGTGCGTCAGCCAGCGCTTGCGCTCGACCAGCTCGCGCTGCACGACGGCCAGCACGCCGCCGAAGCCCTGCAGCGCCAGGATGGTGAAAGCAAGGAACAGCTCGGTGCGGGTGGCGGGACGGGGATGCCCGTGCGGGATGGATGAAGAAGAGGCCATCCGGCGATTATCGCCGCCGGGTCCGCTCCCTGTCCACGCCGCTGCTCGGCGTGCTCAGCCGCCGCCGATGCCGCGCATGACCTTGCCGCTGCCGCCGCAGTTGGGGCAGGTCTTGCCGTCGACCTTGCCGCTGCCGGCGCAGTCTTCGCACACGTCTTCGCCGGCGCCGGGCGTACCGGGTTCGGCTTCGTCGCCGGGATTCAGGTCGGGATCGGGATGCATGCTCATGGGGGGCCTCGCTTGGGTTGGAGTCATCGGAATACGCGGCCATTCTAGGCGGCGCGCGCAGGAGGCGGCGCAGCGCTGGGCATGTGCGCATGTCGGGCCTTTGCTAAACACAGAAAAGCCAGGCGCGCTTTGATTCATATCTGATATTGACATTGTTTGCGCTTCACCCATACTCGCCAGCAGCCGTACAACCCTTCATGGAAAGGCCAGGCGAACGATGAATCCGCTTCTTACTCCCGTGACCGACTCCGATGCTGCCTCGGGCACCGAGCTCCGGCGCGACCTGCGCCAGCGCGACATCGTGGACGACGGCCTGGCCCTGCTGTCCGTCGTCGGCACCTTGAGTGCCCTGGAATACCTGAAAACCCGCGATGTCGACGCAAGAGTCATTGCGCGGGTCCTGCTCGATCCGACCAGGCGCCGCGGCAGGGCCGGGCTCGGCATGGCCTGAATCCGCGCGTGGACCTCGGACGAGGCGGGCCGAGCTTATACACAAAAATTTCCCATGAATAATTTGGGTAAAATTTTTGTCGTATCCCGGACGATACCGTACTGCCACCTGTAAACCCTTGATTTCTGGGGCTATCTGCGCTGCCTTCCCAATAGGCAAATTGTTGAAAGCCGCACGGATGGCTGCATCCGGCGTGTCAAGCCCCCGTTTTTCCACACAGTTATTCACAGACTTTGTGGATATCCGGAAAACTTTTTATGGATGAACTACTTAGCACGCTTTGTGCATGTAATCCATGACCTGACCTACGGAAACCTGGCCCGCGAAGCGGGCCAGGGCTTGCCTTCCCAAAAATTTCGGCTTGCGGAACACAACTGGATAAATGTACAGTATGGCATTTTCATGATTGTCCGCCCATGTCAGCCGTCCTCGACCAGCCCGCCATTGACGATCCCTACGCCGGCCTGAATGCCGAACAGCGTGCCGCGGTCGAACACGACATCGGCGCGGCCAGCGTGCGGCCACTGCTGGTGGTGGCCGGCGCCGGTTCCGGCAAGACCAATACCCTGGCGCATCGGGTGGCGCGCCTGATCCAGGCCGGCGCCGACCCGCAACGCATCCTGCTGCTGACCTTTTCGCGCCGCGCCGCGGGCGAGATGGCGCAGCGCGCCGGCGGCGTGCTGCAGCGCCTGCTCGGTAAAAGCCCGGCGCAAGGCCAGGTGACCCTGCCCTGGGCCGGCACCTTCCACGCGATCGGCGCACGCCTGCTGCGCGAGTACGCGGGCCGGATCGGGCTGGACGAATCGTTCACCATCCATGACCGCGGCGATTCCGAAGACCTGATGGGGCTGGTACGCCACGAGATCGGCCTGTCGCACACGGAGAAGCGCTTTCCACTGAAAAGCACCTGCCTGTCGATCTACTCGCGCGTGGTGAACAGCCGCGAACCCCTGGACACCGTACTGCAGTCGACCTTCCCCTGGTGCAGCGAGTGGGAAGAGCAGCTCAAGCGCCTGTTCGGCGCTTACGTCGACGCCAAGCAGGAGCAGAACGTGCTGGACTACGACGACCTGCTGCTGTTCTGGGCCGAGATGGCGGCCGATCCGGAGCTCGGGCCCGAGGTGGGTCTGCGCTTCGACCACGTGTTGGTCGACGAATACCAGGACACCAACCGCCTGCAGGCCGCCATCATCACCGGCATGAAGCCGGACGGCGAGGGCGTGATGGTGGTCGGCGACGACGCCCAGTCGATCTATGGATTCCGGGGCGCGACGGTGCGCAACATCCTGGACTTCCCAAAGCAGTTTTCACGGCCGGCCGAGCTGGTGACCTTGGAGCGCAACTACCGCTCCACGCAACCGATCCTGGACGCCTCCAACGCGGTGATCGCCGGCGCGCGCGAGCGCTACGCCAAGACCCTGTGGACCGACAAGGCGTCCGGCATCAAGCCGCAACTGGTCCTGATCCCGGACGAGGCCGAGCAGGCGCGCTGGGTCTGCAACCGCATCCTCGAGCACCGTGAAGCGGGCATCGGGCTGAAGTCGCAGGCGGTGCTGTTTCGCGCCGCCAGCCACAGCGCCGCCCTGGAACTGGAACTGATGCGGCGCAACATCCCCTTCGTGAAGTTCGGCGGCCTGAAGTTCCTGGAGGCGGCCCACATCAAGGACGTGCTGGCGGTGCTGCGCTTCGCCCAGAACCCGAACGGGCGCATGGCGGGCTTTCGCGTGGCGCAGCTGATTCCGGGCGTCGGGCCGGCCACCGCCACCCGCCTGCTCGATGCGGTGGGCGAGGCGCCGGAGGCCACCGCCGCGGTGGAAGGTTTTGCCGCGCCCGGCAAGAGCGCGGTCGACTGGGCCGCGTTCGCCGCCCTGTACCGGCGCCTGCGCACCCCCGGCCTGCGCTGGCCGGCCGACCTGGAACTGGTGAAGGACTGGTATTTGCCGCACCTGGAGCGCCTGTACGACGACGCCCCGGTGCGCGCCGCCGACATCGAGCAACTGACCCATCTCGCGGGTGGTCACGCCACGCGCGAAAGCTTCCTGGCCGAGATCACGCTCGACCCGCCCGAGGCGACGAGCGACCGCGCCGGTCCGCCGTTGCTGGACGAGGACTACGTGATCCTCTCGACTATCCACTCCAGCAAGGGGCAGGAATGGAAGTCGGTGCACGTGCTGAACGTGGTCGACGGCTGCATCCCGTCGGACATGGCGACCGGCAACCAGGACGACATCGAAGAGGAGCGGCGCCTGCTGTACGTGGCGATGACGCGCGCCCGCGAGCACCTGCAGCTGGTGCTGCCGCACCGTTTCTTCATCAAGCAGCAGGCGCAAATGGGCGACCGCCACGTCTATGCTTCGCGTACGCGTTTCATCACACCGGTCATGCTGGGCCATTTCGAGGAAACGACCTGGCTCAGCGCACAGACGCAACAGCTGCGCAAGCCGGTTCCGGAGAGCGTGCGCATGCTGGTGCGCGAGCGCGCACGCAATGCGTGGAAATGAGCGGAGATGGGGACGCGTTAACGCAGGATCGGTTTCGACTTATCCCCCGACTCCTACTTTTGTAGGAATATGCCGCACAATTGCCGCCGCACGAAAGCGGTGCGTTGCTAAGTCATTGATTTAGTGAGGGTTTCATTTTGCCTTCTGAACGGGCAATTTGTTGAAACCCGCATTCTGACTGGCCTTGTGGCTTGTCAAGTAGTGCTTTTCCACATCTTTATCCACAATTCTTGTGGATATTGGGAAATACCCTATAAAATCAATCACTTGCGCTGTGGATTTGATCGGCATCAATGTTTAGCGCTGCCGCCAGGGCACGCGCGGCTTCCAGCGCGCCCATCGCCAGTGCGATCCCGTGGCGCACCGCCGGCTCACGTGGATTGATGCGGATCACCGGCACGCCCTGCGCCTCGGCCAGGCGCCGCACCGACGGGATGTCGCTACCTGCGCCGAGTTCGATCACGGCCGGGCGGCGCAGCCCCGCGCGCCAGCGCATCAGGCGCCCGTACTGCTCCTCGGTCCGCTCGGCCAGCCAGGCGCCGTCGTTGAACATCAGGATGTTCGGCCGCGCCAGCGCGCCGCAGTGCGGACAGCCGGGCAGGGGAGAGAGCAGCCGGCAGGCCTCCATGTCGACGCTTGGCAGCACCGCGTCGGCCGGCCAGATGGCGCTTGAACAGGGCCGGGTGCACTGCAGGTGGTGGATCGAGCCGTGGCATTCGACAATGCCATGCGTATCGAAGCCGGCGCGCTGGAACTGCCCGTCCACGTTGCTGGTGAAGACGAAGCTGCCGTGCTGCATGCGCGCACCGATGGCGCGCAGGAGACGGAAGCCGTCGTGGGGCCTGGTGGCGCGGTACAGCGCCAGGCGGTGGCCATAAAAACCCCAGGCCAGGCGCGCATCCAGGTCGAAGGTCGCGGGGCAGGCCATCTCGTGGAAGGCCAGCCCGCGCCTCCCGAGCGGCGGATAGGCGCGCCAGAAGCCGCTGTTGCCGCGAAAGTCAGGCAGGCCCGAGTCGACGCCCATGCCGGCGCCGGCCGCGATCAACAGGCCGTCCGCGTGGAGTAACTGCGCCACCGCTTCGCGGATCGCCTCCTCATGCGCCATGGCCGGCCTCCCGTTTCAGGCGTTCCAGTTCAAGCAGGAAGCGCTCGGCGGCCAGGCCAGGCGACCAGGGTTCCCACGGGGTGCAGCCGTAGCGCACCGCCAGCGGATCCTGCGCCAGGACCTGGGCCCGGATCTTGAGGGTGCGCCGTACTTCCTCCGGGGTCCAGCCGGTGACGTGCACGGCTTCGCTGGCCGCCGCCAGCCGGTCGGCCTGCTTGTGCAGGCGGTGCTCCTTCTCGCTCCAGGCCGGCAAGCCGTAGCGCAGGAACACCATCTGCTCCAGGCGCCCGGTCAGCGCCCGGAAGCCCTCGCCCAGGAAGGGCTTGATCACCGAGATCGCGTCGAAGCCGAGCAGGCCTTCCTCGGCATCGTGCAGCAGTTCGCGCAGGTCCTGCAGCGGGGTGGTGGCGGGCGCGGCGGCGCGGCGCAGCAGCATCACGGCGATCGAGTGCTGGGCCACCGACAGCGGCAAGGGCCAGGCCGAGTGCCCGCCCCAGCGGTAGGTGCGGGCCAGGCCCAGGGCCAGGTCGGCGTCGTCCCAGTCGAACGGGGTGGGGTTGAGCAGGTCCAGGCGTTTGCCGGAGGGCATGCGGACCCAGGCGCGCGCATCGGTGCCGGAAGAGTTATGCATGTGGCGATTTTACACACGGACACGCCCATTCTTCGCATAATTGATGCAAGCGAAGGACGCCGCGCCCCGCATCCCTACACTGGGCCGGTCGGTGCGACCACGCTGCGGAGGAGCCTTGACGATGGATGACAGAACGCTGGAATGCGATGTGCTGGTCGTGGGCGGCGGCATCAACGGCGCCGGCATCGCGCGCGACGCGGCCGGGCGCGGCCTGCGCGTCATCCTGTGCGAGCAGGACGACCTGGCCGCCCATACCTCATCGAGCTCGAGCAAGCTGGTGCACGGCGGCCTGCGCTACCTGGAGCACCGGGAATTCCGCCTGGTGCGCAAGGCCTTGGCCGAGCGCGAGGTGCTGCTGTGCAGCGCCCCGCACATCATGCGCCCGCTGCGCTTCGTCATGCCGCTGGACGCCGGCGGGCGCCCGGCCTGGCTGATCCGGGCCGGCCTGTTCCTCTACGACCGGCTGGCGCCGCGCGCCTTCCTGCCGGGCTCGAACGCAGTCGACCTCACCGTCCACCGCGCGGGCGCCCCGCTCAAGCCCTCCTTCACGCGCGGCTTCGCCTACTCCGACGGCTGGGTCGACGATGCCCGGCTGGTGGTGCTGAACGCCCTCGATGCCTGCGAGCGCGGCGCCACCGTCCTCACGCACACCCGCTGCACGGGCTTGCAGCGCTTTCCGTCCTACTGGAACCTTACCCTGGCCCGGCGCGGCGGCACCAGGCAGGTGCGGGCGCGCTGCCTGGTCAATGCCGCCGGGCCATGGGCCGCGCTGCTGGCGGAGCACGCGCTCGGCCATGCGCCGGCGCGGCGCCTGCGCCTGGTGAAGGGCAGCCACATCGTGGTGCCGCGCCTGTTCGAGCACGACCATGCCTACATCTTCCAGCATCCGGACGGAAGGGTCGTGTTCGCGCTGCCTTACGAGGACGCCTTCACCCTGATCGGCACCACCGACCTGGAATATCAGGGCGAGCCAGGCACGGTGGGGATTTCGGCCGCCGAGACCCTCTACCTGTGCGAACTGGCCAACCGTTATTTCCGGCGCCAGCTCGCACCCGGCGACGTGGTATGGAGCTACGCCGGGGTGCGCCCGCTGCTCGAGGATGCGGCAGCCAGCGCCAGCGCCGCCACCCGCGACTACCTGCTCGGGCACGACCGCGCCGGGGCGCCGCTGCTGTCCGTCTTCGGCGGCAAGATCACCACCTACCGGCGCCTGGGCGAGGAAGCGGTGGACTGGATTGCGGCCAGCCTCGGGCGCCCGCAACCGGCATGGACCGCCGGCGCCACCCTGCCGGGCGGCGACCTGTTCGGCAAGCGGCCGACGGGCCGCGCGGTGCTGGCATTCGACGACTGGGCGCGCGACCTGGCGCGCCGCCATCCCTGGCTGCCCCCTGATCTGGGGGCGCGCTGGGCGCGGGCCTACGGCACCCGGGTCGAGACCCTGCTCGCGGGCGCATCGAACCTGGAGGACCTGGGCGAGGAGGTCGCGCCCGGCCTGTACGCCGCCGAACTGCGCTACCTGATGCGGGTGGAATGGGCGGCCTGCGCCGAGGACGTGCTGTGGCGCCGCACCAAGCTCGGGCTGCACCTGGCGCCCGGCTGGTCCGCGACCCTGGACGCCTGGATGGCGGCCGAGCGCGCGCGCACCGGCCCGGCGCTGACCGAACCCGCCTGAAGCGGCTATGATGGGGCTTTCCGCCCCATCCTGGAAGGATTCCGATGCGCCTGTACACCAGCCTCCGTGCGCCCAATCCGCGGCGCGTCCTCATGTTCATGGCCGCCAAGGGCATCGCCGGCATCGAACAGGTCGAGGTCGACCTGAACGCCGGCGGCCACCGCAGCGCCGAGTTCACGGCCCTGAACCCGCTGGCGCGCGTTCCCGTGCTGGTGCTGGACGACGGCCGCGCCCTGAGCGAGACGCGCGCGATCTGCACCTATCTCGAGGGCCTGTATCCGGAACCGAACCTGATGGGGCGGGACGCGCTTGATCGCGCCTTCATCGAGATGGCGGACCGGCGCATGGAGCTGCACCTGATGCTCGAGACGGCCCTGTGCGTGCGCCACACGCATCCGGGGCTGGCGGTGCTGGAGCAGCCGCAGTTTCCGGATTTCGGCGCGGCCCAGGGCAACAAGATGCGGGCGACGGCGCGCTGGCTGGATGGCGAGCTGGCCAAACAACCCTACGTGGCGGGGGAGCGGTTCACGATTGCGGACATCACGGCGTTCTGCACGCTGGAGTTCGCGCGCGGCTTGCTGAAATTCCGGCCGGGGGAGGAGGGGATGCCGCACTTGCAGGCGTGGCGGGATCGGATTGCGGCTGACTACAAGGCATAGGAGGGTTGAGCTTAGCGCACCCGCTTGTACCAGCCACCATCCTCGAACAACAGCTCGTAATCCCCCACCCCCGCATCGCCCGGACCCAGCTCGCGGTCCAGCCCCAGCACCCCGAACAGCGACAGGCTGTCGCGGAACAGGCGCAGCACGCGCTGGCGCAGCAGCGGGCCGAAGTCGGGCAGGGCGCGGCGGCAGACGATGCCGTGGAACTCGTTGAACGAGGCGTCCGTCACCAGGCTGTACTGCGCCCAGGTGATGCGCTCGCGCAGGCGCGGCAGCAGGCGCGCCTCGCCGCCCGACACCTCGAAGTAGTCGCTGAGGCGCCCGCCGCCGCCGCTGGCTTCGTACCGCGGCTGGGCGGCGTGCAGCTGCGCGACCGGCAGGCTGGCGCTACGCGCCTCGGCCAGCAATTCGTCGCTGGCCAGGGTCGCGAACACCTCGGTGCGGCCGTACAGCTTTTCTTCGGCCAGCAGGATGGCCAGGGTCCAGGCCTCGCCCACGCCGGCCGGTTCGGCCAGCCAGACCCGGGGCAGGGCGGTCGGGCGCAGGCTGTCGCCGAGGGCGCTGCGCAGGCGGCGCGATTCCTCCGGCTGGTCGAACAGGGGCGCGGGCGGCGCCGCCAGCGCGCGCACCACGTCCTGGGCGGCGCCGGCCTGGTGCAGCACCATCTCCTGCAGGCTGGAGAGCGTGCGCAGCTCGCGCGCGCGCAGCAGCGCCAGCAGCTTGTCGCGCAGCGCCGCGCGCCCATAGCCGCGAAAATCGAAACCGAAGCGCTGGTAAAGGGCTTCCAGCAGCAGTTCGATCTCGAGTTCCTCGGTCGCCTGGGCGGCGGCGAAGCCGGTGAACTCGGTCATGGCGGCTCCGCTCAGTGCAGCCAGACCCGCATCATCGACAGCAGCTGGGCCACGTCGACCGGCTTGGTGATGTAGTCGGAGGCGCCGGCGGCGATGCACTTGTCGCGGTCGCCCTTCATCGCCTTGGCGGTCAGGGTGATGATCGGCAGCGAGCGGAACTTCGGAATGCGGCGGATCGCCCGCATCGTGTCGTAGCCGTCCATCTCCGGCATCATGATGTCCATCAGGACGATCTCGATGCTCGGGTCCTTCTCCAGCACCTCGATGCCGTCGCGGCCGTTCTCGGCGAACAGCACCTGCATCTGCTGGCGTTCCAGCAGGGTCGACAGCGCGAAGATGTTGCGCAGGTCGTCGTCGACGATCAGGACCTTGCGGCCGGCCAGGCCGCCGTCCAGCGCGTGGATCTCTTCCAGCATGCGGCGCTGGGTCTCCGGCAGGCTGGCCTGCGAGCGGTGCAGGAACAGCGCGGTCTCGTCCAGCAGGCGCTCGGGCGAGCGGGCGTCCTTCATGACGATGGTCTTGGCGTAGCGCTTGAGCTTGGTGACTTCCTTGCGCGACAGCTCCTTGGCCGTGTAGATCACGACCGGCAGGTCGCGCAGGCGCTCGTTGGCGCCGATGCGGTCGAGCAGGTCGAAGCCCGAGATGTCCGGCAGGGTCAGGTCCAGCACCATGCAGTCGAAGTGCGCGCTTTCCAGCGCTTCCCAGGCCGCGGCGCCGGTGTCGACCGTCACCATGTGGATGTCGGCATTGCCGATCAGGGACACGATCGACTCGCGCTGGGCCATGTCGTCTTCCACCACCAGCAGCGAGCGCTTGCCGCCCATCAGGAACTTCTGGATGCGCTTGAATTCTTCCTGCAGCGCCTCGCGGCCGACCGGCTTGTTGATGTACGAGATCGCCCCCTGGCGCAGCGCGCGCTCGCGCTCGCGTAGCGAGGACATCACGTGCACCGGGATGTGGCGGGTGTTCGGGTCGCGCTTGAGGCGGTCCAGCACCGTGAAGCCGTCGATGTCCGGCAGGTCGATGTCGAGCAGGATCGCCGAAGGCAGGTAGTCGCGCGCCAGCGACAGCGCCGAATCGCCGCGCTGGGTGACGATGCCCTTGAAGTTCTTCTCGCGGGCGAAGTCGAGCAGCACCTTGGCGAAGCGGTCGTCGTCCTCCACGATCAGCACCGACGGGTCGCCCGGGGTGACCAGGCCGCGGTCGTCCAGCACCGACGAGTATTCGACCACCGAGCCGGAATCCACCGCCTCCACGGTCACCACCTCGGCCGTCGCCTGGGCGGCCGGCTGGTAGCTGACCGGCGCCGGCGCGGCCGGCGGCGGCGCCAGGCGGGCCGGCTGCGGCTGGCGGGTCTGTTCGTAGTTGATGAAGCCGGCGCGGTTGTACGGCAGGTACAGGGTGAAGGTGGAGCCGACGTTCACCGTCGACTCGACGCGGATCTCGCCGCCCAGCAGGCGCGCCAGTTCGCGCGAGATCGACAGGCCCAGGCCGGTGCCGCCATATTTACGCGCGGTCGAGCCGTCGGCCTGCTGGAAGGCCTCGAAGATCAGCTGCAGCTTGTCGGACGGGATGCCCACGCCGGTGTCGCGCACCGAGAAGGCCAGCACCGCATCGGCGTGCACCAGGTTCGGGTGGTCGTGGGTCCAGCCGCTGCCCACCAGGCTGATGGTCAGTTCGACCTGGCCGTGGCTGGTAAACTTGAATGCGTTCGACAGCAGGTTTTTCAGAACCTGCTGCAGACGCGTGGTATCGGTCATCACTGCGGTCGGCAGGTTGTCCGCCAGCTCGACCTGGAAGCCGAGATGCTTGGCTTCGGCCATGTGGCGGAAGGTGCGGTCCACGTAGTTGCGCAGGTTCGAGAAGCGGTATTCCGACACGTCCAGGGTCACGGTGCCGGACTCGATCTTCGACAGGTCGAGAATGTCGTTAATCAGGGTCAGGAGGTCGGAACCGGAGCCGTGGATGGTCTTGGCGAATTCCACCTGGCGGCTGGAGAGGTTGCCCTCGGGGTTATCCGACAGCTGCTGCGCCAGGATCAGGAGCGAGTTCAAAGGCGTACGCAGTTCGTGCGACATATTCGCCAGGAACTCGGACTTGTACTTCGAGGACAGCGCCAGCTGGGTCGCTTTTTCTTCCAGCGCCAGCTTGGCCTGTTCCACCTCGCGGTTCTTGCGTTCCACCTCGATGTTCTGCTCGGACAGCAGGCGCGCTTTCTCCGCCAGTTCCTGGTTGGTCTGCTGCAGTTCCTGGGCGAGGGATTGCGACTGGGTCAGCAGCGACTCGGTACGGCTGTTCGCCTCGATCGTGTTCAGGACCACGCCGATCGATTCCATCAGCTGGTCGAGGAAGGACAGGTGGGTTTCGGTGAAGCGGTCGAGCGACGCGATCTCGATGACCGCCTTGACCTGCTGCTCGAACAGGATCGGCAAGACCACGATGTTGTTCGGCGGCGCCGAGCCCAGGCCCGAGGACACCACGATGTAGTCGCGCGGCACGTCGGTCAGCCAGATGCGGGTCTTCTCCAGGGCGCACTGGCCCACCAGGCCTTCGCCCGGCAGGAAGGAGGTCGGCAGCTTGCGGCTGGAACGGTAGCCGTAGGAGGCGATCATGCGCAGGCGCGCATCGGTCTCCTGCGAGTCCATCATGTAGAACACGCCATGGTGGGCCGACACCAGGGGAGCCAGTTCCGACAGGATCAGCTTGGTCACGGCCTGCAGGTCGCGCTGGCCCTGCAGCAGGCGGGTGAAGCGCGCCAGGTTGGTCTTGAGCCAGTCCTGCTGCGCGTTCTTCTGCGTGGTCTCTTTCAGGTTACGGATCATCTCGTTGATGTTGTCCTTCAGGTAGGACACCTCGCCGCGTGCTTCCACCTGGATCGAACGCGACAGGTCGCCTCGCGTCACCGCGGTCGCGACTTCGCCGATCGCGCGCATCTGGTTGGTCAGGTTCGCCGCCAGCTGGTTGACGTTTTCCGTCAAGTCCTTCCAGGTACCGGCGACACCCGACACGTTCGCCTGTCCACCGAGTTTGCCTTCGGTCCCCACCTCACGGGCGACGCGCGTGACCTCCGATGCGAACGAGGACAACTGGTCCACCATCACGTTGATGGTGTCTTTCAGCTCGAGAATCTCGCCCTTCACGTCCACGGTGATCTTCTTGGACAGGTCGCCGCGCGCCACCGCGGTCGTCACCGCCGCGATGTTACGCACCTGGCCCGTCAGGTTCGACGCCATGAAGTTCACGTTGTCGGTCAGGTCCTTCCAGGTACCGCCGACACCAGGCACGTAAGCCTGGCCCCCGAGCTTGCCTTCGGTACCCACTTCACGCGCCACGCGGGTCACTTCGGAAGCGAACGAGGACAGCTGGTCCACCATGACGTTAATGGTGTTCTTCAGTTCGAGAATTTCGCCCTTCACGTCCACGGTGATCTTCTTGGACAGGTCGCCGTTCGCCACCGCGGTGGTCACCTCCGCGATGTTACGCACCTGGCCGGTCAGGTTGCCGGCCATCGAATTCACGCCGTCGGTCAAGTCCTTCCAGGTACCGGCGACGCCAGGCACGTTCGCCTGGCCGCCCAGGCGGCCCTCGGTACCGACCTCTCGTGCGACGCGGGTCACCTCGGAGGCGAAGGAGTTCAGCTGGTCGACCATCACGTTGATGGTGTTCTTCAGCTCGAGAATCTCGCCCTTCACGTCCACCGTGATCTTCTTGGACAAGTCGCCGTTCGCCACCGCAGTGGTCACGTCGGCGATGTTGCGCACCTGGCCCGTCAGGTTGCCCGCCATCGAGTTCACCGAGTCGGTCAAGTCCTTCCAGGTACCCGCGACGCCTTTCACGACCGCCTGGCCGCCGAGCTTGCCCTCGGTACCCACCTCGCGCGCCACGCGGGTCACTTCGGACGCGAACGAGGACAGCTGGTCCACCATGACGTTAATGGTGTTCTTCAGTTCGAGAATCTCGCCTTTCACGTCCACGGTGATCTTCTTGGACAAGTCGCCGTTCGCCACCGCGGTCGTCACCGCCGCGATGTTACGCACCTGGCCTGTCAGGTTCGACGCCATGAAGTTCACGTTGTCGGTCAAATCCTTCCAGGTACCCGCCACACCCGGCACATAGGCCTGGCCGCCGAGCTTGCCTTCGGTACCCACCTCGCGCGCCACGCGGGTCACCTCGGAGGCGAACGAGCGCAGCTGGTCCACCATGACGTTGATGGTGTCTTTCAACTGCAGGATCTCGCCGCGCACGTCCACCGTGATCTTCTTGGACAAGTCGCCGTTCGCCACCGCGGTGGTCACCTCCGCGATGTTACGCACCTGCGAGGTCAGGTTACCCGCCATCGAGTTCACCGAGTCGGTCAAGTCCTTCCAGGTACCCGCCACGCCCTTCACCTGGGCCTGGCCGCCCAGCTTGCCCTCGGTACCCACTTCACGCGCCACGCGCGTCACTTCGGAGGAGAAGGAGGAGAGCTGTTCCACCATGGTGTTCGCGGTCATCGCCGCGCGCAGGTACTGGCCCTTGAGCGGGTGGCCGTCGACTTCCAGCGCCATGGTCTGGGACAGGTCGCCCTTCGCCACCGCGCCGATGACGCGCGCCATCTCGGTGGTGGGGCGCACCAGGTCGTCGATCAGGGTGTTGACCGAGCTGATGATGGTAGCCCAGCCGCCCACCACGCCCGGCAGGTCGGCACGCTGGGTCAGGTGGCCTTCGCGGCCCACCACGCGCGACACGTCGGTCACGGTCTCGACCATCTTCTGCTTGGTTTCGATGATGTCGTTGAGGGTGTCGGCGATCTTGCCGGAGACACCGGTCCAGTCCGAGGGCATGCGCACCGAGAAGTCGCCTTTTTTCAGCGCCATCAGGGTGGTCAACAATAGTTTGACGTCCAACTGTTCGCCCATGTCGGTCATGTTGTTCATCGACTCAATCCTTGTTTCGCGTGGTGGGTTAATAGACTGCAGGTCGCCGGCCGGCGACTGTGAACTGTGAAATTCTGAAAAGATACTCTTGTATATATTCAAGTCAAGAGGTGTCGGCCTGTTATCAAGAAATCTTGCATTTCAGAAAATATCGGATGCGGATCCGGCGGAGCGTAACCCGGATGCTGGAATGCCGGCGCACGAATCACCAAGTATTGTTGTATTGATACTACACAAGCTCGTCCTTAAGTTGCAGTATGGAATCGGCGGTGTGTTTTCATGAGTATTTACACGACGAAGTCATTTAGCATGATGGGGTAAGGTGAACCGGATTTGTCCATGATCAATTTCGAATTACTCATGGGTCTGCTGGAGGCTGGAGACGATTCGACCTGGACCGAGCGTTTGTTCAGGCTGGCACATGGCATGGGCTTCGATCAGGTGCTATACGGTGTCGTACCGTCACGACATGTGCGTTTCGAAAGCGCCTTCACGCGAACCAATTACTCGCCCGAGTGGCGCAACCGCTATGACGCAAATGGCTTCGTCTATGTCGACCCGACGGTCGTGCACAGCGTGTCGAGCACGCTGCCGCTGGTATGGGCGCCTGCGACCTTCGGCAGCGGCGTGCCCGGCGCCTTGTATGAAGAAGCCAGCGCCCACGGCATCCGCAGCGGCGTGACCCTGCCGATCCACGGACCGCAGGGCGAACTGGGCCTGATCAGCTTCGCGACCGACCTGGGCCCTAGCGCCTCGTTCGAGCGCCTGCTGCAGGAAGCACTGCCTTCGCTGTCGCTGGTGCGCGACTACGCCTTTGCCTCGTCAAGGCGCTTTCGGGAGGCGCCGCAGGAGCAGGACGTGCCGCGCCTGACCCGGCGCGAGCTCGAAGTGCTGCAATGGGTCATGATCGGCAAGTCATCCTGGGAGATCGCCCGGATCACCAACTGTTCCGAGGCGACCGTCAATTTTCACCTGGCCAACGTGCGCCAGAAATTCGGCGTCAACACGCGCCAGCAGGCGGTGGTCAAGGCGATCGCCCTCGGTCTGATCACCCCGGAAGATCACCGTCGCTGAGACGGCCGTTGACGTAGAGCCGCAACAGGATCGCGACCGGCGGCGGCACCGCCAGCCCGGTCTCGAAGCGGCTGCCGCTCGATTGCGTCACCCCGAACCGGCTCCAGAACTTCTCCTGGCTTTCGCGCTTGGCGATGCGCAGCCGCCGCAGCTCGTGCGAAGTCGAGCGCAAGGCGCCGCCGGGCGCCGTCGCCCCTTCCGCTTCCAGTACCGCCACCAGTGCCTGGCACATCATCTCGTTGCCCATGTTTGCTCCTCGTTCTATGAAGGTTTATGCAAACTGCAAGTATTCCACCATCGCTGCGCATGGCCACCTAGCAGAGCTGATAGTTCCAGTTCTGCCCGCTTTGCATGAATCTGGCATGCGAAGTGCATAGATTGATCCACCACAAATAGGGGCCCAACATGACGCTGCAAATCAAAATCGCCGCTCGCCGTGAATTCAAATCGAAAGAACTGTGGGAAATGCATACGCTGCGCGCCAAGGTGTTCAGCGGACGGCTCGGATGGGAGGTGCCGGTCCTGTCCGGGATGGAGATCGACGGCTACGATGCGCTCGATCCGGCCTATATGCTGATCCGCGAGCCGGCCGGCGCGCTGCGCGGCTGCTGGCGCCTGCTGCCGACCGAAGGTCCGTACATGCTCAAGGATTCCTTCCCCCAGCTGCTCGAGGGCCAGCAGGCGCCGAGCGACCCGCACATCTGGGAACTGTCGCGCTTCGCGCTCGAGACCGACAAGGACAGCCGCTACGGCTTCTCGGACATGACCCTGGACGCCTTTGCCAACGTGGTCCGCTACGGTATCGAGAACGGCATCACCCATTACGTGACGGTGACCACCACCGCGATGGAACGCCTGACCCGGCGCGCCGGCGTGGTGACCAGCCGCCTGGGCGCGCCGCAGCAGATCGGGATCGAGAACGCGGTCGCCTTCTACGTCGACGTCAAGGCGACCTGGGAAGCGCTGTACGCCCAGCGCATGGCGTCTTGATCCTGGTCGCGCATCCAGCGCCGCAGGACGGGGAGGCCGGCCGGGACGCTGTCAGTCGTCGCGCAGCTGGCGCCGCAGGAAGGTCCAGGTGAGCGCCCACATGCGCGCGGTCTGGGCGTTGTCGGCGGCGCCGGCGTGGCCGCCTTCCATGTTTTCCCAGTACAGGACGTCGTGGCCCTGTTCCAGCATGCGCGCCGCCATCTTGCGCGCATGGCCGGGATGGACCCGGTCGTCGCGGGTCGAGGTGGTAAACAGCACGCGCGGGTAGCGCGCGTCCGGGCGCACCTGGTGGTAGGGCGAGTAGCGCCCGATCCAGTCCCATTCGCGCGGGTCGTCCGGGTCGCCGTATTCGCCCATCCACGAAGCGCCGGCCAGCAGCTGGTGGTAGCGCCGCATGTCCAGCAGCGGCACCTGGCACACCGCGGCGTTGAACAGCTCGGGACGCTGGGTCAGCACGGCGCCCACTAGCAGGCCGCCGTTGCTGCCTCCCATGATGCCGAGCCGGCGCGGGCGCGTGATCGAGCGCGCCTGCAGGTCTTCGGCCACCGCGATGAAATCGTCGAAGGCGCGCTGCCGGTGTTCCTTCAGCGCGGCCTGGTGCCAGCGCGGGCCGAACTCGCCGCCGCCGCGGATGTTGGCCACCACCCAGACCCCGCCGTCTTCCAGCCAGGCCGCGCCGCTGACGGCGCCGTAGGAAGGCTTGAGCGCGACCTCGAAGCCGCCGTAGCCGTACAGGACGGCCGGATTGTCGCCGTCCAGCCGCAAGCCTTCGCGCATCACCACGAAATAGGGAACCCGGGTGCCGTCTTTCGAGGTAGCCTCGAACTGCTGCACCTGCAGCCCGCTCGCATCGAAAAAGGCCGGCATGGCCTTCAGCCGTTCGCGTTCGTCCTTCCGTCCGGCGGCTTCGTGATCGCCGTCGGACTTCATCAGGTACAGGGTGGACGGCTCGAGGTAGCCGTTCATGGTGAGGAAATAGCGGTGCGAGTTCACGGCATCGAAGGCCCAAGTGTCGAGCGCGCCCATGGCGGGCAGGTCGACCTCGCGCCGGCGCCAGGCGCCCTCGATGCGGCGCAGCTCCACGATGCGGTTCTTGACCTTGTCCAGCAGCGTCAGGATCAGGGCGTCGCAGGTCACCGTCAGGCCGTCGAGCGAAGTGGTGGGAGTGGGCTCGAACAGTTGGGCGAATTCGGTGCCGCCGGCGAGGAAGGCGTCGAAGTCGGCCGCCAGCAGTGCGCCCTGGGGCCAGGTGCGGCCGCCCACTAGCCAGTCCGAACGCAGTTCGATCACGACCTGGTCGCGCACCGCAAACGCGTTGGCGTCGGCCGGCTTGGGCAATCTGCGCAGGACCCCGTCCTCCCGTACGAACAGTTCGCTGCTGTAGAAGTCGATCTGGCGCTGCACGAACTCGCGCTCGAAGCCGGGCGTGGCGTCGCGCCAGGCGGAGGCCGACAGATCGGACGCTTGCGCCTCGAACACCGTGCGCGCCTGCGCCAGCGGCTGGCCACGGCGCCATTCCTGGACGATGCGCGGGTAGCCGGAGTCGGTCAGCGAGCCGGGCCCGATATCGGTGCCGACGAACAGGGTGTCGCGCTCTAACCAGGCGACGTCGCTCTTGGCCTCGGGGAGGATGAAGCCGTCTTGTACGAAGCTGCGCGTGCCGGCGTCGAATTCGCGCACCACGCGCGCGTCGCCGCCGCCGCGCGAGAGCGAGACCAGGCAGCGCTCGCCGTCGGGTTCGAGCCAGGCGACGCCGCCCCACACCCAGTTCTCGCTTTCTTCGAGCGCGAGCGCGTCCAGGTCGATCAGGACTTCCCACGCCGGCTCATCGTTGCGGTATTCCTCCAGCGTGGTGCGGCGCCAGATGCCGCGCGCGTGGCCGGCGTCGCGCCAGAAGTTGTACAGCAGGCCCCCATGGCAGCCGGCATAGGGGATCTTGCGGCTCGAGTCGAGGATCGCGCGCAGGCGCTCGCGCAGTGCGCCGTAGCCCGGCCGGGCTTCCAGTTCGGCCTCCGTGCTGCGGTTGCGGTCCGCGACCCAGGCCAGTGCCCGCTCGCCGTCGACCTCCTCGAGCCACAGATAGGGGTCGATGGCGCATGCGATGTCGTCTCGTTGGGTCATGGTGAATATAGGTGAGTAAGTTGGTGCCCGGATTGCCTATACTAGCAACATCGAGCAGGCCGAACCGCACGCATGGAGAGCATGGACCCTTTGTCGACCGCCAGTCCGGAACCGGACGCCTCATCCCGCAGCAAGGCAGCCGCCGTGGCCGGCGCCGCACCCTGGGTGGCCGGGCTGGCGCTGTCGCTGGCGATCGGCGCACTGTGCTACCGGATCGCCGCCGGCGCGGTCGAGGAGGACGCCCGGCGCCGCTTCGAGACGGCCGCGCACCTGGCCCGGGAACGGCTGTCGAGCGCGATCGACTCCTACGCCCGGGTGGTGCGCGGCCTGGCGGCCCTGCATGCGGCCGGCGACGAGCCCTTGAGCCGGCAGCGCTTCCACCGCTACGTGGCGGCGCTCGACCTGCGGCAGCAGTTCCCGGCGATCGAGGCGGTCAACTTCGTCGCCCACGTGCCGGATGCGCGCCGCGACGAGTTCGTCGCCGCCGTGCGCGCCGACCGCAGCATCAACCCGGCCGGCTACCCGCACTTCGACATCTGGCCCGCCGGGCGCCGTCCCTTCTACGAGGTGGTGACGTGGATCGAGCCGGCCGCGGTCTCGGAGGACCGGCTCGGTTTCGACCTGGGAGCCCAGCCGATGGCGATCGCCGCCCTGTTGCAGGCGCGTGACCGTGGCGGGATCGCCGCCTCGGGTACCCCGATCCGGCTCAAGCTTCCGGTGCCGCATACCGCGCTCGGGATGCGCGAGCCGCTCTACCTGGGCGGGGCGGCGCCGGCCACGCTGGCCGAGCGCCGCGCGCGCTACATCGGCAGCATCGGGATCGCCTTCTCGGTCGACGGCCTGGTCGCGCGCGCGCTCGGACCCCAGGCGAGCGAGCCGATCGCGCTCAGCCTGTACAGCGAGACCGCGCCGGCCCGGCCGGATGCGCGGGAGCGGCCATGGCGGCTCGAGCCGGGCGACCGCCTGCTGGTCGGCCCGGACGTGCGCGGCCAGAGCGTCGGCGGCGGGCGCCTCACGACCCTGCTGCCGATCGACTACGTCGGCACGCGCTGGAAAGCCCATTTCTCGGCCGGGCGCGCGGCCATGGCCCAGGGTTCCGACCGCTACCTGCCGCTGCTGGCCTTCGCCTCCGGCTTCGGCGTCTCGCTGCTGGGCTTCGCCCTGTTCTTCAACCTGTACCGCTCGCGCCGCGCGGCGCTCGACCAGCGCCTGCTGCTCGATTCGGTGCTGGACAACCTCGACGCCTTCGTCTACCTGAAGGACAGCGCGCGGCGCTTCCGCTACGTGAACGCCAAGTGCGCCCGGGCGATGCGGCTGCCCGCGTCCGAAGCCGTGGGCCGGGTCGATACCGAGCTGATGGATCCGGCAGTGGCCGATGCGATCTGGGAGCGCGACCGCATGGTGCTCGACAGCGGCATGCGCGACGCGCGCCAGGTGGGCACGCCGCTCGCCGCCGGCGGCGCCGAGCGCCAGATGTGGAGCGTGCGCGTGCCCCTGTATCCGGAAGGCGAGATGCCGGCCGTGCTGTGCATCTCGACCGACATCACCACGCTGCACGAACTGAAGGCGCGCGCCGATGCCGCCAGCCGGGCCAAGAGCGCCTTCCTGTCCAACATGAGCCACGAGATCCGCACGCCGATGAATTCCATCATCGGCATGACCCACCTGGCGCTGCAGTCGCAGCCGCAACCGGACGTGCACCAGCTGCGCGGCTACCTGGAGAAAATCTACCACTCGGGCCAGCACCTGCTCGGCATCATCAACGACATCCTCGACTTTTCCAAGATCGAGGCCGGCAAGCTGGAACTGGCGGCGCGCGGCTTCATGCTCGACGCGCTGCTGCGCAACGTCGAGCTGCAGCTGGGCCAGGCCGCCAGCGCCAAGGGCCTGGGCTTCGACATCGAGATCGCCCCCGCGCTGATGCGGCCCCTGCGCGGCGACCCGCTGCGCCTGGAGCAGGTGCTGCTCAATTTTGCCGGCAACGCCGTCAAGTTTTCCGAGCACGGGCGCATCGCGCTGGCAGTCCGGCTCGAGCATGCCTTCGGCCCCGAGCTGCTGGTGCGCTTCGAGGTGCGCGACAACGGCATCGGCATCGCCCCGGCACAACTGGCCGGCCTGTTCTCGCCCTTCCACCAGGCCGACCCTTCCGCCACCCGGCGCCACGGCGGCACCGGCCTGGGACTGGTGATCAGCAAGCAGCTGGCCGAACTGATGGGCGGGGAGGTCGGGGTCGAGAGCGAACCCGGGCGCGGCAGCTGTTTCTGGTTCACGGCGCGCCTGGCGCTCGAAGACGGCGTCGGCGCGGGCCTTGGCGGCACGCCGGCCAGCACGCGGCCCGATGCGGTGCGGCTGGACGGCTGCAGCGTGCTGCTGGTCGAGGACAATCCCTTCAACCAGCAGGTCGGGCGCGAGCTGCTCGAGCGCGCCGGGGCCGCGGTCAGCGTGGCCGGCAACGGCGAGGAGGCGCTGGCGGCGCTGGACGCCAGCGTCCGGCCCTACGACTGCGTGCTGATGGATGTGCAGATGCCGGTGATGGACGGCCTGGAGGCGACCCGCCGCATCCGCCAGGAGCCGCGCCTGCGCACTACCCTGGTGATCGCCATGACCGCCAACGCCGGCGTGGAAGACCGCGCGCGCTGCCTGCAGGCCGGCATGGACGAATTCCTGAGCAAACCGATCGTCCCCGAGCTGCTGGCGGCGACCATCGCGCGCTGCCTGGGACGCAGCAGCGCACCCAGCCCCGACGTGGTGGTCACGCCGGGGCCTGGTGCGGCCAAGGGGGCGCTCGATTTCGCCGTGATGCAGGCCACCTTCGGCGCGCCCGAGCGGATGCGTACGTACGCCTTCCTGTTCGTGTCCAGCGCGCGCGAGGCGCTGGACACGATCGATGCCGCGCTGGCGGCCGGCGACCTCGCCGCGACGGCGGCGCTGGCGCACCGCATCAAGTCGTCCGCGCGCACGGTCGGCGCCGAGGGCTTCGCGGCGCTGTGCGCGGAACTCGAAGGGCAGTCCGGACGCCCGGCCCAGGCACGGGCGCTGGCGGCGCGCCTGCGGGCCCATCTGGCGCGCATCGAGCGCGAGGTCACGGGGAGGTATGGGGTGCGGGTGGACGACCGCCAGTAAGGGAATTGACGACATTACTGTGGTCGTCTTCACAAGTTGCCAAAGGCTTACTGCCGAGCTTCAAGCCTTCCGCCCGGCCCCTAAACCGGGTATCCTTTGCCCCTTGAGCAACCCACGCACACCGATGTCTTCCCCGATCACCCCAGGCTTGTTAATCTTGCACGGCAACCAGATGGAATTGCTGCGCAGCGCCATGTTCGACTGGCTGCGCGCGCACCCGCTGGGACCGCTCGAGCAGGAGACCATCCTGGTGCAGTCGAACGGCGTGGCCGAGTGGCTCAAGATCGCCCTGGCCGAGGACATGGGCGTGTGCGCCGCCACCCGCGTGGCGCTGCCGGCGCGCTTCCTGTGGGAAGCCTACCGCGGCATGCTGGGACGCGAGCGCGTGCCCACCCGCGCGCCTTTCGACAAGGACCCGCTCGCCTGGCGCCTGATGCGCCTGCTGCCATCCCTGGTGCAGGACCTGAGCTATGCGCCGCTGCGCCAGTTCCTGGGCGACGGCTGCCCCGAACGCCGCCTGCAGTTGGCCGAGCGCCTGGCCGACCTGTACGACCAGTACCAGGTCTACCGCGCCGACTGGCTGGCCGACTGGGAAGCGGGGCGCGACCAGTTGCGCCGTCCGGTGGGCGACCCGGTTCCCCTGGGCGCCGACCTGAAGTGGCAGGCCTGCCTGTGGCGCGAAATCCACGCCAGCCTGCCGCCCGAACAACGGGTCACCGGGCGCGCCAGCATCCACGAACAGTTCCTGGCCGCGATCGAAGCGGGGCGCGAGCCGGCATCGACCCTGCCGCGCCGCGTGATCCTGTTCGGCATGTCGACCCTGCCTTACCAGACCCTGCAGGCGATCGCCGCGCTGTCGCGCCATACCCAGGTGCTGTTCGCGGTGCCCAATCCCTGCCGCTTCTACTGGGGCGACATCATCGAGGGCCGCGAACTGCTGCGCGCCGCGCGCCGCCGCCAGCAGCCGCGCGCCGGCCTGGAGCTGGCCAAGGTGCCGGTCGAGGAGCTGCACATCCACAGCCACCCGCTGCTGGCGAGCTGGGGCCGCCAGGGCCGCGACTTCGTGCGCATGCTCGACGAATTCGACCAGGGCGAGGGTAGCCGTTATGAAAACCTGCGCGTCGACCTGTTCGACGAATCCGACGGCGATACGCTGCTGCGCCAGGCGCAGGCCGCCGTGCGCGACCTGCTGCCGCCCGGCGAGCACCCGCACACGCCGCCCGCGCGCGCGGACCGCTCGATCGAATTCCACATCACCCACAGCGTCCAGCGCGAGGTCGAGGTGCTGCACGACCAGCTGCTGTCCTGGTTCGCCCAGGACCCCAGCCTGCGCCCGCGCGACGTGGTCGTGATGATGCCCGACATCGACCTGTTCTCGGCCGCCATCCACGCCGTGTTCGACCAGCACCGCCGCAGCGATCCGCGCCACATCCCGTTCGAGATCGGCGACGTGCGCGACCGCAGCGTCAATCCGCTGCTGGTGGCGCTCGAATGGCTGCTGCGCCTGCCGCAGCAGCGCTGCCGCCAGAGCGAGGTGCGCGACCTGCTGGACGTGCCGGCGGTCAGCGGGCGCTTCGGCCTGCACGCCGACGACCTGCCGATCCTGGGCCGCTGGATCGAAGGCTCGGGCGTGCGCTGGGGCCTGGACCGCGAGCACCGCGCCGGCCTCGGGCTGGCCTCGGTGGGCGAGCAGAACGCCTGGATCTTCGGCGTGCGCCGCATGTTGCTCGGCTATGCCAGCGGCGCAGGGCGGAGCTTCGGCGACATCGAGCCTTATGCCGAGGTCGGCGGGCTGGACGCCGCGCTGGCCGGTTCCCTGGCCCAGTTCATCGATACCCTGCTGCACTATCGCGCGGCCCTGGCGCAATCGCGCACCCCGGCCGAGTGGGGCGAGGCGGCGCGCGGCCTGCTGGCAAGCTTCTTCCATCCGGCCATTGAGGCCGACCGCCTGACCCTGGCCCAGCTGAACGAGGCGCTGCAGTGCTGGCTCGAGACTGTCGATGCCGCGCAATTCGCGGAACCGGTGCCGCTGGCCGTGATGCGCGAATCCTGGCTCGGCCAGCTCGATCAACCGACCCTGAACCACCAGTTCGTCTCCGGCGGCGTGACCTTCTGCACCCTGATGCCGATGCGCGCGGTGCCGTTCCGCGTGGTCTGCCTGCTCGGCATGAACGACGGCGACTTCCCGCGCCGCACCCAACAGGCCGACTTCGATTTGCTGGCCTTGCCGGGCATGGCGCGCCCCGGCGACCGTTCGCGCCGCGACGACGACCGCTACCTGATGCTGGAAGCGCTGCTGTCGGCGCGCGACAAGCTGTACGTCAGCTGGGTCGGGCGCAACGTGCGCGACAACAGCGAGCAACCGAGCTCGGTGCTCGTGGCCCAGCTGCGCGACTACCTCAAGAACGGCTGGAACCTCGACCTGTCCGAACGGACGGTCGAGCACGCCCTGCAGCCCTTCAGCCGCCGCTACTTCGAGCGCGGCGGCCTGCTGACCTATGCGGGCGAATGGCGCTCGGCGCACGGCCTGGACGAGGCCGGCGTGGCGGGTGCGGCCGATTCTCTGCCGCCCTACGAGATGGAACCGGGCTTCGTGCTCAAGCTGGGCGAACTGGCGGCCTTCCTGCGCCAGCCGGCGCGCTATTTCTTCCGCCGCCGCCTGGGCGTGGTCTTCGCCGATGCCGCCGTGGTGGGCGAGGACGAAGAACCGTTTTCGCTCGATGCGCTGGAACGCTATGTTGTGGAAGACCACCTGCTCGACGACAGCGGCCCGCTGGAAGCGCCGCACGAAGTGCGCGCGACCCTGAGCGCGCGCGCCGAACGGCTGGCGCGCGAAGGCGTGCTGCCGATCGGCCTGCTGGGCCGCCAGTGGCAGCAGGAGCTGGTCGACGGCCTGGTGCCGGTGCGCAGCGCCTGGCTGGCGCTGGGCGCGCGTTTCCCGCACCCGGCGCCCAAGCGCGCCGTCAGCCTCGGCCTGGACGACGGCCATGGCCAGCACCTGGTGCTGGACGACTGGATCGACCGCCTGCGCACCGACGGCGAGGAAACCGCATGGCTGATGCAGGTTTCCTCGAAAGTGTTGGACCGCGAAGGGCGTCCGCGCGGCGACAAGCTGATCGGCCCCTGGCTGCGCCAGCTGGCGGCCAGCGCGGCCGGCGCGCCGGTGGCCGGCCACCTGGTGGCGCGCGACGCGGTGCTCACCATGGCGCCGCTCAATCCGGTGGAAGCGGCGGCTACCCTGCACGACCTGGCCGCGCTGTGGCGCGCCAACCTGGACCGCCCGCTGGGCGTGGCCTGCAAGACCGCGCTGGCGCTGCTGCAGGAAGGCGCGAACGAGGCGGATGCGCGCGCAGTCTACGACGGCGGCTATGAAATCCCGGGCGAAGTGGACGAACTGTGCCTGGCGCGCCTGTGGCCGGATTTCGCCAGCCTGGTGGCGGCCGGCGACTGGCCGCACGTGGCGCGCGACCTCTACGGTCCGCTGGCGGACTGGCTGCAAGCCGCCGTGCAGGTCGCGCCGCTGGGCGCCAGCGCGGAAGGGGAGGCGGCATGAGCCAGCACCTCGATCCGCTCATCTTTCCGCTGCACGGCTCGCGCCTGATCGAGGCCTCGGCCGGCACCGGCAAGACCTGGACCATCGCCGCCCTCTACCTGCGCCTGGTGCTCGGCCACGGCGGCGATGCCGCGTTCGCGCGTCCGCTGCTGCCCGGCGAGATCCTGGTGATGACCTTCACCCGCGCCGCTACCCGCGAGCTGGCCAACCGCGTGCGCGAGCGCCTGGTCGAGGCGGCCGCCTATTTCCGCGGCCAGCTCGACAGCCATGACCCCTACCTCGACGCGCTGGCCGGGGCCTATCCGGGCGAAGCCGAACGCAGCGTTGCCGCCCACCGCCTGGTGCTGGCCGCCGAAACCATGGACGAAGCGGCGATCTTCACCATCGACGCCTGGTGCCAGCGCATGCTGCGCGAGCACGCTTTTGACTCCGGCAGCCTGTTCGACGAGGAACTGGTCAGCGACGAGCGCGCCCTGTTCGAGGATGCCGCCCACGACTACTGGCGCCAGCATGTCTATCCGCTCGGCGCCCAGGCCCTGGCCTCGGTGCGCGAGGCTTGGCGCGACGTCGAGGCCCTCAAGAACGGCGTGCGCGAACTGGTGCCGCGCACGCACCTGCTGGGGGCGTCCCCGCCCGAGCCGCTGGGCGTGCTGGTGGCGCGCGTGCAAACGGCGCTGCGCGCGGAACTGGCCGGCCTGAAGGAAGGCTGGAGCGCGCGCGCGGGCGAGATGGAAAGCTGGATCGCCGCCCAGCGCGAACGCAATCCGAAATGCTTCAACGGCAACAAGATGCGCGCCGACTCGCTGGTCAAATGGTTCGAGGCGCTGCGTGCCTGGGCCGCCGACCCGCTGCGCGTGCTGCCCGACCTGAACGACACGGGTTGGCGCCGCCTGTGCCCGGACGGCATCGTGGACGCCTTCAGCAAGGACTTCGTGGCCGAGGTGCCGGCATGCTTCGGCTTTACCTTGCCGCTCAAGGAAGCCCTCGCACGCCTGGAGCCGCTGTCGCACGCGCTGCTGCGCCACGCCGCCAGCCACATTGCCGATCGCATGCGCGAGCTGAAGGCGCGCAACCGCCAGTTCGGTTTCGCCGACATGCTCGAGCGTCTCAAGGCCGCCCTCGAAGGCGAGAACGGCGAAGCGCTGCGCCGCCGCATCGTGCAGCAGTTCCCGGTGGCGATGGTCGACGAATTCCAGGACACCTCGCCCGACCAGTACCGCATCTTCGATTCTCTGTACCGGGTCGCCGCCAACGAACCCGATACGGGGCTGTTCCTGATCGGCGACCCGAAGCAGTCGATCTACGGTTTCCGCGGCGCCGACATCCACAGCTACCTGGCGGCGCGCCGCGCCACCGGCGGCCGCCACTATCAGCTGGGCGTCAACTACCGCTCGACAAGCGAGCTGGTGGAAGCGGTCAACCAGCTGTTCCGCCACGCCGAGGGCTACGAAGGCCATGCCGGCTATCCGGGCGGCGCCTTCCGTTTCCGCCGCGGCGAGGACAATCCGCTGCCCTTCGAGCAGGTAAGGGCCAACGGCCACCGCGAGCGCCTGGTGGGAGCAAGCGGCCCGCAGCACGCGATGTCGGTATGCTGCGCCGGTGCCATGAGCCAGGAAGCCTACCGCGACTATTTCGCCCACCACTGCGCCGAGCACATCGTCGGCCTGCTGGGCGACGAGCGGGTCGGCTTCTCGGACGGCGAACGCTTCCGTCGCCTGATGCCGGCCGATATCGCGATTCTCGTGCGCGACCGGCGCGAGGCGGCCGCCGTGCGCCGCGCCCTGGTCGAGCGCAAGGTGGCCAGCGTGTATTTGTCCGACAAGGATTCGGTGGTCGAGAGCGAAGAGGCGGCCGACGTGCTGCGCTGGCTGTACGCGGTGGCCAACCCGCTCGACGGTACTTTAGCGCGCGCGGCCTTCGCCACCCGCACCGCCGGCCTGCCGTTGGGCGAACTGGCGAAACTGTCGTCCGACGAACTGGCATGGGAAGCGCGCGTCGAGCAATTGAAGAACCTGCACGGCGCCTGGCAGCGCCAGGGCGTGCTGGCCATGCTGCGCCGCTTCGTGCACGAACTCGGGCTGCCGGCGCGCCTGCTGCGCCAGCCGGGCGGCGAGCGCCGCCTGACCAACCTGCTGCACCTGGCCGAACTGCTGCAGGAAGCCAGCACCCAGCTGGAGGGCGAGCAGGCCCTGATCCGCTGGCTGGCGGAACAGGTCGAGGGCCTGGGCGAGGGCGGGGACGAGCGCGTGCTGCGCCTGGAGAGCGACGCCGAGCTGGTGAAGGTGGTGACGGTCCACAAATCGAAGGGCCTGGAATACCCGCTCGTCTACCTGCCGTTTGCGGTGACCGCACGCGTTAGCTCCCGGCGCAACCGCGCCTTCTTCGAGTTCGTCGGCCAGGACGGCGCGCGCCGCCTGGATCTGCAGCTGACCGACGAGGCGCTGGAGGCGGTCGACCGCGCGCGCCTGGAAGAAGATCTGCGCCTGCTCTACGTGGCGCTGACGCGCGCCCGCCATTACCTGTGGCTGGGCGCGGCGCCCATCAGCGGGCGCAGCAAGAACGAGAACCGGCTGCACGAGTCGGCGCTGGGCTACCTGCTGGGCGGCGGCGAGAAGATCGAGGCGGAGCAGCTGCGCGAGCGGCTCGAGCGCCTGCGCGGGACCGTCGAGGGCATCGTCCTGCACGACCTGGCGGAGCTCGAGGAGCGCACGCTGCTGGCGCGCGAGGACCAACGCCCGGACCTCTTGGTCGCGCCGCGTTACGAGGCCAGCTTTGAGCGCGACTGGTCCATCGGTTCCTTCACCTCGCTGGTGCGCCACGCAGTTGCCGTTGCGCCGGCGCCCGCCCCGATGCGCGCCCAGGAACAGACCCTGCTCGAGGAAGACCCGCAGATCGTCTCGCCGCCGCGCATCGAGGACGCGCCCTGGCACCGCTTCCCGCGCGGGTCGGTGCCCGGCAACTTCATGCACGAGCAGCTCGAATGGATGGCGGGCGAAGGCTTCGACCGCGCCGACGACCCCGACTTCATGCTGCGCCTGAGCCAGCGCATCGAGCGCGCCGGCTGGGGCCACCGCCTGGACGACGCCCTGGCCTGGCTGCACGCGGTCGGCACCACCGCGCTGCCGCCGCTGGGCGCGGCGCTGGCCGACATTCGCGCTCCGGTGCCGGAACTGGAATTCTGGTTCCCCAGCGAGCGTCTCGACGTGGTGGCGCTGGACCGCCTGTGCCGCAGCCGCATCATGAAGGGATTGGCGCGGCCGACCCTGCCCGAGCGTACCCTGCACGGCATGCTCAAGGGCTTCGCCGACCTCGTATTCGAACACGAGGGCCGCTACTGGGTGCTCGACTACAAGACCAATGCGCTGGGACCGGGCGACGCCGCCTATACCCGTGCCGCGATGGAGCTCGGCATGGCCGAGCACCGCTACGACATCCAGGGCACCATCTACATGCTGGCCCTGCACCGCCTGCTGCGCAGCCGCCTGGGCGAGGCGTATTCGCCGCAGCGCCAGCTGGGCGGCGCCGTGTTCCTGTTCCTGCGCGGGATCGCCAACACGGACACGCGCGGCTGCTGCGTGCTCGCGCCGGACCTGGAACTGCTGGACGGGCTGGAACGCTTGCTGGGAGAACGCCATGGCGAAGCTTGAAGCCGACATCGACCTGCTCTGGAGCGAGCTGGCGCTGCTGGCCGAGCGGGGCGAACTGCGCCGCCTATCCTGCGCGTTTGCCCGCTTTATCGCCTCGCTGGCGAATGGACGACCCGCGCCGCCCGCGCTGGTGCTGGCCGCCGGCGTGCTGTCCGAACTCGAAGGCCAGGGCCATAGCTGCCTGCTGCTGGACGACCTGGCGAGCGGCCCGGCCGCGCTGCTGGGCTGGGAAGACGAACAGTGGAAGGGGCTCGCGCGCGCCGCCGGCCCGCTGCCCCGTACCGCCCAGGGCTGGGCTAAGGAGCTGGGCGCCTGCCAGCAGGTTTGGGACGTCAGCGCCTTCGACTACGACCAGCCGCTGGTGCTGGATGGCGACCGCCTCTACCTGCGGCGCTACTGGCGCGACGAGATGCTGGTGGCCCGGGCCGTGCGCGAGCGCGCGACCAAACGTCGTCCCGTCGACGAGCAGGCGGTGCGCGGCTGGCTCGACCAGCTGTTCGCGGCGCGCGGCGCGGCCGACGGGCCGGACTGGCAGAAGCTGGCCTGCGCCATCGCGCTGCGCGGCTCGGTCGCGATCATCACCGGCGGCCCCGGCACCGGCAAGACCTACACGGTGGCGCGCCTGCTGGCGCTGCTGTTCGCCACCGCGCCGGAGGCGGGCAGCCAGCGCATCGCCCTGGCCGCGCCCACCGGCAAGGCGGCGGCGCGCCTGAAACAGTCGATCGACAAGGCGCTGGGCGAGCTGGCCGACAAGGTCGGACCGCAACTGCCGCTGCGCGAACTGACCCTGCGCATGGGCGCGGCGCGCACCCTGCACAGCCTGTTGGGGGCGCGGCCCGACACCCGCGCCTTTGCCCACCACGGCGGCAATCCGCTCGACGTCGACGTCCTGATCGTCGACGAAGCCTCGATGGTGCACCTGGAGATGATGGCCTCGCTGCTGGACGCGCTGCCGCCGTCCGCCACCCTGATCCTGCTGGGCGACAAGGACCAGCTGGCCTCGGTGGAGGCGGGCGCCGTGCTGGGCGACCTGTGCCACAACGCGGGCGCCGGCGGGTATACGGACGATACCGCGGACTACGTGCTGGCCGCCAGCGGCGAAGAATTGCCGTCCAACTTCCTGGGCGACGCCGGCGCGCTGGCCCAGCAGACCGTGATGCTGCGCCACAGCCGCCGCTTCGGCGGCCCGATCGGCCAGCTGGCCCTGGCCGTGAACGCGGGCGACGCCGTGCGCGCGGAAAGCCTGCTGCGCGCCGGCAAGGTGGACGAGGGGGGCGTGCGCTGGATCGAGAACGCCCAGCAGCAACACGTGCTGCAACTGGCGCAGTCCGGCTATGGCGCCTACCTGGACGTGCTGAATACGGGCTTCCAGCCCAGTCTGAACACGAATCATGAGGAATGGGTGCGCCAGGTGCTGGGCCGCTTCGAATCCTTCCGCATCCTGTGCGCGGTGCGCGAGGGCGAGTGGGGCGTGACCGGCCTGAACGACGCCATCGCCGCGCGCCTGGCCACGGCCGGCCTGCTGCGTCCGCACGGAGAATGGTATGTGGGGCGGCCGGTGATGGTCACCCGCAACGACTACGGTACCGGCGTGTATAACGGCGACATCGGCGTGACCTTGCCGGACCCGGCGCGGCCCGGCGCGCTGCGCGTGTATTTCACGGAAGGCGACAAGGTGCGCAGCGTGCTCGCCACCCGCTTGCGCAACGTGGAGACGGCATTCGCGATGACGGTCCACAAGTCGCAGGGTTCGGAATTCCGGCATACGGTGCTGGCCCTGCCGCGCGAGCGCGGCGCCGTCCTCACGCGCGAGCTGGTGTACACCGGCATCACGCGCGCCAGCGAGCTGTTCACCCTGGTGTCGCCGCCGGGCGCGGTGCTGGGCGAAGCCATTGCCCAGCGCACCCACCGCACCAGCGGCCTGCGCGGCATGATCGCGCCGACCTCGCGCTGACCCATCGCGGGTCCGAAGCGCTTTTCGCCGGACCCGTCATGGGGAATTGATCGAGGCCAAACAGGGTGCTCGAACCAGGCCGGCCGGGCGAACTCGGCTGTAGCGGCGTGGTCTCACTCCAACCAGGACAAGGAAGGCGGTGCGATTCTCAGGTAAAGAATCGCTATTGCCGTTCAGCACGCCGATTTCGGTCGCGAGCACATGCAGCCCATCGATCAGCAGACGGAACTACTCTTTCCCGACGACGTCATTGCGCCGAAGGTCGCGTGCCGCCTGCCGTTCGATGCCATCGACCTCGACTGGAACGCCACCGCCTGGCCGCGCTGGTTCGCCCGCACCTTCGACGTCTGGTGGCAGACAGGCCTCGTGGCCCTGGTGCTGGGCGCCATCCTGTGCCGCCATTCGTCCGCCTTCCTGCTCTGGATCGAAACCCCGTTCGGCTGGAAACTGTTCGGCCTGGCCTGCATGCCGCTCGGGCTCGTGCTGGACGCAGCCCTGCATGCGGTCGCCGGCAATACGCCGGGCAAAGCCCTGCTGCGCCTGCGTCTGCTCACCCTGGACGGCCGCAAGCCCGGCATCAGCGAACTGTTGCGGCGCAACCTGGCGCTGTGGAATGCCGGCCTTGGCCTGGGCCTGCCCGCGGTCGGCCTGGCCACGATGGCGCGCCAGGGCCTGCGGCTGCGCAAGGGAAAGGGGGCCAGCTACGACGAGCGCCGCTTCATGGTGCGTGCGATGGCGGTCGGGCGTGCGCGCAAGCTCGTGTTCAGCGTCGTCTTCTGCTCCCTGTTCGTGCTGATCGTGGTGCTGGATGCCGCCGACCGCCAGGACAGCCGCGAGACCGCCCTGTTGACGTCAGCGCTGCCGGCCAGCTGGACCAACCCCGCCACCGGCCGCACCGTGCCGCTGGCCCCGCAGTGGACGGTGGAGGAACGCAGCGACGACGAGGGGCGCCGGTCCTGGCTGTTCACCCAGCACAGCGGCCATGCGCTGGTGCTGCTGGCCTACGAAGACCGTACCGGGCAGGCGTTTCGCCACTATGCGTGGGCGCTGGCCGAGCGCATGGCCGAGCGCATGGATCACGAGCTGCCCCTGCCGGACGGGCGCTTCGAGCACTTCCGCGGGCGGCCGTCCTGGAGCGGCGCAGGCGAAGGCAGGCGCGCGCCGCTGCGGGTGCAGCTGCGCATCGTCCAGGTCGATGGCCAGGCCTGGCGGGTGCTGGTGATGCAGTCGCCGCCCGCCGCCTACACGGACGACCTGGTGCAGGAACTGCAGGGTACGCTGTGGGATTCGGTGATTCCCGGGTCCGCGCCGCGCAAATGAGAGCAAATGAGAAAAGGGCCCGCAGGCCCTTTGGTCACGTGTTTTGACGAGTTATTTCTTGCGGCGCTTCGGCGTCACGGTCACCTTGCTGCGCGCCTTGACTGCCTTGACCTTGGCCTTGCCGGCGCTGGCCTTGATGCGGGGACCGCCGGCGGTGGCCTTGACGCGGGCGCGGCCGGAAGATGCCGTGAAGCGCGGCGCGCGGTTGGAAGCACTGGCCACGCGCATCGGCGCTTCTTCGCCGCTGATGAAGCGGCGCACGTTGAGCGCGTCGAGGATGCGGGCCGAGGAGGCGCCGGCGTTGAGCAGCACCATGGTCGCGTTCTTGCCCGCGGCCTTGATGTTCATGATCAGGCAGCGGCCCGCTTCCGAGGTGTAGCCGGTCTTCGACAGGCCGATGTCCCAGCCCTTGGCGCCCACCAGGCGGTTGGTATTACGGTACTCGACTTCGCGGCCGTTGATGTTGATCAGGTCTTTCGATTCGGTGGTGGCGGCGGTGATGTCCGGATAGCGGGCGGCCGCGCTGGCCATCTTGACCAGGTCACCGGCGTTCGAGCGGTTGCGCGGCGACAGGCCGGTCGGCTCTTCGATCACGGTCTGGGTCATGCCGAGCGCGGCGATCTTGCGCTTGACGGCGGCCTTGAAGCCGTCGGCGCCGCCCGGGTAGGTGCGGGCCAGCGCGGCGGCAGCGCGGTTGTCCGAAGACATCAGTGCCAGCTGCAGCACGTCGCGGCGCGAGATCAGGGCGCCGACCGGCACCCGCGAGCTGCTGTGCTTGAAGGTGTCGACGTCGCTGCGGTCGATCTCGATCAGCTCGTCCATGTCCTGCTTGGCGTCGAGCACGACCATCGCGGTCATCAGCTTGGTCAGCGAAGCGATCGGCACGACGCGATCGGCGTTCTTTTCCAGCAAAATTTTGCCGGTATCATCTTCTACCACGAGCACCGATTGCGAGCCGAAGGGCACGGCGAAAGCCGCAGCCGAAAACGACATCAATACGGTGGCAAACAATTTTTTGAGCATTGTCGGGTCAGGATCAGGTTGCGTTGAGCGGGAGGCGCGGCAGTTGAAAAGAGCGCGCAGTCAACTATCTAGCTGTAGGGAAACTACAGGAGTTGAAAGATAGCATCAAGCCTGATGCATGTCTATGGCGCACAGGCAAAAACAGGCTTGTGAACAGGAATTTTGGTACAGAATACCGATTCTCTTGGCAAAGCGTCCACGAGAATTGTCAGACCGGCTGTGTTCTTTCCCCGGAACGACACAGCCCTGCGCGAAGGCAGGGCTGGCGGGTAGGGATGCCGGGGGCTTATTTCGACTGGTAAATCTTGTCGAATTCGCCGCCATCGTTGAAGTGGACTTGCTGGGCCTTGCGCCAGCCGCCGAACAGTTCGTCGACGGTGAACAGCTGGATCGGCTTGTAGTTGGCCGCATGCTTCTTCATGACGGCTTCGTTACGCACGCGCAGGTAGTGCTTGGCGCCGATTTCCTGGCCGGCCGGGGAATACAGGAAGTTCAGGTAGGCCGTCGCTTCCTTGCGCTGGTTGCGGCGGTCGACCACCTTGTCGACCACGGCCACCGGCGACTCGGCCAGGATCGACACGCTCGGGTAGACCACCTCGAAGTTGTCGCCGAACTCGGCCCGCACCATACTCACTTCGTTCTCGAAGGTCACCAAGACGTCGCCGATCTGGCGCTGGGTAAAGGTGGTGGTAGCGGCGCGCCCGCCCGCGTCCAGGATCGGCACGTTCTTGAAGATGCGGGCGACCAGGTCGCGCGCCGCCGCTTCGTTGCCGCCTTTCTTCTTCAGTGCCGCGCCCCAGGCCGCCAGGTAGGTATAGCGGCCGTTGCCGGCGGTCTTCGGGTTCGGGATGATGACCTGCACGCCGGGACGGGCCAGGTCGTCCCAGTCGCGGATCTTCTTCGGGTTGCCCTTGCGCACCAGGTAAACCATGGTCGAGTAATAGGGGGCCGCATTGTTCGGGAATTTCTTGGCCCAGTCCTTGGCCACCAGGCCGCGGTCGGCCAGCATGTCGATGTCGTTGGCCTGGTTCATGGTGACCACCGAGGCTTCCAGGCCGTCGGCCACGGCGCGCGCCTGCTTGCTCGAGCCGCCGTGCGACTGCTTGATCGTGACGGTTTCACCGGTCTGCTGCTTGTAGGCGGCAATGAAGGCCGGGTTGACGTCCTTGTACAGCTCGCGCGCCACGTCGTACGAGACGTTCAGCAGCTCGGTGCCGGCGGCAACGGCCGACAACGGCAGCGCGGCGCCCAGGGCCAGGGCGAGGATCAGGCGGCGAAACGTGGAAGGTCGGGTCATGTTGTTCTCGCTGATAGAATCTTTGTTGGGACAGCTTCCATGATGCGGAATTCGTCCGAATTACGGAACAATCGTTTTGTCATATGCTTAGTACCGCCGAGCATAGGTATTTCCTCGAGCGTCGCGATAGTGACACAGCGCAATGCCAGATACCGACGCGTCAAGCAGGGCGGGTGCCTTTCGGTGTATAGTCGTGCCCAGCCATTGCGCCGCCGGCGCGGGTCCTGACTCGTTTTTTAGCATAGTGATGTTTGATGTCCACGCGTTTTGACATTCGCAAGGCGGTACCCGGTGATGCACCCCAAGCCTGCGCGCTGCTGCGGCGTTCGATCGAAGTCGGCTGCCGTGCCGACCACCAGGACCGGCCCGGCGTGCTGGAGGCCTGGCTCGGCAACAAGACGAGCGCCAACGTCGCCACCTGGTTCTCCATTCCCAGCAACCACGCCCTGGTCGCCGAACGCGATGGGGAACTGCTCGGCCTGTGCCTCCTGACCCAGGCCGGCAAGCTGGCGCTGTGCTACGTGGCGCCGGAAGCCCTGCGGGGCGGCGTCGGCCGGGCGCTGCTGGCCGCCGCCGAGGAACAGGCACGCGCCTGGAGCATCAAGAAACTCCACCTGCACAGCCCGGCCAGCGCCAGCGCCTTCTTCGAGCGCCAGGGCTATGTCAACGCCGGCAAGGACAAGGCCTGCTTCGGCCTCGAATGCGACCTGCTGTGGAAGCAGCTCGACGCCGTCTGCGAGACAGGCAGCGGCGGCGCCGCACGCAAGCGCTTCTGCAACTGCAGCGGCTGAGCGAATCGCCGTCCACGGGATGCTAAGATGGCAAGCTCGGCCGGAGCATCCCGCTTCGGTAGCGCCTGCGATCGACACGTGGACACCCAACTCTTCTTCATCTGCTTTCTCACCTTCGTCATCCACCTGATCGGCACCCTGGCTTATTCGGTGCGCATCGCCGGCGTGCGCACGCGCCGGATCGCGGTCTCGTTCGCGCTGTTCAGCATCCTGGTGCTGGTCTCGCGCACCTCGAATTCCTTCCTCGGTCCGTTCCTGGCCAAGCGGGTCGAGACCAACCTGGCGCCAGGCTTTCACGCCGCCCTGCTGGGCGACTTCCGCTGGCTCCTGGCGGCGGCGAGCCTGGCGACCGTGGCCGGCGCCTTCCTGATCCCGACCTTCCAGCGCGTGTTCTGCCGTGCGGTGCTGCATTTCCAGGCGCACCGCTCGGTGCCGAAGCTGATCCTGCACGGCTTCTTCAAGGGCGGCCTGTCCTATGTGAAGGACGTGGCCAGCGTGCCGGCGGCCGCCAACCTGAGCGGCATGCGCGCCAAGCACGGCGTGTCGCTGCGCATCACCTTGCTCAACGTGGCAGCCACGGCCCTGTGGACGGTGGGCGTGTTCGCCGCCCTGTATGCCGGCGTGCTCGATCCGGCGGTGCGGGTGACCTCGAGCACGCTGTCCTCGATCATCAATGGCGGTGCCACCATCATGATGGCGGTCTTCATCGACCCGCACATGTCGGGCATGACGGACGACGTCGTGGAGGGGAAGGTGAGCGAAGGCCAGTTCCGCAAGGCGATCGTGTGGCTGGTCGGTAGCCGCCTGGCGGGCACGTTGCTGGCGCAGTTGCTCCTGGTGCCGTCGGCCCTCCTGATCGCGTGGGTAGCGCGCGTTTTGTGAAGAGAATCATGTAATGACGCAACAAGTCTCGCGTGCATGCCTTTTGTCGCCAGGAAGCTTGCGATATAGTAAGCGCCTTCTTCCGATGAGTTCGCGTTATGGCTTCACGTAGAGATTTCCTGCAACAGGGCGCCCGGCTGTGCGCGCTGGGCGTCATCGGCGCTCCCGCCCTCGCTTCCGCCCAGGAGCTGCAACCCCCGCCCGACCTGTTCGATGCCCAGCTGCTCGACCTCGATTTCTGGGTCAAGCCGCGTACGATCTCGCTGGTGCGCCCCCAGAGCGGCGAGCGCGCCAGGGTGCTGTACTGGAAGGACGGCGAAGTCATCGATTCGGCCTACCAGGAGCTGTGCCACATCCTGCGCGACGTCAACGGCCGCGCGACGGCGCCGATCGATCCCAAGCTGTTCGAGGTGTTGTGGGGCACCCAGGCCTTCATCGCGCGCTACGGCATGACCCAGCCGCTCGAGATCCTGTCCGGCTACCGCACCGAAGCCTCGAACCGGCGCCTGGTCGAAGAGGGCGTGCCGGCCGCGCGCAAGTCGCTGCACATGGTCGGCAAGGCGGCCGACATCCGCATCGCCAGCCTGAACGAGGAAGTGCTCGGCGGCCTGATTCGCAGCTTCCGCCAGGGCGGGGTCGGCTATTACTACCGCTCCGGCCCGAAGGGCGGCTGGATCCACGCGGATACCGGCCTGAACCGTACCTGGAAGGGCTGAGAACCTGTGCACCATTAACCCGTGCGCGCGGACCATCGAACTAAGACTAATATCGGTTGTCAGGGGTCAGGTGTGTCCTGCCCCATCCATGTCGCTTTTCTCAAGGAGGCAATGATGGCAGCGATGAATGCTCCAACGATGGACCGCAGGACCATGGGCGAACGGCGCACCTCGATGCGCGCCCACGAGCGCTCGGCCATGTCGGCCCTGGATTACCTGGCGATGGCCCTCCTGATCATCGGCGGCCTGAACTGGGCCATGGTCGGCCTGTTCGACGTCGACATGGTGGCCACCCTGTTCGGTCCGGGCAGCCCGGCGACCCGCATCGTCTACGTGGTAGTGGGCCTGGCCGCGCTGTACTCGATCTACACCGCCGCCAAGATGGCAGGCAGCAAGCGCTCGCATTGAGCCGCGTGCGGGTCGGGCTGATCTCCGACACCCACGGCCTGCTGCGCCCGCAGGCGCTCGACGTCCTGCGGGGCAGCGACCATATCATCCATGCGGGCGACATCACCGGACCCGAGATCCTGGCCCCGCTCGCGGCGCTGGCGCCGCTCACCGTCGTGCGCGGCAACAACGACCGCGGCGCCTGGGCCGGCGAGATTCCCGAGACGGCGCTGCTGCGGATCGGACCGGTCGGCATCTATGTCATCCATGACCTTAAGGAACTGGCCGTCGATCCGCGCGCGGAAAACGTGCGCGTGGTCGTCTCCGGCCATTCGCACAAGCCCAAGGTGGAACAGCGCGGCGGCGTGCTCTACGTGAATCCGGGCAGCGCCGGGCGGCGCCGCTTCAGCCTGCCGATTTCGGTGGGCGAACTGCTGATCGACGGCGAGCGCGTCGAGGCGCGCCTCGTCACGCTCGCCGTCGCTTGATGCTTATTTCATCGTATAGCTTTGCCACGCGGTATCCACCGCGAAGTTGCGCGCCGTATCCCAGTAGGTAAAGCTGTAGCGCACCACGTCGCCGATCTTCAGTCCGCCCGCCACATGGGTGTTGGTCGTGCCGTCCAGGCGCATGCGGACGTTCTGCTGCGCGCCGTTGTTGACGATGTAGTGCACGTCCGCCCAGCTGCCGGTATTGGTGTTGAACTGCAAGGTCGTGGCCGAGAGCTGGGTCACCCAGGTCGGCCCGGTCGGGGTGGTCGGTGGCGGGGTGGTGGTCGTGCCCGAATCCCAGACGATGTCGTCGATCGCGAACTGGAAGGTCGAGGCCGGCAAACGGTTGGCGTCGCTCGAGATCATGAATATGTCCAGCAGCGACTGCGCCGCCACCTTGGTCCCGAGCAGGGTCGAGACCGGGATGCTGCCCTGCGCCCATTCGCCATTGCGCACCAGGCCGTGGGTGGTCGTGTTGGCCGGGAAATTGACCCAGTTCTGGTTCGTATAGGTGTCGCCGACGCCGACGTTAAAGGACACGTTGGCCGGAATCTTGATACGGAAGCGCATGGTGCCGTTGCGGTAGTTGCTCAGGTCGCGCGCCTGGCGGGCCTGCACGCCACCGCCGAACCACTGGCCGGGCGCCGTATAGGCCCAGGCGATCACGTTGCTGCCTTCGTACGGGGGCGTGTTGCCGGCCCCGCTAGCCGCGCCGTTCCACAGGAAGATGTCGGAACTGGTGCCGGCCACCAGCTTGCTGTTGACGGCGGTGTTGTCGGTGAACACGCCGAACTTGCCGGCCACTTCGGGCACGGTCTGGTTGCCGAGCTTGACCTGGCCCTTGCCGTCGAGCTGGTACACGCGCACGTAATCGACGTACATGGTGCCCGGCAGCGGCGCCGTAACCTGGCTCGGATCGGCCGCGTCGGTGAAATTGCCACCCACGGCCAGGTTCAGCAGCAGGTAGAAGGGCGCCTGCAGGGCGGTCGAGTTGACGGGCAGGGGCGCGTCGTACATGTTGCGCTCGACGCCGTTGTCGACCACGGTGAAGCGCATCTGGCTCTCGTCCCAGTACAGGCGGTAGGTGACGAAGCGGTTGGCCAGCGAGGTGGTCGGCACGTACCAGTTCTTGGTCTGCCAGGCGGTCGAGGCGGCGCAGCTTTCGTTGCCCGGCACGCAGGCGGCCTGCTGCCAGGTGATCACGTTCGAGCCGACGAAGTTGTTAGCGGAAGGATTGCCGGCGGCGGCGCGCACGGATGCCTTATGGCCCATCTCCATGATGTCGATCTCGCCGTTGCGCGGCCAGGTCTGCGGGCTCACGCCCAGCATCCAGGCGGCCGGCCACAGGCCGGTGGCGATGTTGGGCGTGGCCATGCGCACTTCGATCATGCCGTACTGGACCTGTACCTTGCCCTTGGTATCGATTTTCCCGGACGTGAACTGGTTGCTGCCCACGGTCTCGCGGCGCGCCTGGACCGCCAGGGCGCGCGTACCGGATTCGAATGGGACGTTGACGATGGAGAGGTTGTTGGGACTGTAGCTTTGCAGCTCGGCATTGCCGTAGCCGCACAGGTTGATCTGGCAGCCGTTGCCGTTGGACGCGGTCCACACGCCCGTGTTCAGGCTGGTGCCGTTGAATTCCTCGGACCACAGCAGCTGGCCGACGACCGGGTTGGTCACGCTGGCCGAGGCCTGGGCCGCGCAGGCGAGCAAGGCAGCTGCGGCGACCCTTTGGAAAGGTTTCCACTCCAAATTGCGACTTGGGTTCTGATTATTCACTTCGACTCCTCATTTAACTCTGAAGAAAAAGGGGAGGCGCCAGGACGGCGCTCCGCGGTCTGCCGACTTGGAGGTCGGTCTCGTATGATCCTGTCGAGGCTGTTGTTGGAAACGTTTCCAAAATGTATCGGAAAATATATGCCTATTTCATAAACTCGTCAAATTCAATTGTGTGCGAGCATTGATCTAGCGCAAACCAACGACATGAAGGCTGGGCACGGCATAATGGCGAAAAACCGAGGAGACTCCATGAGCCAACACGCCGACAGCGCCGTCATCGATGCCTGGTCGCGCAATGTCGATCCCTGGACCGCCGCCGTGCGCGACGGCGACATCGCCTCGCGCGTGCGGACGACGAATGCCGCCATCGTCGAGGCCGTGCATGCCCGCAAGCCGCGCACCGGCGTGGACCTCGGCTGCGGCGAAGGCTGGCTGGTGCGGGCCTTGCCGGAAGTCGAGATGGTGGGTGTGGATGCGATCGCCGGACTGGTGGAGCAGGCGCGCGCCGCCGGCGGCGGGACGTTTCGCCAGCTGTCCTACGAGCAGATCGCGGCCGGCGAGTTGCAAATGGCCGCCGACGTCGCGGTCTGCAACTTCTCGCTGATCGGCGACGCTGCCGTGCGCGGTCTGGTCCAGGCGGCGCCGCGCTACCTGCGGCCGGGCGGACACCTGATCGTCCAGACCGTCCACCCGCTCATGGCCTGCGGCGACGGGCCCTACGTCGACGGCTGGCGCGACGGCAGCTGGGCGGGTTTCAGCGGCGCCTTCCGCGATGCCGCGCCCTGGTACTTCCGCACCGTGGGGAGCTGGATCGCGCTGCTGGTGGAATGCGGCCTGCGCCCCGTCGAGCTGCGCGAGCCGCTGCACCCGGACAGCGGCAAGCCGGCGTCCCTGATCCTGGTGGGTGAACTACCGGCTGCGTAGGTAAGCGCGCAGGCCGTGGGTCAGCACCAGCGGGAACACGCTGGCGTGGTCTTCGTCCGCGAACACTTTTACCTGCGTCTTCAGGCTCGGATAGCGGCGGCCCTTGAGCACTGCGTCGAACTCGCGCAGGTCGGCCACCATGTCGGCATCCTCTTCCGAGCGCGAACGCTGCTTGCCCGGCGCCAGGGTCTCGAGGCCGCCGATGCCGAAGAACACCGAGGCCGGCAAGTCCTTGTGGCGGGCGGCATAGGCCCCCTCGCGCTCGAACAGGATGCCGGCGTCGAACCACAGCGACGGGCTGCCGAGGATGTAGTGCTCGAAGCTGCGCGGCGCGTCCAGCATGATCTGCAGGCCGAGCAGGCTGCCGTAGGAGTGGCCGGCGAAGATCTTGCGCGTCATGTCGGCGCGGTAGTGGCGGGCCAGGAAAGGCAGCACTTCCCCTGTCACGAAGCGGCCGTAGGCGGCCGCTTCGCCGAAGGCCGGCGCCCGTCCCGGCATGTCGGACTGGTAGCTGGCCTTGCGCGGCGTGCTGGGCGTGTAGTCGCGCCGGCGGCTGTAGGTGCCGGCGTCGCCCCTGGCGTAGGACAGGCCGACGACGATGGTCTCTTCCATGCCCGCGTGCTTGTGCAGGCGCGAGGCGATGTTGCGGGTGAGGGGAAAGGCGTAGTTGGCGTCGGCCACAACCAGCAGCGGATAGCGCTTGCCGCCTTCGCGGTAGGAGTCGGGCAGGGCGATGTAGAGCTGGTAGTCGCGCTGCAGGGCGCCGGCGCGGATGTCGCGCACTTCGGTATTCTCGAGCACGTAGCTCGGGGCGGGTGCCGCGCCGGTGGGCGGCGCGGCCTCGGCGCGGGCGGCCAGGCACAGGACGAACAGCAGGGACCGTGGTGTAAAGCGTTTCAAGCGGGTTTCCTTGGCAGGCAGCGGCGCCATCGCGCCGGGAGGGGCATACTGGCACAGAAAAATCCCGTAAGATATGGGTCGTTCCGCTTTTACCCGCCTCACATGACCCAAGCACCCGATACCCCACAGCCGCGCTTCCGCCCCCGTCCCTGGACCCACCTCGAAACGCCACAGGACGTCGAACTCTGGATCGACGAGCACAACCGCGCGCTGCAGGAACTGGTCAAGCCCACCGAGACCGGCGTCGGCATCTGCTTCACCCTGGCCGAGGGCGGCAACGTGTTCATGCAGACCACCGGCGACGCCGTGGTGCTCGACGTCGAGCCGGACGCCGACTGGATCGCGCCCCTGATCGTTGCCGCCACCGGCGCCGAGCCGCCGCGCGGCCAGGCCTGGGTACTGCCGGACGACCGCCTGGTGCAGCTGATCCTCGGCCTGTCGACCCTGGTCGCCAGCACGACCCTGGTGGTGGGACATCCGTTCGGCGCGCGCGGCCGCCGCCTCGGCTATTGAGCCTGCCGGCTACCCGCCCGGTCAGGATTTCGGTTATAAAGTCAGCTCGACCTTGGATGGAGACGATCGATGGGCAAGCATGTGAACACCGCGGCACGCCGGGCCATGTTGGGCGTGGCGCTCGCGGCCTCCCTGTCGGCATGGGTACCGGCCCAGGCGGCCGACCTGCTGACCGACGCCAAAGCGCGGGGCACCCTGCGCATCGCGATGGAAGGCACCTACCCGCCGTTCAATTTCAAGGACCAGAAGACGGGCCAGCTGGCCGGCTACGACGTCGACGTCGCGCGCCTGGTCGCGGGTAAACTCGGCCTGAAACCCGAATTCGTCACCACCGAATGGGCCGCCATCCTGGCCGGCCTCGCCGCCGGCAAGTACGACGTGATCGTCAGCCAGGTCGGCATCACGGCCAAGCGCGAGCAGGTCTTCGACTTTTCCCGTCCCTACACCTATTCGGCGCCGCAGCTCATCGTGCGCAAGAACGACCGCGCCAGTTACGCGAGTCTGGCCGACCTGAAAGGCAAGACGGTCGGCGTGGGGCAGGGCAGCGTGTTCGAGCAGCAGGTCAAGGCGGTGCCGGGCATCACGGTCAAGAGCTATCCGGCCGCGCCCGAGAACCTGCAGGACCTGGCCTTCGGGCGCATCGACGCGGCCCTGAACGACAGCCTGATGGTGTCCTACCTGCTGAAGAATTCGCAGCTGCCGATCAAGGCCGGCGCCAGAGTCGGCGCGCCCGAGCGCATGGGGATCCCCTTCCGCAAGGGCAGCCCGCAATTCAAGGCGGCGCTCGACAAGATCCTGCTGGACGCGACCAACGACGGTTCCCTGAAGGCCCTGTCCCTGAAGTGGTTCGGCACCGACGCCAGCCGCCCGGCGCCATAAGGACGGCCGCGTGGACCTGATCGCGCTGCTGCGCGAAGCGGCGCCGACCCTGTTGACGGGCGCCGGCTACACCCTGCTGTTCGCGGTGGCCTCGATGATCGGCGGGCTGGCGATCGGTTTCCCGGTCGCCCTGATGCGTATCGCGCCATGGAGGCTGCTGCGCCTGCCGGCGAGCTTCTATGTGAGCGTCATGCGCGGCACGCCGCTCCTGGTGCAGATCTTCGTGATCTATTACGGCCTGCCGAGCGTCGGCATCGAATTCACGCCGGTCACGGCGGGCGTGCTGGCGCTGTCGCTGAACGCGGGGGCCTACCTGTCGGAGAGCCTGCGCGGCGCGATCCGCGCCGTCAGCGAAGGGCAGTGGCGCGCGAGTTTCAGCCTGGGCCTGGGCTACTGGCAGACCCTGCACCACATCGTCTTGCCGCAGGCGCTGCGCATGGCGGTGCCGTCGATGAGCAATACGCTCATCAGCCTGATCAAGGATACCTCGCTGGTGTCGGTGATCGCGATTACCGAGCTGATGCTCGCGACCAAGGAAGTGATCGCGGTGACTTTCCAGCCGCTGCCGCTGTACATCGCTGCGGCCTGCATCTACTGGGCCTTGAGCCTGTTCTTCGAGGCGATCCAGCGCCGCGCGGAGCGGCGCCTGAACCGGGCGCACGCCGCGCGCTGAAGACGCGCGGCGCGACCGAGCGTTAGCGGTTGCCGCCTTGCTGGTCTTGCTGCTGGAAGGCTTGGGATGCATCCTGGGCGCTTTCGCCCTGGTTCTGGCCGTCCAGGTCGTCCAGGGCCGGTGTGCCGCCGGAAGCGTGCTGGCCGCCACTTTGCTGATTGCCCTGCTGCTGGCCGGATTGCTGGCTGCCTTGCTGCTGGCGTCCGGACTGCTGGTTGCCTTGCTGCTGCTGGCCGGACTGCTGACTGCCTTGCTGCTGCCCCGATTGTTGGTTGCCCGACTGCTGGCCCTGGCCCGCGGTGGCAGTGAGGTCCTTCATCGGATCGTTGACCTTGTTGTCCGGCGTCGATTGCTTTTGACCGTTTTGCTGATTCATGTTCGTCTCCTTGTAAGGAAGTTGAGAGACCATATTAATCCTCCTGCTGACATCGGCAATCGGACGCGGCGCGGCCTGCGCGTAGGAGGGTTCGGACGTGCTGGCCCGCAGGAAAGAAAGCTGAGGCCGCAAGCGAAACGCGCACCGGACAAGATGGAGCTTGCCGGTGCGCGCCTGATTGCGAGAATGGTTGACGATGGCCAGTGTGCTACTGGTTTCCCTGTTGCTATCCCGATTGCTTGTTACCGCTTTGCTGCTGTCCCGCTCCCTGGCCGCCGCCCTGGTCGGACTGCTGGTTGCCCTGCAGTTGATCGGACTGCATGCTGTCCTGCTGCTGCCCCGGGTGCATGTTGCTCGACTGCTGCTGGCCGCCGTTGGCGATCCTGCCGCTCGCGGTAGTGATGCTGAGGTCGTCCACGTCGTTGTCGTGGCGTGGCCCCTTGACGCCATGGCCTTTGTTTTCACCCATACTGTTCTCCTGTTTGAGTGTCGATGGCTCGATGATAGCCCTCTGGCGGGGCGGGACAATCGGAGTGGGGGAGAGGCTGGCGTAGGACGGTTCGGACAAAGTCAGCAGTAGCAGTCTAGCGCCGTTCGCCCTGGCGCGACTGCTCGCCCGGCTGCTGGAGTGTCTGCGGTTTGTCCGACTGCAGGTTGCCCGGGCGGCTTTGCTCGAGCCGCTCGCGCTGGCGGTTGACGTCGAAGTCGTCCAGCTGGACGTCGCTCAGGCTCCGGTCGGTTTCCTTGTTCTCAGGCATGGTCGCCTCCTCGCATAAGATGTGGTCGAAAACCCCATCTTAGGCCGATCGCCGAAACAGGAGCGCTCAGGGTTGCGCGAGGACGATGCCGAGACTGCGCAGGAAGTCGCGCGTCGCCTCGAAGGCCGCCACCTGCTGTTCCGGCGCGAAGCCGCCATGGCCGCCGCCCTTGACCGTGTACAGCACGTTCTTCACGCCGGCCTTGTCCAGCGCCGCCTTCAGGCGCACGCCGTGGGCGTAGGGCACCAGCGGGTCGGCGTCGCCATGGACCGTGAACACCGGCGGGCCGCCCCCGCGCACGTAGCTCAAGGGCGACAGGGCGCGCGCCAGCGCCTCGCGGTTCGGCATGCTGCCGAACCAGGCCACCGCATAGGAACGCACGTTCGGCCCCTGCAGCATGTCGGCGACGTCGGTGATGCCGAACCAGTTAACCACCGCTGCCACCTTCGGCGCAGGGTTCTTGTACGGCCCGCTCCAGGTCGGCTCGTTGGCCGCGCACTGGTTGTTGAAGGGCGAGTCGCTCGGGATCATCGCGGTGGTCAAGGCCAGGTGGCCGCCGGCCGAGGTGCCGGTGGTGACCACTTTCGACAGGTCGAAGTTGTACTGCTTCGCGTTGCGGCCCACCCACTGCAGCGCGCACAGGGTGTCCTCGACCGCGGCCGGCGCCAGCGCGGTATTGCCCAGCCGGTAGCTGACGTTGACCACCGCAAAGCCCATCTGCAGCCAGGGCAGGGCGGTGAGCGCCGAGTTCTCGCGGTTGCCCGCGACCCAGCCGCCGCCGTGGAAGCGCAGCACCACGGGTTGCGGCCGCGTACGGTCGTCGGCCAGGAACACGTCGAGTTTCAGTTCCTGTCCGCTCGCCTTCAGGTAGGTGACGTTGGCATCGATGCCGTTCAGGTGTTCGAGCAGCACGGCCGTGCGCAGGCCGCCGTCCGCCGCCTGGGCGGCGGCCGGGAGAGCCAGCGCGCAGGCCAGCAGGGGAGCGAGGGTCCGCATCCCGATTACATGTTCGGGTAGTTCGGGCCGCCGCCGCCTTCCGGCGTCACCCAGACGATGTTCTGGGTCGGATCCTTGATGTCGCAGGTCTTGCAGTGCACGCAGTTCTGGGCGTTGATCTGCAGGCGGTCCTTGCCCTCGTCGGTCTTGACGAACTCGTACACGCCGGCCGGGCAGTAGCGCTGCTCGGGACCCGCGTACTTGGCCAGGTTGACGTCCACCGGGATGCTCGGGTTCTTCAGGGTCAGGTGGATCGGCTGGTCTTCGGCGTGGTTGGTGTTCGAGATGAACACCGACGACAGACGGTCGAAGGTCAGCTTGCCGTCCGGTTTCGGATAGGCGATCGGCTGGAACTGCGAGGCCGGTTTCAGGCACTCGTGGTCGGCGTGCTTGTGGTGCAGGGTCCAAGGCGCCTTGCCGCGGAAGACCATCTGGTCGATGCCGGTCATGATGGTGCCGAGGTACAGGCCCTTGGACATCCACGGCTTGAAATTGCGCGCCACGTGCAGTTCTTCGTGCAGCCAGGACTGTTCGAATGCGGCCGGGTAGGAGGCCAGTTCGTCGTGCTGACGGCCTTCGCCGAGCGCGGCGAACGCGCTTTCCGCGGCCAGCATGCCGGTCTTGATCGCGGCGTGGCTGCCCTTGATGCGGCTGGTGTTCAGGAAGCCGGCGTCGCAGCCGATCAGGGCGCCGCCCGGGAACACGGTCTTCGGCAAGGATTGCAGGCCGCCCGCGGTGATTGCGCGCGCGCCGTACGAGATGCGCTTGCCGCCTTCGAAGAAGTGGCGGATCGCCGGGTGGGTTTTATAGCGCTGGAATTCCTCGTAAGGCGACAGGTAGGGGTTCTGGTAAGCCAGGCCCACCACGAAGCCGACCGCCACCTGGTTGTTCTCCAGGTGGTAGAGGAAGGAGCCGCCATAGGTGTCGTTGTCGAGCGGCCAGCCGGCGGTGTGGATCACCAGGCCCGGCTTGTGCTTGGCGGGATCGATCTCCCACAGTTCCTTGATGCCGATGCCGTAGGACTGCGGGTCCTTGCCCTTGTTCAAATCATACTTGGCCATCAGCCCCTTGCCGAGGTGGCCGCGCGAGCCTTCCGCGAACAGCGTGTACTTGGCGTGCAGCTCCATGCCGAGCTGGAAGTCCGCGCCCGGCTCGCCGTCGCGCTTGACGCCCATGTTGCCGGTGGCGACACCCTTGACCGAGCCGTCCTCGTTGTACAGCACTTCGGCGGCCGGGAAGCCCGGGAAGATCTCCACGCCGAGCGCTTCCGCCTGCTGCCCGAGCCAGCGCACCACGTTGGCCAGCGAGATCACGTAGTTGCCGTGGTTGGTCAGCATCTTCGGGACCATGAAGTTCGGCGTCTTGATGGCTTTGGTTTCGGTCAGGAACAGCACCTGGTCCTCGGTGACCGGAGTGTTCAGGGGCGCGCCCTTTTCCTTCCAGTCCGGGATCAGCTCGTTCAGGGCGATCGGGTCCATGACCGCGCCGGACAGGATGTGGGCGCCCAGCTCGCCGCCTTTCTCCAGTACGCAGACCGACACCTCCCGACCCTGTTCGGCGGCCAGCTGCTTCAGGCGAATCGCGCTCGCTAAGCCCGCGGGGCCGCCGCCGACAATGACCACGTCGTACTCCATTGCTTCACGCGGTCCGTATTGTTCGAGGATGTTGGTAGGCTCGGTCATGGTTATTTTAATAAGTATCTTGAGATGGGTGAAAATTTAAGCACGAGTGTGCACTTTTTTGCTGCCGATTGCAATGTTGGGCGCCATTTTACGGACATTATTAGATGCGGCAATCTAATACTGATGATTTGTGTAATGATGAAGCCTGCGCAACCGCGCACCGTGTGAGCGAACAAGGGGGAGCCGAGTGGGCATCGAAGTCAATTACGAAGGAAAGATCGCCATGGTCACCGGCGCCTCGAGCGGCCTCGGTGCGCGTTTTGCCAAGGCGCTGGCCGGCGCCGGCGCCCAGGTGGTGCTGGCCTCGCGCCGGGTCGAGCGCCTGAAGGAGCTGCGCGCCGAGATCGAGGCCGACGGCGGGGCCGCCCATGTGGTGCGGCTGGACGTGACGGACCTGGGCAGCATCAAGGCGGCGATCGCGCACGCCGAAACCGAGGCCGGGCCGATCGACATCCTGGTCAACAATTCCGGGGTATCGAGCACCCAGCGCCTGCTGGACGTGACCGAGGAAGACTACAACTACATCATGGACACCAACCTGCGCGGGGCCTTTTTTGTTGCCCAGCAGACCGCCAAGCGCATGATCCAGCGCGCCAAGGGAGATCCGCGCAAGCAGCACCGAATCGTCAACATCGCTTCGGTGGCGGGCCTGCGCGTGTTGCCGCAGATCGGCGTCTACTGCATGAGCAAGGCCGGCGTGGTGCAGATGACCAAGGCGATGGCGGTCGAATGGGGCAAGTACGGGATCAACGTCAACGCCATCTGTCCGGGCTATATCGCGACCGAGATGAACGAGGATTACTTCGACACCGAGCAGGGGCGCAAGCTGATCGACATGCTGCCGCGCAAACGCCCGGGCAAGCCGGAAGACCTCGACGGGCTGCTCCTGCTGCTGGCGGCGGAAGAAGCCCATTTCATCAACGGCGCCATCATCACGGCCGATGACGGCATGACGGCGCAGTAATTTTCCGGCCAGGGAATCGCAAGGCGGCAATGAGCAGTTCACAGGCAACACCACAACCGGTCCGGCAGCCCGTCCATACGGTGCGCATGCCCATCCGCTGGGGCGACATGGATGCGATGGGCCATGTCAACAATACCGTCTATTTCCGCTACATCGAATCAGCCCGCATCGCCTGGCTGGCGCAGGTGGGGGCCTTGCCCGATCCGGCCCGCTCGCGCGAAGGGCCGGTGATCGTCAATGCTCATTGCAGCTTTTTGAAACAGCTGACCTATCCGGGTGAGATCGAAGTTACTACCTATGTCGGCGTGCCCGGCCGTTCCAGCATCGAAGTCAGCCACGAAATCCGCCTGGTCGGGGCCGACGGCCAGGCCGGCGCGCTGCATGCCGAAGGCGGGGCGAAGGTGGTGTGGATCGACTTCCAGGCCGAGGAATCGCGACCGCTGCCGGACTGGCTGCGCGCCTTGCTGCCGGCCGCTTGATCGGGGCATCTTGGCAGCCGCGGTCCGGCGCAAGGCCGGACGTTTGCCTATCGTATTGTTCGCATTTCAAATGAACAAGGCTTCTTCCTTAATTCCACGCAATTGCTTTTAGTATTCTCGCCTCATTGAATGGGCGCGACCGATTCATTTGGCGCTCCGATTTCCGCGTATTCACTAACCTTTAATTGCGAGAAATTGCTTGGCAGTGCGGTCGCGCCGCATATCGCCAATATCTCTGTTGCTCATGTGTTGTCAAGCGTAGACGCTTGGGCATTATCAGCTTATCCGTGCATCCGCCCCCGTACACTGAATTCAGCTTGTTCTACATCGTCTCGATTTTCATAAAGCATTTTCTAGAGAGTTTACTTCATTCAGGAATATTTAATTGGGGAAATTTCTCAAAAGAAGTTTTGCCGAGTGAGCGCCGATTTGATGTTTTGCAAATATGACAATTCCGTATGTAATAGAATTGAATCACCTTCCGCTAAGAATTGTTGCAGAGGAAAACGGTTGTGCTGCGCCGATTAATTTGCCGCGGGTGTTGAGTGCTGTATTACGCACGCGATTTGCCGTGCGTCGTTGCTAACGGATGACACCATGAAGATGACCGAACCAGTGGAGGCCCAATTCGATGCGCCGGCAGCGCCGGACAGTGCATTTGCAACGGGAGAATCGTCGTCGCTGCACAGCCGCAATCTGCGCATCAGCCTTCGCCAGTGGAAAATGTTCCACGCCGTCATCGATTCCGACGGTTTCGTCGGCGCCGCCAACAAGCTGCACGTCAGCCAGTCGTCGATCAGCCATGCGCTCACCAAGTTGCAGGAGCAGTTGGGCGTTCCCCTGCTGACGCTGAAAGGGCGCAAGGCCCAGATTACCGAAGAGGGCAAGGTGTTGCTGGCACGCTCGCGCGACCTGGTCAGGAACGCGGCCGAGCTCGAAGAACTGGCCGAGCACCTGCGCCAGGGATGGGGCCGGGAAGTGCGCCTGGCGGTGGACGCCAATTTCCCCCCGGACTTGCTGATGCTGGCCATGCGCGAACCCTGCTCGCAGCCGCGCAAGCCCAGGGTCAGCGTCAGGGAAGCCAGCTGGGAGGGGGCGGGGCAGGCCCTGCACGAGAACACGGCCGACCTGGCGATCAGCGCCAGGCAGCTCCCCGGTTTTGTGTGCCGCGAGCTCATCGAGGTCGAGCACGTCGCGGTCGCCCATCCGGACAATCCGCTGTTCGCCCTCAAGCGCCCGCTCGGTGTCGACGACCTCGCCTCCCAGCTCCAGATCGCCATCGCCGGGACGGGTGACGACACCGGCGGCGAGGCGCGCCACCCGGGCCGCTTTCCGCGACCCTGGACGGTCAGCACCCTCGACTGGGCGGTCGGCGCCCTGCGTCATGGACTCGGGTACGCCTGGTTGCCCAGGCACCGCGTGCAGCGCTGGCTCGACGGCAACCAGGTGCGCGTGTTGCCGCTGAGACAAGGCGCCACCTTCAAGACCAGGCTCTATCTGGTGCAGGGAAGGGCGGCCTCCAGCGACCCGGAGCTGGTGGCCTTCGCCGACGCCCTGCACGCGTGCAGCAAGCGCCTGCTCTAGCGCGGCGCCGGCGGGAACGGAAAGTCGTCGGGCCAGGGACACAGCGAAACGGTGTGAATGCGTTTCTTCAGCAGTAGTGACCAGCAGGTTGACATGAACAGGCAGACAGCATGATCACATCTCGACAGCCGAAGCGAACCAAACCAAGGGATGAGAATGCGCTCCCGGAGCCCATTTTCCGGCTGGAGAACATTCTCCGAAACGGGTGGCTGGTGGCCGGTGTCGCCCTGCTGACGGCAACGATCGGCATCCTGGCGGCATTGAACGTGACGCCGGTCTACGAGAGCAACATGCTGATCCAGATTAACCGCAATGCACCCTTGTCCCAGGACCTGCAAACCGACGTTCCCGCCGCCACGGAAGTGGAAATCCTGCGCTCGCGCTCGATCGTCACCCGTGTCGTCAAAACGCTGCAGCTCGACCTCAGTGTCGAGCCAAAGTATTTTCCCGTGATCGGGGCCTACCTGGCCAGGACCGACCGCAGCCTGCCCGGCTTCCTGGAAGTGCCCGGCTATGCCTGGGGCGCGGACCGCGTCAATGTGGCGGTGTTCCATGTGCCGGACCGCCTGCTGCGCCAGACCTTCACTCTGGAAGCGACGGGCGGCGGCTTCGTGCTGAGCCACAAGGAGTCCGGCATCCGGCTCGCCGGCCGGGTGGGCGTGCCCGCCACGCTGCACACCCGCCACGGGCGGCTCGAGGTGCTCGTCGCCGGGATGACTGCGAGGCCGGGCGCGCGGTTCCTGATCACGCGCAATCCGGTGTTCCAGGTGGTCGAGCAATTACGCAAGTCACTGAGCGTGCTCGAGAGCGGCAAGGAATCGAACGTGATCGGCGTGTCCCTGCAAGGTTCCCGGCCGGAACTGATCAGCCGGATCCTGAACCAGATCGGAAACGAATACGTCTCGCAGCACGTGGCGCAAAAATCCGGCGAGACGACGCGGGCGCTGGGCTTCTACGACCAGCAGCTGGCCGAATCGCGGCAGCGGATGCAGAAGCTGGACGACCGGCTCGCCCGGGTGCTGCGCGCGCACGGCGTGTCGGACCTGAACGAGGAAAACACGACCCTGTCGCAGCAATCGATGGCCCTGCAGGCCAAGCTGGCGGAAGCCGAGCAGCAGAAACTCGAGCTGTCCAGCCGCTTCCTGGAACAGCATCCCGCCGTCATCGTGGCCAACCGGCACATCCAGGACGTGACGGCCGACCTGCAGCGGATCGAAGCCCGGCGCCGCACGCTCGCGTCGGCGCAGCAGGAAATCGCTCGCCTGACCCGGGATCGCCAGGCCAACAGCGAGGTCAGCATGGGTTTGATCAATGCCCGCCAAAAACTTGCCGCCCTGATGTCCTCCGAGAACCGCGACGTGCGTGTCGTCGACCCTGCCGAAACACCGCTTCAGCCCGCCACCCTGAAGCTGCCCGTCATGATCGTGCTGGCCTGCCTGGCGGGACTGGTGGCCGGCGCGGCCGCATCGGTCGCCCGAAATGCGATCGCCGCACGCCGCAGCCGGGTCACCCTGCTGTACATGCGCGACCTTCCGGACCGCCAGGAAATGACGGTCGACGGCTAAAAGCTAGAGCCTTGTCGTTACCAGGGTGAAGTATTCGGGAACAAGGGATTCGCCTCCGGCAATTCGAAACGGCCAATGCCGGATAATCGGACCGATTAATCCAAAGACCCTGCGCACCGATTCATTCGAATTCACGTCTATTTAAATTCGTCACGCATTTTTTTTCATATCTGGCGCCCCAGCGGGCCGCGAGAATTCATCATCAGCCGGAGTGCGCATGCTCGTGCGCACGGTTTCCTGCTTTATTCTGCTTTTTCCCGGCCATTCTTATCCACTTTCGTTTCAGGATGCGCTACCCGTATTGGACGGGCTATTGCCTGCCACCCCGATTTTATGCTTCCGATCGGTAATGTTATTGCAAGGAATGCATTATCAAAATATATGGAACTCGGTTTTTGCGCCCGTAATCCATCGATTTTTCCCACTTTTTCTCACGGTTAGTTTTGTTAGAGTAGTGGTGTGGAAACGATATTAATCGCCCCGGTATGAAACCGGCGCAATTAAATATTGGTAATAACCTTGAATCGATGCGCAGGCATATTCTCAGCCTGTATATATGTTCGGCGTAAAGGATGGCGCCTGGTCATGGCATTTGAAGAGCAATTTCATCGCGGGGCTGAATTGGCGCTGTTCGGTATTCCGGATTCTGCCATGCTGGGCACCCTGACGCTCGCGCTGCTGGTCAGCCTGCTCGTCTGTGCGCTGAATATCGCCACCGAACGCTGGCACGGTTCGTATTCCTTCGACGTTGACGTCAAGGGCATCCAGAAAGTTCACCAGCGCACGGTGCCGCGCACCGGCGGCATTGCCCTGCTCACGGGCGTGATGGCCGTCCCGGTATTCGGCATGCTCGAGTATTCAATGCTTGGCCTTGAGCGCGAGACCGGCGTCTTCATGTTCAAGCTGCTGCTTGCCTCCGTTCCCGCATTTCTTGCGGGCATCATTGAGGACCTGACCAAGCGGGTTTCGGTGCGCACCCGCCTGTGCTCCATCCTGTTCAGCGCGATCCTGGCCGCCTGGCTGCTGGGCTCGCGGCTGCCGCGTCTCGATGTCTGGGGACTGGACAGCGCCCTGGGCCTGCTCCCGGTGTCGCTGGCGGTCACCCTGTTCATGGTCGTCGGCGTGACCAACTCGATCAACATCATCGACGGCTTCCACGGCGTGGCCGGCGCCACGGTCGCGGTCGCCCTGACCGGCATCGGCTACCTGGCCTGGAGCCGGGGCGACCACCTGGTGACCCAGCTGGCGGTCGCCGGCGTCGGGGCGACGATCGGCTTCCTGCTGCTGAACTATCCGACCGGCCGCCTGTTCATGGGCGATGGCGGCGCCTACTTCCTCGGCTTCTGGTCGGCGGAACTGGCGGTGCTGACGATCGTGCGCAACCCCGGCATCAATGCCTGGCAGATCCTCGCGATCTTCGCCTACCCGGTGATCGAAGTCCTGTTCAGCATCTACCGCCGCACATTCCTGCGCAATGCCGCGGTCGGTGCGCCGGACCGGCTGCACCTGCATTCGCTGTTCTACCGGCGGGTGACCCGGCACAAGATGAAGTTCACGCGCTATCCCTGGCTGTGCAACGCCGGCGTGGCCTGCTTCGTCGTCACCTGGGTCGCGACCGCCACGACCGCCGCCATACTGCTTGGCGACACCATCGCCATGGCCGTCACGCTCGTGTTCGCTCAAACATTGATCTACATCGCAGTCTACATGCGCTTAGTAAGAGGAAATTGGGGAAATTGCAGAAGTCTGGCCGTCATCCTCGGCCTGAAGCCCCAGCACCGGAGCCGGCTGGCCTGAGCGCGGCCTCCGGTATCGCTTTCAGCTCCCACCACGTCGGAATGGACACATGAACAACTTCGAACACATGCAACTGGTACTGCGCAAGGCGCCCAGGACCTGGCTCGTCACCGGCTGCGCAGGCTTCATCGGTTCCAACCTGACCGAGTTCCTGCTCAAGCTGGACCAGACCGTCATCGGCCTCGACAACTTCGCCACCGGCCACCAGCACAATCTCGACGACGTGCGCGGCCTGGTCAGCGCGCGCCAATGGGAGCGCTTCCGCTTCCTGCGCGGCGACATCCGGCGCATGGAAGACTGCCGGGCGGCGGTGCAGGGCGCCGAGGTGGTGCTGCACCAGGCGGCGCTCGGCTCCGTGCCGCGCTCGCTCGAAGACCCGGTCACGACCAATGCCGCGAATGTCGACGGCTTCCTCAACATGCTGGTCGCCGCGCGCGATGCCGGGGTCCGCTCGTTCGTGTATGCGGCTTCCAGCTCGACCTATGGCGACCACCCGGCCTTGCCCAAGGTCGAGGCCCGTATCGGCCGGCCGCTGTCGCCGTATGCGGTGACCAAGTACGTGAACGAGCTGTATGCCGACGTGTTCGCCCGCGGCTACGGCTTCGGCAGCACCGGCCTGCGCTACTTCAATGTGTTCGGGCGGCGCCAGGACCCGAACGGCGCCTATGCCGCCGTCATTCCGAAGTGGATCGCCGCCATGCTGGCCGACCGGCAGGTGAGCATCAACGGCGACGGCAGCACCAGCCGCGACTTCTGCTTCGTCGAGAACGTGATCCAGGCCAACCTGCTGGCGGCCATGGCGCCCTTCGGCGGGCGCGGCGAGGTCCGCAGCGAGGTGTACAACGTCGCGGTCGGCGACGCCACCACGCTGAACCAGCTGTACGCCTGGCTGAAGGAGATCCTTCAGGCGAACGGCGTGGCGGTCACGCAGGCGCCGGCCTACGCGGGCTTCCGCAACGGCGACGTGCGCCACTCCCAGGCCGACATCGGCAAGGCGATGCGCGAGCTCGGCTACCAGCCCACGCACCGGATCGACGCCGGCCTGCGGGCCGTCATTCCCTGGTATATCGCGCAGAGCAGGGCAGGCGCGGGCGGCCCGGGTCGACCCGTGCAGGAACGGGCGGGCGCCCCCGGCATGCAGCAGGGCCTGCCGCCCGAATGGCCCTGAGCCCGGCCGCGGCCATCCATCCTGCCCCCGCGAGCGCCATGCCGAGTACCCTGGAAACCCGGATCCGGACAGCCGATGCGCGCCACGCGGCGATCCTGCGCGGCCTGGTCGCCGTCGCGCTGTTCACCCTGCTTGGCAAGCTGATGAGCGCCGCCAAGGAAATGGCCGTGGCCTACCGCTACGGCCTGGCCGCCGAGGTCGACGCCTACCAGTTCGTTTACACCCTGGTGTCCTGGCCGGTCGGCGTGTGGAGCAGCGTGCTCACCGCCGTCCTCGTCCCGCTGGCGGCCCGCATGCGCGAGGCCGATCCGGGCGAGCTGCCGCGCTTTCGCGCCGAACTGCTCGGGCTGGCCCTGGTGACCGGCCTCGGGCTCGGACTGCTGGCCTGGCTGGCGATCGGCGCCATGCTGCGGATGGGGCAGGGCGGCCTGGCGCCGCCAGCCCTCGCGCTGGCCCAGGCCGCACTGCCGGGGCTGGTCCTGCTGCTTCCGCTGGGCCTGCTTACCACCCTGCAGTCGGCCTGGATGCTGGCGGCCGGCCGCCACGTCAACACCCTGATGGACAGCATCCCCACCTTCTTCATCGCGGCCGCCATCCTGGCCGTGCCCGGCGGCGGCATCGAACCGCTGGTCTGGGGGACCGTGGCCGGCTGCAGCGTCCACCTTGCCGCGCTGCTGGTGCCGATGGCCGGGCGGCGCGAGCTCGAGGCGCCCCGGCTGCGCTGGAGTTCCCCGCGCTGGACCTGGTTCTGGCAGGGCTTCGGCATCATGCTGGGCGGCCAGGCGCTGCTCAGCCTGACGACCGTGATCGACCAGTTCTATGCGGCCGGCCTGGGCACCGGCGCGATCGCCACGCTCGGCTACGCCAACCGGGTCCTGTCCCTGATCCTGGGCCTGGCCGCGGTCGCGGTCTCGCGCGCCACCTTGCCGGTGTTCTCGCAGTCGCATCCGGGCGGGCCGAGCGCGCTGTTGCGCCTGGCCATGCACTGGGCCGGCCTGATGTTCGTCGCCGGCATCGCGGTGGCGCTGGCCGCTTACCCGTTCGCGCCCTGGGCCATCGCGCTGCTGTTCGAGCGCGGCCAGTTCGGCGCCGCCGACACCCGGGTCGTGGCCGAGGTCCTGCGCTACGGCCTGCCGCAGCTGCCTTTCTATGTGGCCTCGATGGTGCTGGTCAGCTACGCCCTCAGCCAGCGCCGCTACGCCCTGATCTTCTGGTCCGGCGTGATCGGCTGCGTGGCCAAGGTCCTGGGCAACCTGCTACTGGTTCCCGCCCTGGGCGTGAACGGCGTCGCGCTGGCGGCCATGTTCACCTATGGGCTGAACGCCCTGTTCTTCTGGCTGACCCTGAGGCGCGCGCCATGAGGACCATGGCGCAAGGCCTGTCTGCAGCTTCGCTTGACCTTTCTTGACGAGGAGCGGCGCGTGAAGATCCTGTTGTTGACGAACAGTCTGGCCGGTGGCGGGGCGGAACGGGTGGTCGCCACGCTCGCCAATTTCTGGGCGGGCAAGGGTTGGGACGTCACGGTGCTGACCCTGGCCCCGCGCAGCGAGGATTTCTACGTCCTGGATCCGCAGGTCGCGCGTATCGCGCTGGACCGCGCCGGCGCCAGCCGCAATGTGCTGCACGGCCTGCTGCAGAACCTGAGCCGGGTCCTGGCCCTGCGGCGCACCTTGAAGCAATTGCGGCCCGACGTCGCCGTCGCCATGATGAGCACGCCGAACGTGCTGCTGGCCCTGGCGAGCCGCGGCATGCGCGGGCTGCTCGCGGTCGGGTCGGAGCGCTGCTATCCGCCGCATGCGCCGCTGGGACGCCTGTGGCACGAGCTGCGCCGGCGCACCTATGGCCGCCTGGGCGCGGTGGTGGCGCTCACCAACGAATGTGCCGCCTGGATCACCGCCCATTCGTCCGCGCGCCGGGTGCCCGTGATCCCCAACCCGACGCCCTGGCCGCTGCCGGCCAGGCCGCCGCTGCTCGCGCCCCAGGACCTTTGCCGACCCGCGCGCAAGGTGCTGCTGGCCGTGGGGCGGCTCGATCCGGTGAAGAATTTCGGCACGCTGCTGGCGGTGTTCGCGCGGCTCGCCGCCAGGCACCCGGAGTGGGACCTGGTGATCCTGGGCGAGGGCCCCGAGCGGCCGTTGCTGGAAACGGCGGTGCAGGGCACGCGCCTGGAAGGCCGGGTTGCGCTGCCCGGCATTGCCGGCAACGTCGGCGACTGGTACGCGCGCGCCGACCTGTTCGTCCTGACCTCGCACTCGGAAGGCTTCCCGAACGCGCTGGCCGAGGCGCTGGCGCACGGGCTGCCGGCGGTCGGCTTCGACTGCAACACCGGTCCGCGCGACATCATCCGCGATGGCGTGGACGGCCTGCTGGTGCCGGCCGGCGACGCGGCGGCGCTGGAGCGGGCGCTCGGGCGCATGATGCTGGACAGCGCCTTGCGCCACGCGCTGGCCGCCAGGGCCGCCGACGCCAGGGAGCGATTCTCGCTCGAGCGCGTCGCCGGGATGTGGGAAGCCCTGTTCCGCGAGCTGTCCGGCGCGCCGGCGCCGCGCGCGCGCCATGCCCAGGGGGAGACCCATGAAGCCTGATGCCGCGGCCCGTACCGGCATGGGCGGCGCCGGCCATGGCGCCGGCGGCGGCGTCCGTGGCGGCGCCGCGCTGCGTGCGCGCTTCTTGCGCTGGTACCAGCCGCTGGTGCTCGGCCTGGCGCTGTTGGTGATCTACGCGAACCTGCCGATCTACCTCTATATCCTGCAGCCGGCGCTGCTGCCCAAGTATGCCTTCTTCGGCATCTTCGTGCTGCTGGTGCCCGTCGTGTGGCTGCGCCGGGGCGAGCTGGGCGAGTATGCCCGCTCGCCCTTCGCGCTGTGGGCGGCCCTGCTGCTGCTGCTCAACCTGATTCACCTGCTCGGTCTGTCGCCGTCGACCGACCTGGGCGACATCTACCTGGTGGACGACCGGACCGAAGCGCGGCGCGCGCTGGTGCTCACGCGCATTCAGTACGTCCTGTTCGCGCTGGCGCTGGGATTTGCCGCGCGCGGCCAGGGCAGGGGCCGGCGCGCGATCTGGCTGGCGGCGCCGGTGCTGCTCGCGGCGCTGATCCCGGCCGCCGTGCTGCTCGACTTCGCCCAGCCCGGCCTGCTGTACCCGATCGACACCCCCGGCGCCGTGCTGGGGCGCGCGGCCGCGATGTTCATCAACCCGAACATGGCGGGCGAGGCGATCCTGCTGGTGTTCCTGCTCGGCTGCGCGATCACCCCCGAGCGCTGGCGCGGTCCGCTGTTCCTCCTGTGCGGGGCGGGGATCCTGACCACCTTTTCGCGCGCCGCGATCCTGGCCTGGGTCCTGCTGCTGGTGGTGCTGAGCGCGCGCCGGACCTTGCCGAAATCGGCGCTGGCCAGCGCCCTGGCGGCCCTGGCGCTGGCGGTGGCCTGCCTGGGCACTTTCGAGAACTATCTGCAGGGGCGCGCCGAGTTCGAGGGTGCGGCCAGCAACCTGGCCTCGCGCCTGAACTTCTTCTCGGACGTCAAGTTCGACGATGACAGCTCCGAAGAGCGCGCCGCCGTCGTCAGGGCCGGTTGGCAGCTGTTCCTGCAGAACCCCGTGTTCGGCGCCGGCGCCGGCGCCACCGGCTTCTGGTCGCTGCGGGCCAGCACCCACAACCAGCTGCTGCTGCTGGCCGCCGAGTACGGCATGTTCGGCGTCGGCCTATGGTGCTGGCTGCTGGCGATCCTGTGGCGCGGCCGCTTCTTCGCCGACCGCACCCTGCAGTTCGCGGTCGCCGTGCTGTTTGTCTATATGTCGATGTTCACCCACCAGATGCTCGACTCCGCGTCCTACTGGCTGGCCACCTTCGCGCTGGTTTCAACCAGTTGTCCGGGCGCCTCGGTGCGGCCGGGCGCCGTACGCGGCCGACAGGAAAAGGAGGACTGATCCATGCACAGCCACTCGCAGCCCCGTCGTCTGCTTCCCTTCATCCTGCGCGGGCGACAGCGATGAACGCCGCCAAGTTCGTCATCTCGCTCGACTTCGAGCTGTTCTGGGGCGTCAGCGATTGCCAGAGCATCGCCGGCTACGGCCGTAACGTGCTGGGCGAATGGCAGGCGATTCCGCACCTGCTCGCCCTGTTCCGGCGCCACCGGCTGCGTGTGACCTGGGCCACGGTGGGCATGCTGATGTGCCGCGACTACGCGCAGTGGCGCGCGATCCGCCCCGCCATCCTGCCGACCTACCTGCGCCAGGAGATGTCTCCCTATACCAAGGACGAACTGGTGCGCAATAACGGCAGGCTGTTCTTCGGCCGGCCGCTGGTCGAGCAGATCCTCGCCACCGAAGGGCAGGAACTGGCCACCCATACCTACAGCCACTTCCTGTGCGGCGAGGAGGGCGCCACGCCCGCCCAGCTGGCGGCCGACCTGGCCTGCGCCAACGAAGTGGCGGCCGAGCTGGGCGTGCGCTACCGCAGCATGGTCATGCCGCGCAACCAGATCGTGCCCGAGTTCCTGCATGTGCTGCCGGCGACCGGCATCCAGGTCTACCGCGGCAATGCCGACCACTGGCTGTACCGCAACGGCGACCGGGTGGCGGGCGGCATCGCCGGGCGCCTGGCGCGCTTCGCCGACGCCTGCCTGCCGCTCAGCGGCAGCTGCGCCACCGTGGCGCGCCAGCGCGCCGGCATGGTCGACCTGCCGGCCAGCATGTTCATGTACCCGTGGTCGCCATCGCAACGTGCCCTGCTGGCGCTGCGCCTGTTCCGCCTGAAGCGCGGCATGAGCCTTGCCGCGCGCAGCGGCGGCATCTTCCACCTGTGGTGGCACCCGCACAACTTCGGCGTCAACCTGGAGCAGAACCTGGCCGTGCTCGAGGACGTGCTGCGCCACTACCAGCGTCTCGCAGACCAGTACGGGATGCAGAGCCGCTGCATGGGCGACTTCGCCTGGCCGGCCCCCGGCGCCGGCCCGACCGGGCGCCAGGACGCTCTACGATGGAGAAAGCAATGACACGCAATATCCTGCATGTGATCACCGGCCTCGAGGTGGGCGGCGCCGAAATGGCCCTGTACCGGCTCATCATCGAGTCGCTCGGCGGCGACTACAGCCACACGGTGATCGCGCTGACACCCGAGGGCGGCATGTATGCCCGCTTCCTCCAGGCCGGCATCAAGCTGATCGTGCTCGACTTCCGGCGTTCGCCCTTCACCAACCTGGTGCGGCTGGTGCGCCTGATGCGCAGCCTGCGTCCGGACGTGGTCCAGACCTGGCTCTACCATGCCGACCTGCTGGGCGGCCTGGCCGCGCGCTTGGCCGGCATCCGCAACGTCATCTGGGGCATCCGCACCACCGACGTCGACGGCGGCTGCGCCCGCGCCACCCGCTTCGTGCGCCAGTTGTGCGCCTTCCTGTCGCGCATCGTCCCCCACACCATCGTCTGCGTGGCCGAGGCGGCGCGGCGCTCGCACGCGCTGATCGGCTACGACGCCACCCGCATGATCGTGGTCGGCAACGGCTTCGACCTGGCCAGGCTCACCGCCACCGCCTCCCAGCGCGAGACGCTGCGCGCGCAGTGCGGATTCGGGGACGGCGACATCGTGCTCGGCACCCTGGGCCGCTTCAACCTCGACAAGGACCACGCCAACTTCGTCGCGGCGGCCGGCCGGCTGGCCGGGCAGCATCCGCGGCTGCGCTTCCTGATGGTCGGCAAGGGCCTCGACGCCGCCAACGAGGAACTGCTGCGCTGGATCGCTGCTACTGGCCATGCCGACCGCTTCGTGCTGCTGGGCGAGCGCGCCGACGTCGCCGTCTGCCTGTCCGCGATGGACATCTTCTGCCTGTCCTCGCGCACCGAGGCCTTCCCCAACGTGGTCGGGGAAGCGATGGCCATGGGCCTGCCCTGCGTCGCCACCGACGTCGGCGACGTCGCGGTGCTGATGGCCGACACCGGGGTGATCGTGCCCAGGGCCGATCCGGAAGCGCTGGCGCGCGGCGTCGCCGGCCTGGTCGAGCGCGGCCCGCAGTACTGCACCGGCATGGGCACACGCGCCAGGGAGCGCATCCACGCCGTGTTCACCATGTCGCGCGTGCGCGAACGCTTCGAACGTATTTACGACAACGTCATCACCGGGAGGAAGCTCTGATGTGCGGATTTGTGGGATTTTTAGGCGTAACTTCCTTCGATGACGCGGGCGCGTCGCGGGCCGTGCTCGGCCGCATGACCGACAGCATCCGCCACCGCGGCCCGGACGACGGCGGCTACTGGCTCGACCCGGCGCAGGGCGTCGCGCTCGGGCACCGTCGGCTGGCGGTCATCGACCTGTCGCCGGCCGGGCACCAGCCCATGCCCTCCAGCAGCGGGCGCTACGTGATCGCCTTCAACGGCGAGATCTACAACCACCTGGCGCTGCGCGAGGAACTGGCGGCGCATGGCGCGGCGCCGGCCTGGCGCGGGCGCTCGGACACCGAGACCCTGCTGGCCGGCTTCGACGCCTGGGGCATCGCCGCGACCGTCGAGCGCGCGGTCGGGATGTTCGCGTTTGCCGTCTGGGACCGCCACACGGCCACCCTGACCCTGGGGCGCGACCGCATCGGCGAAAAGCCCCTGTACTACGGCTGGCAGGGCAGGGGGCGCGATGCGGTGTTCGTGTTCGGCTCGGAACTGAAGGCGCTGCGCAGCCACCCGGCCTTCGAGCACGTGGTCGACCGCGGCGCCCTGTGCCTGCAGCTGCGCCACAGCTATGTGCCGGCGCCGTACTCGATCTACCGCGGCATCGCCAAGCTGACGCCGGGCTGCCTGTTGACCGTGTCCAGCGGGGCGCGCGAACCGCGCGTGACGCCCTACTGGCCGCGCGAGCGCCGCATGGCCGCAAGCGCGGCGGCCCCCTTCGCCGGCACCCCGCAGGAGGCGGTGGCCGAGCTGGAACGCCTCCTGAAGCAGGCCGTGGGGGCCCAGATGATCGCCGACGTGCCGCTCGGCGCCTTCCTCTCCGGCGGGGTCGATTCGTCCACCGTGGTGGCCCTGATGCAGGCGCAATCGACGCGTCCGGTCAAGACCTTCTCGATCGGCTTCCATGAAGAAGGCTACAACGAGGCCGAGTACGCCAAGGCGGTGGCGCGCCACCTCGGCACCGAGCATACCGAGCTGTACGTCACCGCGGAGCAGGCGCGCGCCGTCATCCCGCGCCTGCCCACCATGTACGACGAGCCGTTCTCGGATTCGTCGCAGCTGCCGACTTTCCTCGTGTCCGAACTGGCCCGGCAGCACGTGACGGTGTCGCTGTCGGGCGACGCCGGCGACGAGCTGTTCTGCGGCTACAGCCGCTACCAGTTTGCCGCCAGCCTGTGGAAGACGATCACGGCCGGCCCGCTGCCGCTGCGCCGGCTCGCCGCCAGCGGCATTACCCGGATTCCGGTCGAGTCCTGGAACCGCATGGCGAAGTTGCTGGCGCCGGCCATGCCGCGCTCCATGCGCTTCAGCAATACCGGCGACAAGCTGCACAAGGGCGCCCAGGTCCTGAGCTGCGCCACCCTGGACGCCCTGTACCTGGGCCTGGTGACGCATTGGGAGGATCCGGCCGCGGTCGTGATCGGGGGCATGGAGCCGCCCACGATGCTGCGCAGCGAAACCCCGGCCCTGGCGCCGTTCGACGGCATCGAGCGCATGATGGCCCTCGACCTGCTGACGTACTTGCCGGACGACATCCTGATCAAGGTCGACCGCGCGGCCATGAGCGTGGCCCTGGAGACCCGCATTCCCTTCCTCGACCACCGCGTCGTCGAGTTCGCCTGGAGCCTGCCGCAGTCGATGAAGCTGCGCGACGGCGCCAGCAAGTGGGCGCTGCGCCAGGTGCTCTACCGCCATGTGCCCCCGAGCCTGATCGAGCGGCCCAAGATGGGCTTCGCGGTGCCGGTCGGCGACTGGCTGCGCGGGCCCCTGCGCGACTGGTCCGAATCCCTGCTGTCGGAAGCGCGCCTGCGCGCCGAGGGCTATTTCGAACCCCAGGCCATACGCAGGAAATGGGAGGAACATCTGTCCGGCAAGCGCAACTGGCAATACCACTTGTGGGACGTCCTGATGTTCCAGGCCTGGGCTGAAGAACAATCAAGAAGCAGGCACGGCGGCAGTGGTAATTTCGTCAATGATGTGGCCGATTTCGGCGGCAAGGCCACGGGGGTGTCCGCGCAAGCCGCCACCCGGGCACCTTGACCAGACCGCCTGGATGCACTCGCCGTTCAAGGACGAAGAGATGAACAAGAAGATCGTCATATCCGTAAATACCGCCTGGAACATCTATAACTTCCGCGCGGGACTGGTGCGGGCGCTCACGCGGCATGGCTACGATGTCATGGTCATGGCGCGCGAGGACGACTACGCGGCGCGCCTGGCCACGCTCGGCTGCCGCTTCAAGGTGCTGCCGATGGACAACAACGGCACCAGCCCGGTGCGCGACCTCGCCCTCCTGGTCAAGTACTGGCGGGTGCTGCAATCGGTGCGGCCGCTGGCCTACCTGGGCTACACCATCAAGCCCAACGTATACGGCTCGATCGCGGCCGCCGGACTCGGTATCCCGGTGATCAACAACATTGCCGGGCTCGGCACGGCCTTCATGGGCAGTCCGGTCCTGAGCTGCCTGGCCCGGCGTCTCTACCAGGTCTCGCTGCGCCACTCGGCGCGGGTGTTTTTCCAGAATCCGGACGACCGCACGCTCTTCATCGAAGGCGGCCTCACGCGCCCGGCGGTGGCCGACCTGCTGCCGGGTTCCGGCATCGACCTGCAGCACTTCCGTCCGATGCCGCAGACGTCCGCACGGGACGGCTTCCGTTTCCTGCTGGTGGCGCGCGTGCTGCGCGACAAGGGAATCGAAGAATTCGCCGCCGCCGCGGAAGCCGTCCGGCGCGTGCTGCCCACCAGCCAGTTCCAGCTGCTGGGCGCGGTGGACCCTGACAATCCGAACTCGATCGCCATGGCGCGCATCAAGGCCTGGGAAAGCAGCGGCCTCATCCAGTACCTGAACAAGACCGACGACGTGCGGCCCTACATGGCCAACGCCGACTGCATCGTGCTGCCGTCCTACCGCGAGGGCGTACCCCATTCGCTGCTGGAAGCGGCGGCCATGGCCCGTCCGATCATCGCGACCGACGTCGCCGGCTGCCGCGAAGTGGTCGAGCATGGCCGCAACGGACTGCTGTGCAAGGTCAAGAGCCCTGCCGACCTGGCCCAGAAGATGGTCGAGATGGTGGGGCTGCCGGCCGAGCGGCGCCGCGAAATGGGCATGTTCGGCCGCCTCAAGGTGAGCCGCCAGTTCGACGAGCAGATCGTGATCGCCAAGTACCTGAACGCGATCATGCAGATCGAGGCCGCCGGCATGGGCCTGCGCGGCACCGGTTCGCGCCCCGTGCTCGCACCCGAAACCATGCCTTGACGGAGACCGAGCGCATGCGCATGGACGGCGTGGAACTTGCGGACAGCCTGCCGACGGCGGCCGGAGCGCCGGCCATGGCGCTCACGGTCCTGAGCGGGGATGCAGCGCTGGCGCGCGCGCAATGCCCCGACTTCGGGGCGCAATGGCGCGCGCTGGCCACGAGCTGCCCCTGGGCCGGCGCCTGCCAGCATCCGGACTTCGTCCTGTCCTGGTACCGCCGCTACCTGCCCGGTATCCTGCCCGTGCTGGTGCTGGCGCAGGCGCCCGACGGCGGCTTGACCGGCCTGCTCACCCTGGCCCGGCGCCACGGCAGCCGCACGCTCACCGCCGCCGGCGAGCACCAGGCCGAATACCAGGCCTGGCTGGCGGCCCCCGGCATGGGCGACGGCGTCATCCTGGCCGCCGTGCGCGCGCTGCGCCAGGCATTTCCCGACGCCGACCTGCACTTGCGCTACCTGCCGCCGGGCACCCCGCTCGGCTGGCTCGGGGCGCTGGGGCCGGAGCGCCGGCTGGTGACCCTGCGGCGCCACCTGCGCCCCGTCATGCAGGTCGAAGCCGCCGCCATGGCGCGCCAGCGCAACAAGAAGAACCACCGCCAGAATTTCAACCGCCTCGGCCGCATGGGCGAGGTGCGCTTCGAGCGGGTGCGCGAGCACGAAGATGTCGTTCGCCTGTTCGATACGCTCTGCGTGCAGTACGACTTCCGCCAGGCCGCCCTGTATCGCCAGATGCCGTTCGCCGTCGACCCGGCCAAGAAAGACTTCCACCTCGACCTGCACCGCCAGGGTCTGCTGCACGTCACCGTCCTGAGGGTCGGCGCCGAGGTCGCCGCCTCGCACCTGGGCCTGCTGAGCGAAGGGCGGGCCCTGCACATCGGCATCCTCACCCACAACCCCGCCCATGCGGTCCACTCTCCGGGCAACCTGCTGCTGGCCATGCTGGGCGTGCAGCTGGCCCAGGAAGGGGTGCCGCTGCTCGACCTGACCCCGGGCGGCGACGCCTACAAGGAGCATTTCGCGACCGGCCACGACGCCGTGCACGAACTGACCATCCACGCAGACGGCGGGCGCCGGGTGGCGGCCCAGGCCGGCGCCGCCCTGAGGCGGACCGCCAAGCGCGCCCTGCAGGCAGCGGGCGTGCGCAGCGCCGACCTGGCGGCAGCGTTCGACGCGCTGCGCCACGGCGGCCCGCGCGCCTGGCTGGAACGGCTGGAGCGGCGCGCGCGCCCTTGTTCGCTGCGCTACCAGGGGCCGCCCGGTGCGGGCGCCGGCGCCGGGCCGGGGCTGGCGCGCAACCGGCTGGCGGACGTGTTCCGCTTCGACCAGACCGGCGCCGCGACCAGCCGCTGGGAATTCATGGGCACGGTCATGCGGCGCATGGAGCGCGCGCACGACCTGTACACGCTGGTCCAGGACGGCACGCTGGCGCTGTGCTGCTGGGTGCAGACCTGCCGCGCCGGCGCGCCGGCGGCGGAGCAGGGCGGCGCAGCGGCCGGAAACCTGATCGTGCTGTCCGACCTGTACGCCCATCCGCGCCACGCGAACGAGGCGCTGCTGCGGGCGTTCCTGGGACAGCTGCTGGCGCAACTCGAGAGGGACCGCCCCGGGGCCGCCGTGCTCTACCGCGGCTCCCTGGATCCGGGTGTGCGCCGGGCCGTCGAGGGCTGCGGCTTCGTCGCCGACGACGCCTAGAAGCGTAGCGTGCAGGACATCGTGACGACTGCAAAGGGAACCGCCATGAAACAAGCCAAGCAAGCGGCCGAGCTCAGGGACATGGTCAAGGGCGAGGACGCGGACATCCGCTGCTACCTGCACGCGATCCCGCCTTTCGTCGAGCAGGCCCTGGCCGGGCTGTACGACACGCTGCACGCCTCGCTGCCGTTCTTCCGCGTGTTCCGCTCGACCGAGGGCGTGAGCTGCTACGTGGCCGAGCGCGACGGCCGCCCGGCCACGATCCTGCTGTTTCGCTGCCGGGGGCGGCGCCTCGAGGTGCTCAACGAAATGATCGCCATCGAGCCGCCCGAACTGCGCCGCTTCGTCCGCTACGTGTTCCGGCATTTCCCTCGGATCGACCTGATCGCCTTCGCGGCCCTGAAAACGAACACCGCCGGCCTGGGCTACCCGGCCCAGCAGCACCACGCCAAGGATACCTTCGTGATCGACTTGCCGGACACGCCCGAGGCCTACCTGGCCGGCCTGGGCAAATCGACGCGCGCCAATATCCGGCAGCAGACGAATCTGGTGCAGCGCACCTTCCCCGGCTACCTCACGCGCTTCTATACCGACGGCGACATCGAGGAACGGCATGTGCGCGCCATCCTGGCCTTGAGCGAAGCCAGGATCCAGGCCGGCGGCGCCCGGGTGGCGCACGACGCCGAGCGCATCCTCGCGCTGGCCCGGGCCTGCGGCTTCGTGGTGGTGCTGTTCATCGACGGCGAGGTCTGCGCCGGGTCGGTGAACTACCGGGTCGGCACCAGCTATTTCGGCGACGTCACCGGCTACGACCGCCGCTACGACAAATACAGCCTCGGCAAGCTGTGCGTGTTCCAGACCATCTCCGAGAGCATCGCGCGCGGCGCCAAGCGCTTCTACCTGGGCGGCGGCGAGTTCGACTTCAAGCAGCGGCTCGGCGGGGTCTCGGTGACGATGGACGAGGTGCGCATCTACCGCTCGCGCTGGCGCATGCTGGTCAACCTCGACCGGGCGCTGGAGGCCGCGTTCCATGCCCGCATCCGCCAGCTCAAGCAGCACCTGCATCGCCACAAGCAACACCTGCTAGCGCGCCTGGCCTTCCGGCTGTTCTACCTGCTCAAGGGCTGGGCGGCGCACTGAGCGCCGCTGCCATCCTCGCCGCCATGCTCGTTCCGCTACCCGTACCGAACCGCGCCAGCGCCAGCCCGTCCAGGCGCCGCCTGCTGGCGCGCGGGCTGGGACTCGGCCTGGGCGGCGCCTGCCCGGCGCTGCTGGGCGACGGGCCGGTGGGCCTGGGCACGAGCAGCGCCGGCGGCCCGCCAGGCGCGCCCATCGCCGCCGTACCTGCGTACCGGGTCAGCCTGGCCGACTACGGCGGCCAGCCCGGCGCCGGCCGGACGCGCCTGGTGCGCGCCTTCGGCCAGGCCTTTGCCGCCCTGCGCCGCAGCGGCGGCGGCACCCTGGTCGTGCCGCCCGGGCTGTACGACTTCGGCGAGCACGCCGACGCCACCTACATCGTGCTGTGCCGCGACCTGCGCGACATCGCCATCTCGGCCTACGGCGCCACCTTCCGCGCCACCACCACGGCGACGGTCGTGCCGAACCTCTTCTACTTCTACAATTTTCACAACATCACGCTGGCCGGCGCCCGCTTCATCGATCCCGGCTTCACGCCCTGGCGCAACTGGAAAGGCATGTATTGCGTGGGACTGCAGGCGGACCGGGCCAGCAGCGGCTTTCGCATCGTCGATTGCCATGCGCGGCGCGTGGTCGGACTGCTGGCCTCGAACAACGACGCCGGCGGCCGCCGCCACATGTCGGGGATCCGGGTGCAGGGCAGCGTCGACCACGCCTACTACGGCGTCGGCGCCAGTTTCGTGCGGCGCGACGTGCGGGTCGAGCTGGCCTGCCACAACGTGCGGCGCGCCTTCATCGCCAACGCCCTGGTCGATGCCGACATCCACATTACCTGCTCGAGCACGGCCGGCTGGCCCGGCAGCAATGGCCTGGTCGCGCTGCTGTGCAGCGGCGCCGCGTCGGGCGACGTGGAGAACGTGCGCGTGCACGTGGCGGTGTCGGGCGACTGCATCCACGGCAGCTACGTCCATTTTTACCACCAGGGAGCGCAAGCCGAGGGAACCATGCGCGATATCGATGCCACGGTGGACGTCTTCAACATGCGGCGCGTGCGGCGCCTGTTCGTGTTCGACCACGAAACCGACACGGTCGCGCGCTCCACCGCGCGCAGCTGGGACCGGATCACCTTGCGCGGGCGCGTGCTCGGGGCGTTCCGGGGCGAAGTCCTGTCCAGCGCCTCGGCCAGCACGGCGGGGGGAACGGTCTGGGTCGATCCGGAACTGGCGCGGCTCGGGCGGATGCGTGCGCTGCCCAAGGGCTTCCGGCTGGCGCCCGCCGCCGGCGCCGCGGCGCAGCAGGCAGGGCAGCCCGGTAAACAAAGGCTCGACGGGGACAGGTGACGATCGATGCGATTGCTGATATATATTCATTCTCTTGAAAATGGCGGCGCCGAACGCGTGGTCGCCAATCTCGCCAATCACTGGGCCGGCATCGGCTGGGACGTGACGGTGGTGACGGTCGCGCCGCAGGCCAGCGACTTCTACCGGGTCGCACCCGCGGTGCGGCGCGTGGCGCTCAACCTGACCGGCAACAATGCCAACCTGCTGGCCGGGTTCTGGCGCACGGCGCGGCGGGTACACGCCCTGCGCCGGGTCTTGCGCCGGCTGCGGCCGGACGTGGCCCTGTCGGCCATGCACACGGCGAACGTGGTGCTGTCGATGGCGGCGCGCGGCATGCCGGGCCTGCTGGCGGTCGGCTCCGAGCACAATTTTCCGCCCAAGGCGCCGATGGGCATCGTATGGGAAACCTTGCGCCGCCATGCCTACGGCCGCCTGGCGGCGGTGGTGGCGCTCACCAGCGAATGCGCGGCCTGGCTCGGCGCGCACTCGCGCGCGCGCCGGGTGCCGGTGATTCCCAACCCGGTGTGCTGGCCGCTGGCGGACCAGGAACCGGTGCAGGATCCCGCGCTGGCCTGCCGGCCGGGGCGCCGTATCCTGCTGGCGGTGGGGCGCATCAGCGAAGAAAAGAACTTCACGACCCTGGTCGCGCTCTTCGCGCGGCTGGCGCCCCGCCATCCCGAATGGGACCTGGTGATCCTCGGCGACGGCCCCCTGCGCCCGGTCCTGTGCGCCCAGGCGGCAGAAGCGGGGATGACGGAGCGGATTTTCTTTCCCGGCCGCGTCGGCAATATGGGCGACTGGTATGCGCGCGCCAGCCTGTACGCGATGAGCTCGCATTTCGAGGGCTTCCCGAACACGCTGGTCGAAGCGATGACCTATGGCCTGCCCGCGGTCAGCTTCGACTGCGACACCGGTCCGCGCGACATCATCCGCCACGGCGTCGACGGCTTCCTGGTCCCAGCAGGCGACGCCGCGGCGATGGAGGCAGCCCTCGACACCCTGATGCGCGATGCGGCGCTGCGGGCGCAGTTCGCGGTGCGCGCGACCGATGCGCGCGAGCGCTTCTCGATGGACAAGATTTCGCGCATGTGGGAAGCGCTGTTCCTGCCGGGCGGGCCGGGGCAGGCGCAGGCTGCCGAGCCGGAGTCGTCCGGCAAACGCCAGCACACCACGCCGGAACCCACCTGATTCCCCCGCCCGGCCCGCGCAGGGCGGCAGCCGGCCTGCGATCCTCGCGGCCGCCGGCTCTCCTTTTCCTGCCGCGCCCGCGGCCTTCACCGCGCCCCCTACGTCACCTGTCGCCCGACCTCCGGCTGAGTGCCGCGCGCGATCGCGGCTTTTTACACGCGTCTTGTGGCATGCCGGTTTTAGCCGGTCAGCCCCGGCCTTGCTTATTTCATTTATTTCCAAACATTAATAGTAAGTGACGAATCGGCATGTTATTCGAAATAGGCGGGTGAATTTAGGAATGGAAATCTTGCAAATATCCTTGATTATAAGAAATGGCACCCGCAGTGAATGAGATGGCAACCGTCGTTTATGCGAAGAAATGTTTCCGCGAACTCAGCAATATTAAAAATTTCGCAAAGGAAAATTTTTTTTTGATTTGCGGAACTTAATCGCCTACAGGAAAGTCTTAGCTACTCCTTTCCATTTGAAAGTGAGGAACTTTCATGACAAAACGCAAAACGTATCGACATAAAAGGCGGTTTGGCGTCCGAAGCTCGATGGCGCCTGCTGCACAAGGTGAAGAAGGAGACTCTTCCATGCATCTTCCCATCCAGGCGGTGACATCACTTCGGTGACGCCGCCATGAACTGACGCCTTCGTCGGTTCCTTTCTTTCCAGTGTCGTTCAATCGACTGCCACTTGCGTCGCGAGCGGTAGACGGGATTGTTTCGTCCTCAGTTTTTGAAAATTCGAAAGTTATTAATGTTCCATACTCAAAAGTCCGCAGCACCCATCGCCCGCCGCAAGCTCAACGTCGCCCTGGTGTGCGCCGGCCTGGTTGCCACTCCTTTTGCCCTGACCTCGGTGTCGGCCGAAGCCGCCACCTGGTCGCGTTACGCAGCTGCCGTGCAGTCGACCGTGACCACCAACAGCACCACCGCCTATTTCCGTATCGGCTATTCGGGCACCCCGGCCTGGGTCCGCGTCTATATCGACGGCGACCGCAGCGCCGGCACCGGCTATTCCGTCTTCGGCATCGGCGCCAATTACATGATCGAGAATGGCCGCCTGTATCGCTATTCGGGCAGCAACGGTTCGTGGGCATGGACTTTTGTGAAGACGGTGACGTATTCGAAGGGCACCGGCACGGCAACCGTCGACGTGCTGCGCGCCGACATCGGTTCGCCGATGACCTTCAACGCGGTCACCCAGACCGATGCACCGTCGGTGACGTCGGCGATCATGCCGGTCGCCTATACCACGACCACCGCGCCGACGCCTACCCCGACGCCGACCCCGACCCCGACGCCGACCCCGACGCCGACTCCTACCCCGACCCCGACGCCGACGCCGACGCCGACGCCGACCCCAACGCCGACCCCAACGCCGACCCCGACGCCGACCCCGCCGGCCGGCGCCCCGGTCGCCGTCAGCTACACGGCCAACACCGGCGTCATCGCCAACCCGGAGCGCGGCTTCTATCGCCACGTCGGCTGCGAAACCCCGATCAGCCAGAGCCAGCTGTCCGGCTTCCGTACTTCGGGCGGCGAAACCCTGATGCTGTGCGTGTTCTACCTGCGCGAATTCGTCAACGCGCCGATCAGCCAGGCCAAGCTGAACCTGTTCCAGCAGCAGATGGATACCGTCCGCGCCGCCGGCCTGAAGGCGATCGTGCGCTTCGCCTATAACGACAACAACAACCCGGCCGACGCCAAGCCGGCCATGGTGGAAACCCACCTGACCCAGCTGGCTCCGATGCTGGCCGCTAACAAGGACATCATCACCATCGTCCAGGCCGGCCTGGTCGGCGCCTGGGGCGAGTGGGGCAACACCGCGAACTACGGCGACAGCTACAACATGACCGCGCAGAACCAGGCCGACCGCAAGCGCGTGGTCGACAAGCTGCTGGCCGTGGTGCCGACCGACCGCCAGGTGCAGCTGCGCATGCCGCTGTTCAAGACCAAGCTGTACAGCCCGACCGCGCTGACCGCCTCGGAAGCCTTCACCGGCACCGCCAAGTCGCGCCTCGGCTTCCACAACGACTGCTTCCTGTCGAACAGCTCGGACTACGGTACCTACGTCAACCCGACCAGCGAGTTCGCCTACCTGGCGGCCGAGTCGAACTACGTGGCCACCGGCGGCGAAACCTGCGCCTACACCGCGCCGCGCAGCGCCTGCCCGAGCGCGCTCACGGAGATGGGCAAGTTCCACTGGTCGTACCTGAACCTGGACTACAACACCACCGTGCTGGACCAGTGGAAGAGCCAGGGTTGCTTCACCGAAGTCGACAAGAAGCTGGGCTACCGCTTCGTGATGCAGAACGGTTCGTTCTCAAGCACCGCCAAGCCGGGCGGCAGCTTCGTCGTGAACCTGACCCTGCAGAACCAGGGCTGGGCCGCGCCGTTCAACAAGCGCGACGTGGAACTGGTGTTCCGTAACACCGCGACCAATGCGCTGTACCGCGTCAAGCTGGCGACCGACCCGCGCCTGTGGCTCGCGAACCAGAGCGTCACGATCAACCAGACCGTGACCCTGCCGGCCGACATGCCGAAGGGTTCGTACGCGCTGCTGCTGAACCTGCCTGACCCGGCGGCTACGCTGCGCAACCGTCCGGAGTATTCGATCCAGATGGCCAACAGCAACACCTGGGAAGCGTCGACCGGCTTCAACAAGCTGAACCACACCGTCGGTATCGCTCCGTAAGTTGCGACAACTGGGACGGGCATGAGGTCAAGCCCGTCCATTTCCCTTCCCTTGGGATGAAAGCACGTGAACCTTCGGGTTTCCGTGCTTTTTTCATTTGGTAGCGCTTCAGTAGTCTGCTCCGACCACCATGGGGCGCGAATGGCAACGTCACTGGTTGCGTATGGAGGATCTTTTCGCAATGACTAGATGCTGCAAAGCACCTGCGCGACTATAATCACAGTTCGCTTGTAAAGCGTACGATGCCTCACTGCCGCGTCGCGGGGCCAGTTTCCCGATTCGGCCTGTGCGGCCTCGCTGCCTGGGCACCCGTGCACCATTCCACGATGATTGGCCCCTCGCTATCCCTAACTCTCATGCAGCTGACTGACCTAGCCACTCCCCAGCGCACCGTGCGCTTCGACCGCGCGCGCCTGGCGCTGGAAGACATTGTCGCCATCGCCCGCGGCAGCGCCAGGCCCGTGTTGTCCGGCGACCCGGCGTTTCGCGCCGCCATCGCGAAGGGCGCCGACTTCCTCGACCGCCTGCTGCGCGAGGACGGTACGATCTACGGCGTGACCACCGGCTACGGCGACTCCTGCACCGTGGCCGTGCCGCTTGACCTGGTGCCGGACCTGCCGCACCACCTGTACACCTACCACGGCTGCGGCCTGGGCGCCTACCTCGATCCGGCGCAGACCCGCGCCGTGATGGCGGCGCGCCTGGCCTCGCTGTCGAAAGGCTTTTCCGGCGTGAGCGTGGGCCTGCTGGAGCAGATCGTGCGCCTGTTCGACGCCGGCCTGCTGCCGCTGATCCCGAGCGAAGGCTCGGTGGGCGCGAGCGGCGACCTGACCCCGCTGTCCTACCTGGCGGCCGTGCTGTGCGGCGAACGCGAGGTGCTGAAGGACGGCGTGCAGGTGCCGGCCGCCCAGGCCCTGATGGAGGCGGGCATCGCGCCGCTGCGCCTGCGCCCGAAGGAGGGGCTGGCGATCATGAACGGGACCGCCGTCATGACCGGGCTGGCCTGCCTGGCCTACGACCGCGCCGCCTACCTGGCGCGCCTGGTGACCCGCATCACGGCGCTGGCCTCGTTCGCGCTGGACGGCAACGACCACCACTTCGACGAAACACTGTTCTCGGTCAAGCCGCACGCCGGCATGCAGGGTGTGGCGGCCTGGCTGCGCCAGGACCTGGAATATGCCGGCCAGCTGGAACGCAACGGCAAGCGCCTGCAGGACCGCTACTCGATTCGCTGCGCCCCGCACGTGATCGGCGTGCTGGCCGATACGCTGCCGTTCTTCCGCGACTGCATCGAGAATGAACTGAACAGCGCCAACGACAATCCGATCATCGACGCCGACGGCGAGCGCGTGCTGCACGGCGGCCACTTCTATGGCGGCCACATCGCCTTCGCCATGGACGGCATGAAGAACGCGGTCGCCAACCTCGCGGACCTGCTGGACCGCCAGATGGCGCTGCTGGTCGACGCCCGCTACAACGCCGGCCTGCCGGCCAACCTGTCGGGCATGCAGGGCGCGCAGGCGCCGATCAACCACGGCCTCAAGGCGCTGCAGATCAGCGCCTCGGCCTGGACCGCGGAAGCGCTGAAACTGACCATGCCGGCCTCGGTGTTCTCGCGCTCGACCGAGTGCCACAACCAGGACAAGGTCAGCATGGGCACCATCGCCGCGCGCGACTGCTTGCGCGTGCTGGAACTGACCGAGCAGGTCGCGGCCAGCCTCCTGATCACGGTGCGCCAGGGCGTCTGGCTGCGCCAGCGCGTCGACCCGGCCAAGCACTTGCCCGCGCCGCTGGCGCGCATGCTCGAACTGCTGGGCCAGGACGTGGCGCCGGTGACGGAAGACCGGCGCCTGGACCCCGACCTCAAGCTGCTGCTCGGCCGCATCCGCGACCAGGCCTGGAACCTGTATGGGCAAGAACGCTAGTGGATTCTGGCGAGACCGTCCGGCTCGACACGCTCGAAGATAACTAGCGCGCGCCCACCAGCTTGTGCACCAGCTCCGACGAGGTCGATGCGGCGAACTTGCGCATCAGGCTGGCCCGGTGCATCTCCACCGTGCGCGGGCTGAGGTCGGTCTGGCGGGCGATCAACTTGCTGGTCTTGCCCTCGACCAGCAGCGCCGCGATCTCCCGCTCGCGCGGCGTCAGTTCGGCCGACACCGGCCGCTTTTCGCTCACGTCCTCGAAGGTCCACACGCCCGCGCCCAGCGGCTGGCTCGGATCGAGCGCGCGCCCGGTCACGTGGCACCAGAACAGCTCGCCGTCGGCGCGGCGCATGATGCGCTCGTCGGAATAGCGCCCCTTCGCATTCATGATCGGCACGATGCGGTCGCCCGTGCGCAGGAACTCGTCCATGGTCGGATACAGGATGCTGAACGATTGCCCGTTCAGCTTGCCCTCGGCATAGCCGAACATGGCGGCGAGGGCCCGGTTGCAGGACTGGATCACGCGGTTCGCGGACACGCACATGCCGACCGGTGCGTGCTGGAAGATCATCTCGTAGTCTATGGCCTGCGCTGGAATCATCTGCTCTGTCTGCTTGATCTCGGTCGACTTCCGGGCGAACACCGGGTTGCCCGTATTTCTACGGTATTGTTATTCAGTACCGGCTATTTTATGCTGAGAATCTACTCTGAAGTACAGAAGAGCTGGTTGGGCTTAACTTATAAAAGGGACGGGTATGAATAAAGTGTATCCTGATGCGAAGTCGGCGCTGGCCGGCATCGTGGCAGATGGCCAGACCATCGCCGTGGGCGGCTTCGGCCTGTGCGGCATTCCGGAAGCGCTGATCGCGGCGCTGCGCGACTCCGGCGTCAAGAACCTGACGGCGATCTCGAACAATGCGGGCGTGGACGGCTTCGGCCTTGGCCAGCTGCTGGAGACACGCCAGATCAAGAAGATGATCTCGTCCTATGTCGGCGAGAACAAGGAATTCGCGCGCCAGTTCCTGGCCGGCGAACTCGAACTCGAATTCACCCCGCAGGGCACCCTGGCCGAGAAGCTGCGCGCCGGCGGCGCCGGCATCCCGGCCTTCTACACCAAGACCGGCTACGGCACCATCGTCGCCGAAGGCAAGGAAACCCGCGAATTCGACGGCGAGCACTATGTGATGGAACGTGCGCTGCTGCCGGACGTCTCCCTGGTCAAGGCATGGAAGGCCGACAAGGCCGGCAACCTGCTGTACCGCAAGACTGCGCGCAACTTCAACCCGAACGTGGCCACCGCCGGCAAGATCTGCGTCGTGGAAGTCGAAGAGCTGGTCGAGATCGGCGCGATCGATCCCGACCAGGTGCACACCCCGAGCATCTTCGTGCACCGCATCGTCCACAACCCGACGCCGGAAAAGCGCATCGAACAGCGCACCGTGCGCGCCTAACCAAGACCGGAGACAGAACATGGCATGGACTCGTGATGAAATGGCCGCGCGCGCGGCGAAGGAACTGCAGGACGGCTTCTATGTGAACCTGGGCATCGGCCTGCCGACCCTGGTGGCGAACTACGTCCCGAACGATATCGAAGTCTTCCTGCAGTCCGAGAACGGCCTGCTGGGCATCGGCCCGTTCCCGCTTGACGCAGAAGTGGACGCCGACTTGATCAACGCCGGCAAGCAGACCGTGACCGCGCTGCCGGGCGCGGCTTACTTCAGCTCGGCCGATTCCTTCGGCATGATCCGTGGCGGCAAGATCAACCTGGCGATCCTGGGCGCGATGCAGGTGTCGCAAGGGGGCGACCTGGCCAACTGGATGATCCCGGGCAAGATGGTGAAGGGCATGGGCGGCGCGATGGACCTGGTGGCCGGCGTCAAGCGCGTGGTCGTGGTGATGGAACACGTCGCCACCGCCAAGGACGGTTCGACCAGCCACAAGATCCTGCAGAAGTGCGACCTGCCGCTGACCGGCGTGGGCGTGGTCGACCGCATCATCACCGACCTGGGCGTGATCGACGTGCTTGATACCGGCCTGAAGCTGGTGGAACTGGCCCCGGGCGTCACCAAGGAACAGGTGCTGGGCGCAACCGGCTGCGAGCTGGACGTCTCGGCAGTCTGAAAAACACCGCGGGGGCGGCGTTCCGGCCCCGCGGTGGTCGCTCGAAGCCCGCAGCTGCGTCTGTGGGCTTTTTCTATTACAGGGCCTCGAGACGCTTGCGCAGCCGCTGCGCATGCTGCTCGTCAACGGGCGACTTCAGCAGGTCGGTCAGCGCCAGGCGTTCGGCCGTGCGCAGCGCGTCGTCGGCCGCGACCTTCACGTCCGGCACCACGCCGGTGCCTTCCCAGTTGGTCTTGCTGATCGGGTTGACCGCCCGGCCGCCGGGGATGAACGCTCCGAGGTTGGGGTGGACGCGGTGCACGCCGCCCGGGTGGGCGCCGCCGCCGGTGGTTTCCCCGACAATCACGCCACGGCGCAGCTGCTGCAGGTTGTAGCTGAATTCCTCGGCGCCGGAAAAGGTATTCTTGCTGGTCAGGACATAGATCTTCTTGGTACCGCCAAACTTCTTCCCGGGAACGTCCTCCTCGGTCCAGAACGCCTCCGTGCGTCCCCCTTCACGCCAGACCATGTCGTTCAGGTGGGTGCGCTTGTCGAACAGGTAGCTCGACAGGAAGGCGACGGTCGCAGGATCGCCGCCGCCGTTGTGGCGCAGATCGACGATGAGGGCATCGGTATCGGCAACCAGATTCATGAGGGCGCCGAGCGCGGGCTTGGCGAGCGAGGCAGGCGGAAAGCTGCGCAGGTCGATGTAGCCGATGTTGCCGGCCAGGGTCTCCACCTTGCGGATGTCGTAGTTGCGCGACTTCAGGAAGTTGCCGAACTCGCGCTCCTGCTCGGGCGTCGGTCCGCGCTTGCCGGTATCGGGCGGCAAGGGCCTGGCGTGGTAGCGCACGCCCAGGTGCTTGTCCCCGGTCGGCTGGCGCAGGTCGTCGGTGAGCATCGCGGCGAAGGCGTCCAGGTCCTTGGCGCCGCGGTAGGCGCCGCTTTGCTCGCGTGCGTTGAGGCGTTCGACGACGAGCTTGGCCTTGTCCGGGAAAACGTAGATCTCGTTCATTTTGGCGCCGAGTTCGGCGATCACCGCCTTGCGGGTAGAGTCGTCGACCTGCGCGCTGGCATCGCATGCAAAGGAAGCGAGCACGACGGGTACCAACAGGAGAGTGCGAAGCATGTTCATATGGTCGTATCCGGTGGAAAAAGCGGGTGGGGGTACGGTGGATGGGCGTCCCCGTCCACCGCGGTAGGTCGAGGCGCGGTGCTTATTCGAGCGTCCAGACGTATTGCACCATCGTCCAGGCCTCGACCGGCTTGCCCTTGGTGGTGGCCGGCTTGAACATGCACTTGGCCAGCGCCGTACGCGCCGCTTCGTCGAGCGGACGGTGGCCGGACGACTTCTTGATCACCGTGTCCTTGACGGCGCCGTTCTTCGCCACCAGGAAGCCCAGCGTGACCGTGCCGGTCTGCTGTGCGGCGACGGATTCGGCCGGATAGTCGGGCCGCTTGCAGCTCTCGAAATTGACGGTGGCGGACTTCTCCGGCTCCGCCAATTTGGCCGCCGGCGCCGCATGGGCGAACACCGCGGCGCCCATGGCCAGTCCCAGCACGGGAATGGCCGCCTTCCAGTTCAGTGCCTGAAGCTTGTCGGAATCAGGGCGAATCAAGCGTTTGATGCGTGACATAAGATCTCCTCCGTTGGCCGCCTGGGCCAGGTGGTGGGTGGAAAACTGGAGTTTCTCCAGCTCGGAAAGGGCCAGGGCCAGGCGCCGCGGTTCGCCAAGTATCCTTGCCGCGAAATCGTCGGCGATCCGCTCCCGTTCGACGCGGATGCGCCGCGAGATCCACCAGACCGCCGGGTGGTAGAAGAACAGGGTCTCGACCAGGTTCTGGCCGAGGTTCACCAGGTAATCGTGGCGCTTGATGTGGGCCAGCTCGTGCGCCAGCAGCGCTTCCAGCAGGTGGGCCGGCATGCCGGAGACCAGGGCCGCCGGCACCAGCACGACGGGGCGCCACCAGCCGGCCGTGATCGGGCTACTCAAGTCTTGCACCACGCGCAGGCGCACCGCGCGGTCGATGCCGAATCCGGCCGCCATGCGCTCGATGCGCGCCTGCCAGGCCGAATCGATGCGCTCATGGGCCCCGGCGCGCCCGATCCACAGCAGGCCGAGCACCATCCGCAGCGCCATCGCCAGCGCGCAGACGGCCCAGGTGCCGACCACCCAGCTCAGCTGTTCGGCGAGCAGGACGCCCCAGCCCTCGTCGATAGGCGAGCCGGCCACCAGCCTGGTGGCGAACAGCACCATGGCGTCGCCGCCGCTGCCGTTGCTGCCGGCCAAGCGCAGGGCCAGATCGAGCCCGGGCCAGGCCAGGCACAGCAGCATGCCGCAGCAGGCGGCGAGATAGCGCGACCTTGGGCCCGCATTGCGCAGCACGGTCATCGCAAGCGCGGTGGCGCAGCCGATCAGCGCGCCCTGCCACAGGAAGTGCACCAGGGTCCAGCCGAGGCTGGCGACGATGCCGGCCGCGTTCATGCTTTGCGCTCCGGGTCGTCTTCCTTCAGCAGCTGTTCGATTTCCTCGCGTTCCTTTTTCGAGATCCCGGTCTTGAGCGCCGCCAGCACCAACGCCTTGGCCGAGCCGGCAAACGCCCGCTGCATCAGGTCCTTGAGCAGGTTCGATTCGACCGAATCCTGGGCATGGGCCGGGGAGTAGACGTGCGAGCGTTCGCTCTCGTCGCGAGCCAGGAGGCCCTTGCCGTGCATGATCTGCATCAGGCGCAGCACGGTGGCATAGGTGACCTCCGGCTTGGTCTTCTGCATTTCCTGGTGCACCTGCTTGGCGGTGCCGGAAGCCATCGGCCACAGCACCTGCAGCAGTTCGAGTTCGGCCGGGGTCGGTTTCGGGGTGTCGGGTTTGCGTGGCATGAGCGTCCTCACGTGGTTGATGAGGACTAGAATAGTCTGTCTAGACATTGGTGTCTACCGTTTTCCGTTAGTGTGCATACTTTATGCGCAGGGATGGCCATTCAAAGTGCGGGCCTTGCTGCTGCCTTCGTGGCGGGTTGGCCGGTCGTACATGCGGACCGCGCCGCACGCGGCTCGCACACCACGCTCAGGCTGGGCGCCAGATCGGAGTCAGTCGTTTTGGATAGCCGGGCATCCGCGATTGTCTTGGCGCGCTGCTGCGGGGGGAGGGGGGCCTCGGGCACCGCCCTTAGCGCCAGGTTGACGGACAGGAGAAGAGCGCTTGCCGTTACGATGAATTTTGCCATGCTATCTCCGAGTAATAGTTTTTCTTCATCGTAGCAATCGAACCTTCCGGCGGCAATGCGGCCCGCATAATGTAGACGAAAAAAAACCGCAGCTGGAAGGCTGCGGTTTTTTCGTCATGCGGACCGAACTCAGGCGGCGGCGGGCACCGGCTTCATGTCCTTGTCGCCGTCCAGCGGCACGCGGCCGTGCAAGACGTCGTCCATGCGCTCGGTGTCGAGTTCCTTTTCCCACTTCGACACCACCACGGTGGCCACGCCGTTGCCGACGAAGTTGGTCAGCGCGCGCGCTTCGCTCATGAAGCGGTCGATGCCGAGGATCAGGGCCATGCCGGCCACCGGGATGGTCGGGACCACAGCCAGGGTCGCGGCCAGGGTGATGAAGCCGGCGCCGGTGATGCCCGATGCGCCTTTCGAGGTCAGCATCGCCACCGCCAGGATGGTCAGTTCCTGCATCAGGGTCAGGTCGGTGTTGGTGGCCTGGGCCACGAACAGGGCCGCCATCGTCATGTAGATGTTGGTGCCGTCGAGGTTGAACGAGTAGCCGGTCGGGACCACCAGGCCGACCACCGGCCGGGAGCAGCCGAGGCGTTCCAGTTTGCGCATCAGGGCGGGCAGGGCGCTCTCCGAGGAGCTGGTGCCGAGCACGATCAGCAGCTCTTCCTTGATGTAGGAAATGAAGCGGAAGATCGAGAAGCCGGTGAAGCGCGCGATGGTGCCCAGCACCACGGCCACGAACAGGAAGCAGGTCAGGTAGAACGAGCCCATCAGCTTGGCCAGCGGCAGCAGCGCGTCGAGGCCGTATTTGCCGATGGTGAAGGCCATGGCGCCGAAGGCGCCGATCGGGGCGGCCTTCATGACGATGTTCACGACGCCGAAGATCACGTGCGAGAAGTCGTCGATCATCTTCGTCACCGGACGGCCGCGTTCGCCCAGCATCGACAGCGCGAAGCCGAACAGGATCGCGATGAGCAAGACCTGCAGGATGTCGCCCTTGGCAAACGCATCCACAAAGGTGTTCGGGATGATGTTCATGATGAAGTCGACCGTCGACTGGTGCTGGGCCTTCTCGGTGTACTGGGCGATCGACTTGGTGTCGAGGTGGGCGACGTCGACGTTGAAGCCGGCGCCCGGCTTGATGACGTTGGCCACCACTAGGCCGATGGCCAGGGCGAAGGTCGAGACGATCTCGAAATACAGCAGGGCCTTGCCGCCGACGCGGCCGATCTTCTTCATGTCCTGCATGCCGGCGATACCGGCCACGACGGTGCAGAAGATCACGGGGGCGATGATCATCTTGATCAGCTTGATGAAACCGTCTCCCAAGGGCTTCATCTTGGCGCCCAGTTCAGGGTGGAACACCCCCAGCAGCACGCCGGCGACGATGGCGAACAGCACCTGGACGTACAGGATTTTATAAAAAGGCTTTTTCATGGCAACTCTTCATAGAGAAGTTTGTGGTGTTGCCATCTTGTCGGAAGCCGCTTGCCTTATCTATTGTGGATATCCGCAGGCCTTATATCTTGTTATCCATTATGCCGATGGTGTATCGCATGGTATTTCCGGAACGTACCCATCCTTTGTTAGCGTTGAAGCCGCCGCGCCCGCGCTGGCGGGAGGCCAATCTCGTGGCGTACCGCTAGCCTAAGCTACTGCGGTCGACGGAACACCTCCCCACCCTTCATCACAAACCCGACTTTGTACGCCGCGCCGATGTCCCGCGTCGGATCCCCCTCCACCGCCACCACATCCGCCAGTGCCCCCGCCTTCAACTGCCCCAGATCCTTCCTGCCCAGAATCTCCGCCGCCACGCTCGTCGCCGCCCGCATCGCCTCCAGCGGCGTCATGCCCAGCTTGACCATCCACTCCAGCTCGCGCGCGTTGGTCCCGTGCGCGAACACGCCCACGTCGCTGCCGTTGCCGATAATGACGCCGACCTTGCGCGCTACGCCGAACGCGCGCGCCGCCTGCTGCATCGCCGGTGTCGGCGCCCCGCCGCGCACGTGCTTCTGGAAGTATTCGCCGGTCGCTTCCGGCGCCGTCAGGGTCGGAATGTAGGCGGTGCCGCGTTCCTTCATCAGCCTGAACGTGGCTTCCGACGCGCCGTAGCCGTGCTCGATCGAGTCGGCGCCGGCCAGCACCGCCATCCGGATCGCGTCGTCGCTGCTGGCGTGCACCGCCACCTTGCGTCCGGTGACGTGGGTGGCGGCGACCATCGCCTTCATCTCTTCCATGGTGAAGGTCGGGCGCGCCGTGCCGTCGACGCCGGTGCGGTAGTCGCCGTAGATCTTGATCCAGTCCGCGCCGCGCGCCGACTGTTCGCGCACGGCCTTGGTCACCTCGTCAATGCCGGTGGCCGGCTGGGCGCCGTAGGGCAGTTCCATGTCGGGGCGGTAGCTGCGCTCGGCCGGTCCGTAGCTGTAGCTGGCCACGATGGCCTTCGTCGCGACGAACAGGCGCGGGCCCGGGGCCACGCCTTCGTCGATGGCGCGCTTGATGCCGACGTCGGCATAGTCCGCGCCCTCGGTGCCGAGGTCGCGCAGGGTGGTGAAGCCGGCTTGCAAGGTGGCGGCTGCGTGGCGGCCGGCCAGCATGATGCGGTAGGCAACCGGCTCCTTGATCACCTGGTCGTCCCAGGTGGTCTCGTTGTAGGGGTGGAGCAGCACGTGCGAGTGCAGGTCGATCATCCCCGGGATCAGGGTCTTGCCGGGCAGATCGACGCGCTGAACGTCGGGCGGGACCGTCAGCTTCTCTAGCGGTCCTACCGCCTCGATGCGGCCTTTCGCCACCAGCACGGCCCAGCCGGCGTGCGGCTCGCCGTCGCCGGTCCAGACCCGGTCGGCCGTGATCAGGACCGGCCCAGGTGGTGCCGGCTGCGGCGCCGCCTGCGCGTGCGCGAGTGTGGCGAGGGCGGCGCAGGCCGTAAACAGGGAAAGGGCGAGCTGCTTGGCGCGGATCCGCATGGGTGTCTTCCTCTTGTCTTTATGAATTGGAAAGACGCCATCATAGCGGAGCGTTTACGCGGTGTCTGTATTGAAGGATCAGCCTTCGAGGTCGCCCAGCGACTGCTCGATCCCGAGCTGCACGTCGCGCAGGAAAGCGCCGCCTTTTTCGGACAGGGCAATGCCCGGCACCGCCAATTCGACCAGGCATACCAGCGCCTGGCGGAACCATTCCATGTCGGTGCCCATCAGCGGCAGGGCGTGGGCGTCGATCAGGTAATGGACGGCGCGCGTGAGCAGGTTCGGGTCGCGCCCGGCGCGGGCGATGCCGGGCGCGAAATCGAGCACTTCGCGCTGGAAGCGGTCTCCCAGGGTCTCGAGAATGTCGTTCGACACCTGGGGCTGGCCGGCCGCGAGCACTACCCTGGCCAGGTCCAGGCAGGCCTCCTGCAGGGCCGCTTCGTCGAGACGGTCGGTCACTATTGCGCGGCCCAGCCGCCATCCATGTTCCAGGCCACGCCGCGCACCTGGTCGCCCGCCGGGCTGCAGAAGAACACCGCCAGCGCGCCCAGCTCGCTTGGTGTCACGAATTCGCCCGACGGCTGTTTTTCCGCCAGCAGCGCCTTGCGCGCGGCGTCGTTGGACAGGCCGTCGCGCGCGGCGCGGTCGTCCACCTGCTTCTGCACCAGCGGCGTCAAGACCCAGCCCGGGCAGATCGCGTTGCAGGTGACGCCGGTCTGCGCCAGTTCGAGCGCGGTGACCTTGGTGAAGCCGACCAGGCCGTGCTTGGCCGCGACATAGGCCGACTTCCCGGCCGAACCCACCAGGCCGTGCACCGAGGCCAGGTTGATGATGCGGCCCCAGTTCTTCTGCTTCATGCCGGGAAGCGCCAGGCGCGTGGTGTGGAAGGCCGAGGTCAGGTTGATCGCAAGGATCGCGTCCCACTTCTCGGGCGGGAATTCATCGACGGTGGCGACGTGCTGGATGCCGGCGTTGTTGACCAGGATGTCGACGCCACCGAAGCGCTCGCCCGCGAACTTCATCATCGCCTCGATCTCGGCCGGCTTCGACATGTCGGCGTTGTGGTAGGCGGTCTGGACGCCGAACTCGCTGCCGACCTCAAGGTAGAGCTTCTCGATCTGCTGGGCGTCGCCGAAGCCGTTGAACACGATGTTGGCGCCCTGCTCGGCCAGCGAACGGGCGATGCCGAGGCCGATGCCGGAGGTGGAACCGGTGACGAGTGCAGTTTTACCGCTGAGCATACTGGATGTCATTGTGTCCTCTAGTCTGGTGATGAACGATTGTTTACGCAATATTGGTAGAATTCTAATCGCAATGCGGACGCAGTGGCCGCGCAGTGCCAGTAAAATGCGGCATTGCGTGAGCGGGACGACAATATTGTCACCATGGAGCGGGATAGGATGGAAGCCAGATTGAACAGCGTGCAGTGCAGTTCGCCCGCCGGACTGCACCGGATGGCCTACAAGGAGTGGGGCGATCCCGACAACCCGAAAGTGCTGGTATGCGTGCACGGCGTCACCCGTGTGGCCGACGACTTCGACCACCTGGCGCGCGCCTTGAGCGACACCTACCGCGTGGTGTGCCCGGACGTGGTCGGCCGCGGCCGCTCCGGCCGCCTGCGCGACCCGCAGTACTACACGGTGCCGCAATACGTAGCCGACATGGTGACCCTGGTCGCGCGCATTACTTGCAACGACAGCCGCGATGACAGTCTCGGCGTGCACTGGTTCGGCACCTCGATGGGCGGCCTGATCGGCATGATCCTGGCCTCGCTGGACGACACCCCGATCCGCAGGCTGGTCCTGAACGACATCGGCCCGACCCTCGACGGCGCGGCGATCGCGCGCATCGGCGAGTACATCGGGCAGGACATCCGCTTTCCGGACTTCGACAGCGGCGCGGCCTACGTCAAGGCGGTGTCGATGTCCTTCGGCCCGCACACCGAAGAAGAATGGTTCAAGCTGGCGAACGACGTGCTGCGCCAGGACGAGAACGGCCAGTGGGTGCGCCACTACGACCTGGGCCTGGCCCAGCCCTTCCGCGCCATCACGCCGGAACGCGCTGCGGGCGACGAGGCGGCCCTGTGGGCGGCCTGGGACGCGATCCGCTGCCCGACCCTGCTGGTGCGCGGCGAACTGTCCGACCTGCTGTCGCACGCGACGGCGCTGGAAATGTGCACGCGCGGACCGAAGCCGCGCCTGGTCGAGATCCCTGGCGTGGGCCATGCGCCGACCTTCGTGCGGCCGGAGCAGATCGCGATCGCACGCGAATTTTTACTCAGCGACGGGTCTTGAAGACCGTCCGACACGATTCAACAATCAGAAAGCAGCTATGGAAATCAAACGACTCCACGTAGGCAAGCGCCTGTCCGAAACCGCCATCCACAACGGCACCGTCTACCTGGCCGGCCAGATCGCCGAAGACACCACCCAGGACATCGAAGGCCAGATGCGCGAAGTGCTGGGCCATGTCGACCGCCTGCTGAACGAAGCCGGCAGCGACAAGTCCTGCATCCTGATGTGCCAGATCTTCATCTCGAGCATGGAGCACTTCGCCGGCATGAACAACGTATGGGACGAGTGGGTGCCGCAGGGCCACACCCCGCCGCGCGCCACCGTCGAGGCCAAGCTGGCCAATCCCGCATGCCTGGTCGAGGTCTGCGTCACCGCCGCACTGCGCTGATCGCGGGGCCAGGCAACTAGATGGTATCAACCGCTTTACTCGGCGACGCCAAGGCCCAGCTGGTGCAGGGGCTGGGCGTGGAAGACTGCGCGCGCGTCCAGGCCGCGCTCGACTACGCGAGCACTGCCTACGGCGAGCGCACCGCCGGCTCGGGCCAGAACGCCCTCGAGTTCTCGCTCGGCGTGGCCGGCACCTTGGCCATCCTGGCGACCGACGCCGAAACCCGCATCGCCGGACTGCTGTTCGAGCTGGCCATGATGGACCCTGCCGTCGCGGGGTCGCTGGAGGAACGCTTCGGCAAGGAAGTATCGAGCCTGGTGCAGGGCGTCTACCAGCTGGTCAAGCTGCGCGACCTCACGGCAGGAAAAGAACAGATCGCAGGTGGGAAAAATGCGGGCAAGAACGCCGCCCAGCAGGCCGCGGCCCAGGTCGAAACCCTGCGCAAGATGCTGCTGGCGATGGCTTCGGACATGCGCGTGGTCCTGATGCGCCTGGCTTCCTGCGCCGCCACTCTGCGTTTCTTCGCCGACCAGAAGCGCTTCGACGAAGTCACCCGCGCCTACGGCCGCGAGGTGCTCGACTTCTATGCGCCGCTGGCCAACCGGCTCGGAATCTGGCAGCTCAAGTGGGAGCTCGAGGACCTGTCGTTCCGCTTCATCGAGCCCGAGACCTACAAGCGGATCGCGAAGATGTTAGAGGAAAAGCGCATGCAGCGCGAGGGCTTCGTGCAGTCCTCGATCGACCGCCTGGAAAAGGAATTGCGCGACGCCGGCATCAAGGCCGAGGTGTCGGGCCGGCCGAAGCATATCTACAGCATCTGGAACAAGATGCGCGGCAAGGAGCTGGATTTCTCCTCGCTCTACGACGTGCGCGCCTTCCGCGTGATCGTCGCCGACGTGAAGACCTGCTACACGGTGCTGGGCATCGTGCACAACATCTGGACCCCGATCCCGAAGGAATTCGACGACTACATCTCACGCCCCAAGCCGAACGGCTACCAGTCGCTGCACACGGTCGTCACCGCCGACGACGGGCGCCCGCTGGAAGTGCAGATCCGCACCCAGGAGATGCACAACTTCGCCGAGTACGGCGTCGCCGCCCACTGGCGTTACAAGGAAGAGGGCGGATCCAACTTCAAGAGCCAGCAGTACGACGAGAAGATCGCCTGGCTGCGCCAGCTGCTGGCGTGGAAGAGCGACGTGGCCGACGTGGTCGCCGGGCAGGAAGACCTGCAGAAGGAATGGGTCGAGAAGCTCAAGGCCGCGACCCTGGATGACCGCATTTTCGTCCTGACGCCGCAGGCGCGGGTGCTCGAGCTGCCCCAGGGCGCGACCCCGATCGACTTCGCCTACCACCTGCACAGCGAGGTCGGCCACCGCTGCCGCGGCGCCAAGATCGATGGCGTGATGGTGCCGCTCAATACCCCTTTGAAGAACGGCCAGACCTGCGAGATCATCACCGCCAAGGGCCCGGCCGGCAGCCAGGGCCCGTCGCGCGACTGGCTCAGCCCCGGCTACACGGTCAGCAGCCGCACGCGCTCGAAGATCCGCGCCTGGTTCCACGCCCAGGAGCAGGCCGAGACCCTGGCCCAGGGCCGGGCGCTGGTGGAAAAATCGCTGCAGCGCGAGGGCAAGACCGCGGTCAACCTGGAAGCGCTGGCGCACAAGCTGGGCTTCCCCAAGGTCGACGAGCTGTTCATCCAGGTCGGCAAGGAGAAGTTCAGCCTGCGTCACGTGGAAGCGGCCCTGCACGACGAGGCGGAAGCGCCGCCCCAGGTCGACGAGGCGGTGGTCAACAAGAGCCGCGCCTCGAGCGTGGAGCAGGGCGCCAAGTCGGGCGTGCTGGTGGTCGGCACCGAGGGCCTGATGACGATGCTGGCCAAGTGCTGCAAACCGGCGCCGCCGGACCCGATCGTCGGCTTCGTCACCCGCGGCAAGGGCGTCTCGATCCACCGCCTGAGCTGCAAGAACTTCGCCGAGATGCGCGCCAAGTCGCCCGAGCGGGTGATCCAGACCGAGTGGGGCGCGGCGGGACTGGAGACGGTGTATCCGGTCGACCTGTTCATCCTCGCACAGGACCGCCAGGGCCTGCTGCGCGACATCTCCGACGTGTTCATGCGCGAGAAGATCAACGTGATCGGGGTGAACACCCAGAGTGCGAAAGGGCAGGCGCGCATGGTGTTCACGGCGGAGATCGCGTCGACGGGGCAGCTCAACAAGGCCTTGGCCGCGATCGGGGAGGTGAAGGGGGTGATGGAGGCGCGCAGGCAGTAGGCACCCGTGGGCTGCTTGCAAAATTGGGGGCAGTCCAAGTTCCCGAACCTGCCGTTTAGTATCAATTTGATACAAAAACCAAGCACATCCGTAAATATTTGTATCATATTGACACCATGCGCCGACCCCTGAACCTCTACGCTAACCCAAGCCTGTGGGGCTATGCTGCCGCCCGCTACCTGCGCAGCTGGTGGTACATGGTGCACCTGGGCGCGGTGGCCATCGTGATGGCCCTGTCGCCCTCGACCTACAACCGCGAGAACCGCCTGGCCGCCGCCCGCTACATCCATGCCGGCACCTGGCAGGTGCTGCCCTGGTTCGGGCTGGCGTCGAGCCTGATCAGCCTCGTCATCATCCGCATCGTGCTGGTCACGGCCAAGAGCTATGGACTGTCGCATTTCGCCCTGGAGATGGTGGTGCGGGTGCTGGTGCTGGAACTGATTCCGCTGGCCGCGGCGATGTTCGTGGCCCTGCGCGCCAGCATGGCCTTCGACGTCTCGGCCCTGGGCCTGGCGCGCGCCGGCATGTCGCCGCAGGCCGCCAACGACGAGGCGCTGCGCCGCATGCGGCGCGACCTGGTGCCGCAGCTGCTGGCCAATACCTTCGGTGTGCTCAGCCTGGCCATGGTCTCCATCACCATCGTGCTGGTGCTGGCCTACCTGAACGTCTATGGCCTGCTGCCCTGGGGCGTGAGCGACTACACCCGCACCGTGGGCCGCGTGTTTTCGCCCATGGTCACGATCGGCTTCGTGCTCAAGACCGTGTTCTTTGGCCTGGCCGTGGCCCTGATTCCGACCGCCGCCATCCTCGAGCTGCAGCGCTATCCGCGCCGCGTGCACTTCACCGTGCAGCCGGGCGCGCTGCGCCTGCTGTTCGTGCTGCTCGTGATCGAGGCCGCCTCGCTCGCACTCAAATACATCTAAGAACAAACATGACCGAACCGCTTCCGGACGAACCGAAACACGTCGAACTCAAGGCCATGATCCTCCTGGTGGCGATCGGCATCCTGGTGGCCGCCTTCATCGGCTACGTGATGCACGCGCGCGGCGTGTTCGAGCCGACCCAGCGGCTGGTGCTCGAAGCGGAGGACTCGTCCGGGGTCATTCCCGGCATGGACATGACCTTCGCCGGCTTTCCGATCGGGCGCGTCAGCCAGGTCGAGCTGGCGCCGGACGGCAAGGTGCGCATCCTGGTCGATGTGCAGAGCAAGGACGCCAAATGGCTGCGCACCTCGAGCGTGTTCACCCTGGAGTCGAGCATCGTCGGCGAGACCCGCCTGCGCGCCTTCACCGGCCTGTTGAACGACCCGCCGCTGCCGCCGGGGGCCGTGCGTCCGGTGCTGCGCGGCGACGCCACCGCCGAGATCCCGCGCATCGTCGCCACCGCCCGCGCGCTGCTGGAAAACCTGCAGTCGATGACGGATACCGGTTCCGACATCAACGCCAGCCTTTCCAACATCAACACCCTGACCGGCCGCATGAACGGTCCCGGCGGAGTGCTGGGCGGGGTGATGGGGGGCGATGCCGAAGCGCGCCGCCTGCGCGAGGCGCTCGACCGCATCAACTCCCTGCTCGGCAAGACCGAGGCGCGCGTCTACGGCAAGAACGGCGTCATGGACGATACCCAGGCCGCGATCCGCCAGCTGCACGTGGTGCTGCAGGACGCCAGCGCCACGCTCAAGAAAGTCGACGCCGTGCTGGTCGAGGCCCAGGCGGTCGGCGCCAATGCGCGCGTCGCGACCCAGGACCTGGGCGCGCTGCGCGGCGAGGTCGACGCCAGCCTGCGCAAGGTGAACCGCCTGGTCGACGAAATCAACCGCAAGTGGCCCTTCGCCCGCAAAGACCAGGAGATCAAGCTGCCATGAGAACCGCCGTCATCCTCGCATGTGCCTTGTTGTCCGCCTGCGTCAGCAAGCCCTTGGCACCCGACTGGCAAGCGGACGCCAAGGGGGCCCTCGACGCATCCGTCGACGATTACCTGAAGGGACATACGGGCGCCTCGCACTCGGAGTTTCGCAGCGCGCGCCTGGCCACCACTAGCACCGGCCGGCCCGATTACGTGGTCCAGGTCGAACTGGTGCGCTGCGCGGCCCAGGTGGCCAGCCTGGAATTCGACGACTGCCCGGGCTATGCGGCGCTCGCAGCGGAAGCGACGCCGGAGCAGCGCGCCTATGCCGATTACCTGTACGGCCGCTGGCAGGGCCTGGATGCGGCGCTGTTGCCGGAGCAGCACCGACCCGTCCTCGTCACCGGGCTGGTAGGCGCCGTGGCCGATCCGCTGGCGCGCCTGGTCGCGGCGGGGGCCGCGTTCAAGGCCGGCCGCATCACGCCCGAGGGCATCGCGCAGGCGGTCGACACGGCCTCGAACCAGGGCTGGCGCCGGCCGCTGCTGGCCTGGCTGGGCGTGCAGGTGCAGCGCGCCGAGGCGGCGGGAGATGCGCAGGAAGCGCAGCGGCTCCGGCGTCGCATCGCGCTTGCGTCCGCCCAACGTTGAACGTCGCCACACGCCTTTGACTCGTTACGTCGCACGCAAACCCGTAAATTACACATTATTGAAACATTTGGTGAGTTTCGGAAATATTTCCCATAGGTAAAATATGAGCAGCCTCCGGGGCGCTCTTATTCATCACCACACGGGTATTTATGTTTCTCGATCGACTCAATGAAAACCAGCAGGGCGTACTGCTTTCGCTTGCGATGCAACTGATGTTCGCGGACGGCCGGCAGCGCCCCGAGGAAACCGCGCTGATCGCGGCCTTGCGCCGCCAGGTGGGCGCTGCCGTAGTGCCGGTGCAGGCGGCGACCGGTGAACTGGCCGGCATCTACGCGACGCGTCCGGCCCGCATTGCCCTGATGCTCGAGCTAATGGGTGTTGCACTGGTCGATCGCGAATTCCATGCTGCCGAACAGGACTTCATCGGCGCTGTGGCGCAGGCGCTCCAGATCGGCGAGTCGGAGCTGTCCGATATGCAGAGTTGGGTGGCGCGCCAGTTTGTACTGGTCCGTGAAGCCGAATCCTTTCTGGAAGCTTGATCATGCCCTTACCTCTTTTGCTGGTCGGCGCCGCCGTCCTCGCTGGCGGTTATGGCGTCAAGAAGGGCATCGACGCGAAAAGCGACTTTGACAAGGCGGAGTCGCTCAACAATCAGGCACGGGCTTCCTACGACAAGGGAGTCGAAGCCCTCGACAGCGTCCGGGACAAGGCCCAGCGAACCTTGACGCAACTTGGCAAGCTCAAGTTCAAGATGTATGACACCCGGCTGATTCCCTTCGTCGAGGCGTTCAGCCAGATCAAGAACATCGACTTCCAGGACGACAAGCTGAAGGAAGAGTTCAGGCTGGCCGGTGTCAGCGGCACCGACCTGCGCGCGATCGAGCGCTCCGCCATCGGCATGCAGGAGGTCGTCACCGGCGGCGTGACTGCGCTCGGGGCCGGTGGTCTGGCCGGATTGGCCGCATATGGCGGGGTCGGCGCACTGGCGTCGACAGCCGGCGGCACAGCGATCGCCGGCTTGAGCGGCGCGGCGGCCACGAACGCCACCCTGGCGTGGCTTGGTGGTGGCGCGCTGGGATCCGGTTTCGGCATGGCAGGCGGGGCTGCCGTGCTCGGCGGGATCGTTACCGGCCCGGTCCTGGCGGTTGGAGGGATGATGTTGGCGGCAAAGGCCGAGGAGGCCCGCCTCAATGCGTCGGCAAATGCGAGCAACGTGCGGGCGGCCCTCGAAGAAATGAATACCGCAGCGGTTGCCACCCTCGCGATCCAGAAACGTATCGTCGAGATCATGACGGTTCTGAACACGCTGGATGAGCATTTCGAACCGCTGCTGGCGGGCCTGCAGCAGCGCATTGCCGCAGGCAAGAACTACAACCGGTATTCGCATGCCGACCGGACCGGCGTGATGATGGCGGCCGCCCTGGCGAAAACCATCAAGAATCTACTCGAAGCGCCGGTGATCGACAAGAATGGCGCCTTGACCGCCACGTCGCGCAAGGTCCTCGAACAAGCCCGTGCGCAGCTGGCTCAGCTGGAAAGCCAATGAGCAAGGCGCGCGGCACGAAACGCACATGCGTGTCGTCGATGCCGGTCTTGCACGCCGCGAGTTTGCTCGCGGATGCCCGCACCAGGCAGATCACCGACATGACCGCCGGCGTGCTGGGAGATGCGAACCGCCTCGCCAGCATCGCAGCGCAACGCTCGGGCACCTGCGTTGCCCAGGCGCAGGGATGGCAATTCGAGCAGCTCGAAGTCGTCAAGTTCAACCTGGACGCTTTGAAGAAGGGCAGCAGGCTCAGGGCGGCGACGACCGACAGCCTCGGCATGACCAATCACGAGACTGCGGACGTGGTGATCAGGGAAGGCAGGCGCAAGCTGAAGGCGTTCCAGTTGAAATCGTGCATCCGCCCCGGCGCGACAGCCCATGCGCTGGCGGACCCCAAGTATGGCAAAGTCGGACTGGTAGGCCCAGCCGAACAGACGGCGGAGGTCGAACGGCTCTACCGGGCGCGCATCCAGACCGGGACGCTGAAGGCTGGCGCCTATGACAGCGCCTGCAAGCGCCTGCGTTCCGGCGTCGGCGCGAGTAATGTAGCGTCGGGCGGCACGCGTTATGACGAGGCGGTAGAGGCGTGCAAGCCTGCCCGCGCGCGCGCGATGGGAGCCGCGTTCGGCCGCGAGGCAATGCTGTCCGAAGCCCACCAGGCGGGGCTGGAAGGCGGCGCCATCGGCGCAGGGCTCGCGGGCGGCGCAAGCGCCGTGGCCGGATTGATCCGGTTGGCCCGTGGCGAGGCCGAGCCGGGAGAAATCGTCACCCAGGTCGCCATCGATGCAGCAAAGGGATATACCTTGAGCTACGCCTCGGCCGCGCTCAGCAAGTCTGCGACGCACGCGGTGCGTGCAGGGTTTACGTCGGTGGGCGGCTCCGGGCTGGGCACGGCGGTCAGCGCGCGCTTCGTCAAATCGAACGCGCATGTGGCCTTAGCTGCCGGCATCGTCCAGTGCGGCAAGTCGCTGGTGAGCTACCTGAAGGGAGACATCGACGAAGAAGCACTGCTCTCTGAGGTTAGCCACACTGCGATGACCGGCGCGGCAGCGTTCTATTATGGTGCATTGGGGCAAGCCCTGGTTCCGATACCGGTCCTTGGTGCCTTGGTGGGGTCGACCGTCGGCTATTTCGTCGGCAATATGCTGCACCAGTCCGGCCTGATCGGCCTGGGCGAGACAGCCAGGGTCAAGGTGGCGCGCGAACGCAAGGAGCGCATTGAAGCCATGTGCCTTACCGCCATCCCGCTGATGCGTGCCCACCGCATGGAGCTGGAATCCCTGATCGAGGAGCACTCCGCCGGCCGCCGGCGACGCCTGATGTCGGCCTTCGATGCACTCGAATCCGCGTCGGTGGATTGGGATGGCGACGATTTCCTCGCCAGCCTTGCCAAGGTCAACAAGGAGTTCGGGGCAAGCCTGCCGTTCGCTTCCCTGGACGAATTCGATTCCATGATGAACGATGACAGCAAGGTTTTCGTCTTGTGAGCACACTGAGCTTCCCATGCACGCAGTGCGGCGCGTGTTGCCGCAATGTCGACAAGGCCGAGGCCACGGCAACGCTCGACCGTGGGGACGGCGCCTGCATCCACTACGAGGACACTAGCCGGCTGTGCCGGATCTATCATGCGAGGCCGGACGTCTGCAGGGTGGACCTGCAGTACCAGCTACATTACCGGCACCTCGGCTGGGAGCCGTTTTGCGCGGCGAACCTGGCCGCATGCGCCTTGTTGCAGGCCGAGTCGACAGCGCAGCCCGGATAAAGGCGGCGTCGGCGGAAAACTGCTGTGCTTGTTCAAAGACAACAAACCTGGCATTCAAATGGTGCTAATGTAGTTGCTTTGGTCACTGGAGCATCTCATGTTCAAAAAACTGGCGGCGGAAGCACTGGGCATCAGCGATATCGGCGTCATCGTCGGTCCGGCCGACTACAGCAAGGTGGACGCGGACGACTACCTGTTCAGCGAAGACGGCGAACAGATCTTCTTCCTCATCAAGAGCAAGAAGGACGAGTACTGCTTCACCAACCTGGCCCTGATCCACGTCGACGGCGACTCGGCGGTCTCCTCGAAACGTTCGATCAAGCGCTACGATTACTCGTCGCACCGCGTCACCGAGGTCAGCATCGAAACCGCGGGCACGCTCGACATGGACGTCGAACTCAAATTCAGCCTCGATGGCGTGAAGTTCTCGATCGACATCAAGAAGAGCTACATCGAACAGCTCAAGGACATCTACAAGGCCTTGATCACCATCGGCAAGCAGCAGCAGCGCGACGCGGTCGCGCGCGAGAACGCGCTGCGCACCCTGGACGCCACCGCCTCCGTGCACAAGCTGAACGTGGCGCCGGGCGAGGGCGGCCTGGTGGGCGCCTACCGCGACCTGCTGTCGGCCCTGAACACGGCCATGTTCGAGACGCACACCAAGCGCGACTTCAGCGACGTGTTCACCAAATACATCCACAACTGAGCCACATCGGGGAGCGATGACTGATCTGACCACGCTGCGCGACCGCATCCTGCCCGGCCGGCATCCCGGGCTGCAGGTCTTCCTGTTCTGTATCGTGGCGTGGTGCTTCGCGCTGTTCGCGTACGGGATGGTCTCGTACACCGACGCGCCCTACAAGCCATGCTTCAACGGTGAATTCAACGGCCAGTACTGCGGCAAGCGCGGCGCCACCCAGCCGTTCGAGAAGGTCGAAGGCTGGAAGCAGTGGGAGGGACTGCTGTTTGCCAGCTGGCCCTTCGGGATAATGGCGGGTTGTGCCCTCAGTCGCCTGCGCAAGCCCAGCCTGCTACACTCGTAATCTTACCGTTTCAAGATGGTTGAACCAGCATGAAGAGCAGTTCCCAAGGTGGTCTGGTGTACTCTACCGACGGCGGTCGCATGTGTCCCGCCTGCCGCAACTCCCTCGCGCAGTGCGCCTGCAAGGCCGCAAACGCCTTCCTCGGCGACGGCATGGTGCGCGTCTCGCGCCAGAAGCGCTCCGGCAAGACCGTCACCGTGGTGAAAGGCGTGGCGCTGGATGCTGCCGCACTGGCGGCGCTGGGCAAGGAGCTGCGCACCGCCTGCGGCTCGGGCGGCACCGTCAAGGACGGCGTGATCGAAGTGCAGGGCGACCACTGCGAACAGGTCATGGACCTGCTCACGCAGCAGGGCCACGCACCGAAGCGCGCAGGAGCTTGATGCCATGCTGGACCACCTGATCACGGATCTCGCCGCGCTCGAAGCCCTGTTCGGTCCCGTGGCCGCGCCGTCCATCGCCAAGGAAGCCGACGTTCTGCATCCGCTCTACGCGCGCTGGATCGCCCAGGCCCGCTTCGCCCTGATGGCCACCAACGGGGCGCACGGGATCGACATCTCGCCGCGCGGCGACGCCGGCCCGCTGGTGCGGATCGGCGACGAACACACCCTGCTGCTGCCGGAGCGGCGCGGCAACAACCGCATCGACAGCCTGCGCAACCTGGTCCGCGACCCGCGCGTCGGCCTGCTGTTCATGATTCCGAACGTCGGCGAAACCCTGCGCGTGCGCGGCCGCGCCGCCATCAGCGTGGATCCGGACCTGCTGGCGTCCTTCACGGTGGATGGCAAGCCGCCGCATTGCGTCCTGCAGGTCACGGTGGAAAAGGTGTTTTTCCAGTGCGCGCGGTCGATCCTGCGTTCGCGCCTCTGGCATCCCGAAGAGCACGACCGCTCGGCGGTGCCGAGCGCGGGCGCCATGCTGGGCGCGCTCACCGAAGGTGGGATCGACGGCGCCCGCTATGACGGCGCGCTGCCGCAGCGCCAGCGCGACACGCTGTACTAGCAGGCCTGGTCCGGCAGGGCCGGCTTGCGCGCGCGGTGCGGCCGCACTGCTCTGATAGACTGTACGCATGGGCTCCCGACTTACCATCGCAAGCAGCATCCGCACTCTGCCGAGGGTAACGCTGGCGACGCTGGGCGCCGGGCTGCTCTGAGCGTCTTGCTGGCGGCGGCGCTGTATTCAGCCGAATGGACGCGCAGCAACTACGACTTCGAACGCCGGGTCCAGAACCGGGCGGCGGCCATTGCGCGCAGTGTCGACGACGCGGCGCTGGCGCTGCGCGCCGCCCAGCTCCTGCTGCAGTCGTCTCCCGGTCTGGGCGAGACCCAATACCGGGACTTCGTGGCTCCCCTGGTCGCGCCGTACACCTATCTGCATGCATTGTTGTTCTACCGCTTCGTGCCGGACGAGGAGCGCCCGGCCTACGAGGCGCGCCGCGCCAGCGAGTGGCCCGGATTCCGTATCCGCGAGCGCAGCGGCGGCGGATTCGTTCCGGCGCTGCGGCGGCCGCGCTACCTGGCGCTCGACATGGCCGTGCCGCGCAGCCGTCACGTCCTGATCCAGGGCTACGACATCTAGGCCTTCGGCCCGCACCGGGCCCTGCTGGAGCGTGTCTTCGACCGCGGCGGTATCGGCGCCAGCGGCCTGGTGCCCCTGATCGAACGGCCCGGACGTCAGGGCGTCGTGCTGGTGCAGCCGGTCTACGCGCCGGGCGCCGCGACCGCGTCGGCCGCGCAGCGCCGCGCCGCCGCGGTCGGCGTGGTCGAGGTAATCATCGACGTCCGCGACCTGATCCAGGAAAAACTGTCGCGCTCAAACTTCCTCGCCTACCAGGGCATCGAGATCACGCTGGTCGGGAAGGAAGAGCGCAGCGGGCGCATGGTCGAGGTGGCGCGTTACGGCAGTGCCGATCCGGACGAGCCGGCATGGCTGCGCCGGCTGGCGGCGATGCCGGTGCTCGAGCGTGTGCAGCGCATCACGGTTGCCGGGCAGGAGTGGGAAGTCAGGGCGCGTTCGCGCGTGCCGGCGGTCGGGTTCGCGGGCGCGCTGGCGGTGTTGCTGGCCGGGATTGCCGCCACCTTCGCCACCACCATCTATGTCCATGCGCGCAGCACGCGCGCGCGCGAGATCGAGGCCCTGGTCACGCTGCGCACCGCCGACCTGAAACGCACCTCGGAGGCCATGCGCCTGTACCAGCGGGCGATCGCCTCGAGCGCCAACGCCATCATCATTGTCGACGCGCGCGAACCGGACTACCTGATCGAGTTCGTCAATCCCGCCTTCGAGCGCACGCGCGGCATTCCGGCGGACGAGGTCCTCGGCCGGCCGCTGCAGGTGCTGATCGACGGCATGCCCGAACAGCCTGGCATGGAACAGCTGATCAACGCGATGCGCGAGCGCCGTGCCGACAATGCCGTGCTGTCCCTGCGGCGCCGCGACGGCAGCGTGTTCCATGTCGATTCCTACATCGCGCCCGTCAACGATGAACAGGGCAATACCGAGCATTTCGTCATCGCCGAGCACGATGTCACGACGGCCAGGCTGTACGAGGCGGAACTGGAGCGGCGCGCCCAGCACGATACGCTGACCGGCCTGCCGAACCGGAACCTGGTGGCCGACCGCATCGGCCAGGCCATCGGCGGCGCGCGCGCGCACCGCGCGCCGTGTGGGTGGTGGCGCTCGATCTCGACCACTTCAAGTACGTCAACGACAGCCTCGGGCATGCGGCCCGCGACCGCCTGCTGCGCAAGGCCGGCGAACGCATTGCGGGCGTGCTGCAGCCGGGCGATACCGCCGCGCGCACCGGCGACGACGAGTTCGTGCTGTTGCTGGCCGAACGCGAAGACGAAGGGCAGGCGATGGCGACCGTCAGCGAGGTCCTGCAGGCGGTGGCCAGGCCGTTCACGGAAGACGGGCAGCGCATCCACCTGGGATGCAGTGCCGGCGTGGCCGGTTTTCCCGGCGATGGACAGGATGCGGAAACGCTGCTCAGGCATGCCGAAATCGCCCTGTACCGGGCCAAGCAGGAAGGACGCAATACCGTGCGCTTCTACCTGCCTGGCATGAACGAGCGCGCCCACGAACGGCTGGCGCTGGTCGATGCGATGCGCGAGGCCTTGCGCGACGGACAGTTCGAGCTGCACTACCAGCCGCAGGTCGCGCTGGCGAGCAACCGGGTGGTCGGCGTCGAGGCGCTGATCCGCTGGCGCCATCCGCAGCGCGGCGTGGTGCGGCCGGATGTGTTCATTGCGCTGGCCGAGGAGACCGGCCTGATCGTGCCGATCGGGACCTGGGTGCTGGAGCAGGCCTGCCGCCAGGCGGTACGCTGGCGCGCGGCCGGGGGCGGCGCGCTGCGCATGGGCGTGAATCTGTCGCCCCGGCAGTTCAGGGAGGAGGGGCTGGCGGCGAGCGTGCGCCGGGTGCTGGACGAGAGCGGCCTGCCGCCGGCCTGCCTCGAGCTCGAACTGACCGAGGGCGTGGTCATGGACGATCCGGAGCGGGCGGCCGGCGCGATGCGCGAACTGAAGGCGATGGGCGTGCGCATGGCCATCGACGATTTCGGGACCGGCTACTCGAGCCTGTCCTACCTGCGGCGTTTCCCGGTCGACGTGCTGAAGGTCGACCAGTCCTTCGTGCGCGACATCGAACACGACAAGGGAAGCGCGGCGATGGTGGCCGCCATCGTGTCGCTGGCGCACGAACTCGGCATCGGGGTCATCGCCGAAGGCGTCGAGACGGCGGCGCAACGCGACTTCCTGCGCGCGCGCGGCTGCGACGAGGTGCAGGGCTACCTGTACAGCCGGCCCTTGCCCGCGCAGGAGCTGGCGGGGCTGCTGCGCCCCGACGGCATCGGCTGAGCTCCGGCTAGGCGGGCATCCCCGACTTCTGCGGATCGGGCATCTTCCACGCCACCACGAAGGTGAGGACGGCCATGGCGGTAACGTACCCGTAGAAGTTCTGTCCCATCCTGGCCGACTTGAACCACAGGGCCGCGTATTCGGCGGTGCCGCCGAAGGCGGCGTTGGACACCGCGCAGGACAGGCCGCCGATCGAGGTGTGCAGGCTGGTGATGGCCAGCGCGACCATGATCAGCGCGCAGGCCATCACGGAACTGGTGACGCCGCGCAGCGCATGCATCAGCGGCGCCGTGCACGGTGCGGCGCCCGGTGCGGTCCGACAGCGCGCCAAATAGCGGCTGCATCGCCATGTACACCAGCAGCGCCACCGTCATCACGACGCTGGCGGTCCGGGCGCTGAAGCCGGCCGTGTTGACCAGGTACTTCTGCATGTAGGTCGTGAAGGTGTAGAAGATCAGCGAGCCGCCGGCGGTGAAGCCAAGCACGATCAGGCCGTGGCGGTCGGCGATGTGGCCGAACCGCCAGCCGCCGACGGGCCTCATCAGGAAGCCGGCCGCGAAGATGCCCGCCGTGTTGAGCAGCTGCGTGGTCGGGTTCCCCTTGGGGAAGAAGGCCGACGAGAAGTACAGCGCCAGGAAGGAATGGATGTAGAAGTCGAACCACTCGACCAGGTTGCCCGAGGAGGCCCGATGATCGCCTTGACGCGCTTGCCCGGGCTCATGTCCCCGATCGGGTCGGGGGAGGCGGGCGCCTTGGTGATCATGTGACCGTGCCGCCTGCGCCAGCGGCGGGGCGCAGCGCCCACGGCAGCATGTTGTGGATGGTGGTGGCGGCCAGTGCCGCCTGGCCGGTGGCCACCGCGATCTGGTTCAGGCCGCGCGTGACGTCGCCCACCGCGAACAGGCCGGGCACCGTGGTGCGGCAATGGTCGTCCACCAGCAGCTTGCGGCACTCGACCGTTTCGGCGCCGAGGCGGCTAGCCAGGTCGGAGCGCGCGCTCTCGCCCAGCATCGGGTAGAACACGTCGCAGCGATAATCTTCGCCGTCCTTGGTGTGCAGGATCGGCTTCATCTCTTCGCTCATGGTCACGCCCACCAGCGGCGACTCGACCAGGCGCACGCCTGCCGCGGCCAGGCGCTGGCGCTCCTCGTCGTTGAGGGTGGACACCGGGCCGCGCTCGAACAGCAGCACGTCGGCGCTGAAGGTGCGCATGAACAGGGCGTGGCCGACCGGATTCGCATCCGAGGTGACCACGCCGATGCGCTTGTCGATCACGTCCCAGCCGTCGCACACGGGGCACAGGCGCACGGCGCCGCAGCGCACGGCCTCGTCCCAGCGCTCGACCGGCATGCCGGCGTCGGCCACGCCGCTGGCCAGCAGCACCGTGAGGGCCCTGATCTGGCAGGCTTCGCCACCGTCCGGCGCCGCGTAGTCGGCCACGAAGACGCCGTCTTCCAGCCGCAGGTCGAGGATTTCGCCGGGCATCACGCTGCCGCCGTAGTTGGCCAGCTGGGCGCGCAGGTTCTCGAGCAGTTGCACGCCGTTGATGCCTTCGGGAAAGCCAGGGTAGTTGTGCGACACCGGAATCCACGACAGCCGGCTGTTGCCCTTGTCGACCAGGGCGACGTGGCGGGTGAAGCGGCGCAGGTAGACGCCGGCCGTGAGCCCGGCCGGGCCGCCGCCGATGATGAGGGTGTCGAAAACAGTGCGCGAGCAGTCCATGGAAGGATTATGCTGGGCGCGCGGCGTCCCGGCTGTCGGCGTGCGGGCCAGGCTCGGGTAAGAGGGGGCTTACAAGCTGCTGCGCGGGCCGGCAGCGGACAGCAGCCTGTCGATGCCATTGCCGCTAGCGCGGCAGGTGCGGCAGCCGCGGGCCGTGCAGCAGCTCCCAGGCGGTGATCGCCATGACCTGGGCCGCCTGCACCAGGTCCGCTTTTTTCACCTGGTCGACCCCGTCGAGCTGGGTGTGCTGGGTGTGGCTCTGGTAGTTGAGCGGCTCCTGCATGGCGGCGAAGGCGGGCACGCCGAACTCGAAGAAGCTGGCGTGGTCGGAGCCGCGGCTGGCCGCGTAGGCGATGTCGAGCGGTCCCAGCGCCTGGGCAGGCGCGGTCGCGGCCGACAAGGCGGCGGCCCAGGCATCCACCTTCATGTCCGGGAAACCGACGATGCGACCCGCGCCGGCGTCCTGGACCAGCACCGCCTGCACCTTCGGCAGTTCTTCCTTGTGGGCCGCGACGTAGGCCTTGCTGCCCAACAGTCCCTGCTCCTCGCCCGAGAACAGGACGACCCGCAGCGTGCGGCGCGGCCGCAGTCCGGACGCGTGCATGGCGCGCAGCACCTCCAGCGCCATCACCGTGCCGCTGCCGTTGTCGGTGGCGCCGCTGCCCAGGTCCCAGGTGTCGAGGTGCGCCCCGACGATCACCATCTCGCCGCCCGCATCGCTGCCGGCGAAGTCGGCCACCACGTTATGCGCCTGGACCGGCGCCTTGCCGAACCCGCCGCCCAGCTCCAGCTCGAGCCTGGGCGTCACGCCGCGCGCCGCCAGCCGGCGCAGCAGCGCCGCGTGCTCGCGCGTGACGATGCCGGTGGCGCGGTCGAAGCGCGATGTCGGGCCGCCCCACATGTCGCGCAGGCCGGCGGCCTTGTTCGATACCAGCAGCACGCCGGCGAGCCGGGCCGCGCCGATGGCGCCGTCGATGTCGCGGCGCCAGTTCGACAGGTCCTTCTGCTGTTCAGGCGTCGGCGCGGGGACCGAACCGACCAGGACGATCTTGCCCTTCATCGCGGGGAGGGCCGCCTTGAATTCGGCCAGGGTCTTCGCGTCCAGCACGGCGAGGTCGGCGCGCACCGTGCCGCGGGTCCCGTGGGTCCATGCCTTCTGGATCACGTCGAGCGGCATCCGGTTCGCATTGAGCAGCCGCGCCCGCGCCCGGCCGCGCTGCCAGGGCAGGCCGAGGTCGTAGGCTTCGAGCCGGACGCTGGTGGCGCCATACTGCGTCAGCTTCGCCATCGCCCATGTCTGCGCATCGCGCAGGGCGGCGGAACCCGTCATGCGCGCGCCGATGCCGTCGCACAGCGCTTCCAGGTCCTCCATCATGGGCGTACGCGCGGCAACCTCCGCCGCCAGGCGCTCGCTCGGCGCCTGGGGCGGCGTGTCGCTGGCGGCGGCGGGCAGGAGGCAGGCGAAGGCGAGCGCGGGAATGCAGGCGCGCAGCGTGTCGAACACGGTCGGCGCTCTCATCGCGACGGCATCGCCGGCAGTGCCTTCACGAAGGCCGCCAGGCGGCCGCTCTGCCGCAGGGCGAGCGCCTCGTCCATCTGCGGGCTGCGGTTCTCTTCGCGCTGCGCGACCAGGCTTTCATAGGCGCGCAGCAGGCCCTCGATACCGGCCAGTGTCCGTGCCTCCATTTGGGCTTCGTTTCCGTACGGATCGAGGATGTGGTGTTCGATCTGGTATGCCGCCGTGCTGACCGTATGGTGGAAGCGCAGCACGCGCTTGAGGTCGGCCTTTGCCGCGCCACTGGTGGCGACCCAGAACACGCCTTTGTCCGGCCCCATCTGGTAGTCGGGCGCTTCCTCGGCCCATTTCTGGAACCAGCGTCCGTCTGGCGAGTTCATGACCCCGACCGGGTCCTTGTCTGCGGCGATGGCCAACTGGGCGATCCGCGCCGCGTCGTCCGGGCTGGTGGGCCTGCGCGGGGTCTGTGCCTGGGCCGGCGCTGCCAGGCTGGCGCCGAGGACGAGGACGGTGGCGATGCGTTTGAACAGTGTAACGAATTGCATGGATGCACTCCTGTGGTGGTTGGGGTCCACAGCTAAGTGCAACAAGCGTGCCAAGGGCCGAGCGGTGCGGGTTCACAGGGGGAAAGCAGCTGCGGGCCGGCGGGCACCGTCCGCTTCCGGGCAATCGACATCCATAGGCGCACACCATCGGACAGTTCGAAAGTGATGCCAGACACGCTTACAGTGATTTGCCGCCGACCGCTTCCGGCTGCAGGGTCACGTGGTCGATGCCGTGCTTCTCGCGCAGCACGGCGCGCACATCGGCCAGCACGGCCGGCCAGCGTTCCAGGCTGGCGATTTCGAGGTGGCCGATCAGGGCAGGGTGGCCGGGCGACATGTCCCACACGTGCAGGTCATGCACGTCGAGCACGCCGTCGACCGCCTTCAAGTCGGCGCCGACGGCCAGGTAGTCGATGTCATGGGGCACGCCCTCCATCAGGAAATGGTAGGACTCGCGCAGGATGCCGCCCGTCGAGCGCAGGATGAGCAGGGCGACGAAGATCGACAGGATGGGATCGACCCGCACCCAGCCGGTAAAATAGATGATCGCCCCCGAGGCGATCGCCGCGATCGAACCGAGCAGGTCGCCCATCACGTTGACCAGGGCGGCGCGGGTGTTGATGCTCTGGTTGTCGCGCGACAGCACCCAGGCCACCAGCAGGTTGATGCCGGCGCCGATGGCGGCCACCACCAGCACGGTGCCGCCCTGGACCGGTTCCGGATGCAGCAGCCGCTGCACGGCTTCCCAGGCGATCCAGCCAACCAGCGCCAGCATGGCCAGGCTGTTGACGAACGCCGCCAGCGCCTCGGCGCGCACGAAGCCGAACGAGTGGCGGTGTGAGGGCGGGCGCTTGGCGATGGCCTGGGCCATCAGCGCCAGGCCGAGCGCGGCGGCGTCGGTCACCATGTGGCCGGCGTCGGAGATCAGGGCCAGCGAATTCGAGAGGAAGCCGGTCACCACTTCGATGACCGCGAACAGCAGGGTCATGCCGAGCGCAAACCCGAGCGTGAGCTGGCTGCGGCCCTCGATCACGTGGCTGTGCTGTGCGTCGCCGTCGAGGTGGGCGTGCAGGTGGTCGGAAGAGGGCTCGGCTTGCTGGGCAGTCATGGGTCGGCGTGGCGATTTAGATAACGCCCTAGTGTAAAGCAAAGGCCTTGGGCAGACTCTTGGGAAACTTTTTCCGTGCGAGGGTTGCCTAACGCCGGTGCGCTCCTTATAATGCAGGGATCGGGCGGTTAGTTCAGCTGGTTAGAATACTTGGTCGACATCCAAGGGGTCGCAGATTCGAATTCTGCACCGCCCACCAGAACACACAGCAGTACATAGGTAAGAGCGAGAAAGGCACCGACGGTTATGACACCGCGAACTACGACTTGGTTGTGGGGGAATCGCTAGACGCGGTATGGTGTTCTTTTGCTCTGCACACTGAAATAAACGCGCCTGGTGCGCGTTTTTTTTCGTCCGTCGATTTCGCATTCAAGATTTTCAACATTTCACGGCGCGGCGCGCCATTTTGGAGAACAGCATGCTCAACGTCCGACTTCCCGATGGCTCCAGCCGTCAGTTCGACGGCCCCGTCACCGTCGCCCAGGTGGCCCAGAACATCGCGCCGAGCCTGGCCAAGGCTGCGCTTGCCGGTAAAGTGAACGGCAAGGTCGTCGACACCTCGTTCCTGATCGAGTCCGACGCCGACCTGGCGATCGTCACCGACCGCGATCCGGACGGCCTGGACGTCATCCGCCACTCGACCGCCCACTTGCTGGCGCACGCCGTCAAGGAGCTGTTCCCGGACGCACAGGTCACCATCGGCCCGGTGATCGAAAACGGCTTCTATTACGACTTCTCGTACAAGCGCCCGTTCACCCCGGACGACTTGGCGGCGATCGAAAAGAAGATGGCGGAACTGGCCAAGAAGGACGATGCGGTGACCCGCAAGGTGCTGCCGCGCGACGAAGCCGTTGCCTATTTTAAGTCGATCGGCGAAGACTACAAGGCCGAGATCATCTCCTCGATCCCGGCGGGCGAAGACGTGTCGCTGTACTCGCAGGGCGGCTTCACCGACCTGTGCCGCGGCCCGCACGTGCCCTCGACCGGCAAGCTGAAGGTATTCAAGCTGATGAAGCTGGCCGGCGCCTACTGGCGCGGCGACTCGAAGAACGAGATGCTGCAGCGCGTGTACGGCACCGCCTGGACCAAGAAGGAAGACCAGGAGCAGTACCTGCACATGCTGGAAGAGGCCGAAAAGCGCGATCACCGCAAGCTCGGCAAGCAATTGGACTTCTTCCACTTCCAGGACGAAGCGCCGGGCCTGATCTTCTGGCACCCGAAGGGCTGGACCATCTGGCAGCAGGTCGAGCAGTACATGCGCAAGACCTACCAGGCGACTGGCTACAACGAAGTCAAGGCGCCGCAGATCATCGACGTGTCGCTGTGGCAGAAGACCGGCCACTGGGATAACTATCGCGAAAACATGTTCACCACCGAGTCGGAGAGCCGCACCTATGCGCTCAAGCCGATGAACTGCCCGGGCCACGTGCAGATCTATAACGCCGGCCTGCGTTCCTACCGCGACCTGCCGCTGCGCTACGGCGAGTTCGGCCAGTGCCACCGCAACGAGTCCTCGGGCGCGCTGCACGGCCTGATGCGCGTGCGCGGCTTCACCCAGGACGACGGCCACGTGTTCTGCACCGAAGAGCAGATTGCGCCGGAAGTGGTGGCTTTCCACGCCCAGGCGATGAAGGTGTATGAAGATTTCGGCTTCGAGAACATCGACGTCAAGATCGCCCTGCGTCCGGAAAACCGCATCGGTTCCGACGAAGTGTGGGACCAGGCCGAAGAGGCCCTGCGTTCGGCGCTGCGCGGCTGCGGCGTGGAGTGGACCGAGCTGCCGGGCGAGGGCGCCTTCTACGGCCCGAAGATCGAGTACCACCTGAAGGACAGCCTGGGCCGTCCATGGCAGGTCGGCACCATGCAGGTCGACTTCTCGATGCCCGGCCGCCTCGGTGCAGAATATGTCGCGGAAGACAACACCCGCAAGGTGCCGGTCATGCTGCACCGCGCGATCGTCGGCTCGATGGAACGCTTCATCGGCATCCTGATCGAGAACTACGCTGGCGCGCTGCCCCTGTGGCTGGCGCCGGTCCAGGTTGCCGTTTTGAACATTTCTGACGCGCAAGCAGACTATGTGAAGCAGGTCGAAGCCAAGCTGCGCGCGGCTGGGCTGCGCGTTCACGCCGATTTGCGGAACGAGAAGATTACTTATAAAATTCGCGAGCATTCTGTCCAAAAACTGCCTTATATTCTGGTTGTTGGCGATAAAGAACGTGAAGCACAAACCGTGGCCGTGCGTGCCCGCGGCAATGTCGACCTCGGCGTGATGCCGGTCGACGCGCTCGTGGAGCGTCTGGTGGGCGAAGTCGCCGCCAAGGCGAAGTAAGCGAAAAACCGCTACACTAAGCGCCGGTCTACTTTCATACTTTCAAAGGAAACAACATAGCTACTGACAAACAGCATCGCATCAACGGCGAAATCACCTATCCCGAAATGCGCCTGAACGGTGTGGAAAACGAACCGCTGGGCATCGTGAGCCTGGCGGAAGCGTTCCGCATGGCCGAGGAAAAGAACGTCGACCTGGTTGAAATCGCGCCGAACGCGACGCCGCCGGTCTGCCGCCTGATGGATTACGGCAAGTTCAAGTACTCCGAGCAGAAGAAGGCGCACGAAGCCAAGCTGAAGCAGAAGATCATCCAGGTCAAGGAAGTCAAGTTCCGTCCAGGTACCGATGAAGGCGACTACAGCATCAAGCTGCGCAACCTCATCAAGTTCCTGGAAGAGGGCGACAAGACCAAGATCACGCTGCGCTTCCGCGGCCGCGAAATGGCGCACCAGGACATCGGCATGCGCATGCTCGAGCGCCTGCGCACCGACCTGGAGGAGTACGGCCAGGTCGAGCAGTTCCCGAAGCTCGAGGGTCGCCAGATGATCATGGTGGTCGCGCCGAAGAAGAAGAAGTAATTCTTCGCGCCGTCAGATGAATGGGCCGGATCCGGGCCTCAGCGCAAGCTGGGGTTCGGGTCCGGCCTGTGTTCGTTTGTGCGGTTGGTGTCGGGCAACGGCGTCGGCCCTGCGCGTCCCGCGACAAAACCCCATCCGCATCGCAACAATTTCACCAAACCTGTGCTATCATCTGCGGTTCCTGTTTTTAACAAGCAGGTTGTAGTCGACAGGCTCTGACGTCGGCTGCAAGACAAGTGAAAGCAGGCATCCAAGAGCGGCGTTGCCGCCACCTGCAATCCTGTCGTATAGAGGCTGTCCATAAAAGGGCAGAATACTATGCCAAAAATGAAAACCAAAAGCTCCGCGAAGAAGCGTTTTCGCGTGCGTCCGGGTGGTACCGTCAAGTCGGGTATGGCGTTCAAGCGTCACATCCTGACCAAGAAGACCACCAAAAACAAGCGTCAACTGCGCGGCACCCGTAACATCAATGCATCGGACGTGACGAGCGTCTACCGCATGATGCCTTCCGCTTAATCTCACTAATCAACTACAAAGGGAGCTACCATGCCTCGAGTAAAACGTGGGGTTACTGCACGTGCCCGTCACAAGAAAGTCCTTGAACTTGCTAAAGGCTACCGCGGCCGTCGCAGCAAGGTATTCCGTATTGCCAAGCAAGCAGTCATGCGCGCTGGCCAGTACGCCTACCGCGACCGTCGTAACAAGAAGCGCGTCTTCCGCGCCCTGTGGATCACCCGTATCAACGCGGCATCGCGTTCGCACGGCATGACCTACAGCGCCTTCATGAACGGCCTGAAGAAGTCCGGGATTGAACTGGACCGTAAAGTCCTGGCCGACATGGCTGTGCACGACAAGCCGGCATTTGCCGCGATTGTCACCGCCGCCAAGGCCACGCTGGCTGCCTAATCAGTCAGTAAGCTAGCAAGACCAGCGCAGGGGCAACCCTGCGCAAAAAGAGCGGGGCACACGGTAACTCACCTTGTGCCCCGTTTTTGATTGTGGCTCCTGCCACCACCCAAACAGGAAAAGAACAAGCATGCAATCGCTGGAAGATCTCGTCTCCTCGGCCCAGGCTGACTTCGCCGCCGCCGCGGACGCCGCCGCGCTCGAAAATGCCAAAGCCAAATACCTGGGCAAGACCGGCCAGGTCACCGACCTGATGAAGGGCCTGGGCAAGCTCGACCCCGAACAGCGCAAGGCGCAGGGCGCCCTGATCAACGCCGCCAAAGAACAAATCGAACAGGCCTTGACCGCGCGCCGCGACGCCCTCGCCAACGCCCAGCTGGAAGCGCGCCTGAATGCCGAAAGCATTGACGTGACCCTGCCGGGCCGCGGCCGCGCGAAAGGCGGCATCCACCCGGTGATGCGCACCTGGGAGCGCGTCGAGCAGATCTTCCGCTCGATCGGCTTCGACGTCGCCGACGGCCCCGAGATCGAGACCGACTGGACCAACTTCACCGCACTGAACAGCCCGGAAAACCACCCGGCCCGTTCGATGCAGGACACCTTCTACATCGAAGGCGAGGACAGCAGCGGCAAACCGCTGCTGCTGCGCACCCATACCAGCCCGATGCAGGTGCGCTACGCGCGCACCCACACGCCGCCGATCAAGGTCATCGCGCCGGGCCGCACCTACCGCGTCGACAGCGACGCCACCCACTCGCCGATGTTCCACCAGGTCGAAGGCCTGTGGATCGGCGAGAACATCAGCTTTGCCGACCTCAAGGGCGTGTACCTGAACTTCGTCAAGGCCTTCTTCGAGACCGACGACCTGCAGGTGCGTTTCCGTCCGTCCTACTTCCCGTTCACCGAACCGTCGGCCGAGATCGACATCGCCTTCGGCTCCGGTCCCCTCAAGGGCCGCTGGCTCGAAGTGTCGGGCGCCGGCCAGGTCCACCCGACCGTCGTGCGCAACTTCGGCCTGGATCCGGAAAAGTTCATCGGTTTCGCGTTCGGTTCCGGCCTGGAGCGCCTGACCATGCTGCGTTACGGGATCAACGACCTGCGCCTGTTCTATGAAGGCGACCTGCGTTTCCTGAAGCAGTTCAACTAACCCTCGCGGCAAGAAGAAGGTACAACGAATATGCAATTCTCTGAAAACTGGCTCCGTTCGATGGTCGATCCGAAGATGACTTCGGATGAACTGTCGCACCTGCTCACCATGTCCGGCCTGGAAGTCGAGGAAGTCGAGCCGGTCGCGCCGCCGTTCACCAACGTGGTGGTGGCCGAGGTCAAGGAAGTGGCCAAGCACCCGGACGCCGATCGCCTCAACGTCTGCCAGGTGGACGTGGGCACCGGCACCTTGCTCAACATCGTCTGCGGCGCGCCGAATGTGCGCGCGGGCATGAAGGCGATCTGCGCCAAGGCCGGCGCGGTGCTGCCGCCGGGCGCGGATGGCAAGCCGTTCGCGATCAAGGTCGGCAAACTGCGCGGCGTCGAGTCGCAGGGCATGATGTGCTCGGCCAAGGAACTGCGGATCTCGGAAGAGAGCAGCGGCCTGATGGAACTGCCGCCGGATGCGCCGGTCGGCGCCGACATCCGCGACTACCTGGGCCTGGACGACCTGAAGTTCACCATCAAGCTGACCCCGAACAAGGCGGACTGCCTGTCGGTGCTGGGCGTGGCGCGTGAAGTCTCGGCGCTCACCGGCACCCCGCTGCACGTGCCGACCACGGAGCAGGTCGCCGTCACCCTGGATGAAACCCTGCCGGTGAAGATCTCGGCGCCGGACCTGTGCGGCCGCTTCTCGGGCCGCGTCATCCGTGGCCTGAACGCGCGCGCCGCGACCCCGGACTGGATGAAGCAGCGCCTCGAGCGCAGCGGCCAGCGTTCGGTGTCGGCCCTGGTCGACATCTCGAACTACGTGATGCTGGAAGTCGGCCGTCCGTCGCACGTGTTCGACCTGAGCAAGATCCACGGCGGCCTGGACGTCCGTTGGGGCAAGCAGGGCGAGACCCTGAAACTCCTGAACGGCACTACCATCGAGGTCGACGAGTGGGTCGGCGTGATCGCCGACGACAAAGAGCTCGAATCGCTGGCCGGCATCATGGGCGGCGACGCCACCGCCGTCACCCTGGATACCACCGACATCTACCTGGAAGCGGCCTTCTGGTGGCCGAACGCCATCCAGGGCCGTGCGCGCAAGTACAACTTCTCGACCGACGCGGCGCACCGCTTCGAGCGCGGCGTGGACTATGCGACCACGGTCGAGCACATCGAGCGCATCACCGCGCTGATCGTCGAGATCTGCGGCACCGAGCATACCAAGGTCGGCCCGGTGGACGACCAGTCCGTGAACCTGCCGCAGCCGCAGCCGGTCGCCATGCGTACCGCGCGCGCCGCGAAAGTGATCGGCGTGCCGCTCACCGACGCGGTCGTGGCCGGCATCTTCACCCGCCTGCAGCTGCCGTTCACCCACTCTGACGGCGTGTTCCAGGTGACCTCGCCCTCGTACCGCTTCGACATCGAGATCGAGGAAGACCTGATCGAGGAGGTCGCGCGCGTCTACGGCTTCGAGAACATCCCGGCCAATCCGCCGGTCGCGCCGAGCGCCATGCTGATCGAGCCGGAACATATCCGCTCGCTGTTCGCGATCCGCCACCAGCTGGCCGACCTCGGCTACCAGGAAGTGGTGAACATGAGCTTCGTGGAAGCCCAGTGGGAGCAGGACTTCGCCGGTAACGGCGCGCCGATCCGCCTGCAGAACCCGATCGCCAGCCAGCTGAGCGTGATGCGCTCGAACCTGGTCGGCAGCCTGGTCGCCAACGTGCGCTACAACGTCAACCGCAAGGCCGGCCGCGTGCGCGTGTTCGAAGTCGGCGCCGTGTTCCACCGGAGTCCGGAGGCCCAGGACGGCCCGCTGGCGATCGCCGGCTACGACCAGCCCAAGCGCGTCGCCGCCATCGCCTACGGCCCGTTTGTCGACGAGCAGTGGGGCGAGAAGACCCGCGCGGTCGACTTCTTCGACGTGAAAGCCGACCTCGAGGCGCTGTTCGCGCCGCGCACGGTGCGCTTCGTGAAGGGCGAGCATCCGGCCCTGCACCCAGGGCGCAGCGCTTTCGTGGAACTGGAGGGCAAGCGGATCGGCTTCATCGGCGAACTGCATCCGCGCTGGCTGCAGAAGTACGACCTGCCGCAGGCCCCGGTCGTGTTCGAGGTCGATGCCGAAGCGCTGCGCCTTCGCGCCGTGCCGAGCTACACCGAGATCTCAAAGTTCCCGGGCGCCACGCGCGACCTGGCGCTGGTGGTCAAACAGGGTGTCGCGGCCCAGGAAGTGCTCGACGTTTTCCATGCGGAGATCGCCTCGAATCCTGCCGGCAAGATCGTGCAAGCCGTTGTTTTGTTTGATGAATACCGCGGCAAGGGCCTCGATTCGGATGAAAAAAGCCTTGCTTTCCGCTTTGGGTTGCAAGATACTCAATCGACGCTGCAGGACGACGCGGTGGACGCCATCATGGCGGCCCTGGCTCGTGCGGCACAAGTAAAAGTCGGCGCCAAGCTGCGTGCATGAGGTGCGTTTTTTAGCGCGCTTCGTTCCAAAACATCGTTTCTTGAAGGTAGGGCTTCAAAATTAATAACAACGACGTTGATTCGGCCGTGTTCCAGGAAGCACTGGCGGCCGATCTGCATCGCGCGACACAAGTAGCGCGCATGCGGAAGGAAGCAGAGAAGGACCTCCCGACCCTGACCAAGGCCGAGCTGGCCGAGCTGCTGTTCGAGCAGGTCGGCCTGAACAAGCGCGAAGCCAAGGACATGGTCGAAACCTTCTTCGACGAGATCCGCAACGCGCTCGAGCGCGGCGAAGCGGTCAAGCTGTCGGGCTTCGGCAACTTCCAGTTGCGCGACAAGCCACAGCGGCCGGGCCGCAATCCGAAAACCGGGGAAGAAATTCCCATCACGGCGCGCCGCGTCGTGACGTTCCACGCGAGCCAGAAGCTCAAGGGAATGGTCGAAGAGACCAACCCGCCGAGCAACTCGCTGGCACGTGCTGCGTGAGCGACGCATTTAACCGGACTTAGATGAGCGAACGACCAAACAAGCCTGAACCCGTGGTGCTGCCGCCGATCCCGGCGAAGCGCTACTTCACGATCGGTGAAGTGAGCGATTTGTGTGGCGTCAAGCCGCATGTGCTGCGTTACTGGGAGCAGGAATTTACCCAACTGAAGCCGGTCAAACGACGTGGTAACCGTCGCTATTACCAGCACCACGAAGTGCTGCTGATCCGGCGCATCCGCGAGTTGCTCTACGAGCAGGGCTTCACCATCAGCGGCGCCCGCAACCGCCTCGATGGCCGCGGCAACGAGGCCGTGGCGCCCGAGGTCGAGCCGCCGCCGCCGGCGCCCGCCGTCGACATCGAGATGGTGCGTGCCGAGCTGCAGGGCATCCTCGCGCTGCTCCGGCACGGTACCGGCGTCGCCTGAGCGTCCGCTTCGTTCCCGCGCGTCGCGTACGCGTCGGCGACACGAAAGCGGCACTTGTCATCAAATCCGTCGATTGAATTGCCGGGCAAGCGTCCCCATCTGTTGGCACGCATAACTCAGCAAGTGTGTGCCTTGATGCCCTGCGCCTTAGTGATAGAATGTCACTAGCGGCCATGCAGGAATGTGCATGCAAGCCGGGGCGTAGTGCACACGGACCTGGCACTTTCCTGAAAAGGGAAAATTTAAGGGAAGACAATGATACGCGTTGCCATTTGTGACGATCACCAAATAGTTCGAGCAGGATTCAAGCAGATTTTCTCGTCATCAGGCGAATTCGAAGTCGTCGCTGAAGGCGCCACCGGGCGCGAAGCCCTCGATATCGCACGCCGCGAAATTTGCGACGTGCTCTTGCTCGACATCGCCATGCCGGACCAGTCCGGCATTGATATCCTGCGCACCATCCGCCAGGGCCAGCCCAACCTGCCGGTCCTGATCCTGTCCGGTTATCCGGCCCAGCAGTACGCGCTCAACCTGTTCAAGATGGGCGCCAACGGCTACCTCAACAAAGAGTGCGAAGCCGACGAGCTCAAGACGGCCGTGCGCACGGTCTACCAGGGCCGCCGCTACGTGAGCTCGACCGTGGGCGAACTGCTGGCGCAGAGCTTTGACCGCGATCCCAACACGGCGCTGCACACCGAGTTGTCGGACCGCGAGTTCCAGGTCTTCCTGCGCCTGGCCAAGGGCGCGACCGTGTCCGACATCGGCAATGCTTTGTCGCTGTCGATCAAGACGGTCTCGACCTACCGCACCCGCATCATGGAAAAAATGGGCCTGCAGTCCAACAGCGACCTGACCTATTACGCCATGAAGAACAACCTGCTCGACTGAGCAGGGCGAACTTTCACAAGCGCGCGCCGGCCTGTCCGGCGCGTTGTCGTTTACACCGCACTGTTCGCTGCTGCGCAACATGGTGTATTGCTTCCTGGGCCGACTGCGCGCACACTGGCACCTGTCGGCTGTCCAGCACTCCCGCATCATCGCTGCCGGCGCCGCGCACCGAGCGTGTTGTCCCGCGCTGCAACGTCGCGCTAACGCGACTATAATCGCCCGCACGGCCAGTTGCGCGAAAGGAAGCCCATGTATTTCTCCACTGCCTTCGACGGCAAGCGGTTGCGCGGCCTGCCGCTCTCCAAGACCCTGTTGTGCGTCGCCTGTGTCGTCATCCTGGTGATCAACGCGGTCTTCCTGATCCGCAACCTGGACGATCTACGCTCGGCCAACGCCTTGCAGGCGCAGACGGCGCGGGTCTCCGACGAGCTGCAACTGTTGAACCTGCTCGTCACCGATGCCGAAAGCGGGCTGCGCGGCTATTTCCTGTCTGGCTCCGACATCAACCTCGGCCCGCTGCATGCGGCGCCCCAGCAGATCGACAACCAGCTGCGCGCACTCGGCGTGCTGCTGGCCGACAATCCCTCGCAGACCAGGAACCTGGCCCAGCTGCGCACCCTGGTGCAGCGCAAGCTCGGCCTGATGCACCAGTCGCTCGAGGTCTACCGCCAGGGCGGGCTGGTCGACATCGTCGCGATCGCCGCCGCCGCCGACGAGCGCGGCGAAATGGACGAGATCCGGCTGCAGGTCGTAATCATGATGCGCGAGCAGAACGAGCTGCTGGCCACCCGCACCGCCGCCTTTTACCAGCAGTCGCGCCGCACGGTGCTGTTCGGGGTCGGCATCAATGCCCTGGCCATTCTCGTGATCCTGCTGTTCCATAACCTGGTGCAGCGCAGCTTCGGCCTGCGCCTGGAAGCGGAAGCGGCGCTGCAGAACACCAACGATAGCCTGGAGGCCCTGGTGACCGAGCGCACCGAGCAGCTGTCGGTGCTGTCGCGCCACCTGATTCGGGTGTCGGAAGAAGAAAAGTCGCGCCTGGCGCGCGAACTGCACGACGAGATGGGCGCGAACCTGACCGCCATCGGCATGGACCTGACCTCGGTCAGCGAGCAACTGAAGGGCACGCACCCGGAACTGGTGGCGATGCTGGGGCGCGCCCGCAAGACCCTGGTCGACACGGTGCAGCTCAAGCGCCGCATCATCGAGAACCTGCGCCCGAGTTTGCTCGACAACATGGGCCTGTCGGCCGCCCTGCAGAGTTATTGCGCGGATTACGCGCGCGTGACCGCGCTCGACTGCGACGTCCTGATCGACCCCGAGGCGGACCACGCCGGCCCGATGCAGGCGATCGCGCTGTTCCGCATCACCCAGGAGGCGCTGAACAACATCGCGAAATACGCCAAGGCGCGCACCGTGATCGTCAACCTGACGCGCGAGCCGGACGGCTGGGAGCTGGAGATCACGGACGACGGCATCGGTATTCCGCAAGATGCCATGGCCAAGTCGAAGTCGCATGGCCTGCTTGGCATGCGCGAACGCGCCTTGCTGCTGGGCGGCACCCTGCAGGTGGCGCGCGGCGTGAACGGCGTCGGCACCTGCGTGCGCGCCTGGCTGCCGCCGGCGGCGCCGGGCGGCGAGGGCGCCGGCGCAGTAGCGCCCCATCTGGTGCCGGATACGACAACGCCGTCCCTGTTGCCAGAGACGGCGTCGAATTCGGTGGCGACCCCGGCGTCTGCCGAGGTCCCGGGTTCACTCAGCGCGCCACATCCATGAGCAGGCGGTCGTATTCCGACTTGGCGACCTTGTAGCATTCGCCGGCGTATTCTTCCAGGCCCGCGCGGTCGAGCACGGTGATGTTGCCGCGGCGGTACTGGATCAGGCCTTCGTCCTGCAGCTTGCCGGCGGCGGCGGTGATGCTTTCGCGGCGCACACCCAGCATGATCGAGATCAGTTCCTGGGTCACTTTCAGCTCGTTGCTGGCCGAACGGTCCAGGCGGTCCAGCAGCCAGCGGCACAGCTTCTGCTCGATCGAGCTGTGGCGGCCGCCGACGGCGTTCTGGGCCATCTGGGCGAACAGGGCGTTGGTGTAGCGCATCAAGAGCTGGGGCAGGGCGCCGCCGCGGTTGAAGGCGTCACGCAGGTACTGGGTCTTGAGGCGATAGCCGTAGCCGGCGCTCTGCACGACGGCGCTGCAGGTGGCGCGCTCGCCCATGAACAGCGACACGCCGACCGCGCCTTCGTGGCCGACCACCGCGATCTCGGTGGTGGCGCCGTCTTCCATCACATACAGCAGCGACACGATTGCGGTCGTCGGGAAATACACGTATTCCAATTTGCTGCCATACTCGAACAACTCCTTGCCGAAAGGCAGGGGTACGAGTTCCAGGTGCTCGAACAGGGTTTCCAGGTCTTGGCGGGGGAGGGCGCCGAGCAGTTCGTTCTGCTGGGTGCCGCTGTAGCTGACAACGGGGCGGGACGCGGCTTTCACAGTCTCACTCGTGGCTGGGATCTTGTGCTGCGCTTTTTGCGTACCACCAAGTTGAGTGTTGTTCATTTTATGGTCCTCTTAGCTCTAACGTGTCGGGTGCGATTTGTAGGTTTTCGTTTCCTCATCGCGATGTGTGTACATTAAAGCTATAGTCTGTTGGCGAACATAAGATTAGCAGTCGCACCTGTGTAGGCTTGGCGCAGGATGTTTTGTCAGCCCAGTCCTACTAGAGGGATGACGTTCTAGCAATGCTTTTTCTTTTATCGGGGCAACGAAATCGCGCATAATGGCGCTTTCCTTTCGCCTCTGCGCCACAATGCCCTTGCCCCTGTTGCTGGTAGAAGACGATGCCGTGCTCGCCGACGGGCTGGTGCGCACCCTGCAGGCCCAGGACATGCAGGTGGAACTGGTGCGCGACGGCCTGGCTGCCGACGCCCGCCTGCAGTCAGTCCAGCCGGCTTCTCCACACTCCGCGCAGTTCTCGGTCATCGTTCTCGACATCGGCCTGCCTGGCATCGACGGCTTCGAAGTGGTGCGCCGCCTGCGCGCCCGCGGCGCGGCCACTCCCATCCTGCTGTTGACCGCGCGCGACGCCGTCGAGGACCGGGTGCGCGGCCTCGAGCTGGGAGCGGACGACTACCTGGTGAAACCCTTCGCGACCGCCGAACTGGTGGCGCGCATCCGGGCCTTGGCGCGCCGCGTGGCGCCGCCGCCGAGCCAGCTCGGCCTCGGCCGCCTCAGCCTCGACGGCGCCACCCGGCGCGCCCGCGTCGACGAGCGCGTGCTGGACCTGTCGGCGCGCGAGTGGGGCGTGCTGGAGCATCTGCTTGCCAACGCCGGCCGGGTGGTGTCCAAGCAGCAGATCATCGACGCCATCGCGCCCTGGGGCGACGACCTGACCCTGAACGCGGTCGAAGTCTACGTCTCGCGCCTGCGCCTGAAGCTCGACGGCGCCGGGGTGGCGATCCGCACCATCCGCGGCTTCGGCTACCTGCTCGAAGCCGCGGCCTGATCCGGTCCCATGACCAGCATCCGCCTGCGTCTGCTGAAATGGCTGGTCGCGCCCATCCTCGTATTCAACCTGCTGGCCGCCGGCCTGACTTACCTGCTTGCCTGGACGCCGGCCCAGCTGGCCTTTGACCAGGGCTTGCTGGACGCCGCCGCCGGCCTGGCCGCGCGGTTGCGCGCCGGGGCCGGGCAGGCGGAACTGCTCGATGCGGGGCGCGTGCTCGATAGCGGGGCGCCCGATGCCAGCTGGTTCGTGGTGCGGGCGCGGGATGGCCGGGTGCTCGCGGGAGACCCCGCTTTTCCGGCGCGCGGCCCGGGCGCCCAGGCGCGCGAGCTGGTCGATGCGCGCCTGCACGGCCAGCCGGTGCGGGTCGCCAGCCTGCGTGTGGCCGGGCCGGACGGTCCGGTGGAGGTGGGCGTGGCGCGCCTTCTCACCCAGCGCCAGCAGGTGCGCGCCGCCATCGTGCGCGCCCTGGTCCTGCTCGAGGTCCTGTTCAGCCTGGCGCTGGTGGGGCTGGTCTGGTTCTCGGTCGGCAACGGCCTGGCGCCACTGGCGCGCCTGCGCGCCCGCCTCGATGCGCGCGGCAGCCACGACCTGGCGCCGCTCGACGACAGTGCGATGCCGCGCGAACTGGCGCCGCTGGTCAGCGCCTTCAACGCGCTGCTCGGCCGCATCGCCGCCGGCGCCCGCGCCCAGGACGACTTCCGCGCCAACGTCGCCCATCAGCTGCGCACGCCGCTGGCCGGACTGCGCCTGCAGCTCGAATGGCTGGGCGCGCGCCACCGCGACGATCCCGACACCGCGCGCACGGTCGACCTGCTGCTGCGCGCCAACGAGCGCATGATCCGCCAGGCCAACCAGCTGCTCTCGCTGGAGCGCGCCGCCCCCGACCGCTTCGAGCGTGCTCAGCTGGCGCCGCTCGACCTGGCCGAGATCGTGGCCGAGGCGGTGCAGCCTGCCGTCGAGCAGGCGCTGCGCAAGAATATCGACCTGGGCTTCGAGCTGGCGCCGTGCCGGGTGGCGGGCGACCGCCACATGCTGCGCGACCTGGTCGACAACCTGGTCGACAACGCGCTGCGCTACACTCCCGAACACGGGACCGTCACCGTGCACTGCCGCCCGACCCCGGACGGGGCCCTGTTCGCGGTCGAGGATTCCGGCCCCGGCATCGCGCCTGACAAACGGGCCCGGGTGTTCGAACGCTTCGTGCGCCTGGACGAGCACAGCAGCGGCAGCGGCCTCGGGCTGGCGATCGTGCGCGACATCGCCGATGCCCACGGCGCCGAGGTGGCGCTTGGCGACGGCCCGGACGGCCGCGGCGCCACGTTGACGGTGCGGTTTCCACCGGCCTAGCAGGCCTGTGCGCTTGTCAGGAATTTGTCAGCTTTTCCTCAGGGAAATGCAAGCTTCGTGGGTTATGATTCCACATGGAAACATTCCGGCAATCCGCCGGGCCCTACGGAGAACGATTCATGACCAAGCGCCAGGCCGGTTTTTCCCTCGTCGAACTGATGATTGCCGTGGTAATCGTCGGGGTCCTGACGGCGGTCGCCCTGCCGTCCTATAGCGGCTACGTGACGCGCGCGCGCCTGACCGAAGCCTTCACGGGCCTGGCCGGCGTACAGCCGAAGATGGAGCAGCACTGGGCGAATACCCGCACCTATGTCGGTTTCGACGCCGCGGCGCTCAAGCTGATGCCCAAGGATTCCGACAACTTCACCTTCGAACTGACCGAAGCCAGCGCCAGCGCCTACCTGGTGACCGCGACCGGCCAGGGCGCGGCCGAGGGCTTCGCCTACACCATCGACCAGAACGGCAACCGCGCCACCACCTCGGTGCCGGACGACTGGACCGGCAGCGACGACTGCTGGGTCGACCGCAAGGAGGGCACATGCGCCCAGTAAGCGGCGTCGGACCGCGGCGCGCCGGCTTCACCCTGGTCGAGGCGCTGGTGGCGCTGGCGGTGTTCGCCATCCTGCTGGCGCTGGGCGTGCCGCGCATGGCCGACTGGGTCGCCGGTACCCGCGCCGCCGCCGCCGGCCAGTTCTACGTCGAAGGCTTCACGCTGGCGCGCGCCCAGGCGCTCACGCACAACGGCGCCAGCCGCCTGGTGCTGGTCGAGAACGAAGACAACGGCCAGTACGACTGGCGGGTCGACCTTTGCTTCCCGACCCCGGAAGCCCCCTGCAATGCCGGCGCCGGCGACTGGTCGACGGTCGCGGACGGGGTCAAGCCGGCCGGGACGGCCGGCGCCGGCTTCCTGTCGGTGGCGCGCAGCAGCGCGGCCCTGCCGGACAGCTCCCGCATGCGCATCACGGCCGGCCCGGACGGCGCCAGCGCCGTCTATTTCACCCCGCTGGGCTGGGTCGATACCCGCATCGAGCCGCGCCTGATGCGCATCGACCTCGACCCGGTGGATGAGGAGGACGCCACCTTCGCGCCGTCGAGCGTGGTGCTGACCCTGGCCGGTGTCGCCGCCAAGTGCGACCCCAACCTGACCGGCGACGATTCGCGCAGGTGCCCCGAATGACACGACCGATTGCTTTCAAACGCACCCAGCGCGGCATCGCGCTGCTCGAAGCCCTGCTGGCCGCCGTGATCCTCGCCATCGGCCTGCTCGGCACCATCGGCCTGCAGGCGCGCGCCTATGCCGCGCTGTCCGACGCCGGCATGCGCGCCGAGGCCGCGATCGCCGCCGACAAGCTGCTCGGCATCATGAACACCGACCAGGACAACCTCGAGGACTACGCGCTCTCGCTCGAGGACGATCCTTCGTCGCGCCTGCAGCCCTGGCACGAAGAGACCCTGCGCCATATCCCGGGCGCGGTCGTCACGGTCGCCGTGACCGCGGCCGCGGGCGGGGCGCCGGCCCGGGTCGACATCGCGATCAGCTGGCGCCGCAAGGCCGATACGCCGGTCAACACCCATCGCATCACCTCCTATTTCGCGGTGTCGACATGAAACGCACCCACCTGCGCAAGCGCGCGGCCGGCTTTTCGCTGGTCGAACTGATGGTCAGCGTAGTGATCGGCCTGCTGGCCGTGCTGTTCGCCACGCGCCTGATGACCGAGGCCGAGACCAACAAGCAGGCCGCGCTGGGCGGCTCGGACTCGATGCAGAACGGGATGCTGGCGATGTTCTCGATCAGCGGCGACGCCGAGCACGCCGGCTTCGGCCTGAACGATCCGCTGATCGTCGGCTGCGACACCGCGCTGGTCGACAGCGACGGCTACCAGCTGGCGCCGGCCGAGCGCGACGGCGAGACCGTGCGCCCGCTTGCCGCCGCCGTGATCGAACCGGGCGGCGCCGGTCCGGACCGCGTCACCCTCTACTCGGGCAGTTCGTTCAGCGGCACCGGCACCCTGCGCATCACCAGCAACTACATCGGCGGCACCCGCATCGACGTCGACCGCGTGCCCTACGGCTTCTCGCAGGGCGACGTGATCCTGGTCGCGCCCGAGGAACTGGGCGGGCGCTGCTCGCTGGCCCAGATCTCCTCCGACCCGGCCGCGCTGGCGCCGCCGCCCTCGCAGCAGTTCATCATGATCGCCGGCGCCGGCTACCGCTTCAACAGCGGCGCCCTCGGCGCCCAGTACGTCGGCGGCGCCTCGCGCGTGTTCAACCTCGGCCCGGCCGCCAGCCTCGGCTTTCGCACCTGGTCGGTCGAAAACGGCTTCCTGCGCCTGCGCGCCACCGACCTGGCCGGCGCGGGTGCGGCCTCGCAGGCGGTGGCCGACAACATCGTCTCGCTCAAGGCGCAGTACGGCTTCGATACCCGCACCCCCGACGAATTCCGTCCGGAGGAAGGCCTGCGCCTGGGCGCCTGGTCGAACACCATGATCGACGCCGACGGCGACGGCGAGGAGGGCGGGGCCGGCGACTACCAGCGCATCGCGGCGCTGCGCATCGCCGTGGTGGCGCGCGCGAAGAACCCGGAACGTCCGGACCCGGCCACCGGCCGGTGCACCGCCACCACCGTGGCGCCGACGGTGTTCGCCACCCAGGACGCCGAGAACGGCGAGGCCGAGCCGGTCCAGGTCAACGTGGCGGTGGACGGCGATCCGGTCAACTGGCGCTGCTACCGCTACCGCGTTTTCGAAACCATCGTCCCGCTGCGCAACACGGGCTGGAGGCCGACCGCATGAAGCATTTCGCTCTTCGCGCCCAGCGCGGCATCGCCCTGCCGGTGATGCTGATCATGCTGTTGGTGCTGCTGGTCTCGAGCGTCTACCTGCTGCGCTCGAGCACCTCGACCACGCTGACGGCCACCAACATGGCCTACGACGCGGCGCTGGCCAGGGCCGCCGACTTCGGCCTGCACACCGGTTTTCGCTGGCTCAGCCAGACCGCCGGCGCCAACAAGGCCCTGCTGGACGGCCACGTGCCGGCGCAAGGCTACCGCGCCACCCTCGACACCACCCAGACCGTGCGCTCGAGCGGTTTCTGGGACGGCTCGCGCGAAGTGGTCGACCCCAACGGCAACCGGATCCGCTACGTGATCCACCGCATGTGCAAGCTCGACCTGGCCTACAGCCACAAGGACAACGCCTGCGTGCAGACCGCCACCAATACGTCCACGCTCGGCAATACCGTGCGCCTGGGCGACAGCCTGGCCTCGGATTCGCCGGTCTACGCGGGCGTGCCGCAACTGCATTACGTGATCACCGCCCGCATCGACGGGGCGCGCGGCGGCAACGTGGTCACCCAGCTGGTGGTCCTGATCAGCGCCTGAGGCGCCGGGACTGCCGCAACCTGAGATTGGAACGCGCATGAACAAGCTTCTTCTTCGATTCCCGGGCCTGCTGGCGGCGCTGCTGCTGTCGGCACTGCCGGCCGTGCCGGCGTTGGCCGATCCGATCGCGATCGCCCAGCTGCCGCTGCTGAACATCACCGGCAGCGGCACGGTCAAGCCCAACCTGATGCTCCTGTACGATAACTCGGGCTCGATGAGCAGCAACTTCACGCCCGACTACATCGACGACGCCAGCACCTGCCGCGGACGCGCGACCCTCGCCGGCGGCACCCGCGGCTGCCGCATCGGCGACCCGCCGTTCGCCAGCCCGGACTTCAACCGCCAGTACTACGATCCGCGCGTGCGCTATCTGCCGCCGGTGAAGGCCGACGGCACCAGCTACAACAGCCAGACCGCCGCCAATACCAGCGACTGGACCTCGGTCCTGACCGACGGCTTCAACGTCAACAACACCGACATGACGGGCACAAACGCCAACAGGACCGACCTGGTGAGCGGTTTTCCCGACCTGCGCTGGTGCGACGGCTCCGGCAACTGCAGCTACAACCGCAGCGGCTACAGCTTCCCGAACGACGAGCGCTACAACGCCCAGAGCTTCACCGCCAACCCGTACTACTACCTGATCAACGTCGCCGAATACTGCACCGACGCCGGCATGACCAACTGCCGCGCTACCTCCGTGAACGCGGCCGCACCGAGCGGCTATCCGGTGGCGGCGCGGGTGCGCTGGTGCGATAGCCGCGCGCTGACCAACTGCCAGGCCAAGTACGTCGGCGCCTTCAAGTACCCGCGCTTCTCCGACCCCAACCGGCCGGCCGAGTGGTACGGCACCGTCACCATCGGCGCGTCCAGCGGCAACAGTTCGATGAAGCTCAACAGCGTGAGCGCCACCTTCAACGGCGCTACCGTCGTGATCACCAACGCCGCGGTCACCGCCGCCAACGGCACCGATACCGCCGCCAAGCAGCAGGCCGCGGCCAACGCGCTGGCCGCCTCGATCATCGCCAAGGCCGGCGTGGCCCAGCCCTTTACCGCCTGCGTCAAGACCCCGACGGGTGGCGGCGTGCCGGCCTGCTCGACCTTCGGCATCACCCTCGATACCACCAACGTCGTGGCGGTGGTGCCGGTCAGCTGCCCGGCCGGGACCAGCGGCAAGCCGGTCGGTCCCTGCACCCTGGTCAGCGACGGCAGCCGTTCCGGCACCGCGCTGACCATTTCGACCGGCACCGCGTCGACCGCGCTGCTGGCGGTGTCGGGCACCACCAACAACAGCAAGAACCAGGTGCTGTCCCAGGTTTCGCTCGGCGGCCAGGGCCTGTTCTCGAGCAGCCTGACCTTCGGCAAGGGCATCAATGCAAAGGCCGTGGCGGTCGCGATCCGCGACAAGATCGGCACCCAGGGCACCCTGCGCGCCTACGTGGGCGGCGCCAGCGGCAGCGGCCCGATCTGCCAGGCCGCGCCGGACACCACGGTCTGCCTGGTCGACACCGCGCCCGACGCCGAAGGCAGCAACATCACGCTCGGCACGCTGAGCAACAACGGCAGCAAGCCGGCCAACCTGATCTTCAGCACCACCGCCGCCGTCAGCGACGGGATCCCGGCCAGCGCGACCGAGCTGGGCGCCTCGGTGTTCGTACGCACCGACATCGTCCCCGGCCGCACCAGCTATCCGAAGTACCCGGGCCGCGGCGACTGCGCAGGCAGCTCCTGCACTTACGCCGAAGAGATGACCAACTTCGCCAACTGGTACACGTACTACAAGACGCGCAACCAGATGATGAAGACCGCCGTCGGCCAGGCCTTCCAGCCGATCACCGACAACTACAACGTCGGCCTGGTGTCGCTGTCGACCGCGGCGGCGGAGGGCACCATGACCCGTCCCAAGCCGTTCTCGGGCAACAGCCGCAGCAACTGGTACACCTCGCTGTACGCAATGAACGGCAGTAACTCGACGCCGATCCGCCAGGCCCTGCACGCGATCGGCAAGATGTACGCGAACCAGTCGCCCTACAACTACGCGGCCGGTTCGGAAGTGGTGCAGTTCCCCTGCCAGCAGAACTTCACCTTCGTCACCACCGACGGCTACTGGAACGGCAACGCGGCGGCCGACGTCGTCAGCAACGACGAGGCAGAGAACGCGGGCCGCTTCTGCCTGCGCTCGAAGGGCTGCGTCGATCCGAGCGTACAGAGCGCGAACTCGCTGGCCGACATCGCGCTGTATTGGTACAACGGCGGCTCCAGCACCACCGTCACCTCGCTGCGCCGCAACCTGGAAGACTGGACCAAGCCCGGCCTGGTGCCGGCCGCGCCGGGCGAGAACACCCGCCTGCACATGAAGACTTACACCCTGGGCCTGGGCGTGGACGGCATCATGACCTACGAGCCGAACTACGACACCGCGGCCGCGGTGGGCGGCGACTTCTACAAGCTGATCACGGGCGTGACCAGCGGCTGCCCCTGGAACGGCGGCGGACGCTACGTCTGGCCTGATCCGATGACCGGCGACAACGGCGGCTCGGCGGCCTACCAGTCGCGCGTGGACGACCTGTGGCACGCCGCCATCAACGGCCATGGCAAGTACTTCTCGGCGTCCGACCCGCGCCAGGTGGTCGACGGCTTGCAGGAAGCGCTGGCCAACATCGAGGTGAAGGTAGGCGCGGCGGCAGCGTCGGCCACCTCGACCCCGAACATCTCGCAGTTCGACAACGACATCTTCTCGGCCACCTTCACGACCGTGAAATGGTATGGCCAGCTCACCAAGCGCAAGATCGACACCGTGACCGGCGTGGTCGGCAGCACCGACGTGTGGAACTCGTCCAACATCGTCGGCCGCAAGGTGGCCGACACCACCGACACCCGCCGCATCCTGATGCTCAACACCGGCACCACGACCCTCAAGGACTTCGACTACTCCCTTATGAGCACGCTGGAGAAGAGCTGGTTCGACGGCAAGTGCGGCGCCCTGTCGCAGTGCGCCAACCTGTCGAGCGCCAACCGCGACATCGTCAACGCCGGCGCCAACATCGTCAACTGGCTGCGCGGGCGCCAGCAGTACGCCAACGACACCGTGCTGCGCGCCTACACCCGCACCGAGACCATTCCCCAAGGGGCGAGCGCCACCTTGCCGATCGTGCTGGGCGACATCGCCTCGGCCAAGCCGGCCTTTATCCGCGACCCGCGCAAGGACTACCGGCGCACCGGCTACAACGACTTCAAGGTCGACCATGCGACCCGCGCCGGCACCGTGTTCGCGGCCGCCAACGACGGCATGCTGCATGCGTTCGACGCCGCCGGCGGCGAGGAGCTGTGGGCCTACGTCCCGCGCATCACGATGAAGAAGCTGCACGCGCAGGCCAGCGTCAACTACGGCACCAACCACCAGTACACGGTGGACGGCTCGCCGGAAGTGGGCGACGTTTACATCAACGGCGAATGGCGCACCGTGCTGGTGGCCGGCCTGAACGCGGGCGGGCGCGGCTACTATGCGCTCGACGTCACCGATCCGGCGCAGCCACGCGCGCTGTGGGAACTGTGCGCCGACGCCACTGTCTGCACCGGCATCAACCATGAGCCCGAACTCGGCCTCACCTTCGGCAATCCGCAGTTCGGCACCTGGAAGAACGCCGCCGGCGCCGAGCGCTGGGTGGTGTTCCTGACTTCCGGCTACAACAACATCCCGGGTGTGGACGGCGTCAACAGCGGCAGCGGCCTGGGCTTCCTGTTCGTGGTCGACGTCGCCACCGGCCAGGTGCTGGACCGCATCAGTACCGGCTCCGGCAGCACCTCGACCCCGTCGGGCTTCGCCAAGATCACCGCGATCACCAGCAACCCGACCACCGACCCGCTGGTGACCTATGTCTACGGCGGCGACAACCTGGGCCAGATGTGGCGCTTCGACTTCACCGAGGCGGGCACCGTGCGCCTGGTGAAGATGGGCGACGCCGGCCCGAACCAGCCGATCACCACCCGTCCCGACGTGGCCCTGTGCCGCGTCGACGTCACCAACGAGGACGGCAGCACCGAGCCGGGCACCCAGCGCGTGGTGGCCTTCGGCACCGGGCGTCTGCTCGACATCACGGACGTCGGCAGCACCGCGGTGCAGTCGGCCTACGTGCTCAAGGACACCGGCGAGCCGATCGCGGCGTCCGCATGGCGCGGCAGCAGCATGGCGCAGCGCTCGCTGACCAAGGTTCCGGGCGCGGCCGGCGACACCTATACCATCGGCGGAACGACGGCCAACCTGAGCACCCAGGCCGGCTGGTTCGTGGACTTCAACCGCAACACGGGCGAACGCGTCAACCTCGACCCCAAGGTGGTGCTGGGCACGCTCACGGTGGTGACCAACCTGCCGAGTTCCTCCTCGGCCTGCTCGGTGGGCGGCACCAGTAACATCTATGAGCTGGACCTGTGCACGGCGCGCCCGGTGCGCGAGGTGGCCGGTTCGACCCTGTCGAACAACTCGGCGGTGGTCGGCTTCATCAACATCGGCCTGCCGAACGGCGAGACCAAGACCATCGCCACCACGGCGGACGGCAAGACGGTAACCAAGGACCACAATCCGGCCGCCACCATGCCGACCCGCCGCGCCGGCTGGCGCCGCGTGCGCGAATAGGCCGACAGTGCTTACCTGCCCCTGTGCGCACGCGCAGGGGCATTTTGTCCACACGGTTCGGCCGGGAATCGGTAAAATCGAGGGTTTTCTTACCTGGGCCACCTTGTTAGGCTCGACTATGTCCAACGATACCGAAATTTCCGCCGACGACAGCGCACTGAGCGCCGACGCCGGCAGCAGCACCAACGACCGCCAGGCCGGCCTGATCGCGAAGGAAGTCGCGCGCCGCCGTACCTTCGGCATCATTTCCCACCCCGACGCCGGTAAAACCACGCTGACCGAGAAGCTGCTGCTGTTCTCGGGCGCGATCCAGCTCGCCGGCACCGTCAAGGGCCGCAAGAGCGGCCGCCATGCGACCTCGGACTGGATGGACATCGAGAAGCAGCGCGGCATCTCGGTCGCGTCCTCGGTGATGCAGTTCGAATTCCGCGACCATGTCATCAACCTGCTCGACACCCCGGGCCACCAGGACTTTTCGGAAGACACCTACCGCGTGCTGACGGCGGTCGACTCGGCCCTGATGGTGATCGACGCGGCCAAGGGCGTGGAAGAGCAGACCATCAAGCTGCTCGACGTCTGCCGCATGCGCGACACCCCGATCGTCACCTTCATGAACAAGCTGGACCGCGAAACCCGCGACCCGCTCGAACTGCTGGACGAAGTGGAATCGGTGCTCAAGATCGAATGCGCGCCGGTGACCTGGCCGATCGGCATGGGCAAGAACTTCCGCGGCGTCTACCACCTGCTGAAGGACGAGATCATGCTGTTCAAGGCGGGCGAAGAGAAAGCCGACGGCGCCTTCGAGATCGTCAAGGGCATCGACAACCCGAAGCTGGCCGACATGTTCCCGCTCGAGATCGAGCAGCTGAAGATGGAAGTGGAACTGGTGCACGGCGCTTCGCACGTGTTCGACATCGAGCGCTTCCTGTCGGGCGTGCAGACGCCGGTGTTTTTCGGCTCCGCGATCAACAACTTCGGCGTGCGCGAAATCCTGTCGGCCCTGGTCGACTGGGCCCCGGCGCCGCGCGAACGCGACGCCACCGTGCGCGCCGTGGAACCGGTCGAGCCGAAATTCTCGGGCTTCGTCTTCAAGATCCAGGCCAACATGGACCCGGCCCACCGCGACCGCATCGCCTTCCTGCGTGTGTGCTCGGGACGTTTCGAAAAAGGCATGAAGGTCAAGCACCTGCGTCTCGGCCGCGAAGTGAAACTGTCTTCGGTGGTGACCTTCATGGCCTCGAGCCGCGAACAGGTGGAGGAAGCCTACGCCGGCGACATCATCGGCCTGCCGAACCACGGCAACATGCAGATCGGCGACAGCTTCTCGGAAGGCGAGATGCTGACCTTCACCGGCATCCCGTATTTTGCGCCGGACCTGTTCCGCACGGTGCGCATCCGCAATCCGCTGAAGGTCAAGCAGCTGCACAAGGGGCTGCAGCAGCTGGGCGAGGAGGGCGCGGTGCAGGTGTTCAAGCCGGTGCTGGGCTCGGACCTGATCCTGGGCGCGGTCGGCGTGCTGCAGTTCGAAGTGGTGGCGAGCCGCTTGTTGAACGAATATGGCGTCGATGCCGTGTTCGAAAGCAGCAGCATCTCGAGCGCACGCTGGGTGTCGAGCGACGACAAGAAGGCACTGTCCGACTTCGAGAACCAGCTCGGCCACCAGGTCGCCTACGACGCGGCCGGCAACCTGGCTTTCCTGGCCACCTCCGGTGTCAACCTGCGCCTGACCCAGGAGCGCTGGCCCAAGCTGACCTTCCATGCGACCCGCGAGCACGCGGCCAAGCTGGCCTGAACAGCTGACGTCGAGAAGGGTGGTCGGCGAAGCCGACCACCCTACGGATTTCCTCTAAACTCCTTCACCACCTGCGTGCGCCCACCCGCACGCAACTGCACCGGCAGCCAGCCGCGCTCCGGCGCCAGCCACACGTCCAGGCCTCCCTTGCGCTGCAGGTGCAAGGTATCGAGCGCGCCGAGCGGCGTCTCGATGCGTTCCCGTCCCACGACCTGGTAGCGTTCCACCGCCGCGCCGTCCGCGCGCCCGACATAGATGTCGACCGCTTCCTGCAGCTGGTCCGGATCCGCCAGGCCGATGCCGGCCAGTTGCATCAGCACGGTGGCGCCGTCCTGGCTGCCCGGCTGGTCCTGGGCGCTGCGTCCGAAGGCCTCGAACACGATGGTGCGGCGCTCGCGCTCGAACGCGACGGCAGCACTGCCGGTACCGAGCCGGTAGCTGGCGCGCTGCGGCGAGATGCCGGCGTCGTCGGTGCCGCCCTCGCTCGCGATGTCGCCCAGGATGCCCTCCAGGACCAGCTTGTACTGCACGCCGTCGGTGTCCCAGCGCAGCCTCGCCGCGCCGGCCGGGCCGGTGGCGTCGCGCACTTCGTAGAGCAGGGTGACGGGGGGCGGCATCGATACCCGGTAGCGGCTCGGGGTCTGTGGCTCGGCCACGCCCACGGCGGACGGCGGAGCGGCGCTGGATGCGGGCGCCAGCCGGGTGACCGGCGCCGGCGGCGCAGGCTCCTCCAGCGGCGCCGGGGCATCCGGTACGGGGGCGGGGGCGGGGAGAGCAGGCGCCGTGGGCGTTGCCGCCGGCGCTTCGGCGAGCCGCACCGCCAACCCGGCCTGCGCGGATGGGGGCGGCTCGGGCGCGATGCGCATGTCGAGCCAGGCGATGGCGGCCGCGTGCAGCAGCAGCGAGACGCCGCACAGGGCCAGCAGGCGTCCGTAGCGGCCGAAGAAGGCAGCCGTGCGCGTGCTGGTGGTTGTTCCGGTCGTCATCCCGCTAGTGTAACCGCCCGGCCGGCCGGCCAGAAGCGGATCAGAAGCCGATGCCGACGCTTCCTTTCAGGCCGCTGGCGTTCGAGTTCTTGAACTTGTCGGCGCTGCCGTTGATCGTGTACTCGCCGCTGAGCGTGGTGCGCTTGTTCAGCTTGTACTTGGCGCCTACCGCGCCGTAAGCGCCGGTGGCCGATTCGCTGTCCGTCGGCGCGCCCTGCCTGCCGGCCGCGCGCGCCTCGGCGACGGCCTGCGCACGGTTCGCCGTGACGAAACCGTCATGATTGACCGTACTCTGGGCCACACCCAGCTTGCCGTAGGCGGAGAGGCGGTCGGTGACGGGCACGGTGATCTTTGCGGCGAGGTAAGTGGTGTTGCTCACCACGCCGAGGGCGCCGGCCGCCACCGCGGACTGTACGGCCCGCTGCCTGGCATCGAGGGTGTCGATCTTGTGGAAGCCTTCGTCGCGCAGGTGCGCATAGCCGCCCTCGATGGCCAGATAGTCGTTCAGGGCGTAGCCGATGACCAGCCTGGGGTCGGTGCGAAAGCCCGGGAACAGGCGGTCGTTCGGGTTGGCGCTCTCGTTGCCCCCGTAGAAGGGAGAGTAGCGCTTGAAGCCTTCGGCCAGCGGCCCGTAGCGCCCGGCCGTGTCGGGCGACAGTGTCCCCGCCCGCTCGAGGAGTTGCGCGTTGGCGGCGCCGGCAGCGGCCAGCAGGATGAACAAAGCGGTGCGGGAAAGGCGCATGCATCTTCCTTCATGACGTGGTTGATCGGTCGCTGGGCAGGATACAACATGCTTCTGTGCCAACACTATGAAATTGGTAAGTTTCTGTTTCACAATACATATGTCTCGCAGGACGCGGGCGATATGAGCGACCGCAAACCGCGTAAGAAACGAAGCCGGTAGATTCGTTGAGTGCACTCGGGAAATTGAATTGAAACTGATCCGCGAGTCGATCTGATTACGGGGAGGGTGGAACCATGCTGTCGCGCCTGAAAATCGGACCCAAGCTGCTGCTCGCACCCGGCGTCGTCCTGCTGCTGCTGGTGCTGCTGTCGAGCGGCGCCTACTACGCGATGGTGCGCCAGCACCAGTCGCTGCAGACCATCGTCGGCCCGCGCGCAGTGCAGATGCGCAGCGCCACCGAGCTGGTGGCGCAGGCGCAACGCGTCCATGCCGACACCTACAAGCTGCTCACCTGGCTCGGGAGCAGCTTTTCGCGACCCCGCGTCGACCTCCTGATCGCCGACATCCACCGCCAGCACGCCGCCATCGCGCGCGCCTTCGGCGAGCTGGCGCGCCAGACCACGGCGGACAGCGCCGAGCGCCGCCACGTGATCGAGGCCGCCCACGCGCACCGCCTCTACGTGCGCGCCGCGCGCGAGGTGGTCGAGCTGGCCCACGCCGACGGGACCATCGGCGCGAACGCCATGATCAAGCCGGAGGCGGCGTTTGCAAGCCTGGTGCAGCGCATGACGATGCTGGCCAATCTGGAGCGCGAGCTCTCGGAACGGGCCTCGAACAGCGCAGCCGCGGACTACCGCGTCACCGCCGGCCTGATGCCGGTCGTGATCCTTCTGGCGGTGGCGGTATCGACGGCCATCACGGTGGCGGTGCGGCGCGTGCTCCTGGCCGAGATCCGCGCGATCGGGGCCGCCGCGCTGAGCCTGGCCAGCGGCGACCTGCGGGTGGGCGAGCGCACCTATGGCGACGACGAAATCGGCGAGACGTCGCGGGCGCTGGACGCAGGGATCCGCAACCTGAACGGCACCCTGCGCAGCGTGCTGGAATCGGCGCGCAGCATCGGCAGCGCCTCGCGCGACATCAGTTTCGGCAACCTGAGCATGCACAGCCGCGCGCCGTTCCGTACGCGCTCGCTGGAAGACACGGCGGTGTCGATGCAGCGCCTGGCCGAGGCCGTGACCGTGACCGCCACCCAGGCAGTGGCCGCGCACCGGCTGGCGCAAACGGCGTCTTCCAGTGCGCAGGAGGGCGAACAGACGGTGGAGAAGATGGCCGCGACCCTGGCGCGGGTGAAGGAGGGCGCCGCCCGCGCCGCCGAGGTGGCGGGCGCGATCGACGCCCTGGCCAGCGAGGCCGGATCGCTCGCCCTGAACGCCGCGCTGGAAGCGGCGCGCGCGGGCGGACGCGGGCGGCCGTTCGCCGATGCCGCGGGCGAGGTGAGGCTGCTTTCGCAGCGCGCGGCCCAGGCGGCGCGCGAAGTGCGCGAGCTGGCCGCGCGGTCGGTGGCCGAGATCGACGGCTGCGCCGCTTCGGTGGCCCAGGCCGGCGCCAGCCTGCAGGAGTCGCTGGGAGCGGCGCGTGCAATGGAGGACGTGGCCGGTTGCCTGGGCAATACCAGCGCGGCCCAATCCGGGAGCCTGGCCGGCGTCAACCAGGCCATCGTGCGCATGGACGAGGTCACCCAGCAGAACTGCGCGCTGGTCGAGGAAGCCGCGGCCGCCGCGCGCACCCTGCAAATGCAGGCCCTGGCCCTGTCGCGCACGGTGGCCGCGTTCCGGCTCGACGAGCCCGAGAAGACGGCGCCGGCGCCGGCCCAGGCACAGGCGCCCCAAAAAGAAAGCGGCGTCCCCCGGGATCTTCCCAGGGAACGCCGCCGTCACGAGCGGTCTCACTTGCGGCTCGCGTCGAGCCGCAAGTAATTTAGTAAGCGTCTAACAGACCCGCCAGGGCAAGGCGCATTATCGAAGACAGTACGTTAGTACGGCGAGACAATGCAACGCAGCCATGACGGGAAATGTTTGGCGCTTACTCGTAGTCGCTGATCGGGGCGCAACCGCAGAACAGATTGCGGTCGCCGTACACGTTGTCCGCACGGCCGACCGGCGGCCAGTACTTCTTCTTGCGCAGCGACGCCACCGGGAAGGCCGCCACTTCACGGCTATAGGTGTGCTTCCAGTCGTCGGCGGTCACCACCTCGGCGGTGTGCGGGGCGCCCTTGAGCGGGTTGTCCATCTTGTCGTACTCGCCGCGCTCGACCTTCACGATCTCGGCGTGGATGGTGATCATCGCTTCGATGAAGCGATCCAGCTCAGCCTTCGATTCCGACTCGGTGGGCTCGATCATGAGGGTGCCCGGCACCGGGAAGCTCATGGTCGGGGCGTGGAAGCCGAAATCCATCAGGCGCTTGGCCACGTCCTCGTTCGAGATGCCGGTCTTGTCCTGCAGCGGGCGCAGGTCGATGATGCACTCGTGCGCGACCAGGCCGTCGTGGCCGGTGTACAGCACCGGATAGTGCGGGGCCAGGCGGCGCGCGATGTAGTTGGCGTTCAGGATCGCCACTTCGGTTGCCGCGGTCAGGCCCGACGCGCCCATCATCGCGATGTACATCCACGAGATCGGCAGGATCGAAGCCGAGCCGTAGGCCGCCGCGCTGACGGCGCCGATGCCGGCTTCGTTGCGGACGTAGCCGGTCGACAGCTGGTTCGGCAGGAACGGGGCCAGGTGGGCGCCCACGCCGATCGGGCCGACGCCAGGACCGCCGCCACCGTGCGGGATGCAGAAGGTCTTGTGCAGGTTCAGGTGGCTGACGTCGCCGCCGAAGGCGCCTGGTGCGGCCACGCCGACCATTGCGTTCATGTTGGCGCCGTCGACATACACCTGGCCGCCGTGCTGGTGCACGATCTCGCACAGTTCGCGGATGCCTTCTTCGAACACGCCGTGGGTCGACGGGTAGGTGACCATGACGCAGGCCAGGTCCTTGCTGTACTGCTCGGCCTTGGCCTTCAGGTCGCTGAGATCGACGTTGCCGTTCTCGTCGCAGGCGGTGACCACGACCTTCATACCGACCATGCTGGCCGACGCCGGGTTGGTGCCGTGTGCCGACGACGGGATCAGGCAGATGTTGCGGTGGCCTTCGCCGCGCGACTGGTGGTACTTCTGGATCACCAGGAGGCCCGCGTATTCGCCCTGCGAACCGGCGTTCGGCTGCAGCGAGATGGCGGCGTAGCCGGTGGCGGCGCACAGCATGGCTTCCAGCTGGCCGATCATCTCGCGGTAGCCGACGGTCTGGTCTTCCGGTGCGAACGGGTGGATGTTCGAGAACTCGGGCCAGGTGACCGGGATCATCTCCGAGGTCGCGTTCAGCTTCATGGTGCACGAACCCAGCGGGATCATGGTGCGGTCCAGCGCCAGGTCCTTGTCGGCCAGCGAGCGCAGGTAGCGCAGCATTTCGTGCTCGGCGTGGTAGCGGTTGAAGGTCGGGTGGGTCAGATAGGCCGTGGTGCGGGCCAGCTCGGCCGGGTAGGCGTCCGACACGTCTTCGTCCAGCGCGTCGATATCCACGTTTTTACCGTTGCCGAAGACCGCGAACAGGGCTGCCAGGTCGTCGCGGGTGGTGGTCTCGTCCAGCGAGACGCCCACATGGCCGTCGTCGATGCGGCGCAGGTTGATGCCGGCTTCGCTGGCTGCCGCGTGCAGGGCGGCTGCGTCGCCCTTGACGGTGAGGGTGTCGAAGTAGGTGGTGTTGAGCACCTCGACCCCGAGTTGCTGCAGGCCGCGCGCGAGGATCGCGGTCTGGCGGTGCACGCGGGTGGCGATTTGCTTGAGGCCCTGCGGGCCGTGGTAGACCGCGTACATGCCGGCCATCACGGCCAGCAGCACCTGGGCGGTACAGATGTTCGAGGTGGCTTTCTCGCGGCGGATGTGCTGTTCGCGGGTCTGCAGGGCCAGGCGGTAGGCCTGGTTGCCCTGGGCGTCCACGGTCACGCCGACCAGGCGGCCGGCCATCGAGCGCTTGTATTCGTCGCGGGTGGCCAGGTAGCCGGCGTGCGGGCCGCCGAAACCGAGCGGCACGCCGAAGCGCTGGCTGTTACCGACGACCACGTCGGCGCCCCAGGCGCCCGGCGCTTCCAGCACGGTCAAGGCCAGCAGGTCGGCGGCGACGACCACCATGGCGCCGGCGGCATGCAGGTGCTCCACGGCGGCGCGGTAGTCGCGCACTTCGCCGTTCACGCCCGGGTACTGCAGCAGCACGCCGAAGCAGGTCTCTTCCAGCTTCTCGATGTCGCCGGCCGGGATCACGCGCACTTCGACGCCGATCGGCTCGGCGCGGGTGCGCACCACTTCCAGGGTCTGCGGCAGCACGTCGTCGGCCACGTAGAACACGCGCGAAGCGGACTTGCCGACGCGCTGCAGCAGGGTCATGGCTTCGGCGGCGGCGGTGCCTTCGTCCAGCATCGACGAGTTGGCGATGCCCATGCCGGTGAGGTCGGTGATCATCTGCTGGAAGTTCAGGATCGCTTCCAGGCGGCCCTGCGAGATTTCGGGCTGGTACGGGGTGTAGGCGGTGTACCAGGCCGGGTTCTCGAAGATGTTGCGCAGGATGACCTTCGGGGTGTGGGTGCCGTAGTAGCCCTGGCCGATCATCGACTTCATGACCTTGTTCTTCGAGGCGATCGCCTTCAGGGTCGCCAGCGCGTCTTCTTCGCTGCGCGGTTCGACGAACGGGCCCAGGTCCATGGTGTCCTGGCGGCGGATGTTCGCGGGAACGACGGCGTCGATCAGGGCGGCGCGCGTGGCGTAGCCCAGGGTCGACAGCATGGCTGCCTGTTCGGATTCGGACGGGCCGATGTGGCGCGGGATGAAGGAGTCGCGCGCTTCGAGTTGGGTAAGGCTGGAGCGGGTCATGGTCAGTTCAGGAGAGCTGGAGAGAATCGGGAGGAATCCGCCAGATCGGGGCGGAACCGCAAAACAAAAGGTGCGCCCGCAGGCGCACCGTCATTCGAAGCCGGGTCAGTTGCCGGTGGTTTTGCCGTAGGCGTCGGCGTCCAGCAGCTTGTCGACCGCGCCGGCATCGCTCGGGGCCAGCTTGAACAGCCAGGCGCCGTAGGCATCCTGGTTGATCGAATCCGGGGCGTCGGCGACCGACTGGTTGACGGCGGTGACGGTGCCCGACACCGGCGCGTAGATGTCGCTGGCGGCCTTGACCGACTCAACCACCGCGGCGTCGTCCCCGGCGGTGAAGGCCTTGCCGACCTGCGGCAGTTCGACGAACACGATGTCGCCCAATGCGTCCTGTGCGTACTCGGTGATGCCGACGGTCAGGCTGCCGTCGGCCTCGCGGCGCACCCACTCATGGGACTCGGTGTATTTCAGGTCGGTTGGAATGTTCATGTAAAGGCTCCGGGTTGGTGAGGCGGGTAGTATAAACGTTAGTCTTGAATGTTCTGTATTAGCTTGCGAGGACCTTGCCGTTACGCACGAACGGCAGCTTCACCACGGTGGCAAGCAGCTTCTTGTCGCGGATTTCCACGTGCACGGTGTCGCCGACGGCGACGTCCAGCGGCACGCGCGCCAGGGCGATCGCCTGCTGCATGCTCGGACTGAAGGTGCCGCTGGTGATCTCGCCGACGTTACCGCTGGCGGCGATCACCTTCTGGTGGGCGCGCAGGATGCCGCCCTTTTCGCGCAGGATCAGGCCGACGAAGTTGGCCTGCTGGCCTTTCGCCTGCAGCGCGCTCTTGCCGATGAAGTCGCGCTCCGAGACCAGGTCGACGGTCCAGCCCAGGCCGGCGTCGAGCGGGTTCACGCTGTCGTCCATGTCCTGGCCGTACAGGTTCATGCCGGCTTCCAGGCGCAGGGTGTCGCGCGCGCCCAGGCCGGCCGGCTTGATGCCCGCCGCGGCGAAGGCGTTCCACAGGGCTTCCACTTGCGACGCCGAGACACCGATCTCGAAGCCGTCTTCGCCGGTGTAGCCGGTGCGCGCGACCATGACTTCGCCGAATGGGGTATCCGGGACGATCACGACGTTGAAGGGTTTCAGGGGCTCGGAAGCGGCCCGGGTGGTCGGCAACACCTGCCATACCTTGGCGCGGGCGTTCGGGCCCTGCACGGCGATCAGGGCGATCGGGTCATTGCCGTCGCGGCGCTGGGTGATCGTGATGCCGGCATTGGTGGCGTCATTCTGCTTGCTCATCCAGGCCACGTCCTTCTCGGCGGTGCCGGCGTTGACGACCAGGCGGAACCAGTCTTCGGCAAAATAATAGACGATCAGGTCGTCGATCACGCCGCCTTCGGGATTGAGCATGGCCGAGTACAGGGCCTTGCCCGGCACTTGCAGCTTGTCGACGTTGTTGGCCAGCAGGCCTGCTAGGTACGCACGCACGTTCGCGCCCTTCAGGTCCACCACGCACATGTGCGAGACGTCGAACATGCCGGCGTCAAGGCGGACGGCGTTGTGTTCTTCGATCTGGGAGCCGTAGTTGACCGGCATGTCCCAGCCGCCGAAGTCGACCATCTTGGCTCCGAGGGAGCGGTGTGCGGAATTGAGCGGGGTCGCTTTGAGCGTCATGGAATCCTCGGACAGTGAATAGGGGTGCGGGGCGCCTCGCGGCGCCGGTGTCCCCTCTGTCCTTGGTACCTGAGAGATAGCGGCATGCGCCGCCTGCCCCTTCGGTGGGCCCCGTGCATGCGGGGCCGCTCTCCAGAGTGTGAGCCGGCCGCGCCGTGCGCTGCCGCTCCCTGACCAGTCCTTTTGCCTGAGAGTTTGTGGGTAGTGCCCCTTCGGCGGCAGGTGATCCTGCGCTCTCCCGGTCAAGACTGTGGAGGATATGCCAGCTTGGTGTTGGTGTCAATGAAAGACCATGCTCCAGCAGAGGAAGAGGGGGCTTTCCAAAAAACATTGCCGCGCACTATTGCCGCGCCCCTCGGCGAAGCCTGCGGGCGCGTTTTGCTACACTTGCTCCACACACTTTGCAGTGGGAAACGAGTGGGACAACATATGAGCGAAGACAAAGCACAACCCATCAAGGAAGCCTGGTTCACGCTGTCCGGCGACGTCAACAGCGACATGGTGCACCGTGTGTTCGAAGCGGTCTCCATGATGACCGAGGACGGCATCGAAACGGCCCACGTGCTGGTGCAGTCGAACGGTGGTTACGTCAGTGACGGCCTGTGCCTGCACAATTTCATGGCCAACTCTCCGATCAAGTTCATCATGTACAACGGCGGGGCAGTGGCATCGATCGCCGTCATCCTCTACCTGGCCGGAACCGAGCGCTACTGCAGCGAGACGGCGCGCTTCATGGTCCACAAGTCGCACGCCACGGCCTCGCCGGGCTCGCGGCCGGACGCGCTGAACATCATCGTCGAGGGCCTGCGCGCCGACGACGCCCGCACCGAGTCGATCCTGCGCAAGTGCGTCGAGCTGACGCCGGAACAGTGGGCCATCCACCAGTACTCGGACCTGCACCTGAATTCGCGCGATGCGAAGATCGCCGGGCTGGTCAACGACATCCGCGACTTCCGCCCGCCGAAGGGTGGCATGCTGCGCAACATCTAAGAACCTATCCCAGTAGGGGGGAGGAAGCTAGCTGCGATGCATGGCTGGCAGGGGCAAGGCGCGAGGAGGCCGCATGGCGAGCCATGCAACGACGAACAACGCAGCACCTGCCTGCCAGGCGCGCAGAAAGCGACTCATCCCCTACTGGGATAGGTTTTAAGCCAAAAGAAAAGCCCACCGCGCTGCGATGGGCTGTCGACAATATCGCGAGGGCGGTCGGGCATGGCCCGCCGCGGTCAGCGGTTCTTGTCGTTCTTGTGGCTCTGGCGGCCGGCTTCGGCGTGCTGCTCAGGGGTGCCGCCGCGGGTACCGCCGCTGCCGCCCGAACGCGAGCCCGAGCCCGATCCCGACTGCTTGCTGCCGCCCTGGCGTCCCGCTTCGGCGTGCTGCTGCGAACTGCCGCCCTGCTTCGACTTACCTTGGTTCGAGGCCATGATGATTTCCTTTCAATGTGGGGGAAATGTCCTGCATGCCGGGCTGCGGATCGCTACCACAGCATTTCCGGTCGACCCATCATGCTGTCCGTATGGTTGAATCGGTATCGGATCACGGCGTGATCCAGTGTAGGACAGACGCCGACATACTCAAGTCATAATTGCGAAGGGCTGTGGCGCCAGAGCAGCTCGGTCTGCTTGGATGAGGCAAATATGCACCTCTCCCTATTGCCATATGGAAATATTGTGGCACAATGGATGCAACCCGATCTCGTTCACTTCCACGGCCGTGAATACCGCCCAGACTCCCGCCGTCCGCAAGGCCGCCGCCGCGCAGCGGGCGACGCTGGACGAGCTCGTCGGCATCGCGGCGAAGCTGACGCTTGACGCGCTGATGGACACTGTCGAGCGCATGAGCGCCATGCTGCTGGACATGACCAGCGCCGGCCCCGACCCACAGGACGCGGCGCGCCGTGTCCGCTCCGGCAACCTCCTGAAGGACAACGCCTACGCCTTCGTGCACCTGGCCTCGACCGGCCTCGAGCTGGCGCTCCGCAAGGAAGTCGCCTTGCTCGCGCCCAGCGCCGGCAAGGCAGGCAAGGCCGCACCCCTGACCCTGAGCCTGGTGCCGATGGAAGAGATGGACCAGCAGCTCGCCTTCGCCGTCATCAGCCGGCCCTTCGACATCCAGCAGTCCGAGCGCCTGGCCAGCCTGGGCGCGCGCCTGGGCGTGCTGCTCGGGCGCGAGCTGGTGCGCGCTTCCCATAATCCCTTCCGGCCCGAAATCTTCCTGCGCGCCCTGCGGGACGCCTGGGTCGAATTCGAGCCGGACGAAGCCGCGCACGGCCTGGTGCTGCCGCTGCTGCGCACCGGGATCGTGTTCGACCTGGGACCCATCCTCGACGCCCTGAACGACAAACTCAAGCCGGCGCGCGCCCGGGACGAGCGTTTTGCCAAGACCGACGACAGCGCCAGCAGCCGCGCCGCCCGCGCCCGGCGCGATGCCGCCGTCTCGCAGCAGTTGCGCCAGCTGTTCGGCGCGGCCGAGCCGGCGCCGGGCGCGGACCTCGACATTCCCGTGATTCCGAATCTGCCCCAGGGCAGCGGCGGCTGGCGGCCGAGCGCAGCAACCGGTTTCGCGGATCCGACGGCTGCGACCGGCGGTGGCGCCGTCCAGCCGGCGGCCGGGCAGGGCGCTACGCCTTATGTGGCCGCCACTGCGCCCGGCGCCCCGGCGCAGGCCGTGCCCGCACCGCTGATCGAGATGCTGGAGAAGTTTGCCGGCGCATTGAGCGCAGCCCCGGCGGCGGCCACGACTGCATCCACGCCCCATGAGGTGTTCTACCTGCCGCGCCTGAAGCAGAGCCTGCCCCAGGGCAGCCTGTCGCGCGGCGATGAGACCACGCTCGACCTGCTGTCGCGCATCTTCGAGACCGTGCTGCTCGACGAGAGCATCCCGCAGGAGACGCGCGAGCTGATCGCTTTCCTGCAGGTGCCGGTGCTGAAGGCGGCGCTGAAGGACCGCAGCTTCTTCTTCCAGGAGGCGCACCCGGCGCGGCGCATGCTCGACCTGCTGTCCCAGGCCGGCTGGGAGCAGGGAGGAAATCCCGAGGATCCGGTCTACCGCGCCATGCAGCGGGGCGTCGCCCAGGTGCGCGAGGCGCGACCGGACGCTTTTGCCGTCGCCGTTTCCGAGCTCGAAGCCAGCCTGCAGCAGCGCGAACAGGCCGAGCAGGCCGCGATCGCCGGGCCGATCGCCCAGGCCACGCGCCAGGAAAAACAGGCCGCCGCCGCCCGTTCGGCGAAGAAGGCGGTGTCGCTGCGCCTGGCCGGCGAGCAGGTGGTCGCCCTGGTCGGCACCTTCCTCGAGCAACGGTGGACCCCGGTGCTGACCTTGGCCTACACCATCGAGGACAGCAAGCCGGGCGCGGTCGACAACGCCACCCGCGCCATGGACGACCTGATCTGGAGCGTCAAGCCGAAGGCCACCCAGGAGCAGCGCAAGGCCCTGATCAAGAGCCTGCCCGGCCTCCTTACCACCCTCAACAAATGGCTCGACGCCGTGAAATGGCAGGATGCCGAGCGCCTGCAGTTCTTCGCCGAGCTGGCCGAATGCCATGCGGCGATCGTGCGCGCCCCGATCGAACTCTCGCCCGAGCGCCAGCTGGAGCTGGCGGTGGAAGCCGCCCAGCAGGACGCCATGCGCCGCATCGCCCAGGAGCAGGCCGTCGTCGAGGATGACGTCCCGGGCGATTCGGCCAGCGCCGCGCTGGCGACCCTGGAGCGCGGCATGCGCGTCGAATTCAGCGGCGCCTCCGGGGTGCGCAAGCTGCGCCTGGCCTGGGTCAGCCCGCTGCGCACCCTGTTCATCTTCTCCGGCGCCAACCGCCAGGAAGCCTTCTCGCTCCCGGCCGAGCGCCTCGCGGACGCCTTCCGCACCGGCAGCATTCGGGTGCTGGCGCCGGAAGGGGTGGTCGGCCGGGTGCTGACCCAGGCCGTGGGCGAGGCGGCCATGAACGATCCGGCGGGGAGCCGTCAGGTCTGCTAGAAGCGCCGTTCTCTTGTTATGAGGGCAACAACGGCGTACACTGAACTTTTCGGGCTGTCTGTAATCGTGCGATGAGCGGACGTTCCAGATCGAATGTTCACACTACCGGGCTAAAGCATGACCTTGCTCCCATTACGTTACATGTCCGCGCTGTTTTTTTCAGCTTTGGTCGGACACAGCGCCCACGCCGCTTGCCCAGCAGAGGTTATCATGACGCTGGAGCAAGAAATGAAAACGGTAAGCGCGGTCGTGGTCGGAAAAGCGATCGCGCAGGAATATAGTGCGGCGGGTCCAGGTGGGACATGGCTCGACGGGACGTATTACACAATATCGGTATCAAGTACGCATCACGGTTCGGCAGCAAGAATAATCAGGGTTTTAGCGAAAATTCGTCTGGCCGCTTCCCGATGTTATTGAATAAGTCGTACCTGCTGTTCGTTAGCACCTGCGACGGCGTGCCATACATCGACGCGAAGGGTAATTCAGGACTCCTAAGCAAACAGATAAGTATTCTTAGGCAAGTAATAAATAGGTAATAGCCGAACGGTCGGCAGCCGACTAGAAGCGGGCATTCGTACCCCCAATCGCCACGCCTGCTTGCCAATGCTGAATCCGACACTCGTTGGGTGGGCAGCATTTCCCAAGCACTCGGAAGCCTGCGCATGTATGACCGGCCGCTTTGAGCCAATCCGCCCTTCGACAGGTTTGTTCAGCCGTTCCGAGTAATTGTTGGCTACCAGCGCACGGCCAGTGCCCAACATTGGCCGAAATGCAAGCAACCAATGGTATGATGGGGCCTTTACGCCCCCTGGACCAGCCTGAGCAACGTGCGCCTATCATCCATTAAATTGTCGGGATTTAAGTCTTTTGTCGATCCCACCAATTTCCAGGTGCCCGGCCAGCTCGTCGGCGTGGTCGGCCCTAACGGTTGCGGCAAGTCGAACATCATCGATGCCGTACGCTGGGTGCTGGGCGAATCGAAAGCCTCCGAGCTGCGCGGCGAGTCGATGCAGGACGTGATCTTCAACGGCTCCACCCACCGTAAACCTGCCGGCCGCGCCTCGGTCGAGCTGGTCTTCGACAACAGCCACGGCAAGGCGGCGGGACAGTGGAGCCAGTATGCCGAGATCGCGGTCAAGCGCACCCTCACGCGCGACGGCACCTCGACCTATTACATCAACGGCCAGCCGGTGCGCCGGCGCGATATCCAGGACATCTTCCTCGGCACCGGCCTGGGGCCGCGCGCCTACGCCATCATCGGCCAGGGCATGATCTCGCGCATCATCGAGTCGCGCCCGGAAGAGCTGCGCGTCTTCCTCGAAGAAGCGGCCGGCGTTTCCAAGTACAAAGAGCGCCGCCGCGAGACCGAGAACCGGCTGTCGGACACGCGCGAAAACCTGCAGCGGGTCGAGGACATCCTGCGCGAGCTGAACGCCAACCTGGAAAAGCTGGAAGCCCAGGCCGCGGTGGCGAACCGCTTCCATCAGCTGCAAAGCGACCAGGAAGAAAAACAGAAGCTCCTCTGGCTGCTGCGCAAGAACGAGGCCAAGGCCGAGCAGCTGCGCTACTTCCGCGAAGTCGAGGAAGCCCAGACCGCGCTCGAAGCCCAGACGGCCAAGCTGCGCAACGTCGAGCTGGAGCTGGAACACATGCGCCAGTCACATTTTTCCATTGGCGACCGCCTGCATACGGCACAAGGAGCCCTGTACCAGACCAACTCCGAGATCGGCAGCCTGGAAGCCCAGATCAAGTTCGTGGTCGAGTCGCGTACCCGCCTGCAGAACCAGCTCGGCACCCTGGCCGCCCAGCGCGACGGGTGGCTGGCCCAGCGCCAGGAGTACGAAGAGCAGCTGCTTGATGCCGAGATGACGCTGGAAGAACTCGGCGCGCGTGCGGAAGGCGCCCAGATCGCGGTCGAGGCCCACGGCGAGCGGGTGCCCGAACTGGAAGCGGCCTGGCGCCAGGCCCAGGAGCGTTCCAATGAATCGCGCGCCCGCATCATGCAGGTGCAGCAGCGCATCGAACTGGCCAGCGCCCACGGGCGCAACGCCGCAAACATCCTCACCGGTCTGGCGAGCCGGCGCGAGCGCCTGCAGCAGGAGCGCAACGGCCTCAATCTGCCGGACAGCGTCACCCTCGACAACCTGCGACTGCAACTGGAAGAAAAGCAGCTGGCGCTGGAAGAGCAGACCATGTTGCTGGACGAGGCGGGCGGACGCCAGGAAGCGGTGGAGCAGGGGCGCAAGGACGCCCACGCCCAGGTCCAGCAGGAGTCCGCGGCGAACGCCCAGCTGGAAGCGCGCTTGGCGGCACTGCGCCAGGTGCAGGACCGGGTCCAGACCGGCGGCAAGGTCCAGCCCTGGCTGGACAAGCACGAACTGGGCGCGCTGCCGCGCCTGTGGCAGAAGCTCGACGTCGAGGAAGGCTGGGAGACGGCGCTGGAAGCGGTGCTGCGCGAACGCGCAGGGGCGCTGGAGCTGTCGAACCTGGACTGGGCCAAGGCCTTCTTCAGCGACGCGCCGCCGGCGCGGCTGGCGCTGTATTCGCCGGCGCCTGCCGCCAGCGGCGTCGTCAACGATATACCAGGCCTGAAGCCTTTTGCGAGCCTGCTGCGCCTGAACGATCCCGGCGTGCGCGACGTGCTGAATGACTGGCTGCACCACGTCTACGTGGCCCACGACGCGGCCGAGGCCTTTGCCAACCGTGCGCGCCTGCCGCAGGGCGGCTGTTTCGTCACGCGCCAGGGCCACCTGGTCACGGCTTCGAGCGTGCGCTTCCACGCGCTAGATACCGAGCAGGACGGCATGCTGGCGCGCCAGCACGACATCGACAATATTACCAAGCAGCTGCGCGCCCAGGCCCTGCTGCTGGACGAAGCCAGGAGCCGCGCCACCCGCGCCGACGCCGCCGTCAGCGATTTGACGCGCCGCTTGCAGGATGGGCGCCAGCGCGTCGGCACGCTCACGCGCGAAGTGCACGCGCTGCAGATCGAGGTGCTCAAGCAAAGCGAGATCGAAGCGCGCTTCAACCAGCGCAGCGGCCAGATCGCGGCCGACCTGCTTGAAATCGCCGCCCAGGAAGCCGAGCAGCGCCAGGCCGCCGCGGAGGCCGAGCAGGAATTCGAACAGCTCGACATGGAGCTGGCCGAGCTGCAGGGCGCGCACGAGGACGGCCAGACCGCCTTCCTCGAAAAAGAGCAGGCCTTGGCCGACGCGCGCCAGAAGCTGCGCGACCTGGAGCGCGGCGCCCAGGAAGCCCAGTTCGCCGAGCGCGCACAGCGCAGCAAGATCGAGGAACTGCGCCGCAACATCGCCACCGCCTCCAACCAAGCCGAGCAGGTCGCGGCCAGCCTGGGCGCAGGTAGGCTGGAACTGGAAGCGCTGGAATCGGGCACCGCCCACGAAGGCCTGCAGGAACTGCTGGAGCGCCGTTCGGTCCAGGAGCGCGCGCTGGCCGACGCCAGGCACGAGCTCGACCAGATCACCCAGCAGCTGCGCCAGCTGGAAGAACTGCGGATGGGGAACGAGCGCAGCCTGCAGCCGCAGCGCGACCGCATCACCGAAATGCAGCTGAAAGAACAGGCCGCGCGCCTGAACCAGGAGCAGTTCGCCGAAGCGCTGGCCACGACCGGTGCGGTCGAATCCGAGCTGGCGGACAAACTCACCCCCGACATGAAGCCGCAATACCTGCAGGGCGAAGTCACGCGCCTGACCAATGCCATCGGCGCGCTGGGCGCCGTCAACCTGGCGGCGGTCGAGGAACTGGCCCAGGCCACCGAGCGCAAGCGCTACCTCGATTCGCAGAACAACGACCTGCAGGAGGCGATCGCCACCCTGGAAGATGCGATCGGCCGCATCGACCGCGAGACGCGCGACCTGTTGCAGGACACCTTCGACCGGGTCAACACCCACTTCTCGGAACTGTTCCCGATCCTGTTCGGCGGGGGCAATGCCAAACTCGTCATGACCGGCGACGAGATCCTCGATTCGGGCGTGCAGGTGATGGCCCAGCCGCCCGGCAAGAAGAACGCGACCATCCACCTGCTGTCCGGCGGCGAAAAAGCGCTGACCGCGACCGCGCTGGTGTTTTCGATGTTCCGCCTGAACCCGGCGCCGTTCTGCCTGCTGGACGAGGTCGACGCGCCGCTGGACGACGCCAATACCGAGCGCTTCTGCCGCATGGTCAAGCGCATGTCGGACCAGACCCAATTCCTCTTCATCTCGCACAACAAGATCGCGATGGAGATGGCCAACCAACTGATCGGTGTGACGATGCAGGAGCAGGGCGTATCGCGCATCGTGGCGGTGGACATGGAGTCCGCCGCGAATTTCGCAACTGAGGCACAAGCAGCATGACAGATCTCCAAATGAGCCTGATCGCGGCCGCCGGCGTGTTCGTCGCCGGCGTCTTCTCGTACAACAAATGGCAGGAGTACAAGGCCCGCAAGAGCGTCGAACGCGCGTTCGCGTCGGACCATGACGACGTCCTGATGCGCAACGGCGAGACGCCGCCGGAGCGCCAGGAACCGATGCTGGACCTGGGCGCCGAGACGCCCTTGGCACCGCTCGACGTGCATGCGGGTGCCGCGACCTCCGACACGGTCGCCGCCGACGAGGCAGCCCACGACATCCCGGCCGCCGCGCCGGTGGCGCCGGCTCCCGTGACGCCCGCGGCCGCCGTGCCGCGCGCCCCGACCACGGTCGCCGCGCTGACTCCCGCGGCGGCGGCGCCGGAGGTGCCGCCTTCGGAACTGGCCGAAAGCCTGGTCGACCCGCTGATCGACTGCATCGTCCCGCTGAACTTCGAAGGCGCCCTGCGCGGCGACAAGATCCTGCCAGCGCTGCACAAGCTGCGCCGGGTCGGCAACAAGCCGATCCATTACGTGGGCTATGCCGTCAGCGGCGAGTGGGCGCCGATCGTGCACGGCGGCGTCTACACCAAGCTGCAGGCCGGCGTGCAGATGGCTACCCGCACCACGGCCCTGAACGAGATCGAGTATTCGGAACTGGTCACGCGCCTGCGCGCGGTGGCCGACGAGATCGGCGCCGAGCCGGAAGTGCCGGACATGATGGAGGTGATGAGCGAAGCGCGCGCCCTGCACCGTTTCGTGGCCGGTCACGACGCCCAGCTGGGGGTGAACCTGGCCGCCAACGGCGCCCCGTGGGCGATCTCGACCCTCATCGGCGCGCTGGAAAACCAGGGCTTCGACGTGCGTCCGGACGGCCGCTTCTCGATGCCCGACAAGGGTGAGGGAAATGCAGGCGGCGTCCTGTTCACCCTGTCGACCAACGTCACCCTGGGCGCCGACACCACCAACCGCCTGACCCTGCTGCTGGACGTGCCCTGCGTGGCCCCGAGCCGCGACGGCTTCGGCGCGATGGTCAAGGCTGCCCGTGAGCTGACGGCGCGCCTGGACGCGACCATCGTCGACGACTTCGAGCAGCCGCTGCTTGAGCCCGCCCTGGACGAGATCAAGGGCCAGGTCGCCGAGTTCTACCAGGAGATGGAAGCGGCCGACATCCCGGCCGGTTCGACCCGCGCGCTGCGCCTGTTCGTCTGAGGAGGTCCGCTTGGCTGAACAAGATCACCTGGCACGAATGGCGTGGCTGGTCGAGGAACTGAACCGCCACATCTACAACTACCACGTGCTCGACGCGCCGACCATTCCGGACGCCGAGTACGACAAGCTGTTCCGGGAACTGCAGATTCTCGAAAGCGCGCATCCGGAAGCGGTGAAGAACGATTCGCCGACCTCGCGCGTGGGCGCCGCCCCGATCCCCGAGTTCAAGCAGGTGACGCACTCGGTGCCGATGCTCTCGCTGAACAACGGCTTCCTGGATGAAGACGTCGAGAACTTCGACCGCCGCGTGCGCGAAGGCCTGGAGGCCCAGCAAGTGGCCTATTCGGCCGAGCTGAAGTTCGACGGCCTGGCGATCAGCCTGCGCTACGAGCACGGCGTGTTCGTGCAGGCCGCCACCCGCGGCGACGGCTACACCGGGGAAGACGTCACCGCCAACATTCGCACCGTGCGGGTGATTCCGCTGCGCCTGCACGGGAGCGACGTGCCGAGCGTGCTCGAAGTGCGCGGCGAAGTCCTGATGTTCAAGGACGACTTCAACCGTCTCAATCAACGCCAGCGCGATGCCGGTCAGAAGGAATTCGCCAATCCGCGCAACGCGGCCGCCGGCAGCCTGCGCCAGCTCGACGCGCGCATCACCGCCCAGCGCAAGCTCCGGTTCTTCGCCTATGGCATCGGACGCCTGGAGGGCGCCGAACTGCCGGAGACGCATTCGGCGGTGCTGGACTGGTTCGACCGCCTCGGCCTGCCGGTCTCGAAGGAGCGCGCGGTCGTCACCGGTTGCGCAGGCCTGCTCGGCTACTACCGCACTATCGGAGAAAAGCGCGGCGCCTTGCCCTACGAAATCGATGGCGTCGTGTACAAGGTCGACAGCGTGGCCGACCAGGCCCAGCTGGGCTTCGTGTCGCGCGCGCCACGCTTCGCGCTGGCGCATAAGTTCCCGGCCGAGGAAGCCTTGACCACGGTGCAGGCGATCGACGTCCAGGTCGGCCGCACCGGCGCCATCACGCCGGTGGCGCGTCTGACCCCGGTCTCCGTGGGCGGCGTCACGGTCACCAACGCGACCCTGCACAACGAGGACGAAGTGCTGCGCAAGGACGTGCGCGTGGGCGACACCGTCATCGTGCGCCGCGCCGGCGACGTCATCCCCGAGGTATTGTCGGTGATGCTGGAGCGCCGTCCGAGCCCCGAGCCGATGCGCTACAAGCTGCCCGCCACCTGTCCGGTGTGCGGTTCGCACGTGGTGCGCGAAGAGGGCGAGGCGGTGGCGCGCTGCTCGGGCGGGCTGACCTGCGCCGCCCAGCGCAAAGAGGCGATCCGCCATTTCGCCGGCCGGCGCATGATGGACATCGAAGGTCTGGGCGACCGCTACATCGACAGCCTGGTCGAGTGCAACCTGATCCACGGCGTGGCCGACCTGTACAAGCTCACGCTCGACGACCTGCTGGCGATGAAGCGCCTGGCCGACGAGCGCGACGGCACCACCCCGGAGACGGTCAAGCAAGGCAAGGTGGCCACCAAGTGGGCCGATAATGTGCTTGCCGCCATCGCGGCCAGTAAGCATCCGCCGCTCGAGCGCCTGCTGTTCGCGCTCGGCATCCGCCACGTGGGCGAATCGACCGCCAAGACCCTGGCCGACTGGCTGGGACGCTTCGAGCTGGTGCGCCGCGCCCCGGAAGCCCTGTTGCGCGTGCTGCCCGACATCGGCGGCACCGTGGCCGAGGCCATCGCCGAATTCTTCGCGGAAGAGAAGAACCAGCGCGAGATCGACGCGTTACTTGGCGCCGGCGTGGCGCCCACCGGCGAGCATGCGCCCAAGGCGCAGCTGCGCGAGAAGCTCGACGAAGTCAGCCTGCTTGCCGCCCTTGGCATCCCCAAGCTGACCGAGCCGCGCGCACGCCAGCTCATCGCCGCGGGCCAGAGCCTGGAATCGCTGGCCCACCTGAAGGTGTTCGACGTGTTCGGCCTGCCGGCCACCGTTGCAGGCGCACTGGAAGCGTGGATGGCGGAGCCGGGCCGTCGCGAACAGCTGGCGGCGCTGGCGGCGCTGCGGAGCGAACTGCTTGCCAGCCTGCCGGAAGATGCCGCGGCCGCCGAAGGCCCTTTGAATGGCAAGACCTTCGTGCTGACCGGCACCCTGCCGACCATGAGCCGCGACGCGGCCGGCGCCCTGATCGAGGCGGCCGGCGGCAAGGTATCAAGCTCGGTATCGAAAAAGACGTCCTACGTGGTAGCCGGCGCCGAGGCGGGCAGCAAACTGGCCAAGGCCGAAGAACTCGGCGTCACCGTCCTCGACGAAGCGGGCTTGCTGGCGCTGCTGGGACAATAGGCAAGGACTAGAACAAGGAATTCGCATGTCACCCATTCGTAAAGCCGTATTTCCCGTCGCCGGCCTCGGCAGCCGCTTCCTGCCCGCCACCAAGGCGCAGCCGAAGGAGATGCTGCCGATCGTCGATAAGCCGCTGATCCAGTACGCGGTCGAAGAGGCGGTCGCCGCCGGCATCACCGAGCTGGTGTTCATCACCGGCCGCAACAAGCGCGCCATCGAAGACCATTTCGACAAGGCCTATGAGCTCGAGGCCGAACTGGAGGCGCACGGCAAGCAGGCGTTGCTCGATGTGGTGCGCGGCGTGATCCCGAAGAACGTCAACTGCATCTATATCCGCCAGTCGGCCCCGCTGGGTCTGGGCCACGCGGTGCTGTGCGCCCGTCCGGTGATCGGCAACGAGCCCTTCGCCGTGCTGCTGGCGGACGACTTCATGGACACCGACGCCGGCGTCAAGCCGGTACTGGCCCAGATGACCGACTTGTATGCCTACGAGCGCTCCAGCATCCTGGCGGTGCAGGACGTCCCGCGCGAGAACACGCGCCAGTACGGCATCGTCAGCGCGTCGACCTACCGCCCCGGCCTGGAACTGGTGTCCGGCATCGTCGAAAAGCCCGCACCGGACGTGGCGCCGTCGACCTTGGCGGTGGTCGGCCGCTACGTGCTGTCCGGCGCCATCTTCGACCACCTGGAAAACCTCGGCACCGGCGCCGGCGGCGAGATCCAGCTCACCGACGGCATCGCTTCCCTGATGAAGGCCGAGCGTGTGCTGGCCTACCGCTACGAGGGCCGGCGCTACGACTGCGGCTCCAAGCTCGGCTACCTGCAGGCCACCGCCGCGATCGGCCTGAAGCACCCGGAAACGGCCGAGGGCTTCCGCGCCAGCCTGGGCGCGTTGCTGGAACTAGGGCAGAGATGACCGTGCGCGAAATCCTGCGCATGGGCGATCCGCGCCTGCTGCGCGTGGCGAAACCCGTCGAACAGTTCGACACGCCCGAGCTGCACGCCTTGATCGCCGACATGTTCGAGACTATGCATGCGGCCAACGGCGCCGGCCTGGCCGCGCCCCAGATCGGTGTCGACCTGCAGCTGGTGATCTTCGGCTTTGCCAAGAACGGGCGCTATCCCGATGCGCCGCCGGTGCCGGAGACGGTGCTGATCAATCCGGTGCTGACTCCGCTGTCCGACGCGATGGAAGAGGGCTTCGAAGGCTGCCTGTCGGTGCCCGGCCTGCGCGGCAGCGTGCCGCGCTACACGCGGCTGCATTACGAAGGCGTCGACCAGTATGGCAAGCCCATCGTGCGCGATTGCGAAGGCTTCCATGCGCGCGTGGTGCAGCACGAAGTCGACCACCTGCTCGGGATCCTGTATCCGATGCGGATCCGCGATTTTTCCCGCTTCGGGTTCACCGAAGTGATGTTCCCCGACCTCGACCCGAAGGCCGACGACTGATGCGCACTGCTTCCCTGATTCTTCTGCTGGCCTGTGCCGCGCCGCTGGCCCAGGCCGACGATGTGTTCACCAGGATCGACCCGGCACCAAAAAGCGAATTCTGGCTCGACACCGGCTTCGCCACCGCCCACTTCGACAGCGACAAGGACCTGAACGGCGCCAACAAGGGCCTGGGCGCCGAGTACCGTTTCAATGGCAGCATGGCGGCCACCGTCGGGCGCTTCTACAACAGCGACCGGGCGTGGTCGAATTACGCGGGCGTGATCTGGCAGCCGTATGCGGTGGGTCCGGTGCGGGTGGGGCTGGCGCTGGCGGCCTTCGATGGGTATCCGAACATGCGCCGCGGCGGGTGGTTTCCGGCGGCGATTCCGACCCTGACGTATGAGTACCGGCGGGTGGGGGTCAACATCGGCATTATTCCGACGTACAAGGATCGTTTGTATGGGGGGATTTCGTTTCAGCTCAAGTTCAAGCTGTTCGAATAGGGATGCAAACTTGGATCCCCGCCTGCGCGGGGATGACGGCTTTAAGGCTGATGGCACTAAAACCGTCGCTCCCGCGCAGGCGGGAACAATGCCACTGGCATTGTTCCCCCAAGTTTACGAAACGTAGCGTTAACTCTCCTTCGGATACGGCGACTTGCCCCCGTCCGCAATAAACGCATCGATCCGCTGCTGCAGCACCGGCAGCGGCACCGACCCCAGCTGCAGCACCGTATCGTGGAAGTTCCGGATGTCGAACTTCGCCCCCAGCGCCTTCTCGGCCCGCGCGCGCGCTTCCTGGATCGCCATCTGCCCCAGGTAGTAGGACAGCGCCTGCCCCGGCCACGAGATATAGCGGTCGACTTCCGTCTCCACCTCGTGCCTGGCCAGCGCCGTGTTCTCCATCAGGTAGTTCTGCGCCTGCTCGCGCGTCCAGCCCTTGGCGTGGATGCCGGTGTCGACCACCAGGCGCGAGGCGCGCCAGGCCTGGTAGCTCAGCATGCCGAAGTGTTCGTAGGGGGTCTCGTAAATGCCCATCTCCACGCCCAGGCGTTCCGAATACAGCGCCCAGCCTTCGCCGAATGCCGAGATATAGGCGCGGCGGAAGGGCGGCACGCCTTTCTGTTCCTGCGCCACCGGCATCTGGAAGGCGTGGCCGGGGGCCGATTCGTGCAGGGTCAGGGCCGGCAGGCTGTAGAGCGCGCGCGCCGGCAGGTTATACGTGTTGACCCAGTAGGCGCCCGGTCCGCCGCGGCCGGCCGTGTAGTAGGGCGCCTGGTCGTCGGCCACCGGCAGGATCGCGAAGCGGCGGCGCGGCAGGTAGCCGAAGTACTGGTCGGCCTTGGCGTCGAATTTCTTCGCCGTCCAGGCGGCGTGCATCAGCAGTTCCTTGGGGGTCTTGGCATAGAACTGCGGATCCGTGCGCAAGAATGCCAAAAAGGCCGGCAGGTCGCCCTTGAAGCCGGCCTTCTGCATCGTGTCATGCATTTCGGCGCGGATCTTGGCCATCTCGGCCAGGCCGATGGCGTGGATCTGGTCGGCGCTGAGGTTGGTGGTGGTGTACTCGACGATCTTCGACTGGTAGTAGGCCGGGCCGCCGGGCATGCTCTCGGCGGCCAGGGTGGTGCGCGCCTTCGGCACGTATTCGTTGCGGAAGAAGGCCAGCACTCTCGCATAGGCCGGCTGCACCCCGTCGCGGATGAGGCCCACGGCCTGGGCTTTGAGCGCTTCCTGTTCGGCGGGCGGTACCGAGGCCGGGAAATTCTTGAACGGCGTATAGAACACGGTGTCCTGCGGCGTCTTCGCCTCGGCCACCGACACCAGGCCGGCGTCGCGCCCGGCCAGGGTCACCCGGGGCGGGGTGAAGCCGCGCGCCAGGCCGGCGCGCATGTTGGCGGTCTCCTGGGCGAAATAGTCGGGCAGGGCGGCCAGCTGCTTCATGTAGCCGCGGTAGTCGTCCAGGCTGCGCAAGGGGCGGCGCGCGCCGAAAGTGACGTTGGTCCAGAAGGCGCTGTCGGCATTGACCGGCATCTCGTATTCGCGGAAGCGCTGGGCATCGTGCAGGGCCGCGATCTGGGCGCGGTAGACCGCGAAGTTCACGCGTTCATCGGGCGAGAGGGACTCGGGCCGGATGGTGTCGAGTTCCTTCAGGATGCCCGCCCAGTACGCCCGCCGCGCTTCCTGGGCCGGCGCGTCGACGCGCGCCATCTCGCCGCTCACGCCGCGCTCGTCCTCGGCCCGTGCCAGGCGCTGCGCGACGCGCCACTTCCACTCTTTCGTGTAGATTGTCTTGAACTGCGCGTCCGCATCGGTCGCGGCGCTTGCAGGAGCCATCGCGAGGCTCAGCAGTACACAAGCCGTCGGCAGGACGGTCCCGAATCTCTTGATCATGGTCTCCCCGTGATGGATCGAGCAGGGATGCTCGGCAGTGCCATCTTAGCGGGGATGAGACGAATTGACACTACGTAAAATGTTTCCTAAGGGTCCGTTGCAACAGAAACAGTTTGTCGGACTAGCAAGGTATAATTCGCGCTGGACGAGGATGGCCAGGGGGCACTCCGGTCCGCGGGCCGACAGCGGACCGACTCACCCGGACAAGGCCGTTTCGCATTCCTCGTTTCCAGATCACGACATGACCAACATTACCGGCGCACAGGATCCTGGCCCGGGCAGCGGCGATCTGCTGTTGCCGTGGCGGCGCATCGCCAAGCGGCTCTGTCCGCTGATCGGCGACAGCGGCTTCTGTGCCTTGTTCGGCCGCGCCGTTCACGTAATCGGGCCCGACCATGCCTGGCTTGCGCCACAGTTGCCTTGCCGCGCCCCCGAACAGCTCTTCGCCCTTCTGGAAGAGCGCATGGCGACGGTCGACCCCGGCCAAGCCGCTGCCGCCAATGACGTCCTATTGCAGACGTTCACGACCTTGCTCGCAACCCTGATCGGGGAGGGGCTCACCCAGCGCCTGCTCGCTTCGGCGGCAACCGATGCGGACCAGAAGAATGCACAGGAGCAGAAATAAATGACTGATAAAGTAACCCTGGGAAAATTAGCGACCGGTGTGCCAGGGCTCGACCTTCTGCTCGGCGGTGGACTCAACGAGTTTTCGTTCAACCTGATCACCGGTGCGCCCGGCTGCGGCAAGACAACGATGGCGCACCAGATCATGTTCGCCCTGGCGAAGCCGGAGCGGCGCGCCCTGTTCTTCACGGTGCTGGGCGAACCACCGCTCAAGATGCTGCGCTACCAGCAGCAGTATTCGTTCTTCGACGTCGACAAGGTCGGCTCCGCGATCCGCTACGTCAATTTGGCAAACGACTTGCGCGCCGGCGACTTCAACGGCGTTCTGGAGCGCATCACCGAAGAAGTCGAGAACTTCGCGCCGAGCCTGGTATTCGTCGATTCCTTCCGTTCCGTGATCCAGACCGGCCGCGGCGGCGTCGAGGGCGCCAGCGACCTGCAGTATTTCGTGCAGGAACTCGGCACGCGCATGACGAGCTGGATGGCGACCACGTTCCTGATCGGCGAGTATCAGCACAACGATGCCGAGGCCAACCCCATCATGACGGTGGCCGACGGCATGATCGCCATGAGCCAGCAGCTGGAGCGCAATGCCGTGGTGCGCAAGATCCGTGTGATCAAGATGCGCGGCCAGGCCCATCTGTCGGGTACCCACACCCTGCGCATCACCGCAGACGGCCTGCGCATCTATCCGCGCATGCTGCCGCCGCTGGCTGCCGAGCGCCTGCCCGGCCGTCCCGTCGACACGGCCATCCAGCGCATTCCCACGGGCACCCTTGGCCTGGACGAGATGCTGCATGGCGGCCTGCCCGAAGGGCACTCGATCCTCGCGATCGGCCCCACCGGTTGCGGCAAGACCATCCTCGGCACCCGGTTCCTGCAGGCCGGCGTGGCGCGCGGCGAACGGGGGGTGCTGCTGTCCTTCGAAAAAGGCACGGCACGCCTGCGCAACCAAGCAATGGAGACGATGATCCAGGGCGGCCAGGTCACGGTCGTCGAAACCCGCTCGCTGGACATCACGGTCGAGGAGATCGAGGACGAACTCTCGACGGCGATACAGCGCAGCGGCGCAAGCCGGGTGGTGATCGATTCGCTGTCCGAGTTTGGCCTGTACCTCGCGCCCGAATGCCGCAACGACCAGCGCGAAGCGATCTTCCGCATGCTGAGCAGCCTGGCCAAGCTGGGCGTCAGCGTGGTGGTTACCAGCGGCCTGGAGGACCACGCGCTGAACATGAATCACGCTCGCGCCGACATCGCCTATCTGACCGATTCGATGGTGGCAATGCGGTATGCCGAGGCGGACGGACAGATCCGCCGGTTCATTTCGGTGGTCAAGGTGCGCGGATCGGCGCACAGCAACGACGTGCGCGAATACCGGATCACCGACGAAGGCCTGGAGATCGATGCGCTGCCTGCGGCGGTCAACGGCGTCATGTTCGGCGGCACCGACAGCGCGCTACCCGAATGAGGACCCTATGGGAACGTTGAACGGATCGGCTGTCGGCTCGGAGCAACGTTCCCTGATGAACGAAGCGACCATGCAATCCGGCGCGGCCGTGGAACGGCAGCTGCATGAGCGTATTGCCGTGCTGGAAGCGGAGTTGTCGCACGCGCGCGTGCTTGCGCGCGAACGCGACCGCCTCGAGGAACAAGTCATCCAGCTGCGCGAGGCCAACGAGCACCTCGTGATGGCCGCCGTCAGCGCGCAGTCGCTGCGCGACCTGGCCGAGGCCACCAACCGGCGCCAGACCGAATTCCTCGCCATGCTGGCGCACGAGCTGCGCAACCCGCTGGCCCCGCTCAGCATGTCGGCCAGCCTGCTGCAGAGCTATGCGGGCAGCTCCGGGCAGCTGGCCCACGTCGCCGGCGTGGTGCGGCGCCAGGTCGACCAGATGGCGCGCCTGCTCGACGACCTGCTCGACGCAGCGCGTATCAGCAGCGGCAAGATCACGCTGTCGGTGCGCCCGCTGGCGCTCGGCGCGGCGCTCGACCAGGCGGTCGAGACGGTCGCCCCGCGCATCCGCGAACGCGCCCAGGTGCTGGACCTCGACCTGCCGGGCGAGGAGCTCGGCATCGAAGGCGATCCGGTGCGCCTGACCCAGGTGTTCGCGAACCTGCTCGGCAACGCCTCCAAGTACACCGGCAACGGCGGCCGCATCGTGCTGCGCGCCTGGCGCGAGGCCGGCGAGGTGGTCGTGCAGGTGAGCGACAACGGCAGCGGCATCTCGGCCGAGATGCTGCCGCAGATCTTCGACCTGTTCATCCAGGGGCCGCGCTCGCTGGCGCGCTCCGAAGGCGGCCTGGGGATCGGCCTGAACGTGGTGCGCAACCTGGTCGGCATGCACGGCGGCAGCGTCACGGTCGACAGCCCGGGCGAGGGCCAGGGCAGCATCTTCACGGTGCGCCTGCCGCTGGCGGCCTCGGTCACCCCCGTGCCGGAATTGCCCACGGGTCGCAGCACCGCCGAAGGCGCGGCCCGCATCCTGCTCATCGAAGACAACGTCGATGCTTGCGACACCCTGTGCACCTTGCTGGAACTGGCCGGCCACGAGGTGGCGGTGGCCTATGACGGCCAGGCCGGGCTGGCCGCGGCGCTGGCGCGCCGCTACGACATCGTCATCTGCGACATCGGCTTGCCCGGCATCGACGGGCTGGAAGTCATGGACAGGCTACGCGCCGCGCGCGAGCACGACAAGCCGTTCGCGATCGCCCTGTCGGGCTACGGCCAGGCCGAAGACCGCCAGCGCGCCGTCGACGCCGGCTTCGACCGCTACCTGGTCAAGCCGGTCGCGCCGGAGACCCTCCTGGAACTGGTGGGCGAACTGCGCGAACTGGGCCAGGCGACTTGATTACTTGCCGAGCTGGCGTGCCAGGCGGCCGACCGCTTCCTCGATCCGCGCCAGGCGGGTAGCGTAGGAAAAGCGCACGTGGCGCTGCGGCGCCGCGAAACCGAAATCGTCTCCCGGCACGATCGCCACCTGCGCGTCCTCCAGCATGGACCAGGCGAAGGCCGTGCTGTCGCCGGCCTGCGCATGCGGCAGCGCGGAGATGTCCGCATACACGTAGAAGGCGCCGTCCGGCATCACCGGGACCTGGAAGCCGAGTTCGCGCAGGGCCGGGACCAGATAGTCGCGCCGGCGCTGGAATTCGCCCCGCCGTTCTTCATAGATGGCCAGCGCTTCCGGCGTGAAGCAGGCCAGCGCCGCCTGCTGGGCCACGGTGGGGGCGCAGATGAACAGGTTCTGGGCCTGCTTCTCGAAGGTGGGCACGAGGGCGTCCGGCACCACCAGCCAGCCCAGGCGCCAGCCGGTCATGCTGAAGTACTTCGAAAAGCTGTTGACGGTGATGACGTCGGGGTCGAACGCCAGCGCACTCACCGGCTTGTGGTCGTAGGACAGGCCCTGGTAGATCTCGTCGATGATGGCGAAGCCGCCGCGGGCGCGCACGGCCGCCAGCATGTCTTGCAGCTGCTCGGGCGTCATCGAGGTCCCGGTCGGATTCGAAGGCGAGGCGACCAGCACGCCGCGCGTGCGCGCGCTCCAGTGCTCGTTCACGTGCGTGCTGCTGAGCTGGTAGCGGTCTGCGCTAGCGGCCGGCACCAGCACCGGCTTGCCGCCGAAGGCGGACACGAAATGGCGATTGCAGGGGTAGCAGGGGTCGGGCATCAGGACTTCGTCGCCCTGCGCCACCAGGGCGGCGCAGGCCAGCAGCAGGCCGGCCGAGGCGCCCGCGGTGACCACGATGCGGCGCGGGTCGATGTCGAGGCCGTGGACGGCCGCGTAATGACCGGCGATCGCCTCGCGCAGTTCACGCAGGCCGAGCGAATCGGTGTACTGGGTGACGCCGCCCTTGATCGCTTCCATCGCGGCATGGGCCACGATGTCGGGCGCGGTGAAATCGGGCTCGCCGACGCTCATGCTGATGACGTCGATGCCGCCGCGTTTCATTTCGCCGGCGGCTTTGACCATTTCCATGACGCGGAAAGGTTCGATGGCGTGGACGCGCTGGGCGACCTGGAGGGCGCGCGCGGCCTGGGTTTCGGTGGGAGTAATGATGGACATGCCGGGATCCGTAAAAGCTGATCCGCCATGATACCGTAGGGTGGGCGGCTTCGCCGCCCACGCGGTGAGAGTTAACGCACGATCAAGCGCGCAGGCGGATCACACGACATTTGAACGCGTGGGCGTTCGTAATGTTGGGCATTGCCCAACATTACCCCGCCCACCCTACGGTCTACTGGTGCGAATGGTGTGTCGCCGTCAGACGACGCATCAACGGCAACGCCGCCAGCGCGATCAGGGTACACACGATCGCCGCCACCCCCAGCTTGTTGAACAGGCTGGTGTACACCGGCAAGGTCTGCAGCGGATCGCTCATCCCTTCCGGCACCGCCGCCAGGTTGGCCACCACGCCGCCCAGGTATTGCGAGATGCCGACGCCGACGTAGTAGGCGCCCATCATGAAGCCGCCCATGCGCGCCGGCACGTAGCGGGCGATCATGGCGAGCCCTAAGCCGCTCACCAGGAGTTCGCCCAGCGAATACAGGCCGTAGCCGGCGATCATGATCCAGGACGAGGTCAGGCCATTCACGGCAAAGGCGCCGGCCACGCCGTAGGTGAAGAAGCCGGCCGCCACCACCGCGAAGCCGAGCGCGAACTTGGCGGCGATCGACAGGTCCTTGCCGCTGCTGCCCGCGCGGGTGTAGATCCAGGCCAGCACCGGGCTCAGGACCATGATCCAGATCGCGTTCAGGGCCTGGAACTGGGCCGGCGACCAGGTCCACAGGTGGGCGCCCAGCACGGTGAACTCGAGGTCGACGTTACGCAGTGCGAACAGCGACAGCGAGGTCGACATCTGCTGGTAGAAGATGAAGAAGAACACGGTCTGCAGGGTCAGCACCAGGGCGGCGATCAGGCCGGCGCGCTCGCTCGGCGCGCTTTTGCGGATCAGGTGGAAGAAGATGCCCAGCACCACGAAGCCGGCCACGTACACGAAGGCGCGCGCCAGATCGCGGTTTTCCAGGATGACGGCAGAAAGCGCCACCGCCACCACGCCGCCCGCCAGCACGGCCAGCAGGCGGTTCATGCGCAGCGGTTCGGCGTCCGGCGGCGAGCCGATGTGGCCGATGGTCTTGCGCAGCACGCCCACGGTAATCAGGCCGACGGTCAAGCCGACGCTGCACACGGCAAACGCGACGTGCCAGCCCAGGTTGCCGCCATGGGAGGCGTTGACGGTATCCTTGATCCAGGGCGTGGCCAGCATCGAGAAGGTCGAGCCGACGTTGACCGCCATGTAATACAGGGTAAAAGCGCTGTCCATCTTGGAATCGTCGCCTTCGTAGATCTTGCGCACCAGGTTGGCGGTGTTGGGCTTGAACAGGCCGTTGCCGACCACGATCACGCCCAGTGCGGAGAAGGTCATCCAGGTGTTGGTGGTCGGTACCGCCATCAGGGCGTAGCCCAGGGTCAGGATCAGCCCGCCGAGGATCATGCAGCGGCGCGTGCCGAGCACCTTGTCGCCGATCCAGCCGCCGATGGCCGGGGCCACGTAGATGAGCGCGGCGGCCGCGCCCCAGACCAGGTTGGCGCGGCTGTCCTCGAAGCCGAGGCGCTGCACCATGAAATACACGATCAGCGCCTGCATGCCGTAGTAGCCGAAACGCTCCCACAGTTCGATCAGGGCCACCGTCATGAATGAGCGGGTCTGGCTGATGGGTTGCCCCAGGCCCGCTGGAATGTCGTTCTTCATCTGTCTCCTTTGCCTTTATTTATTGTGATGTTCCGCGCCGCCGGCGCATTCAGCCGATGCTACGCGAGCGGCATGGAAGATGCAATCTTGACAGTCGTTGGTGCCAATGCGATAACATGTCGTTTTGTTCGGCCGCAAGCAGGCGGCCCGGACCACATTTGCGAGGTGTATGTATGAGGCGTCTTCCCGTTCTGCTGTGCGCCATCGGGGTGCTGGCGGCAGCCAGCCAGGCGGCAGCGGCGCCCGCGGCGACCGCCCTGTCCGCCGTCTTCCCGCGCGCCGACCACCACCAGATCGTCTATAGCCCGGCAGCGGCGGCCTTCATGACATCCAGCACGGCGCAGCTGGAGCCGGTGTCGGCGCGCGACGTGATCCCGCAGCTCGACGCGGCCGGCATCACGCGCGCGGCGGTGCTGTCGGTGGCCTATGTGTACGGCCAGCCGGAGCGCTCGCAGGACGAGGAATACGCGCGCGTGCGCGCCGAGAACGACTGGGCCGCGCGCCAGGCCGCCGAGTATCCCGACCGGCTGGTGGCGCTGTGCAGCGTCGATCCACTCAAGGACTACGCCCTGGCCGAGCTGGCGCGCTGCGCCGCCAGTCCGGAATTCGGTCGCGCCATCCGCCTGCAGCCGGCCAACGGCGGCGTCCAGTTGGGCGACCAGGAAGCGGTCGAGCGCCTGGGCCGCGTGTTCCGCTCGGCCAATGCGCGCGGCATGGCGATCGTGCTGCAGCTGCGCGAGACCGGCGCGCGCGAGGCGCGCCTGCTGATCGAACAGCTGTTGCCGCACGCGCCCGACGTGCCGGTGCAGGTGGCCTATGCCGGCGAGCGCGAAGCCGCGCCCCAGCTGGCGGCGCTCACCGTGCTGGCCGATGCGGCCGCGCGCCGCGACCCGCGCATGCGCCACGTGTGGGTCGACGTGACGGCCTTTGCCCGTCCCGGCTTGACTGCGGCCGATGCGCGCCGCCTGGTGCGGCGCCTGCGCCAGGTCGGGATGGAACGGGTGCTCTATGGCTCCGATGCCGGCATCGGCGCCGACATCCGCCCGCGCGACGCCTGGGCGGCGTTTCGCAGCCTGCCGCTGACCGAGGCCGAAGCCGCGCGCGTGGCCAACAACGTGATGTCCTACCTGCGCTGAGCCATCCCGGGCCTGACCCGGGACCTGCGGCCTGAATCGGTTTCATGTGCGTCCCTTAACCGAAGGCCGCACCCGCTTCCCTACACTGGCCGTTCGCACAGGCAGCCATGGGGAAGCGGACGGATGACTCAAGTGACGGTGGTCGGGGGAGGGCTGGCAGGTCTGGCATGCGCGGTGGCGCTGGCCGACCACGGAATCGCGGTGACGGTGATCGAACGTTCCACCCGGTTGGGCGGCCGGGCCAGCTCCTGGCGCGAACCGGTGAGCGGCGACATGGTCGACATCGGCCCGCACATCTTCCACTCCGAATACCACAACATGCTGGCGCTGCTCGAGCGCCTCGGCACGCGCGACCTGATTTGCTGGCAGCCGGGCAAGGTGCTGACTATCGCCAGCAAGCCCAAACCGACCGTGCTGCGCCACTATCCGCTGCCGGCGCCGCTCAGCCTCATGCCCAGCATCCTGGGCGCGCCCGGCCTCGGCATGGCCGACTACCTGTCGATGGCGCCGACCGGCTGGCGCGGCATGCGCTTCGGCGAGGAGCAGGTGCCTGAACTCGACCGCATCTCCGGGCTCGACTTCTTCCGTTCGCAGGGCATCAGCGAAGCCATGATCGACTGGTGGTGGCGCTTTGCCTCGATGGTGGTCACCAACGTGCCGCTCGAGCGGGTATCAATCGCGTCCCTGATGCGCATCCACGCGCAGCTGAGCGGCTACCGCGGCCTGCACTTCGGCTTTGCCAAGGTCGGCCTCGGGGAGCTGTACACCGAGCAGGCAACCCGCGTGATCGAACGCGCCGGCGGGCGGGTGCTCAAGGGCCGGGGCGTGGCCTGGCTGTCGCAGGACCGCACCGGCCGCGTCGACGGCGTGGTGCTGGCCGACGGCGGCAGCATCCCGGCGCGGCAGGTGGTGTGCGCGCTGCCGCCGCAGGACCTCGGCTCGGTGCTGCCGCGCATCTGGCAGGGCCGCGCGCCGTTTGACGCGCTGCCGCGCTTCGAGCCCAGTCCCTACATCTGTGTCTACCTCTGGTTCGACCGCGATATCAAGGCCGAGCGCTTCGCCACCCACCTGTGGTCGCCCGCGCGCCTGAACTACGACTTCTACGACCTGTCGCAGATCCGCAAGGGATGGCGCGGGCGCCCGACGGTCATCGCCAGCAACATCATCTACAGCCACCGCGCCGAGCACCTGAGCGACGCCGAGATCGTGCGCCGCACGGTGGCCGAACTTGCCGAGATGGCCCCGCGCGCCGCGCGCGCGCGCCTGGTGCACGCCGACGTGCACCGGGTGCCGATGGCGATTCCCTGCCCGACGGTCGGCTTCGAGACCATGCGTCCCATGGCCCGCTCGCCGGTACCGGGCCTGACCCTGGCCGGCGACTGGACCCGTACCCTGATGCCATGCACGATGGAGGGCGCGGCGAAATCCGGCTACATCGCGGCCGAGACGGTGCTCGCCGAACGCGGCATCAAGGCCCGGCTCGCGATCGAATCTCGACTGTACGACGACCTGGCCGGGCTGGCGCGGGCGGCCGTGCCAGGGCGCACTTCGCCCTGAGCGAGCGGCCGCGGCATGTAATTTAATTACATTGCTACTTTTTCACATCGCCATTTTCTGTCATGCTCTCGGTTGCCTACAACAACTACCGAGACCCATGACGAAAACGACGATCGCCGGGCTGCTGGCCGGCCTCCTGGCCAGCCAAGTCGCCCTTGCCCAGAACGCCGAGCGCCAGCTCCTGGGGTATGCCCGTAACCAGAACACGCTGGAGGTCAGGACCAGCGACGGCGTTTACCTGATCAAGCCCTATTCGGCCCACGTCGTCGAAACCACCTTCATCCCGACCGGCGAGAAGCGCGATTCCGTCTCGCACGCCGTGGTGCTGGCGCCAACCGACGTTGGCGCGACCCTTAAGAGCGAAGGCAACCGCATCGAATTCGCGACACCGGGCATCGCCGTGGTGGTCGACAAGGCGCCACTGCGCATCAGCTACCTGTACAAGGGCAAGCCGCTGGTGGCCGAGAAGGGTGGCTATGCACGCGGCGACAAGCTGGAGAGCATCGAATTCGCGCTGGAAGACGGCGAAGCGCTGTACGGCGCCGGTGCCCGCGCGACCGGCATGAACCGCCGCGGCAACCGCTTCCAGCTCTACAACAAGGCCGATTACGGCTATGGCAAGACGTCAACGCTGCTGAACTACACGATCCCGGTCGCGCTCTCGTCCAAGAAGTACGCGATCCACTTCGACAATCCGCAGGTCGGCTTCCTCGACTTCGACAGCCGCAAGGACGGCACCCTGCGCTACGAGGTGATCGGCGGACGCAAGACCTACCAGGTGGTGGCCGGCGACAGCTGGGACGAGGTGATGGCCAACTACACGGGCCTGACCGGCCGCCAGCCGCTGCCGCCGCGCTGGGCCTTCGGTAATTTCGCCAGCCGCTTCGGCTACAAGACCGAGCAGGAAACCCGCGCCGTGGTCGAGCGCTTCGCCAAGGAGAAGATTCCGCTCGACGCCGTCGTGCTCGACCTGTTCTGGTTCGGCAAGGAGGTCAAGGGAACGATGGGCAACCTGGCCTGGGACCGCGACAGCTTCCCGCACGCCGAGCAGATGATGGCCGACTTCAAGAAGCAGGGCGTCAAGACCATCGTCATTACCGAACCGTTCGTGCTGACGACCTCGAAGCGTTGGCAGGAAGCGGTGCAGCGCAAGGTGCTGGCAACCGATAAGGCGGGCAACCCGGCCACCTACGACTTCTATTTCGGGAACACGGGCCTGGTCGACCTGTACCGGCCGGAAGGGCGCGACTGGTTCTGGCAGGTCTACAAGGACCTGAAAGCCGGCGGCGTGACCGGCTGGTGGGGCGACCTGGGCGAGCCCGAGGTGCATCCGTCCTGGGTACAGCATGGTCCGGACGGCGCCAAGCGCGGCGCCGACGCGGTCCACAACATCTACGGCCACGATTGGGCGCGCCTGATCGCCGAAGGCTACCGCCGCGACTTCCCCAAGGAGCGTCCCTTCATCCTGATGCGCGCCGGTTACTCGGGCTCGCAGCGTTTCGGCATGATCCCCTGGTCGGGCGACGTCAGCCGGGGCTGGGGCGGCCTGCAGTCGCAGGTCGAGATCTCGCTCCAGATGGGCATGCAGGGCCTGGCCTACATGCATTCGGACCTGGGCGGATTCGCCGGCCCGGTGCTGGACGACGAGCTGTATGTGCGCTGGCTGCAGTACGGCGTGTTCCAGCCGATCTTCCGCCCGCACGCGCAGGCCGACGTGCCGCCCGAACCGGTGTTCCGCGCCGAGCGCACCAAGGTGCTGGCGCGCGAGGCGGTGTGGCTGCGCTACGCCATGCTGCCGTACAACTACACGCTCGCCTTTGAGAACAGCCAGACCGGCATGCCCTTGATGCGCCCGGTGCTGTTCGAGGAGGACGAGGCCACCGGCATGGCCACCACCTACCTGTGGGGCCACGATTTCCTGGTCGCGCCGATCGTGGAGCCGGGCGCGACCCGCAAGGAAGTGCACTTCCCGGTCAAGGGCAGCGTCTGGTTCGACTTCCACACGGGCGAGAAGCACCTGGGCGGGATCACCGAGGTGGTGAAACCGGTGGAGGCGAACATCCCGGTGTACGTGCGCGCCGGCGCCTTCGTGCCGATGGCAAAGGTGGTGCAGACCACGCGCGACTATTCGACGCGCCAGATCGACCTGCACTATTATCACGACGCCGCCGTGGCCGCCAGCGAAGGGAAGATGTACGACGACGATGGCGAGACGGCCGGTGCGTTCGAAGCTGGCAAGTACGAAATCGTGCGCTTCGCCAGCCGCCATGCGGACGGCAAGCTCGAGATCGCGCTGCGCACCGAGACCGGCAAGGCGCAGGCCCCAAGCGAGCGTGGGTTTGCGGTCAAGGTGCACAATGTGGGGGCGAAGCCGCGTGCGGTGACGGTGGATGGGCGTGCCGTCGGCTTTACGTGGAATAGCCGGCACAAGCTGTTGGAAGTGCCGCTGGCGGCGCGCAAACAGCCCTCCAGCACGGTGACCATCACGCTGTAAGCCAAGCGAACGGGGCGCGGGGTTAGCACCACTAGCCCTAAAAACGTCATTCCCGCGGCGGCGGGAATCCAAGTTTGTTCGCGAACCGCTAGCGAAATTGGGTTCCCGCCTTCGCGGGAACGACGGTGCAATGGCGCCGGTTGAAGGAGGCGTCTCAGCGTGCGACGATCAAGCGCAGCCCCAGCCCCACAAAGATCGCCCCCGCAACCCGATCCAGCCACATCCCCGCCCGCGGCGTCCGATTCAGCCACTGCCCGATCGCGCCCGAGAAGTAGCCCAGCAATCCGAACAGCACCGCCGCCTGCACGGTGAACACGATCCCGAGCCAGCCGATCTGCCAGTTCGCATCCCCGCGCGAGGCCACCACGAACTGCGGCAAGAACGACAGGAAGAACAGCACCACCTTCGGATTGATGGCGTTCGCCAGCAACCCCTTGAAGAACAGCTTGCGCGCCGACTCGTCCGGCACGGCGTCCGCCACTTGCGCACTACCGCGGCTGCGCAGGGCGCCAATGCCCATCCAGATCAGGTACAAGCCGCCAGCGACCTTCAGCGCCGTGAACGCCGTGGGCGAGGCCGCGATCAGCGCGCTGACGCCGATCACCGCCAGCAGGGTATGGTTCAGGCATCCGAGCGCACACCCCAGTCCGAACGCGATGCCGCGCGCGCGGCCCTTGGCGATGCCGACGCCCAGCACCATCATGTTGTCGGGGCCGGGCGAAAGCGTGATCAGGATGGCGGCGGTGAGGAAACCGAGGAACTGGTCTGGCGTGAGCATGGCTGGGCTGGTTGTTGGCAAACCAGCATGGTAACGCAAACCGTCGGGTCAGCGCTTGGGCTGCGCCACCGCATCCATGTCCAGCTCGACCCAGGTCGGCGCGTGGTCGCTCGGCTTTTCCTTCGCGCGCTGGAACTTGTCCACGCCCGCCGCGCGCAAGGCCGGCGCCAGGGCAGGGCTGAGCAGCAGGTGGTCGATGCGGATGCCGGCATCGCGCCCGAAGGCGTTGCGGAAGTAATCCCAGAAGGTGTAGATCACCTGGTCCGGGTACAGCGCCCGCAGCGAGTCCGTCCAGCCCTGCGACATCAGGCGCTCGAAGGCGGCGCGGGTCTCCGGACGGAACAGCGCGTCGTCTACCCAGCGCTCGGGCTTGTAGACGTCCAGGTCGGTCGGGATGACGTTGAAGTCGCCGCACATCACCACCGGCACCTTGGCTTCGAGCAGCTCGGCGCCGCGCCGGATCAGGCGTTCCATCCAGGCCAGCTTGTAGTCGAACTTGGGACCCGGCGCCGGGTTCCCATTGGGCAGATACAGGCCGCAGACCAGCAGGCCCTGGTAAGCCGCTTCGATGTAGCGGCTCTGTTCGTCCGTCGGGTCGCCCGGCAGGCCACGCTGCAGTTCCTGGGCCGGGCCGTCGCGGGTGAGGATGGCGACCCCGTTCCAGCTTTTCTGGCCGTGCCAGATCGCGTGGTAGCCGGCGTCGCGGATTGCGCTTTCCGGGAACTTCTCCTGCGGGGCCTTGAGCTCCTGCAGACAGACCACGTCCGGCTTGCGTTCTTCGAGGTATTCGAGCAGGGCGCCCAGGCGCGCCCCGATTCCATTGACGTTGTAGGTTACGACCAGCATCGTGTCTCCGCAAGGCTCAGTTGGTGATTGCTACTTTAGCATGCCGGGAGGCGATACGGCCCCACTGAAGATTTCTTGGCGCTTATAGCCAGATGCGCATTTTCTTATGGCTAATTAGTCGTTCGGCCATGCAAGATCATCCTCTATACTGTTGCGATCGAATTTTTCGCAGTCTGGAGAAGAACATGTTCACCCGCCGTCACATCCTCATCGGTTCGCTCGCCCTGGCTACAAGCCTGGTGGCTGGGGCCGCCCAGGCCGACCAGCTCGCCGACATCAAGAAGAAGGGCGAGATCGTGTTCGGCGTGCTCGGCACCGACGAGCCGAACAGCTTCATCGACCCGAAGACCCGCCAGCTGGTCGGCTACGAGATCGACATCGCCACCGCGGTGGCGAAGAAGATCGGCGTCACCCCGAAGTTCAAGCAGATGTCCGTCTCCGCCCGCATTCCGGAACTGCAACAGGGCCATATCGACGTGCTGGCCGCCACGCTCACCCACAACAAGGAACGCGAATCCCAGGTCGACTTCGCGCTGACCCACTTCGTGACCGGCTCCAAGGTCATGGTGCGCGCCGGCAGCGGCGTCACCGCGCTGCCCCAGCTGGCCGGCAAGAAGGTCGTCACCGTGCGCGGCGGCACCCAGGAAACCAACATCCGCGCGGCCGTGCCGTCCGCCGAGGTGGTCACCTTCGAGAACACCCAGCAGGCCTTCCAGGCCCTGCGCCAGGGCAAGGGCATCGCCTACGTCAACGACGAATCCTCGCTGCTGGCGGACTACGGCAAGCTGGGTCCGGCCGCCAAGGGCTTCACCATCCTGCCGACCTCGATCGGTATCGAGTCGATCGCGCTCGGCCTGCGCAAGGGCGAGAAGAACCTGAAGGCCGTGGTCGACGAGACCCTGCGCGGCCTGGAAGCGAGCGGTGAAGCCGAGAAGCTGTTCAACAAGTGGTACGGCCCGGGCACCCGCGCCAATATCGCCAAGCGCACCTTCAAGATCAGCACCGACAAGATCTAAGCCTTGCAGTTTTTCGATCCCGGCATCCTGCAATCCGGCCAGTACCATGAGTGGCTGGTGCAGGGGCTCATTCTTTCCCTTCAGCTGACCGCGGCCAGCTTCGTCGTCGCCTTGCCCTTCGGCGCGCTGCTGGCTGTGATGCGCACGTCCAGCTTCGCGCCGCTGCGGGCGGCGGGTTCGATCGTGGTCGAAGCCATCCGCAACGTCCCGCTGCTGGCGCACCTGCTGTTCTGGTACTTCGCGTTTCCCGAGCTGCTGCCGGAAGGCGCGCGCGAGTTCCTGTACGCGCACAACCCGGAGGCCGTGTGCGCCGTGATCGCGCTGGCGCTGTACAGCGGCGTGCACGTGGCCGAGGACATCCGCAGCGGCATCCGCGCCGTGCCCCCGAGCCAGCTCGAGGCGGCGCGCTCGCTCGGCCTCGGACGCTTCGCCAGCCTGCGCCTGGTGCTGCTGCCCCAGGCCTTCCGCGCCGCGACTCCGCCGCTGCTGTCGCAGACCGTCAACCTGTGGAAGGACACCAGCGTGGCCACCGTCATCGGCGCGGCCGAACTGATGTACCAGGCCGCGCGCGTGGAGACCGCGAGCTTTCGCAGCGTCGAGGCCTTCACCTTCGCGACCCTGGCATACTTGACCGTTTCGCTGCTGATTTCGTTCGCTGCCTGGCTCTTCCAGCGGCGCTATCCGGTCCGTCCGGCATGAGGTTCCAATGCTCGAACTGATCGACACCTATTGGTTGTATTTCCTGGTCGGCCAGTACCCGGACGGCCCGCTGGGCGGGCTGGCGCTGACCGTGCTGCTGTCGCTGGGCGCGCTGCTGCTGGCGATGCCCTTCGGCCTGTTGCTGGGCGTGGCGCGCGTGAGCAGTCGGCCGGCGATCCGCTGGCCGGTCGCCACCCTGGTGCAGCTGGTGCGCGCCGTGCCGCTGCTGCTGGTGGTGTTCTGGGTGTACTTCTTCCTGCCGGCGGTCACGGGCGTCAAGACCGGGCAGGCGACCACCATGCTGATGGTGCTCGTGCTGTTCGACGGCATCTACCTGGCCGAGATCGTGGCCGCGGGTTTGCGCGCGCTGCCGAAAGGGCAGCTGGAAAGCGCCCGCTCGCTCGGCCTGTCGTACGGGCAGGCGCTGCGCCTTGTGGTGCTGCCGCAGACCTTGCGCAACGGGCTGCCCTCGATCGTGAGCCAGCTGGTGTCGACCATCAAGGCGACCTCGCTCGGCTACATCATCGGCCTGTCGGAAGTTTCGTTCATCGCCACCCAGGTCAACACCCTGGTATTCACCCAGGCGGTCGAGGTCTACCTGATCCTGGCGCTGACCTATTTCATCCTCTGTTTCGGCCTGTCGCGGCTGGCCTTCCTGATCGAGCGCCGCCTGGGACGGCGCGCCGTGCAGGCATCGTTATAAAAAGGAAGACTGAACGATGATCGTTCTCGATAAAGTCAACAAGTGGTACGGCGAGTACCATGCGCTGGTCGACGTCAGCGAAACCGTGGAAAAGAACGAGGTCGTGGTCGTGTGCGGCCCCTCGGGTTCCGGCAAGTCCACCCTGATCCGCACCCTCAACCGGCTCGAGGAAATCGACAGCGGCAGCATCCTGGTCGACGGCCGCGACATCCACGCCAGGGGCGCGGACGTCAACGCCCTGCGCGCCGGGATCGGCTTCGTGTTCCAGCACTTCAACCTGTTTCCGCACCTGACGGTGCTGGAGAACTGCACCCTGGCCCCGGTGAACCTGAAGCGCGCCACGCCCAGGGAAGCGCAAGGCTATGCCCTGGAACTGCTGGAGCAGGTGGGCCTGGCGCACAAGCGCGACGCCTACCCGAACGCGCTGTCCGGCGGCCAGCAGCAGCGGGTGGCGATCGCGCGTGCGCTGGCGATGCGCCCGCCCATCATGCTGTTCGACGAGCCGACCAGCGCGCTCGATCCGGAAATGGTGAACGAGGTGCTGCAGGTGATGCGCACGCTCGCTGGCCAGGGCATGACCATGGTCTGCGTCACCCACGAGATGGGCTTTGCGCGCGAGGTGGCGGACCGGGTGCTGTTCATGAGCGAAGGCCGCATCCTCGAGCGCGGCACGCCCGAGGCCTTCTTCACCGGTCCGCAGCACCCGCGCGCCCAGCAGTTCCTGGCGGACCGCCGGCGCGTCTAGATTACATCACCACGTAGGGCACGTAGCCGATCCCCTGCTGCACCGTGCCTACCAGCGTGGCGACGTGTTCCGGGCTTTCGCTGAAGGCCAGCAGCACGTCGGCCCGCGATACCGCGCCGCTGTCGAGCATCTGGGTCCAGAAGGCGCTGCCCGCCGCATCGGGCGCGCGGTCGAGGATGTTGATGTAGAACTTGGCGACCAGTTCCGCGTTGCCAGGGTTTGCCCCATACATGGTCTTGAATTCGTTGGACGCGACGAAGGCATTGGCCACGGCCTTCAGGCTGGTGCCGAGGTCCAGGCGGCTGATCCAGAAGCCGATCCCGAATTCGTCCGGCGCGCGATCGAAGGCGGCCCGGTACAGGCGGTAGGCCTGGCCGGCGTTACCGTCGATGTCGAGCGCGACGTGGCGCTGCATGCCCCCCGGTTCGAGCCAGGCAAGGCGCTCCACGTCCACCAGGACGTCGACATCGAGACCGGCGCCGTTCCCGGTGGCGACATTCCACTCGCCGGCGGCGCCGCGGTTCACCGAGAAGAAGGCGTGGTCGACCACATAGGTGTCGCGGCCGGCGCCGCCGTCGATATGGTGGCCGCCGGCGCTGAAGCGGATGGAATCGTGGCCGCCGCCGGCGTACACGTTCTCGCCCAGGCCTTCGGTCGTGATGCTGTCGACGCCGTCGGTGCCCACCACCACGACACGCTGGGTCACGTGGCCCGCGCGGTCGGCGTAGTCGACCAGCATCCGCACCGCCCCGGGCGCCGTCGCGCCCAAGGTCAATTCCGGGCCGGTCGCGCCCGGGACCTTGGTCCAGGTACCGCGCGCGTCCATCACGTCCCAGGCATAGTGGATGGTGTCGACGCCGTCCGGATCGAAGACGTTGGCGTACAATGTCTCGTTGGCCTTGATGCTGCCGATGATGCCGACGCTGCCCGGCGCGTCCGGGCGGACCGGCAGGTCGCCGTTCATCACGGTAGTCAGGTTCCCGAGCCCGTCGGTGTAGGTGCCCATCAGCTTCACCTCCTGGCCGGCGAAGCGCGATTCCAGCACGAACTCCGCGCCCGTGGCCTCGGCGATCGGCTTGCCGCCGACCAGCCACTGGTAGCTCATCGGGCCGCGGCCGTCCTCGTCCAGGACCGCATCCATGGCCGTGTACCTGGTGCCGCCCTCGACCTGGTCGACCTTGAACGACAGGGTGCCGGTGGGTTGATCGTTCACCCCTACGATCGTCTTGTAGTTGCTGGCGGCGACGCGGATCGTGTAGGCGCCGCTGTTGTCCGGCAGGAGTGCGGTGACCGTGATCACCTTCCCGACGTCGGCGTCGTCCGGGGTGTAGCTGTTGCTGGTGCCCGTATTGACGATGCGGTCGCCGATCTTCCATTCGTAGCTCGCGCCGCGCAGGGAGTCGTCCGCGGGACCCGTCACCGCCACCAGGGTGCGTTCTTCGTAGACGTAGGGGGTGCGGGCAAGGGTGCCGCCTCCGATGATGGAAAGCGTTAACACGGTAGGAGTTGCCACTGTCGATGCCTCTGCAAGTAGGGGAGGGGCAGATTGTAAAGTGGGCAGGAACGGTAAGACAACTTCCCTGGCATAGAGTTGGCCGGTTCTGGCGAAAGAGGAGGCGCCGGCTCAGGGCTCGGCGGCAGCCTCCGGCGGATACAGGATGCGGACGCCATCCACCTTGGCGAAAGGGGTGAGGGTATGCGGCTTGGCTTTCCCCTTGTTGATGATGTGCTCTACCGGCACCCCGCGCACCGCCAGCGCATCGGCCACCATCGAGCGGTGGCAACGCCACGGCACCGCTTCTGCGCACATCAGGGCGCAGCGCAGCCCTTGCGCCATGCTTGCGACCAGCTCGACGTGCTCGTTGAATTCTTCGGTCTGCATGTGGTCCGCGTAGCCGCGGAAAGACGCATTGCGCCAGGCGCCGTTGGGCGTGTCCTTGCGCGCGCGGCGCAGGCCGCCCAGGCTGCGGATGTATTCGTAGCCGATGCCCGCCGCCGCCAGCGAACCGGGCAACTGGTCTTGCCCGAACTGCGGGTTGTGGCGCGACTTGGGGACGGTCCTGATGTCGAGCACGCGTTTGATGCCGTGCTCGCGCAGCAGGTCGAGGAATTCGTCGATCGGCCGGTTCGAGTGGCCGATCGTGTAGACCGGTTCCATGGTCGGTAAGCGCCCTAGTTGATCGAATGCGAATTGTCGCGCGTTTGGCCGGCCGGGAGCGCAGGATTGGCAGGCTGCCCCTTCCGGGATGGGGTGACGTCGCTCCTCTATAATGTTGCGTACCCGGCAAGCAGTCCCTGCCGTCACACGGAGGACAGGATGCCGCAATCGAACCCTTAGACCTGCCGCGCCGCCATCGTCGGCGCGGGGACCGCGGGCCTGGCCACGGCCATTGCCCTGGCGCGGCGCGGTCACGAGGTCCATGTCTTCGAAAAGCATCCGACCCTGGCGACGCTCGGCGCCGGCGTGCTGATCCAGCCGCAGGGCGTGGCGGCGCTCGACGACCTCGGCGTCGGCCCGGCCTTCGAGGCGGCGAGCGTGCCGATCGAGCGGCTGGTCGGCCTCAATGGGCGCGGCTGGAAACTGGTCGACATCGCGTACCGCGACCTGCGGGCGCGCGCCGTGAGCCGTTCCGCGCTGGGCGGGGTACTGCACCAGGCGTGCCGGCGGCTCGGCGTGGCCCTGCATTTCGGTGTCGACGTCGCCGGCGTGCGCGGGCAGGACGGGAGGGGACTGGTGCTCGTGGACGGCGCCACCGAGGCGTTCGACCTCGTCGTCATCGCCAACGGCGCCTCGTCGCGCCTGCCGGCCGAGTCGGGACTGGCCGTTCCTTCTTCGCCCTACGCCTGGGGCGCGCTGTGGTCCCTGATCGATCTGCCGGCATGGCATGCCCCGACCGAGCTGCTGCAGCGCTACGGCGGCACCCGCCGCATGTTCGGCATCATGCCGACCGAGCGTGTGGGAGAGGGGCTGCGCGTGTCGCTGTTCTGGAGCCTGCACCGCAACGATCATGCGGCCTGGCTGGCGACACCAATCGAGGCCTGGAAGGCGGAGCTGCTGGCGCTGTGGCCGGAGGCGGAACCGGTGTTCGGGCGCATCCATTCGCACGCCCAGTTCGCGTTCGCCACCTCTTGCCACGCGCGGCCCGCGCGGCTCGCGCAAGGCCCGATCGCCATCGTGGGCGACGCCGCGCACGCCATGAGCCCGCAGCTCGGCATGGGGTCGACGCTGGCGGTGCAGGATGCGCTGGCGCTGGCGACCAGCATCGACCGCCATGGTCCATCGGAAGGACTGGCGCGCTATTCGTCAGCGCGCCTGCGCACCGTGCGCCGCTATCAGGCCCTGAGCCGGGCGCTGACCCCGTGCTTCCAGGCCGGCGGCAGCGGCTGGTGGCGCGACCTGCTGTTCGCCGGCGGCCTGTACCTGCGGGGCAGCCGCTATCTGATGCACCGCTCGATCGCGGCGCCGCGCCGCTGCGTGCGCCAGGCATGGGTCGGGCAGGCCGTACCGCCGGAGGGCTAGCGTCAGGCGCCGGCCCAGGGCAGGAAAGTGATGCCTGCTCCGACCTGGCCCACCAGGCTGGCGACGTGTTCCGCGCTCTCGCTGAAGGCGAGCAGCACGTCGGCCCGCGATGCCGCGCCGCTGTCGAGCGCCTGCTGCCAGTGCGCGGCCCCGACGGCATCCGGGGCGCGGTCCAGGATGGTCTGGTAGAACATGGCGACGAGTTCTGCGTTCGTCCTGGCGGCGCCGTACTCGGCCTGGAACTCGGGCGATGCCACGAAGGCGTCGGCGACGGCCTTCAGGCTCACGCCCATGTCCATGCGACTGATCCAGAATCCGATGCCGGCCGCATCCGGCCTGCGGTCGAACGCGGCATCGTAGAGGCGCATGGCCTGGCCTGCGGCGCCATCGATGTCGAGCGCCACGGAGCGCCCGTTCATGTGGACGCGCTCGACGTCGATCAGGTCGGCCTGCACGGTCGTGAAGGTTTCCTCGACCGTCCACCCGCCCGGTATGGTGCTCGAATGCGTCACGCGCGCCCCGAAGTCGGTGACGAAGGCGTCCAGTCCGGCGCCGCCGTCGACGCGCACCCTGCTGCCGCCGAGGTAGCGGACGATGTCGTTGCCGCCGCCCGCGAACACGCGCTCCTGGTAGCCGTCGGTGGTGATCTCGTCCGCCCCGTTCGTGCCCAGCACCGTCGCCACTTCGGCGACGCCGCGGTCCGGGCCGGCGCTGTTATCGGCGTAGTCCACCACCAGGCGCACCGCGGCGGGCGCGACCGCGCCGATCGCAAAAGTCGGACTGGTGGCGTCGGTCACGCTGGTCCAGACGCCGTTGCGGTCCATGACGGCCCATGCATAGTGGATGATATCGATGCCGTCGGGATCCGCGACGTTCGCGTGCAGGACCGCGTTCGGGGCGATTTCGCCCTCGATCGACACCGTGCCGGGCATGTCGAGCGCGATCGGCAGCGTGCCGCTGGGGACGGTGGTGACCCGTCCGCTGGCATCGGTATAGGTGCCGGTCAGCTTGACGGGCTGGCCGGCGAAGCGCTGCTCCAGCACGAACTCGCTGCCGGTCGCTCCCGCAATCGGCTTGTCGTTGACATACCACTGGTAGCTCATCGGGCCGCGGCCGTCCTCGTCCTGGATCGCGTCGACCGCGGTGTACCTGGTGTCGGCACCAAGGGGCTCGGTCCGGAAAAACAGGACGCCGGTCGGCTGGTCGTTGATGTCCACGACGATCCTTTGGTCCACGCTGGGGAACCTGAGCGATGCGTCGTTGCCCGCGGAGACCAGAGCCGTGACCGTAATGGTCTTGCCGACATCGGCGTCATCCGGGGTATAGCTGTTGACGGTGCCGGTGTTGACGATGCGGTCGCCGATCTTCCATTCGTAGGTTGCGGTGCGCAGCGCATCCGGATTCGGCCCGAAGTAGAAAGCGAAGAGCGTGCGTTCTTCGTAGGCGTAGGGGCTGCGCGAGAGGGTGCCGCCGCCCTCGATATACAAGCCGATCGGTTTCGAAGCCATATGCATATGTCCTTGAAAAGATGGATATTCGAGGATGTGTCTGGCCGAAATTGTATGCATTGCCTCGGGCCTGTGGCAGCAGTGCTCCAACAGTGCGCCGACATCCCCCCACCGAGGGGGGATGTCGAGCGGGCGCCGCTCAGAACTGCTCGTCCGCCCGCAGATAGCGCCACTGCCCCTGCGGCAGTTCGCCCAGCTTGATCTTCCCGATGCGCACGCGCTTCAGGCCGATCACCTTCAGGCCCACCATCTCGCACATGCGGCGGATCTGGCGCTTGCGGCCTTCCTTCAGGGTGAAGCTGAGCTGGTCCTCGTTCTGCCAGCGCACCTTGGCCGGCAGCAGCGGTCTGCCGTCCATCCACAGGCCGTGGTTGAGCTTTTTCAGGTCGCTGTCGGGCAAGGTGCCCGGCTTGGTGTACTGCACCCGCACCAGGTATTCCTTCTCGATGGCCGTGTTCTCGCCGATCAGCTGCTTGGCAATGCGGCCGTCCTGGGTCAGCACCAGGAGGCCCACCGAGTCGATATCCAGGCGCCCGGCCGGCACCAGGCTGCGCAGCTGGGTAGGGTGGAACTGGTCCGGCGAAGGATCGTCAGGCCAGCGGTTCTCGGGCTTGACCAGGGTGACGGCCGGCTTGTAGCCGTCTTCGGCCTGGCCGCTGACATAGCCGACCGGCTTGTTGATCAGGATGGTGACACGCTTGGACTGCTCGGCGGCGGCCTGGCGCTCGACCGTGATCTTCTGGTGCGGCAACACCTTGCTGCCCAGTTCGGAGACTACCTTGCCGTCCACCCGCACCCAGCCTTTGGCGATCCATTCATCGGCTTCGCGGCGCGAGGAGAGGCCGAGTTCGGACATACGTTTGGACAGGCGGACAGGTTCGGTCATCGGTAATACGAAAGGAAAGGGTTTGAAAGGGTTCAGATCTTGAGGGCGTCGAGCAGATCGGTCTCGAGCTGCACCTGGGTGCGCGGATGGTTCAGGGCGGCGCCGTCGATCAGGAACACGTCCTCGACGCGCTCGCCCAGGGTCATGATTTTCGCGGTGTGCAAGTTGATGCGGTAGCGCGTCAGCACGTTGGCGATCGCGTACAGCAGGCCGGGACGGTCGTTCGCCGCCACCGACAGCACGTGGAACTGGCCGCGCTCGTCGGGTCTGAGATCGACGGTTGGCGTCACCGGGAACGTGCGCGACAGGCGCGACAGGCGCCCGCGGGTGGGCGGCGGCAGCGCCTCCTGGGCCACTAGCAGGGCGCACAGCTCGTGCTCGATCAGGCTGATGATGTCGCGGTAGCTGCCGGCAAAGCTTTCCTCGGTGACTAGGAAGGAGTCGAGCGCATAGCCGTGGCGCGTGGTGTGGATCTTGGCATCCAGGATGCTGAAATTCTTGCGCTCGAAATAGCTGCAGATGCGCGCGAACAGGTCGGGCTGGTCCTTGACGTACACCGCCACCTGCAGGCCTTCGCCGATCGGCGCGAGGCGCGCCTTGACCACCGGCTTGTGGCTTTCGACCTTGTCGTGCAGGGCGCGCGTCTGCCAGGCGATGTCGGAGGCGTCGTGACGCAGGAAGTAGGCGACGTCGAGCTGCTGCCACAGGGCTTCGTGGGCATCGGCCGCGAGGCCGTACAGCCGCAGCGTGGCCAGCGCTTCCTTCTGGCGCGCGCGCAGTTCGCGGTCGGCGCTGTGCGGCTCGCCGCCCAGCACGCGCAAGGTGACCTTGTACAGGTCTTCCAGCAGCTTGGCCTTCCAGGCATTCCACACCTTCGGGCTGGTGCCGCGGATGTCGGCCACGGTCAAGAGGTACAGTGCCGTCAGGTGGCGCTCGTCCTTGACGACCGCGGCGAAAGCGCGGATCACGTCCGGATCCGACAGGTCCTGCTTCTGGGCCACCGTCGACATGGTCAGGTGCTGCCGCACCAGGAACACCACCAGTTCCGTGTCTTCCTCAGACACGCCGTGGTCGCGGCAGAACTCGGCCGCGTCCTGCATGCCCAGCTCGGAATGGTCGCCGCCGCGGCCCTTGGCGATGTCGTGGAACAGGGCGGCCACGTAGAGCAGCCAGCGGTCGCGGAAGTTGGCGATCAGCTGGCTGCAGAACGGGTATTCGTGCGCGTGTTCGGGCATCGTGAAGCGGCGCAGGTTGCGCACCACCATCATGATGTGCTGGTCCACGGTGTACACGTGGAACAGGTCGTGCTGCATCTGGCCAGTGATGCTGCGGAAGGCCGGCAGGTAGCGCCCCAGCACGCCCATGTCGTTCATGCGGCGCAGCGCGTGTATCAGGCCGCTGGGAGCTTTCAGGATGCGCAGGAACAGGGCCTTGTTCGCCGGATTGGCGCGAAATTGGTCGTCGATCACGTTCCGCGCGTGCCACAGGGCGCGGATGGTGCGCGCCGTCATGCCCTTGATGTCGGGGCGCTCGGTCATGGCGACGAAGATTCCGAGCACGGTCGAAGGGTGGCGCTCGAAGGTGTCGCTTTCCGCGATGTCGATGAAGCCGTTGACCTCGTTGAAGTGCCGGCTGAAGTCGCCGCCGATGGCTTGCCGCGCGCAAGGGCGCGGGAACAGCTGGGCCTCGATATTCTGCAGCATGATGGTGTTCAGCTGCGTGACCACCTTGGCCGCCCAGTAGTAGCGCTGCATCAGGAATTCGCTGGCGCGCCGGCCTTCCGCGTTTTCCAGGCCGAAGGTCTTGGCGATCGCGGTCTGGACGTCGAACACCAGGCGGTCTTCGCGCCGCCGGGTTTGCAGGTGCAGGCGTACGCGGATGTCCTTGAACGCGTATTCCTTCTCCATCAGCTGGCGCGCTTCGGTGCGCGTGATCAGCTTGGCGCGCGCCATCTGGCTCCAGGATTCGGCCAGGCCGGCGGCCTTGGCCACCCACATGATCACCTGCAGGTCGCGCAGCGCGCCCGGGCTTTCCTTGACGTTGGGTTCGAGCGCGAAGGCCGTATATTCGTACTTGGCGTGGCGCAGGCGCATCTCGGCGGTCTTGGCCTGGAAGAAGGCTTGCGGGTCCAATGCTTCCCGGTAGCGGCGCCGCAGTTCGTCGAACAAGGCCGCGTCGCCGGTGACCAGGCGCGCTTCCAGCAGGCTGGTCTGCACCGTGATGTCGGCGCCGGATTCGATCAGGCACTCGTCGACGGTGCGGATGCTGTGGCCGATCTCCAGGCCCAGGTCCCAGAACAGCTGGACCAGGGCCTCGAGCCTGGCCTGGGTCAGGGCGTCGGCCGGCCGGCCGAGCAGGATCAGGAGGTCGACGTCAGAATAGGGAAACAGCTCGCCGCGGCCGTAGCCGCCGACGCCGACCAGGGCCATGTTGGCGGGCAGGGCGGCAGCGTTCCAGGCGTCGGTGAGGATGCCGTCGACGCAGGTGCGCAGGCCGCGCAGCAGTTTTTCCGGCTTGCCGTCCTGGTGGAAGGCGTCGATCAGGGCCTGGCGCTCGCGTTTGAGCCGCTGGCGCAATTCGGTGCGCGAGCTGTCGAGGAGCGCGGCCTGGCCCATGGTCCTGTTATGCCTCGGCCGGGGCGTGCTGCGGCAGCAGCGGCAGCACGATGGCGGGCGGCGGCGGGCTGCCGGCCGACATGGTCAGCACTTCGACGCCGGTCTCGGTGACGAGCACGGTGTGTTCCCACTGGGCCGACAGGCTGCGGTCCTTGGTCTTGATGGTCCAGCCGTCCGGCATCTCGCGGATCTCGCGGCGGCCGGCGTTGATCATCGGCTCGATGGTGAAGATCATGCCGGGTTTCAGCTCTTCGCCGGTGCCCGGGCGACCGTAGTGCAGCACCTGCGGCTCTTCGTGGAACACGCGGCCGACGCCGTGGCCGCAGAACTCGCGCACCACGCTGTAGCCGTGCTTCTCGGCGTGCTGCTGGATCGCGAAGCCGATGTCGCCCAGGCGCGCGCCCGGCTTCACACGGGCGATGCCCAGCCACATGCATTCGAAGGTGACTTCGGACAGACGGCGGGCCAGAATGCTGGTCTCGCCGACCAGGAACATGCGGCTGTTGTCGCCATGGAAGCCTTCCTTGGTGATCGGGGTGATGTCGATGTTCAGCGCGTCGCCGCTCTTGAGCACGCGGTCGCCCGGGATGCCGTGGCAGATGACGTCGTTCAGCGAAGCGCAGAGCGAGCCGGGGAAGGGCGGATAGCCCGGCGGCGCGTAGTTCAGGGTGGCGGGCGTCGTCCCCTGCACGTTGACCATGTAGTCATGGGCCAGCCGGTCGAGCTCCCCGGTGGTGATGCCGGGCTTGACGAAGGGCGTGATGTAATCCAGCACTTCCGAGCCGAGCCGGCAGGCGACGCGCATGCCTTCGATTTCTTCAGGGGTCTTGGGGATGGAGGCCATGTTCTTATCCTGCAAATGGGTTTAGCCCGGGGCGCGTAGCCCGGTTAGCGGGCGATATTGCGCCATTATAAAGGTTTCGTAGGGTGGGCGGCTATGCCGTCCACGCGTTCAATTATCTCCGGCGCGACCGCGACTGTTGTGCTTCAACCTATCGCCGCGTGGGCAGGAGACCTGCCCACCCTACAAATGGCATGCGTGCGACTTGAAATACATGTTAAATCCCGCTAGAATCTCGGGTTGCTCGTATTCGCATCGAGCAATGTTGTAAAAACCATCTTTTTATTGAAATCGCGAACCTTGCCGCCAAAGGGTGCCGAACAGGTGACTGGCAAGGTTCAAGACCCAACCCTGGAGAATTACATGTCCGTTACTATGCGCGAAATGCTGGAAGCCGGTATCCACTTCGGCCACCAGACCCGTTTCTGGAACCCGAAAATGGCACCGTTCATCTTCGGTCATCGCAACAAGATCCACATCATCAACCTGGAAAAAACCATGGCGATGTACCAGGATGCGATGAAGACCATCAAGCAGATCTCGGCCAACCGCGGCACCATCCTGATGGTCGGCACCAAGCGCCAGGCGCGCGACATCATCGCCGCTGAAGCCCAGCGCGCAGGCGTGCCTTACGTCGACCAGCGCTGGCTGGGCGGCATGCTGACCAACTTCAAGACCATCAAGACCTCGATCAAGCGCCTGAAGGACATGGAAGCCGCGATCGAATCCGGCGAAGCCGAAAAGATGTCGAAGAAAGAAGCGCTGATGTTCTCGCGCGAACTGGTCAAGCTGCAGAAGTCGATCGGCGGCATCAAGGACCTGGGCGGCGTGCCTGACGCGATCTTCGTCGTCGACGTCGGCTACCACAAGGGCGCCATCACCGAAGCCGGCAAGCTGGGCATCCCGGTCATCGGCGTGGTCGATACCAACCACTCGCCGGAAGGCGTCACCCACGTGA